>OMGG01000003.1_pt1 | contig 389688 bp, 369 predicted proteins | sample 1645891 | NCBI WGS metagenome assembly OMGG01 (sample SAMN05578587, study PRJEB25193) | human gut metagenome | biome: Human Microbiome; feature: human-associated habitat; material: feces | host: Homo sapiens | place: USA:Birmingham
CTGGAGGCGGTAGGGCATAGCCACGCCATCGACTACATGGAAGCGCTCGTCCAGAAGGACGAGGCCCTGACTGAAAAGACGCTGAAGGAGATTCACAACCTCATCCTGCGCAACATCGACGGTGCCAATGCCGGGACATACCGCAGGATGAATGTGCTTATCTCCGGTGCAGGGCACATCCCGCCGCCGGCGGAGCGCGTGCTCGAAAAGATGGAAGCCTTTTTCCGGTGGTACGGTGCGGCGCGGGGTGCGCTGCATCCCGTGGAATTTGCGGCCCGCGTCCATGCGGATTTCGTGAACATCCATCCCTTCAAGGATGGGAACGGCAGAACCGCCCGGCTTATCATGAACTTTGAGTTGATGCGGGCGGGCTTTCCCACGGTGATAGTCCCCGTGGATGCGCGCCCGGACTATTACCGAAATTTGGATATCGCCGCCACGCAGGGGGATTATCTCCCCTTTGTGATGCAAATCGCTGAATTGGCCCAAAAGAGTTTTGCCCCCTACTGGGCATTGCTTGGCGAATAGCGCATAAAAAGAATTGAAAAAGTCCTCCTCTGCTAAAAATGGCAGGGGAGGACTTTTTTTATTTGTGAACCTTTTAGGAAAAATGAAATTATTTTTCCATGCTTTTTTAAGTTTTTTCATTTTTTGGCTAGAGTTTTTCATTTTCCCGTAAATACGACATATCTGGACGGCTTTTCCGTGTGTCCCTGCGGAGAGGCCGATAATGTGGGCGGAACTTTTGCAAAAGGAGTTTGGTACATGGAGATTTCTCTAGTTTTTGTGAACAAGGAATTCGGGAAAATTCGAGTTGCGGAACACAACGGTGCGGCGTGGTTTGTGGGGAGTGACGTATGCGATTGCTTGGAGATCGGCAATAGCCGTGATGCCGTCGCCTCTCTTCAAGACGATGAAAAGGGTGTCGCTTTTATCGACACCCTGGGCCACGATCAAGAAATATCCACTATTTCTGAATCAGGTCTGTATTCCCTTGTCTTTCGTTCGAGCAAACCGGAAGCAGCCAATGCCTTCAGGCGATGGATTGTTCATAAAGTGCTTCCCACAATCCGCAAAACTGGCTGCCACGGCACGCCACAAGCAGAAGATGAAATTCTATCGCGGGCTATAGCCATCGCCGCCAACCGGATCGGGCTTCTCAGTCAGGAAGTGGCCATGCTTCAGGAACAAATCGCCTTGGACGCCCCGAAGGTCGAACTTGCCGAAGCGATTATGAAGACGAAAGAATGCGTTTCCGTCAATCAGTTCGCCAAAATTCTCAAGCAGAACGGTTTGGACATGGACGCAAGCCGTGTTTACCGCGAATTGTACAAGGCAGGGTACCTCATCCGGCAAAAAGGCGCCAACTGGATGCCGAAGCCCTGCATGATGGATAAGGGCTACTTTCGTGTGGTGGAACGCTCGACCGATACGGGAGACGATTACCAGTTCGTCACGGTCACTACCCTGCTCACCGGGATAGGGCAGTGCCATCTGCTCGCACATTTTCTCAATAAATATGGTGCTCGTCGGCAAGAGGGTAGGGCGCGGGCGTGAGATGAACTTGCATTTCGGCTGAGGAATGGATAAAAAGGAGGGGCAGGGAGTACGAATCCCTGCCCCAGTGGGGCACGTCCCCCGCAAATCGTTACGATTTACAGTTTTGCGCCCCGGTAGGAAGCGACTCCTACCGGGGCAACTGCGTTACAGGCTCAGAAAATGAGCTGCCACAGCCGCAAGAAGGCTGGCCAGAAATCCGGCCAGCACGTCCCGGAGGAAGTGCTTCATGGGGGGTCTCCTTTACCGGGAGAACATACCCCACGCCGGGCAACCTACGCGACAACGTGAGCCGACACAAGGCCTTGCCCGAGAGATTGGGCAGGGCCTTTTCATCTTTCCCGTAAATACGGCATATCTAGACGGCTTTTCCGTGCGCCCCTGCGGGGAGGCCGATAGCGTGGACGGAACTTTTACAAAAGGAGTTTCGTCCATGGAGATGCCTCAGATTTTTGAGAACAAGGAATTCGGGAAGATCAGGGTTGTGGAACACAGTGGCGCGCCGTGGTTTGTGGGAAAGGATGTATGCGACTGCTTGGAGATCGGCAATAGCCGTGATGCCGCCGCCTCTCTTGATGACGATGAAAAGGGTGTCGCCCTTATCGACACCCCTGGCGGTAAGCAAGAAATGTCCATCATTTCCGAGCCCGGTCTGTATTCCCTCGTCCTCCGTTCGCGTAAGCCGGAAGCCAAGGCCTTCAAGCGATGGATCGTTCATGAAGTGCTTCCCGCCATCCGTAAGCACGGCGGCTACCTCACGCCCAAAAAGCTGGAAGAAGCCTTGCTCAACCCGGATGTGCTGATCAGGCTGGCGACCCAGTTGAAGGAAGAGCGCGAGGCCCGCGTGCAGGCTGAGGCTCGTGTGGCCATCCTTTCCCATGTCCGAAAAACGTATACGACAACGGAGATCGCCAAAGAGCTTGGGATGCGCAGTGCCGTGGCCCTGAACCGTTTGCTGTGCGAGCGGCATATCCAGTTCAAGCAGAACGGAACCTACGTCCTGTACGCCGAGTATGCCGAGCATGGCTATGTCCACATCAAGCAGGAAATCCTCGAAAACGACAAGATCGTATATCATCGCCGATGGACGCAGCTCGGAAGGGAATGGCTCCTGGACATGCTCGGCTGAAAAAAGTCCCCGCCACACGTTTGGGCGGGGACTTTTTTCATATGTCGATCATGAACCCAAAAGCTCCTGATCCGTAGAGTGGAGGTTCCTGCGTCTGAGAACCCGGAGAAATTGTTTTGGGGTTGTGCTCCTCAATGGGATATTGCGAGAAGTCCACGCGGGACGCCTGCTCGAAAATCATTTTGGCGCGGGAAAAGTCCCCCTCCATCATCTGGTGCTGCACATCTTCCGGGATAAAGCAGGGGAAAGAGGAGGCGAGCGCGTCGATCAACCCTGCAAGCCGTTCCTTCTGCGCTGCGGCTTCCAGAATGGCGGACTCGCATTGGGCCTTTGAGGTGGAGGCGGTTTCTTCGCTTCGGCGCAGCCGTTCCGTCAATTCGGCTTGTCGGGCGGTGGACTCGAAAATGGCGTCTTCCAGCGCCGCGAGACGTGCCTGCGTGTCCAGTTTCCATCCCGCGAGGTATTCTTCGGCCTTTCTGTCATCCTTTACGGTGGCCGCGAGGCATTCAAGGATCATCTGTTCCTGGCCGGCCGTGTCTGCGGCGCCTTCAAGGATGTAGCCCCGGTTCGAGCTGAACCCCGGGTTGAGCACATAGTCGAATCCCGAAAAGCCGGAAAGTCTGGTTGGCTTCCCTCTGCCTCCGTCGACCCCGGGGCAGGCCCATGAGAATCCTCCGACACGGGAGGCGTGCAGGGTGGAGACGATCTTTCCGGTTTCGGTATCCAGGACTTCCTGTGAATGTGAGACGACTCCCTCCGGGGAAACATCGAAGGCCACGGTCACGTTGGAGGGGATATTGCTGACTATGGCCTTCCCGCCGTCCGGCAGGGTGACGGCTTCGACTTCGCCGATGTTCATTTTCCCGGCAAGGATGCGCCGTCCATGGCCATAAAAGCCGAGGGCCTCCCTGAGCCTGATTTTTTCTTTGGTCGCTGGTGAGTTGCAGATCTCCCGCGCGTTCTCAATGATGTATTTCCTGTGATTGCCCGTATACTGGCGGCCCTCGTCGAGAAGAGAAAAGGAACAATTCAAGCGTTGTGCTGGCATATGCGCAAACCTTTTTCTTTTGACCGTACAGCCTTTGCGGAGACAAGGAAATTGAATGCGCCCTAAATATGGCACATATGAGGCTTTTTTCGTGACTTTCGCAAAAACGCGTGGCTACCCTTGCCGGGAATGTATGTAAGGAGTGTGTATATGGCACGGGACAAAAGAAAAGAAGGCGCAGCGGAACCAGTGAAAGCGCTCAGTGGGCTGTACCCGGCGCGTTCTTTGGTAGATGAACGGGAAGCCCATTCCGTCGATCTCCCCGCGTCCGCGGCGTCCTACTTCGTGGGGGCGGGCTCCCGCTCCGGCGTGTTGTCGCCCGTCGATCCTTTCGCTTGTGGCAACGCGACGCTATCGGGCGAGGAGGCCCGGCTTGCCCGTGAGCTGCCCTTGGAACGGGTTGCCAGATATGCATCGCTGGAGTCCATGGCCAGGGATCCCACGATTGACTCTGCGCTCAAGATGCATATCGGGCACGCTCTTAGTGTGAAATCCGATTCATGGGAGGCCGTAGCCATTGACCCGGTTGAACCTGGTGGAGACAAGATCGTAGACGAACTTAAAGCGGTACTTCAACAATTGATCAATGAGCAGATAGGGAAGTGGGGGTATAATGCGGCGCTCTACGGGACGGCCTTTGTCAGGGTCTACGGAGAGCAGGGGAAAGGGATTCTGAACGTCCGCAGCGATTACTATACCCATCCGCGGTTTATCAAAAAGTACGAGAAGGCCGGTCAGCTTGCGGGGTTCACCACATCACATCAAGGAGCCTCCCCGGAGGCGAGGAGCAGACAGATCATGCTCCTCCCGCCGTGGAGTTTTGTGGAATTCCAGATTCCCACGTGGCAGAATATGGAGCTTTGCGAACCCACCGCATACGGGGCCATCCCCGTTGACCTTTCCATTGACGGCTATGACAAGGAATCAATAGTTGAATCAAACAGCTATGGGGAGAGCCTGATCGCTACGGCCTATCAGCCGTGGCTGGATCTTTTGAACGCCGTGGACTCGATGAATATGAGCCGGAAAAATGCCGCGCGCTTGGAACGGCTGATAGGGGTGAACACGGGGCGTCTGGATCCTGAGCGGGCAGCGAATTATCTTAATATGATGAGTTCGCAGCTTGTCCATACGGAACGTGAAATGGCCCGGCAGTCCTACCGGAGAGGCTTTGTCCAGACCGTGATCAACAGATTTATTCCCATTTTTGGCGATACCAAAGGGAGGCTGGACATAAACACCGTACAGGGGACACCGGACATTTCCGGCCTGGAAGATGTGAACTTCCATATAAAACGTCTGGGCGGAGCGTTGGGCATTGACCCTGCCATGTTGGGATTTGCTGACTTCCTGTCGGGTGGGCTCGGGGATGGCGGGTTCATGCGGGTGTCCATTATGGCGGCAATGAAGGCGCAGTCCCTCCGGAAGGCCATATTCAATGGGGTGCAGCGGCTTTGTGAGCTGCACGTCGCATATAAGTATGGAAAAGTTTTTCTTCCTGAAGATCAGCCATGGAAGATCACCTTCAACAGCGTTTCCACGGCTCTTGAACGCGAAGAAAGGGAAACGCTTGAATCCAGTGCGAACGTCGCCGGAACTCTTGCGGGGATATTGGCAACCATCGATCAGGATTTTGGAGTCACGGACAAGCGTGCATTCCTTCATTTCGTCTGGACAGATGTTTTAAAGAGGGATGAAGAATCGTTTGAACTGGTTTGCCCCCAAAAGGGGCCTCCAAAAGGGCAGACGCCGGCGGCGGACGGCGAGGATCTGGTGGACGGGGACGACAAGTAGGGGCACAGCGTATATTGGAAAATCCCCCGGCGGAAAATTCTGCCGGGGGATTTTTTGGGGGGAGTGGAGGTATCTACCGCGTCCCGGCTGCACGCAGCTCCATAAAGTCGTCGGCAAGCACGTAGTCGTCGTTGATCACCTCGTCGTCATCTCCGATGAACTCGACGGTGTGCCCGGAAGAGTAGAGTAGGCCGTATTCTTCGGCATATTCGGCATAGGCGTAGGCCGAGAGGATGTTGAGGACTGGATCGCCGTAGTCGATCCGCTCTACCCATTCCGCATCGAGGGAATCCCCAAAGTCGGCGATACCGGCATCCAGCATTTCCTTTTTAAGGATCCACCAAAACGGGCCGAAACCGCGGTACTGAATCGGGTTCCCAAGCAATATTCCCTTGTAGCCTTCAAGCATCCTTTTCCGCCAGTCCTCGCGGGAAAGTTCGCCGCTGACGAGCTGTGAAGGCTTGAGGGCATCAAGGGTAGGCACAGTCGGTTTATTGAATATCTTCATGCTGTTTTCCTTATGCGAGGAGTTCATATATTTCTTGGAGGTCGGTCAGGGAACTGACGTGCCACCATGCGCCGGAATGTTCCCGCCAGTCCTTGGTGAATTTGGCATCATAGCGGGACTTGAGGAGATCCTTCATCCGGTAGAGCGTTCCTCCGAACCCTGCGGAATCCTGAAAAAACCAACGGGAAAAAGGTTCGTGCGTTACGCCCCGTATTCCCTTGAATCCCGGGATGTAGGTTTCTTCGCGGTTCACCCTTATGGAGATGCCGAGAGCCGAGAATTTGGCGGCTATGTCTGCTGGAACCTCTTTATACCGCGGGTCTTCTCTGAGTTTTTCGTTTGCGGCCCTCTCTGCTTCACGCTGCTCTTCCGCCGCCTCCTGTTGAGCCCTTTCCTGTGTGCCTCTGAAAAAGTCTTTAAAGACTCGTTCGATATCACGCGCGTTATCGTATATAGCTTGAGCCGGTGCAGACCAAGGCGGTTGGCGTTCGATATCACGCGCGTTATCGTATATCTCGCATATTGGATCAAGGACACGTCTGGTGATGCTATAGGTTTGTTCCCTGAAGGCCCGCGCGATGGACGTTGCCGTGTCGAGCTTATTGTCTTTTTTGTATTCTTCCCAGAGAATGGAACATTTTTCAAGGATTTCCGCATCGGTTCCGCGTTGTCCGTATTCTTGAGCGAGTTCTTGGTAGTTCTCCCCGAAAAGCCCTTCAAGGAGTGTGCAGAATGGGCTTTTCCCGGATCGTACCCGCTCAAGGTAGCGTGTCAGGACAGCCTTCTTGAAGGATTCGTTTTCAGGCTCAGGCCAGACGGGTACGGCCCCTTCAGGCGGCACGGCGGAGTAAGCCCCTTCCCAGACTACATCCAGCTCCCCGCCGATGCGGATGACGGCACCGGCACTCCACCGGATACGTATTTCGTTGATGTGGTTGAGGAACATGTCTTTGTCAATGCCGGAAGAGCGTATCTGGGCATACGTCAATACTTCCGAGAGGAGCTTCTTTATTGCCAGCTCGGACTCGGAATAGGAAACCTTGGTGTGTTCCGGTATTTCGATGACGCCAATTGTCCGCTCCGATCCATATCCGGGAACTCAAGCCACTGAATAAGAGAATACTTGCGGGCGCCGGGAACGGACAGGATGATGCGCATAGGCTGTGATGCTCCGATGAAGTTTTCTGCCAGGGCGGACGAGAGGACGCCGAAGGCCAGCGCGTCATCCGGCACTATGCGCGCCCGTGCCTGGATAGGCTCCTCATAGCTCTGCGCCCGTTCTCCGCTTTCGATGGAGCCGACGACATCCTGCTCGACCGTCACCTGTTCGTCGTGGATGGAATCCTTGGCGATCCACACGAGGCAGTCGAACGCCTCGGGGGACGCCGCCAGCAGCGTGGAGAGGTCCTGCTTCAGCACGCGGCCCGGTTGTCGGTAATCTCTGGGGGCGATGGTCATAGCCGTATACCTTCCTCTTTCATGATGGCGCGGACTTCATCTTGGGAAATTTTGTAGTGCTCAGACGTGGTTGCGATTATTTTTGCAGATGTTGTTGCCCCTGGGATAGCATGGAGCAGTGCGGAAGCGGCTTGCAGAGCCTTGACCAGCATCTTTCTGGCGTCAGGGCTCATGGGTGCGGCGGTGCGCGTTGAGAGTTGCGTGCCTCCCGGCTTTCTTCGTGGCTTGAGGTTTTTCCGAGCGTTCCGGGCTTCCGGCGTCGAAACGACCTGTTTGGCCTCCCGCATGAATTTCTTGAGGGCGGCGCGGGATTCCGGCGTTTGGCCTGTAATGCCGCGCGCCCGGGAAACCTGCTTGAGTTCTTGCTGGTTGAGCAGGCGCGCCCGGGGATCGGCGAACCCGACAGAAGCCGACTGACGCTCCAGTTCGCGAGAAAGGACAGTCTGGATAGCGTTTGTTTTCAAGACGCGCAGGACTTTCAGGACGTGCTTGCAGCAGCATCCCGTCAGGCCGGGGTTACGGATTTTTGGGAAGTCCTGTTCTTTTGGGGGATTGATGGCGAAGCCACCGATCTGCGTGAGGTAGCGATACCAGTACTGGTGGCGCCCACATGCGCAGTCAAATGATATCCGGCCGGTAGCCGCTTCCTTTGCTGCGATGAGTGGGTTCAGGTAGGGGTTGTGCAGGTGCCTTTCCCAGTCCTCAAGGCGTACGCGGACAAGGTAGTGGGGGTTGATATTCCCCTGCACCTGGAAGAACAGCATATTTCCGCTCACCTTGTAGAGCAGGGCGGATTTCACTTCCTGTGAACGCTGGCGGTCGGCTTCCCGTGACGCGTTTTCCAGTTGGGCCAGCGGCACGCCCCGGGTTTCCGGCCGGAAAGCCTTGTCCGCGCGCTCCCTCGCTTCAACGAACCGCTTGAGGTCGTCTACGGTGTAGGAAACCGTCGCCCCTTTTCTGCCGTAAGCCAAGACGAGGTCTGTACCGGATTTGATGTGCTTCCGGAGCAGCGCCGGAGTGAGCAGGCCTACCGCGTCCGCACGGTGCTCTCCCGCGCCCTGCCTTTCCTTTCTGGCCTCCCTGTCGAACTCCTTGGCCATTTGTTGAAGTTCTTTCCAGTTCATTTTCCAATCCCCTGCGTTTCCATCTCCGCATAGTGCCGGATGCGTTCCCTCAGCCATGCCGTAGTGGGGAGCGTCAGCACTGTGCCTGCCTCCACCCGTTCTCTGGGGTCATCAAGGGCTGCGGCGATCATGATCACCCATTTCAGCGTATCCATGCTGTACGCTCGGTAGGCGATCAGTTCCGGCATGAGCGTTTCCGAGGGTTGGATTTCGTATGTGAACCAGTTCTTTTCGAGGTCCTTTGTCTGGGCGGCGCGGATTTCCCGATATAATTCCGCTCGGAGCAGTACGTCTTTGATGTTTTCCGGGGAGAGTCTTCCTCCGGTCGAGTCGATAGCCATAGGGCACCTACCGTGGATAGGAAAGTGGAGTTCCAGCGTGAACGGAGCGTTCAAAGTCCCGTTGGCGGAACTCGTCATAGCCGGTCGTGATGGCAAAGAAGGAGTCCAACGGAGATTGGGGAGACGGCCGGTTGGACTGGGAAGCCTTGGCAAATTCATTCAGCCATCTATCGGAGAAGGGAAGCTCCATCACGGCCCCGGCGACGCACATGAGGATGGCCTTGTGCCCGCCGGTCATCCGGTTCCAGTCCACATCATAGACGAGCCGCCCCCTTTCATCGTGCCGGAAGTTGACTATCGCCATGTCGCCTTTGCGGATGGCGTGGGTTTCGACGCCGCGGTCGAGCATGAGGTTTCCAACCGCATCGAGGGAGTAATACCAGTCCAGGCAGTGCTGGAGCATGGTGCGTCCATCGTCCATGATCTCGTCAAAGTTGAAGGAGACGGCGTGAGGGGAAAAGTTGTGCGTCCGATCCTCCACGATTACGGCGAACCCCTTTTCCGTCTTTTCTTCGATGTCCTTGAGGAGCTTGTTTTTCCATTCCATTGGAGGTCCGGAGATGGGCAGGCAGTGCGTAACGACCAGCACGCCATCGGTATAGAGGGCGTGCGCACGGAATTTCCGTTCGGATTCGAGGGCTATGGAGAGGATTTTTTTGTCTTGCATCACCCCACGATAAGGCAAATCGTAGAGAACTTCAGGAAAGACCCCCGTAAATACGGCATATCTACGGAAATACGTCTGATTTCAGGTGAAATGTTTTTGTTGCAGTTTTTCGTGAATGCGTCTATTGAAGGTGTATTGCAATGCAACAGACGCACTTTGTAATAAAAACAGAGGAGGCAGACATATGGCACCGACTACCAATTTCAGCGTTCGCATGGATGCGGACATCAAGAAGAAGTGTGAAGCGTTGTACGGAGAACTGGGGGTCAATCTGACCACGGCCATCAATGTCTTCCTCCGTCAGTCCCTTCGGTCTGGAGGTTTTCCATTTGATGTCCGCATGGACAGGCCGAATCAGGAAACCGTGGCAGCCATGTTGGAAGCGGAAAGGCTCATCAGCGATCCTTCCGTAAAGCGGTGGAATGACGTTGAGGACGCCCTGACGGAGTTGAAGCGGTGAAAACCTTGGATATCGTATGGACTTCGCAGTTCAAAAAAGACTACAAACTGGCGATGAAACGTCATTTTGATATCGGTCTGTTAGATGATATCATCCGTCAGTTGGCGTCTAGGGAAACACTCCCGGAAAAGAATAGGGATCATTTCCTGACCGGAGAGTGGAAAGGATACAGAGAGTGTCACATTCAGCCGGACTGGTTGCTCATTTACCGAATAGAAGAAGGACTTTTGGTGCTGGCCCTTGCCCGCACCGGGACGCACAGTGACCTTTTGGGGAAATGAACAGAAAAGAGAGTGTATCATTTGCAATGAACGAAAACTCTAGAACTGATTGGAAGCGAGTCCTGAATATGACGGATGCGGAAGCAATAGCCAATGCTTTGGAGGACTCCGACAATCCTCCTCTTCCCCTTACTGATGAAGCCAGGCAAATCCATCTCTTCGAAGAGGACGGGGCCACCTTGCTGGAGCGATTCCGTGCCTGCATGGAAGCGGAACAGGCGGCGATGAAGCACTGATGCCGGGAAGCGTTGAACCTGCAAAGAGGTTCATGTTAGAGTATATGGGGCAAGGGCGGGGAGTATTCTCCGCCCTTGCCCCAAGGAAAACCTTGTAAATGGACAAATTTCGAACTTTGTCCATTTACAAGGTTTTTTACATTAATATCCCGTAGGCTCACTATAGCTCAATGTGTTTCATGGAAGAATCCATTTTTTCGAGTCTCTGTTCTGGACAAGAGAGTATTCCCCCAACTCGGCTTCAAAAAGCCACCAGTCAGGGCTGATCCGTTTGCCCTTCCGATGCCGGTGGTTTCCGAGGTCCGGGGAGCAGCTATCTGGACGTCAAGAGAGTCCGCCTTGAGACCGGCCCAAAACACCTCAAATCCTCGATAGCGCATGAAGGAATCAAGCCACCGTCCACTCCAAAATTCCTCACGGGAAAGGGTCTGTATATTGAAAGAAATTTTATTGAAACGCTGGCTTACATAGTCTTCTCTGGCGATGAGCAGATTATCTCCGGTCGAATCGCCAAAAAGGAGAAAAGGACCTATGGGCATCATAGTGACGCTCATTTCATCATCAGGCTTTGGAGTATACCTTCATGTTGATATGAAATCAATTTTTGATTTACTTTTATGATGTCTCGCCTAAGCGCGCCCTAGCCAGCTCCAAGAACCTGTCACGCTCCACCGTGGCTTTCTGCCCATCTTCGGCGGGGATGTAGTCGAGAAGAAAAGCGAAACAGCAATTGTCGGAAATGTCTGGGGACTTGATGCCGTCCGACTTCATTTTGTCCGCTGGGGTCATCTGGTACCTACCGCGCTCATCGATGCGATAGGGGAGCCGACTGGCCTGCTCGACGAATTTTTCAGCGATGGCCCCTTGAACCGCCCGGTAAAAATGGCTTCGCGCATTTTGCAGTGGGCGTAGGCGCGCAGGTTGAAGTAGCGGTTCTTCTCGGCATCACTATGGCAGGGGAGCCCCCAGTGGATGCACTCCACGGGGATTCCCATTTCTTCCAGATCCAGAATGACAGTGCGTCCCGCGCCGTCGCCGTCAACGCCGATGGTGAGCGCAGGGAGTTCGAGGTATTCATGGCACTCTACAGCTTCGTACATGCGCTCTTCCCGCGGCCCGGATATTCGACCATGCGTTCTGGAGTAACTCAGTGACAAACACGAAATACTATCGCCTTATGCTCGGCAAGGGCAACCGCCATGCAGAGCAATGTCTTGCAGAAGGTTTTGTTGGTGCGGATTATGGCATAGAACGCGACCTGTCTCGCGAACTTCCCGACAGTTGGGCCAGTTCAACGCGATGTTCATTTCTGGCTATCAAGAAGCGCATCCCGAAAAGACCAAAGTTGCCGCCGGACTTGTCTCCACGCCATAGAGTGGATGAACGCGAACGGCTACGCGCGCTGGAGTACGTGCATTTGTTTAATATTCTATAATTGGTAAAAAAACGATACAGAATATGTATAGTATCTTGGACGAGGAGGGGCATCGGAAACGTACAATCTTTAAAAAACTATGATTACAGCGTGTTAAAAACACAAATTTCTTGGCATTGCTCTTGCTTATCTCTGTAGAGGCAAGGCTAGCATTGGCCCGCGCTTTCTCGTGGGGCAACATGTTGCCTAACCGCCTGAGAAAACGTTGTTGCGGCAGGCCCCAATGACCTAATCCAAGGAGATGACACGTGTTTTGCACAGAAAAAGTGAAGCTGTACACCGGTGCGAAAATCGTCACCCTGTATGATCCCATGCCGATCGTGGAAGCTGTCTGCGTTATTGGAGAGCGCATACATGCCATGGGCAGTTTGGAAGACATGGAGCGTTGCGCGGCTCTCTGCGGCGAATACGAGAAAATCGATCTCGGCGGGGGCGTGCTGTATCCCGGCTTCATCGATACGCATAGCCATCTGTCCATGTATGCGGATACGTTCAGCCAGGTCTATTGCGGCTCCCGACTGGGCACTGTTTCGCGTGTTCTCGACGTGTTACGTGAAGCCGCCGGGAATACGCCTCAAGATCGCTGGATTGTCGGCTATGCGTATGATGATACGGGCATTGACGAAAAACGTCATCTGACCCGTGAAGACCTGGACGCCGTATCCACGGAACGCCCGATCCTTGTTAAACATCTTTCCGTCCATTTTTGCTACTTGAATTCGCTGGCTATCGAAAAGCTCGGCTACACAGCGGAAACGCGGGTCGCCGGGGGGACGGTCTGTCTTGGGGCCGACGGCAGGCCCAACGGAATTCTGGAAGAAAACGCCTCTTATCAGGCGATTGCCAAACTTCCGGCGACGTCATTTGACGAGACCCGGAAGAACATGCTGCGGGCTGTCCGCGACTACAACGCCCAGGGGTTCACGACCTTTATGGACGGAGGGATCGGGCTTTCCGGTTCCTATAAGACGGACATGGCGGCGTACCTGAGCCTTGCAAGGGACAAGGCGCTTGACGCCCGGGGCTACCTGCAGTTCATGCCTCCGGTATTGGATGCGCTGGAGCCTTACGGCCTGTGGGGTTTTCCTTCCGAGTATCTGAGTTTCGGCGGCGTCAAGTATTTTACGGACGGTTCCATCCAAGGCTACACCGGAGCCTTGCTTGAAGATTACCACTCCCGCCCCGGTTACCGCAGCGAGTTGGTCTGCACGCCTGAAGAGCTCGGCAACCTTGTCATGCACTATCATGCCGCAGGCATTCAGATAGCCGTCCACACCAACGGTGATGCCGCCATCGAAGCCACCCTGCAAGCCTATGAGCGGGCGCAGCGGGCCTTGCCCCGCCCTGATTTGCATCACATTTTTGTTCATGCGCAGATGGCCTCGGACGGACAGCTCCGCCGCATGAAGGCCTGCCATGCGCTCCCCACTTTTTTTGTCCGGCATATCGAAGTGTGGGGCGACGGCCACTACGACACCTATCTTGGCCCCAGCCGCGCCAACAGGCTCGATCCCGCCGGTTCCGCCGTCAGGATTGGCCTTCCCTTCGCTCTCCACGTGGACACCCCGGTGCTGCCGGTCACGGCGCTTGATTCCATCCATGCCGCCGTCAACCGCATTTCCCCGAGCGGCCGCCTCATGGGAGCGGATCAGCGCATCAGCCCCCGGGAAGCGATCAAGGCCTACACCGTTTATGCCTCCCTGTTCTGCATGGGCGAACACGATCGCGGGCGTATCGAGCCGGGACGGCTGGCCGACTTCGTGCTGCTGTCCGACGACCTTGAAGCCATCGATCCTTTGTCCATCAATCAGGTGAAGGTTCGCATGACGCTCTGCGGCGGACGTATCGTGTATCAGGCTTAGCCCTTCCGCAGACATCCGCAAAGCATCCGGAAAGAACTTCCGCTCATCCTTCAAACGGGTTATGTACCCGCGCCGGAGAATGCCCATGCCTTCAATTGTTCTTGACCGTGAAGAAGAAATGAAAAGCCAAACCGAATCCGTCGTCGCATCCGTCCGGCAGGACGGCGCCTCTGCGGAAAAGGGGCTGGCCGCTTCCGACGAACCGACGTCTCCCGTCGGGAAAAAATGGTTTCTTTTCGGCTTTGGCGTGCTTTACATGCTTTTCCTGTTGGATTTCGCCGCGAGACTAGGGATCACCGCCGTTTTCCCCGCCATGCAGAAGGATCTCGGGCTTTCCGACTCGCAGGTCGGCGTCGCCGGTTCCGCCGTATTGCTAGGTATGACCGTGTTTGTGCTCCCCTTCTCCTTTTTGGCGGACAAGGGCTCGAAAAAGCACGCCGTGAATCTCATGTCCGCCGTTTGGGGCGTGGGCTGCACACTGTGCGGCCTCGTCTCACACCTCTTCCTGATAGTGCTCGGGCGCTTCATGGTCGGCATAGGCAACGCCAGCTACGCGCCCGTTTCCGTATCCATGCTGACCAGTTGGACCCGCCGCTCTAGATGGGGTTCGGTCATCGGGGCCTATAACTCCGCCATGTCCGTGGGGCTGGCTCTCGGCACCACGATCGCCGGGGTTCTGGCGCAGCATTACGGCTGGCGTTCCGCGTTCCTTGCCGTCGGGGGCCTGACGCTGCTGTTCACCGCGCTGTCCCTGTTCCTGCCCAACGTCAAGAATCACGTTTCGGCGGCGAGCGCCGACGGCAAACGGGAGCATGTGAAGGTCCGGGAGGCCTTTGCTTTCACGCTCCAGAACAAAACGCTGATATTGCTCGGCATCGGCGTCGGCATCGCCAACATGGGTTATACCAGCATGATTTCCTGGATTCCCATGTTCATGGTCCGCATCATGGGCTGGACGTCCACGGAAGTGGGCGCCTACATGGGGCCGGCCTACCTGATTACCGGCCTTTTGATCACGCCCTTCTCCGGCTGGCTTTCAGACCGCCTCGGCCTGTGGAGCCGCCGCACGCGGGCGTGGCTCGGCGTGCCCTGTTTCCTCATTCTGGCTGCGGTGTTTGCGGCGGGCTTCTACTATCAGATTGCCGCCTGCTGCGCGATCGGAATGTTTCTGTTCATCATCCCCGTGACCGGCGTGCACATCGCCACGCAGGAACTGGTTCCCACCCGCTACAAGGCCACCGCGTACGGGACGTACGTGACTCTGCTTCAAGGGTTGGGCTTTTTCGGGCCCATGCTCGCCGGGGCGCTTTCCGATGCGTTCGGGCTTCAGCTGGCGCTTGTCTACATGCAGCTGGTGTTCGTCATCGGCGGCTTGATCATGCTGGTTGCGGGATTCACCTACGTTAAGGATTACAACAGGGCCCGCGCCATGGAAGCCTAACCGTATCCTCGGCATCTTGCTCCATACCCCTTATGTTCCCTTTGCCGTCCTCCTCCTCTTTGGCGCAAGGGGAACATATACAATGGCAAGAGGTGCTCCGGAGAAGCGCGGCGCGTCCGATACGTATCGGCAAAGGTATAATCGAATAGTGGTGGAGAAGCACAACTTCGTATGGTGCAATGCAAAAATGACAGCTTTTCCCTCCTGGCGTGCCGTACTCCTCTGGAATGTCTTTATCGCATCTCGTTTCCGTTTCGTTCATCCGGAGTCCGGAACGCTTGTTGCCAAGGCACACTGAATGACATATCGTTTTTGCCTTGAGTAAAACAGGCCCCATCCTTATCTGTTATGAAGGGGAAATCCGTGTTGACCTCACAGCAGATAGCCCATGTTTTGGCGTTGCATCTTGCCGGGCGTTCTCTCTTCATTGAAGAGCTTGCACTGCTCACGGGGAATGTGCTGCCCGCATCCGATGAGCGGTGGCGCGAGCTGGAGCGTCTTGGCTTGGCGGAACGCGTTTCTTCGCCGCACGGAACCGCGTGGAAGGCGGGCGATGAAACCGCTGCATTCATACGCTCCCAGCTCCCGTTGCTGAAGGAGTTTTTTCGGCCCGACGAAAAGGCGTACGCCCTTACCTGTCTCCATGAACAAGCCAGCCTCAGCGACTGTGAAACCGTCCTGAGCCGGATCAGCCAATGCGCCGAACGGGACAGGAACATTCTGCCCTTGCTCGAACTGGCTGTCCTTTTCCTCCTGCGCTGGGGACGGCGCAACGGCAGCACGGCGGGTCTGGACGGCAAGTTCCTGAATCTTGTCTTTGCGGTACAGGGGCTCAGCTTCAATTCCACGGAACTGCTCAAAAAAATACTGCGCCTTTCAGCTCTCGCCTACGGCCTTGCCCGAAAAAACGGTAACAAGCGGTTTTTAGCGCTTCTGATGCTGTCGCGTATGTATCTGCATGTCTTCATCGGAAGCAACACCACGCGCCTTACCCAGAATCTCCAGCAGGCCCTGTGCCGGGTCAGAAGCTATTTTGATGGCGACACGCAGGAAGCGCTTCCTCTGTTTGAGGGGTTGCTTGCCTATCTGTGCGGGGATCTCAAGAAAAACATCGATTGGTTCAACCGTTGCTCCGAAGAAACACCTTGGTATTACAAGAGGTTCTACGATACACTGGCGGTCTGTACGCTCTTTTCCGCAGGGTATCTGCAGCAATTCCACTTTGCGCTTGGCTGCATCGAGTTTCTTCGGCGCACGGCGACGTTGACCGACGATATCCTTTCGGCGACCCTGTATGAAGTCAACACGTGTTTCCTGCTGCTACGCAAGCGGGATAGCGGCAAGGCGCTGGAGTTCATCAATCGGCTTCGCGTTTCCCCGCTATATACGCAGCATACCGTAGTCAACTCGCTGACGACGCGGGCACATGCGTTGTACCACTTTTTGGCGGGCGACATCGAGCGCGCCTATGCCGTCCTGAATGATGAAACCCGCAGGGCGATCACCCGTGACATCAGGCCCGCGACCTTCAAGGATCCGTTAGTCCTCGACATGCTCTATGTGTTTGCGCACAACGGCTATGTACCCATCCCCTACTATGAGCTGGAGCCTACGTTGGGCCACCTGCTCCTAGGGGCTAATGTGCATCTCAAGGGCTCCGCCATGCGTGTTCAGGCACTGTTGCTGCGCGATAGGGGAGAGGGGCCACAGAAGCAGCTTGAGCTGTTGCGCCAAAGTTTCGAGCTTATCCTCACGACGCGGGATATGCATGAACTGACCCTCACCGCGCACGAGCTGGCCAACACCTGCGAACTGTGCGGCAGCATGGAGGAGGCCCGATCGCTCCGCAACATCGTCTGCAAAGCCACCGGGAAGCCTCTTGATGCCTCAACGTCCTACCATCAAGCCTCACTCGCCTGCCTGAACGTGCCTCCGGCTGCGTTTAGCCTGTTTACATGCTCCCTTCCCGATGCCGAATCCGAAGAGAAATACATCATCGAACGGTGCCATAAGGCGCTGAACACCGCGCCGCAGCGCGAAATCTTTGAGGAAAGGCTTCATCTGCTTCTCAGGGCCTCTATTGACGGCTTCCGGGTGGAACGGGCCGCGTTTTTCCGCACGGTCGATGAGGATAATCCGTTGCAGTTTGTCCAGGCCGTCAACCTGTCTGCTCTTGAATTGAAAAGCGAGCACATGCGGCCTTGTATGCAATGGCTTGTGCAGGTCGCGCAGCAACGTTCCGCCACGACGCCGGTGCACTTCCATAAGCAGTACGGCTTTTGCCTCAGCATCGACATCGGAACGGAACCTCCGTGGCTTCTCTATTTGAGCAGCACCTATTCCGTTTTGCCGGCTGACGAATTTTCCCTGTTTGAACTGCGGTGCGCAGCCCGCCTTTTCACTGCGGAACTGCGTTCGGCCCTCTTCGTGCGGCGATTGAAGGAACGTGAAAACGAATTGCAGCAGAATAAACTGCGCAGCATCTTTTTGCAGGAGGACAGGGGCGAGTGTTTGGTGTTGGGGGCCGGGTTGAACACCCTCCTCAATGAAGCTAAGTATGCCGCCGTAACGGATGTCCCCATCCTGCTCTGGGGAGAAACCGGAGTCGGCAAGGAGATCATGGCCCGGCATATCCACCGCCTCAGTGGGCGTCAGGGGCCGTTCATAGCCGTCCACCCCGCGAGCATGGTTGAATCGCTCTTTGAAAGCGAATTTTTCGGACACGAGCGGGGCGCGTTTACCGGAGCGTCTAATCAAAAAATCGGCTTGTTCGAGATGGCGGATCAGGGGACGCTGTTTATCGACGAAATAGGGGAAATGTCGCCGCTCATCCAGACAAAGCTTCTGCGGGTGCTTCAGGAGCAGCGGTTCATGCGTGTCGGCGGAACGGCGGAAATCAAGTCCCGGTTCCGGCTTATCGCCGCGACCAACCGGGATTTATGGAAAGAAGTCCGTGAGAAGCGTTTCCGTCAGGATCTCCTGTACCGCATATCCGTCGTCCCGTTGCTGTTGCCGCCCCTGCGCGAACGAAAGCAGGATATTTTGCCGCTTGTCGACGCTTTCATTCGCCATTCCAGCCAGCGTTACGGTAAAACGATTTTTCCTCTGTCGCCGGAGCAGAAACAGGCGCTAGTGGACTATTCCTGGCCGGGAAACGTGCGCGAATTGAAAAACATCATCGAGCGGGCGGTAATTCTGTGCGAGCAGGGCGCGTCGTTGCATTTTCATTTCGACCAGGCGAACATGGAGCCATTTTTCTCCAGTCAGGCGGGGGACGGCGGCATCCTTGCGGACACGCCGACACTGGAACAGTTGGAAGAACGGTACCTGCGTAAGATCATGGCGATGACGCAAGGGCGCGTACGCGGCGAACACGGAGCAGCGGCCTTGCTGCATATGAAAATCCCGACGCTCTATGCCAAGCTGCGTAAATTCTCCATCCCATGCGGGAAACGCTGAGGCTGAATATGTTTCCGTTTTTAGAGAAGTCCGGAGCGTTTTTCGGATGCTCTTGAGTCATTGGCAGGCATGGCCCGTTTGGCAGGCCTCGCCCTTGAGCCTCTTGAGGGTACATGCGGAGCGGGCGGGATTACGGTGAAGCGTCCGTGCTACCTTTTTCCGTCTGTCATAGGAAAAGCCCACAACCGTGAGGAAGGGGGCTTTATCTTTTTCATGCCGGGGTTTTTTAGAATTTCCACTTCACGACAATGTTTCCCATATAGCGATAACGTATGGGTACTTTTCGCGGCCTGTCATCGTGGTATCATATATCATGTACCATCCGAAAGTCATTTTCGTGATAGTTGGTGTCACTGCCATAGCATTGCCCCATTGCTGTTTCGGGCTGTGGTATTTGTTCCTTTGTATTCGGTATGATATAAGGGCACAATGGCAAACTCCTGGTGGAGCCAATCCCCGCCGGGGCGCGCACATCCATACGTTTCAGTCCCGCATGGTTCGGGGCGACGGGTGTTCGCCGCCCCCTTTCATGTGGGGCCCGTCAATTCATAGGGGCAAGCCTGTAGCCGAACTTCGCCTGTCATCGAGAGGGGGCCTTTCCCGGAGCCGGGTCTAGTAGGGCTTCTTGCCAATGGTCCAAGGGGAGAGCATGAAAAAAGGCGGCTCCAAAGAACCGCCTTTGCAAAAAAATAGCCACCCGTTATCGGTAGCTTGCCACTATATTTTTATGTTAATATATATGGTTATCTTATAATGCAGCCGAGTCCTCCTCTCCTTCATCTTTTGAGACAGGGACAAGCCTGTACCCAAGCTCTTTCGCCATGAATACAAGGGGGCTTATGTCTTTAGTTGCCCTTACGATATCCATAAGGGTGTCGGCACCTACTTTTGCACCTTTATCATTGGGGTTCACCTCCCTCATCATGGTGGAGTAAGGCTTGCCGATTTTTACAGCAACCGCTTTGGCTCCGATGGGACTCCGTGATACAGTATCTTGAATAAGTTGATAAAATTCATTCATGACCACTCCTTAAAACTATTTTTGAAATTTGAAGAATGCCCTATGAATTTTATGTGAATATATATTGAATAAAGTAATTGGTCAATTGAGTAACGATTATGCACAAATTGGTTACCGATTTATAGAATGTACGTTAAATTAAGCACAATATAGATCGTATTGAGTTTTTATATCCGCCAAATGGAACAATAAAATCCAATACCTTTAAACAATACACGCGATGTCATATGGCACTCGTAGGCTCACACAGCCAAGGCGGGAGAAGCGTCAACCTCCGCCACGGCGGCGAAAGCTTCCGAGAACGCGGCCAAGGTCAGTGAACAGACCGCGACGGAAGCCGCGAATACGGTAATGGCGAAGCCTCCGTTTCCGCCGCTGCTGCCAGTGTGAGTGAGATGAACGCCGCATCCAGCGCCACGGCTGCCGCCGATTCCGCCAATCACACGTGGTTCCGTCAAGCCTGATGGGCTGACGATTTCGCTCACCGCGAAGGACGTGGCAGTTGGGGGGAATCAGAGAAAACTGGCGAACAAGAGAGGGCAGATTGGCGATTATGTAAGTGGCGGTTCTTTTGATTTCAATAATGAAATCCTTGATACAAAAAATATCTTCTTTGGCAATTCTGAATCAACAGACAAGCCGTTTAATGGGCCTTTTGCGCTACAGGTAATCTCAAGAGGCTCTAGTGTCTATAAATGGATTTCATATGCCGATACAAGGTCATTTCACAAGTTGCAATAAAACCAAGCTACACAACAGCTGGAGTCGTAACATACGGCACGGCAGGTTGGTCTAGAATGCTTGATGAAAAGCATGTCGGAGACGGCCTCAATTCCGTCTCCGAGACGCAGGGCTCTATCTCATTCCGGCTGCGGCTGCTGTGGCAACATCTTCGCTGAAGGTGTTGGTCGTCATGGCAATAATCGGGATAGTGGCTGCGTCCGGGCGATACGGGGCACTGCGGATCGCCGCTGTTGCCTGATATCCGTCCATCATCGGTATTTGGATGTCCATCAGGATGATGTTATAGGTTCCGGGAGGGAGGGTGAGGATTTGAACATGTCCACCGCAATCTGTCCGTTCTCCGCGCAACTGACGGATAACCCTTGTGTCTTGAGGAGTTCCTCCGCGATTTCCCGGTTCAGCCCGTGGTCCTCCGCGAGCAGGACGTTGTATCCATAGTGTCGGACAGTTTTTGAATATCTTCGGCGGGGCCGAGATTCCGTTCGGCGATGACGGCTATGGCCTTTTCCTGGAGGCTATAGCGTTCTGTCTGGAACTCGATCGGTTCTTTGCTCTCTTGTGAGTTCCCTGCAGGAACACCTTGAAAAACGATCATGTATCGAGCAGACGGGAACGGATTTCCTGGGCGGTTATGGTCAATTATCTACGCGCTCTTGTGCCATTTTCAAGTGTCGTTTGAAAAATGTTCCTTTGAAACAATCCTTGTTCAGCCGAGAGGAGTATCCTGTTTACAAGAATTGATAACGTACCTTGGCTATACACTATATTATCCTTTGCTGGTTTCTTGAGGTGAATTCTTCCGAACAGGGCATTCATACTTCGATTGTTTATCCCCTTCGTGGCGAAGACGGAGGAGTGATATTCTCTGTATTCAGTGTCAGAGTCTGAATACTGCGCACGGGATTGGCGATTACTTGATCGTTCGTTTGGCAAGTGCTTTTTTCTGAAATACCCCTCTCGAAATTATGGGTACCCCGGTATCATGTATTATTTGCGGTTAACTTGTTGCGTCATCAGATCAAAATACTGAAATCCGGCGTTGCGGATTGCATCGATGATTGCCACAAGTTTACCAACTTCTACCTCTTGATCTGCCCGTACCTGTACGGCTTGTTTTTCATCAATCTTCCGCAGGCTGGCGAGTTCCGTTTCCAGAGATTGTGATGGGACATTTCCATTCAGACGGATCACCCCTTCCGGGGTTACCGTCAGGATAATCTCCGTTTCCGATTGTTGTTTTGCCGATGAAGATGTCGGCAGTTCTACGGAGATGGCCTCCTCAGGAGAAAAATGAAGGGTGAGAGCAAAAAACAGCAATAAGAGGAATACCACATCGACAAGCGGCGTAATGCTCATGCTGTTGCGTGCCCGTTTGCGCCGTTTAATTTCCATGGGATATCCCACAGAAGGCAATGCGGCGAACGTCAACGATTTCTTGAACAGTCTGGATAAGTTCAGACAGACGGTTCTCAAGGAAATGATAGGCGACATGCGCGGGAAGGGCGACCAGTAATCCTGCAGCCGTCGTGATCAGGGCTTCCCATATACCCCCGGCGAGCACGGAAGGATCCACCCGTGATCCGTGTTCCCCTATCGCTTGAAATGTGCTGATCATGCCGGTCACTGTGCCGGTAAGCCCCAGGATGGGTGCGATCGTCGTGATCAACTCCAGGACGCCGAGCCCCCGCTCCAGCTTCCTGACCTGCCTGTTCGCTGTAAGGGATAACGTTTCTTCGTCGGCTGTCGCCAGTCGTTCGCAGATGGGTGCCAAAAACCAAGGCAGGGGAATGGAGTCTCCCTGTTTGATTTTTCCGAGCGTATGCAGGGCTGTCGTATATTCCAACGTCTTGAACAGGACTATGGCGAGAGCGAGTACGGAACACAGGAGAATGGGCCACATGAGCGGGCCGCCTTTGGCAAAGAAATCGGCAAACGACATGAGAAAATTCATGAGGTATTCCTCAGCGTAAAGTGGATGGGAAGGAGAACAATACAGGTTGCCGGGCGTCCGTTATGGGTCGCGGGGCGGAAAATGGCCTTCCGGACGGCTTCAAGGGCCGCTTCATCGAATCCGTTCCCGCCGCTTTTTTTTATGGACGCACTCATCAAACGCCCCTCCGCGTCAATCATCAATTCCATGAGCACCTGTCCCTCGATACCTTTGCGTTGCGCCAGACGTGGGTAACGCGGTGCTGGCGGCTGGAGGAATTTCGGCCCGTCCACGGCGTCGAATGACGTGTGCCGAGGGGCGGCTGCTTCCGTTTTTCCTTGTGCCGGCTGTACGGTGTGTTGTGGAGAGGAAGGTGAGGGGGCCTTTGCCGATTGAGCCTGTGGTGCGCGGGAATGCTCTGGCGGTGTTGCTGTTTTTTGGGGGGCTGTTCTCCGTTTTTCAGTTTTGGCCTGGTGGGTGGAACGCTTTTGAGGCGGCGGAGGTTCCTGCTGGGGCGTTGGTCGGGGAGGCGTTTTTTCTTTCGGAGCAAGCGGGGGGGGCTGCGGGCTGGATTCCGCTGCATTGGTCGGCGCGGGTGGAGCTGGCGTTACGGCGAGGCGCAGAGAGAGCGGAGCTTCTTTAGATTCGGAGAGACGTGCCAGCGGCGAGCGATTGAGGAAAAGCCCTCCGTGTGCCAAAAGCGACAGGCCCAACATGAGGCAGAAACAGCGCCCTCCTGACAGGTTCATCCCTGTGCGCTCCTGACACTGAGGATAGCCCACGTAAACGCGGCGCCGGCACCAAGAAAAAGCAGGCCGCAGGAAAGAAAACGCACGGGTTGTCCGATAGCGGCGGCTTGCATGGCTTGCGCCGCATGGGGAAGAGGGAGGAGTTCCAAAACATGTTGAGCCCAACCGGGGAGGCGATCCAATGGAAAGAACGTGCCGCCGAGAAAGGCCATGGGCGTAATGACGAAGTTGGACAGCAGCGCCTGATCCGCATGGGCTTTGACATGCAAAGCAAGCGCTACGGCAAGGCTTGAAAAGAACCACGCGTTCAACAAGAGGGCGAGCCAGAGCCCCGGTGCGCCATAGGCGATCTGGATACCGCCGAGCAACCCGATTCCCATGACAACAAGACAGGCCAATACGGCACGGGTCATCCCCGCCAGTACCTCTCCAGTAACATAAGCTGCAGCATGGAGGGGGGCCGTCTGAAATTCATCAAAGGTATGCCAGTAAAAACGGCTGATGTTGATGTCGCTGGCGATGGCCCAGCTTTGGGTCATGCTGCTCATGGCTACGAGCCCGGGCAGGAGGAAATCGGCATAGGGACGCGAGCCGACGAGCGTATCGTTCATGGCGTAATGAAAAGCCACCAGATACAGAAGCGGCGAGACGAGCCACGAAGCAAACTGTTTGAGTATGCGGCGTCTGAGGATGAGCATTTCCCGCAGGTATACGGCCGCCATGCCGCGAAGGGGCTTCACTGTGCGCTCCCCGAGACTTTACGTCCCGTAATGCTCAGAAACACATCTTCAAGATTGACCCTCCTCACCGTGCTGGTCCCCTGTTCCTGAGTGGTTTCTCTGGCGGCTTCATCGCGTTCATTGAAGTAGCGGGTCGTCAACAGACCGTTGCACTGGACATCAAGAGCCCATTGGCCGATTCGGTTCATGAGCGCGTTCGGCGTACCTTCGGCAACGATGCGCCCCTTGTCGAGAAAGATAACCCGATCGGCAAGAAACTCCGCTTCCTCAATGTAGTGCGTTGTCAGGAGGATGGTTGTGCCTTCCTGCTGGATGCGTTTGATCAAGCCCCAGAGTTTTCGGCGGATGAGCGGATCAAGCCCTACCGTGGGTTCGTCCAGAAAGAGGATGCGGGGGTTATGCAATAAGGCCCGCGCCAGCATGATACGCCGTTTTTCTCCCCCCGAAAGCGTTTTCGTCAGCACGTCGACCTTGTGTGCCATTTCGACGGTTTCAAGCAAACTGGTGATCCCTTCCTTTCTCTCGGATGCGTTCATGCCGAAAAGCCGTCCGTGGATGTCCAGATTTTCCCGTACTGAAAGTTCCGCATCCAGATTGAGATGCTGGCTCACGACGCCGCACAATGCCTTGGCTTCCAACGGGTGTTCGGTGAGGTTACGCCCGGCAAGTTTGACGGTGCCGCCGTCTGCCCGGGCCTGACCGGACAGGATACGTACGGTCGTTGTCTTTCCGGCTCCGTTCGGTCCGAGATAGGCCACAAGTTCCCGATCCCTCACATGCAGGCTTATGCCGGACAGGATGCGGGTTCGGCCAAATGATTTGGTGATATGTTCAGTCTGAATCATCAGTCAGGAGCCTGTCGCTGGGTGTATTTGGAAGAGATGAGGGCGTAAGGAACCTCGTCGAACACGAAAAAAGAAGTAGCACAATCGTAAAGAGTGTGCTACCCATTCTGGTGACATTTTTTTTATAAAAATAATACCCAAATGAGATTGAAGAGATGCATGCCATTCCTGCTGCTCGCTACCTTGCTCGCCGTAAACGGCAGAATCTTCTTTTGGGGCTGCTCGCCTTGGTGGCGTTGTGTATGCTCCTTTTGGGGGTGAGCGTGGGAAACGGTGTGGTGCGCCTTCCCTTGGGGTTCTCTGAACACGAGTTGGCGCTCTTTGTTCGCCTGCGCCTTCCCCGAGTGCTCATGGGGGCGCTGGTGGGAGCCGGGCTTGCCATGAGTGGAACGCTGACACAGGCGGTACTGCGGAACCCGTTGGCCTCTCCTTTTACGCTGGGCATCTCCTCCGGTGCGGCCTTCGGTGCCGCGCTGGCTATTCTACTGGGCGGGGCATCGCAATGGGGGATGGCGGGGAACGCTTTTGTATTCGCCGCATTGACGGCGTTTGCGGCACTGGGCTTTGCCCGACTGCGCGACAGCCGTCCTGAAACGCTGATCCTCGGCGGGGTTGCCATTATGTTCCTGTTTTCCGCCGCGACCTCGTTGCTGCAATATGTTGCCACGGAATATGAGGTACAGGCGATTGTCTTTTGGGGGTTCGGCAATTTGGGACGCGTGGGATGGTCGGAGTTGGGGATGGCCGCTGTCATGATCTTGCTTCCGGTACCGTTCGCACTAAAACTGTCATGGGATCTCAATGCGTTGCTTGTCGGTGAAGAAACCGCTTCGTCGCTGGGCGTCAATGTGCGGCGTTTGCGTATCGGCGGGATTCTGGCCGCTTCGCTCATGGCGGCGGGGGCTATATGCTTTACCGGAGTCATCGGTTTTATCGGACTGGTTGCCCCGCATATCGCACGTCTTGCCCTTGGTGCCGAACACCGCTTCCTGATTCCCGGTGCGGCGTTGTTTGGGGCGTCCCTTGTCACCTTTTCCGATGTGCTCGCCAGAAACATTTGCCCTCCTCAGATCATACCCATCGGGATTTTGACCTCTTTTCTCGGCGTTCCTTTCTTCTTCTGGCTGTTGATGCGGAAAGGGCAGAATCATGCTTGAACTCCGCGATCTGTCTTTTGCTTATCCGGCAGGGAGGCCCCTCATTGAGGGCCTTTCCTTCACGTTTCGAAGCGGTGGGATCTGTGCCGTTCTCGGTCCCAACGGAACCGGAAAAACGACGCTCCTCAAGCTGTTGCTGGGAATCTTGAAACCTTCCTCTGGCGAAATGCTCCTGTCGGGTATGCCGATAGGACGCATGACCGCCCAGAGGCGTGCCCGCAAGCTCGCCTATATCCCACAGGATGTGTCCCTGCGTTTTCCACTCAGTGTATTTGAGTTCGTATTGCTTGGACGCAAACCGTGGTTTGTGTGGGGGCCTTCCCCTTCCGATGTGGCGTTGACGGGGACGGTTCTTTCTCGGCTGGATCTGGATGCGCTCGCGGAGCGTCCTCTTGCCAACCTTTCCGGAGGGCAGTGCCAGAAGGTTGCGTTGGCCCGCGCTCTTGTTCAGGAGACGGATTGGCTGCTTCTTGATGAGCCCACCAGCAGCCTGGATCTCCGTCATCAGGTGGAAGTGCTGACAACGGCTCGCCGTGTTGCCACGAAGCAGGGCAAGGGCGTCATCCTTTCCATGCACGACATCAATCTTGCCGCCCGCTATGCCGATACGATTCTCCTCATGAAGGATGGGGGGATCGTGGCTTCCGGCGCTCCGGCGGATGTTTTGACGGGCGAACGCATCGCCTCGGTTTATGGTCTTCCCATGCGCGCGTTCCATGCCGCGGACAATCCGCAGGTTTCCCTGTGGTTTCCCGATACGACAGAGGAGGGGGCGGTTTTTCCGTCCCGTTCAGGGATTTTTCAAGAAGAGGACATGGAACAGTGAAGAAGCAAGGAACCTGTCTGGCCGCGTTGTTGGGGGCTCTGTGTTTGTTCCCGCAAGGCGCACTTGCGGAGGAAACCGTTAGCGCGACCATGAAGCCGGTCGTCGTCACAGCGACCAAAACGGAACACAGCCTTGGTGAAACGACGGCAGACGTTTCCGTGGTGACGCGCGAACAGATCGAAAAGATGCCCGCCAACAACGTGTTGGACGTCATGCGCACGATGCCGGGCGTTACCGTCGATTCGGCACGTTCCTTTTATGGTACGAGCACGCAGAATAAGGTGATCATCCGTGGTATGGGCGGCGACGACGTCAACGGGCGCGTCCTGGTACTTATGGACGGCCTCCCTGTTATGACGGCGGGGAACAATATCTTCAACTGGGACACCATCAGCCTCGATACCGTGGAGCGCATCGAAGTGGTGCGTGGGCCCGCTTCCGCGCTGTACGGTTCCAGCGCGATGGGCGGCGTCATCAACATCATCACGAGAAAACCGACGGAAGAAGGTTTCAAAACCACGGTCGGCACCAAGTTCGGACGCTACAACACATGGCAGAACAAGCTCTACCATACCGGGGCTATCGACAAATTCAGCTACGCCATTTCCGGCAGCATGTTGAAGTCGCGCGGTTTCAACGTCCTGCCGGAACACAGTCCCAAAACCAGTTCAAACCGGAACGAATTCAACAGTGCCCGAGAGAAGATGGAGAACTACAACGGGGCGTTGGCGTTGAATTACCGTTTTGACGAAACCGCGGATCTCTCCATACATGGAGAAATGTCCTCCTTTGAAAATACAGGTAGATGGCACATCGAAGACTTTAACCTGTACAGCAATAAGCATCAGGGCATCGGTGCCAGATTGCATAAGGATTTTGGCGTAGTGGACAGCAGTTTCTCCGTTCGGGGCGACTTCACCAAGTCCGATTATGACAACGCCAGCAAAACGGTCAAAACGTCCGAAGCCCCTTCCAGGATGCGGACCGTTTCTTGGGATCAAAGCAATACGTTTGCCCTTGGCGACATGCATTTGTTTACGGTCGGGGTCGCTGGCTCTTGGGGAAAATTCGATTCGGAGTCCAACTACTTCACTTCGACCCGCTATACTCAGAAGGGCGGCAAGGAGTTGAACCTGAGTGGCTATCTTCAGGATGAAATATCGATTTGGGACGGCAAGCTGACCGTCGTACCCGGCGTTCGTTACGACTACTGGCGGAGCAAGGGATACCTTCAAGACACCAATGACAGGGTGAATCCCGACAAACAGGATTTCGCTTCGGCCAGCAACGTGCGTTTTTCTCCCAAGCTCGGCGTACGCGTGGACCCATGGGATAACCTTGTGGTGTTCCGGTCCAACTACGGTGAGGCGTTCCGCGCGCCGACGCTCAACGATCTTTTTGGCGGTTCCATCATCGGTTCGAGCCGCTATAAGAGCAACCCTAACCTGAAACCCGAACTGTCCAAGACGTGGGATGTCGGTGTGGACGTCAACCCCACGGACAGGCTGACCCTGAATGTGACCGGCTACAAGACTTGGGCCGAGGATTACATCGCCAACATCCCGAAGGGAAAGGAAGACGGCTACAACATCAAGATAAAGGAAAACATCGACAAGGTGACCATCACCGGCATCGAAGCCAACATCCACTACCAATACAACGAGTATTTGAAGCTTTTTGCCGAAGGGACCGCGCTGCGCCCGGAAATCCGCTCCGGAGCCAATCAGGGAAACCATCTGCACAATGTTCCCACGCGCAAGGCGAGCCTTGGGTTTACGTTCTCACATCCCGACTGGTTTACGTTGCAGGCCAGCGCCACATGGTTGGGCCGCATCTGGCAGGATCAGACGGACAACGGTGATATCGCCGAGGGCAACTTCTGGCTGGGCGAGTTCAAGCTGTCCAAGCGGTTTGATTACGAACGATACTGGCTGGAACCTTTCATCGAAATGCAAGGTATCACCACGAAGGATGAAATCCGCTATACGAACGGTTCCCGCGTTCCGATCAACATGTTTTTCGTTGGTCTGGAGGCCGGGTTCTAAAAATTGTAATGGGTCTCCCTCCATTACATGACAGGGAAGGGGCTGCGAGTGTTGCCGCGCCCCTTCCCGTATCCTTTTCAGGAGGAATGCATGTCCGTTGTCTGTGTCGCCTGGTCCAGCCATGTGGGCGCATTGATGTCCGCAGCCTCTCGCCCTGGGATGCCCTCGGTGCGCGTCCTGTCTTCCCGTATGCTGGAGGAGCCGGACGGCGTGGAGCGCTGCCTTGAAACCATGCGTTCCGCCACAGCGCTTTTCGTGTTTCGGACAACGGACGCGCTGTGGGATCAGCTTGATGAAGGCATCCGCCTGATAGGGAAGACGGTACCGGTGGTCTGCGTCAGTTACGATCCGGCTGCGTGGGCGTTGTCCTCGGTACCCGTCGAAACGGCACAGACGGCTTATCGCTATCTGACCTATGGCGGCGCGGAGAATCTCGGCAATCTGTTCCGTTTTCTGGACGCATTGCCGAATGCCGCGGCGGTTCCGGAACCGGTTCCCGTTCCTTGGGAAGGGCTTTGGCATCCCGATGCGCCGGTCCGCGCCTTTGCCACGGTGCGGGGCTATCTGGAGTGGTATGCGGGGTATGCGTGTGAACGCGGCCTGAGCTTGGATCCGAAACGGACGGTCGGATTGCTGTTCGGTCGGCATTACTGGGTCAACGACATGCCCGACGTGGAAGCGGCACTTGTCCATGCCCTCGAAGCGAAGGGCTTGGGCGTGTTTCCGGCCTTTACGAATACGCTGCGGGATAAGGCGACGGGCAACAAGGGGGCGACGATCTGGTCACGTGAGGTCTTTCTTGGGGAGAGCGGGAGCCGGATCGGGGCCCTCGTCAAGTTTTTGCCGTACTTCACCAATAACGGTGGGAATATGCCCGCGTTTGTCGGAGACGATTCCCCGGCGCGGGAAAGCGTGTGCGTTTTCCGTGAACTCGGCGTGCCTATCTTCCAGCCCGTTTTCGCTTCCTCAAAAACACTTGAGGAATGGGAAGCCGATCCGCAGGGTCTGAACAGCGAAGTGTCGTGGGCCGTCGCCATGCCCGAATTTGAAGGAGCCATTGAGCCGTTTTTCCTCGGTGGCGGCACCTTGTCCCAGGCCGGCGTGGGCGGAACCGAAATCGAGCGCCGTACGCCCCATCCCGAACGGGTGGAGCGTTTCGCCTCCCGCATCGCCCGCTGGCTGCGTCTCAGAAATAAGCCCGTGGCGGAACGCCGGGTCGCCTTTCTTTTGAACAGTGATCCCTGCGCGTCCGTGGAGGCATCCGTAGGCGGAGCCGCCAAGCTGGATTCTCTGGAGTCGGTGAGCCGTATCCTCCGGGCCATGCGGCAGGCCGGATATGCCGTGGATGTCCCCGAGTCCGGTGCGGCGCTCATCGAAACCATCATGGAGCGCAAGGCGATTTCCGAATTCCGTTGGACGACGGTGCAGGAAATTGAGGCCAAGGGCGGGGTACTCGCCCATGTGGATCTCGCAACCTATCGGCGATGGTTCGATGCCTACCCGGAAAATGTCAGGCAAAAGGTTGCGGAGGCATGGGGCAATCCGCCGGGGGAATCGATGAACGGTGTCCCCGCCGCAATGGTGCTCAACGGGGATATCCTCGTTACCGGCGTCCGTTGGGGCAATGCCGTGGTTTGCATCCAGCCCAAGCGCGGATGCGCCGGCTCCCGGTGTGACGGGCAGGTCTGCAAAATATTGCATGATCCCTCCGTGCCGCCTCCACATCATTATATAGCGACCTACCGCTGGCTTCAGGACGGTTTCGGGGCGGATGTCGTGGTGCATGTGGGAACGCACGGCAACCTTGAATTTCTTCCCGGGAAGAGCGTCGGCCTGTCCGGTGCCTGTTTCCCCGATCTTGCGCTGCATGAAGTTCCGCACGTCTATATCTACAACTCCGACAATCCTCCGGAAGGTGTTGTCGCCAAGCGGCGGAGCTATGCGGAACTAGTCGATCACATGCAGACGGTTATGGTGCAGAGCGGCCTCTACGACGCATTGGAAGAGCTGGATCGCCTGCTTGGGGAATGGGAACAGGCTCGCGCCGGGAATCCCAACCGGGCGCACCAGCTGGAACACCTGATCCGGGAAGGCATTGCTGCCGCCAATCTGGAATCGCAAGTCTCTCCTGAAACGTCCCCCGACTTCGCCACCCTTGCCTCCCGTATCCATGCGGCTCTCGGCCTTCTCCGCAATACGCATATGGAAGACGGTATGCACGTTTTTGGGGAAACGCCGCAGGGGAACCGGCGGGCGCAGTTTATCGCGTCCATTGTCCGGTACGATGCGGGACAGGCCGACTCGTTGCGGAAAAGGTTGTGCACAGCCCAAGGGTTCGAGCTTGAAACACTACTTGCTGAACCGGGAGGAGTGGACAAACGCCTTGGGCAGAGCCATGCCAGCCTGTTGGAAAAGGTGGAAAAACAGCTTGTTGCCGTATGTGAAATACTGATGGAGGGTACGGATCCGGAGGTTCTCCCCGCATGTATCCGCTCCCTGCTGGGGGATGCGTGCCTCGTGCCGGACGCGCTGGGGAGCCTTGTTTCGGTGGGGCGGAGGATTCTCGGCATCATCGAACGGATGGAGGCCACGGACGAGACGGGTTCTTTGCTGAGCGCCTTCACGGGCAACTATGTGTTGCCGGGGCCTTCCGGCATCATTACGCGGGGGCGTGAAGACATTTTGCCGACTGGCCGGAATTTCTATGCGCTTGATCCCCGACGCCTGCCTACCCGTGCGGCGTGGCGCGTAGGGCAGAACCTCGCCCGCGCGCTCATCGCCAAACATCTGGAGGAAGAGGGGCGCTACCCCGAGAACGTCGCCATGTTCTGGATGTGCAACGACATGATGTGGGCCGACGGCGAGGGGATGGGGCAGCTCCTCTACCTTCTCGGAGTGGTTCCGCGTTGGCTGGGCAATGGGGTGGTGGAAGGGTTCAACGTCATCCCGCTGGAAGAGCTGGGCCGCCCGCGTATTGACGTGACCGTCCGCGTATCGGGTCTGCTTCGGGACAGTTTCCCTGCGGCCATGCACATGCTGGATGCGGCGGTACAGGCCGTCGCCGCGCTGGATGAACCTCTGGAAAGCAACTTTGTCCGCAAACATACGCAGGAACGTCTGGCGGCTATCGAAGCTGATGATCCCGATGCGTGGCGTTCCGCGACCTTTCGTATTTTTTCTTCGGAGCCGGGAACCTATCAGGCCGGGGTCAATCTCGCCGTCTACGCGTCCGCATGGCAGACGGAGGCCGATCTCGCGGATATTTTTCTCCATTGGAACGGGTACGCCTACGGCAAGGACGCGTTCGGGGTCAAACGCCCGAGGGCGCTGGAGGCCAGCCTCTCCACAGTGGATGTTACCTACAACAAGGTGGTCAGCGACGAGCACGATCTGTTCAACTGCTGCGGCTACTATGGGACGCACGGCGGCATGACGGCTGCGGCGTCGCACTTCCGGGGAGGGCAGGTTAAAACCTATTACGGCGACACGCGCGAACCCGAACAGGTGCAGGTACGCGATCTGACTGATGAGGTGCGCCGCGTCGTGCGGACCCGTTTGCTCAATCCCAAATGGATAGAGGGCATGAAGCGGCACGGATACAAGGGCGCGGGCGATATTTCCAAGCGTACCGGGCGCGTGTACGGGTGGGAAGCCACCACGCAGGCCGTCGATGACTGGATTTTCGACGATATCGCCAAAACCTTTGTGCTGGATCCCGAAACCCGGGCTTTTTTTGATGAAAACAATCCGTGGGCACTGGAAGAAATCGCCCGTCGGCTGCTTGAGGCCGAAGCCCGGCATTTATGGAAAGCCGATCCCGATGTGCTCGCCGAATTGCGCGAGGCCTACATGGATATAGAGGGAACTCTGGAAGACCGTACGGAGGCGTTCGGTGGGGAATTTCAGGGAGGCTCCATCGACATCGTCACGTCCGACGATGTGGCGGAATGGAAACGGGCGCTGGAAGTCGTGCGCGGAAACAACCAGTAAGATCGAAGGAGAAGCTATGAAGACACTTCGCCAGCGTTACCCCTTTTCCGCTATTGTCGGGCAGGAGGAGCTGAAACAGGCCCTGTTGCTGAATCTGATCTATCCCGGCATCGGCGGGGTACTTATCCGAGGCGAAAAAGGGACCGCCAAGTCCACGGCTGTGCGGGCTCTGGAAGCGATTCTCCCGGAAATCGACGTGGTGGATGGGTGTCCCTGCGGATGCGACCCCCACGGCGACGCGTTGTGCCCGTGGTGTCTGGAGCAGGAAGCTCTTGAATCCGTTTCGCGTCAGGTTCGTGTGGTCGACTTGCCGGTCGGTTCCACGGAAGATCGCGTCGTCGGTTCACTGGATATGGAAACGGCCCTCCGTGAAGGCAGACGGCGTTTCGAACCGGGGATCCTTGCGGATGCCAACCGGGGTATCCTGTATGTGGACGAAATCAACCTGCTGGATGACCATCTTGTGGACGTATTGCTGGATGCGGCGGCAATGGGCGTAAACACGGTCGAGCGTGAAGGCGTTTCTTGGTCGCATCCTTCCCGTTTTGTACTTGTTGGAACGATGAACCCGGAAGAAGGGGAACTCCGCCCGCAGCTTCTCGACAGGTTCGGTCTGTGCGTGGAGGTCAGGGGCATGGCGGAACCGGAAGCGCGGCTTCAGGTGATGACGCGCCGTGCGGCCTTTGAAGATGATCCGGTGGGCTTCCGTGCCGCATGGCAGGAACGGGAAAACGAAATAGCCGAACGGATTGTCGCCGCCAGACGGAAACTCGGGAGCGTCGCTGTTCCGGAAGATGTCATGCGCGCCATTGTCGAACTTGCTATTGAAACGGAAGTGGACGGGCACAGAGCGGATATCGTCATGCTGAAAACCGTCAAGGCCATCGCCGCATGGCGTGGGGATGGCGAGGCCGCCAGAGAAGATGTCATGCAGGCGGCCCGGCTGGTTCTGCCGCACAGGATGAGGAGAAAGCCTTTTCAGAATGTCGGGTCCGCGAAGGCGGTGCGGTGATGTCCGGCAAATGGCGGGTGTTTCCTTTCACCGCCCTTGTAGGGCAGGAAAAGATCAAGCGCGCCTTGCTCGCCAATGCCGTTTTGCCGAGCATTGGCGGCGTGTTGCTGCGGGGTGAAAAAGGAACGGCGAAATCCACGGCTGTGCGTGGTCTGGCTTCGCTTCTGCCACAATCTCAAGCTGTTGCGGGCTGCCCGTGGCACTGTGATCCGCTTGCCCCGGAAGAATGGCTTTGCCCCTCCTGCGCGAGGAAAAAACGGAAGGGGGCGCTGCCATCAGTGGCCTTTGCGCCCCAGCTGGCGGATGTTCCCTTGTCCGCCAGCGAAGACAGGGTAGCCGGAAGCCTGGACATGGAAGCGGCGTTCCGCGAGGGTGTGCGTGTCCTTCAGCCCGGACTGCTCGCAGCCGCGCACCGTGGCATTTTGTATATAGATGAAGTCAATCTGCTTTCTGATCATGTGGCGGACATCATCCTCGAAGCCTGCTCCGAGGGCGTGAACCGGATCCGGCGGGAAGGCATCTCCGCAGAACATCCTTCGCGTTTCGTGCTTGTCGGTACGATGAACCCGGAAGAGGGAGAGCTTCGGCCCCAGCTTCTGGATCGCTTCGGGCTGGCGGTTTCGGTATCCGCGCCCGGCGACGTGGAAGAACGGCTGGAGGTCTTGCGGCTCCGCGAGCGGTTTGACGCTGATCCGCAAGGATTTCTCCTTCAATACGCGGAACGGGAGGCCGCGCTTGCCGTCCGCATCCGGGAGGCGCAGCGGCTCGTCGCGCAAGTCCGTATCCCCAGGCTTTTGCTGAAACGGATGGCGGAGCTTGCCGCTGAAGCGCATTGCGCCGGGCATCGTGGTGAGCTGGCCCTGGAGCGGACGGCCCGCGCATTCGCGGCACTGGCCGGAAGGCTGGATGTTCGGGAAGAAGACGTGTTGGAGGCGGCGGAGTTGGCGCTGGCGCACCGGCGCCGTATAACGACCCCGCCCCCGCAGGAACAGAAGGAGCAAGAGCGGAGCGAACGTTCCCCCTCGCAAGAACAGGAGCAGTCCAGACGCGAGACGGATGGAGACGAACAAAGAGAGCACTCCCATTCACAGGAGCAGCCTTTTGATACAATTCCGCAGTTGCCCCCCCAGGACAACAGAGCAGGATCAGCCGGGCTGGGAGATGTGGAGCAGGTCTTTGCCATTGGAGAATCATTTACGATCAAGCCTATCCGGCTGAGAAAAGATCGGGTGCAACGCAAAGGAACAGGACGGCGCTCCCGTACGGCCACGCTGCAAAAGGCAGGGAGGACTGTAGGAAGCCTTCCACTCGTGGGGAGTGAAATGAAGTATGCCGATATCGCGTGGGATGCGACGCTTCGAGCCGCAGCCTTGCGCCACCGCGTCGGCGAGGGAGGATGGACCCGCCCCGTCATTACCCTTGAGGATATCCGCACCAGACGCCGCGAAAAGAAAATCGGCAACCTGATCGTCTTTTCCGTGGATGCTTCCGGCTCAATGGGGGCGGCCAGACGTATGGAGGAAGCCAAGGGTGCCGTGCTGTCTCTTCTTATGGACGCCTACCAGAAGCGGGATAAAGTGGCTTTTATCGCTTTTCGCGGCCAACAGGCCGAAGTCCTGTTGGAACCCACGGGGAGTGTGGAGCAGGCCTACCGGAGGCTGGAGGAGCTGCCCACGGGGGGGAGGACTCCCCTTGCGTCGGGACTTGAGGAAAGCCATCGCATCATCAGGAACCAGCTTCGGAAAGATCCCGATACCAGACCTATTCTGCTTGTCCTTTCCGATGGAAGAGCGAACGCCGCACCGGACGGGATGAAACCCATGCCCGCTGCGCTGGAGGCCGCCCGGCGTATTGCCGCCGATGGCCGCACTCATTCCTTGGTAATCGATGTGGAGCGGCAAGGCCTCGTCCTGTTTGCAATGGCAAAGACGCTTTCTGAAGGCTTGGAAGCCGAATATATGCACCTTGAAGAACTCGAGGCGGATACGCTGGTGCGTACGCTCAAGGATATATTGTGAACCGCATTCTGAGATGGTTCGCCGTTCTTGTTTTGGCGATGTGTTCGGCGACTTGGGCACAAGGTCCGGAAACCGTCGTTACGGATTCCTTGGGAAGAAGCGTCCATATTCCCGTTCCGGTTCGCAGAGTCGTGTCGCTCTCCGCTTCCGGCGTCGAATGTATCCGGATTATGGAGAGAATAGACACGCTCGTCGGAATCACGGAGCACACGAAGACCCGAAAGGCACAGTTTCCCGAAGTGGCGAGACTGCCAAGCGTAGGGCGCGGCTTCATGCCGAATTTCGAAGTGATCGCTGAACTTCGCCCGGACGTTATCCTTGCATGGAAAACAAACCCAGGCCCGGAACTGGAACGGCAGTTGGAACCTTTGGGGATCGCCGTACTGCGGCTTGATCTGACGGAGCCCGGAAAATTGCCTGAAGAGATGCGGACGCTCGCATCGATTTTGGGCCCGGAAGCGCAAAGGCGCACGGAAGCCTATTGGGAATGGGTGGCACGTTGGACGGAGCAGATACAAAAAAGCATAGCCGGTCAGCCAAAGCCAACTGTGCTGGCGGAGCATTTCACGCCCTTGAGAATAGCGGGGCCGGGCTCAGGCCTGTATGATCTGACGCAGATGGCGGGGGCAAACAACCTTGCCGATGATATTGGCATACGCTCCATGCAGGTGGATTCCGAATGGGTTCTTGAAAGGAATCCGCAGTGTTTTGTGAAGAGCATTCTCCTGGGCAAACGGAATGCCGAAGAGGACACCCGGAGAACCGATGAATGCTTGCGCAGTGTCTTGGAACGGGACAACTGGCAGCTGCTCGATGCCGTCAAAGAGAATCGCGTGTATATTCTCGATTCGGATATCGCAAGCGGGCCTCGTTATCTTGTCGGCCTCGCCGAGCTTGCAGCATGGTTGTATCCCGATGCCTCCGTCCCTTCTGGCAAGCGGATTCATGAAGAATGGGCCAATGCGGCATGGATGCCCATGTATAAGAAAGATGATGGTGGGCAAGGTTGATAGCAGTTTATTTGTGTGAACTGTTTTGTTTTATTATGTTTTTAAAGGTCCGATCATCACTGGCGCAGTACTAGAAAAGAGCGCTGAAAGCACGAAAGCCATAGACAGCTGAACGGATAGGAGACGGTCACGTGCAGTATCAGGTTTCCTTTTGTGTCCATATGACATCTTATATTCGGCGATATCATTTGGTACACCACGTTTAATATGTAATAGCCTATATAAAAACTTGAATTGAGGAGTAAACTATTATAGTGATGGACCACATGCAGGAGGACGGGTATGTGGAAATATTTTTTGTGTCTTATGAGCATGTTGCTCACTTTGATCGCTTGGGGATGCAGCCTTGCGCCTCAACCCGTCGCCCGGCCTGTAACAGGGCAACAAACCCTTGAGGCCGTCGATCACTGGCGCATCCTTGCCCAGCAAATCGTTAAAGAGATGCAGCTCACCACTGGAAGTTCCGTCTATGTCTCAGAACAGGATCGTTCTCCTTTCGGACGAGCCTTTACGACACTTCTCCGGCATGAGGTAGCTGCTTCCGGGGCGCGGCTCAGCGGAGCCCGTGAAGGCTCCCTCTGCATTGATTGGGGTGTTCAGATCATTAAGTATAGTGAACCCCGGCAGACCATTCATGTTTACCCGGGGACCATCGCCGCGATTACGGGAGGCGGAATCGGCGCTGGCTACATTATCAAGAACCGGCCGAGTTCATGGCCGGTTGTTGGTGCCGCGGGAGCCGGGCTTTTAGGTGAGGCGGCGAATTTACTGGATATGGCCACTCCAAAGTACCCTATTGATACCGAAGTCCTCATAAATATTACAGGGGCAGTGGATGGGGCCGTAACCTACGATTATTCAGGTCTTTTCTACATGCGTGCGAAAGATTCCGACCAATATTGGGAACGTCCGCCATATAGAGGAAAGGAGCAGCCCATGCAGGCCAAAACATACAGAAGCGTAGGGAATTAGCATGAATACTGCAAAGATCTGTGTGTTTGGGCTTGCTCTTTTTTGTTTATGTGGTTGTACGGACAGCCACTATGAGATGAAGCAGGTTCCTCCGCAGCTTTCCCAAGCGGAGATGTCGAGGACGGATATCGTAAAGGTCGGATACGAGCTTGCGGACGGCCTCATCAAAAATCTACATGCTCCCCTCAATGAAGGGGAGACGGTCATTGTTGCCAGTTTCGCGGATGTGGACAATTTGACCCAGTCTTCGACGGTGGGAAGGCTGCTTGGGGACATCGTGGGGTCACGCCTTTCACAGCAGGGATTTACCGTTGTCGATATACGTACTCGGCAAGACTCTATTTTTATTCAAGAGCAGGGTGGGGAGTTCGTACTCAGCCGAGATGTGAGAGCGTTGAGCAAAGCCAATAACGCCGCTTGCGTGGTAGCTGGTACCTTTGGGCGCCTCGGCAAGTCCACAGTTGTCTCCGTGCGCATGATCCGTGCCTCCGATAATGTTATTTTGTCCTCCGCTGATGGTGTGTTGGTTCGCGGACGATAATCCGCAAGAGCAGAGGGTGAGTACTTGCGCTGAACGCGCGGGACTGGAAACGGCGGAATAAGAACGTTGCACGAATGCCGGGAACTGGAGTGGTTAACGGTATTTAATATATTGAAGTCACACGAGTTTCTTTTGGGGCTTTCGTTAATATGGCTTTCTCAAAACGATTTATCCCTCTGTTCCTTAGATTGAGCGTTGGGAACAGGCTTAAAACAAAGACCCGGCCAATGACCGGGTCTTTGTCTCTATTCTCCTGAGAGGGAAGGCAGAGTTTCCTTATGCGGCGGCGGTGCGTGGGAAGACAATGCGGTAGCCAGCCCACACGGCGCAGATGCATATTACGGCATTGAGGAGAATGTTCAGACCTGCGAGCATGAGATCGCCGGTATGGTAGAGGTTAAACGTATCGAGCGAGAAGGTGGAGAAGGTGGTGAAACCGCCGAGAAAGCCGGTTCCAAGCAGGCTGTATCCCACCGTGAACGGTTTTCCGCTGCGTTTCATGGCTCCTTGCAGCAGGCCCATGAGAAAACCGCCGAGCACGTTGATGCAGAGGATGCCGAGAGGGAAGGCCAAGGTCAGGCCGCTCATGATCGCGGCATTCAGCTTGAAGCGGCAGACCGCCCCCGCCGCGCCGCCGCACAGGACAGCAATGGTGTTTTCGATATACGACATGCCTTCCTCCTACTGAACCATCAGGAAAAAGCCGAAAGCGGTCCCACAGAGGCACAGGACCATATTGACGACGACGTTGGCGATGGCCTTTCCGGGCTGTCCGTCGCGGAAGGCGGCGAACGTATCCATGGAGAATGTGGAAAACGTGGTCAGTGCTCCGAGAAAGCCTTCGCCAATGAAATCGTGCCACGGGATAAAGGGAACGGCATTCATCTTGATTGCCCCTACAAGCAGTCCCATAATAAAAGAACCGAGCACGTTTACAAATAGGGTACCGTAGGGGAACCCCTTGCCGAACCATGCGGCGAACCACGCGGAGATCTGGAAGCGGCAGTAAGCGCCGAGCGCGCCTCCGCCCGCGACCCAAAGTGTTCCGGCCAATTCAGTCATGTTGTTTCCTTTCGAAAAAGGCCGGGTAGCTGGCCCGGCCTTTGAGAGTTACATCTTGTAGGCTTCTTCGCCGTGCAAGGATTCATCAAGCCCCGCCTCTTCCTCTTCCTTGGTGACCCGGATCGGCCCCCACGCGCTGATGACCTTGAAGATGATGATGGTCACAACGAAGGAGTAGACCGCCACGATGATCACGCCGAGGAGCTGCATGAGGAATTGATGGATGCTGGCGTTCACCTTGTCGATGTTGCTGCTGGCGAGAATGCCGAGGAGCAGGGCGCCGGTGACGCCGCCCATGCCGTGGGCGCGCCATACTTCGAGCGCATCGTCGAACCCGAGGCGTTCCTGCACATACTTGGCGTAGTAGCATACGGAGGAGCCCACGGCGCCGATGATGATCGCGGCCCACGGTTCCACGTACCCGGCGCAGGGGGTAATGGTGGCGAGGCCGGCCACGGCGCCGACGAGCACGCCGGAGAAGGAAGGCTTGCGGTCATAATGCCAGTCGTAAAGCATCCAGACGATCATGGCGATGGAACCGGCGATGGTCGTGTTGGTGAAGGCATAGGCGGCCAGGCCGTCGGCGGCGTATGCGCCGCCCGCGTTGAAGCCGAACCAGCCGAACCACAAGAGGCCGGCACCCACGGCGACCAGCGGCAGGTTGTTGGGTACGGTCGGTTCGCCGGGCTTCATGTCGTCACGCCGTCCGAGGAAAATGACCGAGGCAAGCGCCGCAAAACCGGCGCTGACGTGGATCACGATACCGCCCGCAAAGTCCATTACGCCGATCTTGGCGAGGAAGCCGCCGCCCCAAATCCAGTGGCAGACGGGAATGTAGATGAAGATCATCCACAAGATGAGGAATTTCAGGTAGCCGCGGAAGTTCAGCCGCCCGGCGAACGCGCCCGTGATCAGCGCCGGAGCGATGACGGCAAACATAAGCTGGTAAGCAAAGAACAGGATGAAAGGCACAGTGCTCGCATAGACGGGGCTCGGAGCGATCCCCACCTTATCCAGCGCGAAGTGGTAGCTGATGTCGCCGAACAGGCCGCCCACATCCGGCCCGAAAGCGAGGCTGAACCCGCCGAAAATCCAGATGATGGCCGTAACGCCCATGGAAATGAAGTTCTGCATCATGATGGTCAGCACGTTCTTTTTGCGGACCATGCCGCCGTAAAACAGCGCAAGGGCGGGCGTCATCATGCACACCAGCGCGGTGCAGAGCATAACAAAACCTGTATCGCCCGTGTTGAGGGAAAGCATATGGCTACTCCTTGTTGAGGTTGAGGATGATCAGCTCTGATAGTTCTTCGGGAGCAGATCGATGTTGGGCAGCAGGAAAATCCATGCCGCGACCACAAAGGGGAAGGTCAGGGTCGGAATACCATAAACGTTCAACAGCACGTTGAGCGCACCCTGCGCCACCACGGTAAACACGGTGCCGAGGAAGGTGTAGCAGACGACCCGCCAGTTGGGATTGTAGAAGGTTGTGCCAAGGCCGATGGCGGTCAGCACCGCGCTGAACTGGAACAGCCCCGCGATGATGGCCGTGGAGCCGCCGCCTAGGATGAGAGCCGTGCAAATGGCGATGATGGAGCCTACGAAGGCGAATACCGCCGCCCAGATGGAACTCACCGCAAGGCCGATGAGGAACAGGATGCCCGTGATCACGTTGTTGATCAGGAACACCTGTGATACGCCGGCGAACGCCGCCCTCCAGAACTGTTCCATGTTTAGGGCGAACAGGTCGGACGCTGCGGGCTGCACAGAGATGGCGGGATGCGGAAGGCTGATGATCTGAATGTTGCCGAAGTTGTAGGCGGCAAGCATCAGGAACCATGTGGTGATGACGAAGGGGCCGGTCATGGCCGAAACCTTCCACGTCCGCAGCATGCTGGAGACGGCCATCATCAGGACGGTGGAAAAGATCGAGCCCGCCACGATGTACCCCCACAGCAGGGGCGTGGCCGCAAAGAAGGTCGGCAGCGCGCAACCTACGAGGATGCCGTTATAGCCGTGCAATCCCATGTTGATGTTCTCTCTGGGGGCTCTTAGAGCGTAAGCGGTAAGCGTACCCATGATCGTCCCGAGCACCGCGCCGATGCCTACGGAAATCATATGCGCGGAGTAGGCACCCCAAAAGATGCCGACCAGGAAAAACAACCCGGTCAGCGGGTTGTTTTGGAACATGACCTGCCCGGCACCGCGCAGGCAGACGTCAATGAAGTGCACGACCGGATTCTGGGACGCGAGGGCGTTCCACGGGTTGGGTGAGTCTTTGGCGACAGCGTTCATGTTTTCCTCCGGATGATTGCCGGGTTGAATGGTGGCCTTGCGGCAGAAAAGGAGGAGCCCGCTTGTTGGAGCGGGCGTCCGGACGCGGGCGGCGGAAACCGCCGCCAGTGTCCGTCGGAGCTTCCTATCGGTCCGCGTCACTGCCACAGGAAGGCTTGCGGCAGATCCCGCCCGGCGACGGCTTTGCGCGCGATTTGCCAAAACTCCCGGATTTTGCCCCGGACCGATTCCGAGGTCATGCCGAGAACCTTGAAAATCAGCCCACATTCTCCCGGGAACAGGGACGCCCCGTAGGCGAGGCGCGCCTCCCGATCCACGCCGGCCTCTACAGCCTCGCGCACCTGCATAGTCTTTTCCTTCGTGGTCATGAGGATGACATTGCCGAACACCTCATAGCCGTTCATGATTCCGGTCCGGGACAGATCCGTTTCGCGCGGGTCTATGATGAACTTCTCCACGAACAGCTTTTCGCCGCTCTCGCGGCGGGTGGCCTCAATGGTCGAAGAGTAGAGGTCGAATCCGAACATTTCGTCTTCATGGTGGTATTTCCGCCCCGGCAGCACCACTTCGGCGTAGAGCAGGCTCCCGGTTTCCGCGACGGAAAGCCGGGTCTTGCTGAGGAAGCGCGAAGTACGGTGCGGGATGAGCGGATCGGGCATGTACTCCAGATAGCCTCCTTCCTCCACGACAATGTCCTGCAGCTGCGAGGCGTAGTTGGCATTCATCATATGAACCTTGGTCGCAGACTGCGTGGTGACATGGGCCTGCGCGTTTTTGCCGACCTCGATCTCCAACGCCATCCGGTCGCCCTGCAACACGCAACCCGTTGTCGTGATGATGAATATGCAGGGCATCTGCGGCATGGCCTCGTCCCAGTACAGCGCGCGCTGGACAAGGAACGGCACACGCCGATCCATAAACGCCATCACGCTGCGATCGCCCCGATCGGCGAACTCAAGCCGCAGGTACCCGTCTTTGCCGACCGTGCCGCTGGGCATCTGCGCCGGTTCATCCTGATAGGGGCGCAGTTCCGGAGCTTCGAGCCCGATCCGCGAAAGGGCCGCCTTGGCGAGCTCGACGCGGGCCCGGCTGCTGAGCTGACTCATGGGCAACCTCCTAGGCCGTTTTTTCGGCGGGCTTGAAATCAAACAGGGCGTCACGGATGATCATGTCCGTGAGTTCTTCGATGTTCTTGCCTGTCATGCAATTGGTAAAAATGAAGGGCTTGCCGTCGCGCATCTTCCTGGAATCGCGGTCCATGACTTCAAGGCTGGCCTTGACGTAAGGGGCGAGGTCTTCCTTGTTGATCACGAGGATGTCCGACTGGCATACGCCGGGGCCGCTCTTGCGCGGGATCTTGTCCCCAGCGGCCACGTCGATGACGTAGATGAAGAAGTCCGCCAGCGCCGGGCTGAAGGTCAGGGTGAGGTTGTCGCCGCCGCTCTCGATGAAGATGAGATCGCTGTCGGGGAACTTGCTTTCCAGTTCTTCCACGGCGGCGAGGTTCATGCTCGGGTCCTCGCGGATGGCGGTGTGCGGGCACGCCCCGGTTTCCACGCCCACGATTTTTTCGGCTTCAAGGATGCCGTCCAGTTCACGCTGGACGTGCTTGGCGTCTTCGGTGGTGACCACGTCGTTGGTGATGATGAGCGGCTTGATGCCTCTGCGGATAAGAACGGGGGTGACGGCTTCGATGATGGCCGTCTTGCCGGAGCCGACCGGGCCGCCCACGCCGATGCGAGTGATTTTTTTCATTGCGTATTCCTTTTCAAAAAAGAGGTGGAGGAGCTTTCTGGAACGGATGGCCGGATCAGCCCATGAACAGACGCACGTGCGCCTTGACGTGGCTGGCGGCGAGGATGTCGGTCATGGGAGCGTAATTGGACATCTGTTCCAGCGGCGTCCGCATGGCGGTGCGGCACATGGCGTCGAAATCCCGCGTCAGGCTGTAGAGCACGCGCTGCATGTCAATATGGCTGATGCGCATGATGCGCATGGATGCGTTCAGGATGGTCATGGCGACGCCGTACTGGTGGACGGTGAGGACTTCGTCGAGCGTTCCGGTGTCGAGCTTCTCCTGCGTGGAGAGGCCCATTGCCACGAACTGCACGGCGAGGGAGACCGGATAGGTCCCCGGAGCCCTGCCGTCCTTGATGGCGTCCCGCCAGCCGATGACGAGGGGATTCTCGGTGATGTCCGCCCCCATTTCCGCGAGCTTGCGGCCCATGCGGGTGGCCATAAGCCTGGTTTCTTCGTTGAGCTTGCGGCACAGGACCTCACGGTCAACGCGGATCAGCTCTTCCAGATCCCCGGCGAGGGCCGCGCGCGTCGCCCAAACGACGGCCACGGCATCGCCTTTCGCCGCCTGTTCGAGAGCCGTATGCGTATATTGACGCAAGGTTTCGGCATCATGGACCACGCCTTTCTGAACGGCCGATTCCAGGCCGTTCGAAAAGGCGAAGGCCCCCACGGGGAGCATGGAGTCGCCGAACTGCATCATTCTGGAGAGGGAAAGAATATTTTTCACGGTATGCTCCGGGGCCTTAGTTGTGGCAATGGCCGTCGTGGCAATGTCCTTCGTGTGCGTGCGTGTGGTGATGGTCATGGTGGTGCGCATGTCCGTCGGGAGACGCGTGGGTGTGACCGCCGTCCATGGGGCGCTCCGTTCCGCCGAACAAACGGCGGGCCTGCGTAGGTTCGAGGAGATCCACGATCTCGGAACCGGGCGCAAAGCGGAAGGTGATGTCTTTAAAATGATGTGTGTTCATGACCGAATTCATGACGAGGCGGTTCACCGCCATGGGCACGTACACGAAGCCGTTCTGTACAATGGCTGGCCAGTGTTGGTTGCCGAGGGCATGTCCGAGCTGGACGCAGCGCTCGATGAGCTGATCGGCGGGCAGCTTCTGGAGGCCGCTCAGATCGATGATAAGCACCTCACACAGGTCGATTTTGCAGATGACGGCTTGTTTCGTTTTTTCGTCCCAAAGGAGGATGTCGCCGTCGTGCAGGAACGCGTTGCGGTCAAGGGATACCGCGATGGCTTGCCCATTGCGGGTATCCTTGCGGAGCCTGTTTTTCTGAGCGTCCCATTGGCTGAGTTCGAGTGTATCGATGGTGGCGTCGGCCAAGCGGGCCTTCCACGCGGGATCGTTGCTGTTGCCAAGTACATTTTCTACAAGCTGCATGGGTTTTCCTTTATTGTGATGCCTCCGGCGACAAGGACCACCGGGGCAATGATTTCCCGGCTCCCTTGGAGCTGCCGCAACACGGCCTTGCAGCCGTATCCCGGCGGCTCCAAAGGCGTCGGGGAATTGTTTGGGAGTCCGTCGGAACGGACTCATCTCGAGCAGCCTCCCCACCCTTCAAAGTTCTTACAGGTGGGGGCTGGGGGAGGGCACTTTTTCCCAAAAGCGTCTTCCCCCAGTCTTTCAACATTTAACTGAAGAAGTAGAGCTGGCCGAGGGCAACCTTCTGGGCGGGTTTGACGGTGGCGTGCACGCCATCGACCTTGACCGCGAAGGTTTCGGGATCAACTTCGATTTTCGGCAGGTTGCCGTTGCGCACCATGTCGTGCTTGTTCAGGCCACGGATGTTGCACACGGGTTCGACGCAGCTGCGCAGGCCGAGCTTTTCGCGGACGTTCCGTCCCATAGCGGCCTGCGAAACAAACGTGATGCGGGTGCGGGGCTTGGCAAGGCCCATGCCGCCGAACATCGGGCGGTAGTAGGTGGGCTGCGGCGTGGGCAGGGAGGCGTTGGGGTCACCCATGTTGGCCCAGCTGATCATGCCGCCCTTGATCACCATCTTGGGCTTGGCGCCGAAGAACTGCGGTTCCCAGAGCACGAGGTCGGCGTATTTGCCCACTTCCACGGAGCCGATGAGGTGGCTGACGCCCTGCGTGATGGCGGGGTTGATCGTCAGCTTGGCCACATAGCGCAGGACGCGGAAGTTGTCGTTGCCGGGCGCATCTTCGGGGAGTTTGCCGCGGGCGGCCTTCATGGCGTCGGCCGTCTGGATCACGCGCAGCCAGTTTTCGCCCACGCGGCCCATAGCCTGCGAGTCACTGGAGATCATGGAGATGACGCCCATATCGTGCAGCACGTTTTCAGCGGCGACGGTTTCGGCGCGTACGCGGCTTTCGGCGAAGGAAACGTCGGAAGGCACGTTGGGGTTCAGGTTATGGCAAACCATGATCATGTCGAACAGTTCCGACTGGGTGTTGATGCCGAAAGGCAACGTCGGGTTTGTGGAGCTGGGCAACACGTTGGGATGGCTCGCCACGCGCAGGATGTCGGGAGCGTGGCCGCCGCCCGCGCCTTCCGTATGGAAGGTGTGGATGACGCGGCCCGCGATGGCGTCGATGGTGTCTTCCACATAGCCGGATTCGTTCAAGGTGTCGGTGTGGACGGAAACCTGAACGTCCATGTCGTCGGCGACGCTCAGGGCGGCGCGGATCATGGAGGGCATGGCACCCCAGTCCTCATGCACCTTGAAGCCGCACGCGCCGGCCTCGATCTGTTCGACCAGCGGAACGCTGTTGTAGGCGTGCCCCTTGCCGAGGATGCCCATGTTCACCGGCATGGCGTCGATGGCTTCGAGCATTTTGCTGATATTCCACGGGCCGGGGGTAATGGTCGTTCCGTTGGTGCCGTCGGTGGGGCCGACGCCGCCGCCGAAGAAGGTGGTCACGCCGTTGGAGAGCGCGGCGTACCCCTGTTGCGGGGAGATGTAGTGAACGTGAGAGTCGATGCCGCCGGCGGTGAGGATGAGATGCTCGCCGGTGATGGCGTCGGTGGAATTGCCCACGATAAGATCAGGATCGACACCATTCATCATAGACGGGTTGCCGCTCTTGCCGATGCCCACGATCCTGCCGTCCCGGATGCCCACGTCGGCTTTGATGACGCCCTGCACCGCGTCGATGACGGTGACGTTGGTGATGACGAGATCAAGCACGCCGGCATCGCGGTTCAGGCGGGCATCGCCGCCCATGCCGCCGCGCAGGGTTTTACCGCCGCCGTACATGGACTCGTCGCCGTAGTGGCGCAGGTCCTTTTCGATTTCGACAAACAGATCCGTGTCCCCAAGCCGGATTTTGTCCCCAACGGTCGGGCCGAAGAGGGCAGCGTGTTCCTGACGAGAAATTGTCGGCATATGAAACTCCTTTCCGCCGCGTCGGTGGCGCGGGGATTACTTTTTGGCGTTCTTGAAGCCGAGCTTGTCGGCACGTTCTTCGTTGATGACACGTTCGTGTTCGTCCCCGGTCCAGCCGTCCACGAGGTTGTTGAACCCGTAGGTGCCGGAAGTCCCGCCGATGGAGACGAGGGATACGGTTTTTTCATCGCCCGGCTCGAAACGGATGGCGGTCGTGGAGGAGATGTTCAAACGCATTCCGTAAGCTGCGTGGCGATCGAATTCGAGGGCGCGGTTCACTTCGAAGAAATGAAAATGGGAGCCGACCTGAATGGGGCGGTCGCCGGTGTTACGGACTTTGAGGGTGATGGTTTTGCGCCCCGCATTGAATTCAATGGGATCGGAACCAAGGAGCAGGCCGCCGACCGGCGTTTTGGTCTTGTTCGGAGTCTTGTTGGTCATGGGAAAATCCCCCTTTAGTTGATGGGGTTGTGAATGGTGATGAGGCGGCTCCCGTCGGTGAAGACGGCTTCCACCTGCACGGTGGGGATCATTTCGACCACACCTTCCATGACGTCGTTGCGGGTGAGGACTTTGCGGGTTTCGGCCATGACTTCTTCGACGGTCTTCCCGGCGCGGGCTTCCTCAAGTGCGGCGGCGGAGAGCACGGCCACAGTCTCGGGATGGTTGAGCTTCAAGCCTTTGGCTTTCCGCTTGAGCGCGACATCAGCCAAGGTATGAATCATGAGCTTGTCGAGCTCGCGAGGAGTAAGGTGCATATGGACCTCCTTTGCACTGTCTGTAACACGCATTGTATGAATGTAACACGAATGTTTCATGACGAGTACATCACGTCATGAAGTAACCAAAGGTTAACAATGCAGAGAAAATATGAACAATTATAAAGTGTATTATATTGTATAGATATGTATTATATCTATTTTCATTGTTAAAAATGAAATACGATGTACGGTAATGTCATAATATGTATTATTTGTGTTATTATAATGGTAAATGTGTATTGTATACATAAGTATTAACGAATTGATTATTAAATTATAAAAATCAGTATATGAATTTTATGGTTAATTTCTGTATAGAATAATAATTCTACATTGTTTATAAATTAAAAAAAGAAAAATAAACAGAAAATGCAGTAGGGCATGATTCAGTAGTGTGGATCACGCGGTGTGCCGCGTGCTGGCGAGAAAAGACATCGCGGAGGGGCCATGCCGGGAAAAAGAGACTTGACGTTGTTGTTCGGAGTCCGTTTGCTAAGCGCTATGGGGGTCACGCTGATTCTGCCGGTCATGCCGGCAATGGCGCGGACATTCGGCCTGAGCATTGCGGAGGCGGGCATGGTGGTTGTCTGCTTTACGTTGGCGGAAGCCACAATGACGCCTGTTGCGGGCGTACTGTCCGATCGGTTCGGGAGAATGGCGGTTTTGCTTCCGGCTCTGCTGGTATTCGCAGGAGGGGGGATTTTGTGCCTCTTTGCGGAGAGCTGGCGAGATGTGTTGATCTGTCGTGTCATCCAGGGGATTGGTGCTGGGCCGCTTGGCGTGCTCTACACCATCCTTGCGGCGGATATGGTGGATGAGAAGCATCTGCCGCGTATCATGGGGCGGCTTACGGCAGTTTCGAGCCTCGGGACCATCGTCTACCCCGTCATTGGCGGCCTGCTCGGAGAATGGTCATGGCGGGCGCCTTTTTTCGTCTTCACGCTGGCCCTGCCGACAGCGGTTTTGTCCCTCATGGTGACGCTGGAAAAACCGCAAGGGGCGATGGACTGGCGGCGCTACTGGAAGCAAACGGGGAATATCCTACGTGAGAGGCGGGCCATTGGCTTCTTTGTGCTGGTATTTTTGTGCTACTGCGCCATCTATGGGCCCATCAACACCTGTTTCCCGATGATGGCCGAAGCGAAGTACCACGCATCTTCGTCTCGTATCGGCCTTGTCTTTTCGTTCGTAGCCATCGGTTCCTACTTGGCGGCCGCAGGGCTTCCCCGCCTCCATGCAAAGTGGTCTTTCCGTACGCTCATCTTGGTTGCGGGATTCTGTTATACGCTGCCTCTGGCTTTTCTGGCCTCCGTTCCGGGGTTGTGGCTTTGCGCGGTGCCTCTGTTCGTTTCCGGTGCGGCGCAGGGGCTTTCCTTACCCATCATCAACGATAATGTGGCACTGCTCGGCACGCCCGATGACCGCGCCGCCATCCTTGCTGTAAGCGAGACGTCCGTTCGCGTAAGCCAGAGCGTATCACCGCTCCTGTTCAGCATCATTTCCATGAAGTGGCTCTGGGATGGCGCCTATGCCTCCGGTTTTGCCGTGGGTATATTGATTCTGCTGGTAGCGTTTTTTGTGTTCGAACCCCGTACCGCTTCATCGAAGAAATAAAAAAGCGTTTCCCCTCCAGTTCTCAGGGCAAACAAAAGGGCCGGGAAATGCTCCCCGGCCCTTTTGTTTGCAAAGAAAACTTCCCGTTATCCAGCATATTCTCAAAATTTAAAATTTTCGTGTGTGCGGCGTCTTGACCGTTGCGAGGAGTACCGTATACCGCGCGACGCCAGGAAAGCGAACGAAATCCTCGCGTATGCGAAGAAAAAGAACGTTAAGGTCATCTCGTACGCCAGGGCGGTGATGGGTGAAGACATCGATTTTTTTGTGGGCGACGATACCTACAGGATCGGGCAGAGTTTGGGGCTGCATCTTACAGAAAAGACCTATAAGGGAAATCTTGCCATTTTGAAGGGTGACAAGAACGATTTTAACTCCCCCTTGCTTTATGATGGCGCGATGATTTCTATCAGGCCCTTGGTGGAACGGGGGCTATCCATATGATTCTTGACGAATACGTGAACGGATGGTCAGAGGATCTTGCGAAGCGTATGCTCACTGACGCCATCATCAAAAACGATTACAAGATCGACGCTGTTTTTGCCCACAATGACATTTTTGCCGGAGCCGCTGCCGAGGTCGCCAAGGAGCTTGGCATCAAGAATCCGGTGATCATCACGGGGATGGACGCCGAAACTCCCTCGCTCAAGAGACTGCTCGAGGGAACGCAGGACGCCACCGTGTACATGGACCTTAAATCGATGGCGTATACGGCGGTCAATGAAGCCTACAACATGGCTACCAAGAAGAAGCCCAACGTCAACTCCGAGTTCGATAACGAGAGCAAGTTTAAGATCGACGCTTTCCTTATCAACGGGAAACTCATTACACGTGAAAACATAGACAGAGTGCTCATCGCTCCGGGCCACTTCACACATGAACAGATTTACGGCAACTGAGTAGTCTTCCGATTGTTTTTTGCAAGAAGGCCGGGACAATCCCGGCCTTTTCTCTGCCTTTTAGCCATCGGAGCATCGGCTATCGAAGGGCTTTGAGGTAGTCGTCCGTAACGGCGTTCATGCGCCGCAGGCGCTGCCGGTCTTCCTTGCGTACCATGCCGATGCTTTCATAGAATGCGGCAATGTCTGTAAGCCAGTTTTGAAGTTTGCTTTTGCCTTGTGCTTCATCAAAGAGGGCAAGCTGTTCCTCGAGATTGAACACCGCATGATTCGCCAAATCCTTTGCGGCGATTTCGGAGGTAAGTTTGCGTCCCGTCCATTCTTCATAAAAGCGGACATAATCGGGGACGAGCGTTTCGACGGGCGTTTCCCGCATGAATGTGATTACCCTGAGGTACATCTTCAAGAATGCCTCGACCCGTTCCGGATACTGGATGGCGTACTCATGATTGGCGACGATGAGGACGGGCTGAGAGACGCCGCAATTGCTGGACAAGGCGGCCGGTTTGAATCCCTTGGCGTCGGCATCGTAGGTCAGAGGAGCCCACAGTGCCACAACGTCGCCAAGTCCGCCCGCGAAAGCCCCGAGCGCCTGTACCGGAGACATATACTTGACGCGCACATCTTTTTCTCCAAGGCCCAATGACTTGAGCCATGCCGCCATCATATAGTGGGCGGAAGTGCCTTTCGGACAGAGTATCTCTTTTCCCTTGACCGTGGCTTGATCGCCGTAGATGTCAGGATAGGCCGGGTTTGTTCCTTTGATGCTGAGGAGCGGGCTGTCAGCGCGGACATAGAGGGCGTTGGCGGCGGATTCGTCATTGGCGACGGCAATGATGTCGAGGCGCTCGCTCAGTGCTGCGGTAAGCGCGGGGACAGCCCCACAACCGGCAATGGCCCAATCGTAGGCAAGTACGCCCTCCACAATGGCCTTGCCCGAGTCAAAGCGGAGCATGGTGAGATCCAGCCCGGCTTCCTTGTCCCATCCTTTCTGCTTGGCATACCAGACGGCGAAGGTTTCGTGTTCACCCAGCCATGCCGTCTTCATGGGGATGGGGGATGCGGACCGGGCGGGAGTGTTCCAGGCCAGCGCAAGAAGCACCAGACAGATACCGACGAATGACCGTTTGAATCCCATAACGCACTCCTCTCAATGGTCCCGGACCGCCGCGATGGCGATCCGGGAGAGCCGTCGCTAGTTGAACTTGTTTTCCCGCATGATGTCGCCGATGGTCTTCCACATATTGTCGAGAGCCTTCTGGAAATCCTCGGCGGACAGATAATCGGTGGTCAGGCCGGCCTTGGCGAACTTGGCCTGCACGTCGGGATCGGCGAGGGCTTCCTTGACGAGATTCTGCATGGTCAGGATACGGTCTTCAGGGACGCGCTTGGGGGCAACCAGGCCATGCGAAGAGGCAAAAGTATACTCGGGGCCGATCTGTTCGGCGAAGGTGGGCACGTCTGGGAATTCAGCGAGACGTTCGGGGCTGGATACGCCGATCATGGTGAAATCGCCGGAAAGGACATAAGGCTTTTGGTTGGTGGTCACGCCAAAGCCGCTGGTGACATGGCGTCCGAGGAGGGCTGTGGAGACTTCATGGCCGCTGGTGTAGCTGACATGGGGGAGATCGACGCCGGGGAACGCCTTCAGCAGGCGGCTCATGAACAGGCGCTGCGTGGAGAGGGCTCCGTGGGTGGCATAATTGTACTTTCCGGGGGTTGCCTTGGCTGCGGCCATAAGCTCGTTGATGGTCTTGATGCCGGAGTCGGCGTTTACGGCGAGGCTCAGCCACATATTGGTGACTTGCACCACAGCGCGGAAGTCGGCCAGCGTATAGCCGGTCTTCTTGATCTGCGGCGTGGTCGAGAAGGTGGCTATTGCCGGGAAGCCGAAGGTATAGCCGTCGGGACGGGCCTTGGCCACGTCGAGCATGGCGGGGGCCCCCGCGCCGCCGGCCTTGCAGACGATGTTCAGCGTGATTTGGTGCTTGTTTTGAAAGTACTCGGCCAGGATGCGGGCTGCGATATCCACGGCTCCGCCGGGGCCGAACGGGATAATGATGGTAACGGGCCGATCGGGATACGCGGCGGAAGCGGTGCGAGGCAGGCCGGACAGCAGCAGGGTGCAGACGAGGAGGGCGCAAAACAGGGCTTGAAGCTTCTTCATGGTCTCTTCCTTCCGAGGGTAAAGGTTACAGGGAAACCTTCGCGGCGGGTGCGAATGCCCGTGCGGCCTGAATGGCCGTGAGCGCCGCGAGTTTGCACCGGGGAACAAAGGTAGACGGAATCATGTATTCATCCGCGGAATGCAGGTTGGAGCCTTCCGGCCCCATGCTGCATATCGCCGGAACGCCGAGGACGCTGGAGCAATAACCGGACTCAGCCGTCCCCTTGGAGGGTGCCGAGTGGACGGAATACCCGATGAGTTCCCCGGCCTGTTCAGCCAGGGAAAAAAGCTTCATGACGCCGGGAGTGGGGACAAGCGGAGGAAGGCGTACGCCGCCGCTGATGTGTGAACCCGTGCCCGGGATATGGTTCTTTGCGGTTTCAGCGCGGAGCGCTTCAGCCAGTCTCCGTCCGGCTTCAAGCGTCTTGAACGTAATATGGATGCGTGCGGAAGCATTGGGAGCGACCGAGTTCGCAGACGTTCCGCCGTTGACGAGCCCCGTGTTGACCGTGGTGTCGTGGTCAAGATCCACATAGGCATCGAAAGCGAGGATCTTGTGGGCCAGTTCGAGGATGGCGGAAGCGCCGTCCTGATAACAGCGCCCCGCGTGGGCGGATATCCCCATGATTTCAAGGAACATGTGGCCTGAACCTTTACGTTCCAGCGTCACCCCGCCGCCGGGATAGCCCGGTTCGGTACAGATGACGGCCTGTGCGCCGTTGAGCTGCTCGCCCAGAATGGGGGTTGTGGAAGGGGAACCGAGTTCCTCGTCGGGCGAGAACGTCAGCGTCATGGGGACGTCCATCAGGCCGAGTTCCTTGAGGGCTCTGGCGACAAACATGTTTTGGACAATACCGGCCTTCATGTCAGTCACGCCGGGACCCGTGGCGCGATCCGTCGCGCGATCAAGCCGGAAAGGACGCGCCCCCGCCGTACCCGCAGGGAAGACGGTGTCCATATGCCCAATAAAGGCCACGCCGGGTCCGCATTCCACAGAATGGGTACGCGCCGAGAAGACATTGCCAAGGCCATTCATCCACTGCTCGTCAGCCGGTGCGGGCTTTTTCGGAAGTTTTGCCGTGTGGAAACCGGCCTCCGCAAGCCATCCGGTCACCACTTCGCCTACCTTGTTCACGTCGGCGGCATCGTTGGTGAAGGAATCCATGTTGACGATGCGTTCCAGCATGGAGAGCATTTCCGGTTCCTTATCGGAAAACCATGCATCAAGCCGTTCCTTACATTGAGAAAGTTCCATAGCTGAGGCTCCTTTTGAGGATTACGCCGCTGCCTTGCGACCGGCGCGGAAGTCGTCGTAAACGGGCTTGAGGAGGACGAGCAAACTGACGAGCAGAATGATGCAGGCCACAGGGCTGGTATAGAAGATGCTGTAGTCGTTCTGGGAAATCGTAAGCGCCCGGCGGAAATTGGCTTCGGCGATGGGCTCGAGGATCATGGCGAGCAGGAGCGGCGGCTGGGGAAAGTCGCACTTGATCATCAGGTAGCCGACCGTTCCGAAGATGGCCACGACAAGCAGGTCGAAGGTGGAGTTGTTGACCGCATAGCCGCCGACCACGCACAGGGTGATGACGATGGGCATGAGCACGGCGCCGGGGATGGCAATGATCTTACCCGCGCCGCGTACTGCAATGAGCCCGCACACCAGCATCATAATATTGGCGATGATGAAGGCGGCGAAGATGCCGTATACGGTAACGGGATGTTCCACGAACAGGAGCGGGCCGGGGGTGAGCCCCTGAATCATGAGCGCGCCGAGCATGATGGCGGTAATGATGTCTCCGGGCACCCCGAGGGTCAGGAGAGGGATCAGCGCGCCGCCGCATACCGCGTTGTTGGAGGATTCCGTTGCGGCGATGCCCTCCACACAGCCCTTGCCGTACATTTCCGGCGTCTTGGAAAAGCGTTTGGCCTCCGAATAGGCGAGGAAGGATGCCGCACTGACGCCCGTAGCCGGGATGATGCCGATAAGCGTGCCGATGACGGAGGAACGGATGAAGTTCACGACGTTGCCCGTCAAATCCTTGAGCGAGATGCCGCGCTTCGATACTGTGCTTTCCTTAAGGGACACGCCACGGACTACGTCTTCAACGGTTACGAGCACTTGAGAGACGGCGAATAAGCCGACAAGCACGGGAACCAGAGACAGTCCGTTGAAGAGGTTGGGGTTGTCGAAGGTATTGCGCATGTCCCCCGTTACGGGATCGAGGCCGATAGTGGCGAGGAACAGGCCCGCAAGCGCGGAAATGAGCCCTTTGACGAGATGCCCGGACGACAGCGAGGCCACCACGGTAAGGCCGAACACGGCCACCGCGAAATATTCGGGAGCGCCGAAGGACATGGCCGCCCGGGCCAGCATTGGAGCGATGAAAATCAGAGCCAGAGCACTGACGATGCCGCCGACGAAGGAGGCTATGGTAGCCATGTCCAAAGCCCGGCGGGATTCTCCGCGGGCCGTGAGGGCGGGGCCTTCAAGCATGGTCGCGGCGGCAGACACAGTACCCGGCGTGCCGACGAGAATGGCGGTGATGCAGCCGCCATAAATGGCTCCCACATACATGCCGAGCAACGCGGAAAAGGCTTCCACGGCGGGCATACCGAAGGTTAGGGGGATAAGCAGGGCCACCCCCATAGCTGCGGTAAGTCCTGGAAGCGCGCCAAAGATGATGCCAAGGGTGACGCCCATAAGGTTTGCCAGCAGGGAGCCCATGGAAATGGCGTTCATGATGCCGTCAAAAATGTTCGCTAACATAAATCCTCTCCAATCCGTCATAGAGATTATCTGTAAAGGAGTTCCGGGCGGCTAGGGGAGCAGAACCTGAAAGAACCAGCCGAAAGCGAAGACGAGTACCGCCGTCGTCAGGACGGCTACGGACAGGATCTCGATGGGCTTGCGTCTGCCCAGCAGTGGAAGCGCTATGAGGAGGAAGAGGAAGGTGCTGATGCTGAATGCCCCGTTAGCCTGAAAGGGCGGATTTTCCATATTCAAGAAGAGCTCGCCGAGTCCAGTCAGGGTAACCAGATATAGGTAGAACAAGCCGATGAAGGCGAGAATCTTCTTGAAAACCTTGGATTCGGGCCAGTATACTTTAACGGGGGAGCGGCGGAACCCCTGCACGATGAGAACAAGGCTCAGCGCGGTCAGGAGCACGAGAATACCGGCGGGAAACGCGCCGGGGCCGACATGCTCCATGCCTCCGGCATCCGGCAGGGTAGCGACGCTATAAGCGCCGACGCCGCACAGCCCAAGCAAAATGAAACCGCTGACGACATCTGTGGGACTCTTCATGGCTGTTCCTCTTGGTGGTTCAAGTAGGGGTATGGTTACAGGGCATTCGCCGACATACGCACACCGGCGGCAATAGCCGTACGGCGGAACACTTTCTGAGCTTAGGAACGGATATATGGATTAGGTACGTGAGCCCCTATGGGCGCTGCGGCGCGCTCACCTCCTTGATGTCGAAGGGTGCTTAAGCTTTCAGCAACGGTTCCCCGCAGGCAGAGGGTGGAGATGGCAGTCATCTTGCTAGTCCCTTGCCGTGACGAAAAGGTGTTTGTGAACGATGGTATCGAGATGTTCTTCGACGGCTTTGCGGCAACCTTCAGCGGACTGCCGCTCAAGAGCATCAATGATGCGCAGGTGGGAAGCGACTGAGAACTGGTGCCACGATGCGTCGCGTAAGTCCGCGGTCCGACCGCCGGCGTACTGCTCGTTCAACAGAGCCACGGTATTGATGAGCAATCTGTTGCCCGAACACTCCGCTAGGCAGAGGTGGAATTGGGCGTCCAGCTCGCCGTCATCCCCGTCGATGAGTATGCGGCGCTGTTGATCGCAGGCAATGATCTTCAAGCGGTCGAGCTGCTCGGGGGTGCGGCGGAGCGCGGCAAGTTCGGCTACCGCGGGTTCGAGTATCCGGCGATATTCCATGACTTCGTCGAACAGGTGTCCTTCCGAATCCACCGCCTCAAGAATGGCGCTCCTGAGAGGTTCCATGTCCGGCACTCTGACATATGTGCCGTCGCCATGACGGCTCTCAAGGAGCCCCCGCTCGGCAAGGGCATGGATGGCCTCACGGACGCTGTTTCGGGAAACGCCAAAGGACTCCGCCAGAGCCCGCTCCGGGGGGAGCTTGTCGCCATCCCGGAAATGGTTCTCGGCCATGAATTGCCGGAGGCGCTCCGAGAGCTTCTGGTAGTGCCGGGGGCGGACGGTGGTAGGCAAGGGTGTCTCTTTGAGCATCTGAAACCTTTCCTGTTAATTGGTAAGACCAAAATGGCCGATTGTTCTTTTCTTGTCAACCATTTTGAAAGTATCAAACCAATGGGTTGATGTATAAAAATATATATGAACAATATGTTATGGATAATAAAGTGTGGGCATATTTTTTCTGCTTTGTAGAACAGTCGGCACAGTGGAAGGAAAAGGGCTTCTTGGTGGCTTGCAAAGATAAGGCCAAAATACAGCTGATTGGTTGAGTGACTCAAAAAGTGAATTCAATTGGTATGATTTTATGTAATGCTTTACGAACAATGAGTATATTGCAAAAGACAGAAGAAAGGAGCGTGATGCCGTGGCGTGTTCTTTTTGTTCTGACGATGTAAGATGGTATAAATTGGTTTGATAGTATTGTGCACAATATTTTCACTGGGATAGTATGCTTAGTTGGATAGTTTTATGAACTGATGTGAGGTGCTTTCCGGCTTTTGAACCTCTTCAAAAAGACATTACCCTGCGATTACAGACCGTTCGTCCTGTGTGACTGGCTTTGCTTATGGCCAAAAGCTCTCAGCTGGAGCCGCGCCTTTTCTTGAAGGGATGAGCTTGCGTTCATGTGGGCGGGCGCGTAATCTCCTCAAACAATAGTCTATTGATACCTTGCTATAGCCCTTCCCGTTGGGAGGAAGCCGTAGAGGAAAGGAGTGCCCCATGTTTGAGTCCGCGGCATTGGGCCGGAGTTATCCGGCAAAGGAATATGCAGCTCTTGAAAACGACCTGCGCATGAAGCTGTTCAAGGCGCAGGGGACCTGCATTGAGCACAAACTTCCCGTCTTGATTACCATAGCCGGGGTGGACGGTTCCGGGCGCGGCGCCGTCGCCAATATGCTTTCCGAGTGGATGGACGCCAAGACGATCCGAAATCATGTCTTCTGGATGCAGACGGATGAGGAGCGAACCCGCCCTGAAGCATGGCAGTTTTGGAACAAATTGCCTGCCGGAGGCGAAATCGGGGTCTTCTTGGGTGGTTGGTATGGTGGCACCATCAGGCGTTTTTGTTGCGGAGATATCGGCGAGAGGGAGTTCAATGCGTCGATGGAACGCTGGAGGAGGCTTGAGCATACGTTGGCGTCATCCGGGACTGTCATCGTCAAGCTCTGGCTTCATCTCGGTAAGAAGGTCCAGAAGGCCCGTTTGAAAGATCGCCTGAAGCATCAGGAGATCCACCACTTCACCCCTTATGACAAGAAGAGTGCCGAGAACTATGACGGCCTTGTGAGCGCGGCAGCCAAGGCCATTACTCTGACGGACAGGGTGGATGCCCCTTGGACCGTCATCGACGCATATGACGGCAATTTCCGTAATGCGTCGGTAGCCCGGGCCATTATTGCGGCGGTTGAAGCGGCGGTCGCCGTGAAGCGGCAGAATGCGGTCCCAGTGGTTCCAACAAAAGCGAGTGAAGAAGAGATAGGGCAGATTTCCGCTCTGGATGCCATCGATCTTTCCAGGACGTGCGAACGCGGCGTATACAAGAAGGAATTGGCCGAATTACAATCGGAATTATACGATTTGACGTATAAAGCCTACAAGAAGGGCATTTCCAGCACGATTCTTTTTGAAGGCTGGGATGCGGCGGGCAAGGGGGGCGCTATCCGGAGGCTGACGGCGGGCATAGACGCCCGGATTACCCGGGTCATCCCTGTCAGCGCTCCGACTGACGAAGAACTCGCCCATAATTACCTGTGGCGGTTTTGGCGTCACATTCCGCGGGCGGGATTCGTCACGATTTATGATCGCTCATGGTATGGCCGGGTGTTGGTGGAGCGGGTGGAAAAACTGACGCAGCCGGAGGATTGGAAGCGTGCTTATGCAGAGCTGAATGACTTTGAGGAACAGTTGCAGGAAGATAACAATATCCTGCTCAAATTCTGGCTGCACATTTCCCCGGACGAGCAACTGCGGCGGTTCAAGGAGCGGGAAGAGATCCCGTGGAAAAATTATAAGATCACCCCGGATGACTGGCGCAACAGAGAAAAATGGCCCGCCTATGTGGAAGCCGCCGATGAGATGTTCCTCAGGACAAGTACGGAATACGCGCCGTGGCATATCATTCCAGCCGAAGACAAAAAATGTGCGCGGCTGGATGTAATACGGATATATCGGGACGCCCTCAGGAAGGCCTTGGAACAGAAAAAGAAGAAATGAACCCCGTAGGCGGATTGTCTCGGGAGTGCCGGAAGGATGAATGGCTCCTGAACCTTCTGATCTAATAGAAAAACGCGCCCTCCGTTCCATTAAGAACGGAGGGCGCGTTTTTTAGACTCAAAAGTAAGGCTTCATCGCTCCATTGTCCTTGCCTCTATGTAAGGCAAGGCACTGTTATGAGGAGCGATGTCTGATTTTTTTCTGAACAAGGAGGTTGACGCCTATGGTCGTCAGAACGGAAAACGTCATCCAAAGCACTCTTCCAAGGGGGGACCATTCACTGAGCGGCGTATACTTCCAGAACAGGAATACATCAAACATGAACCAGAATACCGCTGCAAGGGCAAAAACAATCAAAAGAAGAAAAAAGTAAAAGATACGTTTGATGATAAACTCGAATTGGGGAAATTCCATAGCGTTTTCTCTGAAAAAATACGTTTATGAATGTCTAACTGAATACAACGTCCAGCCTAAAGTCACTTTTCAACAGGCCGGATTGAAAAGAAGGTCAACATCTGTAAGGCGTTTTCACTCGCAATGCAGTTTGCCCGATAGGCCGTACACACGGCTATATCCCTTCATGGACACTGATCTGTCATATACAGAATACCAGGAACTGTCTAGAAGGTACCATCATTTTTTAGGAAGGAATGGGAACTTTCGAAGGGCAGGAGCGCGCATAGCCAGAACCCATCCCGGATAGCGGTTGCGTCCCTTACGGCATCGCGCTATCACCGTCCGAGCATAAGCCTAGGGAAAGGAGATGAGCATGGACTTCATAAAGGTATACGAGCGGATCAGAGAGCGCGGCATGGAGGCGGAATGGGGAACCCTGAACAATGGCTTGCCTCAGATCAGCGTGCGGGTTTTTGGGATTACCTTTTTCGTCGTGCCAGATCATTTCCCCGGGTATGAGAAAGCGGAGAGCAATTTCATCTGCCTCAGGACCTTCATGCCCATGGAAACGGTCAATGTGCGCCACAAAGCGTTCCTTGATGCCGCCTTCAATAAAATTGCCAGCAATATCAGAATGGTAAAAATATACAGTGTGGAAAATGATGGTATCCTATACGCCTTTTTTGAGGTACAGGTGCTGAGTACACCCGAGGATTTCGCCCAAAGGCTATCCCCGTATGCGAATGAGTGTGTGCGTGCCATCAGAGAGGTGGCGGCATTCGTCAACAGTCATCCTTCGCTTGCGGAGAGTTGAGCGAAGCTGCCGCTGACAAATAAAAAGCCCTATCCGGTCATTCTCGGATAGGGCTTTTTTTCAAGTGCGACACAGCCCTTTATTCTTCAAAGGTTCCCTTTTTGCACAGCGTTCCTTCCCGCATCATGCACTCGCCGCGCGCGATAACGGTATGCAGGGCCAGATCGGGCGCGAGCAACAGGATGTCGGCATCGGCGCCGACCGCGATATGTCCCTTCCGGGAGAGTGAGAAAGCCTGAGCCACATTGCGGGTAATGGGGCAAAGCGCTTCGGAGAGCGGCATACCTTCCTTTACACAGTCAGCAAACTCCGTGTGGAGGCTGCCGAGATCAGAGGCCACAAGCCCGCTGACACTGCCGTCGTCTCCATAACGGGCCGCGCTGCCGTTGCCGTCCGAACTCATCAGGATACGTTCCTTGGCGGCTCCCTGACGCATGGCTAAAGCGATGGCTTCCGATGGTTTCAGCGTGTCCGGCCCTAGGGTTTGGACGTTCAGGCCGGAAGAAATATCCATGAAGCCGCCTTTGGCAACCAATTTGGCAGCTTCGGAAAAGGCGAAGGGGCTACGGTTGATGTGCGTGGCGATCAGGTGGCGCCCCAAGTGCGGCGCGCGTTCCAGCGCGGCGAATACACAGGAAAGCCCTTCCGCCGCCGCGCCGATATGCATGATCAACATGCCGATGAATCCGCGGAGCATCCCGCCTATGCGGGCTTCCGTGGCAACGGTAAGCAGGGTTTCGGCGGAAACGGGAGCGACTCGGTGGTCCGCAATGGCAATTTTGCCGCCGCGGACCTTTTCGATGAAGGCAATATCCGAACGGATTGAACCGGTCAGCGTCGGAGAAGGTACAGGATAACCTCCAGACATGATAAAGGAACTGACGCCTTCTTCTTCAAGGGAGTTCGCTTTGGCGAGTACGGCGTCAACATGCCGGGTTACACCGTCCGTGCCGAGAAGGCCACCGACAGTCGTCACACCCGAGCGGATAAGCTTTGAAAGCGGAAGGGGAGGGACCTGAGAAGAAAACCCCGCTTCACCGCCTCCTCCGGTAATGTGAACATGCGCATCGATGAATCCGGGAACGGCAAAAAGCCCTTTGCCATTCATTTCCTGCACCGGTCCGAGCCATTCGGGGACGGAAACATTCTGTGCGATGGCGGCAATGCGATCGTTGATGATCAGGATATCGTTGGTTCCAAGGGGGTCGGGAGAAAAAAGGGAGGCATTACGTATAAGAATGGTGGCCATGATACTTCCTTTGGGAGGAACCGCCGCCCTGGATAGGCGGCGGTTCAAGGGATAGGATGCGGGAGGGAGGATTACTCCGCTACGAACTCTTTGTTTTCTTCCGCCATTTCCTCGGGAGTGAGCCGGGTCATGTTAATGTTAAAGGCTGCGTAAAGAATGGACATGAGGGGCGTAAGGTACAGGACGAACGCCCACGGTGCGTAATCCATATACGAGACGCTGAGCATACTCATGGGGAAGAGGGCATTGGAGGCCCAGGGCACAAGGGGGCCGCCGAGCGTTCCGGCGTCTTCAACGACGCGGGAGCAGTTTTCGGGGCGGTAGCCGCGTTTGCGGAACAGGGGAGCCATGACGGTACCGTTCATGACGATGCTGAAGTAGGCGGCGGCCGTCAGCATAAGCGTCCCGTAGCCGATGAACAGCGTGGCGAGTACGAGAGAAAGGCCGGAAGTCGCACGGCGGGCCACGGGTTCCAGCACGACGTCGATGATGCCGATGTGGCGAAGCATACCGCCAAGCCCGCAGGCAAAAATGACCAGGGCGGCGATGTCGAGCATACTGGTGATGCCGCCGCGGTTGAGCAGCTTCGCCAACATGGGATTGGCGAAATCAGCTTTGTAGCCGCTCCACATGGAGTTGAAGGCGGTCGTCAAATCCATACCGGCATACCCTACGGCGATGAGGACGCCGAAAAGCGCGCCGCTGACGATGGCGAGGACCGGGTTGGTCTGGCGGATCAGCAGGCCGAGCACCAGCAGCATGGGCAGGGCAGGGATGATGCCGATTTGGAAATGTTCGCTGATCCCGGAGAGGATGGCATTGAGCTGGGACGTATCGGCTACGCCAGAGCCCTGCTTGAACCCGATGATCGCGTACAGGATAATGGTGATGATATAGGCGGGCGTGATCGTATTCACCATATGGCGGACATGCCGGAGCAACGGAACCCCGCTGACCGCAGCGGCCATATTGGTGGTATCGGAGAGGGGGGAAAGCTTATCGCCGAAGAACGCACCGCAGATAATGGAGGCCGCGGTAATACCGGGATCAAAGCCGAGGCCGGCGCCAATCCCCATGATGGCAAGGCCGACCGTTCCGATCGTACCCCATGAAGTCCCTGTCGTAAGTGACGTCACCGAACACAGGATAAGGCTTGTCACGAGAAACAGGCTGGGGGAAATGATTTGGAGGCCGACATAGATCATCACCGGGACCGTTCCGGCGGAAATCCATGCCCCAATGAGCGCGCCGACGCACATCAAAATGATGACGGCGCCCATAGCTCTCTGGATGAGCTCATAGGCGCCGACTTCGAGTTCCGTATACGTATAACCCAGACGTCGGGCAAACAGGGCACAGACGACCCAGCAAGACATCATGAGCAGGTGAAGTTTCAATTTGAAGAAAATCATCCCGCAGGCAATGATCGTGACGATGGAAAGCAGCGTGAAAAGGGCGAAGGCAAGTGTCGGTTTTTTATGCGTGGTCACAGTCGGTCTCCCTGTAGTTGCATTGTCGGGTTTGAAAAATCTGGAAGGCTCTTCCTTATTCCCGCAAGATACAGAGAATCCGATGTCATACTCGTCGTCCCGGCATTCAAAGTCGGAACAACTCCCGAGTCGTACGAGCTGAAGTCTGTTTTTGTCAGGTTTTCTATAGATAAGGAAAAGATTCGATTGCAGCTGGCATTCCAGATAATCGCTCCATTTGCCGGGCAGCGTGTGCGCCGGCATACCCACCATGAATTCAAGATCACGCGCCAGAATGGAGAGCAGGTCCTCAACGGTTCGTTTCCGACCCGGATCCTGGCAGACTCTTTTCAAGTCCTCCTTGAAGGTTGGTGTTGCTTCAATTGTTCTCATCGATGCTGGCCATAAGTGCTGTGACAGACTCGAAGGATTCCAGCGTACCCACGTTCACGTCTTCCATAGCTCGGATTGTGCTTGTGTTGGGAACCCTGATTTCGAAAGGCAAAGCCTTTTCTGCCGCTACACGAACAAGGAGCAGACGCACAGCATCGGAAAGAGACAGGCCCATGCCGTCCAAGGCGGCACATGCTTCGCGCTTGAGCTTTTCGTCAACACGGATGTGGACCATTGTCGTACTAGCCATACTCACCTCGTATCGTATTTGAGTTATAATGCATCTCAATTGAGATACTGTCAATCTAACGTCCCGAAAAAAGGGACTGCCCAGAAACATTTCTTGTGTCCGTCTTCCGGATTTTTTATTATACCGTATTTACAGGATAATAGTTCTATTTAATCCCATGTGCGCACAAAAAAGAGGGCGGACCCGAGCCCACCCTCCCATATACCCGATTTTTTACGCGGACTATCAGGCATTTCCCCCGATTGCGGCCGTTTCTCTAGCAGCAGCCCTTTTATTGCCCAGCATGTGCAAAATGAACACACTGATGAGCAGCAGGACAAGGGAAGAGCCAAGGCTCCACCACAGATTGGCCTTGGTAAATCCGGCGACAACGTAACCGACGAAGCAGCAAAAAGCCACGATGCACGCATAACCCAGCTGTGTCGAGACGTGTTCGATATGATTACATCCGGCACCGGCACTGGAGAGAATGGTCGTATCCGAAATGGGGGAGCAATGATCACCGAACACGCTGCCAGCGAGGGTCGCGGAAAGGGAAACCACCACGAGATCCGGATCGACGGCCTGAGCCACCGGGACGATGATCGGGATCAGGATGCCGAAGGTCCCCCATGCCGTGCCCGTGGAGAAGCTCAAAAAGCCTGCAATCAAAAACACGATGGCGGGGAGGAACGCCCCGGATACGCCTCCGTCCGCCACAAGGGACTGCACGAAAATAGGCGTTTGGAGAAGATCGCGGCAGACACCGCTGATCGTCCATGCCAGCACCAGAATGATGTTGGCGGGCAGCATGGCCTTCATGCCTTCAACGGCCCCGTCCATAAATGTCCTGAAAGACAAAAGGCCGCGAGGAACAAAAAGCAGGAAGGAAACGGTAAGGGCTCCGACGGATGCCCAAACAAGCGCCTTGGCGGCCGTACAGTTGCCGAAGGCCGCGCCCATGGTGTGGAACGCCGGATCCTTGCCCCAGTAACCGCCGCTATAGAGGAGGCCGAGTACGGCAAAAACGATCAGGCTGCCGATGGGGAGCAACATATCCCATACGGTTCCACGTTCCGCCGGTTGAACCTGCTTCTCGGAACTTCCATCAACGGCGCCAAGATCACCGTGCTGAGCGCGTTCCTCAGCTGTGCGCATGGGGCCGAAATCCGAATTGGTCAGGCAGATAAGGCCCACCATAGCGATGGAGAGCAGGGCGTAGAAGTTATAGGGGATAGTGGAAACAAACGCGGCAAAATCGCTGGAGAACGCCCCGGTTGTCCTGAGGTTGCTTCCCACCGCGGCGGCCCAGCTGGAAATAGGCGCGATGATGCAGATGGGCGCGGCAGTGGCATCAATGATATAGGCCAGCTTGGCGCGAGAAATTTTGTAGGAATCGGTGACAGGTTTCATAACCGTACCGACGGTAAGGCAATTGAAATAGTCATCGATGAAAATGAACGCACCCAGACCGCCGGTGGACAGCAGGGCGGCCTTTCGGCTCTTGATCCTGCGCGTAGCCCATTTCCCGTACGCTCTTGTCCCCCCCGCCATGGAAATGGTGTAGACCAAAGCCCCAAGCAGCGTACAGAAAACCAGGATGTTGAAGTCGACCTTGTTGGCCATAGTGTCAAAGGCCGATTCAATGGTTCCCATGAACAGGACATCACTATTCATCCCGACGGAATAAATGAACGTTCCCGTCAATATGCCGATCAGCAAAGAGGAAATGACTTCTTTGGTCAGCAAGGCCAAGGTGATGGCGATAACTGGCGGCAGCAGTGAGAGCCATCCTGCGTAATACGGTTCCACGATCTCATCCTCCATGCAGCCGATATGAATCCGGCAACATCTTTTTATGCTCCTCTAAGCTCCGCAACATCCATGTCGGCAATCGACACAAGCCGATCCGTTTCTTGCCTGGTATGAACATTCCCCTTATGTCGGGCAGAGTGAAGCAGTATTCAAGAGAGCTGTTTAGGGACAAAAACAGCATGGAAAATATGCCATTCGGGGGACTATAATACAGGCTAAGGGGGGTTGTATACCTGTTTTTGTTTGGGATGAGCGCCGCTGCGTTACGGTATGAATACGTTGATTTTCGAATGGTATGTTTTGTATTTGAGGCTACCCATACGCAGCCCATAATTATAATATAATTATGTAAATTTTATATACTCAACACACAAAATTTTCCACATAAACAAAAATAGTTACGCAAAAATTTTCAAAGCCATAACCGTACTCGAAACAAATTCCGCGCCAAGACCTAAAGTGAGAATCCTGCCGGTCCAAATGGTTTTTCAGCATAGCCCACTTGACAACGTGTCCATTTTTTATACCGTAAGTCTATGAATTGCGGATACTATCACAGGATAGCTTCTCGGTTGCCTTCAATCATATCGAGGAGAGTGCGGCATTCAGCCGTATTTTTTGATAGAAACAGGATGATGCTATGAAACGATTTGGTGTGATTGGTGCTGCGTTGTTGTTGCTCTCTGGTTGTGCCGCGAATGATACGGAAACCCCCTCAAACCTTGAAGGGGCCGTTTCTGAAGCCCCTGCAGCTAACGCTTCCGCTCCTGCCGTAACCGATGGACAGCTGCATACGTTAAGCGTCGAATTGATGCCGTATCAGGGCGGAACGAATGGCGCTCGGGAATACGTTGTAGCCCAAGCGAAGCAAGCTTGCGACAGCATCAATCAGGAAGTGTACATCGAAAACCTTACTTCGGAAACCACATGGCGCGGGGGCAGGGCAGAGTTGACTTTTGCCTGTGTCGATAAAAGCGATTCCCGCCTCAAGCAATAGCGGGCAGGTCCGCCACGCAGCTTTTGTGCGTTGTTGTGCCAATAAAAAAACTCCCCGGGGCTACCGGGGAGTTTTTTTATTGGGTTCATGAGTTGCGATTACCCGTTGAGCGCAAGCGAAATCCGCTAGGCCCTCATAACAGGGAATTCAAGGACAATGGATGTCCCGCCCCCCTGTGCCGCTACAGCCCGGATGGTGCCACGGTGATCGGCGATGATGGATTTGACAATGGCTAACCCCAGTCCCGTGCCCCCTTTCTTGCGAGAAAAGTAGGGCTCAAACATACGTTCCCGCTCTTCCGGCTGCAATCCCGGGCCATTATCGGAAATGATGAGCCTGAGGCTGCCACGTCCCCGGTCGTGGACAGCCGTAATGCGCACCCGCTTGGTGGCTTCGGGCGGCAGGGTATCCAGCGCTTCCGCAGCATTGGTAAAGATATTTAGCAAGGCACGGTGCAATGCCGCGGGATCCAAAGCTATCTTGGGCAGACGTTCGGGCAGATGCAAATCCCACATGACGCTGCTGTGGCTTGTACGGAAGAGCGTTGTGAGTTCGTCCAACAGGGGGGCGACATCGTCTGGTGAAAGCTGCACTTCCGGAAGCTTAGCAAAAGAGGAAAACTCCTGCACCATTTCCTGCAGCCGCTCGACTTGTTTGACAATAAGATCGGTACATTGACCAAATGCCGGATCTTCTATCTGCTTGCCGAATTTTCTATCCAAACGCTGCGCTGATAGCTTGATTGGAGTAAGCGGGTTCTTGATCTCATGGGCGATGCGCTTGGCGACTTCGCGCCATGCGGCCATCCGCTGCATTTTCTCGAGTTCCGTAATATCTTCAACAACAATGACATATGCCCGGATGCCGCCAGGCCCGGAGAGCGCAACCGCGTGCAATATGAGCTTCCAGCTCCGATCCCCAAGCAGAAAATCTTCCTGGCGCTTCCAATTTTGCTCGGGGTGTTCGCGTAGCGTTTCAAGCATGGAAACAAAAATATTGGAGTAGCTTCTGGGAAGAAATTCCGCGGGGTTTCTCCCTTCGAGCCTTTCGGGCTGGGCATCAAAAATGGAACTTGCCGCTTTGTTCATTGTCCGGATGCGCCCATCCGCATCCAACGTGATGACGCCTGTGGTGATATTGTCGAGCACCGTTTCGATATAGCGATTGTGCTCGGCCAGCATCGCGTTGGCATGGGTCAGGCTCATCCGGCCTTCTTGGAGATCTTTAGCCATATGGTTAAAGGACTGCACAAGAAGCCCCAGCTCATCAGCGCCTTTATCCTCGAGACGGAAATCGAGATCGCCTTGCGCAATGCGCGTGGTCCCTTGCGCCAAAGCCAAAATGGGGGCCGTGAACTCTTTGGACAGGCGGAAGCCAAACCAGACGGAACCGAAGATGGTGATCATTCCCAGCACGCCCAAAATAAGCAAAAAAGAAACCTTGAGCGGCTTTTTGAGCTGCTTCAGCTGAGCGTATTCTTCGAAGCCCTTTGAAATCCGTTCGAGTTTGGCCAGCAAGCCCTGCCCAATGCTCTCCGCCGTGATCAGGTAGCCGGTTTTGCCTCCATCAATCGCCAAAACGCCGATAACGTAATCGGCATCATCCGTTGCCCAGAGCAAGGAGCCGAAGGTCGCCCTGGCCACATGGGTCCAATCGATTCGCGTGCGTGCTTCCTGCCATCCCTCGGTAAAGGCTTTGGGGGCGTGCCAATACAGTTCCTTCTCCTGCGGCGTGACAAAGCCTACCAGGGTAAGGCCGTATTCTTTTTGCTTTGTTTGAAGAAGCGTGTTGGCGCTGGAGGCCGTCCAAGCGATGCGCCGTTGTGCGGCTTCCTGAGCGATCGCCTCGGAACGGCTGTGCAAACGTTCCGCCGCTGCCGCATAAAAACTTTGCCCCACATCAAGGGCCGCCTGGAGGGATGTTTCCGTCTGCCGGGTAAACCAGTAGTCGACGCTGGTTGCGACGACACGGTTGGATGCCAGAAACATGATGACTGTAGGAATCAGAGAAAGAGAAACAAAAACGACGACAAGGCGGGTACGGATTTGGGCGCCGAAAACTTTTCTGCGCCGCTCCATGATCAGCTTTACGACATTCCGGGCGACAAGGAACAGGATGATGAGCATGAAGATGGAGTTGATGTTCAGCAAGGCGATGAACATCCATGAGTCCACGCCATAAAGCGTGAGCTGCGTCCATGTTCCCCCTAACACCAACAACAGCAGAAGGAAGGCCGCCAAGAGTTCATAACGCCTACGGCGCCGTTCCCGTTCATCAGGAACGCCAATCTGGACAACCTTCTCCTGTTCCGTCATGCGTGCCCCCCAGCCTTAGAAAATAAAGTCCTGAGAAAAAGATAAGGGCGGAGTGACTTCCCATGACCAGAAAAAGAGAGCTTTTTCCAGCCACGGCGGAACTTCGGCGTGTTCCAGAGTGATCTTGAGCTGGACGCGATAGGTCTCCCCGGAAACGAGCGGCGCCTGCAAAGGAAGGAGAAAATCCAGATGCTGAAAAGCTGAGGCGAGCAGGGTATCAAACTGCTTTTGCCGCACAATGGGGTGCCCCGGAGACGACAAAATGAACTCGCGGGAAAGCAAATCATGGCGCAACTGGTATGAGCGCGATTCCTCGGAAATGACTTCGTTGGAGAGCAGGGTGCGCACACGCTCAAGAGCAAGTTTGCAAGTCAGTGTCATTACGGCGCCATCCCGCAGCTGGGACCGGACCACTCCGCCGCTTTCCAGCCCTATTCCCGTACTGACATGCACGCCGTCGTTGAGCATCTCAATCGTAAAAGTACGTAATTCCAGCTTTGGTGTCTGCCCATTAGAGAGTGATCCGTCTGACGTTTTGAGTTCGACGGACGTGCGGCTCCCCCGTTCCTCCCCTGACGCTGATCGAGCATGGGCTTCCGCAAGGAAAAAGAGCAGAAGGGCCAGAATCAGGCAGGCCGAAAAACCGTATGGTATGCGCTGGGGTAATGACATAGGGCAAATGCTGTTGAAGATGTAGAGCCTGAAACGGACGATAAAAAACACAAACACTGTTGTTTGGCATAGGAACCAAAACTTGGCAAGCTCGGTGGAGGCACGCCGTCCCAAAAGAAAATGACAAGACACGAGAAAAGAGCCTTGTCAGCGGTTAAAAACTGGCTATATAATCGGCAGTCATACACGGCACGACGTCAGAATGGAGTTATCCCCTTATGCCTATGTACGATTTTTATTGCTCTTCCTGCTCTTGCGAGTTTGAAGACATGGTCGGCCCCGATGAAGCCTGTCCGCCTTGCCCCAATTGCGGAAGTGCAGACACCGAACGGCTGCTTTCGGCCGCAAACCTGAAACACGGGGCGAAGCCTTTCAAGGTGGGTCCTGTCCGGCCAATGCCTCCCAAACCCTTGCGCGGAGGCGGCCCTTGCGGGGGCGGAGGCTGTGGCGGCTGCGGTATGTAGCCAAAAGCCGCTTGTATCGATGATACAGGCGGTTTTTTTACGGAAAAAAGGCCCCGGACGTGTTCTGTCCATCCTTTTGCGTTCGTACCATGCCGCATGGCTCCTGTAAATAAAGGGAGGGGCTAGGGGACAGCGTTTGGGCGGGGCGAATGTCTTTTTTGAAGCGATTTTCCGACACAATATACTGAAAAACAAAGGCGATCCTTCCGGATCGCCTTTGTTTCATGCGTACCGTTTCAATCAGGCATACATTTGATCGATGGTCGCCTTTACAGCCCGATGATGCTCGGTATCGGAATATACAGAGGCATACCGCTCATTGATGGCTGAGAACCAATCAAGGATATCTTCACTCAACAGCGCAAAATCAGAGGAATAAACGCCGTCGAACATCAGGTTCTTCACAAACTGGTTCCCCGGATCGACGATTTCGATGAACCGGACTTGCTTCCAGAGATTTACCATTTTTTGTCTTCTTGAAATCATGTCTCCTGCCCCTCGCAGTTATTGTGAGTTAGTTCCTGTTCGCATTACTATAGGATTTCCTCCTGAAAGGGAACCCTTCACCACGGGATGGGGCAAGAATTTCGCTTTGGAAAAGAGAATCTATTTTATTGATAGATGGATAACGTTGCCGCATACCGCCGCATCATGCGAAAAGAGCCGAGTCGAGGGTGGGGTGGCGAAAGACAAACCCATGCTCCAGCAGACGGACAGGAGAGGCCTTTTGTCCGGCAAGGAGCAGTTCATCGGCCATATCGCCGAAACCGAGCCGCAAAAGAGGCGAGGGGACGGGAAGCCATACGGGCCTTTTCAGCACTTTTCCGAGGGATTGCACAAAATCATTCATGGTACTGTGCTCAGGGGCCACAAGGTTGAAGGGGCCGCTCAGCTCTTCATGATCGAGTAAAAAAAGAATCGCGGCTACTTCATCGTCAAGATGAATCCAAGCGAACGGCTGCCTTCCTGTCCCCACCGGCCCTCCAAGCCCAAGCTGAAACACCGGGAGCAGCTTGGCAAGCATACCTCCACCCAATCCCAACACGGGCGCTGTCCGGATGATGCACCGGCGGAGTCCCAAATGCTCCGCCTGCTGTGTTGAACGTTCCCATTGGATGGTGGTGGTCGCCAAAAAACCTGAACCGGCGGGACTGTCTTCGGTACAGTCGGGAGCCGAAGCGTTTTCGGGCCAGAATCCATAATAACCGATTGCCGAAGCCTGTATCAAGACTTTGGGTTTTACGATTGGCATTTGCAGCGCGATAACGAGCGCCTGCCCCGCGAGAAGCCTTGAGCTGATGATGCGTTCTTTTTGTACAGAACTCCAACGTTTCGCTGCGATGTTTTCACCAAGCAAATTAATGACGGCATCGGCCCCATTGAGGAGTTGGCTCAGGCTCGAGTGATCCTGCCCATCCCATAACTGGTATTCGGGGCCGGTGGAGGGCGTTGCGGCTGGGACATGCCGAGTCGGAACAACCACCTCATCGCCACGGGAAATGAGCGCCTGCGTCAGGGCTCTACCTATGAAGCCGGAACCACCCAAGATAATGACCCGCATACAGCACTCCTCATCGAAACTGATATCCCTCAGCGATAATGAAAATGAGGGGAGCTTTATATGATTACTTCGGCGGATACAAAAAAAGCCGGGCTGTGTCCCGGCTCTCGGCTGTGGAGAGAGGTTATTTCATCTGAAGAAGCCGGTTGGAAAACTGCATACAATCAAAATTGGAAGGCTCCAGTCCTCGATCTCGCAAAAGGATTTTCCCAATGCCAAACGCAAACCACAAATGCTTGGCTTCATCCATACCGACCTCAGGGACTTCCGCAATGCGTTTGTCTGGGATCTTGTCAAAGAGCTCGTCCGCCACTGAACTGACAAAGACCCGCTTGATATCGTACGTTTCGGCAATTTTTAGCAAAAATTCCTCGTTGGAAACGCCTTTCTCCTGAAATTCCGCGCGCAAGTTGTCAGCAAGATCAAAAACATCCATCATGCTCCTCCTCTATGGGTATCATTGAACGCAAAAGGTTTCGGATGACGTGTCGTTTCCCATTCGCTATCATGCTGTATCCATTCTGTAAACACAGAAAAAAATTCAGACTGTACCGTAATATATCCACGACGCCCCGTTCGAGATGGAGCAATGGAGCCGGAAAGGATACACACTCAAGGGGGTTGCTGAAGAAAGAGGCATGGCGGGCATACCACAAGAGAGAAAAAGCCCCACCCCAAATATTCCGGGGGAGGGGCCAGTTCCTCGAAGGCGCTTACATGGCGCTCTTAATACCGATGCGTATGAGCCACCAATTCATGGGGTACGCGGTGATGAAGCCGCAAACCATGCTGATCTGCATCATGAGCCAAAAAACAGGCTGATCGGGCGACATGGGGCCTACCAAAAGGAACACAGCTATGGCCATCCAGCCGTACATCCCCACCTGCCAAGCCGTAAGCGACAAGAAGTCAACCTTGAAAGCCCTGAACCAGAGGGAAAGGCCCCGGTCATGGCTCATCGAGGCCAGTCCGGCATATTGGAAGAAAACGCCGATGATCAGGGCCAACACATAATCCACCGCCCATTCTCCATACAGTGAACTGCCAAAGAGAACGAAGGGCGCCATGCGAAAGAGGAAGGGGCCTGTCAAGTCGGCAAGTGTGCATCCCGCCCCGCAATGGAGCGTTCCCGTCATGACGCTCTTCCAGTGAGGGGTATGTGAATGCATCGGCTGCATGGGCCTTTCCATATGCATGTCGGACATGTCATGCCTAGCTCCACCGTCACCGTCATGGGAAGGCATACGCCGATTGGATGTTTCATAGGCCCAGATACCCAAGGGGCCGGCCCACAGCGTGATGATGGGCCAGACCAGCAGCATGACGCGCATCATAGGGGCAGGGCGCCGCCGCTGTTTGGAGATAATGAACAGGCAGCACAACACGCAGATGCCGATGTACGTTTCAGCGATCAGGTCGAGCCAGTACATGCTTGATTCCATGCGTATCCTCCAGATTGTTTCGCCACTTTCAATGATGCTCTCCAAAAAGAAAGGGGAGAGGTTCCTCCTCTCCCCTGAAGAACCGGTGCTCGCGCATCGATTCCCGCTCCTGTATGGGCTGACGCCTCATGCAGGAGCCCCGCACCTCCTTTCTAAGTAAGGAGGCCATCCGAAAAAATGATTATCACAAAAAAACGGCGGATCTTCTCACTGGAGCTTGCCGCCAACCAAAAGACGGCGAACACTCTTTTTGCACGGCAGGCAATTTCAACTATTGTGCAAAGACGGAAATCACCCTCCTCCCACGGGGGGGAAAATCCCCACGCGATCGCCATCATGGAGCAAGGCATCCTTTTCTACGCCGATGCCGTTCACAAAAATGATCCTGGCTTCTGACTCCGGGATACTGAGCTGCCGCAGCAGGTCACAGACATCCGTACCGTGAAACTCCAAGCTGCCGCCCGGAGGGGTCAGAGGCATAAGCGTGGCAAAACATTTGACGGTGAGTTTCATCATGGCCTCCGATCGAGCACTACCTGCGTGAAGGTTCCATCTTCAAGATCAAAAAACAAGGCTTCCCGCCGGACGGGTTTTCCGGTCAGGATTTGGAGCACGAGCGCAGCCTGTAAGGACGCCGCAAGAAATACCGTGGGCGCGAGGTTGCCGAGGATTTCGTCGGGAGTAGGGCGATCGCCTTCTCCGGCGAGAAGAGACGCGGGCCCCGTCTCTCCCGGAAAGATGGCCTTGCACCAGCCCGTCAGCCCGGCTATGCCGGCACTGACCACGGGAACACCCTTTTCCGCGGCGGCCTTCTCGAGCGCCTGCCTGTCCGCAAGCCCTCCTAGCGCATCGACGACAACGTCAGCATCCCGAAACAGATCGCACATCGATCCGAAGTTCTGTTTTTCCGTCACAGGGATGAAGCGGACGCCCGAATTGATCTGCCGGGCACGTAAACGGGCCGCTTCCGCCTTATGAAGGCCGATATTTTCTTCCGTAGCGAGGAGCTGCCGGTTCAAGTTCGAAAGTTCAAAGACATCCATATCAACGCCGGTAATCGTACCGATGCCGAGCCGCAGGAGCTCCTCAAGAACGGTCCCGCCCAAACCGCCAAGCCCTATGATAACAACATGCGCTTGCAAGAGTTTCTCTTGATCCGTCCGGGAAAGGAAACGGGCGTTTCTCCAATAGCGTTCCGGTATGGCGTCGAGTGCGGCGGGAGTGTCCCTGTTCGTGCGTTCAGCGTCTTTCATTGCCTTTCCTATGCGAAATGGGGACGAAGCGTCGTGCGTTTCGTCCCCATATCCATGAATATGCCTTAGCGGGCATAATTATTAAAAATTGAATACGGAATCCAGATCTTCGTCCGAAACATCCCAACGCACATTGTGGGGGGCAACCGACTCACGGCTGAAGTACAAAGGCAACCGATCGTGGGCCTTGGTGAACCCGGCAGCGGCATTGAATGCCCGCTCCTTTCTGAGGATATCCTTGCCGAGCTCCGTCACGTCATCAAGGGACATGTTCAGATCATACATGGCATTAATCGTATCGACAAGAGCCTGCATGGTTTCAGGCTGATCGAGCAGGGCAAATGCCGTAAAGAGGCAATAGCCCGTGGCATCGATAGCGGCCGTGGCGATCTGCAGGTTCCGGGATATTTCGGCCTGCCCCTCTGCGGAAAGAGGATCGGTCTTGCCGCCGCATCCCAAGATGTTGGTCGCCACGGCATAGCCCGCCGTGTGGTCCGCTCCCATGGTCGTCGTGGCATACGTCACACCCTGCCCCTTGACCGCACGGGGATCATAGGCGGGCATGGCCTGCCCCTTGACGACGGGCGCGCGCTCAATGCCAAAGCAGCGGGCCGTGGTGGCCGTTCCCGCACCAAGGATACGGCCCATAGGCGTACCCTTGCCGATTTCATGAATCATGGCGATGATGCCGTCGATGTCCCCCCATTTGAGGACGCCGGCTTCCATCAGCACGCCGAGAGCCGCGCCGGTCTCGATGGTATCAAGCCCATAATCGTCCTCAAGACGGTCACAGAGGATGATTTTGTCCAAGTCATCCACGCCGCAATGCGCACCGTGCGACCAGACGGTTTCATACTCAGGCTGCTTGGACACGAATTCGCCGTTTTCATCCACGCAAATACCGGAACATTTCATAATGCAGCCGCGGTGACAGCCATGAGTGGGATTGCCGCCGCGACGTTTCTGGATTTCCACCATCGTCTCGGCACAAATCTTATCCGCGCCTTTAAAACGGCCGACCGAGAAATTTTTTGTGGGCAATCCGCCTGCTTCATTCAGGATATTGACGAGAACGTTGGTTCCGTACGTGGGAAGTCCCGTTCCGCATACGGGATGTGACGAAAGCCCCTGTGCGAAGGCCCGGCTCGCCGCTTTGAACGCTTCAGCGTTCTTCGGTTTGCGGATTACCGGAGTACCCGCCGGGTCCAGCACGATAGCCTTGATTCCCTTGGAGCCCATGACGGCTCCAACGCCGCCGCGCCCGGCATGGCGGGTAGCCCGGCCTTCAGGATCGGTAAAGCAGATGGTGGAATTGCACATGAGCATTTCCCCGGCAGTCCCGATGGTCACATATCCGGGTTCCATGCCGTATTTTTCCTGAAGGGCGGCAACTAGAGGATAGTTGGAAAACATACGGTATTCATTACATTTTTCAAACGTTACCGCGTCTTTCGTGATAACGATTTTCCACAGGTCGTCTGTTTTCCTTTCGCCTTCAATGATGATGGCCGCATAGCCAAGGCGGGCCATGAACTGGCCGCCGGTGCCGCCCGAGTTGGATTCCTTGATGGTCCCCGTAAGCGGGCTTTTGCATCCGACCGAGATGCGGCCCGACGACGCAGCAGCCGAACCAGCCATCAGGCCGGGAGAAAAAACGAGCTTGTTTTCAGGACCAAGAGGATGGCAATTCGGGGGGACTTCGTTGCATACGACGGTCGTCGTCATAGCGCGCCCTCCAAGGCCCGCGTACGCGCCGAGTTCCTCTATAGTAGCCACGGGGCCGTTTTCAGCGCCGACATTGATACGAAGCACTTTTTCCATGCCGCTTCTCCTGTTTTTTCTTTGAGCATAGCAAAACGGGAGCGTTGCGCAATATGTCATGGAAAACATAGGTGAAACATCTTTCGCTTTCGATGAGGGCAGAGGCATATGCTCATCCGGACATGCCGGAACAGGACGACTGCTGGAAATAATACATGTATCCAACCTATTCGTTTAGCTTCTTATCCCGAGGCAAGGCATCTCTCTGACGAGAGACTGTGGTTCATCAGGGGGAAGACGACAAAATGCCTCTTGCTTATTTCATCCACTGGACTTAGTAATCTTTTTATGAATCCAATAAGTTACCCTATCAGAATCCTTCTTGCTCCGTCCCCGGACTACCGATGGGGGGTGCATCTTTGCCTGTTGGCACCGCTTGGTGCCATAATGGCGTTCGTTATCCTCTGCCTCGGCTGGTGGGGAGAACCCGTCCGCCAATTCTTTTCTCCGCTAGCGACAGCCGATATTCACATTACCCGCTTCATGAGCGTCGTTACCCATATCGGCAATCCGCTCATCTATGTGTTTTATCTTGTGTTACTGCTTGTTGCTCTCACCAAGCGGGACTGGCGGGAAACAATGTTCGTTCTGCGTTGCGTTTTGTTCAGCGTCTTCTTTTTGTGCTTCGTCATGCAGATCATGAAATACGGGCTGGGTATGCCGAGACCGGGATTTCCCTGGCCTCCATACCCTTTGGGCTTTATCAATCAATATGCTTCGTTCCCTTCAGGGCATACGGCGACTATCATCACCGCAGCCGTGCCTCTGGCACTTTGGTTCAGAAACCGTCCTTTTTCCCTTTTACTCTCGGCAGTAATCGCGCTCATGGGTTTTTCCCGAGTGTGGTTGGGGCAGCATCACCCCATAGATATTGTTGGAGGAATGCTTTTAGGGAGTATTGCCGCCAGGTGCATTGCCTGCGAGCGGCTCCCGATGGGAAAAGAAGAGCAGCAGGCGCTTGGCGAACAAAAAATACGAGAAGAAACGGGTAAATAAGATTACATCGCTGAAAGATGCCCGCTCGCTGGCTTTGCTTTTGAAGCAAAGAGAGTATTGAGCCACAGGCCTCTCACCCAACTCCTCCTTGAAATATGGAGCGGGTTCACTTATCCTTATCGGATTCGCACGGGTTGTGCGGTCAACGTCCTTCGCTGATGCACGCCAGACTGTGCGCAGGAGAATTGAGCTCATGGAAGAAAAAGCACGTATCATTCAGGAACTCGTACCAGGGAAACAGGTTACGATTGCTCATCTGATCGCCCACCCTGACGAGGATCTCGCCAAAAAAATGGGCGTTCCCGGCGCTGAAGCGGTAGGGATCTTGACGTTGAGCCCTCGTGAAGCGGCTATGATCGCAGGCGACTTCGCTACAAAAGCCGCTTCCGTCCAAATCGGATTTGTGGATCGCTTCACTGGCGCACTGGTCATTCAGGGCTCCGTAGCCAGCGTGGAAGAAGCCTTACGCTATACGGTAAAAGCCCTTCACGACGTACTGGGCTTTGCCGCATGCGAAACGACCAAGAGTTAACCCGATGAAACGTTACGTTCTTCTTGGCACGGTCGGCGCGGGTAAAAGCACATTATACGCGGCCCTTCACGGTATCGCGTGTGATGAGGCGAAAAAAACGCAGGCCATGCAATATGATCTGGACGGGGGCGTCGATACCCCCGGTGAATTCTTCTGCCACCCCATGTATTATCCGGCATTGCTCAGTACCACTGTGGATACCGACGTGCTTATCTATGTCCACCCCGCCAATGATCCGCTGTGCCGCCTGCCCGCTGGTTTTCTGAATATCTACACACAACGCGAGGTCATTTGCGCCATCACGAAAGTGGATCTGCCCGACGCCGATTTTGAAGCCACCAAGGCCATGCTCATGGACCACGGCGTTTCGGGGCCTTTCTTCCCTCTCGGAAAAGATCGCCCTGAACTCCTGCAGGAACTGGTGGATTGGCTCCAGAAGGAATAAGTTCCAACTGGTGGTGAGTAGGGAGTAGGGCTGTATACGGTATTTTTTAAGATGGAAATCCCCCTTGAGTTTATGCTCAAGGGGGATTTCCTATTTTCTAAAACTATTGTTCGCAGCGAAAACCGGACTTTCCCGCGATGACATAGTGTCCCTGGCGAACGTGAATAAGGGTAGGAACGTTACTTTTTGGCCTTTTCGTAGGCTTTTTGCACCGCTTCACCGGCGGCATTGATACCTTCCTTGGCCTTGTCCTTAACCTTGCTGAGATTATCCTTGGCTTCGTCAACGAAATCACCCACGTTTTCCGTGACGGAATCCTTGGCTTCGCTCAGATAATCTGTGGTTTTGTCGAATGCATCCTTGGCTTTCTTCTTGAGCGTGCTGCTTTCCATTGAAAACCTCCTTTGATTTCCATAACCATGCTCAAAAAGATGTTATACAAAAATGATTTTCCTGTGACCCTCTAAATTATATGATTTTTTAGCGTAACAACCTCTGAGTTCCGAACTTCCATTGAATGGAAGACAGGGGCTTAGGAACGCAACATGTTGGCGGGATACGTATAGTGTATGTTCGGCGAAGGGCTCTAAAACATATGTGAGGAGGACAATTTTAAAAATATGAAGAACCTAGAAACAAGACTCCCCCCTTCTCAATAAAACCGAGAAGGGGGGAGTTTCTCCACATAGTCAGGGCATATTTTGACACATACCACTGAAACTTAAATTGATTATTTCAACTATGTTAAATCATTATTCCTCTTCCATGTACGTTGCGGACTGGATGCCCTTTTCGGCTACCGTTACGCTGTACATTTTCACCGTTTCGGGAAGAGAGGGTGCCATCTGATTCCAGATATAGCGCGCCAAGTTCTCTGAAGAGGGGTTCACGGCATCGAACGGGGGCACATCATTGATATAGGCATGATCAAGAGGCTCGAGGGCCTGTTTGAGGAGGGCCTTAAGGTCGCCAAAATCCATGAGGAGTTCCGTATTCTGCGAGAGGGTATACCCTTTGACGACGACTTCGACGGCGTAGTTATGACCGTGGAGGTGTTCGCACTTTCCTTGATAGTGCCGAAGGGCGTGCGCGGCGCAGAATTCGGAACGAACCGTAAGCTTCCAAAAAGGTCGAGACATGGTATTCCTTTCTTTCTGTATGTTATTGGATAGGATTAGCTGAACACCAGCGATGCATATCCTGCTGGAAGGCCGGGCCGGGAGTAACCATCCACTGTGGGCCAAGCCGTACCCGGCAGAAAGTGCCGTCAAGGCAGAAAGCCAACTGCATTTCAGTGTTTCCTTTATGCCTTTCGAGAATGGCCTTGAGCGATTCCATCCCTTCAGCGTTCAGGCGGCGGGGATCCAGCTCCCATGAAATGGGCGCGTCGCTTGCGGAGCAGGCGTCGTTCAAGGCCTGTACCGAAACGCCCCGCAGTTTGATTTCCTTGACCGGGGCCTCATCGTCCGAATCGTCATCCGAATCAGGAGAATAAGACGAGCTTTCTCTATTGTCGATAGTCGCGGTCAGTAAAAGCGGCTGTTCCGAGTTGAGCAGATCCCGGCTGGCATTCAGCTCTTCCGTAAAGAACGTCACCTCACCGGAAGCCGTAAGATCTTCCACAGCGACGAAGGCCATGCGGTTTCCACGTTTATTGAGGATTTCGCGGATACTCGTGACCAACACGGCGCACTTGATCGTCGCCTTGTCCGCCATTTCCCGGCAGTCTTCCAACGGGCGCAGATCCAGCCGATTCAGTTCATGCCGATAGGGCTGCAAAGGATGACTCGTCAAAAAGAAGCCAAGCGCTTCCTTCTCAAAGCGGAGCTTCTGATCCTCGTCCCACTCCGAAATACTTTCTTCCTCGCAGGAGAAGCCTATCCCCGACACCTGATTTTCTTCAATTTTCTTGGGGGAAAGCGTCAACAAGGATATTTGGTTGGATTGTTTTTCCTTGATCTTCTTTTGAGCACGGGCGACCACTGGATCAATGGCCGCAACCATAGCGGCGCGGGAACAGCCGAAGCAATCCAGCGCTCCTCCCTTGATGAGGCTTTCCAAGACCCGTTTTGTGACTTTCCGCAGGCTGACGCGAATACACAGATCCAAGAACGAAAGGAATGGCCCGTCCTTCTCACGGGCGGCAACGATTTCGCGGATGGCTTCATCACCAACGTTTTTGATCCCTCCCAAACCGTAAACCACCGCCTCGTCTCGCACGATGAACTCGCGGCGGCTGACCTGGACATCAGGCTGCCGGACTTCAATGTCATTGTCCTTGCAGGCGGCAATGTACTTGAGGATCTTATCCTGATTGCCGATTTCCGAAGTGAGCAGGGCGGCCATGAATTCCACCTTGTGGTGGGTCTTCAGATACGCCGTATGGTAAGAAATGAGCGCATACGCGGCGGAGTGCGATTTGTTGAAACCGTATTCCGCGAATTTTTCCATCAAGTCAAAGATTTCCGTCGCCTTTTCCTTACTGGTGCCATTCTTGACGGCACCGTCCACGAAAAGGGTTCGTTCTTTGGCCATGGCTTCGGCGTTTTTCTTCCCCATCGCTCGCCGGAGCAGGTCTGCGCCGCCGAGGGTATACCCGGCGACAATCTGCGCGATCTGCATGACCTGTTCCTGATAGACGATAACCCCGTAGGTGTCTTTCAGGCAGCCTTCCAACGACGGCAGCGGATAGGTGACGTCCACTTCTCCGTGCTTGCGCTTGATGAATTCATCGACCATGCCGGAACCGAGCGGGCCGGGCCGGTACAGCGCCAGCATAGCGATGATGTCTTCAAAGCAGTTCGGGCGGAGCATACGCAAGTACTGGCGCATACCCGAGCTTTCCACCTGAAACACGCCGTCCGTATCGCCCCGGGAAAAGACATCGTAGGTATCGGGGTCCGTCAAAGGAAGGATGTCAAGGTTGGGAGCCTTCTTTCCTTGTTCTTCAATGGCTTTCAGGGTGTTGTCGATCAGGGTCATGGTCCGCAGACCAAGGAAGTCGAACTTCACGAGCCCCACTTTTTCGACCATTTTCATATCGAACTGGGTGACAAGTTCGCCTTTTTTCCCCCGATAGATAGGCAAGTATTCATCCATCGGCTTGTCGGAAACCACCACACCCGCAGCGTGCGTCGATGCGTGACGTGACAACCCCTCCAGACGCATGGAGATGTCGATCAGTTTGCGGATGATCTGATCTTCCTTATAGAGGGTCGCCAGCTCGGGCTCCGCGTCCAGCGCCTTCTTGATGGTCATCTTGAGATCATCAGGGATGAGCTTGGCGATACGGTCGGTTTCCTTGAAGGACATGTCCAGTGCGCGCCCTACGTCGCGGACCACCGCTTTGGCTTTCATTTTTCCGAACGTCGTGATCTGCGATACGGAATCAATACCGTATTTTTGGCTCACATACTGGATCACGCGGGTACGCTTGTCTTCGCAGAAGTCAACGTCGATATCGGGCAGGCTGACGCGTTCGATATTCAGGAAGCGTTCGAAAATGAGATTGTAGGGCAGGGGATCAAGGTTTGTGATACGCAAAGCCCACGCGACGATCGAACCGGCCGCGGAACCACGACCGGGACCGACCGGGATGTCGTTCCCCTTCGCCCAGTTGATGAAGTCCTGCACGATCAGAAAATACCCCGGAAAGCCCATCTCGCAGATGACCTTCAGTTCCATTTCGAGACGATCCCAATAGATTTTGGGATCAATCGTGTCCCGATCGGGGTGCAGTTCCAGGCGCTGTTTAAGGCCTTCACGCGCAAGGCGCTGGAACTCCGTCGACAGGGTCATCCCTTCCGGAAGTTCGTATACGGGGAAGTAGTGGTGCGTGAAGTCCATCTCCACATGGCATTCTTCAGCTATGCGGACCGTATTGGAAAGGGCTTCGGGAATATGCTTGAACGCCTGTTCCATCTCCTCAGCGGATTTGTAATAGAGATCCCGCGCTTCAAAACGCATCCGTTTTGCGTCATTGACTTTGGCCTGCGTCTGAATACACAGCAGGACGTCATGGGCCTCAACGTCGTCCGCGTTCAGGTAATGGCAGTCGTTCGTCGCAACCAAAGGAACTTTGGTATGCTCCGCAAGCTCCAACAACTTATTGTTCAGAGTCGCCTGATCAGGCAGTGTATTGGCTTGGACTTCCAGATAGAAACGCCCATCGTAGATATCCATGTACTCTTGCGTTTGCCGGATGGCGTCGTCAAATGTCCCGCCGTTTGTGATCAGCTTGTTGGCTCCCATCAACGTGCGGGGGATTTCACCGGCAAGGCACGCGGAAAGCGCAATGAGCCCTTCGCTGTGCTGGCGGAGCAGGGCTTTATCCACGCGGGGCTTATAATGGAAGCCGTCCAGAAAGCCCTTGGAGACAAGACGGACAAGGTTATGGTACCCCTCGTTGTTCTTCGCCAGTAAAATCAGATGGTGCCGGACACGGGAGAATTCGGAATCCTTATCCCGGTGATCCTTGGTAACGTAGACTTCGCACCCGATGACGGGTTTGATGCCGTAACTCTTGCATGTCGTATAGAAATAAGCCGCGCCGTACAGGTTGCCGTGATCGGTAATCGCGGCGGCAGGCATCCCGAAATCTTTGGCGCGTGCGCATAAATCGTTCAGACGAATCGCGCCGTCGAGAAGACTGTACTCCGTGTGACAATGCAGATGCACAAATTCGGACATGGAACAATCCCGTGGAAGAAAGAGTGAAGAGATATGGGGATAAGCCTATCAAAAGACGCGGGGAGGCACAATGAACCTTTCTGGAAGGTTATAATAGGGCAACCTATAATAGACGCTTGTCGATCGCCTTGCTTCGGGGTATGAACAAATCCATGATGCATACCTATGAAAACAATACACCTCAGGCTTGGGACGACATCAGGAATCACGAGGCACTCTTCGAATCGTTTGCCTCCATGTACCTGCGTGAACACCCTGGCGACATGCTCCGGCTCAAACGGGAACACACCTATAAAGTTTTAGCTCATGCCCGTGCCATCGTCGCTCAGGAAGGGCTTGCTTCCCAAGAGGGAAGGGCGGCCCTGCTTGCGGCACTCTACCATGATACAGGACGATTCCCCCAGTATGTCCGTTGGCGCACGTTCAGCGATGCCGAATCTGAAAATCATGGCTATCTTGGCGTCCATGTCGTGAAAAAAGAGCATTTTTTGACGGGCGAACCCCCAAATATCCATAAATGGGTGCTCACGGCCATTGCCTTGCACAACAGATATGCACTCCCTGCCTTGCCGGAACCGTACCTCACCATTACACATGCTGTTCGAGATGCGGATAAGCTGGACATCATGCGCATCATGGCCCAGCATCTTTCACGGCCCATTCCGACGCGGGACGTCGTTCTCCGTGTTCAGGATGCCCCAAAACTGTGGTCTCAATCCATTGTGGATACTGTTCTTTCCGGTGGTATCCCCAGTTATCACGATCTTCGTTATGTAAATGATTTTAGGATATTATTGGGATCTTGGATCCAAGATCTTCACTTTACGTCTTCAAAGAAAACATGTGTGGCGTCTGGATTTCTTCAAGAAGTCCTTAAAGGTTTGCCTTCCACACCGGAGCTGCAGCCCGTAACAGCGTATCTGCTCAATGAGTTCTCGACTGTGAGGAATCTCTGTGGCTGACTTCCTCCACCCATCGCTCCAGCGGGACATCAAGCGTTTTTGTTTACGGTACGGGTTGAACGTATCCCATGCTTACCATACCCCCACGGACTTTTGGAATGACGAAGGGGCAGGGGAGCAGGCTGTTTTTGTGTGCCTGCTGCACCAAATGCCTTTTGGGGAGGCCTTGAAGCTGGTAAGGGCTGCACGGCAACGTTTCCGGAACGTCCTCCTTGTGGACTACAAGCTGCCGGAAAGGAACTTGGATTTCCCTGCATATTGGCTCGGGCATTGCTGCGAACGGATGGGAGCACATTATGGTTTGTACGACCGCTTTATGCGTCATGGCGGTATTGAAGGCGTTATCCATCAGTTAGGGGTTGTTCCTTTGAGGAGGGATGTTTTTTGGGGTGGAGGGATTGGCGCGGTGTGGATTGTATGATATGGAAGTAAACAAAAGTTTACATAATTTCCATTATGCGCTATTTATACACTTGCCACAATATACGTCCTTAGCGTAAAAATACATTCTTTCGTTACCCTCATTCAAGGACACGCTCATGGGCATTCTCAGTGCTAGCTGTAGTTTTACACGGTTCAAAATCACGGAACCGGTTCCCAAAGAACTCTGGATGGAAATTCCCGCAAAACTCCGGCAATTCGCCTTTCAGGATATCGACGACATCGCCGAGGAACGCGGATGGGGATGGACCAGCTTTGAGGATATGCTCGATATGCAATGGCGCTCTGCTCCACCGGAAAAAGGCGCGTACCTCGCTTTTGCGCTCCGTCTGGACACGCGCAGGATTCCTCCTGCGGTCTTGAAAAAATATGTTACGATCGCACTCCGTGAAGAAGAAGGCCGCATCAAGGAACAAGGAAAAAAGTTCATCGCCCGGGATCGGAAAAACGAACTTCGGGATCAGGTCAAACTGCGCCTCATGGGGCGTTTTCTCCCCATTCCGGCCGTATTTGACGTGGCGTGGGCAACCGATACCAACATCGTCTACCTGGCATCCACACAAACAAAACTCATTGAACTTTTCATGAACCATTTTACATTGACTTTTGATCTCCACTTGGAGCCGATGACGCCGTACGCCTTGGCAGCTTCCATGCTGGACGAGAAAACTTTGGCCCGTTTGGATGATCTTGAACCCACCAGCTTTGTATAAGAGGCCGACAATGAACGAACCTTATCTCGGCCAGACGACGGACATGGTGCTCGGCCAGGAATTTCTGACGTGGCTCTGGTTTCGCAGTGAAACGCAACCTATGGGCTTTAAAGATAAAGAAGGCGTGCCCTTTTCCATGAACCTTGAACAGCGGATCGTTGTCCAAGGTGGCGAAGGCGACAGTCTGGAAACGGCCTCCGTGTCCGGTTCCCTTTCCCAACTGCGTGAGGTCCGCCTTGGCCTGCGGACGGGCAAAAAGGTGACGAGGGCCCTTGTCCGTTTCGAACGGGAAGAATTGGCTTGGCAAACCACTATAAAGGCGGAAGATTTTTCTCTTGGCAGTTTCAAGACGCCAAAGGTGGAAAGAGAAGAGGACGATGATCCCGATGCCGCTTTCCTTGAAAAAATGTATTTGATGGAACTCTGCCTGGGGCTCTTTGACGCTTGTTACAAGCAGTTTTTGGATATCCGCCTTTCCAGCCTTTGGGATAAGGAAGTTCAAGACATGTCCGCATGGATGAGTCAGCAGGCATAGCCCACAAGCGCTGGAGGCGACCATGTTCACGAACGAGACAACTTCCTTTATTCTCCGCTGCGTTCGCAAAACAATCTGGATGCTTCTGGTGCTGTGGGGGATCACCCTCGTCAGCTTCTTTGTTATCCATCTGGCTCCGGGGACGCCGACGGACATGCAGACGACGCTGAACCCCCTTGCGGGGGAAGCGGCGCGGGCTCGTCTTGAGGCGCTTTATGGGATCGATCGTCCTCTGTACATCCAATATTTCGACTGGTTGTCGCGGATCGTACAGCTCGATTTCGGAAACTCCATGTCCAGCGATGCCCGCCCCGTTATAGAAAAAATAGCGGAGCGCCTTCCGCTGACCATCGGCATCAACGTAATTTCCCTCCTGTTGACGCTGCTCATCGCCGTTCCCATCGGAGTCCTTTCCGCATGGAAACAGGGCTCGCTGTTCGATAAAGGAATGACGGTCCTCGTCTTTCTCGGATTCGCCATGCCGGGGTTCTGGCTTGCGCTGCTCCTCATGCTGTATACGGGCTTGGAACACCAATGGCTGCCTATTTCCGGTTTGATGTCCCTTGATTATGAGTCGCTGTCCTTCTGGGGAAAGCTGATGGATCTGGGCAGGCACCTTGTTTTGCCCATTACCGTCATCACAGTGGGAAGCGTCGCAGGCATGTCCCGCTTCATGCGGTCATCCATGCTGGAAGTCTTGCGGCAGGACTTCATTCTTACGGCCAAGGCCAAAGGGCTGCCCGCACGCGTGGTTATTTTCCGACATGCCCTGCGCAATGCGCTCCTCCCGGTCATTACCCTGCTCGGCCTCTCCGTGCCCGGCCTTATCGGGGGCAGTGTCATCATTGAAACCATCTTTGCCCTGCCCGGCTTGGGACAGCTTTTCTACGCCGCGGTCATGGCGAGGGACTATCCTTTGATCATGGGGAACCTGGTTCTCGGCGCCGTGCTTACGCTCGCGGGCAATATGCTTGCGGATATCGGATACGGGCTCGCCGATCCCCGAATCCGCGCTCAGGGGAAACGCCAATGAACGCAGACAAGACGCTTTTGACCCCGCTCTGCAAGCGCCTCGGCGCCACCCTTTCCCGGCGTGGAATGCTCTTTGTCGGCCTCGGCATCGTCATCATCATGTCTGCGGCCGCCGTGCTCGCTCCTTGGCTCTCCCCCTATGATCCCACGGCATTACACCTCAAATCCATCTTGGTGCCGCCGAGCGCGCAGTTTCCTTTGGGGACGGATGCCTTGGGCCGGGATGTGCTCTCACGCCTGCTTTACGGCGCACGTGTCTCGCTCTGGGTAGGCTTCGTTTCCGTGAGCATCTCCATAGCCATAGGCATTGCCTTGGGGCTGCTCGCCGGATACTTCAGGGGCATCGTCGATGAAATCATCATGCGCGGCGTCGATGTCATGCTCTGCTTCCCTTCTTTTTTCCTTATCCTTGCCGTTATTGCGTTTTTAGAACCAAGCCTCAATACGATTATGGTAGTCATCGGGCTGACCTCATGGATGGGGGTGGCCCGGTTGGTCCGCGCGGAAACCCTCTCCCTGCGCGAACGGGATTTTGTCGCGGCCGCCCGGTTGGCCGGTACCCGCCCTTTCCGCATCATGGTCATGCATATCCTTCCCAATGCACTCACCCCTGTTCTTGTCTCCGCCACACTCGGCATCGCCGGGGCCATTTTAGTGGAGTCTTCGCTCAGCTTTCTCGGGCTAGGCGTCCAGCCGCCGGATCCCAGTTGGGGAAACATGCTGATGGAAGGTAAGGACGTCCTCGAAATCGCGCCGTGGTTGTCATTGTATCCGGGGCTTGCGATCCTGATTACCGTCTTAGGATACAATCTGTTGGGAGAAAGCCTGCGGGATACGCTTGATCCTCGGCTCAAGCGGTAAACGGCAAACCAGCCTTCCCCTCGCGGCTTGCATCATTCGAGTAATCCCCCTATGGTAGCCCTCGTTCGCAATGAAGCCTGCGTACGGCTTCGCAAGTCATGACCTTTCTTCGTTACGAGTATTCCTTATTATGCTTGAATATTTGCATATTCGTGATCTCGCCCTGATATCCGACATGGAACTGGAATTTGCCTCGGGCATGAATGTTCTTACCGGCGAAACGGGGGCTGGGAAAAGCTTCATTCTGAAAGCGCTCAACTTTCTGATGGGAGAGAGGCTCGGCGCGGACATGGTCCGCCCGGGAAAAGAGCGGGCTCAGGTTGAGGCCCTTTTCATGCGTTCCGGGGAAGAACTCATCATCCGCAGGGAGCTGATTGCGGAAACCGGGCGTAGCCGCCTGTTCATCAATGACACCCTGGCCTCTCAAGAAACCATCAAGGAACTGCGAACCACCCTTCTCGTCCATACGAGCCAGCATGGGCAGCAGAAACTGCTCCAGCCGAATTTTCAGGCCAAGTTGATTGACGACTGGATGAACCAGCCCGATCTTTTGGCAGCACGCAATACTCTGTTGAAAGAACTCAAGGAAGCGGCCGAGCGTAAGGAAGCGCTCCGGACTCGTTTCAGAGAGCTTGCGGATCGCCGGGAACTCCTTGAAATGCACCTCACGGAGATCGAAAAAGTTTCTCCTGCTGAAGGCGAAGAAGAACAGCTTGAAGCCATGCGTGCGGAGTGGCGCGGGACCGAGCAGTTGCGGCGGCATTACGAACGGGCGCAGATGATTCTGCGTGGCGAGGAAACGGGACTTCTTGAACAGATTGGCCATCTGGAAGGGGCGTTGGAGCTGCTGGCCGGAGACGATGAGGATATGGCCGCGTATCTTGAGTCGGCGGTCTCTTTTCGCCAGACGATTGCCGAGCTGGAACGGAAACTGCGCCGCCCTCCCCTGCCTCAGGCTGATATCGATCCGGAACAAATAGAAGCCCGGCTTTTCGAATTGGCGCAGCTCAAGCGCAAGCTTCATCGGACGCTTCCGGAAATCCTTGCCCTCAGGGAAGAAATTCAGGACAACCTTTCGTTTCTTGACGCCTGCACGCTCGACATCCGGCAAGTGGAGAAACGGGAAAAACAGCTTCAAGAACAACTCGCGGGCGTATTGGCCCTTCTGAATCCCGAACGCCGGAAGGCTGGGGAGTCTTTCACCCGAAAGCTGGAAAGCGAGTTGCAGGGATTGGGCTTTTCCCAGTATGTCCGCGTAAGCGCGGATTGGTCGGAAGTGGCATTATTCCCTGGATGCGTGGAGGACCGCGTCAGACTTTTGTGGTCCCCTAACCCCGGCCAACAGCCGCAGCCTCTGGATAAGATCGCCTCAGGCGGCGAACTGTCCCGATTCATGCTCGCGGTCGTTTCCGTGCAGGAGCACGATGAAGAAGCCACGCTCATTTTTGACGAAGTGGATGCCGGTGTCGGCGGGCTCACCCTCAACAAGGTTGCGGAACGGCTCGAAGCTCTTGCCCAACGCCGCCAGATGCTTTTGATCACGCACTGGCCACAGCTTGCCTCCAGAGCGTTCCGCCACTTCCGGGTGACGAAGCAAGTCAAGGACGGCAAGACATTTACGCAATGCATCCGTCTGGATGAACGTGAACGGAAAACGGAATTGGCGCGCATGGCCGGTATTGAAAGCTGACTTTCCTTTGACAGCACATAAAAAAAGGAAGAGGAACATTCCTCTTCCTTTTTTTACATCAGAAACAGATGTGTTACGCGGCGGCTTTGGCAGCGTTGAGAGCCTTGGCAAGGCGAGAAATCTTGCGGGCGGCCTTCTTCCAATGGATGACGCCCTTGGTGGCGGCCTTATCCAGAGAAGAGGTGGCGGTGCTCAGGAGCTGCGTAGCGGCAGCCTGATCATCAGCCTTGATGGCGGCGCGAACAGATTTCACCACATTCTTGATGCGGGTCTTGACGGTACGATTGCGAGCAGCGCGCTTCACGCTCTGCTTATGACGCTTGATAGCAGACTTGTGGTTGGCCACGATTTCCCTCCGGGGTACGTCTTGCTGCGTCCGAGACGCGGCGTGGTTGCGGTTTGAATTGATGTCCTTATCTTCTTTTACGTATTCAGTCAAGTCTTTTCAGGAAGACAAGTTCCCGTGCAGCCGCGCAGAACCGTTCCGAATGCGTTATGGCGATGGCTCCCCGGCCGGACCAAGCCGGGGAGCCATGTGGGGCTAAAGTTGCAGCGCCGAAAAATCGGCAAGCCGCTCCATGCGCAGGGTCAATGCCTTAAGCATATTGAGGCGGTTGGCGCGAAGATCAGGATCTTCGCACATAACCATGACCTTATCGAAAAGCTCATCCACGGCTGGCCGAAGTGCGGCGAGCATAGAGAAGAGCGCTTCAAAATCGTCGTTCGCCCATGCTGTCTCAAATGCGGCAAACATTTTTTCCAAGGCTTCCGCAAGCGCCATTTCCGCCGGTTCCTGCAACAGTTCACGTTGCCACGTGCCCTGAAGATCCACGCCAGCTTCATGGCCTTGTTTACGGATGATGTTGGCGACTCGCTTGAACGTCTGTGCAGCCTGCGGAAAATCATCCTGCCGGCTCATGGATTCCAATGCGCCGAGACGTCGGCCGAGGGCCCATACGTTGTCGGGAGCGACGGCGGTTACAGCCTCGACGAGCAGTGTTTCCTTGCCCTGAGTCAGAAAATAATTCTTCACGCGGGCAATGAAAAAATCATTCAACTTTGCGATTGCTTCAGCGGGGGCCAGCTTCCATTTCCGATCGCCGTACAGCCTCTGCGCTTCTTCGAAAAGTTCCTTGACGTCGAAGCGGTACCCACGCTCAAGCATGATACGGGTGATGCCGAGCGCGCAGCGCCGGAGAGCATAGGGGTCGGCCGCACCTGTGGGAATCATGCCCAGACCGAAACACCCGACAAGGGTATCCACCTTATCCGCAATGGACAGGATGGAACCAAGCCCCGTACCCGGAACGGGCGAATCAGGACCGGACGGCAGATACTGTTCGGCAAGAGCCGCGGCGACAGCTTCCGTTTCTCCCTTTTTGCGGGCATAAATCCCGCCCATAATACCCTGCAGCGTATCAAATTCGCCGACCATAGCGGAGACCAAGTCAGCTTTGGAAAGGCGCCCCGCCCGCGCGGCCTGTTCCGGATCCTGCTGAACCTTCTCGGCAAGCCAGCGGCACAGCGCGCTGATACGGCGCGTCTTTTCGCCCATACTCCCCAAAGGAGCAAGGAACGTGACCGCATCAAGCGCTTCCAGCCATTCATCAAACGTGGCTTCAAGGTCGGTCTTCCAGAAGAACCGCCCGTCTTCAAGGCGTGCGCGGAGCACACGTTCCCATCCCTTTTTGACAAGGGAAAGATCTTTCGGGTGCAGATTCAGAACGGTCAGGAAGTGCGGCATGAGGTTGCCCGAAGCATCTTCCACGCCAAAACTCTTCTGGTGTTCCTGCATACTGGTCAACAGGACTTCACGGGGCAATTCAAGGAAAGAAGGAGCAAAGTCGCCCAGCAACGGCACAGGACACTCAACCAGTCCTTGAACTTCATCAAGCAGGCCATCGATCCAGATGATTTTGCCATTGACCGCTTCCGCGATTCTGTTCCCTTCGCTGACGATATAGGCGCGCCTTTCAGCCGCCTTCAGTTGAACGGCCCCTTCCTTCACGATGGTGGGAACGTAATCGCCCGCGGTCTTGATCGTGAAGGGACCGGGACCAAGCACGCGGTGCCCCTGCGTAACCCGCCCGGAAGCCACTTTACCGACTTCAAACGGAACGACAACGTCGCCAAGCAACGCAAGAACCCAACGGATGGGACGGGCAAAAGCAAACTCGCCGTCTCCCCACCGCATACGCTTGGCAAAGGGCAAAGCAGCGATAATCGCCGGGCACAAGCCAGCCAGCACGTCCAACGTAGGCACGCCGCCGGTTTTCTTCATCCCTGAAAGGTATTCCCCTTTCTCGGTCTGCGCCCTGCCCAAAGCGGAAACGTCGATACCAAGCGTCTTGGCAAACCCCTGAGCGGCCTTGGTGGGATTCCCCTCGGCATCGAAAGCAATGCGGGCGGGCGGCCCCATAACCAATTCTTCCCTGACAGGCTGGGTATCCTCCAGACCTTCCACGATGACCACGGAACGACGCGGCGTAGCACAGGTATCAAGGAGGGAAAACGTATAGCCAGCTTCTTTGAGCCCAGCCGTGAACCGATCCGCCAGTTCTTTTTCAACATTGGACAAAAAGCGGGCCGGCAGCTCTTCCGTGCCGATTTCAAGAACAAAGGTGGACATTATCGGTTCCCTCCGAGCATGGGATACCCCATTTCCTTACGCTGCTCCGCATACAGATGCGCAACGGACGAGGCCAACGTGCGCACGCGCCCGATATAGCCGGTGCGTTCCGTAATGGAGATAGCCCCCCGAGCGTCCAACAGGTTGAACGTATGGGAGCACTTCAAACAATAATCATACGCGGGCCAAAGCAGTCCCTGTCCGGTGAGGCGAAGGCATTCGGCCTCAAACTGGTCGAAGTGCTCACGGTGCATGGCGGCGTCACTCTCATCAAAATTATAGCGAGACTGCTCGACTTCGTTCTGATGGTAGATCTGACCGTAGGTCACATGCTCGTTCCACTGGATGTCATAGACGGAATCTTTCCCTTGCAGGTACATGGTCAGGCGTTCCAGACCATAGGTGAGCTCCGCGCTGACGGGCGAAAGATCGATTCCGCCAACCTGCTGGAAATAGGTGAACTGCGACACTTCCATGCCGTTCAGCCACACTTCCCAGCCAAGCCCCCACGCGCCGAGGGTCGGAGACTCCCAGTCGTCTTCGACGAAGCGGATGTCATGCTCTTCCTGATGGATCCCCAGTGCACGAAGGCTGCCAAGGTAGAGATCCTGCACATCGTCGGGAGAGGGCTTCAAAATGACCTGAAACTGGAAATAGTGCTGAAGCCGATTGGGGTTTTCGCCATACCGCCCGTCCGTGGGACGCCGAGAAGGCTCCACATAGGCCACACTCCACGGCTCCGGCCCGATAACCCGCAGAAACGTCGAAGGGTTAAACGTGCCGGCACCACATTCTATATCCATCGGCTGAGCGACGACGCATCCCCTGCTCGCCCAATAGCGTTGCAGAGTGAGAATCACATCCTGAAAATACATGCTTCCTCCATGACAATAGCGGCACTCACCAGACGGGGTATTTCCTTCCGAAAAAGCAGCCACAGCAGACCGTTTTTTAGTGCTCGGAATCCTCCGGATCACATTCTCCGGAAGCGCCCCCTGTCCCAAGTCAGGCCCAAATGATACTGCACAAAGCCATCCACCGCTCTCGCGCACTCACGTCGTTCCGCCGGGAGCAATACTCCGCCCGCCTCTTCCGAAGAGCCGGACGTTAAAAAATGCCAATGCAGGGGTGATACTTCCTGTACTTGGCGCAAAACGTCAAGGCTTTTGCCGCTGATTTCCACAATATTTCCTCGCCCGGAAACGCAATCCGGGCAAACGATGGTCCCTTCCGAGACCAGAAATCCGGCATGATCAAAATCTTTTTTCCCGCAGGAGACACATGCCGTCAAAGCGGGAGCGTACCCTTGCTGAGACGCCAAGCGCAACCGAAAAAGTATCGGGAGAATATCCTGAACGTTTTCAGACTGTTCAAGAAGTTCCAACGTGTCCTTGAGAAGCAGGAACACTCCGGCCGCACCATCCTGAGGAACGCCAAGCGCTTCAACAAACCGGACACAGTTCATAAACATGCCCAGCCGATTCCAGTCCGTCCGCAAACGCCGGGGCCCCCGAATCAGATTACCCTCCTGCAAGGAAAGGTACATGCCGTTTCGGGTCGTTTTGGTACTGATCTGGAGTTCGTTGAAAAGATCCAGACAGCCACAGAATCGTTTGCGGCTCCGGCTGCCGCCAAAGGCAAACGCCGATACGATGCCGTGGCGGCGCGTCAGCATACGCAGCCAGAGGTCCGATTCCCGAAAGCGCCCTACCCCCAAAACGAGGGCCGTGTCGGACCATTCCATAGACTAGTTCTGAGCGTCATTGGGGAACGTGACAGTCTTGACCTGACCGATTTTCCCCACAGGCGGCAGTTCCTTGCCGTCATACGTGATCAGCATGGCTCCTGCGTTGCCCAGCTTCATAACGAGCTTTTCCTGAAAGTCGACATTCAGGGTGTCCCCCTTATGCATGACGCGCTGGCTGTTTTTGCCGTCCGCAGTCGTCGAAACCCAGCAATCGCCCTGCGCCGTCAACAACATACGGTGACCGGTGGCGGGAAGAGCCGCTTGCTCCGTCGGCGTCTCGGTTTCAGCGGGAAGAGGCGTTCCACCCAAAACAATCGGTTCCTCCGATGCCGCAGAAAGCGTGGCGTTCGCAGCCGGCTCAACAGGGATGGCAGGCGTCGTGACGACAGTATCCGCTTCAGGGACAGCCGGAGAAGACACAGCCGGAGAGGCCGTTTTTTCCCGACTCACCGTATTGCTGGAAAGTCCGGGGATACTATCCCGAAAATACCATGCCCCTCCCGCAAGAAACAACGCGCACAAAAGGATGGCAAGCCAAGGCACATGACTTTCCTCGCGACGTGCCGCAGCGGGGACAACACGGATTTCCTGTTCGCGCAGCTCTTCTTCCGGATCTTTGAGCAGTGCGCACGCAGCGTGGGTAACGCTATCGTCGACGGCAAGAAGTTTCGCATACGCCCGGATAAATCCCCGGGCATATACGGCATGCGGCATGGATTCCATGTCTCCTTCCTCTATGGCTTTAACCAACCGAGAGGTGATCTTGAGTTCCGCGGCGACATTTTCTTCCGTCAGCCCCTTATGGATACGCCTCTCACGAAGCAGGGCTCCAAAGTCTGCCAGCGTCAAAACAGTTTCCGTCTCTTCCATGCTGTGTACCTTTCGGAAATCGAATGCAAAAAGGGATAATTATTGGCGGATCTCAACCACAGCCCGCTTGCGAAGCTGTTCGCTGTATTCACGGAAGCGCTCTTGGAGCTTCGGTTCGCGCAAAATCCTTTCGATCTGAGGCGTGGCTTCCTCCAGCGTCTGCCCGTCTCCGGATTCCATAGAGAGAAGCTTCAACTGTCCTTTCAACCCGTTATTCACTTCAAACAATCCGGAAACATCTCCCGGCTTGAGCTGCGAAAGGCGGTCCTGCCATGTAGGATCAAGGCTGTTCCAATCCACGACGCCCACATCACCGCCTTCCTGAGCGCGAGGGCCCACGGAAACCTGGCGAGCGGCTTGTTCAAAGGAAAGCTTGCCGCTACGGATACGGGCGGCCTGCGCCTCGGCATTTTCCGTCGGCGGATATACAATAACCGCAAAACGGACTTTCTGGTTGTTCATGAACGTCTGCTTATGCTGATTATAATAATCGGCGATCTCTTCTTTCGTCACGATGACCTTACGGCCGACCATGTTGGCAAGGAGGCGGTTCCGCAAAATGCTGCTGCGGATACGCTCGCGGAAATCCTTCTCTGTCGTGCGCTGGATCTGGAGCTGACGCTGGAATTCTTCCGGCGTCATTTTATTGCGCGACATGATCTGCTGTATTTCATTATCCACTTCGCTGTCGCCCACCGAAATTTTAAGGCGCTGGGCTTCCTGCGTCAGAATAATGTTGTTGATCATGCGTTCCAGCGTTGCCTTGGTCAGTTCTTCTATCGCAGCGGCCTGATTGGGATCTTTGGGATTCAATCCCCGCCGCATGGCTTCGGGGGCCGTTTCAGCCTGCAAGTCAAACGCCGTTATCATTTCGCCGTTCACGACCGCAGCAACGCCATTGATGGCGGCGCGTACGGGAGACGTAATCAAAAAAAACAAAAGAAACGCAGTACTGACGATGCGCACGCTATGCTCCTTGATATTCTGGCTCTGGGACTGAAACACTCCCAGCCTTGTTTTTGCAACACTGAGCACACAAAAAGATTTCCTCGGACGGAACGTTTCTCAAGATGCGTTCAGCCCAATGGAAAACGTCTTTGGAGTGCTCTCTGCGCGACAATTTTTTGGCAAGATACGCTGATTCCCGCCAACTTGCAACGCCGGGACTTTCTAACCCTCTCAGGCATATCAGTCCGTCAGAAGTGTCCCCAACGCCAGTCTGGCGGCATCAAGCCTGCGCGGGGTGGGCAACTGCATATCCAGCTTCAATTCAAGGCTTGATGGAGGAATCAACTTGGCATTGCCTTTTTGCGCACGCAAGAACGGCACCAGTTTCTCGGGGGCGATGGCGTTCTGCTTCTCATCCCAGAGGACACGGAGCCGATCCTCGTATACGTCCGCCTTCAAGGCTTGAGCGCCGCTCAGGAATTGCTTTAGCGCCAGTACAGCCATAAAGATTTCCAATGGTTGCGGCAAAATGCCAAAGCGGTCTCGAAGCTCGAGTTCAAGTTCCTGGCGGGCCTGAGCGTCCGGAGCAGCGGATAGCCGCTTATACCAACGCAGACGTTCCCGTCCATCCGTAATATAGTCCTCGGGGATATGGGCGGTAAGCCCTAAATTGAGTTCCGTTTCAATCTGCAACGATACGCCGCCGTTTTTAATCTTGTTGACGGCTTGTTCGAGCATTTCAAGATACAGTTCAAGCCCCACACGTCCCATATGGCCGGACTGAACCTCACCAAGAATGTTTCCGGCACCACGCAACCGCAAATCTTCCATCGCAACTTGGAAGCCCGCGCCCAAGTAATCCATATCAAGAATAATGCGCAAACGTTCTTTTGTTGCAGCAGGCAACCGCTCCAGGTCAGAAACGACGAAACAGGCAAAAGCCTGCCGATCGGACCGCCCCACCCTGCCCCGCAACTGGTACAACTGCCCCAGACCGAAAAGATGCGCCTGATCGACGATCAGCGTATTGGCCCGAGGGAAGTCCAGCCCCGACTCAACAATGGCGGTACAAACCAGAATGTCCAACTCGCCATGCCAAAATGCGTGCATGGTTTCTTCAAGCTTCTTTTCCGGCAGCTGCCCATGCGCCATGCCGATACGCGCATTCGGAGCCAGTTCCTTGACGAACTCGACGACCCGTTCCAGCCCCTGCACCCGGTTATGGACCCAAAAAACCTGCCCCTCACGGGCTAGTTCCCGTTCAATCACCTGCCGAAGCGTTGCCTTGTCCCGCTCCAGCAGCGCCGTAGAAACGGGTTTACGCTCAGGGGGGGCCGTCTCGATGACCGAAAGTTCGCGGACTCCGGACATGGATAGCTGAAGCGTCCGGGGAATCGGAGTGGCCGTCAATGTGAGCGCATCAACGTTCTTTTTGATTTTCTTGAGTTTCTCTTTGTGCCGAACGCCGAAACGCTGCTCCTCGTCAAGGATAAGCAAGCCAAGATTCGGGAGAACCACATCGTCCGAAAGGAGCCGATGCGTACCGATGAGGATGTCGATCTGTCCGGAAGCCGCCGCTTTGAGCACTTCTTTCTGCTTGGCTGAAGAAACGAAGCGGCTCAGCAGTCCGACATTGAGCGCAAAGCCCGAAAGCCGGGAGCGGAAGGTCTGGTAATGCTGCTCGGCAAGAACTGTCGTGGGACACAAGAGTGCGACCTGACGCCCTTCCGAGGCGGCCCTGAACGCCGCCCGCAGAGCAACCTCCGTTTTGCCGAACCCCACGTCTCCGCATACAAGCCGATCCATAGGTTCGGGCTTTTCCATATCAGCCAGGACGTCCTGTATGGCTTTCGCCTGATCAGGCGTTTCCTCGAAGCCGAAGGACGCTTCAAATTCACGGTACAACTCCCCGAGAGGAGGATACCGGAACCCCTTGGCCACCTTACGCCACGCATACATTTCAATCAGGTCTTCGGCGATTTTTTCGATAGCCTTGCGGGCTTTTTCCTTGCCGGATTGCCAGGCTCCGCCGCCCAGACGATCCAGCGACGGCTGCGCTTCTCCCCCGCCCTTAAAGCGTTGGATGAGGGAAAGGCGATCCACAGGAACATAAAGCCGATCATCTCCGGAATAGTGCAGCAGCAGAAAATCGTTGGCAGTGCTGCCCGTTTCCATGCGCAGCAGCCCCCCAAAGCGGGCAATGCCGTAATCCCGATGGACCAGCAAGTCGCCGGGCTTCAACTCGTCATACCGATCAAGCCCCTTGAAGGCTCCTGTAGGAACGCGGCGGCTTTTCTCCGCATGTGGCTGGAGGAGATCTTCCCCGAGTATGAGGCTCTGATCCCAAATCAGTTCAGCGCCGGCCCGAAATGGCGCCACCAAAGCGAACAGGCCATGCTGTTCCCCGGAATACCGCAGCAAAGGGGACAAGCCATCCTGAGAGGCCAGATTCAAAAATTTCGTACGGCTCTTTTCGGAAGCAAAGCACAAAATCGTCTGCCGCCTGTCGTTCTGCCACCGTTTCAGTGCTTGAACGAGCGTCTGCCAAGGGCGATCCTGCTCCGCAGTCGAAGGAAACAGATCCTCGAACGAAGAAAGGCTCCGTTCCGGCAGATCATGGATTCCTTTGGCGATGCCCATCACCAGCGGTTCTGCGTGAACACAGGCGAACTGCTCGCAAGCGCTTTCCACATCGCTTGCTTCGCGCATGGCCAAACGCTGCGGCTGAGGACGGCCCTCCACATCCTGTGCTTCGAAGGCTTCCGTCCAAAGACGTTCCGCTGAGGACAACATATCATGAAAATCGGAGAGCCCCGGCAGAACCCATACGGTATCGGCAGGGAGCCATGCTTCCAGATTGGTCGCCGTGTCATAGCAGCAACCCGGCAATAAGCGGAAATCGCCCTGTTCCTGTAAGCGGGTCAACCCGAACCGTTCATTTTCGGTCAGCATGTTTTTCTGGAACAGGCTTTTCCAGCGTGCCTGCATCTTCGCTTGATCAGCGGGCGACTGTCGAATGGGTGACACGGGAAGAACACGTACCTCAGAAAGATTTGCCTTCGAACGCTGGCTCACAGGATCGAAAAGACGGATTTCCTCTATGAGATCTCCAAAAAAATCAAGGCGTATGGGCTTATCATAACCGGGAGGCATGATGTCGAGAATATCACCTCGCCTGGCGATCTCGCCCGGATTCGAGACCATGGAAACACGCTCATAGCCCCATTCAACCGCCTGTTCGAGTATCATATCCAACGAAACGTCTTCACCCCGCATGAGGGTAACCTCCCGGTTCTCGAAGAAATCCAGAGGCACCAGCTTGGAGAGCAGGTTATCGGCGGTCAGGATAAGCCCTTTGGCCTGCCCGCTGCGCAATGCGTACAGAGCGGACAAGCGTTCCGTCCAGCCCTCACGGTTGGCCGAGCGAGGAGAAAACGGCGGCAGAGACGTCCAGCCGCCCTTATCAAGGGCATCCGGCAAAAAGTCGCCGCTGGACAACTCGGGAGAGAAAAGCCGCATCAAGGCGCGGGCGGTAAGCAACTCATCCCTGTTTTTTACGACCCAAGCCATGCCACGGCCCTGTTGGAGCATATCCACGCAAAGCCGCGCCTGCGTGGCCAGCCCCGCGCGCGCAACGTGTATCCGCCCAGCCTTGAAACGGGCGATCTCGGTCATCACATCTGTATACACAAAAGTACCTCGTCAACCATTGAACGTCATTCCCAAAATCACATGGAATCAATGAAGCTTTCCCACCCATTGTCAAGCCTCGCTCCGTATGCCGCCGGACAGGAACAAGAGCGGAAGGAGAAAACTGCCGCACCTCTAATGCATCCTAGCCAACTGATAAGCAGGGGAATAAAATGGGTAAAGGCCTCCACAAGTCCCTGCCCAAAGGCAAGAGGATTGTGGAGGCGAACAATCCCGCTTCTGAGCGGCATCACAATCATATCGGCAGGACACGGGGTATGAAAGGGAAATCAACCGATCAGGATGATTTGCCTTGATGTCCCCGTAAGCGGACGAGCCCCTGACGCGGTGATTTCCAGCGTATGCTCAAGGCCGACCATCCCTGAGCCGGGGATGCCGATCTTCGGCTCAATGGCCACAACCATGCCCTGTTCGAGCGGAGCGGTAAAGCCTTTGGCAAAAACCGGGGTCTCATCGACAGTCAGGCCTATGCCATGCCCCAAGAATGGAACCTTGTCACGCCCTAACCCCATAAACCCGTCCATTTGCCCTTCGCGCTGGGCAACGGCACACGCTTCCGTCCATATCTCTGCCGGAACGGCTCCCGGTTTCAACGCGGCTGCGGTTTGTTCAAAAATCTCAACGCACACGGCATGTGCCCTACGAATCGGGCCGGGGATCGTATCGGCCGCGCCACTCCAGTACACCTGTGTCCTATCCGTATTATACCCTTCAACATTGAACCCCATATCGATGGAAAGCAAGGCGCGCTTCTGCCAAAGGCGTTCGGCATTTCCCATAAACGGAATGGCCGGACACATGCCTTTGCAACCAAGAGGTCCATTGTAATAGGTGGGATAAATGCCGGACGTATCAGCCGAGGCATAACCAAAAAAGTTTTCCTCACCCGGCGCATTCATCCGCAACATTCCGCTTCCGCCGCACGCGAACACCGCTTCCACATACGTTCTCGCAACATCAAATTCACTCATGCCGGGGTGTATGCATTCCGGAAGCATTTCATCCAGAACTTTTGCATGTAATGCCCCGCATCGACGGAGTTTTTCGAGCTCCCACTCGGATTTTACGGCTCGGGCCTGAGCAAGGACGGCATCACAGGAGGTGAACCGCACACCTTCCATACGGCTTTGCAGCATCTCCGCCATCGACCAGTTGAATCCGTTTTTATCCACGGCAATGGCGGAAGAAAGCGGGCTTCCGCACCCAGCGCAGAGAGAGGTGATTTCCTTATATGATTTGAAGGGAAGAATGTGACGCAAGGGGGATTCCAGTTGTGCGCGTTCCACTCCCTTGCGAAGCAACAAAACGGGCTCCCCTTCAACGGGCAACCATACGAGCCCCCACCCCAGCGTTCCCGTCAAATAATAAATGCCAAGCCGGGAAGTAACGAGCATCCCCCCTGCATCAGGGGCGAGCGTGCGCAACAGACGGCGGCAGCGGGCATACCGGAATTCTATCTCTCCAAGCGGCAACAGATCGGGGCTCGACATGATCAGCTCTCCTTTTGACAGGTTCCCTTTGAATCATTGATCTTTGGAATTTTCCTTATTTTGTCTTCCATTGCAACAGAGGATTTGAAAGATCTCCTTGTAATTCAGTGAAATATTTTTTGTGGTTTGTTTTGGTAGGATGCCTAGTGTTATAAATTTACATAATTTTAAAAGACTATGAGCCATAACATGCTTTAAAAACGTTTGCGGCAACTCACTGAAAAGCAACTCTTTCCGTGCTCTCCTAGACGAAGAGTACACACCCAAAACCTTTTCGTTGCCTTTATTGGCATAACCAACTAAACTTTCCTGCACTCTTTTTGTGAGGTCCATCATGTTACAGACATTTCTCTCCGACGGCAGGATGCGCGAATTTCTGACCCAAGCCCGCACAATCGCCGTCGTTGGTGCAAAAGATAAAGAAGGTCAGCCTGTTGACCGCGTCGGGAAGTATCTCATCCAAGCAGGCTACCAAGTGATCCCGGTCCACCCCATACGTAAAGACGTGTGGGGCCTGCAAACCTATCCTTCGCTTGCCGAAGTGCCTTTTCCCGTTGACATCGTCAATGTATTCCGGGCTCCTCAATACTGCCCTGATCATGCGCGGGAGACCGTGGCACTCTCCCCCCTGCCCCAACTGTTTTGGATGCAGCAAGGCATCGTGAGCCCCGAAGCCGCTTCTATCGCTGGGAAGGCCGGGATCGCCGTCGTTGAAGATTTATGCATCATGGTCGAACACAAACGCCTCTTAGGAAATTGATATCATGAAGAAAACTGTCTTTGACTGCCAGATGTGCGGTCAATGTTGCGAAGGGGAAGGCGGCATTGTCCTGAGCCCCAAGGATCTGAAACGCCTTTATGAAGGCCTGAATCTCGAAAAACAGGCTTTCCTTGATGCTTATGGCGTTTTCCGGAACGGGAAGTGGCAAGTGCGGACGGGCGAAGACGGCAATTGTATTTTTTTCCGGGCCGGACAAAGCTGTACCGTCCATGCCATCAAGCCCGATGTTTGCCGGGCATGGCCGTTTTTCCGGGGGAACATGGCCGATGCCGAAAGCCTCCATCTGGCCAAGGCGTTTTGCCCAGGTATACGCCCTGATGCGACGCATGAGGAATTCGTGGAGGAAGGCCAGAGCTATCTGGAAGAAAATGGGCTCGTAGCCTCCGATCCCGAACATGAAGGGCACGCCCTTCTGCCGGTTTCCAAAACGGATTCTTCCTTTTAACCTTTCAGGATCCCTGCCCAAACCTTCTGGGCGGGTTTTGTGCTTCCGCCTCAGATTGTTCTGAAGACGCCAGCACCATACGACCTCTTACACAGGAGACTTTGGATCATGAATATCCTTATGTTCGGTCCCAACGGCAGCGGCAAAGGCACGCAGGGCGCTCTCATCAAGAAGGCGTTTGGTTTGGCCCATATCGAATCCGGAGCCATTTTCCGCGAACATGTGGGCGGCGGAACCGAACTCGGCAAAAAGGCCAAGGAATATATGGATCGCGGAGAACTCGTCCCTGACTCCATCACTATTCCCATGGTCCTCGAAACCTTGAAGACCAAAGGGGCTGACGGCTGGTTGCTTGACGGTTTCCCCCGCAATATCGCCCAGGCCGAACAGCTGCACAAGGCGATGCAGGAACAGGGCATGAAGCTTGACTATGTGGTGGAAATCGATCTGCCCCGCAACATCGCCCGCGATCGCATCATGGGCCGCCGGGTGTGCAAGAACGACGGCAACCATCCCAACAACATCTTCATTGATGCCATCAAGCCCAATGGCGACGCCTGCCGGGTCTGTGGCGGCGAGCTCACGGCCCGTGCTGACGATCAGGACGAAGCCGCGATCAACAAGCGCCATGACATTTATTATGATGACAAAACGGGGACGCTGGCTGCAGCCCACTACTTCAAGGCGTTGGCCGAAAAGGGCGAAACCAAGTACATCGTCCTCAACGGTCAGGGCACGATCGACAGCATCAAAGAAACGCTCATCAAGGAGCTGGGACTGAACTAGTCTTTGCTTTCCAAGCGGCAGGCTGGTTGAATTTTTTCGGCCAGCCTACCGCTGTAAAAAATGCGCTGCCGTTTATGGGAAAGCCATGAGCAGCTCTGTGCGACCGGTCACTTCTTCGATCCGTTCACCGGTTATACGGAACCCGTTTTTTTGGTAAAAGACGACTGCCCGTTCGTTTTCCGCATAAACGGAAAGATCCAATGTGCCGCGCATCTTTTTGGCCAGTGCCAGCAAACGGGACCCCACTCCCCTCTTTTGGTGCGCGGGGGCAACAAAAAGCGCCGCAAGATAGTCCTCCACGAAGGCCATAAAGGCCACCACTTCTCCCGTAGCCCTTGTCCTCATCCACAACGATTTCGCTTAATGGAAGATACAAGGTCCGCATGGACTCGGCCTTTTCTTCCCAATATGCCTTATCAATAAAAGAATGGGAACGAACGGAAGCCGCCAGCCATATTCGGATAACGGTCTCCGTGTCTTCTTCTTTGAATGCCCGGATCATCTTCCCTCCATGCGCACGCACCGGACAAAGGGCACCCGAAAGCCCCCATTCCCCCATCTGTGGACGAAGGGGCGTGGTCGTGCTATGCTCGATAATTCGTAGGTTACGAATATGTTTTCCGTTACAACCCTATCGGACGCCTTATGCATTACTATCCAGTTTTTTTGGAACTTTCTGGGCAGAGCTGCCTTGTAGTCGGCGCGGGCGCCGTCGGTTGTCGCAAGATAGCTTCCTTGCTCGAATGCCCTATTGAACGGCTTCACGTCATTGACCTGGCTGAACCGGATACAAATCTTCAAGTGTTGCTTGAAGATAAACGCGTCAGTTTTACGAAACGCCCCTTTACACCGTCCGATGTGGAGGGGTGCGCCTTGGTTTTTGCCGCCACCAGCAACAGGGAGACCAATGATGCCGTGGCGAGGGCCTGCACGGAACGCGGCATCCTCTGTAACTGCGCCGATGCCCCTAAGGACAGTTCCTTTATCGTACCCGCCCTTGTCGAACAAGGGAATATCGCCATCGCCCTTTCCACAGGCGGCGCCAGCCCGGCGCTTGCCCGGAAGATCCGTGAAGATCTGGAAGCGTGGCTCGGAGAGCGTTATACGGGGATAAGCGAACTTTTGATGCGGCTCCGCCCCTTGGTTCTTGCCTTGCATCACGAGACGAGGCAGAATACAACCCTCTTCCGGAGCATTGTGGATTCGCCCCTGTCCGAAGCCCTGCAGCGTCGGGATCGGCAAACGTGCGAATCTTTGCTCAGGGAATTGTTACCCATCGAACTGCATCCGTATATCATGGAGTTGCTGCATGATCTTGCCTGAACTGTTGCCGGTTCTGGCCATTCACCTGTACGCCCTTGGGACGGCGGCCGTCGTGGCGGGCATCCTTGCCCGGAACGAATGGCTTAAGCGCGCCGCCCTCGTGCTTACGGTGCTTGCCTTCACCACCCACACATTACTGTTGATCGCCACCTTTATGGACGACGGATTCACGGGCCTGACCCGCTCCGTGTATGTCCAGCTTCTGGCTTGGTGCATTACCCTCAGCGGGCTTGTCGCGTGGCTCCGGTGGCGCTATGAGGCACTGCTCCTGACCGTGGCGCCATTCTCCTTGCTGACGTTTCTGATCGCCCTCTTGCTGCGTCATGCCGAAACACCGCTTCCCCCCGTGCTTTCGGGGATGACCTTTACCATCCATATCGCAGCGATATTCATCAGTATCGGCCTGATGGCCCTTGCTTTCGGCGCGGGCGTGCTTTTTCTCATCCAAGCGAAGAGCATCAAGTCGAAATCAAAGCTGGCGGGCTTCCAAAAGGATCTCCCTGCCCTCTCCGCATTGGACAAGATCAATGCGTTCACGACGACGGTCGGCTTTCCGCTGTTCACGGCGGGCGTGCTTTTTGGGTTCATCTCGGCCCGCATCAATTGGGGCACAATCCTTTCCGGCGATCCTAAAGAGTTTATTTCGCTCGTTGTCTGGGGCCTGTACGCTTGGCTTTTCCACCAGCGGTTCACGCAGGGCTGGCAAGGACGCAAACCGGCAATTCTGGCAATATGGATCTTCACGGTTTGCGCGTTTTCGCTCATCGTGGTGAACCTCTTTATGACGACACACCACAGTTTTCTGACCACACCACGCTGATATGGAACAACAAATCTACCTTATTGGGCTCAACTACCGCACTGCCGGCGTTGAGGTGCGGGAACGCTTCGCGTTGACGGATCATTGCTCCAAAGACACATGGGCCATTCCGTTGCGCCCTTCGGGGGAAAACGATTCGGCCGAGACGACGCTGGACGAGGCGCTGATCCTCTCAACCTGCAACCGGGTTGAGATCCTTGCCGTGGGCCAAGGCGACGTGCCGGGGCTGATTCTGGAGGCGTGGGCCTCCGCCAAAAACCGGAAGGCCGTCGAACTCGCGCCGTATGTGTACATCCACAAAGGCCGTGAGGCGATTGCACACCTGTTCACCGTTGCCTCCAGCCTCGATTCGATGGTGCTCGGAGAACCGCAGATCCTTGGGCAGCTCAAAGGAGCCTATCGCAAGGCAACCCTGGCCGGGACGACGAAGACCATCATCAATCGCCTCCTGCACAAATCGTTCAGTGTCGCCAAACGGGTACGCACGGAAACCGGCATTGCGGCGAGCGCCGTTTCCATCAGCTACGCGGCCGTGGAGCTTGCCAAGCGTATTTTCGGCGACATGGGCCAATACCAAGCCATGCTCATCGGCGCTGGCGAAATGGCGGAACTCGCGGCCACGCACCTGATTCAAGCCGGGATCAGCAACGTCAAGGTCGCCAACCGGACCTACCAGCGCGCCAAAGAGCTTGCCGCCGAATTCAAAGGAGAAGCCGTTCCCTTTGAGCACTTGTTCGAGCATCTTGCCGATGTGGACATCATCATCAGCTCCACGGGCTCACCGGAAGCCATTATCCGCGCACGCGACATCAAGGACGTCTTGAAACGCCGCAAATACCGGCCGATGTTCTTCATTGACATCGCGGTCCCCCGAGACATCGATCCCGACGTCAACAACGTGGATAACGTCTACCTCTATGACATCGACGATCTGAAAGAAGTGGTTGAAGAAAATCTGGCCCATCGGCGCGTCGAAGCGGAAAAGGCGCAGGGGATCGTTGACGAAGAGGTCAATGCCTTTGCCTTTTGGCTGGAATCGTTGGAGCTCCAGCCCACTATTGTGGACCTGCTCTCCCACTTCGAAACCCATGCGCAAGAAGAGCTCCAGCGGACCTTAAAACGGCTCGGTCCCGTGAATCCTGAAACCCGTGAGGCGTTGGAGGCCATGCTGCATGGTCTGGTCCGGAAGCTTTCGCATGAGCCCATTACGTTCCTGAAGGAAGCCAAGTCCGAGACAGCTTCCCGCAACGTGGAACTGATCAGGCGTATGTTCGGACTGGATGACGAACACCCGATGGGCCGATGTACGCGCAGGGTCCACAGAAACGAATCTCAACTGCCATAGGGAGCGGTCATGCGCTGCTATCTTGTAGACGAACTCCAGCCCGAGGTCATTGCCAACCTTGAGGCGCAGCTGACGAAAAACGGCTGTCAGTCCGGTATTGAAAGATTGTATTGGCTGCCTCTAGAGAAAGAACGCCTGCTTCCCGTTCAGCGTGAGCACGAATCCTCGTGCGGGCCGCATTGCCTTGCATTGGAGATCCTTGACGATGCCGTCAGGCTTGAATTCCTCGTCCGGGCTAAAGGGCGTATGCGCTGCGAATGTGTATGCTATCTCTCTCCGGAAACGGAGCGCCACATGATGGACTGGCTTGACGCCCGCATTATGGAAGCGGAAATCGAACAAGGGCTCATCCAACAGTAAGCGAACCGGTGTTCCTTTTTTCGTACACGCAGGACCGGCAAAAAGGCCTCCCCACATTTCCGTGGGGAGGCCTTTCCATAAGCTTTCAGGAGGCGGCTAGAACAGAATCTTGACCTGCTCTTCGTCCTTATCCTGACGGCGGCCGATCGTCCCGATGACCCAAGCCCCTTTGTGCATGGCCTCAAGACGGCCCATCGCCTCTTCCGCGACTTCGCTGGGCACAATAAAGACATAGCCGATGCCGCAATTGAAGATCTGCAGCATTTCAGGCCATGTCAGGCCGCCTTCTTCACGCAGCCAATGGAAAACGGGCTGCACATCCCATGAAGCGAACTTGATATCCGCAGTGACCGAATTGGGCAGGACGCGGGGAATGTTATCGTAGAAGCCGCCACCCGTGATATGGACCATCCCCTTGACGGGCAGGTCGCGCATCAGGTTACGCACGACGTCGGAATAAATATAAGTGGGCTCCAACAGGACATCTTTCACTGTCCGGTCGGAACCGGGCATGGTGTCATCGGGGCCAAGGCCGCTCTTGTCAAGGATCTTGCGGACGAGCGAATAGCCGTTGGAATGGATGCCGGAGGAAGCGAGGCCGATGAGCACGTCTCCGACACGGATTCCCGAGCCGTCCACGATCTTGGCATTGTCGGCCATGCCTACGCAGAAGCCCGCGAGATCATACTCGCCGTCAGCGTACATATCGGGCATTTCGGCCGTTTCACCGCCAAGGAGGGCGCATCCGGCCTGCTTGCAGCCTTCCGCGATGCCGGCGATCACCTGCGTGGTCTTGTCCACATCAAGCTTACCGGTCGCAAAATAGTCGAGGAACAACAACGGACGCGCGCCCTGAACCAAAATATCATTGGCACTCATAGCCACAAGATCGATACCGACCGTATCATGCTTGTCGAAAGCGAAGGCCAGCTTCAACTTGGTGCCGACCCCATCGGTGGAAGCAACCAGCACCGGTTCGGCCATTCCGGACATATCCGGCTTGAAAAGCCCGCCGAACCCCCCGATATCCGAAAGGACCCCGTGGATATGGGTCTGAGATACGATGGATTTGATACGGGAAACAAGGGAATTGCCGGCATCAATGTTCACTCCGGCTTCGGTATACGCTTGGGCTCGCGTCAGGGGCATGATCCTCTCCTAAACTAGCATTGGGTAACTTGTCCGGTGAGAATAGGCTTTTCCCATTACTTGCGCAAGAGGCCAGTTTCCTTTCTCGAGTACTCCGCTTCCCCATTCCCGCCCTTGCGGTCCGCCCGTTCGGAGACTATTCTAGCCGATATCCGATTGTTCCCAACACACTGAAGGTTGCAAATCATGAATGAAGAAAAACCCTTCGAGGGCGAAAACCCCTTTCGAAAGCTTGATAAGAAACGTTTTCTGTCTCATGACGAAAAGAAAAAGGCGAAAAGCCTCAAGAAAAATGGCCTCATCTCCAATAATGACGGTGAGGTTTCCTCTTTCTATGCGGAATTCGTCTCGCCTCAGGATGAAGGGGAGACCAGAGCCTTTTTGAATGCCGTCTCCGGCGTGACCAAACTGGGCGCTCCGGCAAACGCAAAACGCGAAAAACGGCCTTCCGTTACCTCCCTGGATAACCCTGTTCTCGGCAAACAGGCTCTCTGGGAGACCGATCGTTCGTTGTCAAAAACGAAAAAAAACAATCCTACTCCTGAAATAGCCGGCAAGAATGCTGCCTCCTCCACTCCGAAAAAAACGGGGAATGAAACAGGCGAGGAGGACATCAATTTCTTTGCGGCCATGCAGGATGTTACCCCGCTTTCTGGAAAGGGGCGGGAAGTGGCGGCGGAAGCGCCGGTATCCATTCCTCCCGTGCAGACGCCGCCTAACCCGCTTCAGGAATTCATCGACGGAAAGCTCGAGTTCGCGCTTGCCTTCACCGATGAATATGTGGAAGGACATGTTGTCGGCCTCGATCTGATGCTTGTAGGAAAACTGCAGGCGGGCCAATTCAGTCCGGAGTCACATCTGGACTTGCATGGAATGAACGCGCAGCAGGCTTTTGACGCTTTGGTGGGCTTTTTCCGTGCGGCGTATTTCAAAGGGCAGCGCACGGTCCTCGTGGTGCCCGGACGCGGCCTGAACTCTCCTCATGGTATATCCATCCTCAGAGAGAAAGTTCAAGAGTGGTTTACCCAAGAACCGCTTAAGCGTGTCATTCTTGCGTTCTGTACGGCCAAACCTTCCGATGGCGGAGCGGGAGCCCTCTATGTCCTCCTCCGTAAATTCAGAAAAGGCGAAGGGAAAATCCATTGGGAACGCAAGCCCGTAGACCCTGATTTGATTTAGCGGTTTTTCTGTAACCGAAAATACGGGGTATACATAAAATACCTGATTAAAATTATTATCAAAAAATATTTAACTATAAAGAAAACGTTGTTTGTGCAAAAAGATTTTTTGCGTGTTTGATGGAAATAGACTGTTCAACCAAACAAATCCATGCTACTGTCTCTTCGCACGCGGAATTTTGTCTTTCATCTCAAAAATGTGTGGAATGACATCTTCCCTGCGAGAAAACGAATGTGTCAGGTTTCATTGCCAAAGCGAGGGAGGGAGTTGCCTTGCGGGGCGTACGGGGCCTGAACGCCAGAGCCGGAGCGGCAACATAACAATAGACACGGATGCACAAGTCGGTATTCTCTGCAAGGGGGCTTTTTTCCCCGAGAGTACACATCCGATGAATGTTATGGGAAAAGCCTATTCATAATGGCTCGCCGTATCTGGGAACAGTACACGACTTTGCCGTATTGGCCCATGCGTGACCACACGGCTAACACGTATCTCGTTATGCTTCTTGAAAGCATGACAAACAAAGTCCGCCGGGGGGCGGAAGGGAGTCTTCATGGCTAAGAAAATGAAAACCATGGACGGCAACACGGCAACCACGCATATCGCGTATGCTCTCAGCGATGTCGCTTGTATTTATCCTATCACGCCGTCTTCCGTGATGGGCGAACTCGCTGACGACTGGGCCGCCGCCGGCAAGAAAAACCTGATGGGCCAGACCGTCACCGTACGTGAACTGCAGTCCGAAGCCGGTGCCGCCGGTGCCGTGCACGGTTCCTTGGTGGCTGGTGCCATGACCAGCACGTTTACGGCTTCTCAGGGCCTCCTGCTGATGATCCCCAACATGTACAAAATCGCCGGTGAACTGCTTCCCACCGTATTCCACGTTTCCGCCCGTGCCCTTTCCACGCACGCGCTGAGCATCTTCGGCGACCAGCAGGACGTGATGGCCGCGCGCCAGACCGGTTTTGCTTTCCTTTGCGCCAGCTCCGTCCAGGAATGCATGGATATCGCCCTGGTTGCCCATCTGGCCACCATCGAATCCAGCGTCCCCTTCTGCCATTTCTTCGACGGTTTCCGCACCTCCCATGAAATCCAGAAGATCGAAGTCATCGACTATGAAGACATCCGCAAGGTCGTCAATTGGGACAAGGTGAACGAATTCCGGCAGAACGCCATGAATCCGGAACACCCCCATCAGCGCGGCACGGCCCAGAACCCCGACATCTACTTCCAGAACACCGAACGCCGGAACCTCTTCTATGATGCGGTCCCGAACGTCGTTGTCGAAGCGATGAAGAAGGTCGAGGGCATCACCGGCCGCAAATACCGTCCCTTCGACTACGTGGGCCATCCGGAAGCCGACCGTATCGTTGTGGCCATGGGCTCCGCCTGCGAAACCATCGAGGAAGTCGTCAACCTGCTGAACGCCCAGGGCCAGCGCGTCGGCCTCGTGAAGGTCCGTCTGTTCCGTCCCTTCTCCACCGAACACCTCCTGCAGGTCATCCCTTCCACGGTGAAGACCATCACCGTCCTCGATCGTACCAAGGAACCCGGCTGCCTCGGCGAGCCGCTGTACCTCGACGTTTGCGCCGCCTTCATGGAAAAGGGCAAGACGCCGGAAATCCTCGGCGGCCGTTACGGTCTGGGCTCCAAGGAATTCACGCCCGCCATGGCTGAAGCCGTTTTCGCCAACATGACCACCGTCGGCCCCAAGAACCACTTCTCCGTGGGCATCACCGACGACGTGAGCTACACCAGCCTTGAAGTTGGTGCCGACATCGACACCGTGGCTCCCGGCACTGTACAGTGCAAGTTCTTCGGCCTCGGCGCCGACGGCACCGTGGGCGCGAACAAGCAGGCCATCAAGATCATCGGGGACAACACCGATCTCTACGCTCAGGCCTACTTCGCTTACGACTCCAAGAAGTCCGGCGGCTTTACGGTATCCCACCTGCGCTTCGGCAAGTCTCCCATCCACTCTACCTACTTGGTGAACCAGGCCGACTACATTGCCTGCCACAAGTCCGCGTACGTACACCAGTACGACGTGCTCGAAGGCATCAAGGAAGGCGGCGTGTTCGTGCTGAACTCCGAATGGAACACCGTTGAAGACCTCAGCCGTGAACTGCCCGCTGCCATGAAGCGCACCCTCGCCCGCAAGAACATCAAGTTCTACAACGTGGACGCGGTGAAGGTCGCCATGGAAATCGGCCTTGGCGGACGCATCAACATGATCATGCAGACCGCGTTCTTCAAGCTCGCCGAGGTGATCCCCTTCGAGCAGGCCGTCGCGCTGCTGAAGGACTCCATCAAGAAGACCTACGGCCGCAAGGGCGATAAGGTCGTGAACATGAACCTCGCCGCCGTGGACAACGCCATTGCCGCGCTGACCGAAATCAAGATTCCGGCCGAGTGGGCTGAGGCTGTTGACGAACACAAGGCTGAAGCCTGCTCCTGCGGTTGCGGCTGCGGCCACAATCACGAACCGGCCTACATCACGGACGTGGTCCGTCCGATCCTCGCCCAGCAGGGTGACAAGCTGCCCGTGTCCGCCTTTGAGCCCGACGGCCTTGTTCCGCTCGGCACCACCGCTTATGAAAAGCGCGGTGTGGCGGTGAACATTCCCGAATGGATTTCCGAAAACTGCATCCAGTGCTGCCAGTGTTCCTTCGTTTGCCCGCACGCGGCCATCCGCCCTGTTCTGGCTACCGAAGAAGAACTTTCCTGCGCTCCGGATACGTTTGTCACCAAGGACGCCATCGGCAAGGAACTCAAGGGCCTCAAGTTCCGCATTCAGGTGTATGCTGAAGACTGCCTCGGCTGCGGCTCCTGCGCCGAAGTCTGCCCGGCCAAGACCAAGGCTCTGGTCATGAAGCCCCTGCACACCCAGATTGAAGCTCAGGTCGCCAACTTGAAGTTCGCCACCGAATGCGTGGAACCGAAGGACAACCTGGTTGCCCGCGATTCGCTCAAGGGTTCTCAGCTCCAACAGCCTCTGCTTGAATTCTCCGGTGCGTGTGCCGGTTGTGGCGAAACCCCCTACGTGAAGCTGATCACCCAGCTTTTCGGCGAACGGATGCTTATCGCCAACGCTACCGGCTGCTCCTCCATCTGGGGTGGTTCCGCTCCCACCGTGCCTTACACCACCAACAAGGATGGTCACGGCCCGGCTTGGGGCAGCTCCCTCTTTGAAGATGCCGCCGAATACGGTTTCGGTATGTTCAGCGCCGTCAAGCATCGTCGCGAAAAGCTCGCCGATATCGTTGCGGAAGCGGCCAAGCTGCCCGGCCTGCCCGAAGGATTGGTCGACGCTCTCAACGGCTGGCTGGAAAACAAGGATGACGCCGAAGGTTCCAAGAAGTTCGGTGAAGAAATCCTTGCGGCGCTGTCCGACGCTCCGGAACATGAACTGTTCGAGCAGATTTGGGATATGAACGACCTGCTCACCAAGAAGTCCGTGTGGGTCTTCGGTGGTGACGGTTGGGCCTATGACATCGGCTACGGCGGCCTGGACCATGTCCTCGCTTCCGGCGAAGACATCAACGTGCTCGTTATGGACACCGAAGTGTACTCCAACACCGGCGGCCAGGCTTCCAAGTCCACCCCGCTCGGCTCCGTTGCCAAGTTTGCCGCCGCCGGCAAGCGTACCGGCAAGAAGGATCTGGGCCGTATGGCCATGACCTACGGGTACGTGTATGTGGCTTCCATCTCCATGGGCGCCAACAAGCAGCAGACCCTCAAGGCACTGAAGGAAGCCGAAGCCTATAAGGGACCGTCCCTTATCATCGCGTACGCCCCCTGCATCAACCAGGGCATCCGCAAGGGCATGGGCAAGAGCATGGAAGAAGGCAAGCTGGCCGTCGACAGCGGTTACTGGCCTCTGTACCGCTTCAACCCCGAATTGGCCGAACAGGGCAAAGCGCCCCTGACTCTGGAGTCCAAGGCTCCCGACGGAACGCTGCGTGACTTCCTGGCCGGTGAAAACCGTTACGCCCAGCTGAAGAGCATCGCGCCTCAAGATTCCGAACGTCTCCAGAACGACCTGGAAAAGGCGTATAACGATCGTTATCAGCTGTTGAAGTACATGGCGGCGTTCTCTGGTTCTGCCGAACAGCCGAAGGCCGCTGAAGAACCCAATGTAACGGAATAACACTCTCTCCCGGGAACCGGTTCTGCCGGTTCCCGGTTTTGACTCTGTCGGCGGAGTGCCTTTTGACAGAAAGGGGCACTCCGTCTATTATTATGTGGATTTTACTGCTTTGCGGAACAAACTGTAATCCTTACATCCCGGAGTACCTCTTTATGGCCCATTCTCTTTATATCACTGGTACGGAAGGCTCGAGTGGGAAAACCGTAGTCACCTTGGGGCTGATGCATTTCTTGCAGTCTCAGGTGCGCAAGGTCGCCTTCTTTCGTCCTATCATCGACAGCGAGGACGAAGCCCGGCGCGACTCCAGCATCAATCTGATCCTCAAGCATTTTGAGCTGGATATGCTGTATAGGGACACCTACGCGTGTACCTATAAGGAAGCGCTCGAACTGGTGACTTCGGGGAATATGTCCCTGTTGATCGAAAAGATTTTTCAGAAGTACAAAGCTCTCGAAAACGAGTATGATTTCGTTTTGTGCCAGGGCACGGATTTCCGGGACAAGGACACGGCCGTCCAGTTCGAGCTGAACTCCGAGATCGCCGCCAGCCTCAATATTCCGCTCGCGCTCGTCATCAACGGCAAGGATAAATCCCTCGACGCCATCCAGGCCTCCGTCAGAAGTAACCTGGAATTGCTGAAGGACAAGCGGCGCGAAGTGGGTTGCGTGTTCGTCAACCGCGTATCGTTCACCACCGAAGACTGCCCCACCTGTGCGAGCACGATCATTGAAGGCTCTGGAGCTTTCACTCCACTGTTCTTCATCAGCGAAACCCCCGCCCTGTGCAATCCGAGCGTCGGTGAAGTCCAGAAATGGATGAACGCCGACGTGCTTTTCGGCAAGGAAGGCCTGAACAACCTTGTTCACGACTACCTTATCGCGGCTATGCAGGTCGGCAATTTCATGAACTACCTTGAGCAGGATCTGCTGATCGTCACCCCCGGGGACCGTTCCGACATCATCCTCGCCAGCCTGACCTCGCACCTTTCGTCCACCTATCCCAACATTGCGGGCATCCTCCTCACCGGCGGCATCGATCTGCCCGAGAGTATGCAGAAGCTCATGGAAGGCTGGACGGGCATCCCTGTCCCCATCCTTTCCGTGAAGGGCGCCACCTATGATACGTGTCAGGAACTGCTGAAGCTGCACGGAAAGATCTCCCCCGAAGACTATCGGAAGATCACCGTGGCGCTTGACGCTTTCTCCGAAGGCGTGGACAAGGAAACCCTCGTCAACAAGATTTTCAACTTCCGCTCTGATCGCGTTACCCCGATGATGTTCGAGTTCAACCTCGCGGAGCAGGCTCAGAAACATCGTATGCGCATCGTCCTGCCCGAAGGGGAGGAACTGCGGATTCTGCGCGCCGCCGAGTCCCTGTGCGAGCGTGGGATTGCGGATATCATCCTGCTTGGCGATACCGACGCCATCCAGGAGAAGATCAAGAAGTTTGGCCTCAAGCTGCAGGATGCCACGATTATCCAGCCCACAGCCTCCCCGCGTTTCAATGCCTATGCCCAGCAGTATTACGAAATGCGCAAGAGCAAGGGCCTTACGTTGGAGCAGGCGCAGGAGCGTATGCAGGACTCGACCTACTTCGGCACGATGATGGTTCAGATCGGCGACGCCGACGGCATGGTTTCCGGCGCTGTGAACACCACGGCCCACACCATCCGTCCCGCCTTTGAAATCATCAAGACGAAGCCGGATACCTCCATCGTTTCGAGCGTGTTCTTCATGTGCCTCAAGGATCGCATCCTTGTGTTCGGCGACTGCGCGGTCAATCCTAATCCCACAGCCAGCCAGCTTGCGGACATCGCCATCAGCTCGGCGCATACCGCCCGTGTCTTCGGCGTCGAACCCCGCGTCGCCATGCTGTCCTACTCCACCGGTTCTTCCGGCAAGGGCGAAGCCGTGGACGAAGTCATCGAAGCGACCAAGCTTGCGCATGAACGGGCTCCCGAGCTCCTCCTTGATGGCCCCATCCAGTATGACGCGGCCATCGATCCCGAAGTGGCCCGAACGAAGGCTCCCACCAGCCCCGTCGCCGGTCACGCCTCCGTGTTCATCTTCCCGGACCTGAATACCGGGAACAATACGTATAAGGCCGTCCAGCGCGCCGCCAATGCGCTTGCCATCGGCCCCGTCCTGCAGGGCCTCAACAAGCCCGTGAACGATTTGTCCCGCGGTTGCACCGTGCCGGACATCATCAACACGGTCATGATCACGGCTATCCAGGCTCAGGCTGAAAAGGGTTTAATCACCCTTAAGTAAGGCACTCTTGGAGGATCCGGATCCACCTCTTTCGTACTGATGCCTTTTTGCGGAAGATGCCGGATCCTTCATCTTTTTATTGTCACAAGACTCTTCAACTTTTTTAATCAGCTGGTAGAACAATGAAAATTCTGGTCATCAACGCGGGTTCTTCTTCTTGTAAATACCAATTGTTCAATATGGACGACCAATCCGTTCTGTGCTCCGGTGTCGTCGAACGTATCGGGCAGCCTATGGGCAAACTGAGCCATAAGATTGCTCCCGGTACAGACAAGGAAGAGAAAATCGTTGTCGAGCGTCCCTTCCCCACGCACGTTGAAGGGATGGAAGACGTCATTTCCTTGCTTCTGGACTCCGAAAAGGGCGTTATTCAGGACAAGTCGGAAATCTCGGCAATCGGGCACCGCGTGCTGCATGGCGGCGAAGCGATCACCGATCCCGTGCTTATCGACGAAAAGGTAAAAGAAATCATCCGCGACTGCTTCCCCCTCGGCCCGCTGCACAACCCGGCCAACCTGATGGGCATCGACGTTGCGGAAAAGCTCTTCCCCGGCGTTCCCAATGTGGGCGTTTTCGATACCGAATTCGGCATGACCCTGGCTCCCGAAGCGTATCTGTATCCCCTGCCCTACTCGTTGTACGAAGAGCTGCGCATCCGCCGCTATGGCTTCCACGGCACCTCCCATAAATACATTGCGAAAGCGACGGCGGCCTTCCTCGGCAAGCCCCTCTCGGAACTGAACTCCATCACGATGCATCTCGGAAACGGCTCCTCCATGAGCGCTGTTCAGAACGGCAAGTGCATCGATACTTCGATGGGCCTGACGCCTCTTGAGGGTCTGATGATGGGTACGCGCTGCGGTTCCATCGACCCCGCCATTGTTCCCTTCATGATGGAAAAGAAGGGAATGACGCCTCAGGAAGCCGATACTGTCCTGAACAAGCAGTCCGGCCTGCTCGGCATCTGCGGCACCAGCGATATGCGCGACGTACACGCGAACATCGAAAAGGGTGACGAAAAGGCCGCCCTTGCGTTCAAGATGCTGACCCGCAGCATCAAGAAAGTGCTCGGCTCCTACTTCTTCCTGCTCGGCAACGTTGACTCCATCGTGTTCACCGCCGGTATCGGCGAAAACGATGAATTCGTCCGCGAAGCCGTCTGCGAAGGCCTTGAGCCCTTCGGCATCAAGGTGGACAAAAAGGAAAACCATACCCGTAAGCCCGGGGCCCGCGTCATCAGCACACCTGACAGCCGCATCCCCGTCCTCATCATTCCCACCAATGAAGAACTGGAGATCGCTACGACCACGATGCGCATCGTGGAAGAAAGCCAGAAGTAAGGTTTTCTCCTGAAAAGGCTAGAGCCGTCCTCCCCTGTATGGGAAGGACGGCTCTTTTATGTGATTCGAGCCAAGGGCAGACCTGTCTGGTCACTAATCCTTTTTCCGCTGCTGCCACTCGCTGACGAGAGTGAGGATCTCTTTGCCTTCATTTGGGGCAAACCACTGGATCCGGCTATCCGCGTTGAACCACGTCAGTTGCCGTTTCGCGTACGCCCGCGTGTTTTTGATCCACAGCTCCCGTGCGGCATCCAACGACAAGACGCCCGAAAGATAAAGATGAAGTTCCCGGCATCCGATACCGGACCATCCCGGCAGCGTCCCCTCGGGGAATACAGCATACTCGGAACGGGCTTCCTCAAGCGCGCCTGCCTCAAGCATCAAGTCGATGCGGCGCGCCAACAGAGGCGTCAACGTATCAAGCGGAAGGCGCAAGCCTATACGCAGCACATCCGCATCCCGCGGGGGCGGCGTTTGGCTGTGCCACCATGAAAAGGTTTTCCCTGTGGCCTCATAGACGCAAAGGGCTCTCACAATGCGCTGCCGATCGTTCTCATGGATACGGGCGGCGTATGCCGGATCGATTTCCTTCAGTTTCCGATGCAGCACCAACGAGCCTTCGATGCGGCACGCTTCCGTAAGTCTCGTGAGGATATCATCCGGTATGGGCGGAATATCCACAATGCCGTCAAAAAAGGCCCGGAGATATAACCCCGTCCCTCCCACAAACACGGGAAATGCCGTGTGTTCGATATGCTCCAGGGCCTTTTCCCCCCAAGCCCCGGCGGAAAAACGGGCGTCCGTTTTCAAAAAACCGTAAAGGCGATGCGGGAGCACGGACTGTTCCGCCTGAGAGGGTTGAGCCGTGATGATCGGAAAAGCTTCAAAAACCTGACGCGAATCCGCATTGATGATCTCTCCGTTGAACTGCCCGGCAAGGCGTAAAGCGATCGCGGATTTTCCAACGCCCGTAGGGCCGACAAGACAGACGACGCGTGGTTTCGTCATTTATCAGTATCCCTGTCGAGTGACGCTTCCAGTTCCTGTAAGCGCGCAAGTTCCGAGAGTTCCGGTACGGGCGGCAGCGATACGGGTTCGATCTCTCCGTGCGTGAATCCGAAGCGCTCGCGCAAGCAGCTGAGAACATGGTCAGGGACAAGCCCGCGCACATCTCCGCCCAAACTTGCGACGGTCTTGACGATGGTTGAACTGATATACAGCCAGCGGTAATCGGAAATCAGAAACAGCGTCTCAATATCCGGGCGCAGCTTGCGGTTCATGAGCGCAATCTGAAATTCATATTCAAAGTCTGAAACGGCCCGAAGCCCTCGAAGCACAGTATGGACATTCCGGCGAGCAACATACTCCACAAGCAGCCCTTGAAACGGCTCAACGGAAATATTCGGCTCCTTGGCGAAAACTTTCTCCGCCATGGCCACGCGCTCTTCGAGGGAAAACAGGGGCGATTTTCCCGTATCGGCGGCTACCGCGACGATGATGTTGTCGAACATGCGCAATCCTCGCCGGATGATGTTCGCGTGTCCGTTCGTCAGGGGATCGAACGTTCCGGGATAGATCGCTACTCGTTTGTCTTGTGCCATAAGATGATCCGGGTTTGTCCGTAATTTCGATCGATTTCCAATTCAAGTTCCTCATGGGCCGCTGCGGCGTCAAAACGCAGCAGGCCTTCAATCTCGGCAAGCAAATAGCCGTCGGGTGCGAGCCAGCCGCCCTTCATAATGGCCTTGAGCGTAGGGACCAGCCGATTTTCACCATACGGCGGATCGGCAAAGATGACATCGTAAGGCTGATACGCCCTGCCCCGCAGAAAACGCAGGACATCGCTCTCCGCCACACGGCACCGATCCGACACATCCAGCGCTTCCACATTCTGGTTCAAGCATTGCACAACTTTCGGCTCGCGCTCGACAAGGCAAACCTCTTGCGCTCCCCGGCTGAGAGCTTCAAAGCTCAGGCTTCCGCTTCCGGCAAACAAATCCAGAACGCGCAAACCGCTCCATACAACGCCCCGCGAGGAAAGCATGGAAAAAATGGCTTCGCGTACCTTGGCCGTAGCCGGACGATACCCCGGCCCTTCAACCGTCTTCAGATTCCGGCCTCCAAGGGCACCGGCAATGATTCGCATGAAAACTCCAGTAGGAAACGGTCGGTTTGTCACCAACGTTGAAGTGAACGGATTCTATTCAATCAAAAACGGAGAAAAAGAGGCCCATTGCGGGCCCCTCTTCTTCACTTACAGCTGAGTCAGGACGGACAGCAATTCCTTGTTGAGCTCAAGGATACGATCCCGGATATCAACCTGTTCATCCCAAGGCCGTTCCCCAGCCTTTTCAAGGCGCGTACGGAGCTTGGAAAGCTTGCCTTCCGTTTCTTCGAGCAGCAAGTCCCAGTCCACATGCGCATAACTCTTCGGTTGGGCGGTAACGACCACTTCGGGAGTAGCTCCCGCCGCAAGAGCCATTTCTTCCAAATAGCCGGGAGCATACACTGAAAGATGGAACTGGTCTTTGATAAGGCCGGAAAGGATCTGCTGTGCTTTCTCTTCGCCATGCACCAGCACGACCTGCATACCGGGATGCGCCATTTTCCGGATCCAATCCAAAATCTGGCTCTGCCCGGCGTGCGCGGAAAACCCGCCAATCGTAAAAACTTTGGCCTTGATGGCGACATCTTCATTGAAAAGCCGGATGGAGCTTGCGCCATCAACGATCTTACGACCCGGCGTGCCGACACCCTGATACCCGACAAAGACGATGCTGGCCGTGGGACGCCATGCGTTGTGCCGGAGGTGGTGCTGGATGCGCCCGGCATTGCACATTCCGCTTGCGGAAATGATGATCGCCGGCCCTTTCATCACATTCAACGCCTGGGATTCCAAAGCGCTCAAGGTAAATTTCAGGTTGGGCAGCAATGCGGACATGTTCCCTGACAGGTCGATCTCGGGCGTGTCCAAATAGTCCTTGAATTCTTTGAAGACTTCCGTTGCGCGGATCGCCAGAGGGCTGTCAACGAATATGGGCATGTCATCCGGGAGCTTCCCCTTCTGCCGCAGCAGGTACAGGCAGTACAAAATCTCCTGTGTGCGCCCCACGGCAAAGGCGGGAATGATGACCTTGTCATGGTTATTGTAGCTGTAGGCGATGGCTTCCGCCAGTTCGTCAAATGTCGCTTCTTCGTTCTTATGATTACGATCGCCGTACGTACTCTCAATGAACAGATAATCAGCCTGGCTGGCGACGACCGGATCATGCATCAGGAGCGTGCCCGGACGCCCCAAATCCCCAGAGAAGACGACACGGGTCGTTTTGCCGTCTTCCGTTACGGTCAGCTCCAAGAAAGCGGAGCCGAGGATATGGCCGGCGTCCTTATAGGTGACGGCAATGCCCGGATGGGGTTCGAAGGTTTTGTTGTATTCCACCAAACGGAATTGGTCCGGGACTTTACGGGCGTCTTCAACCGTGTACAGCGGTACGATCTCTTTGCTTTTGCCGTTTTGTCCGGTGTGCCGCTTTTGCTTCTTTTGCCTCCATTCAGCTTCCATTTCTTGAATATGCGCGCTGTCCTCAAGCATCAGCCCGGCAAGGGCCGCTGTCGGTGGCGTGCAGTAAATGGAGCCTTTGAACCCCTCATGCACAATGCGGGGCAAGAGGCCGGAATGATCGATATGAGCGTGTGTCAAAAGGATAAAATCAATATTTCCTGATTGGTAGATATCGGTATCGAAGTTACGGGCCTCGATCTCGGAGTTCCCCTGATGCATACCGCAGTCCACGGTAAAACGAATCCCGCAAGCCTCAATGAGATAGCAAGAACCGGTGACCGTCTGCGCCGCACCGAGAAAATGAACTTTCATAGAACCTCCTGATGCAGAGTAAATTCCCAAACAGGGTCCCATACTACCTGTAACCGGTATCCCATGACAAGAAAAACTATGCGCTCCCATAAGCCGGAATTATTCTCATCATACCGACATGATATGAAGAAAAAAAATTACGCGCCCTCATCGCGCGCACGGTTTCTCTTGGAGCGCTTGCGCCATTATGCACACCGGGCTATAGTCCCTTTCATACCTCAAAAGGAGCTATCTATGAGCCAATCCCCGATAGACATGCTATCTATCCGTGAATCATGGCGAATGTTTAGGATTCTCGCTGAAATTGTCGATGGGTTCGAAACGCTCAGCGATCTTGGTCCTTGCGTGTCCATTTTCGGTTCCGCCCGGGTCAAGCCCGAGAACCCGTTGTATGCCGAGGGCGAGACCATCGCCAAGTTGCTGGTCGAGTCGGGTTATGGCGTCATCACCGGCGGCGGTCCCGGCCTCATGGAAGCGGGCAACAAGGGAGCCACCGAGGCCGGAGGAACGTCCGTCGGCCTGCATATCCAGCTTCCCCACGAACAAGAATGCAATAAGTATGTAAAAATACGCAGTGATTACCGTTACTTCTTCCTGCGCAAGCTCATGTTTGTAAAGTATGCGCTCGCGTATGTCGTCATGCCCGGCGGCATGGGCACCATTGACGAACTCTCCGAAGCGTTTGTGCTCGCGCAAACCAAACGTATCCGTCCGCTTCCCATTATCCTGTACCAGAGTACCTTCTGGAACGGATTCCTCGACTGGGTCCGCAGCACAATGGTTTCCGGGGGCTACATCAGGGCTTCCGAGGTGGACGATCTCGTCACGGTCTGCGATACGCCCGAACAGGTCGTTCAGCAGATTCGCAGGCGGGTCATCCTGTAATGACGCCATCCAAGAGGCCGCCCTCCGGATCGGAGTATCCTTGGGCGGCCTTTTCCGAGACAGTCTGCGACCCCCGCGCCTATACGGCATGGGGCCCCGTCCCTCCCCCTCCTTCCGGCTGGTCGTGGGAGGGGTTGATGCTCCAAGCGATTGCGAAAGCACGGCAAGCGCCCCAGCAAGGAGAAGTCCCCGTAGGGGCGCTTATCGTCGATCCGGCGGGGACGATCCTCGCCGCCGAGCACAATCAGCCCATTACCCTGTCCGATCCGTCAGCCCATGCCGAAATCATGGCCATGCGTTCAGCCGGAACCGTTTTGGGCAATTACCGCCTCGAAGGCTGCATTCTCGTCGTTACGCTTGAACCTTGTCTGATGTGCACGGGCGCCATCGTTCATGCCCGCCTTGCCGGTGTCGTCTATGGAGCTGCGGACAACAAAGCCGGAGCTGTGGAATCGTGCTTCAACGGGCTGGATCTGCCTTTCCACAACCATCGTGTATGGCATATGGGCGGTATCGCCGCACCGGAATGTGCATCCTTACTGCAAAATTTTTTTCAAAAAAGCAGATAACTCCGTTTCTTTATTCCTATTAAGTTTTTTTGACAGATTGTGTATCACCCTCTCTTCTGATTTGCCTTTCTCATGGACAAACGGCGTTTACCGCGCTAATTTCAAAGGAGGAGGAATACGTATGAATCCTACTCTCAATATTCTCGGCATCTCCGGAAGCCTGCGTGCCCAGTCCCGCAATACGGGGCTCCTGCGGTTCGCCAAGCAATGCCTTCCCCCCACGGTGAACTTCCAAATCGCCGATCTCGCCGATGTTCCTTTTTACAATGCCGATCGTTGTGATCCCAAACCTGAACCAGTACAAACGCTGATCCGGCAGGTGACCGAAGCCGATGCCCTCGTGCTGGCTTGTCCCGAGTACAACTACTCCATCGCCCCGGCCCTGAAAAACGCTCTTGACTGGGTATCACGCGAACCGGACTGTGCGCCTTTCAACGGAAAACCGGTAGCCATCATGGGAGCCGGCGGCGGCATGGGGACATCGCGCGCGCAGTATCATTTGCGGCAGGTCTGCGTTTATTTGAACCTCCGCCCAGTGAACAAACCGGAAGTCTTTTCCAACGCCTTCTCCGCCTCTTTCAACGAATCCGGAGATCTCATTGATCCCTCCTTGCAGCAGCAAGTCACGGCACTCATGAACGCCCTGCTCGCTTGGCATAGCCAGCTCACCAAATAATGCCGCCGCAACAGTAACAAAAAAGGCACCCGGATGAGGTGCCTTTTTCTTTTTCTATCAAAGAGAATTGGCTATTTCATTGCCCTAAAGGGAGAAATCGCACGCAACTGCTCAATGATGGGCGGCAGATTTTCAAGGACGTAATCGATTTCAGTGTCCGTTGTATACCGGGACAGCGAGAAACGGATGGAGCCATGCGCGAAGGTGAAGGGAACGCCCATAGCGCGCAGCACATGCGAAGGTTCCAAACTGCCGGAGGTACAGGCCGAACCGGAGCTAGCACAGATGCCGAGCTGATCCATGAGCAACAGGATCGCCTCGCCCTCAACATACTGAAACGCGATATTGGACGTATTCGGCAGACGGTTCTCCACATCTCCATTCACGATGGCATCGGGAATAGCCGCCAAAAGGCCTTTTTCCAGCTTATCGCGGAGGGCGGGCACTCTCGTGTTTTCATCCGTCATGTGGTTCATGGCCAATTCACATGCGGCACCGAGGCCTACGATGTACGGCGCGTTTTCCGTGCCGGCGCGACGCCCCCTTTCCTGATGCCCGCCGCGAAGAAACGGGATGAACCGCGTTCCCTTGCGGACATACAGCACTCCGATCCCCTTGGGGGCGTGGAGCTTGTGCCCGGAAAGCGCCAAAAAGTCCACCGGCATCTTGGCCAGATCAATAGGAAGCTTGCCGGCGGCCTGTACGGCGTCGGTATGGAACAGGATACCCCGCTCCTTCACCATTTCAGCGATCTTCTGAATCGGAAAAACGGTACCGGTCTCATTGTTGGCGAACATGATGGAGACAATGGCCGTATCTTTGCGCATAGCGTCCGACAGTTCGTCCAGATCCAGGCGCCCTTTGGAGTCCACGCCCAGATACGTCAGCTCATACCCCTTCTGCTCCAGATGCTGCCCGAGGGCGATAAGCGCCGAATGCTCAACACGGGTCGTGATGACATGCTTTTTTTCAGGCTGCGCCTGCAAAGCGGACATCACGGCAGTGGAATCGCTTTCCGTGCCGCAAGAGGTGAACACGATCTCTTCAGGCTGCGCACCAAGCATCGCCGCAACCTTTTCCCGTGCATCCTGAATGCTCTTGCCCACCTGCCCGCCGAACGTGTGCATACTCGAGGCATTACCATATTTTTCCGTAAAAAACGGAATCATGCTTTCAAAAACTTCCGGCGCTACGCTGGTCGTGGCGTTGTTATCGAGATAGATGACGCTCATGCCTTCACCTCTTCAACCACAATTTCCGGTTCCACCTGTTCACGGAGGATCTTCTCAACCAGATCCTTCAACGTCACCGTGCGGGAACTGCAGTTCGAGCACAGGCCGCGCAAAGCGACGACGACCCGATGGCCATCGACATCCACCAATTCGATATCACCTCCATCCGCAGCGAGACGCGGACGGACTTCATCCTGGAGGACCTGCATGACCTTTTGCATACGCTGCACATTGGTCATTATGGACTTCGGAGCGGGATTAAATTCCTTCAGCTTCGGCTTCCCCAATTCCTCATCAAGAATATCCTGAATGGTATCAAGGCATTCTCCGCAACCACCGCCAGCCTTGGTGTAGTTTGTAACCTCTTCCACCGTCTTGAGGTTGTTTTCCTCAATGGCACGGCGAATCTGAACATCGGTCACACCAAAACACTTGCAGACCAGTTTGCCTTCATGCTCATGCTGCTTCTCGGCGGGTTCGCCGCGCCAGTTACGCAGAGCCGCTTCCAAGGCTTCCTGTCCCATAACGGAGCAATGCATCTTTTCACGGGGCAATCCACCAAGGTATGTCGCAATATCCTTATTGGTCACCTTGGCCGCTTCTTCCACCGTCTTGCCCTTGATCATTTCAGTCAACGCAGAGCTCGACGCAATAGCGCTGGCACAGCCGAACGTCTGGAAGGAGGCATCTTCGATGATGCCTTTGTCGTTGATCTTCAAGAAAAGCTTTAAGGCATCGCCGCAAGCAAGGCTTCCCACCTCGCCAATGGCGTTGGCATCAGCAAGTTCACCCGCATTACGCGGCTTCAGGAAATGCTCCCGAACGGTATCCGTGTATTCCCACATATGCTGTCCTCCAAAAAAGCTGGTCACCAATCCGGGGTGCAACCGGAGTCACGCCCGGAGAGCATAACGATTCGTTAAAGGGACTTCTCCCGACAGAATACCATATAAGCCCTAACCTCCATAATGGAAGGGGGAGCAAGGTATTTTCTTGTCATCCGTTCTACTCGGAAATCTATGCACCGCTTCACTGGGCAGGTCAAGCTGACATCACATGGGGATATGCATCCGTATCCAGCTATCGTATATGGATATTATTAAAACACCCCCTCTATCCGTTTTAAAGAATAAGCTTTCCCAAATCACAGAAGCGGACGTTCCCTTCACAAAAAGGCCGTGAATCTCGTCAGGGAGGAATCACGGCCAGCAAACCTTGCTTTTCTGGCGTAGCCTTACTCAATGCGCAGGAGCATCTTGCCCGGCTTGCCGCCGCGCGCAATGATGTCCTCATGTGCCTGAGCCGCCTTTTCAAGGGGCAGTATGTCGCCAAGAACAGGACGCAAGGCACCGCTCCGCAACGCGGCCGCAACCGCAGCTTCCGCCATGCGCGCCTCTTCCGGGGCGCTATGCCAGATGGCCATGCCCATCACCACGGATTCCTTGGCCATGAGCAGACGCGGCGTCATTTCAAGGCTGCCCCGGCTGCCTATGACGACAATACGCCCATGCTTGGCTATCATCCGCATGTCATTTTCCAGATTCTTATCCGCAAGCATTTCGAGAATCACATCCGGCCCCACTCCATCCGTAAGCGCGGCCAGCGTATCCAGATAGCCCGGTTGCGTGTGATCCAATACGATATGCGCTCCGATGCTGCGGACAAGCTCCATAGAGGCAGGGCTCCCTGCGGTACCGATTACGAACGCTCCACATGCACGCGCCAGCTGTACGGCGACGGTCCCCACACCTCCGCTCGCGCCGTGTATGAGGATGCGTTCTGCGGGCTTAAGGCCTGCACATTGAAAAAGAGCCCTATATGCGGCCATACCGGGAAATCCCACCGCCGCACCTTGCTCAAGCGTAACGGCATCGGGCAGGAGATGAACAGCCTCCGCATCACAGACAACCTTCTCAGCATAAGTCCCCGTATTGCGTCGCGCCGTAAGAGCCGTCACAAAAACCCTATCACCGGGTTTACTGCCTTGCACCCCCTCGCCCACCTTGTCCACAACTCCCGCGCCATCAAACCCGGGGGTATAGGGCAATGTGGGTTTGAAGAAGGCATACTGGCCCGTTCTGATATAGGCTTCGGCAGGATTGACCCCCGCCGCATACAGCCGAACACGGATCTGCCCATGTTCCGGTTCTGGTTCCGGAATGTCCGTAAGGCGCAAAACCTCCGGGCCGCCAAATGCCGTCATGACAATAGCGCGCATAACGATACTCCCTCAGTCTGTAAGCTACATGGGCATTTCCGTCGCCCCAATCATTGTTACCTGAAGCCCTTACCTCTGAGGCTTCTTTATTAAGATGCCTCCTGTTGCAAGTATATGATTTCCCAAGAAGCACACTATGGAGATAGGGCTATCCTTCATATTCAAAAATCCCAATCATACTTCTCACGCCATTGCTGCCCAGCGCCACATGGCATGGGACACATTGTTCATGAGAAGCCCATCTTAGACCTTGCGATTCAGATACCTCGCTGTTATTTTAGGGTAACCTTCAACCGTAGATATGTATTTTCTATGGCGGGCCACCACAGCAGCGTGACGAAGAGCCCAACGGCGAACGTCTTACACTCATGATGGCGGTCCATTGCGATGAGGCTGATTACAACAGGAGCACAGCATGGCAAGTACGGAATCCGGTCGTCAGATGTACCCTTCGTTTAAAGAAGCCCACGAGGCATTTGTGGCGGAATACACCGCCTTGTATCAGGGATTTCCCAAATATCTCGAAGATCTTGTGATCGGTTTCGGCTGGGGGGAAGACGCCTCGGGGCAAAGGTGGTTCATTATTTCGGCCAATCCGCAAGGTTTGCAACACTTGACCTATCCTGAACTCGTGAGCTGGGATTTCGAAAACCTTACCGACATCCCGGAGCTTATCCAGCACGCGCATCTGGATAATATCAGCTTCTAAGTCGCCTATGCTGCATATTCCGACGCAATACGATGCATAGCAAAAGGCCCGCCAAAAGCGGGCCTTTTTAAGTATCGGACAACGGCGCATCAAGCGCGCTTGTAAACCGTATTACCGCCCACAATAGTTTCTTCCACCATAATGTCCTTCAACTTGACCGGATCCACCTTGGTGGGGTCCTTGTCCAAGATAACCATATCCGCCAGCTTGCCCTTTTCCAGAGAACCGATCTTATCCTCGAGCCGCTGCATATAGGCACCGTTAATGGTTACGCCGCGCAGGGCTTCCATAACGTCGATGCGCTGATCAGGGCCAAGAACCTTACCCGAGGACGTGAGACGATTGACTGCCGAAAAGACGTCCATGAGCGGACTGATGGGCGTCACGGGCGTATCGTTATGCAAGGCGAAGGTAATCTTATGATCCAGTGCCGCCTTCAACGGGCTGATATGGGCCGCACGCTCGGGACCGGCCACCATGTCGCGGTGGATGTCGCCCCAGAACCATGTGTGGGTCACGAAATAGGAAGGCACAAAGCCCTTTTCGGCAATGGCCACCACCTGATCAGGACGACAGAACTGGCAGTGATTGAGAATATGGCGATGGTCCTTACGCGGATTCTTTTCCAAAGCGGCGCTATACGCGTCAATCATGTCCTGAATGGCTTGGTCGCCATTGGTATGTGTGGTGATCTGCCAGCCCGCATCGTGGAGTTTCTGGACCAGCGCAAACAATTCTTCCTGCGAATTGAATACCGGAAAACCGCGAAAATCTGCCGGCTTACCGGGCAACTGCTTGAAGTAGGGCTTGGAGAACCATGCCGTATAGCCCTGCGGGCTACCATCGGCAAAAAGCTTGGCCGGCCCAAGGAACACCTTGCCGGCCTTATCCAGCTGCGCACCCTGCCGCTTTTCGCCATAGCTTTCTATCAACTTGGCATTACGGCCGTTGGGCCAGATGACCACACGGATGCCCAGATCGCCGTTTTCGCTGGCCTTGAGGAAAAAGTCATCCACTGTGGGGCTGCCGCCATTGTTGGCCGTCGTAATCCCCGCAGCGGCGTAGATCATATTGTCACGACGCACGGCCTCTTCATATTGTGCGGCCGTAGGCTTGGGACGGATGGCCGAAACAGGCGCTTGGGCCGCCGGACCTTCCAACACCCCATCCAGCTTTCCGTCCGGACCGCGACGGAATTTACCGCCTTCAGGATTCGGCGTCTCTTCCGTAATGCCGGCCAACTCCAGAGCTTTGCTGTTCGCCACACCTAAATGGCCGGACACATGCTTCACAAAAATGGGGTGCTCGGTGGACACCGCATCCAGATCGGCACGGGTTGGATGCCGTTGTTCTTTAATCGCTAAGTCGTTATAGTTATAACCGACGATCCATTCACCCTTTTTCGTCTGGGCTGCACGTTCCTTCAGCAGACTCTGCATATCCGCAATCGACTCAGCACGCCCAAGAGGAGGCACGTTGAGATTGACCATCGTCAACTCATTGAAAGCCCCTGATGGGAAGTGGCTGTGCCCGTCGATCATGCCGGGGATAAGCGCTTTGCCCTTAAGATCCACTACGGTGGCGCCCGAACCCGCAGCGGCCATAACCTCGGCCTTCTTGCCCACGGCCAGAATCGTTTCACCTTTCACCGCGATGGCTTCTGCGATGTCGTTGTTCTTGTTCATGGTGAAAATGGGGCCGCCCACATAAACACGCACCGAATCCTTGGCAAAAGCTGTCAATGCCGGTGAAACCATGAGAGAAAACGAAACAGCAGCCGCACCTTTTAGAAACGTTCTACGGATCATGGATACCTCACAGGGGGGTAAAAAAGGAGGGGAGAAGGGAACCCTGCCATGGTTTGACCCTACTTGCTCTTTTTTTCACTGTCAATGCGTTTCTGCATTACAATTTCAGTTACACATATGTTATAGTTAATGACTATCTGAATTATAATCTCTTTCGCTTTATTGCCGCCGTGTTTCACTCCTGTCTTCTATTGAGATACCTCAAGAAAAGAGAAATGAACGCAGGTAACGTTACTTTTTTCTCAATATCTACAGCATAGTTATCATCAATTATTTATCAAAAAGGGATAACATATAATGGAAGTCCCACCATGTTGGAGCTCAATGTTCTACACCGCACAGCCGCACAAAGTCGGGGATGCAAAGCTGTTACGGCTACCCATTTGACTGCATTCCCTTGAGACTCTGAGCTTTTCTATGCCCGTTGACGGATGAGCTGGCTCAAGCCTGTTCAAGCACCTCAAGAGGAAAGTTAGGCACATGCTGAGCCTCTGGAGGGGCTCAGTTGTATCCCTCCAGAATTTCTATTTTTACATTTACAAGTAACATAAAAATGTCATGAGTAAAAAATTGCAGAAGTGGTTTATGCATGTGGACATGGACGCATCCATCATAGAGCTTTGATTGCTTTTTGCTACAGCTTGCTGCACTATGCAACCATGTATAGTTGCTATATATAAAATTGCGTGTAGCATGGTGGCATATGCGCGTCTGGTTAGCACTTGGGTTAGCATTTCCGAATTCTGGTTAGCAAAAGGTAAGCATAAATGGCCCTGCGTGATAAGACAAAGTACACTGGCGTCTACACTCGCACAAGCAAGACGAAACGCTATCTCGGGAAAGCTGACGTCTGTTTTGAAATCACATACAAGGTCGGGCCAAAGCTGATCTGGGAAAAAGTAGGCTGGAAAAGCGAAGGCTATACCGCTGTCTTGGCAAGTGAAATCAGGGCGGAACGTATCCGTGTGAGCCGCCATCCCGACCAGTTTCCCTCTCCACCCAAAGCCGATCCGCTGACCTATGGCCGTGCGTGGGAAATTTTCGCTGAAAAACGCCTCCCTTTGCTGAAAAACCATAAGGCGCTTCGCCACCACTATGCCATTCACATCCAGCCCGTCTTCGAAAACGTGCTCCTGAAAGACATCACCTCGTTCAGCCTGGAATCCTTCAAAGTGGCTTTGCTGGCCAAAGAGGCCATCCGCAAGACAAAAACAGGCAAAGTCTTCCCTAGGGGAAACACGCTCTCCCCTTCGACGGTCAACTTTATCCTTCTCGATGTCCTCAACGTCATAGGGCGCATGATCGAATGGGGCCTTCATCCCGGCCCTGCCCCTAAAGTCAAACTGCTTCCCTCGAACAACGAGAGGCAACGATTTCTTACACCGATTGAATTGGAGAGGCTGCTCGATGTCCTCGAAATACTCTCCTGCCGCGTATACCGCATTGCGCTCATTTCCATGCACACGGGAATGCGGGTGGGCGAAGTGCTCCGTATGCGCGGTCAAGATGTCGACTTTGAGAACCGCCTCATCCATGTCGATGGGAAAATGGGAAAGCGCGCCGCGTTCATGGACGATACGGTTATCAACGTATTGCAGTCCATTGTCCCAGTCCGACCAGCCGATCTCGTCTTCACTACGGCAAAAGGACTTCAAATCCGACCCAATGCCTTGACCCATACCTTTACGAAGGCCGTAAACATTCTTGGCCTGAACGATGGTATCACCGATCCCCGGTTCAAAGTCGTTATCCACACCCTGCGACATACCTTTTGCTCGTGGCTGGCCAGTCAGAATGTCCCGCTGTACACCATCGGCAAGCTGGTGGGGCATACAAGCCTGCGGTCCACCCAACGATACGCCAAGCTCAGTCCCGACGCTAAGTGGGATGCCCTGAAACTTATAGAAAAAATCGCTAGCTCTGCTCATACGTCTTGACCTTTCGGGCCGCCATATACCGATCCAAATCCTTGCGGGCATAAAGCACCTTGGCACCATCCTTGATGTACACAGGGCCTTTTCCGTCCACGCGCTTACGCTGCAATGTCGATACGGGCGTACTGCAATAAAAAGACGCGGCTTTTTCATCCAAATACTCCCGGTGCGGAAACGCTGCCAATTCAACGAGCGGAGCAATCTCTTCCCTGATAGCCTTGACGATTTCGTCTCCCAACTCTGGAGAAACTTCACTTTTCTCTCCCCCGCACACGACACGCAGGGCTTCAATAAGCTGCTTTTCATGCGATTGCGACATGCTCACTCCTCCATGCGTCCGATGAGCGCCGGGACGCGCACGGCTGTCTTGATAATGTCCTCGGCGGTGCGCCCGTCCTCGAACTTCTCGCCGGGGCTGATGCCCTGGATGCGGGGCTTCGAGAGCCCGAACCCCATCATGACCCGGCGCACGTCCGCCCTGCCCCGCCCGACGACGAGGTGCCGCCCGTTGACGAGGTAGAGCGACGGCTTGCGGCCTTCGGGCTTCGGGCCGATGACGGCATCGCTCAGGCGCACGATGCCCATGATGGCGTCTTCCTCATAGTCGGCTTCACCTTCGGGGATGATCTCGCCATAGAGCGCTTCCACGCGCTCCTCCAGTTCGCGCATCCCGTCCAGCAGCCCCGGCCGCACGGCGCGGGCCACGGCCTCGCCCCTCGCGTCGCAGATCACCGAGCGGATCACGTCCCCGACATGACCGAGGTGGGCGGGATGGCCCGGAGGCCATATCCCCGCCACCTCGCCCGTCAGCGCGGCGTGCAGCGCGCGCCGGACATGATCGGCGCACGGGAAGCCGCCGTGCAGCATCGCGTACAATTCCCCCGTCGTGTCCTGAACGGCTCTCGCGGCTCCATACAGCCCAGAGTCCTCCGGCTCGGTATTGATGATCGGATGGGCCAGAAACCACCCCAACGACGCGGCTCCGCCGACAAGCCTCCACGCCTCCCGCACCTCGGCGGGCGGCGTGTTGTACAAGCGGCACACCGCCGTCCTCGTGCAGCGTTCGGCCATGCCCGCGTGCCGATAGCCCCTCTTGCAGATGGGGCAGCAGTACGCCCCTGCGGGCTTCTTTTCCTTACGAAACAGCTTCATCTCAACAATCCGGGTTTGCGTAGTACATGGGCATGGACGCCCTTTCGGTCTGGACGGGCCTCGCGCCTCGCGGAGCCTTCGGGCACCGCCCGCCGCGGAAACAGCTTTCCCGCGTCCCGCAATGGCGGACCAGCATCCGGCAACGCATCCTCCCGCAGTCCACCAGTTCGGAGGCATGGGACTCAAGCCATGCCTCCGAGGATTCGGACGGCGAGACGGAGGGGCTACCCTTCCTGTCCCGACTCATGGCGGCATTCCCTCGCCATCCGGCGAAGGCGGCGCTTGCGGGCCACCTCCTGCCGGATGAACAGGCCGACGAAGCCGACGCCCATGACCGTCCCGGCAAGCCAGTGGCGGTACTCAATGAGCAGGTCGATCATTCCCCTTTCTCCTCCTTGCCCTCAGCGAACGCCCGGATTTCTTCGGCGATACATTCCGTCGCGCTCGTCAGCCCCGCCCGGATGCGCTGCTCCAGCTCCGGCCCTGCCAGACGAGCCAGCAGCAGCGTGGGCGCGCTCGGAGGCAACGAGGCCGGAACCAAGAATTTGGAATCTTCGCCCGTCAGAACCCACGTAGGGTTCACGCCCTCGCGGGTCAAAAGGGTCAACAGCCACGCGGCAGGAATCATCATGCGCCGCTTGGCGTCGGAGATGGAACTCTGGCGGATGCCGAGATACGCGGAAAGCTCCGTCTGCGTCTTCATGCCGCAGACCTCGCAGATGCGGGCGTAGGCCGCGTCGAACTCATGCCGCTCCATCGTGGTCTCCCTCCGCCAAACGGCGTTCGATTTCGTCAAGGAACTCCCCGGCGCGAAGGACACGCTTGAGAGAACCAAAGGTCGGAAGCACCGTGAGGCGGCAGCCGTGCAGCCGATACTTGAACTGCTCCAAGTACGTCTCTGCCTCCTCATAGGAAAAGAAGACGTATTCTATCCGGCTGGTGAGCCGCGTCTCGCCGTCATCGCCTTCCTCTTCGATCCGACGCTCGATAGCGAACAGCGGGTCTTCCGCCAAGGTTATCTCAGTGGCCTCCACACGTTCGGGCCCCTTGCGGCGTTCACGGAGCATCACGAGCAACGACTCGTCCACGGGGAGGGCCGCACCACGCTCCAGCTTGGCGTATTCGCTCCAGTCCAGCGGCATCATTGCACACCCCCGTCCTGCTTGGAGGTGTCCATCCTCTCGAGCAAGTTTTGTATCCCCTTGCTAAAACCATAAAGCATATCAACCTGATTAAGCTTACCCTTTGCAAAGAGGCATGTGTGAGCACCCTCATCCGTGAAGCCGATCAGAATGGCCGCAAAACCATTCACGCCTTCCAGCTTGGCAAACTTCTGCAACGTTTCGTTGATGTCTTCGATATCCAACTGGTTGATGACGCTCATGCTTCCTCTCCTTCGGTTCCGGTGACTTCAACGAAAATGGCCTTTTTCTGGCGGATGAACGATTCGGGGATGTAGTCCTCATGGCAGACGGCGCATCTCGGACAGCGCCATCCGATCTTGATGACGCGCTGGCCTTCCTTCTCAGCCCACTGATACAGATCAGAGTGTCCGCTCAGGGTGGCCTCCGACTTGGAGAGGAAACGTTCAAGCTTCACCAATACCCCGGCCTCAATCAGCGAGGGGAGCCTTTCGCCATATTCATAGGGAGACATACGTGTCGTCGGACAGGCTTCCTTCATCAAAAGGGTCCTGCCGGGCCAGTCCTTTTTGTACTTCGGGATGGCGCATTCACGGATTTTCAGGCTCATACGTCCTCCAACTCGTCTTCCCGGACGACGATTTCGAGGCCGGAAGTAAGTTCCACGCAATACCCGTCGCCTTCGTAGCCGATGATCGTCACCCACGAGTAACCGCGATAGGGAGTCACGAGGCGGGCGCTGTCTCCGATGACGTACCTCATGCCGCAGCCCTCCCCATGAGATCCTTCATGCGTCCCCCATGCGGGAAAAGAGCCCTGAGCAGCGACAGCAGCGCCGCAAGCTCACCCTTCGTCGCGCAGCGCAGGACGATACCGTTGCCGCGATTGACAAGCCGAGCCTTGCCCGTGTAGATTTCATTTCTATCCATTTGAGTTCCCCTCACTGGATGTTTGCCCTCGGCGTTGTTGGTAGCAACTCCGGGGGCGTTCTTTTACGCCCTGCCCCGATCCCGGGCCTCCGCCTCGTCGATCTGGAGCAGCAGGGCCAAAATGTCGCCCACGGCACTGTAGCCGAGCCGGGCGAGTTCCCTTCTTTCCTCGCTGGTGATGATGTTGTCCTCCAGCGCCTTCGCCGTGCCGACCATCATGTCCCCGAACGACTTCACCGAGGCCATGCACTGGCCATGCACCGGATGCGCTGCGTCCGACACCGGGAGGAAGTCGACGTACACCCCGCCGAGGGCGCGGGCCATCTCGTGCAGCGGCTCCGTGGAGCCCGCCAGCCGCATGAGCGGTATCAACAGATTCACGTCGAACTTGTGCGTGTCCCGCAGGGGCGAAAGCTCGGACATCAGCGTGTTGTACGGACGCCCGAGCCGAAAGGCGATCTGTTCCGCCGACAGCCCTGACGGGGCGTGCTTGGCAAGCCGCTGGCAGACTGCCCCGATGTTCGGAGTGTCTTCTTTCATGCCAAACTCTCCTTTCCGTTTGCGTGATTCCGGCGGGATGCCGGGTTAACCTCAAATCAGGCACACACTGCCGGGTGCGGGTTCAGAACTGGAATCTTCCGGGAGGGGCCACGCTTCTTATTCTCAGCACGGGGCAAGAGTTCCGGGGGGATTCCAAGCAGGACAAGCTGGCGGTGCCAATGCGTCGGGACGGTTTCCCAAAGCATGAGATACCTGCGGGCCAGCGTCATACTTACGCCTAGCTGTTCAGCGACATAGCGGATGGTCATGTCGCGCTCATCCATCCATGTCCTCAACGCGGCAGCGCGATCAGCGTTTAGCATTGTGGTCATAACGATTCCCTGATAGTTTTGTGTTGCTGTTTCGTGTTTTTGTTTTGTGTTTGTGTTAGGTGTTCTTTATCAAAAATATTTTGATAAAGCAATATTTTTATGATTTTTTATCAAAAAATATTTGATATGCAATTATTTGAAAGAATAAGATTTTTTTCAAAATCACAAAAAATTCCGCTTGCTCGTCTAGCGGAACATATCGGAGTTTCTCCACAAACATTCAACACATGGTTTGCAGAAAAAAGCCAAAGAAACCTCTGGGAACATCTTCAAAAAATCCTTGATCTTTATCCAGAGCTCTCCAGAGAATGGCTTTATTTTGGTGAAGGCCCTATGCTTAGGGACAACAGTATCGAAGGAAAGTCATCTCCACAGGCTACATCCTTGAGCGAATCGATGTCGAGTTCCGCCCCGTGTACGGAGGAACTGAAACGGGAAAACACAGAGCTGACAAAGAAACTTCTCGCTGCAAAGGACGAACTCCTCGCAGCCAAAGACAAAATCATCGCGCTACATGAAGAAAACAAACGCTTGGCCGAGTCGGTGAGCGCCGTAGTGACGCCCACCGAGCCTCGCCGGGACAATCCCCAACATGCCACCTCGGACAGACCTGCGAGTGGTGCTACCGACTGTGGTGTGTAGGGCCGTATCAGTGAATACTGGTAAAACTAGGCGGATTGACGAGTAAAAATCTCTATGTGAGGATAGAGGAATATGCACATATCACATCAGAAAGAACGCTTTAGCATAGCGTATGTTCGAGCCTTGGCTGCCCAAGCAGCTTGTTACTGCGATGAGCCGGAAGTTGATGATGATAGTGTCGATCTCAGGGTCTACGCCAAGCTCGACTGCGGGGTGGAGACAAATAGGCCAGAAATGGCTCTACAGCTCAAATGTACTGCTACGCCTGATTTCAGAGAGGATGGACTGCATTTTGACTTACCAGTCAAAAATTACAACGACTTAAGAGCTAATTCTCTCTATCCACGTTATCTTGTTGTCGTATGCCTTCCCGAAAAGATGGAACAATGGCTCATTCAAACTGAAGAAGAGCTGTGTTTACGGAAATGTGGATATTGGCTCTCTCTGGAAGGCTATTCCGATGTTTCCAATAAAAAATCCGTACAAGTTGTAGTGCCACGCTCTCAAATTTTTTCAGTCGAATTTCTCAAAAAAACTCTGAAAGCTGTTGCCAACGGAGAAGAGTTGTGAAAGCTTCAATTATTGACTCAAAAGTCCTCAATGCGCTATCGCCGCTTCAAATAGCGGCGTATCTATCCGCTCGAGGGGCTACTGTCCGTGGCATGTTCAGAAAGCGTGCCAGAGTTTGGCAATATGGCAACGAAGAAATTCTTCTTCCTCTCAGCCGAGAACTTTCTGACTATGCGGTTGCAGTACACAACATCTTCACTGTCATTGAAAAAATTGAAGAACGTTCACAACTTCAAATTCTCACAGATATTCAGCACAGTGGCTATGATGTCATACGCATCAGAAATGCTTCCGATGATACAGCAACTGGAACGCTCGATCTGATGACAAGTGTCGACTTTGTTTCTGCGTCACGTGATATGCTTCTTTCAGCCGCATGTTCCGCATGGTCCAATAAGAGACGATACGCCTCTAGAAAGCCACAAGAGGCACTCAATTATATGGACACTGTTCGATTTGGTCAGACAGAGTACGGAAGCTTCATCCTTGCACTTCTATCCCCTGTTGCTCCTGTTCTCAAACAGCAGGGTGTCCTCATTGATCAAGAGGAGGAGTTGCCCTACGAAAAAAAAGTCGTACCCACATTAAACACAGGTCTTGTCGCTCTCAATGAAGCTGCACAGCAAGCCTCTGACAGTGGAGAAGCAGGGCTTTTTATGGAGGGATCCTCAAAAGGTCTTTCTGCAAATCTTTGCGATGCTGTCGTTTCACTTCATGATACGGCACGCTCCGGCTTGATAGAGGTTAGCATTTCCTACTCTACATACAGGGAGACTCCAACCCCAGTACAAAAAATAGCTATACATGATGATTATATTCCAATAATCAAAGAGGCTTCACGAACTATTAAAAATGTCGAACCAGAAGAAGATCAGCTTATTTTAGGGTTTGTCACTAAATTACATCGGGAACCAGAAGAGGAACTCGGAGAAATAACCATAAGTGATATCTCTAACGGAAAAGCTAGAAACATCCGTGTAAAACTATCGAGAGAGCAATATTCCATAGCTGTATCCGCACATAATACGCAACAACCTGTGACTATCGAAGGAACATTATTTAAAAATGGCAAAAAAATACACCTTGAACCTTCAGGGACACTTAACATGCTGAATACAGTGGGTGAAGTCTGAATTGAAGAGATAAACGGAGCCCCAGGATTCGGCCAAGGGGTTTTGTTCATTTTCGCTTCTACCACCACTTCCACGGCGGGGTCGGGTTCTTTCGGGACCAGAGGCCCCGCCGCGCTTCTTTGGTGTCCCGCTCCAGTTTCTTTCGGCATCCGCTCACCTATCAAGGGAGGCAAGGTGCTATCTCTTCCAAGAAGATATGCATTCAGTGTTTGACCTTGTGACTATAACGATTTTCTGATAATCTCATGCAAATATCGTTTGTTTGGTATTCGATTTTATGAGGAAAAACGGGAACAGGAAGAACGTCTGAAAGCATCATCCGCGTTTCTGAAAAACGAGAGGGGGAAGAAGGGGATGGCTCAAGATCCAAAAGCTGTTGGCGCGAAAATCAAGGCGCTGCGAGGCGATCGACTCCAATTTGTCGGAAAGGAAGTTGGGGCGTTGCCGGGAATATTGCATGATGGTGAAGAATTGCGTGCCATTGGTTCCGGCCTTATCGGCCCGAAAAACCACCTGCTTGTTGTCACCGACAAGCGTGTGCTTATTCTTTATAAAGGCAAGGATATTGAAGTCCAATCCTTTTCTCCCGAACAAGTCGGAGAATATTCTTTCCATAAGAACCTCCTCAGCAGCGATCTAACCGTCTTACTGGCAGGGAACACCGTAAAAATAGGCGGTCTGGACAAGGGGCATGCACAAGCAGCGGCAGCGGCACTCAAAGAACTTGCCGATGCGCTTCTTCCTGTGACCGAAGAAAACTCATCCGACGACACACTGACCCGCCTTGAGCGCATCACATCCTTGAGGGACAAAGGCGCCCTGACAGAAGAAGAGTTTGCAACGCAAAAAAAGATTATCCTGACGGGCGTTGCGCCCTCACGGAGTGACGCGGCCCAACCTGCCGTCCCGCCCGTACCAGAAAAAGAAAAGCCGAAAGAAAAGCAATCAGCGCAGAAGGAACCTCCCGCGCAACCGGATGTACAGGTCACTGCTCCTCAGACTGCCCCGGCATCTCCCCGAAAAAGTGGATGTCTCAAAAAGGTGGGATGGGGCATCCTTATCCTGCTGGTCATCTTGTATTTCTTAGGTAAATCCAACGAAAAGGACGCACAACCGCCAACCGGGACGACCGAACAACAAGCTCCGAAGCAGTCAGAACCTACCCTTTCCGCCGAACCTGCGAAAAAGGTCCCCGCCCCGGTGGCAACGGTCGCTGAATATGGCCTGTTGCCCTATTCCTACCAAGGCCGTGAAGACATCTCGACGGCCAAGCGACGCCGTGGACGGGTATCTCTTGTCCTCAACGATACGGATGAAACAGTTTCGCGTGAAAAACTCGCCGCGACATGCATGGCTGCGGCAAAACACTACGCGAAGGAGTTCAACCTTCCGGTACTGGCCGTGATCCTCTATGACCAACCTGGAACGAACTGGGAACATGTGCAGCTTGCAAACTGTGACTATTCTCCAGACGGAGGGGGTTGGAGCGGAAGCCAGGGGTGGACGTGGGATCAGGTTATCGCCGCCGACAGAACGACGACGAAGACGGAAAGAGCCATAGGCCGACTCTGGACGCAGATGCGCGGGAAATATCAGTCCCCCGACGGAACGACAAATGAAGCGGCTTTGTCGAAGGCCATTGCCAAAAAACTCGGCATCAAAAGCAGCGAAGTACATTTGGCCTATCTTTTTCTTGAAGGTGTCCCTACCGAAAAGCTGGAAGGCGTCCCCGCTCAGGGGCCGACAAAGCAGGCCGTCGTGGAGAGTAAAAGTGACAAGTGGTCAACGAAGACGCTCAAAGCGGAACTGCGCGATCTGCTGAACGAGTTTGACGGATTCAAAGACACGTCAATCTTTAAGCAATGCGTGTTCGGGTGCGGTTCAAAGAACCCTGCAACCGTTTGGAATGCGCGAAGGGAAGCCATCTACGCACAGATGACCCCAAAACTGGACGCCCCGATACAGCTTAAAGCAGCTTTCGGAGAAATCTGGCAAATGGGCTACGCTTATGGTCGTGGTGAAATGAAGGACTATAAGCGTATCCGAAAAGAAGTAGAAGCAGCACTCAAGGCAAAATAAACTCAGCGGGGAGACAATAGTTGCCCACGCTACTTCTGTTTCTGCCGCCACTTCCACGGCGGGGTCGGGTTCTTTCGGGACCAGAGGCCCCGCCGCGCTTCTTTGGCGTCCTGCTCCAGCTTCTTCCAGCCTTTGCAGAAAGGGGCGTTGCAGAAGGCCGGATACGCCCACGCCTGACCAGCTTCCAGCATGTCGGCATTGAGCACCCTGTCCGTGGCCACCAGCGCGACCGTGCGACCGTATTTGTCGGTGCTCATCTTGATCACCTCAACGTCCTGCCCCGGCCGCACGAGCGACAGGAGGTGATCGCGGGACTGCGGGCCGCCCTTCTGCTCCAGCTCTGGGGCGTCTATGCCGTAGAGCCGGATTTTTAACGGCGTCCGGACGTCGCCCATCGGCGCCACGGTCATCGTGTCGCCATCGTGGACGTCCAGCACCGTGCCGGGCCATGCATAGGCCGGAAGCGGAAACGCAAGGGCCACGATCAAAAGCGATATGCGCAACATATTGGCCTCCATATATCCTCGCTCGGCTTGAATCCGATCCGCTTGACGCATCTATATTTTTGATTATAGATAAAAAGAATCAATCTTACAAACAACAGGAGAGCAACTATGAAGCGTCTGTTCGCACTGGTCCTTGCCGCTACCCTTGCTGCTCCCACCATAGCCGCAGCAGGCTTTCAGGGACCGAATTCCGCTCAGGGAGGAGGCTTCCAAGGCCCCACTACCGGCATTGAGGCCGATACCGTAGCCAAAGCCCAAAAAAGCTGGGACGATGCCCGCGTCGTGCTCACCGGGAACATCACCCAACGTGTTGCCGGCAGCGACGATAAATACATCTTCAAGGACACCACGGGCGAAATGATCGTGGAGATCGATTTCGAACTTTTCGCGGGCCGAACCGTTACACCCCAGAACAAGGTACGTCTCTCCGGCAAGGTGGACAAGGACTTCATGGAGTCCCCTAAGGTTGACGTAAAGGTCCTTGAAATTCTGTAGCGGCACAGAGCCGGAATAAAATCTCCGGGCACATTGCTACTCTGGAGTAGAGCTGAATGGGGAGGCTTTCGCCTCCCCTCTTTGGATAGTCCCTCCTATCCTTTGACACCTTTTCACAGCCGACGTCAAAGCCGACCGTGCCCTCCACCCGCACCCAAGCGCCGTGCCCGCCTGGACTCTAGGGGTTCACCGGGGCTGATTGTCAATGAGCTACGGGAACCTTGAGTTCCGTTGGATATGGATATGCTATATAATTTAGCTTATGTCAATTCTGTTGCTAAAAAATTACGCACAAAAAAAGCCGCCAATCGGCGGCTCTGAAAAAATAGTGTGCATTTTGACTCAACTATTCTCTTTATCAGCTTCCCCCCACAGGAGTAAAAGCTCTTGTGCGGGGTTCTTTCCCAACGCATGACAAATAGCGCAAAAATCACCTAACCGAAGGCGCAAAGGTTCATTACTGCTTCCCCTTGCGTTTCGTAAGCTATTTATTTTTTGACGATAATTTTTCGCTTCGGGGAAAGCGAGTTCCCCCAACTTCGCCTCGCTCAGTCCCGCTTCCTTTCTGAACCTGTCAATCAACGCTATGGCTTTTCTCTCGATTTCCACGATGCTGGCCTCTTTCATGGCGGCACTCCTTTGCCTCAGAATACCACGGCAAAGTTTAGCACTGCCATACTTTTACAATACTTTCGGAATACTAAAATATATAGCATTTATTGGTTGCGATACAAGCATCATTTTTTGCGTAGAAAGACCGATTCATGAGATGCGAAAAACCCCCGGACAATCTCCAGGGGCTTCGTTCTTTGTCCTCTATCAGCGAATCAGCCCGCTACATACACGCCTGACACTTCCCCAAGCGCTAGCCTTGCGGTCCAGGTCCTCCAGCACGCACTTGGGGAGGCTGATGTTGATGTGCACCGGGGTCATATCCATATCGGGCGCATCGGAAAGCGTCCACGGTTTCGTCCTCAAGCTCCTTTTGCGCCACGGCCTGTACCTGCTCCAGTGTCGAAGAAGCGGAAGCTCACGGACTCTCCGGCGGTGATAGAGGGCGTCCCGAGCCATGGCCAAGCACCCGTCAACCTCTGCTTGAGACGTTTTGAAAAAACTTTAGATATTGACTTTCATTTTCATATAGATATAGTCCGTTCCTGAATATGACCCTTTTTCATGGACGGCTTCATGACTCCTTCTCAGATTTTTTCAGCGCTCCATACGCTTCTTTCCGCTCACCAACCGGTATTTCTCTGGGGCGCACCGGGCGTGGGCAAAAGCCAGGTTGTGGCCAAAGTCGCTGCGGATCGCGGCATGGCCCTGCGTGATATCCGTGCGGTTCTGCTCGATCCCGTCGATCTCCGAGGGCTTCCCCGTCTTGAAAACGGACGCGCAGAGTGGTGCCCGCCTGCTTTTCTTCCGGGATCGGATGATCCGGAACAGGGCATCATCTTCCTTGATGAACTGAACGCTGCGCCACCATTGGTTCAGGCCGCCTGTTACCAGCTCGTACTGGACAGGCGAATCGGGGAATACCGTCTGCCCGACGGCTGGAGTATCATAGCGGCGGGCAACCGCGAAAAGGACAAGGCCGTTACCCACCGGATGCCTTCCGCGCTGGCGAACCGCATGGTGCACCTTGAATTTGACGTTTCGCCTGACGACTGGATCCTGTGGGCACAGCAAGCGGGCATCAGACGGGAAGTAATCGCTTTTCTGCGATTTCGCCCCAAACTGCTCCATGACTTTGATCCGCTCTCCTCCGGCAAGGCGTTCGCCTCTCCTCGTTCATGGGCTTTTCTATCAGGCATTCTTGATGCCAACCCTGATCCGGATGTGGAATACGAACTGTTCCGTGGAACGGTGGGGGACGGCGCCGCTGCGGAGTTCATGGGATTCCTCCGTGTCTGGCGCGAACTCCCCTCAGTAGAAGACATCCTTGCCAATCCGGCTGACGCTCTCGTGCCCGATGACCCGGCAGCGCTGTATGCCGTGTGCGAAGCCCTCTCAGAAAAAGCCGCCGATGGAACGGTCAACGCCCTTGTGACCTATGCCGGACGCCTACCCTCCGAATTTGGTGTCCTGCTCATGCGTGACGCAGTATGCCGCGACGAGCGCATTGTCCGCACATCCGCCTTCGCCGACTGGGCTCAAGCCAACGCCCATGTATTGATGTAACGTTATGACAGCACTCGAACGGCAAGCCCATCTCGCCATGATCCGCGCCCGTGCGGCGCTCGTGCTGGACCATCCGTTTTTTGGTTCCATCGCCCTGCGCTTGACGCTGAAACCTGATCCCACATGCAGCGACCTCTGGACTGACGGGCGTACGCTCGGCTTCAATCCGTCCTACGCAGCCACATTGTCCGAGGCCGCGCTCATAGGAGCACAGGCACACGAAGTCATGCATCTGGCTTGTGCCCATCACGTCCGCCGCGAAGAACGCGATAGAGAGCTCTGGAACAAGGCCTGCGACATTGTCGTCAACCAGCTTTTGCTGGATGCGGGATTCTCCCTCCCTCAGGGTTCCGTGCATGATCCGGCATATGCCGGGTTTTCCGTTGAGGCCCTGTATTCGGAGCTGGCCCGCCTTCAGGACGAGGCTCCCAATAAAGGTGCCGAGCGACCGGAAACGCAGGAGGAAACCGAACAAACGGAAGGAGGCGGCGGGCAGCCGGGCGAAGGGAAAGGCGAAGGGAAAAGCCAGAATGATTCCACCGAAGGCGAACGCGGCGAGGCCGAACTGTTGGGTGGACACGGAGCTTCTGAAAGCAGCCAGGGCAAGGGGAAAGGGCAACGTACGAAGCCCGTGGCCTTTACGGGAGAAGTACGTGATCATCCCGTATTGGACGGTGGCAGCGGGACAGCTCAAAAACAGGCGGAACAGGAAGCCGACATTGAACTCGTCCAAGCCATGCAACGCGCCAAACATATGGGCGACATGCCAGCAGGCCTTCTCCGTTTGTTCCGGAAGCGGCTACACCCAACGCTGGACTGGCGGGGCATCCTTCAACGTTTCCTCGAAAACTGTGCGGACGGCGACTCCACATGGACCACTCCAAACCGCCGCTATCTTTACCAGGGCATCTACCTCCCTTCGCGGCAGGAGCCCCGTATCCCCCATATTGTGCTCGCCGTGGACAGCTCCGGTTCCGTGGACAACGCCCTTCTTGAAATGTTCTGCACCGAGCTGTCCGGGATTCTGGAAAGCTACGACACGCTTCTGACCGTCTTGTTTCATGATACGCGGGTCCAATCCGTCCAGACGTTCACCCGGCAAGACCTGCCGTTGCGGCTGGCCCCGGCAGGAGGCGGCGGAACGGATTACAGGCCGGTTACCGCCTATATCGAGGAAAACGATCTCGCCCCCACCTGCATGATCTGGTTTACCGATCTGGAATGCGACAGGTTTCCAGAGGAGCCCGCCTTTCCCGTCCTCTGGCTCGCGGAACAGCCGAACGGGACAACGCCCCCCTTTGGGGAAACAGGGTATCTCAAAGAACGTCCATCCGCCTAGCGACACAGGAGCAACGCCATGCATATTGAATGGAACATCACCAAGCGGCGCGGCAACATCCGTCCTGTTCTTCATTACACGGTAACGCTTGAGGAACACGAACGGGAGTTGGCACTGCCGTTCATCCGCGTCGTTTCGACCATCCCGGAGCCGCCTGACTCGTGGCAAGAGTTCTGCTATCCGGGGCAGCACGAACGTGCGGAGAATCCGGCATCCGGCAAAACTTATGATCTGGAAATCCCTTCCCACAAAGGACGCCTCTGGAAACAGAGCTTGCGCCTTCCTTGGCGCGAAGAAAACGACTATCCCGAAGTCGAACAATCATTCAAAAAATTGCGCGACGCTTTCGAAGCGGAATTGAAAGCGGCCTACGGAAGTCTGCCAATGGATGAATCCAACTCTCTTGAAACCAGCTTTGACGCTCGCCGTTTCATCGCACCTGGAATTCTCGCGGAACGTTTTCTCATGCTCGCCAGAAACGCCAAGGCGTCCTGAACCGGGTAGCATTCGGAAGGCATCTTGTTCTTATTCCATTAGGCGAACTTGGCTCCTTTTGAGGGTTAAAGTTTGGCCCCCGGTGGCACGGGGGCCGTTTCAGTTACTCGGCTTCGGTCTGGAACGTTTCGCACTCGTTCAGTACGTCGAACACGACATCTTCGATGGAGGAGGAAAGCGTCCTGATGGTTTCTTCCATCGCTCCGCCGCGCAGGGCGTCCTGCATGTTTTCAAAGTGGGCGTCGAAGTCGTCGGGGTTGCACCCGCAGCCAATGAACTGGTCAAGAGCGATGTAGCGGATGAAGGCGGCGCGGAGGGAATCACGTTCGGCGATGAGGGTAGCGTTGTTCATGTTGTCTTCCTTTGGGTTAAATTGTTTAAGTTGTTGAAATCGCATGAATTATTAGTACCATAGTACCCTCGGTTGTAAAGAGAAAAAGCCTGTTTTTTCAATAAAATACATAAAAAAAAGCCCCGCGTTTCGGCGGGGCCTTCGGTCAGGCGGAAAGCGGGAGGCCGTACTGGTCGGCCCGCCTGTTCCGGGCGCGATCCTCCCGCTCCCGTGCCTTCACATCGTCCGGGAGCCAGTTCTTGCCGCGCGCGGCGGTCAGGTTGAAACGCTCCCAAAGTCCTTTATCTTTGAAGTACATATGCAGCGTCCCCTTTTTGTAGCAGCGCATCTCAAAGTAGGTGCTCTCGAACAGGACGCCTGAAAAATCGTCGCCGCATTCCTTGAAATGCTCCTCCAAGGCGCATACAGCCGTGCGCGGCACGGATTCCAGCTTTTTGCCCTCAAGAAAGGCCATCGCCCGGTCTATGTCGTTCAAATTCTGCCGGGAGTTGCCGTAGCTCACGTATCCGGAACCGCTGAACGTCACGCTGACGACGCGGGGCAGGACGACGCGCCGATTGACCTTCCACGCATCGTTGGTCTTCCAGCCCTCGACGTGGACGCGGTTCTCGTCGTAATAGCGGGTCATGAGGTCGAAGGCCTCGACCACGCATTGCTGCAATATGGCACCACGATTCAGGAAAATGGACTCGACGAGCGCGTAGACGTTCTCTTCGGAAAACGCCATGCGCTCGTTGCTCTCCAGTATCCTGTCGATCTCCTTCTGGACGCCGTAGGACGCCAGATTCCTCACATCGGTCAGGCGCAGGACCTCCCGCCATGCGCTCTTTTTCAATGACCGGACGAAGCGGTTGTACGCATCCTCCTGCGCCCTGCGGGTCGGCTTTTGCCGCATCAGTTCCTTGAGCGTTTCCCCGACCGTTTCCCCGCCGTCCGTGCCGAGCGGCCCGGCGTAGTGGGCAAGCTCCTGCGCCAGATGCGCGATCCGGACGAACAGTTCCCGGCAGCGCCCGTACTGCGCCACGAGGTTGCCCACGGTGTCCCGCGTCGCCACCTCGCCCTCGAACCGGGAACCGTCGCTGAAAACGGCGGCGCCCTCCTCGTCCGAACCCGCGTCAAACGAGAACTTCGGCTCCTCCCGCTTCTTGCGCAGATGGACCATCGAGACGCGCACCTGCGTCTTTCGGAGCGCATCCTCCGCGAAACAGCTTCCCAGATGCTCCACTTCGCCGTGCTCCTCAATGATCGTGGCCAGCAGCTTTCGGTTTGACGTGCAGGGGTTCAGAAGCGTCTGCTCGTTGAGCAGGCACACGATGTCCCCATGGTCGAGGATCTCCCACGCATGGAGCAAGTGCGCATCGCCGTTGGCGAAGGGCGGGTTCATGAGGATGAGGTCATACTTTTCGTCCGGCCAGAACGTGAGGAAGTCCGTACCGACCAGCGGATAGCCCTTGCCCCGGATCGCGGCCTGCAACTCCGGCTCGATCTCGATGCAGTGTACCACCTCACGGCAGCGGTTGTAATAACGATCCAGCTTTCCCACGGCGGCATCGGCAAGGTCGCCCTTCCCCGCCGAGGGTTCGAGGATCGAGCGTTCGTAGAGCTTGCCCACCTTGGCAAGCATCTTCTCCGCCACTTCGGGCGGCGTGGGATAAAACGAAGCGTTGTACATGCTTGGCTCCTTTTATGTAACCTATTTGAATTACTTGATAAAAAGATACCATGCAGGCCTCATTTGTCAACAAAATATATTTTTTTTCAATATGTTATATAAAAATTCCCCGGTTATCCCAAAGGGATTTCCGGGGAAGCACGACGAAGAGCAAACAAGACTCAAACGGGATAGGCGATCTCTATCCCCTCCAGATCCTCACGGCTGGCCGCGCCGTCAACAAGCGCGAACAGCTCGTCACGCCGGGCGCTCAGGATGCTTTGCACGTATTCAAGCCCGGCGGCGTCACCAGCGGCAAGGAGAGCCGCCTCCGTCGCCACTTCCACGGCGGAAGGGTTTGCCGCGGGCATGGTCAGGGTTGCCGTCAGCGCCGCCGTATAGCCCGCGGCAACCTCACGCCGCTTGTCGTCACGGTACTCGGAGAGCGGACGTTCGGGCTTCGCCAAAAGCGCACCATCGGGAAGCGGGCCAAGCTCCTCCGTATACCGGGGCTCGGAACGCCACGTATCGCCGGGAAGCCAGTACTGCGTCCCGCCTTCCTTGCGGCCACGCTCGTCCATGTGCTGGCGGTGGTCTTCCACCGTCTCCCAGGCATCCCCGGTCCAGCGGGCGACATGGCCGGAGGGGATGGATGCGGGCAAAGCAACGGGCGTCGCGCCAGTCGCCTCAAGAATATACTCGCCATTCGGACGCTGAGTGGCATCACGGCTGCCAGTGTATTCGCCAGTCTTCAAATCATACATATGAAGTTGAGGAATGGTCATAACTATCTCCTATGGTTAATGGTTTTTTATTGATAAAAGTCTTTCCGAGCTTGGACGGGAGGAGGAGATCGGGAGGCGGGGAGCTGGCAGAGTGATGCGCTACAGAGCCACGAGCACTTTATACCAACATATGCTGGCATCTCTGGTACGAGAGCTACGCAAATCGACGATTCTGGGAGAGCAAGCGAAGCAAACATAGTTCTTGATGCGGGACAGTACTACACATACTCATACGGCCCGTCTGGACGCTTTGCCGATGAAACACGTCCCGTCAACATCGCTATACCTGCCATTTTGTATCTTGGCAGCTCTACTTGAGTTTTTATGTTGATGAACGCCTTTCCGAGGATGGACGGGGGGAACATCAGAAAAGGTCGGGAGCTGGCAGACTGATACAGGGCGAGAATTGAACGGACGCTTTCGACCAAGTGCTCACGGAACTAATTACGATCCTTTGCCTACAGGCGTTTTTTATAAAGAGATTACGGATTACAGCATTGCTGCAACAGGTGTTCAAGGAACCGCATCCTTGATCGGGTTTTCAGCAGCGAAAATATGGGGAGAGCACGCGGGGGCTGAGTTTGCTCCGACACACGTTTGTATTCCAGTCATTATCTATCTAGGCAACTCTGCATGACTTTTAACCTAACCTCCCGCTTTTCCGAGCTTGGACGCAGGGACTCACAAGAGAAGCTGGGACAACGCAGGGGGATGCGATACGTGAGATCTGGGCAGCGTGGGATAGTCCCGCATACACATCAGTCGCGGGCGGAGCTGCGTACCACGACAACGACAGCTCGGGATGCTATCAGACAGTTGACGGATCAGGCTTCCATACGTTTGGTGTCCGGGTATCTCTCACAGTCCCCACTGCCGCCGAAAACCGTCCGGTCAATGTTGCCTTACCCGTAGTCTTGTATCTTGGCCTCCGCCCTTGAGTTTTTATGTTGATGAACGCGTTTCCGAGCTTGGGTGGGGACGGGAGAGGCCGGAAGCTGGCAAGCAGATACGGGTAGAGAGCTCACCGGCGACCAGACATTTACCGCAGCAGCGGAAGGTTGGCTTGCGATGGGTTTTGGTGTTTTTGGTGCAAGCACCCTCGAATTTGACGCAATGGCAATAACGGGAGGTACATTGTCACCAACAGGGGCTTACAGTTTTAGAGCATCTCGCGTCTGGGGTGAGCACACTGGGGTGGAGTTCGCTCCAGTACATATCTGGCAACCCTGTATTGTCTATCTAGGCAATTCTGCATGACTTTTAACCTACCCACCCGCGTTTCCGAGGGTGGACGCAGGGGGCGGGGAACGCTGGAGGGTACAACGCTCCGGGGTTGCCGGAGATAGAAGGCGCTTGGTCTGGATGGAACATTATGTCAATCGCCGGTGGTGGCCCCTCTGGAGCCTTTCAGGCGAACTGGGCACCCAATGGAGTTGTCGCTGTGGAAACGAAGGTTGCTGGAGTCTGGGATAGTCTGGATATCGATGCATCCCGCTCTAACCCGCTCTACGGCTCGTCTACTACTGTCATGCCTGAATCTATCAACCTTCCTGTGATCTTGTATCTTGGTCTTACCACTTAGGCCGGGAGGCCAAGATATATACACACGGGGAGCGCGACATTGACCGGGCGGTTTTCTTCGGCTGTCGGGACCACACGAGACGACTCAAAAGACAGACCTCCTGACGCTTCTGTTTCATATGTTATAAGTGTCAGAGGACCGATCAGTGTATGCCAAGAAAAAGCGCCCTCGGCTTGTGCGCCAATCTGATTTGTCGAAAGATATGGAGCGTTCGCTGAGATATTACGTGCAGCATCTCCCTGCGCCGAGCCCGCCTCCCGGCCCGCCCCGGACGTCCACCCTCGGAAAGGCGGGAGGCAGATAGAAAAGACGCACAACACCGAAGGGTTGGGGTCAGAAAATATCTCTATGTTCTTTTCAAATAGCATAGCGAATAGAAAAGGATTTTTGCCTCGCCCTGCGCTTTTCCGAGCTTGGACGGGGTTAACATCAGAAAAGGTCGGGAGCTGGCAGACTGATACAGGGCGGGCGCTTACGGGTAAAATTGACCTTGATATATGCTCGTATGTCTGGGAGTCCTCAGGAGTTCTGAGCGGGCTAGGTGCGTCTGACGGTATAAATCCACAACAGGGGGCGATGAACGGCCAGCAGACCGCGTTTGATTTTGATGCCTCCCGATCTTGGGGAGATACGCATACCGGCACTGAATTTGCGCCTGCGCATGTGTACATACCCGTAATTGTCTATCTTGGTGTACCTTCATGATTTTTTTCCACAAGTGCAGCCTTTCCGAGCTTGGACGGGGAGAAGCCGGGAGGCGGGGAGCTGGGCTACAGACCAGATGCGTGCAATCACCGGGGTTGGCGCTGAGGGACTGACCGACGCGGCAGCGCACATCACAGGCGCTTTCTTTTCCAGTTACGCGGTAAAGGTTGGAGGCTTTGTAGGAGCAACTGAAACATCGGCTGTTTACGCCTGTGCCAATGCGTTTGATTCCTCCCGTGTTGTCCCGACAGGCCCTGTCACCGTTCCGCCGCACGTATGGCAACCTATTATTCTGTATCTCGGCCTCCCGGCCTAAGCTGGAATGCCGAGATACAAGATAACGGGGAGGTTAGCGCTCGGCGGCATGACGGTTGATGATGCGCCATAGATCGTATTCGAGAGAGATGCTCTAAAAGTGAAGGCATTATATCGTGTCCCACCAGATGATCCTACAGTCAGCGCATTCATCCCGCTATCGACTGACGTAATCGCTTGCCACGGCATTCCGGCATCAAACGTGTAGGCTGAAAACCCACCCAAAAGCTCAGGTAAGCCCGGAGCGTTGTACCTCCCAGACTCTCCCGCCCCCGTCCAAGCTCGGAAAAACTGTTCGCTAAGCTTAGGAACGTATAATCCCGTAGGGTTAGCAGCATTTGGTCGCCATTTTCCGAGGTTAGCTGCGATGGTGGCGGAGTTCGCGTTATACGCCAGCAACATCCCTGCAAACCCTCCGGCATCGTATATCTTTTTCAGTTCGGGCCAGTCTGCGAACAGCGCGAGGTCGCCGTTCGCCCAGACGTGCCCGGCGGGCAGGGTCGTGGAGCGCCAGTAGCGCGGAACGCCGATCATGGAGAGCCGAAGGGCCTCGCAGTAGTCGAGAGCTTTCTTGTCGGCTGCGGAAAGAAGGCCGTTCTTTGCTTGAGTAGCAACGGCGTATGTCGTATTGGTGTCAATATCGCCTATGAGTTGAAAGTACGTACCATCATAGATGAAATCATATGTCCTGTTTGCGGCAAGGTATCCCGCAGCAATCGCGGCATTTCTGTACCGGATGGCCTTGGCTCCGGTTGCATTGACGTTGAGTGTCGGGTTGGCTGCCGTATTCGTGACTGTGAAGCGCACCGCGATGCGTGCCCCTGTTGCGAGAACAAAGCCCGTACAGTTGACCGCTTTAGCCGCTGTTTCCGCCGCTGTGGAACAGGTTCCATAGTGTATGATGTTCGCTGAACCGTTGAAGCTGACGCCGTCAATCGTCCGGGCGGTGGCAAGTTTCGTCGCTGTGCCTGCATTGCCTGAGACGCTTGTGGGTGCTGCGGGCAACTTAATGGCCCTGTTCACGACAGCGGTAGCACGCCCTTTGGCGTCAACCGTGATCTGTGGGACGTTGACGCTGCCGCCGAAGGCGAGCGTAGCCGCCGCCGTTGGCCCATAAGCCCCCTCCTCAACACCGGAATTGACCAGCGTCACCGGAATGGACTTATTGGCTGAACCGTCGAAGGTCGTGGAGCCCGTAGCATCGCCGGAAAGTGAAATCGTCCGGGCGGTAGACAGCTTCGTCGCCGTGCCAGCGTTCCCAGTGATCGTGGTCTGCGCAGGATGCACATGATCGCCCCGTGCAAACGTGCTTTTCTCCGTACCTACAGCGGCGGTTCCGGCGGCCTTTGGCGTTGTTTGGGAGGCTTTGGCATGGCCCAACACGGTATCCGTAGCCTCCACGCTTGTATGCGAAGCAGGGGCCGCGCCGATGTCCGCAGGAGTGAGCGCATCCGTGCCCCCGGTCTTGTGTGTGGCTTTGTGTGCCGTGGGCGTCCGGGCATTGCTCAGACGGGCGTCGTTCCCTTGGCACGCTGTGCCCGCAGCCGTGCCATAGCTGACCGTCAGGGTCCGATCCGCTTCGAGAGTGCCGCCCCCAGTGAGGCCCGTGCCCGGTTTGATCTGAATCGTCTTGGCCGCAGCCCCGATGTCCGCTGGCGTGATGGCGTCCGAACCTCCGGTCTGGTGCGTAGCCTTGTGCGGCTTTGGCGTCCGAGCGTCGGCAAGGCGCACGTCATTGCCCTGACACGCCGTGCCCGCCGTGTTGCCGTACTTGACGGTCAGTGTCCGGTCGGCTTCGAGCGTGCCGCCCCCACTGAGGCCCGTGCCCGGTTTGATCTGAATCGTCTTGTCCGCGGCCCCGATGTCCGCTGGCGTGATGGCGTCCGAACCTCCGGTCTGGTGCGTAGCCTTGTGCGGCTTTGGCGTCCGAGCGTCGGCAAGGCGCACGTCATTGCCCTGACACGCCGTGCCCGCCGTGTTGCCGTACTTGATGGTCAGCGTCCGGTCGGCTTCGAGCGTGCCGCCGCCCGTGAGCCCCGTCCCGGCCTTGATCTGCACGCTCTTGCGGGCCAGCGTCTCGTGCGCTCCGCCGTCCTTGTTGTGCGCGTCGAGCTTGCGGTCGACGTACTCCCGCGTCGCCAGCACCTGCGCCGGGTCGATCTCGATGGAAACCGTGGCCGCATCGAGGACGCGGATGATGAGCCGCACAAGCAGGTCCGTTGCCGCGCCGGAACTGATGTCCGGCTTCTCGGTCAGCGGCGTGTTGCCCACGGCGAACAGCGTCCCGTCATCCATCCACAGTCCCACTTCGCGGATGTACCAGCCGCCCTCGGCCTGCGGGATGAACAGCTCGGCGGTGAACAGATCCGGGGTGGCCGGATCAAGCACGATGTCATTGATCTGGGCGCGGAACCGTTCGTTCACGAGCTTCGTCATTGTGGAAAGCGGCGTCACGGGGTTGCCCCCGCCGTCGCCCACGGACATATGCGAGAGCTTGACGGTCTTGCCCTGCGTCAGCGCCTCTCTGACGGCGTTGCGTCCGGCGTTCGTCGTTACAGTGCGGAATTGTTGGCTCATATCTCCTCCGGTGCGATGGTCAAAATGTGCTGCCAGTGGGCGACGGCGCCCGTGTTCAGCGAAAGTTCCTGTTCCAAGTCCGTGATTTCCTCGGGCCAGATGGTCATGGTGTTCCCCATGCCGAGCACGGCCCCGAAGCGCGTTTCGCAGTTGCTGCCGAGCGCCACGGTGATGCCGAGGTGGTCGAGGTGCGAACGGGTGTTTTTCGTTTCGAGGATGATCTGGCGGGCGCGGTTGATGTCGTCGGCGACGATGCCCTGCTCGAACAGCGTCACCAACACTTTGAAATGGTACGGCTGGCCGCCTTCGTAGTCGTACCATTCCGTCACTGTCGTCTCGACGTTGCCGAGGGCGGCGGTCACGGCGGTTTCCACGGCCCACGGCGTCCCCTTTTTGCGGTGCACGGCGATGGACGTCTTCACCATCTCCAGCCGCTCCGCGTAGGTCCGGGCGATGTCGTAGTTGTCGACGTGGAGCTGCCACGCCAGCAGATCCAGCAGCGGCTCCTCAAGCGCCCGCAAGCCCCCGGCCTGTTCCGCAAGGCGGCGCAGGGGCGGCAGCAGGTCCGGCTCCTTGCCGTAGAGCCGCGCGTACAGCAGCAGCGACGGGATGGCCTTCACGGACGGCACAAGCAGCCCGTCCAGCGCGTCGGCCGCCGCCCGGATCGCCGGATCGCCAGCGATGGAATCCGGGAGCAGCTCAAGGAACGGCGTGGAACCGATGCGCCGGCTACTCATCTTCAACCCCGCCGAACGTCATGGACACGGACGTCTCACGCGCTATCTGCGTCTCGGTGAGCCGCTGGAAAACGGGTGTCGCCAGTTCCACGCGCTTGGCCCCGGCGTTCCGCATCCGGGCGATCAGCTCGTCCGGGTTGATGTCCCGCCCCGGCTTCGACCGCTGCCAAAGGCGGTATCCTTCCACAGCGGCGTCCACGGCCTTCGTGATCGAGGCCAGCAGCGTGGAGTCGGACGACGACAGGAACCACTTCCCGGCAAGCGCGTACTCCACCGTCTCCGGCGGCCCGACGAGCACCTTGTCGGTGAGCGGGCGCACGTCCTTGGGCGTCAGCGCGTTCTCCACCTCTTCGATCATGGCTTCATCCGGCAGTTCCCCGTCCGTCATGACAAAGCGGACGTCAACGATGCCCGGCGTCGGGGAGGTGACGCTCACCGCGCTGATGTCGGCGCTCACCGCCTTGACCCGCGCTTCATACGCGCCGTTCGGCCCGGCAACGGAAAAGCTCTCCGGAGCCATGCGGATGCGGTCGCGGAACCGCTCGTCCCCCTCCTCGTCACAGCCGGAAAGCGTGGTGGCCACGTTGCTCACCCGCGTGATGTACGGCAGCGGATCGACGAGGCGGCATATCTGGCCCGGCAACAGGCCGTTGCCCGAGGCCCCCGCTTCCGTGGCCTTCGCGGACGTTTCGACAAAAAGCTCCCCCGCGGGAAGCACGGCGTCGGACAGCGTGGCGAACATGACCCCGCCGGACTGCGTGGTCACGCGCGTCCCCGCAGGGATGGGCACGGCGAAGGCCAGCGCCCCGTCGACGCCGAAACGCACGGTCGTCCGGGCGGGCTGCGGCTGGATGCGGATCACGCCCATCGGCGCGCCGAGGTGGTCGAGATGCCCGCCCCGCGCGTAGGCAAGGAGGTTCTGCTTCCCGGCAAGGTCGATCAGGCCGTTCTGGACGGAAATGACGTAAGCCAGCGATTCCAGAAACAGGCGCACGGGATCGCCCGGCTGGAGCGTCGCCTTGGCGATGGCCTCATACGCCGTGATGATCGCCGTTTCCGTCTCCCCGGCGCTCTGCGGCGCGAAAGAGACGGACGGCAGGCCCGAAAGATCAGCGAAAGTCATTCAGGTACTCCTTGCGGATTTCGACAGTGACCACGGGCGTCAGCTTCCCGTCAGCCGCGCCGGACGTATCCGTCCTGAAGGTCACGCTCTTGACCTTGATGCGCGGGACGCAGCGCTCCAGCCCCCGCCCAATCTCCGCGACGAGCAGCGGCCTCGACTCGGGCAGCGGCAGGTCGATCAGCTCCCACGACAGGCCGAAATCCCGGTCGAGCGGCACGCTCCCCTTACGTGTGGCCAGCGCCGTGCGGATTTCCTGCGCCAGACCGCGCAGGCCCGTCGCGCCGATCTCCACGGACGCGGGCACGCTCATGTCCACGGTCAGTTCCATCAATTATACTCCGTGAGGTTCAGGGCTATTTCGGCACTCATGGTCACGCCGTTGTGGAAAATCCGGTGCTGCACCTCAACGCTTTTGAGCACGTACAGGCCGTAGTAGGTCAGGCCGAGCACGAGCGGGACCTCCTCGCCGAGCACCGCCAGCTCGCGCAGGGCGTCGATCCGCATGTCCACGGTGAGCGCCAGCGGCGTCAGCGGGAAAAGCTGGACGGTCAGGCTGAGGGTGTCCAGATTGCGGCCCGTGTGCTGCACCTTCGGAAGCCCGGACACGCATTTGTGCTCGGCAAACTGGATCTCCCGCTGCTGCTTGAGGTCGCGGAACGTCGCCACCTCCGCGTCGGTCACGGTGAAAAAGAAGGTGCCGAGGACGCCCTGGTACATCATTTGGGCGCTCCGGTGGTCCCGCCGTGCGGACAATCATGGACATGGGCGAGGAAGGAAATGCCGTTCACGGTCACGTCGCCCCCGGTGACGGTTATGTTGCCGCGATGCCGGATGTTCCCCTGCGTCGCGGCCTCCGTCCCCCCGCCTCCGGACCCGCCCATCGAGAGCGCGGGCGTGTTCAGGCCGATCTTCGCCGCCGAGGTCAGCTCCAGCGCGCCGCCAGCCGTTACCTTGCCGTTTCCTTGAAGCGTCACTTCAACATTTCCGGTCACGCTGGCCTCCACGTCGCCTCTGACCGAGGCCCTGAGTTTGTGCGCGGCGCGGTCGTACTCAAGCGTGGTGCCGTCGCTGAACGTGCGGTGGAACTTGTCGCCGCTCGACACGGGCGGGGTCTGCGCGCCGTACATGGAGCCGAGCACGAAACCCTCTTCGAGCCCGTTGCCGAGGAACAGGCACAGCACCTGATCCCCCACGTCCGGCAGATCGAAGGCCATGTCCGCGCTGGCGCGGGGGACGAGCACGGGGAGCCATCCGGAGACGAGCTTCGCGGTCACGGTGTCGCGGAACTCCACCCGGACGCGGTGCTTCTCAGGCTGGCGGGACACGACAAAGCCCACGCGGGCAAGTTCGTTCATCTTCATATCCATCAGTAATCCAGCGCCTTTTCCAGCTCGAGGCTGGTCGTATAGCCGCCATCCGCCGAGAACGTGTGCGTCGCCTGGGCGATGACGTATTTCGAATCGAAGCGGCCCCATCCCTGAATGTCCAGCACGGTGCCCGCCCGGAACCGGGTGTCGCCCATGCCGGACAGCGAGGCGGTCTGCTCCTTGCGGTTCTTGTCGCGCAGCTCCGCCTTCGCCATGCGCTCGGCCTGCGCCTGATTCTCGATCCGCTTGTTGATGTAGAGCACGCGCCCGGTCGTGGGCGGGATGTTCGGCTCGTACTGCGTCTCTATCGTCTCGGAATCCGCCGCTTTCGTGTAGCCGACCACGCATTGCGTGTAGATGCCCTCGGTCGTCCGCTTGGCCCGGAAGGACTGGAAGTCCAGCCCCTCGCCGGGGTCGGCCTCCGACGCCCGCCTGATGGCGATGGGCTCCAGCTGATCCGCCGTCTGGCCCGCGTACACGACCACCCTGTCGCTTTTCACCGCAAGCCGGAGGCCCTGCTCCTTGGTGATGCGCTGCATGAACTCAAGGTCGCTCTCATGCCGCTGCTCCACCCGCTCGTAGACCAGCTCAGGCCCGCGGTAGAGCGTGTCCAGCCCGGCGGCGCCGGCAATGTCCGCGATGACCGTGGTGATGGGCGTCTTCTCCCACGAGCGGGTCTTCTTCTGGAGCATGAGCGAGGATTTCACGGCGGCGGGCACGGCCTTGACGGTCACGGTGTCGCCGCCTTCCACGCTTGACTCCAGCTCCATCTCGTCCACCTCGAACGTCCCGCAGGGCAATTCCTCGACCGCGCCGATCTCCCGCCAGTTCTCCGTGAGGATGCTGGCCTCGATCACGTCCCCGGTCTGCGGGAGCCAGTCGCCTTGCCAGATGCCCTCGCGGTCCTCCAGCACGATCTGGAGGTCGTCCAGCTCCTCGTCGGCCTTGTCGGTGTAGGTCAGGCTGACGAGGTACGGCATGAGGTCGAGGGTCACGTCATGGCCCTTGATGCTGACGGTCACGGCTGCGCGGCGCATCACATGCGCTCCCACGGCGGCAGGGAGGACACCTTGGCGACAGGCGGCGCTTCCGGCGCAGCCACGCGCACGTCGCCGCCGAAAATCAGGACGTCCAGCTCATCCACGTTCTCAGGGAACAGCGTGCCGAGCCGCAGCTCGTCGCCGTAGGCGTCCTTCGCAAGCTGATCCCATGCCTGCCCCTGCCGCGTCGTCTTCTCACTGGGCATGTGCCGTCCTCGCCTTGTCCGAGCGCATCCTTTCGAGCGCGCGCCGGACGAGCTTTTCAAACTCCGGCTCCAGACGCCGGAGCTCCTTTTTGAGCGCGGGCAGATTCCCCGCGTCCGCGATGTTGAAATGCTGCACGATCTGGATGTCCCCCGAAGCCTCCGGCTGGCGCTGTGCGGGTGCCTTCCTACTGCGCTCCAGCAACAGCGGCGTTTGGGGAAGCACGGGCGGAAGGGCATCGCGGCCGAACTTCGCGCCGACCGTCCGGGACCACTGGTCCGGGGCCGCGCCCAAGGCATTCTTCAAGACCGCGAACGGCGATCCGCTCCTGTCCTGCCGCTGGACGGGGTGGAAGATGGCGCGCGGGGCGGGCTGAGGGGATGATGAAGACGCCGGGATGTTGACGACAGCCGGGGGGATGTCCGGCTCGCTCACCTTCGAGAGCGAGGCGTCGAAGAGTTTGGGCAGGCGGTCGAAGGTCTTGTTCAGGCCGCCGACGAGGTTCTGCCCGGCTTTCGAGAACGCCACGGTTTCGGAGTCCCCGGACGAAGGCAGGAGCACGGACGTGCCCACGGGCTTCGATGCGTCCTTGTCCTTTTTCGAGGCAGCCGGGATGAACACCGTGCTGAACTTGTTCCCGCTGTCCAACGATACGACCGTGACGGGTCCGGCGCCCTTCCCCTTTTTGCCGCCCTTTCCCTTCTTGTTGGAGCTGCTGGCGGGAGTGGAGGCCAAACCTGCCACGGCATCCGCCCGGCTTTGATAAGATGGCTTGGCCGGACTCTCCGATACGGGAGTAGCAGTCTGAGCCGCCTTTTTGCCGCTGGTGGACATAGATATGGCTTTGGGTGGTTCGGGCGCAGCGGATGCCACGGGCGTGGACTTTTCCGAGGGTGTTTCCCCATCATCTCCGAAGGCCGTATTCCATGCGTCGGACACCGCCCCGGTGACTTTATCTACGGCTGATTTTACCGTGTCGATAGTACTGAAAACCCAATCGAAGCTGTCCCGCAGCCACTGGAACATGCTGGCGAACACGCCCGTGATGGCATCGCAAAGACCACCGAAAAAATTCGTTGCGCCCTCCCAAACAGAAACGATGCCGTTCCATGCACCAGAAGCGGCGTCGCTCATCCAGCCCCACATGACGCCGGCGCCTGCGCTGACGCCATCCCACATGACGGCAAAGAAACTTGTGACGCCGTTCCAAAGCCCGGTTACGCCATCCCACGCTGTAGAAGCGGCATCCGTAATCCATGTCCATGTGCTTTCCGCAGCGCTCGTGACGCCTCCCCACAGCCCGCTGAAAAAGCCCGTGACGCTCGACCATACCTGTAGGCAGGTGTTCTTTGCTCTGGAGAACAACCCGGTGATGAACGTGATGGCAGGCTCAAATACTTTAAGGAGGTTGCCGCCGAGCACGGAAAAGAAGACGCCCAGACGGTTCCATGTATCCGTAATGGAGGCCCAACCGATCACAAAGAAGTTGATGATGCTGCCCACAGTCTGAGAAATGGTCCCCACGATGCCATCCCAGATTCCTTTCAGGGCGGGGCCAATGGTGCCCCAATGCTCGATCACGAAATCCACGGCAAAGCCTAGCGCCACCAGCAATGCCCCCACGCCGGACGCGACAAGGATGGAACGCAAGCCGCCAGCGAAAAAACGCGAACCTGCCCCGGCGATGCGGCTGGCCACCCCCCATGCCTTACCTGCTGCGGCCATCGCCCATGTCTGTGCCGTGGCCAGCCGTTGGGAATTGGATAGCAGTAAGGTGGCGCTGCGAAGAGAGGCCACGGATGTCTTCACACCGTTGATGACCAGCCCCAGAGCCAGACCGCCCACGGCAAGCCCGGCTATCACCGTGGCTCCGGTCATGAACACGGCGGTCGTCCGGGGGAAACGCTGGGCAAGATCGCCCGCACGGGTGGCCACGCCGCTCAGACCACGCGCCACGGCGCTCACCACAGGCAGCAGCGCAGTACCGACGATGGTCCCAAAACGGGTCATGCTGTTTTGCAGCAATTGGATATGGTTGGCGGTCGTATCGGCACGGGTATCATATTCCTGCTGCATGGAATTACGGTACTTCTCAGTCGTGGAAACCTTGTCCAACGCCATGTCATAGCGATTCAGGTTGTTGACCAGACGTGCAATCTTAGGGGCATGTTCTGCGCCGAAGATGGCGTTGAGCGCCCGCATGGGATCTTTGCTTTTGGCGACGGTCTGCATGAAGTGCAGCAATGCGCCTTGGGCGTCTTGCCGAAACGCCTTTGCCATCCCTTCGCCGCTCATGCCGAGCGACTGAAACGCTTCCTGGGCGTCTTTCGACAGAGTGTCCGCCGTGCCCAGACGAACGAACATGGCGTTGGTAGCCGTAGACGCTTCCTCGGCCCCCACCTTGGCATCAAGGAACGTAGCCCCCAGAGCCGCAACCTCCTGTCCTGTAAAGCCGTAAATCTTGGCTGCCCCGCCGGTTCTGTTGGCAAAATCGACAATCTGGGCGGCTTTGGCATCCATGCTGTTGGCAAGCGCATTCATGGAATCGCCCAACAGGCGTACACCATCCTGACTGAGCTTGAAGTTGTTGCGCAAGCCGGTCATAGCATTCCCGGCTTCTTTTGCGCTGATGTCAAAGGCGACGCCCATCTTGGCGGCGTCCTCGGAAAAAACGAGCAGTTCTTCCTGTTTGATGCCTGCCGCACCTGCCGCTGCGGCAATTTCAGCCAGCCCCTTGGCCGTCATCGGTAGCCGGGTGGACATTTCCAGCAAGTCTTGGCTGAACATCTTGAAGCCTGTATCGTCAAAATCCGTGACCTTTTTCACGTCAGCCATGCTGGATTCATAATCAACGGCCAGCTTGACGGGTATGGCTACGGTGGCGGCTTGCGCCGCAGTACCCATCAACCGCCCATTCAGATCATCCCGCTGGGAACGCAGGGTGTCCCTCCGCTGACGGTTCGCTTGCACGGCCTGCTGGATGCGCTGTGCCCGTGCCGCGTTTTCCGCCAGCCCGCGGTACTCCCGTGACAGTTCACGAATGGACCCTCCCGCGCCCGTTGCGGCAGCCACCGTCTCGCGGAAGGCCGCGCCGGACAGACGCACCTGCCGATTCAAAACATTGACGGAATCCTCTGCCTGCCGGATCTGACGGGCCAAGGTGCCGGATGCGCCGCCAGCGGCATCGGCACGGGCGCGCAGCGTGGCCAGTTGCTGATGGGCCGTGCGCAACTGTGTGCCCAGTCCTTTCAAGGCCGCGCTCTGTTCCCCGACCATCGTGGCCATGACGCTCCGGCGCTGTTCCTTGGGCGTGGCGGCTAAAGTGTCGCGTAAAACCGTGCGTTGGGAATCCTCCGCACGGGCGATTTCCAGCCCGGACTCCACACGGGCCTTCGTCGTCCGCTGGCTTTCGATTTCTCCACGGAGCTGTCGGTACTGATTGATAAGCCCCTGCACGGAGCCACCCGCCGTGGCTGCTCTGGCGCGGGTTTCGGCAAAAGCCGAGTTCTGCCTCTCCAGACGGGAGGTTAGCCCGGAAACTTCCGTTTCCGCCTGCCGTATCTGAATCGCCAGCCTGCCAGAAGCTCCCCCTGCGGCATCGGCCTGAGCGCGCAGCGCGTCCAGCACGCCGCGCGCCCTGTCCAGTTCCGCTCGGGTTCCTCGGATGGCCTTCTGCTGATTGACCAAGCTGGACCCAAGGCGGCCCACGGGAGATTGCTCCATGTCGCGGATGGCCTGCGTGATGCCGCGCACCTGCCCTGTTGCGGCCTTGAACGCGGAGCCGTAGCTGCTGTCCAAAGTCGCTCCAAGAGCGAACGATACGCTGAATTCACGAGCCATACTCTTCCTCCGCAATGCCGTTGGCGGCCTGAACGTATCCGGCGAACTCCGCCGGACTCATCTCCCGGATGTCCGAACGCGACCAGTTGCTGAAGCGTCCGAGCTGCAACATGCCCGACCTTAGTCTTCCAAGCTTCTCTCCGGCATCCCATCCGTCTCCGGAGTCATCGTAGGGTCCTCTCCCTCCGGAGCGTTCAACTCGTTCAGGGCTTCGCGCAACGCCGTGTAGTCCGGCCCGTACAAGCTTCGGATCGCGTCGTAAGGCAGTCTGGTGAGCTTGCTGAACATGCAGACTTCGACCGTGACCGAGTTCTTCGGGCGCTTGAGCCTGATGGCCATTTCCATAGCGTCCTCTTCATCTCCAACCGTAGATCGGCGAATAGTGATTTCGGTGAGCTCTTCACCGCCGACGATGATAGGTTCCAGCAGCTTGACCTGTTTCTTTTCCATGATGTTTTCTCCTATGCGTTGAGGCCCATCTGGACGCGGACGGCGGCCAGCAGGTCGGTGCCCTGCACCTTGTAGATGAAGTTGATCTTGTCGATGAGGAGCTGTTCCTCGCCGTCCAGCAGGACTTCGAGGCGGGTCACTTCCAACTCAAGATCGTTGCCGTGCTTCTTGCCGATTTCCAGCGTGCCGAGGCTCATGTTCTTTGGACGCCCAATGATGTTCAGCCGAAACGGGACCGAGTTGCGGATGCCGGTGGACTCGTCCACAACCTGCAAGGCGCTGTAGCACTCGAACAACGGCTGGAGCGTCCAGTCCAGCGTGCTGAAAATGGCCTTGGTCGCGCTCGTGAAGGTCATCTTGCAGGTCATGGACTGCGTGAGCCCGATGGTCGGGGACTCGATCTCGCCGGACAGCCCGGACCCGTTGAGGGTTTCGGTCATATGCTGAATCTGGGGCATCTCGATCTGGGCCGTGCCCAGAAGATCTTTCCCCTGCCAGTACACGCGGTAGGCGACGTTTTGTTCAGGACGATGCATGGCTTCTCCTAGCTGAACAGCACGCTCAGGTTGTCGGTGTCGAATTCAAAGATGCCGTCGATTTCGCGGTTGGCGGGCGGCGGGGTGATCCGCAGGTGGAAACGGGCGATGCCGTCGATGAGATCCGTCGCCGGGTTGTCCGACTCGTCGAAGGAGATGGAACCGCCGAGGATCATCTCGCGGGCCGCATAGCCGTCCAGCCGGATCTGCTCGCTTTTCAGGATGGTCTGGATCTGGCGGCGGGTCAGCGGGTTGTCCACCTTCTGGAAGTACGTCAGGATGAACGTGCTCTGGTACCAGTTGAAGAATCGGCGGATGGCGTCCTGGCAGTCCTTCGGGTCGGTGTTCGAGGGATACGCGCTCATACGCCCGCCCCACGACTTCATGCCGCCGTCCCAATTCACGGCGGTGTAGATGCCCTCTCCGTTCAGGTAGTTGCACTTGTCGAGGCCGAGGAAGAGTTCCTTCCAGCCGCCCTCCTCCTTTTCGTCGGGATAGCCGATGCTGGTGATCTCCAGCCGCTTGTTGGACGGGCTGGCGTAGGGGACGCCCTCCCGGTCGGCGTCGGTCTGCGAGATGAGCCCGGTGAGATGCGTGGCGAGGCCGAACACGCGGTCCCCGAGCTTCACCTTGGGCCAGCACACGATCAGCAGCTCGTCCGAGAGGTTGTTGTTCTGCTTGTAGGCGGGGACGTCCGTGTACTTCTTGACCCCGTGCTCGCCTTCGGTCGGGATGTCCGCGAGGGCCACGGCCTTGAACAGCCCGTTGATGCCGTCCGCCTTCGCCGCCATGACCACGGCCACGGCGGGGTCTTCGGAAAAGCGCGGGGCAAGGATGCTGCCCGGCACGAGCCGGAACTGCGGGAACACGGAATCGATCAGCTCCAGCCCTTCCGATTCCCCCGTGGATTCGTTGATGCCGCCGATGACGTCCGTGCTGTCCACCAGCGACACGTCCGCATAGTCGTACCCGGCTGTCACGTTCGCTTCGGCGGGAAGGCTCCCGCCCTCGATGCGGGACAGTTCTCCGGAGATCGGGTCCAGCGTGTAGTCGGTGCCTTCGACGTAGGTTGTGGAGCTTTCCGCGTTTTTCAGTACCAGCTTGGAAACGGAGCCGTGCTTGAGCGAAGCCGCGCCTTTGGCGTCGAAGCTCACGGCCTCGCTACTGACGCTCGTTTTGTGGACGGCGGGATCGAAGACGTTGCACACCACCAGCGGCGCGCCCCGGTAGAGCGCGAAGTGGCTGTACGCAAGCTCCTGCAAGCTGTATTTGTTGAAGTTCTCCTCGTCCCACCCCATTTCCGAGACGAACTCGTCATACGAATAATACATGCGCAGCCGGTTCACGTAGCGGGGCTTGCCCGTTTCGAGGCGGTCAACCGCCGCCGTGCCGACCGCGAAGACCACATTGCTGTCCACGGAACGGGCCGGGAGGATGCTCGTGGGCAGTTCGCTGGTGTAAACGCCGTGTCTGAATGCCATACCCTACTCCTTGGCCTTCCGAGCCTTGCGGCTGGCCTCGTTGATGGTTTTGAAAAGCCGCTGCATACCGCTGCCTTCCTTGCGGAGCTGGCAACGGGTTTCGGCAAGCTCCTCCACAGGCACGAACAGCTTTTTCAGATCCGGGTTGGCCTCAATGACGGCGGCAAGCTGCGGAAACGGTTCGCCACGCAGGACGGCGCTGGTCCGCAGGGGAAGGCCGAACGGCCTGTCCGGGCCGACATATACGGTCAACGCCTGCTTCCGGCGGGCCAGCAGCTCCGGGGACGGGCTTTCGGCCTTCGCAGGCGATTTCCGGGCTGTTTTGGGGGATTCCTGTTCACTCATAGGTGTGTTCCTTCAAAGTGCCGCCCAACGGGATGGACGGGATAATATACTGGTATTCCGGGAAAACAGTCGCCATATGGTACTCCATCCACTGTTTTTCAGGGTCGGGGATGGACGCTTTGAGGGGAAGCTCCAACTGGAACTTTTTGGCGACAACCCGATTCCGGCGCAGGACGGCCCGCGTCCAGTCGAGCAGTTCCGCGAGGATCAGCCCGGCCTGCTCCTGGCTCTCCGGCGCGTACATGCCGAGCACCAGCGCCAGCGTTTCCCGGCCTTCCGCACCGATGTAGCCATCCACGCCTTCGTTGATGTCGCCGCTGACCCACCGGACGCAGATGAACGGGTACGTCCTTCTCCCCTGCTCGTCGGGCAAACCGTGAAGGAACACTTGAAGGTCTTCACAGGAACCGTCAGGAGCGGGGAAAGGGTACTCTTTCATGGCCTCGGTCAGCATTTCCTTGACCGCCAACAATAACTCTCTGCTTCTCATCGCATTTTTCCCGATGCGGCCAGTTTGCCGATCTGAAAGTTGACCTCGTGTTGCAGACGGCGGGGAAAAACCTCGGACGCCTTGTCCACGATCTGCTGCTGGTTTTCCTTCTTGAGCAACGACTGGATGGGCGACGCGCCGAACAGCATTTTCACCCCTTTCCAGACAAGCCCTTCCGCCCCCTTACGGCCTTTTTTGTGGAAGTTGTTCACGCCTTTCTTGCGCATGAACACGCCGTAGCCGCCGAAATCGATCCCCCGCAGCTTCTTCATGATGAAGGGCTTCGAGTAGCCGGGCTCCTGATAGACCTTCCGCGTGCCGCCTTGCCGGATCTGCGCCGAAACGCCCGCCGGGGGCTTGGTTCCGGGGAACTTCGGAGCCGGACGGAAGTGGTACTGGGAGATACCGCGCCGCCCGGAAATGTAGAGGCAAGCCTTCGTTGTGCCCCTTTGCGCCTTCTTCAAGTAGAGCTGGTCGAAGAGCCTTCCCGGAGGCACGTAGACATAGGCCCGCCGCGCAATGCGGATCGCCTCGGCACGCATGGCGTTCAACGTCCGGTTGATGGCCCGTGAAACGGCGATCTCGCACTCCTTCGGCATATGCTGGAGCGAGGCCGTGAGCGCCCGGATCGTCTCGTCCATGTTGGGGATGTCGAGCCGGATCATGCCGCCTCCCTGTACAGCCGGATGGTCCGCAGCGCTTCGCGGTCGGCTGTGGCCACGAACCAGCGTTCGCCGTTGAACGTCACGCTCGTGCCGGGGTACAGCTCGTCCGGGAAGTCGGACAGGGCCACGGACAGCACCACGAGCCTGTGGGAAACGCCGGGCCTGTCGTCCGCTTCGGGCCATGCCATTTCCGGCCTGTCCACCACGGCGTCGAGCGTTCTGCCTTCAAGCGTGACGGATTCCCCGAATTCGGCGGGGTTCAGGAACACGGAGTGGATTTCCTGTTCCAGGATCTCCTTGAAGAAGCTCTGGTTCATGAATGCCCTCCCCGCTCCTGCAACAGCGCCTCGGTCCGGGCCATGCGTTCGCTGAGGCCCTGCATGGCGTCTTCGTAGTCGTCCAACCGTTCATGGACACGCGCTACCGTCAGGCGGCAATCATCAATGTGGACGAGCTTCACCCGGTGTTTGTTCAACTCGGACAAATCGGATGAAACGCCCCGGACTTCCTCCCTGAGCGTCAGGAAGACATAGACGACGAGCGAAATGAGCAGCACAAGCAATGTACCGATGATACCCATCGAATAGGCCAGCAGCGTTTCCGTGGTCAGCGGCATAGTTCCTCCGCGTGTTCAATCCAGAGCAGCAGCTCCGCTCCCTCGTTTGCCGGAAGATGAATCCATTCACCCTCCACCTGTTCCCAACGCCCGCCCTCTTCGTAGGCCCACGCCTCAGTGATGATCGCCCCCGGCGTCATCGGTGCGGGAGGCACGCTTGTCAGCGCCCCCGAACTTCCGCAGCCATGCAGAGCCGCCGTCAGAACGCACAGCGCCCACACGGGAACGGCGGCGGTATTCCCGAAAACCTTCAAGAACCAGTTGAAGGATGCGGACGAGGGCCGACCATGCATCACTTGCCGCCATTGCCCGCGTCGTCGGCGTTTTTGGCTTTGCCCTTGTTGCAGCCGATCCAGTTCAGCAGCTCGTAGACAATCCGGTACAACATGCCCGACTGTTCCGTGGGCGCGGGCATGAACGCGCAGATGAACGCGCAAACGCCGGAAACGGCGGCCATGCCCAACGCGACGATGCCGGACTGAGAATCCATCAATGTAGCGAAATCCATCAGAAGACCTCCTGTCCGGGGTCATAGGTGCGCGTCGGCCAGCCGCCGACGCAGAATTTCCGCTGGTTGAAACGGTTCGCCGCGCTGTTTACGTAATGCGCGCCCTGCATACAGTTCATGAGGTGCACGATGCGCCGGGCGTCGTTCCGGGAAAGGACGATGGAAAGGGCCGAAAGCGTCTTCGGGCCGACGACGCCGTCCGTCTGGAGATCGTCGAACAGGCGCGCGCCGTCCACGCTGCCGTCCTTCCGCCAGTTGAAGGCGTTGCAGAGCCGTTGCAGGTAACGCCCCATGCCCGCCTTGCCGAGGTTCACGGCCTGCTCGAACAGCTCGTCGGCCACGATCTGGTCGAACCGTTCGAGCCCGAGCTTGTCCCACCACTCTTTCTTGTACCAACCCTTGACGCACCCCGTGAGGCTCGGAATCCCCATAAGGTGCGCGGAGAAGGCGGCCTTGCCCTTCTTGTAGGAGGGATGGCTCTTTTCCCGGTCGATGACGGGCCAGATCGGTTCGTTGGGGAAGAAGTTGCGGGCGCACCCGCGGAACGTCTCCCCGCCCTTGTCGCCGGAATCGTGTGTCCAGCCGCCTTCCCACTTGGCGACGGGCGCGTAGGCGAGATCGAAATCGGCCATGACTACGCCGCCTTGAAGTTCAGCTCGATCAGAGCTTCGGGGAACGTGCAGAGCGTGAGCGGGTTGGACTGCACTTCAATGTCGATGCCGCGGCCTTTTTCCTTTAAGTCCATGCGCGCGTAGTATTCGAGCCCCATCGTATTGACCGTTTCCATCCAGTCGGCGGGCGCGTGGTACTGCTTGAAAATGCCGGGGCCGACCGGGTAGACGTGCCCCTTCTTGGCATCCACCATCGTCTTGCCGCCCACCACGTCGGAACGCTCCACAAACGTCAGGCCGCCGTAAGGGAAGCCGCGCTTACGGTAGTCGTTGTCGCCAAAATTCGATCTATTGGAGAGCCATCTTTCAAAATACTCCCGCACCAGTTTGTGGGACGTCAGCATGTCGTAGGCGTCCGAGCCGATGATGCACTCGATATGGCTGAACGGCGTGCCGCCCATCGCGGCCTCGACATGCCGCTTGGCGTTGAGGATGCTTGTCAGAATGGGGTTCGCATCGTCGGCGGCCGTCTTTGGGAACGAAATGTCCATCTTCTTCTTAGTGACCCCGAAGGTGTTGAAGATGTCGTGCAGGACGGTGGTGCCGTTAGCGTCGAGCACCACGCCCTTGATGGCCCCAAGACGATGGAACTCCATCGTCGCCGTCATGTTATCCTTCAACTGCTGCATCTTGTCGTTATAGACTTCGGCAACCGAAATCGGCTCGGTGGAACCGAACGCCCGCACGTCCTGAAGGTCTTCGGGCGCCAGCGTGTCGGACATGGCAAGATGCGCGCAGGAGAGGTGCATCCACTCCCGCTTGGCCCCGCGCCCGGCAAGGCTCTCCGGGGCGGTATTGCGTTCCGAGTCCCCGATCAGCACGATGCGGCCTTTCCTTATGTCGAGAGAAACGGTCGTGGTCTTTACGCCCTTCACCTCAAACAGCCTGCGGAAATAGACGGGAAGTGCGGGCAGTTTGTTGACCGCCGCGGTCATTTCGGTGCAGTCGAACACCGTGGGATAGTTCTGTATGGGCATGGTTTACTCCTTGATGACGATGCCGAGATCGGACAGGGACAGCTTGGCCTCGGCCTGCAACGTGGTGACGCTGGCGTCGAACTTGAGGGCCGCGCCGTTCAGGATGGCCCCACGCCGGATGACGATGCCCGGCTGTGCGGACTCGCTGGCTTTGACAGCGCCGATGAGCACGGCGACGGGCGCGCCGCCCAACTTCTGGGCGCTCTCGACCGTGGATTCCGTCAGCGGCTTGTATTCCCCGGCTTCGCGCATCAGCACCATGCCGAACGGAAGATCCGCTTCCGAAGCCGCCAGCGTCACAACCTCGCGGCTCCACTCGTAGTTCAGCTCATGCAGGACAAGCTCGGAAAAGTCCGGCCCCATGACTTCGGCATTGACGATGATCTTGGACATGATGTCTCCTTACTTCGCTACTTCGGCGCGACGTTCGGCGTCCGCCAGCAGAGGGCTTTTCGTAGTTGCCGTGGGAACCGTCCCCGGCGAGGCTGCCACGGGATTCTGGTGGACATTCTGGAGTCCGGCGAGGATGCCCGCACGGGTTTTCGCCTCGGCATTCTCATGCACGGGCGCTTCGGCCTTCGCCAGCAACGGGGCTACGGTGGCGATCTGCTCGGCGCTCATCCCGGTGGCCCGGAAGGTGTTCAGCGTCGTCTCGACGCGGGACGCCGTCTCATCGCCCGCCACGGCCTTCACCACGGCAAGCGCGCCGGCCACGGCATCAGCCGCCGCCTTGTCCATGTTCGCCTTGTTCTCGGCCTCCGCTTTCAGCCTGCCTTCGGCCAGCAGCGCGTCCACCAGTTCCGGGGACTGCGCGGCGAGTTCTTCTCTGGTCATCTGTGCCTCCACAGCGAGTTTGCGGATCGCGGCGTCGCGATCCCTGACGATATCGGTGACAAGGCCAAGCTCCCGCGCGGGCTGCGCCAGCAAAAGCTGCGCCTCGCCCCACATTTCCGGGTCCGCCGTCAGCCCCATGTGACGGCCTACATCGGCCTTGAAAATCTGGTGTAGGGTGTTGATCCGTTCCTGAAAATACCGGCGTTCCTCGTCGGTCAGCTCGCCGCCCTGTCCGGCCGCCTTCCACTTGCCGCCCGTGATGGTCACGGTGGAAATGCCCCATTTCTCTTCCAGCTTCGCGTAGTTGGTGATCGTCATGATCACGCCGATGCTGCCGACCGTGGCGGTCAGGGGCGCGTAGACCGTGCCCGTGGCCGACGCCAGCCAGTACGCGGCGGACGCGCACAGGCCGTTGGCGTAGGCGGCGCAATGCTTCTTCGTCCGGGCCTCGGCTATGGCGTCGGCAAGCTCCTTCGTGCCCGCCACGACGCCGCCCGGACTGGTGATGTCGAACAGGATGGCGCGGGCGGAAGGGTCGGCAAGGGCGGCCTTCAACGCCGAAGACACGGCATCCTGCCCGGTTCCGTACCAGCCCTGTTCCCTGACAATCGCCCCGGATACGGGGATGACGGCCACCCCACCGACAAGCTCGTAGCCACGCGCCTTCCGCTCCGGGAATCCTTCAACAAGCGCTTGAGGTTTCGCCTTTGCCAAGGCCAGTTCGGCCAGCACCTGTTCCGCCATGTCGAAGGGCAACGCCCACAACTCATTCATCTTCTTCTCCTGTTTCCTCTTCGGGGGCCTCACCTCCCGGCTTTTCGTCGCCCTCCGGGGCCGTGTCCTTGCCCGGCTTGCCGGGCTTGGTGCTCAGGCTCAGGGGGCCGAGCAGCGCCAGCAGAGGAGACTCCTCCAGCATCCGGGCGTAGCCCTCGTCGAAGTCCCTGCCTGTTTCGGCCCATGCCTCGCCGTAGGTCATGAGGCGGTTTTGCAACGCGAGGATAGTGGCCGTGATCTCCTTCACCGGGTCCACAAACCCGCGCGAGGGGCCGATCCAGTCCACGTTGCACCAGAATTTGCGGGCCTCGTAGAAGCCGGGCGCGCCTTTCGGAAGCTCGAACATGCCCCGAAGGAATGCCTCCTCTATGACCATCTCGTAGACGGGCTGGCAGTAGAGACGCCCGAACCAGTTGCGGTAAAAGCTGTAGAGTTTCCACGCCTCGTTGAGCGCGGCACGGGCGCTGGAGTAGTTGGTCTTGGAAAAGTCTTTCGTCAGCGATTCGTAGGGGATGCCCACGGAGGCCGCCGTCGCCCGCAGCACGATCTCCACGAACGCGGAGAAGTTGGCCGAAGGGCGCTTCGATTCCAGCACGTACGGCTTTTCGTTTTCGTTGCCGTAGAGGACTTGGCCGGGGCTGAGGTCTTGGACAAGCTGGCGTTCCCGGCGTTCGCCGTCGCCTTCCCGCCCCTCCGTCACATAGTCGGGGAGCTGCACCCCGCCGTTTTCCAGCGCGACGAAGACGGGGAACGACGCGGCTATGACCTGCGCGAACAGCTCGTAGCTGATGGCGTCGGACAGGTTGCGGAACAGCTCGATGCCCTTGGAGAACGCCGAAACGCCGCGCACCTGCTCGTCCGTCTCGTGCCGGAACAGGTGGAACACCCCCGGACGGTGGCCGACGCGGGCCGGGACATAGGTGAAGTCCGCCGCCAGCAGAGCGCTCCGCTCCACGGACACGAAGGATGACTGGGGCGAAGCCTTGGGCGTCGCCAGCCAGTACCCTTCCGGCCTGCCGTACTCGGACAGGCGGACGCCGTCGCGGATGAGCGGATCGCTCTGCTGGTCGCTCGGCGTCATCAGGCGGGCCGGGGAAAGCGTCTGGAGCGCGAGCGAGAACGTCCGGTTCTGCCGTTCCCGCTCTTTTTCGTTGAGCATGACCGCCAGATGCAGCATCTCGCCCAAGCTCAACATCGTCCGGAGGCCGAGGTTCTGGAGGTCGGCAAAGTGGCATTGCCCGCGAACGTCGGCTTCGGACGTCCAGAGCGCAAAGGCCCATTCCATCCGTTTGCCGAGTTCGCGGGCGCTCTCGGAGGAAATGCCGAGCATGTCGGCGGGGATGCTCGCCTTCGGGACAAGGCCCGTCCCAATGGCGTTGCCCGAAATGGCCTCCACCGCCGAATGCGCCGCCCAATCGTTGGCGGCGAGGTCGGCGGCACGGCGCTGCATGACGTCGCGTTCGCGGGATTCCCCTTCCGGGGAATGCACCTGCGGCCCGCGCCAGCCCGAGATGGAGCCGCGATAGGCCCCGGCGTCGCGGGAGGCGCGGGCGGTCATGCGCGAAGTGGACACGGGAGGGAGGGGATGCCCGAACTGATCAAGCAGTGCCATGCCTTACCTCCTCACCCTTGCGAGTACGATAGTGGGGCCGCGACGCCCGGTGTCGAGCGCCGCAAGCTCGCCCTGAAGATAGACAAGCTGCTGGCGGATCTCGGGCAGGTCGTACCGGGTCAAGGTGCGGCCTTGAACCGTGTACGACTTGCCCGTGGACGCCGCCTTGTACGCGGCCTTCCAACAGGCGATCAGATCGAGGAGTTCTTCACGTGTCCAGATAGTGCTCATAGTGCCTATGCACATAGCACAGAAAAAAGCGCATGTCTGAGACTGTAGAGACTGTGGAGACTGTGGAGACAAAAAATTTTCAAAAAGACAAAAAAAAGCCCGGCTGGGAAGCCGGACTTTTCTGTGCGAACTTGTTCAAGGCATCAGCCCCGCAGTTCATTGAGACGGGATGGATCATTATTTAACAGCTTGAAAAGCTGCACCAGTGCCTGTGGAGGTTTGGCCTTTCCAAGCTCATATCGAGAGAAGGCATTAGCTCCTCCACCGAACAGTTCACCAGCCTGCCTCTGATCGAGGCCGAGCTTTTTCCGGACGGATAGGACAAAAGCAGGATCAAACAGTTCTTCATTCACCTTACGGCGAAATACCTCCGACAGCCCATCAAGACGATCCGCTTCCTCATCCGACAAAACGCCCTCTCCGCACACCGGACAAAAATCCGCATGGGTTTCGAGCATGATTGTCCTTCCCTTGTATGTGAAGGGGACTTCCTTCACGCCGGGCACCAGTTCCGCGCCTCCGCATTCTGGACATTTCATATCACAGCTCCTTGAATGAAACGACAAGAACGTCGTCTATTACAGTCAGTTTAATGTACAGCATTCCCACATCCGCCTTGTGCCGGTAAACATCCTGCCAAACGGAAGAATCATGATATGTAGTCATGCTCTTATAGAACTCATGAGGACTCAGGCACATGATTTCCGCATAGGCTCGTTTGCGGTCATACCCCAATGCAGCGGCACCATTTCGCGCTGTGGTTGTCATATGGACCTTTCCAGCTTCAATCAGGGCCTTTACACGGCTCAGGGGGCAATGCGGCTTGTTCTTTTCCATGTCTTTATATTACCCTATTAGGTTAATTTGTCAAGTCGTTTTTCTCACAATACCCTGTTTCTAAAAATAGTTTCAAATCTGTTCTCAAATACCATCGATATCTTTTTCCCGTTCCATAAACAGGAATCTTTTTCTCCTTCACAAGCCGGTACAACTGCGCCTTGCTGCACCCGAGAATTTCGCAAGCCTGCTGCCAGTTGAGGCGATCCGCCAAGTCGTACAGCGCCATCACGACCTCCGCAGGTTCGCCAGGCGCGAACCGATGCCGCCCCCGCCGCGTTCGGACGGGCGCGGGGGACGGGCGGGCTTTTTCGCTTCCTCGCCCGGTCTGCGGCGATGCCGGACGTTCAGGATAAATGCGAACGCCCGCTGCATGACCTCGCAGTCCCAAAAATGGTTCGGCTTGTTCGCCGGGTTTTCCCATCCCTGCTTCTCGTCGTCCCAGACCTCGGCGCACAGTTCCTTGGCGTACTGTTCAAGCTGCCCGCCGTCATTGGCGTGGAGGTGGAACGCGCCGGGGTCATCCGGGTGGATGCCGAGCTTGAACGCCAGATCGGACTTGAAGAACGTCACGTCGCAGCGGTACAGCATCAGCCCGCCGGGGATCTTGACCTTGTTGCCCTTGGCGTCGGGGAAGTATTCCTGATGCGAGGGGGTGTAGGGCTGCGCCATCGAACGGACGCCCTGCCACGGGAAGACTCGGCCCCGATGACGGACGGCCCACCGGTAGACCTCGGCGGTGCGCCCGCCCATCGCGTCGATCATGGCTGCCTTGACCGCGTATTCCCTGCCGTCCGGGTCGGCGTAGACGCTCCCGAACAGGATTTCTTCCAGCGCCGCGAGGTTGTCCGCCGAGCCGGACGCCACGAGCCAGCTCTCCTCGGTTTCGCCATAGCCGTAGGCCCGGATGACGTACCGGAAATAGTGCTGCTGCGTGTCCACCGTGGCCAGAAGGACGGATACCCGCTCTTTTCCGTCCACCGGGCCGGGAACCTTCCCGCGTGGGCGGTCGTCGCACAGGGCGAGGATGGCGTCTTCCGAGCGGGCCGCGTGCGACTCCACCCACGGCTCGGCGGCGTACTGGTTCCTGAAATTCTTGAGGTCATCCAATTTTCCGCTCTCCTTGTATTTGAGCCATGCGTGGGCCACTTCGGACAGGCTCACGAAGTATGAAAGCCACGCGGGGATGTGGAAGCCCACCTTCACGGGACGGTGCGCGGCGACGTGGGCCATCAGCTCAAGGCCGGACGTGCGCTCACGCCACTCCCCTCCCCTGACCGCCCGGTCACGGTCGCCGTCATCCCACACCGTGCCGCAGTATTCACAGGCGTAAGTGGCCAGCCGCTTGGCCAACACGGTTTCGGCGTCCGGTGACTTCTCCTCATCCTTTCCGGGCCATGCGATGCGCTCGAAATCCATGTGCTGGAAAAAGCCGCAGTGCGGGCAGCGCACCCAGAAATCGAAGCGGGCACCCGCCTCCTCGGTGAGCGCCTTCCAGATCGGGCCGTCATCCGTGGTCGGGGTCGAAATTTTCACGACCTTGCGCCGGGTCCGCCATGTCGTCGTGCGCTTCTCCGCCAGCGATTCGGACGATGCCTCGTTCTTCGGGTTCTTGTACTTGTCCAGCTCGTCGAGGATGAGGATGCGGATGGGCTTGTTCCCGAGCCGCGAGACGGAACCGGACCAGCCGAGGTAAATCGGCATGTGCAGCAGGTTGATGCGCAGGCTGGAGGCGTCGTCCCCGTAGCCCGTCATGTACTGCCGGAGGCGCGGGGAGGCTTCGATCATCGGGATGATGCGATCTTTGGCATTCTCGCGGGCGGTCAGCTCATCCGGGAAGACGTACATCACCGGGCCGGGGAGACGGTCGATGCAGTACCCGACGATGTTGTGGCCACACTCCGAGCCGCCCGTCTGGGGGCTCTTGCAGATGATGACCGTCTCGACGCCGGGAAGCCCGGACACGTCCATGATCCCGGTGAGGTACGGCGTGAACACGTTCCGCCAGCGGCCCCGGATGGCCGACATTTCGAGGACGCGGTGCTTCTCCGCCCATGCGCTGATCGGCACGGGCCTGCGGCGCTTCATCGCGGCCCGCTCCCCGTTTGAGAACCGGGTGGCCACGGTCAGTTTCCCCTCCGGCCGCTCCGCCATGCGCTGACGGAGCCACAAGGCCAGAGACGGCGGAAGCCATTTCGGTATCGGCACCGAAATGGCCACGCGCCGACACTCCTTTTTCGGCATTTCGTACAAGGCAAGCTGCGTCATGCTATCCCTTCAACAATCCCGGAAACACTCGTTGAAAACCCTCCGGCACGGGGAGGGCCACCACGTCCTCGGCTTTCAGCACGATGGTGTGCCGCTTCATGATCTTCCCTTCGATGATCGGGTGCCCCCACCACTGGTCAGGGAAGCACTGGTTCCGGCCCCGCAGCACCACGGCGTAGCGGGCCGTCATCACCGTCATGCCGTGACGGAGTTTCATTGTGCGCCTCCGGAGAAACTCTCATATGCGCCACGCGGTCACGGACCTCGGCGCGTTTGGCGTTGTTGAACCGATCCACCGTACCGACGAGGTAGCCCGTGATGCGCCGGATGCGCTCGAACTTCACGCCGTTGCCGACCTTCCCGTCCATAATGGGAAAATGGTTGAACTCTCGCATGGGTGTTGTGTTCATTTTCAATTCCTGCGCGTTGGTCCGGCAGACGCGCCCCTGCCCTGCGTTATTCGTCGTCCGGTTCGTTTTCCGCTTCCGGCTCGTCGGTAAACGTGACCTCAATCTCGATGGGCTTCGCGTACTCGTTCATGGCCTCGTCGATGACCTGCTCGATGTGCTCGACGAACGGCCCCGATTTCTTCGGGTTCCCCTCGACCAGCGCGATCACGTCGAGCGACCGCGCCTCAAATTCCGTTTTCAGGCTGGCGGACAGGGCCACGGCACGGGCGGCAAGCTCCTGATAGACGTCATCCCGCGAGATGTACTGGCCCTGCTTGACCTTGAGGATGAACTCTTCCTTGTCCGCCGCGACCCGTATCCTGCGGATTTCCTGCTCTTCCTTTTCCCGCTGCCGTCTGGCGGCGTCGGTGGCCAGCTTGTCCGGCGTCCCCGCCGTGGGGAGCGACGCCGCGTAGCGGTCAAGGTCACGCCGCTTGAAGGTGCCGTCCGGCTGCTTTCTCAGGCGCCCGGCCTTGATGTCGGCAAACAGTTTGGTCTGTCCGATTTTCCTGCCGCAATCCTCTTGCAGATAGGTGAGCGCCTCTTTCCAATTCTTGCAGTTCTGTCCTGCGTCCATCGCTTTCTCCAGCATGGCTGTGGCGCGTTCCAGAACGGCAAGATTTTCTTTCGAGGGATCGGAATAGACATCCTGCTGCGCCCTGTTCTTGGCATTGAGCAACGCTGGAATGTCGTTCTTCCTGCTCACTTCAACAAGGGAACGCAGTTTTTCGCCCTGATCCTTGTCCTTCTGTAAATCTTCCATACTGTCCTCGCGCCGCATTCTGCGGTGGGCGCATGTAGAATGTCTCATTTCGCCCTCCGTTGACTTGTATAGTCAGGAGGGAATATCCTTCGACTTGTGGGGCTGGAGGATGTCCCCTCCGCTTCCTAGGGGGCGTTCGGTGTTCTCAGCACCGGGCGTCCCCGCCTTTTTTACGGTTTACGGCAACAGGCTGAATTGCCCGTCATGCCGCCGACCGTTCCACTCGGGAACGTCGAGGTTGATGTTTTCCTTGATGAATGCAGCGAGCACCCTGCGATGGCACTCTTCCGGGTTCAGCTCGAAGCAACACAGGATCGGGTCCGGTGTCCGCTTCTCGATCTCCTGAAGGTAGAGCCGCAAGGAGGACGGCGTGGGGAAACGGGATTCCAATTCCTTACGATACGCCGCCTTCCAGTCCACGGCATTCGGGTCGGACGGAGCGAACCGCTCGGCGCGCGGCCCGCTCCAGTTCCGATGCCACTTGGCGATGCAAACTTTCCGTTCTTTCGGGGCCTTGCTCGAAAAGAACGAGGTTTCAATGGACATTCTGGCCTCCTAAAAAGGCACGTCTCCGTCATAATCGCCGGAGGGTTGAGGTTTTTCTTCCAAAAATTGGGCTACAAGCTGCTCAAGCCGGACGCGCTTCGGCGTGTAGGCAAGGAACATGTCGATCAGGTCGCAGGTGGATTCGAACCCGTATTCATCCGCCAGCTCGTCCAGCGCGACGCCGCCATTCTTTACCAGCAGGTTCGGCAGCTTGCGGTTGATGTCCTTGATCGTGTCCCTGTCGTAATCGGCGGCGACGCTGTGGTAATTGACCCTGCGGCGGTTCCAGATTTCGTCAATCACCGCGTACTCGTCGCTGACGACTTCCTTCGCCAGCTTGCGGGCTTCTCTCTCTGTCATGGCTCTGCTCATTGACTTTTTGGCGGGCAGGAGCCAAACTCAATCCGTACATGAAGGACTTGGCTCCTTTTCGTATCGGGGCGGTAAGTGGCATTACCGCCCCACTCTTTTATGCAAGGCCGGGGAGCATTATCTGCCCCCGCTTCACCTTCTCCTGCCTCGGCACGATCCCCATCCACATCTGGGCCACATTGCCCTTCGTGTAGTAGACGGACTTCCCGCCGCGTTCCCGCCATGCAATCCGCAGAGCCATCCAGAAATACAGGCTGGCCGGACCTCCGAAACGGTTCGCTCCGAACCGGGCCAGATTCCAGGCCGTTACCATCAGCTCATTGAGTTCCTGCTTGCGCCTTGCGTCCATGCCGTTCTCCTTTTGATTGAAAAAGTTCAACCATAAAAAGAACTTAGCATATTACACCTGTCATGCAAGCGTTTTTTGTATTTAATTACTCGAATTACTTATATTTTTTCTTCCAGAGTGCGAATGATTCCGTAAGCGTCCGCGCTCCGAACGGGGCATAGTAGTTGAGGGCGTACTGCCCCGTTTTCTTGTCCTGCTTCCGGCTGTAGAGCTGGAAGCACCCCCGGTACTTCATCGAGACAGGCCCCTTGGCGAAGGCCGTGGTGATGACCCACCCCACCCGCTTGTTCAGCTTGGCGTCCACCCATTCCTTGACCTCGCGGCTGGTGAGCAGGAGCAGCACGAGCTTGGCCAGCCGCTTCTCCACATCCGAGGCCACGGCGAGATCGCACATGATGTACAGGGATTCGTCTCCGCCGGGGTTGCCTTCCGGGAGTTTCCACTGGGCATGGCTCGTCTTCATGAAGTCGGCCTTGCCGATGACCTGCCCATCCAGCGTGAGCACGATGCAGACGTCCACGCCGCCGTCGAAGTAATCAATGCGCTTGGCAAGGTAGAGTTCGTTCAGCCGGAGCGACTGCGCCCGCTTGACCGGGGCGAAGCCGGGAACCTCGTCCCCGGACACGGCCCGGTTCGCGGGCCATATCGGGCCGACCGGGGCGGTCTTGACCGAGGAACGGATCACGACTTTTTTGGCGTGTTTCGCCACAATGTAGGTCGTGCGGCCACGCCCGCGGGGAAGCACCGCCGAAGGCTGGCCGAGGAGCGCGTACACTTCGGGGAGATCCTTCTCCAGCACGACGTAATACGAGTCGAACCGGGCGATGGCCTCGAACAGCTCCAAACTCTTGTCGGTCATTTCCCGGTAGTCCGGGGGCGTCCATTCCACCGTGGCCCGGAGCAGCGCCTCCAGCTTTTCGTACCCGGCCTTGTAGGTCGGCGGGAACGCGAAAACCGTGTGCCCGGACCCGCTCTTTTCAAGCAGGTCGAAGCCGTCGCGGGCTTGGTAGTCGATGGGGCCGATGTGGGCTTTGTAGGATTCGAGCTTGGCGCAGGTCTTTTCCATGAGCGTGTCCCACGCCTCCCGGCTGTGCTCAACCATGCGCATCTTGAAGGCGTTGTCGCCCTTCCACACCTCGCGCAGATCCATGAGCAGGCTGATGGAGGCCGTCAGCTCCAGCGGCGAACCCGTGCGGAGCAGCCCCCGGAGGTGTTCCGGGCAGTCTTCCCGCTCCCGCGCCTCCAGCGTCCAGCCGGACAGGTACGCGCCGAGCGCCGATGTGTAGAGCGTCACGTCACAGGCCGTTATCGTCCCGGCGAAGCCCGCCGAGCGCAGCACGCTCGGGACGGTAAAATTCCCGGCGCCGACGATCAGGCAAGGCAGGTGCACGTCCTTTGCGTACTGCGCGAGGACTTGCCGGACGGATGTGGCCACGGCCCCGATGAAGCTCATGCCGCGCCCTCCGTCGCCTGTTCGGGCTTGTGGTTGGCAATGGCTTCCTCCGCCAAATCCATCAGCTTGAGCATGGCAAGGGAGGCGTTCCGCACGTCGAACGTTCTTTTCGTCGCTTCCAGCAGGTCGAAGAAACGGTCGAACTGCCCTACGTCCGCCAGCCAGATTTCCTTTGCCGGCAGCCCGTCCAGATCATCGAGCACGGCGTTCAGGCGTTCGGCCTCGCTGTCGACGAAGGCGAAGGTCATGGTGCGCGTGCTCACCTGCGGCGTGGTGAAGGACGTCAGGTCGATCTTGTCCAGCTTCTCCACCACGTCCGAGGACAGGCCCGCGTAGGTCTTCGCCGCGATGTCCTCGATCTCCGCCCACAGCTCGGCAAGGAGCGCGGGATCGTCCTCGCCCACAAGCGCGTTGTGCGAGAGCTGGATGGCTACGGCTTGCGACCGCGTCAGGTCCTCTTCAATGATCATGACGAGGATACGCTCGATCCCCGCCTCGACGGAGGCTTGTACGCGGTGGTTCCCGGAGAGGACTTCCACCCTGCCGTCGCTCAGGCGGTGGCACAGGGGCACGGACGACAGCCGCTTGTCCCGCCCGATGTTCGCCGTGAGCTGCTGGAACACGTCTTTTTTCAGTATCCGGGCATTTTTCTTGAGCAGGGAAATGTCCTTCGGGTCCATGACCGCCAGCGTCAGGGCGTCCCCGTACAGGGCCTTGCTGATGCGCGAAAGCGTGTCATTCTCAGTCGAAAAATCCATGTTACCCCCATATCTTCAAAAGGTTATGCGCGCCTATCTCTGCCGCGACGTGTGCCGACAGCCAATCCCACAGGGCGTCGGAACCGTCCTGAAACCGCCAGAACGCCTCGAACTGGTCACGGTGCCGCTTTGCCCACGAGTGGCTGTACAGCCACCTGAATCCCCCGTCCTCCTTGATGAAACGGACGGGGAGGCCCTGCCATAGCGCCCATGCATGGAGCACGTCCGGAGGAACATCGTTGACGGCGAGATATGCGGGCATAGCTTCGCGCAATCCCGCCGGGAGCGCCTCTTTTACGCTGGCCGTGCATCCGTCCTGTCCCTTTCCTTTTTCCAGAGAAGGGGAATTTGTGGGCGTTTCGCCCCCTCCCCCCTCAAAAACACGACCACACGAAAATGCTTCCACCCTTCCGGGGGCATCGGACAGGCTGACGGAGCGGGGCAACCCCTCGGAGATCCACTCCCGTATATCCACGCCGAGGCCGTAGGCTTCGCCGGGGTCCTTCCCCTCCGGCGTCGGCCAGCGCCGTGCGTGCGGGTAGGTATCCATCCACCACTTCAATCCGGCCACACCGTTCAGGCTGTCCTCGTAATCGAGGGCGACCAGCAGCCGCACCGCGCCCTCAAGCAGGGAGTGAGCCTCGGCATCCGGCTTGCGCGTGTTACTCCTGACGGCGAGGGCACCGATCCCGCCCCCCGTCGCGTAGTGGCACAGGACGGCATCCAGTTCCCCCTCGACGATGACATATACGGAGAGCCTCGCCCGTTCCGCCTCTGGCCGCAGCAACAGCGGGCGGCGGCAGGAGCCTTCCAGCTCGATATACTTCAAGCGCTTCCGGCCCTCTTCCTTGACGAGATCGGCGTTGGGCTTGCGGATACGGAGGTTGATGAGCCGCCCGTCCTCGGCAAACAGGGGGATTGTGATCCCACGGGGGATGAACAACATGGTCATGGCTTTCCCGTCCTGCTCTTTTGGGGCGAGGCCAAGGGCGGAACGGGAACGATACCGGCCCGCCTTGCCGTTTTCCCCAACCAGATAACCGAGGCGGTAGGTGCGGACGGCCTCTTCCGTGATGCCACGGGCAGCAAGCCACTTGAGCGCTTCGGGATGGTTCCAGATCTCCTGCTCCGCTTCGGCTTGCAGTTTCGTCGCATAAGCCACCCACTTCTCCGTGGGGAGTTCCCACGCTTGCGGGGTAAACGTGCAGGACTCGGCACGCGGCTCACGCGGAGCGGGCCGATGACGGAGCCGAACCGGGGCATTGGAGATGCCAAGCTCGGCACACGCCTCCCGAAAGCTCAGTCCCTCAATCTCCATCAGGTACTTGATGCTGTCCCCGGTGAAGCGGCACTGGCGGCAGTAGCAAACGCCGGGGATATGGTTCACGGCGCAGGTGTGCCCGAGATCGTGCTCACGGTCCGGCCAGATGATGAAACGGTCGGACTTCCCCGGCTCCCCGCCGCACAACGGGCACGGGCCATTGAAGCCGTTTCCCTGCGCCTTCACTGCGCTGCCAAAGCGGTGCCGATAGTTCTCAAGCATGGTGGCCATATGATCCTCCCAACACTCCAAAGGAGATACTTTCATTTCATACTGATTTTTTTATTCTTTTTTTCTATGGGAGGATGGGAGGATTAGTATATAAAGTTTACACGCGCATAAATGGGATATGAGATCACAACGCATGAAAAGTTATGGGGTAATCCTCCCATCCTCCCACGTTTTATACATATTGTTTTATTACAATATATTACCGCTATCATTCTCCCCTTTTTTATGGGAGGATTTGGGAGGATTGAATTCACGGGCCTTTTGAAGCTCAATATCTGCGTCCGGCGTAAGCGTGATCCCAAGACGCCAGATGCCGTTGCTCTTCTTCGAGGGGATTTCCTTTTTGTTCAGCATTTCCGCAAATTTCTTTGCGGAAATGCTGAACCGTCTATCCTTGTAGCGGGCATACCAGAGGCAAAAAGCCTCATGGAGATCCGTGGCGGAGATCGAAGTTTTGTAGTCCTCAATGCGTTCATGGCCCGGCTCACGGACGCACCATTCGTCAATGAACTGTGCGAGATCATCCCAATTAGTGCGTTGGCTCTCCGTCCATCGGTATACTTTTTCAGGGACTTGTAGCCCCCCATATTTGAGGTACTCTATGGCCCCCCTGACCATCCGGGCGAGGACGCCCTTCCGCTCCTTCTCCAGCTTTTCGTCAAGATACTTGTCGGCCTGGCGCTGGTAGGGCTTCGCCGGATCAGGCTTATTCACGAAAGACAGGTTCCATTTCAGGATGAGCGCACGCTGCCAGAAAGCCGCATCGTCGGCCTTCGCCTTTGGCAGTTCGTTCGTGGTCATGATCGGCAGGTGCGTCTGCTTCCAAGAGGTTTCCTCCTTCGAGTAGGGGCTCCTCCCGGTTATGTAGCTGCCGCCCGACAGTTTCTTGAGCTTGGCCAGCGCAAATTTCTGATTCTCCTCGGCCTCGTTGATCCACGCGATGCACATGCCTCGCAGCCTCATCACATCGGGCGAAGGGCCGGAAGAGTTCTTCACGTTCGGAGTCTGGAGCAGCATCTCGACGGGCACGTCGCCGGAAAGCGCCTTGCCGAGCGTCGTGGTGATCAGCTTGATGAGCGTATCCTTGCCGTTTCGCCCGTGTTCCCCGTGGAAAATCATAAAAATGTGATCCTTGCGCTCCCGGATAAGCCCGTATCCGAGCAGCCGCCAGATGAACGCGACAAGCTCCTTGTCGCCATCCATGCTTCGGAGCAGGAAGTCATTCGCCACCGGGCAAGGGTCTTCCACATCCAGCAAGCCGGGATCGTACTCGGTTTCGCAAGCAGTGAGCAGGTAATCCCGTGGCCGACCCTGCTCCAGATCACCCGTCTCCAGATTGATCACGCCGTTCGGACAGGGCAGCAGACGAGGCTTGTCGTCCAACTGCTCAGGGTAAACCAGCAGAGGGGGATCGACACGGGCCGTCATCTTTTTCAAGTTGTCCTGACCGGGGGCCTCACGCAGCGTCTTGATCCGCCGCCGGATTGCGCCGAGCTGCTTCTGGAGTTCCTTCTTCAAATCGGGATCATCCCGTTTATCCACGGAGTCGAACTCTTTCTCCTTCTCGACGGCAAGGCGTTCATAGAGGCGGACAACATCCTCTATCGCCCGGAACTCTTGTTTTTCTTTCGCTTTCTCCCAATGCGCCCCATTCCAGAAAAGGAAATCATCCGAATCGATCACGCCCACGATCTTATCCCGGTGCAGACGGTTGAACAGCTTGCCATCGCCCACGCCGTCCTCGTCGAAATAGGTACGGATGACCTCGTTGGTGAGTTCGGACATGAGATCCTGCTTCTTAGCCGCAACCTTGGCCTTCATCGCCTTTTCTTCTTCCTTGGTGCGTTGTTTGACCTTATCCTTGTACTTTTTACCACTCATATATCAATATCCTATTGATTTTATTAAATTAAAAACTGCCAACTTTTTAGACAGCAGCTAACATCCCCAGAAAACATCTCGTTATTTCGGGGAGTTCATTTCGCAAGTCGCGGCCACAGTATGGAGTCGAACCGCCGTTGTTTTCTTCGCCAGCCCGGAAGGACCCGCAAAGGGAACGGCTGTAGACTTCGCCCAAAGGACTCTTGTGGGCGTGCTTTTTTTGTGAGAGGGGATGGGGGGAGAGAGCTAACCTTGCTTGAAAAAAAACTCTGGTTAGCAATAGGTTAGCAAAAAGAAACGACGCAAAACGAATCTGGAAAATAAATACTGTAAGGACAACTTGATATATGCAGAAGTGGTTTATGCATGTGGATATGGACGCATTTTACGCTTCCATTGAACAGAAAGACCATCCTGAACTGCGCGGCAAACCGGTCATCGTTGGCGGAGGCGGTCCCAGGGGAGTCGTCAGTGCGGCTTCCTACGAAATCCGGAAGTTCGGCGTCCATTCCGCAATGCCCATAGCACAGGCATTGCAGCTCTGCCCTCATGCTATCCTCGTTCCCGTGCGTATGGCACACTATGCCGAGGTTTCCCGAACCGTCATTGATGTCTTGCGCTCGTATTCCCCCCGAGTCGAAAAAGCGTCCGTCGATGAAGCCTATCTTGACGCGACGGGGCTGGAACGGCTCTTTGGCCCTGTGGAAGACATGGCCCGGCGCATCAAACGCGAAGTGAAAGAACTAACCGGAGGATTGACCTGTTCCATCGGGCTGGCCCCCGTCAAATTTCTTGCCAAGATAGCTTCCGATCTGAACAAACCTGATGGGCTCAGTATCCTTTACCCAGATAAACTGGCCGCCTTCCTTCAGTCGCTTCCTGTGGAACAAATACCGGGTGTGGGAAAAACAATGGTCAGAGAGCTCCAATGTCTTGCCATCCGCACTGCAGGCGATGTCCCCCGTTATCCCAAAGTGTTTTGGGAGCGCCGTTTTGGAAAAGCCGGCATAACCCTCTACGAACGGGCACAAGGTATTGACCCTCGCGAAGTGGAACCCTATACGCCTCCCAAATCAGAAAGCGCCGAAACGACCTTTGACATCGACACCCGCGATATAGGCTTCCTCAAGAGCTGGCTTTTCCGCCATGCGGATCGGATAGGGCGCACCTTACGGAAACAAAGGCTTCAGGGCCGCGTGATCACGCTCAAAATCAAGTATGCAGATTTTCGGATCATTACCCGCAGGGTCACGCTTGATGCCCCGACCAGCGCTACGGAAACCATTTATGAAACAGCGTGTGATCTGCTCGATCACATGCGTCTTGAGGAGAAAATCCGGCTCATCGGTGTAGGCGTCTCCGGTTTCGACAGCCCGCCGCACCAATTGCGGCTCCCTACCATCGGAAAGGACAGTCAATCCAACGAAGAACGCCGCACCAAGCTGGACAAGGTCATGGACGAGCTTCAAGACAAGTTCGGCCAAACATCAGTCGTACGCGGGCGCCTCTTCCAGCAGGCGGCACAGCCCAAAAAACGGACCTGATCCTTTCCCTCCTGCGGGAAAGCCCCCTATCCCTCTTCCTTTCTCTTCGGCGCACTGCTATACTCTTCCGCCATGAACATCATTATTATGAATAATAGGGCCAGTTTTCTGGTCAGCTTTTGGAGTGTGCTCATCTCCCGCCTACAAGAAGAAGGGCATCAGGTAACGTGCCTCGTCCCTGCGGGCGATTCCGAAGCCGAAGCCACCCTCAAGGGGTTTGGGGCGAGTATCCGCAACTATCCTTTGGACAACAAGGGGCTGAATCCAGTCCATGATTTAAAAACTTGCCTTGCCCTGTACAGGATCTTCCGTGAGGAACGCGCCGATATCCTGTATGCGTCCACCATCAAGTCGGTCATTTACGGTATTCCGATGGCAGCTTTGGCGGGCATCCGATCCCGCTACGCCATGATTACGGGGCTCGGGTATATGTTTGAGGCCAACACCCCAGTAAAAAAGATGCTCACGTATCTGGCCTCCTCCCTCTATCGTATTTCGCTTTCTTTTAGCGATGCCGTGTTCTTTCAGAATACGGACGATGTCCAGACCTTTCGGGATTGGCATTGCCTGCCGCGCGGTGCCCATGTCGTCATGACCAAAGGTACGGGAGTGGACACGGACAAGTTTGCCGTGGCGCCTCTTCCCGAAGCCCCCCTTACATTCCTTCTTGTGGGAAGGCTTCTTGAAGCCAAGGGTTTGTATGAATATGCGGAAGCGGCCCGTCTGGTAAAGAAACGGCATCCCAATGCCCGTTTCCAGCTTCTGGGTGCTCCCGAAAGCTCCAGGGGCGGAGTCCCTCTTGAAACGGTCAAGGGATGGGAACGGGAAGGTATTATCGAATACCTCGGCGTCACGCGTGATGTGCGCCCCTATGTCGGGCAGGCGAATGTTGTCGTTCTCCCCTCCTGGCGGGAGGGCTTGCCGTGTTCGCTCATGGAAGCCATGAGCATGGGACGTCCCATCGTGGCAACCGATGTTCCCGGATGCCGGGACGTGGTCGTCGACGGGAAGAATGGTTTTCTCGTGCCTGTACGGACCCCCGAGGCCTTGGCAAAGGCGTTGGAGTCGTTTTTGGAGGATAGCGCTCTGACGGCCCGTATGGGGAAGGAAGGAAGGTTCATTGCGGAAACAGAACTGGATGCCCGCAAGGCTGCCGATCTTATCCTCAGCGTCATGAAGTTGGTTTCGTAACGAGGATTCACTGGAGGTTTCCCTTGCTTATCAGCGGTTATCGCAAAGGGCTGTTTAAAGTTCTGGATGCCGTCTGCATCCTTGCGGCGCTCAGCATTACCGGGTGGTTTATGCTGCCTGCGGATCTTTCCGTTCTGGACGACTACACAGGGGCGTCGCTGTTTACCGTCGTCTCCTACCTTTTCTTCTTTTACGTGCTGGATGCCTATAACGTCGGGGCTGAAGATTTCAAGGACACCACAGGCCGGGTCCTCATAGCCTTCTTCCTTGGCGCCATCGCTTCCGCCTCCGCATTTTATGCGTTCCAGCACTGGCGTTTCGATCGCAGGACACTGCTGCTGCTCTTCAGCTTGTGCCTTTTGTTCTGCCTTGGCTGGCGTGCGCTCTATTACAAGCACATCGGCCGCTTTGTGCATAAAGCCAGAATCCTGCTCATCGGGACCGACCGTGCCGGAAAGGTACGCCAGACCATTTCCGAATCCCTGACCGACGCCGACATCGTCGGTTATGTGGGCGACTGCGATAACGACAGGGAAATCCCCTATCTTGGCACCCCCATGCAAGTTGAGGAAATCGCCAAACAGCAGAACGTCACCATGATTGTCTTGCTGCCCGACGCCCCCATCGACGAAGACATCGCTACCGAACTGCTACATGCCAAACTGCACGGGCAGATGATCGTCGATGTCCGCTCCTTCTGCGAACATATGGTGCACCGGCTCCCCGTCTCACAGATCAGCTCCGAATGGTTGCTCACGGAAGAAGGCTTTTCGCTCAATACCCGAGGTTCCCTGCGCCGCCTCAAGCGGGCTTTCGACCTGTTCGCCACGCTCGGCCTGCTGATCTGCACATCGCCCATCATGCTTCTCACCGCCATTGCCATCCGTGTGGAATCTCCCGGCCCCGTCATTTACCGGCAGCGTCGCGTGGGCCTGTTCGGGCAGGATTTCACCGTCTACAAATTCCGCTCCATGCGTACCGACGCCGAGAAAAACGGTGCTGTCTGGGCCATGAAATCCGACCCGCGCGTCACCAAGGTGGGGAAAATCATCCGCAAGACCCGCATCGACGAATTGCCCCAGTTGTGGAACGTGCTCAAAGGGGAAATGAGCCTCATCGGACCTCGCCCGGAACGCCCTGAATTCGTCAAGGAACTGGAGAAGGAAATCCCCTTCTACAGCCTGCGCCACGCGGTCAAGCCCGGCGTCACCGGCTGGGCGCAGGTGTGTTACCCTTACGGCTCCTCCGTCGAGGATTCCCGCCGCAAGCTGGAGTATGACCTGTACTACGCCAAAAACATGTCCATCCTGCTGGACGTCCGGATCATCCTCAAGACCATCGGCGTGGTGCTCTTCCCCAAGGGCGCGCGCTAACCCTTCCCCTTCTCTCGTCAGGAAAAAGGCATACCGGAAAAAACGGTATGCCTTTTTTGTTTTCTCGGCACATTCTAACGCCTCAACGCCTCCAATCCCGCATTTATCATAGGGATACAGCTATCATGCGGTTGACGGACATCCCCGAAAAGGCTTCAGTGTGAAACAGGTACGGCAGAAAAAGAAGCCGTCCGTGCGGATGTGTCTTTTGCCAAGGACCCGTCTTGAACACAACGCTGACCAAAAGAAGGATGTATCCATGTTCAACCCAGAGGAAACCCAGTACGAAGTGCTGCGCCGCAGAGGCATCTGTCGACGTGATTTCCTGAAATTCTGCTCTATGGCGGCGGTTGCCTTGGGTCTTGGCCCAATGGGCCACCTCGAAATCGCCCACGCTATGGAAACCAAACCCTATCTGCCCGTTCTCTGGATCAACGGCCTTTCGTGCTCCTGCTGCACGGAATCCTTTATCCGTTCGGCGCACCCTTTGGCTTCCGACATCATCCTTTCCATGATCGCGCTGGACTATCAGGACACCATCATGGCGGCTGCGGGCGATCAGGCTATGGAATGTTTCGAAGAAGCCATCAGCACCTACAAGGGACGCTATATCCTCGCGGTGGAAGGCAATCCGCCTCTTGGCGAAGAAGGCATGTACTGCATCGACGGAGGGCGTCCCTTCATGGACAAACTCCAGCGCGGAGCCGCCGGAGCCAAGGCCATCGTCGCATGGGGGACCTGCGCCTCATGGGGATGCGTGCAGGCTGCCCGCCCCAATCCGACTCAGGCGACCCCTATCCACAAAGTCATTCACGACAAGCCGATCATCAAGGTCCCGGGCTGCCCCGCCATCCCGGACGTTATGAGCAACATCGTCGCCTACATCCTGACCTATGATCAAATCCCCAAACTCGACTCTCAGGGACGCCCAGAGGTCTTTTACGGCAAACGCGTGCACGACCAATGCGTACGCCGCGCCCACTTCGACGCGGGCCAGTTTGTGGAATCTTGGGACGACGCCGCGGCGAGCCTCGGCTACTGCCTCTATAAAATGGGGTGCAAGGGCCCGACGACCTACAATGCGTGCCCCGTCACCCGGTGGAACAACGGGGTTTCCTATCCCATCCAGTCCGGCCACGGCTGCATCGGCTGTGCCGAACAGAACTTCTGGGATCACGGTTCCTTCTACAGCCGCATCACCAACATTCCCCAATTCGGAACCAACACGACTGCCGAAACCGTGGGCGTGGCCGCCGTCGCCGGCATCGGTGCCGGCGTGGTGACGCACGCGGCCATCAGTACCGCCGTGCACCTCAAGCACCGCTACGGCAAGGACGGCGACTGCTCCAAGGAAACCAAGACCGCACAGGCTGAAAAACCCGCTTCCAACGATTCCACCCCTTCTGAAAGGAACTGATCATGGCCTACGAATACACAACGCAGGGATACACCGTTAACGACTCGGGGCGGCGTCTTGTCGTCGACCCGGTTACGCGCATCGAGGGACATCTCAGGTGCGAGGTGAACATCAACGACGACAACGTGATCACCAATGCCGTCTCATGCGGGACCATGTTCCGGGGACTGGAAATCATCGTCAAGGATCGTGACCCCCGAGACATCTGGGCCTTTGTGGAACGCATCTGCGGCGTCTGTACGGGCACGCACGCACTCGCCTCCGTCCATGCCATCGAGGACGCGCTCAAAATCGACATCCCCGACAACGCGAACATCATCCGCAACCTGATGCAGCTGGCGTTATGGTATCATGACCACCTGGTGCACTTCTACCAGCTCGGCGGGCTGGACTGGATCGACGTGGTTTCCGCTTCCAAGGCCGATCCCAAGGAAACGTCCAGGCTTGCCCAAAGCCTTTCCCCGTGGCCGCAATCCTCTCCGGGCTATTTCGCCTCCGTAAAGGAAAAGCTGGTCCGCATCATCTCCACCGGTCAGCTCGGCATCTTCAAGAACGGCTATTGGGGGCATCCCGGCTACAAGTTCCCGCCCGAGGCCAACCTCATGCTGGTGGCCCACTATATTGAGGCTCTCGACTTCCAGAAAGACGTCGTCCAGATCCATACCGTCTTCGGCGGCAAGAACCCCCACCCCAACTGGTTGGTGGGAGGCGTGCCTCTGGCCCTCAACATCAATGGCAAGGGCGGGGCCGACGTCATCAACATGGAACGCCTAGAGCTCGTCCTGTCGATCATCAAGCGCTGCCGTGAATTCTCGGCGCAGGTGCTCGTCCCCGACAGCATCGCCCTCGCCAAGTTCTATCCGGAGTGGCTGCACCTCGGCACGGGCCTCTCCAACCAGTCGCTGCTGGCGTATGGTGCGTTTCCGTCCATCGCCAACGACTACTCGCAAAAAAGCCTGCTCATCCCCGGCGGGGCAATCATCAACGGCAACTTCAATGAAGTGTTGCCCGTCGACCTGTCCGACGAGGATCAGATCCGTGAAGAAGTCGGGCGCTCGTGGTACACGTATCCCAAGGGCGTTACCTCCCTGCATCCCTATCAGGGCGAAACCGTGCCTCACTTCGAGCTTGGACCCGCCACCAAGGGGAGCAGGACGGACATCAAGCAGCTTGATGAAAACGCGCCCTATTCGTGGATCAAGACACCCCGCTGGCGCGGCAACATGATGGAAGTGGGGCCGCTGGCAAGGACGCTTATCGCCTACCAGCTCAAGCAGCCGGACATCGTCGCCCGCGTCGACGATCTGTGTGCCCGGATCGGGGCGCCCGTCACGTCGCTGCAATCGACTATGGGCCGCATCCTCACCAGAGCGCAGGAAGCGCATTGGGCGGCCGACACCATGCAGGTCTTCTTCGACAAGCTCATAACGAACCTCAAGAACGGCGACAGCACCGCCGTCTTCACCAACAAGTGGGATCCCGACACATGGCCCCAGGAAGCCCGCGGCGTCGGCTTCACCGAGGCCCCCCGCGGCGCGCTCGGGCACTGGACGGTCATCAAAAACAAAAAGGTGGACGTCTACCAGTGTGTCGTCCCGACCACATGGAACGCCGCACCGCGCAGCGACGGCGGCCAGCTCGGCCCGTATGAGGCCGCCCTGCTCGGCACGAAGATGGATGTGCCCAAGCAGCCGCTGGAAATCTTGCGTACGCTCCACAGCTTCGATCCCTGCCTTGCCTGTGCGACGCACGTCTTGGGGCCGGACGGCAGCGAACTGCTGACGGTCCATATGGACTAAGGAGAACGCCATGAACGAACCTATTCAGGAAGGGAAACCCATCTATGTCTTCCAGCTGCCGATCCGCATCTGGCACTGGAGCATGGTGCTCTCGTTTCTCGTGCTTATCCCTACGGGGTACATCATCGGCAAGCCGTGGCATTCGCTGGACGGCGACCCGACCTATCTCTTTTACATGGGCTATACCCGCATGGCCCACTTCATCGCCGGATTCATCATCACCATCGGCCTGCTCTGGCGCATCATCTTCGCGTTCTTCGGCAACAAATACTCCAGACAGGTTTTCATCATTCCGTTCTGGAGAAAAAGCTGGTGGCTGGACCTGCTGTCGGACTTCCGCTGGTACCTGTTTCTCGACAGGACCCCGCGCGAACACATCGGGCACAATCCGCTGGCCCAGCTCGGCATGATGACCTGCATCAACCTGCTCATCATCATGATCCTGACGGGCTTCGGCATGTACGTCCAATCGTCCGACTCGGTCATCCTCCAGCCGTTCCATCTGGTAGTGGACTTCATTTACTGGATCGGCGACAGCGGGCGGGATCTGCACAGCTACCACCGCTTGGGTATGCTGTTCCTCATGTGCTTCATCATCATTCACTTGTATATGGTCATCCGTGAAGAAATCATGGGCAAATCCACGCTCGTCTCGACCATGTTCAGCGGATTCCGGCTGCTGCGCTCAGGAAAGGGAGGCTGATCATGGAACGGATCGTCGTATTGGGGCTTGGCAATATCCTCTATGGGGATGAAGGCTTCGGCGTCCGGGTCGCGGAACGGCTCTATTCGCGGTATGCCTTTCCCGACAACGTGGAAATAGTGGATGCCGGAACACAGGGGCACCCCTTGCTGGCCTTCGTGGAGCGGGCCACGCGCCTGCTGTTGCTGGACGCCGTGGACTTCGGGCTCCAGCCGGGGACCACCGTCGAGAAGGACAGCACCGGCATCCCGGCCTATTTGAGCGCGCACAAGATGAGCCTACACCAGAACAGCTTTTCCGAAGTGCTGGCCCTTGCGGAGCTGAAGGACTGCCTCCCGGAGGAAATCCGGCTGATCGGAGCCCAGCCTCTGGACATGACCTATGGAAACACGCTGAGCCCCCTGTTGCTGTCGCGGCTGGACACGTTGGTGGACATGGCGCTCCATCAGCTTCAGGCATGGGGCGTGCCCGGCCGTCCGGCGTGTCCCGAATCCGTATTCCAGAACCCTGAGATCTCGCTTGAGCGGTATGTTCCCTTGCCTGCCTGAGCGTCCTGCACGCTGACCCAAAGAGCGGGGAGAGGAAAACTCTTCCCGCTCTTTTCCATGCCTGCTCAAACACCAACGGGGCACACGGCGGATCGGCCACCGCTCTGGTGCAAGAAGTTTCCGTCCCCCACACTGACCGCTCCGCCGCAACAAAACCCTCTTTCCCCGCACTGTCCGCCTCTGGACATTCCTTCCACCCTACGGGTATGAGACATAAAAATATCCGATAGGGAGACTAAGGAAGTGAACATAGACGGAAAAGCGTATCGGACGATCTGGCTTGATGAGGCGGATCGCCTGCATGTCATTGACCAGCATGTGTTGCCCCATCGTTTCGAGACAGCGACGATCACGTCGTTCAGTGCGCTTTGTGACGCCATCCGGAACATGCTCGTCCGAGGTGCGGGGCTCATCGGCGCAACAGCCGGATACGGCATGTGGCTTGCCGCCTGCGAAGCTCCCGCGCAGGACACTGAAGCTTTCGACACGTTCATGTCCGAAGCCGCAACCGCCTTGAAGCGAACCCGCCCCACGGCCTCCAATCTGGCATGGGCCGTTGACCGCCAGCTTGCCGCCATGACGCGGGGAAGTTCCCCGGAAGAAAAGCGGCATATCGCCAAAGTTACAGCCCAAGCCATCGCCAACGAAGACGCCGAGGCGTGCAAGCGCATCGGCGAACACGGAAAAACGCTGCTCGAAGCGCTGGCGGCAAAGAAAGCGGACGGAGCCCCCGTCAACATCCTGACGCATTGCAACGCGGGCTGGCTGGCCTTCGTGGACTACGGGTCGGCCTTGTCTCCCGTGTACGCGGCGCACAACGCGGGCCTTCCCGTGCATGTGTGGGTCGACGAAACCCGTCCCCGTAACCAAGGTGCAAGCCTCACGGCGTGGGAACTCTCCCGGCACGGCGTGCCCCACGCGCTGATCGCGGACAATGCGGGCGGGCATCTCATGCAGCACGGGCAGGTGGACATCGTCATCGTCGGCGCGGACCGGGTTACCCGCAGGGGCGACGCCGCCAACAAGATCGGTACCTACCTCAAGGCACTGGCGGCGCACGACAACGGCGTTCCTTTTTATGTGGCGCTCCCTTCCTCGACGTTCGACTTTTCCCTTGATGACGGCGTGGCGGAAATCCCCATTGAAGAACGCGGAGCTGCGGAAGTCCGTATCATGAGCGGGAAAACGCCCGACGGCAGCGTGCTTGACGTCCAGATTTGTCCGGACGAAACCCCCGCCCGGAACTGGGCGTTCGACGTCACCCCGAATAGGCTCATCACAGGGCTCATTTCCGAACGCGGCGTCTGTCAGGCTACTCAAGAAGGCATCGACTCCCTGTATCCCGAATCCGCAGGAACGGCACGCCATGACAGCTGAGCCGATTGACGGCGTCGTCAAATACCAAGCGAGCCATATAAGGGGAGACGTCGAGACGTCCCTCCGTACCTTGCCCGCTGGAATACGCGAAACGGCGCTTGATGCGCTGACGCTTTTTCCCGAACTGGATGCGGCGCGCACGGCGCTTCATGACGCGGGGCTCATCGGCGTTTACCCTTCCGGCATCGGTTACGGGAACGTCTCTTTGCGGCTGGCGGGGAACCTGTTTCTCATCAGCGGGAGCGGAACGGGCTCCAGCCGCCTTCTGGGAAAACAAGGTTACAGCCTCGTCCGCGCGTTTGACCCCCTCGAAAATACCGTGGCATCCTTCGGCCCCGTCCAAGCCTCTTCGGAGTCCATGACGCACGGGGCCGTTTATGGCGCGGCCAACAAAGCGCGCTGCGTCATCCATATCCACAGCCCATTCCTCTTTACGTCCCTGCTGGCGGAAGGCTTCCCCCGGACTCCGGAATCCGTCGCCTACGGAACCCCCGCCCTTTCCCGCGAAGTGGCACGCTTGATCACGGAAGAGCTTTCTCCTTCCGAAGGAGTCTTTGTAACGGCCGGGCATAACGAAGGTGTTTTCGCGTACGGTGAGAGCATCGCCTCCACCCTCAACCTCATTCTTTCCCTGAACATGACAAAGGACTGATCATGGACATCAAAATAGGCATCATCGGCGGCAGCGGCCTCGACAACCTGAACATTTTTACCAACGCGCGGGACACATTTACCGGCACGGTATGGGGCGAGCCGTCCTCGCCGCTCCGGGAAGGCGAAATCGCGGGCATTCCCGTGGCCGTATTGGCGCGTCATGGGCGCAGCCATACGATTGCGCCCTCTTCAGTCAATTACCGGGCTAACATCCAGGCCCTCAAAGATGCCGGATGCACGCACATCCTCGCAACGACGGCAACCGGTTCCCTCCGGGAGGAAATCCGGCGCGGCGATCTCGTCATCCTCGATCAGTTCATCGACTTCACCAAACAGCGGAAAATGACGTTCCACGATTATTTCAAGCCGGGCCAGCCCGTCCATGCGCCCATGGCCGAACCGTTCGACGCCTCTCTTCGCCAAATCCTGATCGACGGCTGCCGCAAAAACGATTTCTCTTTCCATCCCACCGGAACCGTCGTCACCATCGAAGGCCCCCGCTTCTCCACCAAGTCGGAATCCCGCATGTTCCGGATGTGGGGGGCCGATGTCATCAACATGTCCGTTTCCACGGAAACGGCGCTTGCCAATGAAGCGGGCATCCCTTATGCCGCCGTGGCGATGTCCACGGACTACGACTGCTGGAAGGAGGACGAAGCCCCGGTAAGCTGGGAGGAAGTCTCTCTCGTCTTCAAGCAAAACGCCGAAAAGGTGACGACGCTGCTGGTTGAAAGCGTCCCCGCCATTGCGCAGGCCGCGTTGGAATAACTCCATCCGCCGCCTTAACGCCCGCAGCATACGCACGGCAAAACAAAGACAGCCCGAAAGGATTCCGGGCTGTCTTTGTTTCTTTCTGCGAAGCAGCAGGTCCTAGTGGAACCACCATTCCGAGCCTTCCGGCTGAACCGTCGTTCCGTGATAGGCAATCATCACGCCTTCGTTATCTTCGTTACGGTGGCAATATCTTTGGGCGAAGCGAATGGCGGTTGCCTTGTCCACATTTTCCGCAATCATTCCCGCATTCTTGTTTTCCGCATTCTTGCGAGCGACAAAAATGACGTCATAGGTCTTATTGTCCATCTGTCCTGTGCTCATATCGTCTCCGTTCGGATGAAAGCTTGAAGAAGCACCGAGACCATCCGGGAACGCACCGGGTGAAGGCTTCTCTTTGCATGGTTCTTTTTTGAGCCTGTTTGCGTGCACTTGTCAACCCTGCAGGACGAGCCCCTTTTCCCTTTTGGTCAGATCACCTCTCCGTCCGCGGCATGTTGTGTATGGAATACCGATTTACAATCTTTCAACCTAGTTACTTTATTTAATAAATAGAAAAACAATTAGTTCTTGTCCTTTGCGCCACAATTGTCTATGACCGTAGAGCCGTACCTTGGTTGCCCCTTTGCAGGCAGCCGTTTTGACTACATCAATCGTATGAGGGGAGGAGATTATGTCAAAGAAACATTCCAAAATGAGCCTTCCGGTGCAGATGGTCATCGGGCTTGTCCTTGGCGTCATCGTCGGGAGCATGACTTCCGCCGAGTTTACCGCCGCCTACCTGCGCCCGTTCGGGCAGCTTTTCATCACCCTGATCCGCATGGTGGTCGTGCCTCTGGTCCTTGCCACGATTATTGCAGGGGCCGCGGGCATCCATGACCTGAGCAAACTGGGGCGCGTCGCCACCAAAACGCTCGTCTACTACTTCCTCACCACGGGCGTGGCCGTGGCCATCGGTTTGTTCCTCGCCAACATCATGCAGCCCGGCATTGGGCTGGATCTTTCCACAAAAGGCTTGGAGGCAAAGCAGATCACGCCGCCCAGCCTGATCCAGACCCTGCTCAACATCGTGCCTATGAACCCCATAGATGCCCTCGCCAAGGGCAACATGCTGCAGGTCATCTTCTTTGCCGTTATTTTCGGCTTTGCCCTGAGCTCCCTCGGCGAAACGGGCAAACCGCTGCTCCGTATTTTTGAACTCATCGGCGACGTGATGATCCGCATGACCAATATGGTCATGATGTATGCCCCCATCGGCGTGTTCGGCCTCATTTCCTACACCGTCAGCCAGCATGGCCTCAAGGTGCTCCTGCCTCTCGGCAAGCTCATCCTCGTCTCGGCCATCGCGTCCGTCCTGCACGTCATCATCTGTTACAGCCCGCTGGTCAAATATGTGGTCCGTATCCCGCTTCCCACGTTCTTCCGCGGCGTTTTCGAACCGTGGCTCATCGCCTTTACGACGTGCTCCAGCGCGGCGGCCCTTCCCACCAACTTGCAATCCGTACGCCGCCTCGGGGCCTCCAAGGGCGTTGCCAGCTTCTCCATCCCGCTCGGCAATACCATCAATATGGACGGCACCGCCATTTATATGGGCGTCGCGGCTGTTTTCGCCGCCGAAGTGTATGGCATCCCGCTGACCTTGAGCGACCAGCTTACCGTCATGCTCATGGGGCTTCTCGCCTCGATCGGCACCGCCGGCGTCCCCGGGGCTGGCCTTATCATGGTCAGCCTCGTCTTCACCCAGATCAGCATCCCGCTGGAAGCGTTGGCCCTGATCGCTGGCATCGACCGTGTGCTCGATATGATCCGCACCTCCATCAACGTCCTCGGCGATGCCACGGGTGCCCTGCTCGTTTCCAAGCTTGAAGGGGATCTGAATACGGAGCCTTTCGCGGAGAATGAGGATGTCAGTGAGCTGAACACCGGCACGGAAACCTTCGAATAATTCACCGCAACATCTTTGGTATTGAGGCGTCTTCCCCAAAAGGAAGACGCCTCTTCCTTTGATCCGGCTCAGTTGCGGTAGAAACCAACACTATTGATACGGCCCCATGCCATATGCGGACTTTTGTCGACCTGGTGGAGGCTACACCGCTCGACCGGAATACGCTTACGTGATATGTATGAAAAAAACGGGGAGGAGCATGGCCTGTTTCTTCCTGTTTTCCCCGTCCGGTTTTGTCCATTGTGGTCAAGGCCATTCCCCAACGGACGGGTTTTCCGACACTGAACCGTGAGGGGTACTCATGGGTAAAGAAAATAAAGAAGCGTTGCAGGTTACAAAAGAAATCATCGTCAAATTCATCGAAACCCAGCGTATTTCTCCGAGCAACTTTGCGGAACATTTCCCCGCCATCTACAAGATTGTTCTCGATACGCTGGAAGACAACGCGACACAGGATGACACCAGTGAACGCTGAAAACTCTCAAGAACTACTTGAAGAAAAAACCGGAACGGCGACCGACGCACACGCGGCAAAAGTTTCGGGGCTCTTCGCCCGTATCGTCAAATGGTATGATCCGTTGAACAGGCTCTTAAGCCTGGGTTTGGACCAAGGCTGGCGAAAATGCCTTGCCGATGCCGTACTTCCCGGGCAGGCGGAAGGAAAGCGGGTTCTCGATCTTGCTGCGGGTACGTTGGATGTTACATTAGCGGTGCGCAAGCGCCACCCCGCCGCACAGGTGCTGGCAATGGACTTTTGCCCTCCCATGCTGGTGCATGGGCAAAAGAAGCTTTCGGGAGAAGACAAAGACTTCGTTCTTTCCGTCGGGGCCGACGCACGAGCCCTGCCTCTCCCCGACGCGTGTATGGACGGCCTCACCATGGCTTTCGGCATCCGCAACATTGCCCCCCGCTCAGCCTCCTTCGCGGAGATGGCGCGAGTCCTCAAGCCCAGAGGCCGGGCCTGTATCCTGGAATTTGGGACGGGAAAGACGCGTATCTGGCTCGGCATCTACAATTTCTATCTGAAAAGGATATTGCCTGTCGTCGGCAGGCTTTCCGGAGATCCCGGTGCCTATGCCTACCTCGCCAGGAGCATCATCGAATTCCCCTCGGCGGATGCCTTGAGCGATGAAATGCGCGCGGCGGGTTTCAAACGGATTTACCATATTCCGTTGTGTTCGGGCATTGTCTGCCTGCATGTGGCGGAAAAAGGATAGAGGCATTGCTGCGGCAGGAAACACAGGAATCATGCAGACTGGTTTGCTGAAACAAGGAGAGGACTGTGAAAACATTTTTCTTTTTTGGCGACTCCATCACTCTGGGGGTCAACGATACCCTTGCCGGAGGCTGGATCGGAAGATTCGCCGGATTGGCGTCCCAGCGCGCCGGCCTTCCCGTCCCGCCTTCCACCTTCTACAATCTGGGCGTCCGCAAACATTCGAGCCTTCAAATCCGAGAACGCTGGGTTTCCGAATACCGCTCCCGTGTCAATGACGCCACCGTGCCCTATTTGATTTTCTGTTTCGGCACCGTAGACATGGCGGCTCCCAACGGCAATGTCGCTGTCCCTATGCAGGAAAGCACCCAAAACGCCCAAGCCATTCTTTCCGAAGCGCAGATGAAAGCTCCGGTCCTCATGATGGGGCCTCCCCCGGTGAAAAACCCGGATCACCTGGAACGGCTGAACAAATTGAACGAAACCTATGCCGGGCTCTGCCTCGATCTCGGTGTCGCCTATCTTGATCTCCTCAAAGGGCTCCCCGCCGTATACGTCGCCGATCTGGATGACGGGCTCCATCCGGGAAAAACGGGAAACATGTTGATTGCCGAACAGCTTCTCAATGCCCCAATCGTACAGGGCTGGATCCGAAGCTGACCCGCCCATACCCATAACAATGAAGCGCCCGCTCATGATGCATGAGAGGGCGCTTCATTGTATTCCTCCAAAGCAATCTGTGCCGGGAAAGGGGGAAATGTGGAAGCGATGGGCCAAGTACAAAAGCCTTTGAAAGGGAAGGACGTACTCAGCACGGGCAGAGCGAGAAAAGGGAGGGAAAGCTTTTTTCAAAACTTTTCCCTCCCTTCTCCATACATATCTTTCAACGTTAAAAGGGGCTAGGCTTCAACTTCCTCGCCGTTCAATTCCGCACGGAACTTGCGAGACAGACGGAACACGACCACCTTGCGGGGAGGGAGCGTAATGGTCTCATCCGTTTGAGGATTGCGGCCCTTGCGCGCTTCCTTGTCGTAAGCCTCGAATTTCCCGAATCCGCTCACCAAGAGGGCATCATCCTTCTTGATGGCCTGCTTCATCAGACCAAGCAGAATTTCCACCGTGTTCTTCACATCAGCGCGATTTCTGTCGGTCTTCTCATAAATGGCTTCTACAATATCCGCTTTGGTCAGTGCTCTGTTCATAGTTCCTCCATACTTCCCAAAATGTTCGAGCATCCAGAGCATTCCACAAGTATCGTTTCCTCCGCGAGACATTCCGTCGCAATGCCCTTTGACGAAAGGCCTCTCTTGAGGAGAACTGGAGACTCTTCGTTGTTGCCGACTCCCAAATATGCTTTTCTCAACGCCCTGTGCAGTCCGTCGTCGCTCCTATCGGGCCCCTACACAGTTTTTTTGTAAAGAAAAACAGGCAAAACCACTTTTCTCGCTCCTTTTCGGACACATCTTCCCCCAAAGACGCACTATCACTCGAAACGAGGTTTGCCTGTCCCTAAGTATACTCTCTATTTATCTATAGTTCAAGAAGATTGCACGCCTACAGCGGGAGAATATGACCCTTTTCTGCTCATCCTTGAAATCGTCGGTTATAGTTTTTCCCGGATGGCGTCAGCAAGGGCCGCCATCTCCTGCATATCTTGATATGCTCCCTGCGGCCACGCCGTATAACCGTCATCAGCAAAACGGGGAATGAGATGCCAGTGCACGTGCGGAACTTGCTGCCCCGCAGCGGAATAGTTATTCTGAACGACATTCAGACCTTCCGCACCCGTCGCCTTCATAACGGCAGAGCCCACCTGCTTCATAGCAGCAAATAACGTTTCGCCTATACCAGCGGGCATATCGAACAGCGTTTCCATATGCGCCTTAGGAACAAGCAGAGTATGTCCTTTGTTGACGGGGCTGATATCCAGAAAAGCTATCAGCTCTTCGGATTCAAAGACGGATGTGCAAGGGATATCCCCACGTGCGATTTTACAAAAAATACAATCTTCATGTTGTGATGCAGGCATAGCGGCTCCTTTTTCTTACCTCGGGCTCGACCTCCACGGTGAACTGTGGAATAGTCTCTGAACAAAACACTGTGTACAAATCGATAAGCGCCAAGGTATACCAACACTTATCGTCTAATACCAAACAAATCAACAGGTATGAAAAAAAACTCTTCCACGGGACGCCATGCGCGCGAGTGCCTTTTTCCAGTCGGCAACCCCGGCGCATCAGCCCCGCGACAGCGTCCCGCCATCGTCCCTTTCTTTTTGCCTTTTGCAGGCTGCCCACATCGTTGCCTCTTTTGCGCTCAAGACAAGCAGACGGGGCACACGCGACCTTCTGATTGCCTACCATACCCACAAGCTCTTGCCAATCTTTTGTCCGAGTTAGAGACGCATCACATGGAGCGGACGGCCTCTCGTCCCATCGAATTGGCCTTCTACGGCGGTACGTTCACCGCTCTCCCTGAACGCCTCCAGATGGAATGTCTGGCACTGGCCATGCAAGCCAAAGAAAAAGGCATCGTATGCCGGGTCCGGTGTTCGACGCGCCCTGATGCGCTCCGCCCGGATCGGTTGCAGGCATTGCGCCATGCGGGACTGGATCTTGTTGAGCTGGGAATACAGTCATTCCATACCGAAGCGCTGTTGGACGTGCAACGCGGCTACAATGGCGATAGGGCACGCGAGGGCTGCCGTTTGATCAAGGAAAGCGGCCTCAAACTCGGCATCCAGCTACTCCCCGGTATGCCCGGCTCCACCCCGCAACGCTTCTCTGAAGATGTCGAAGAGGCCCTTGCGTTTTCTCCTTCCTGTTTACGTTTTTATCCCTGTCTCGTCGTGGACGGTACGCCGCTGGCGGAACGGTGGAGGATGGGCCAATATGCGCCCTGGGAACTGGACACGACCATAACCACCCTCGGGAAAGCCCTTGCCTCTGCATGGGCACGGAGAATCCCCGTCATCCGGTTGAGCCTCGCCCCGGAGCGTGAACTGGATGAATCCGTATTGGCGGGGCCCCGCCACCCGGCACTCGGCAATATCATCCAAAGTGAAGCGCTGTTCGAAACGGTCCGTTCGCATTTCGCTTTGAACGGCTTCCTGCCGCCGGATGAACTCTTCTTCCCCCAATATTGCCAAGGCTTTTTCTCTGGCCATAAGGGGAGCCTGCTTCCCCGCTGGGAGAAGCTCGGCATTCGGCCCTCATCCATCCAATGGGTTGAGGGTGAATATGCTTCATTGCGCTGGAACAAGCCCTTAGAAGAGGTGTTATCAGAGGTGTTATCATAGGAACGAGATCCTTCATGGGCTCTGCTCTCCCGAAAATACCCACGAAACGGCCTCTCTCAGAGCTTGCCTTGTGTGGCAGGTCTGTTATCATTCTTCGCTTGCGTTGCTGAGGTTTGGCTTTTTCTTTTTTCGACTGGCTGCCCAACATGCCGTCGGCTCTGCTTGCCGGAGACCGTACGAGACAATCCTTCGTAACGCCTTTGCCGTTTTTTGTTTGAGAAAATTTCCGCTCCGTACCGGGCAACCATCGTGCTATGTCGATTCGGCTTTCCGATACCTATCAAATAGGGACGTTCCCGGAGCCCGGAGTTCTCGTTTCACCTTTTCACTTTTGGACATCACATGACCGAACAAATGCAAGAGGCCAAGGCCACCCCGGCTGCCCAGAAGGCCAAAGCCAAGTCTCACCCCTCCAACACCATCCAGACGTCTTCTGAAATCATCTCCGTCGACGAGCCCGAAAACGCCCTCCCGGAAGTCTCCCTCGCCGATCTGCCTCAATTGCTTCAGACAGCCTGCGCCAAGGCCGGGTGGAACAGCCTTATGCCCGTGCAGTCCCGCGCTCTCCCCTATCTGCTCGAAGGGAGGGATCTCATGGTCCAGTCCCGTACGGGCAGCGGTAAGACGGGAACCTATCTGCTTCCGCTCATGGCCCGCCTGAACCCGGCCATGCCCGCCGTACAGGCGCTCATTCTCGTTCCGACCCGCGAGCTTGCCGTTCAGGTGGAACAGGAAGCCAAAACGCTTTTCAAAGGGAGCGGCTTTACCGTGGCCGCCGTCTATGGCGGAGTCGGCTACGGCAAGCAGATGGACGCGCTCCGTCAGGGGGTCAGCGTTGTTGTGGGGACGCCAGGCCGTGTGCTTGACCATCTCCTGCGGCGCACGCTCAACCTTGATCATATTTCCGCTCTGATTTTTGACGAAGCCGACCGTATGCTTTCCATCGGCTTCTATCCGGATATGAAAGAAATACAGCGGTACCTGCCCGAAACGTCCATCCATGCGATGCTGTTCTCGGCTACCTATCCGCCCCATGTGCTCAAGCTGGCGGGAGAATTCCTGACCGATCCCCAGATGCTCTCCCTGTCCACGACGCAGATCCATGTGGCGGAAGTCCAGCATCTCTATTGCGAATGCAAGAGCATGGAAAAGGATCGCACGCTGATCAAGATTCTGGAAGTCGAAAACCCGGCCTCCGCCATCATTTTCTGCAATACCAAGGCTACGGTGCACTTCGTGACCGCCGTATTGCAAGGTTTTGGATTCAACGCCGACGAGTTGTCCGCCGACCTGTCCCAGAGCCGCCGCGAAGATGTCCTTTCCCGGCTGCGCAAGGGCACCATCCGGTTCCTCGTCGCCACGGACGTGGCCGCACGCGGCATTGACATTCCCGAACTCTCCCATGTGTTCCTCTACGAGCCGCCGGACGACAGGGAATCCTACATCCACAGGGCGGGACGCACCGGGCGCGCCGGAGCCGCCGGTGTGGTCATTTCCCTCGTCGACATCATGGAAAAAATGGAACTCCAGCGGATCGCCAAGTATTTCAAGGTACCGCTCACCCAACACATGGCCCCTACGGACGAAGAAGTCGCCCATGCGGTCGGTATGCGGGTTACGGCCCTCCTCGAAGCCCGTTTCCGGCAGCTCAACGGGCTGGAACGTGAACGCATGAAGCGTTTTGAGCCGCTGGTGCAAAGCATCGCGGAAGATCCGGAACAACGGCATTTGCTGACGCTGCTTCTCGATGATTGTTACCAGAAGAGCCTCAACCCCACGGCATTCCTTCCGGCGGGTACGCCGCGTAAGGAATCGGAGGGTGCAGCGCGGCCCCCCAAGCCCCATACCGGCGGCGGGCGGCGCGGCCCGCGGGAAAACGGTCCTCGCCGAGAAGGCGGCCGACGCGAAGGCCAGCCATTCTCCAAGGAAGGCAAGCGCGAAGGCGGCCGCGGCTTTAAGGGGCGCAAACGTTCTTCCGACAAACCTTCCGACTGATTCCGGAGCGGATTGTGTCAACAGTCTCTCAAGGCTCTCTGCCCGATATGACGGAAGAGGTGCTGGGAAACTTCTCCGCCATACTGGAAAGTATGGATTTTGCCCAGGAGCTCGAGCTCCTGGGCATACGGAAACTGCATTTTCGCCAGAGAAAACGGGCCATCCGGGAACTGCGCGCCATGGGTATCGGCCTCTGGCGTCTTGGGCTGAAACGCTCATTCCCCTCCGATGGCGAGTTCCTCTTCGAACGTTTCATGCTTGGGCTATACGAACAGGCACATACCAATAAAGAACGGGAACAGGCCAACGCCTTTGATCTCCTCGTGCGATCGTATATCGACAAATTCGGGGAGCGCGGCGATACGGACTTTACGACCGTAAGCGGGCATATCGTTTCCCTCTTCCGGCGCAAGCCTGGAGACACTGCGGCACAGCGGCTCAAGCTGGCCCTGCTCATGCGGAACACCTATACCGATATCTTTCGCCATCTTATCTGAGCAAACGCGTTTTCACACACAGCGCTCCGAAAGAGAGGACGTCATGCGCGTAATCATCATTACCTCGTCCAGCAACCGCAGCGGCGGTACACGCCAAGCAGTCTACCAAGCCCAGGGGTTGAGCGAACGGGGCCATGATGTGGCACTCTGTCTCCCCCATGATTCGACGCTCTGGGAATTGCCCAATGCGACATCCAATCCCCTCTGGAATATGTTGCCGGAAGATCCGGCGCAACACCGTACCTATGTGGAAAGCCTCTTCCCCTCGCCGGATACGCCGACCATCGTTCACGCCTTTCACAATAAGGCTGTAAAACGCGTTGCATGGTGGGGCCTGTTTTGGCGGAACCGGAAGCTGGCCTGCGTCGCACATCGCGGCGTCATATACCGCCCGGGTAATCCCCTCCCCTACCTTTCGCCTTCAATGAAGGCCTTCCTTCCCAATTCGGAAGCCTGTGCCCGGGCAATCAGCTGGTGTTGCCCCAAGCACAAAATCCACGTCATCCCAAACGGCATTCCCGATGATCGCGTGATTCCCACGCGCCCCGCCTCCGCCGTAAAACAGGAACTGGACATCCCCGAGCAAGCCCTTATCTTTACCTATGTGGGAAACAATAATCCTGCCAAGGGGATAGAACCGCTTCTGAAGGCTTTTTCCTCCGCTTGCCTTGACGCGTATCTGGTCATGGTGGGAGCCAACCCCGATCTCTGGCTTCCTCTCTGCGATACGCTGGGAATCCGAGAAAAAGTCCGTCTCATAGGGCAGACCGAACGCGTCAGCGATTACCTCCAGATAGCCGATGCGTTTGTCTTCCCTTCAAAGAATATGGACTCGGCTCCCAATACGCTTCTCGAAGCCATTCGCATGGGGTTGCCCGTAGTGGCGGCGACAGTGGGCGGAGTTCCTGAAATAGCTCAAAATAATGGGCTGCTGGTTCCGCCGGATGATACGGAAGCCTTAACGCGGGCCTTACAGGAAATGGCCTCTGATCCTGAGCGCCGGAAACTGTGGGGAGCGAACAGCGCCCGCAGAGGGCAAAGCTACTCCGTCGAAGCGCGATGTGTCGAATTGGAAAAAATATATCATTCCGTCCTGTAACCTGCTCTCGGAGCAAAGGAAACGTTATGGATCTGTTGCAGAGCATCGGAAAAACGCCGCTGATACGGCTCGCCAAACTGACCGCAGGTCTTGACGCGGAGATTCTGGTCAAAGTCGAATCCCGCAACCCTGGCGGCTCCATCAAAGACCGTGCCGCCCTCCGTATGATTCAGGGGGCTCTCGAAAGGGGCACCCTCAAGCCGAACGGAACCATTGTCGAACCGACCAGCGGAAACACCGGCATCGGCTTGGCGGTCGTATCCACATGCATGGGGTTCAAGCTTATCCTGACCATGCCGGAATCCATGAGTGACGAACGCAAAGCCCTGCTCCGCGGTTTTGGGGCGGAACTCATTCTCACCCCCGCCGCGAAGGGTATGGGCGGGGCCGTTGAGGAAGCCCAGCGGCTGGCCGCCACGAAAGGCTATGTACTTCTGGATCAGTTCTCCAATCCGGATAATGCGGAAGCGCACTACCGCACGACGGGTCCGGAAATCCTCTCGGACGCCGGAACGGTGGATGCCTTTGTTGCGGGCGTCGGCACAGGCGGAACCATCACGGGGACAGGGCGCTACCTGCGCGAACACCTTCCCTCGGTGGGGCTGTTCGCTGTCGAGCCTGCGGAATCGGCCGTCCTTTCGGGCAATCCCGCAGGGCCGCACCTTATTCAAGGCATTGGCGCCGGTTTCGTTCCCGCGTTGCTGGATCGCTCCCTGCTGACCGAAGTGCTGCCTATCCCCGGCCTGGAAGCCATCAAAATGGCCCGGCGCGTCATGACGGAAGAGGGCATTTCCTGCGGCATTTCATCCGGCGCCAACGTCGCGGCGGCGCTTCTTCTGGCGAACAGACCGGAATGGAAAGGAAAGCGCATTGTGACGGTTCTGCCCGACACCGGCGAGCGCTATCTCTCCACCCAGCTTTTCAAAGCGTAACCGCTGCCATCTCCCAATCACTCAAAACAAAAAGGACGGCGTTTCAACGAGCCGTCCTTTTTGTTTTGAGCTGTCACATTCGCTTATCCGCTAAAAATCCGCCGAGTCCAACAAGAGCGTTACCGGCCCCCAATTTGTGAGGGAAACGTCCATGTCCGCAGCGAACACACCCTGCTGGACTCGTCCCGGCAGCCTGGATCGCACATCTTCCACAAAATGCTGAAACAATGGTTCCGCCACGCCCGGAGGCGCCGACAGGTGGAACGAGGGGCGCCGCCCTTTTCGGGAGTCCGCATACAGCGTGAACTGGGAAACCAGAATGATTTCTCCGCCGGCTTCCTCTATCCCTCTGTTCATCTTCCCCTCATCATCAGGAAAAATGCGGAGCCCCACCATCTTTTCGATCAGCGTATTCCAGAGCTTGCCGCCGCGCAGATCAATCGTATCCTCCGGGCCAAAACCAACGAGGACAACCAAGCCCTTGCCGATGGATGCCACGTTCTGACCTTCAATGGTGACTTTTCCCTCACGGACCCGTTGAAGAAGCAGTCTCATGCGTTTCCGTCCGTCTTCTCGGGTTCGCCCTGCGTTTTTGCTTCCTTTTCTCCGATTCCAGCCTCCGGAGCGGAAACCTCTTCCTTCGAGGTTTCTTCGGGGACAAGCTGTTCTTTATCCTGTTCCGTGTCGCTCTTGTGCAGTTCCTCTTCCCGCAGGATGCGCCGCAACACTTTGCCGACCATCGTCTTCGGCAGTTCCTCACGGAATTCGATCAAGCGAGGCACCTTGAAGGAAGCCAGTTTCTGGCGACAGAAGGCCACGACTTCCGGTACGGTCAGATTCGCCCCTTCCTCCGGGACGATATACGCCTTGACGGTTTCACCACGGGAGCGGTGATTAACGCCCACGGTAACGGCTTCCCGAATTTTGGGGTGCGTGTGGAGGACTTCATCGATTTCACGAGGATAGACGTTATAACCACCAACGATGATCAAATCCTTTTTACGGTCGACAATGTAGAAATAACCTTCTTCATCCATGTAGGCGATATCGCCGGTGTACAGCCAGCCGTCGCGGATGGTCCGGGCGGTTTCTTCCGGGCGGTTCCAATAGCCCTTCATAACCTGCGGCCCCTTGATGACCAACTCCCCGATCTCATTGTGAGCCAAAACCCTTTCACCGTCTTCCGTGTCGACAATACGGGCGAGGGTTCCGGGAACCGGCACACCTATGGAACCCGGCTTCTGCTTCCCAAACACGGGGTTGGCATGGGTAACGGGCGAAGCCTCGGTCAGCCCAAAGCCTTCCGTAATGGGCGTGCCCGTCACTTCTTCAAATTTCTTCAGCCATTCGACAGGCATGGGGGCTGATCCCGAAATACAGAATATGATATGGTGCAGATCGTACTGGGCCAGATTTTTCTGCTGCAACAGGGAAATATAGACGGAAGGAGCGCCGATGAACGCCGTGAACTGGTACTTTTTGAATGCCTCCAACATGTCGGCGGGGACATACCGCGGCATGGGGACCACTCGTGCGGCCATCCTTGCGGGCAGCAACAATGTAATCGTCAAACCGAACACATGGAACAAAGGCAACAGGGCCAGAAACACATGTTCCTTTTCCGGGGGCTGCTGAATGATCGCCATCAGCTGGGTGAGATTGGCCAATAGGTTCGCGTGGGTCAGCATGGCCCCCTTGGAAAGCCCCGTAGTCCCCCCCGTGTACTGCAACAAGGCGATGGTCTCATGAGCATCCGTCACTTCCACGCTCAGGCGCTCGGTCGTCTTGAAAAGGTCCTTCCACGCTACGACCTCTTTTCCGTCAAACGGAACGGGAACCCATGTACCCTGCCGCCGGGCCGAAAACGGCTGCAGCCAGCTCAAGGGAAATTTCAGCGCATCACGGACACGCGTCACATAACAGACGTCCAGTTCGAGCTGTTCCCGCAGAGCCGCGATCTTGGGCCAAAAAATATCGAGGGTGATGAGATGTTTTACGCCGGAATCCTTGATCTGATGCGTCAGCTCGGATTCCATATAGAGAGGGTTGGTCATGACGGCGACCGCTCCGGCCTTCATGACACCCCAGAATGCGATGAATGTCTGAGGGAGATTCGGGAGCATGATGGAAACGCGATCTCCCGGCCTGACCCCGCGCCGCCGGAGCGAAGCGGCCAGTTTTTCAGCTAATTCTTTCAATTCCCTATAGGAAATATGCGTATTTTGAAAGACGATGGCTTCACGCTGTCCGTATGTTTCCGCCGCAGTGTCGAGAATATTTTGCAGCCCTCCCTCGGGGATGACTATGTCATGCGGCACACCTTTGTCGTAAGAAGAAAACCAAGGACAGTCCATGCCCTGCTGAAGGTCGCTCATAACGGCTCACGATGCGAAAAAGGTTAGAATTACCCCACGGAAAGGGCCCGTACTGCTTGTTACACCAACATACAAAGTTTTACAAGAACGACATGGAACTTTCATTCAACCCAGAGGGTTATCTGTTATTTTCAGTATAATTGTCGGGATATTAAATTTTACATAATTTAAAGTCTTATGCGTCTCTATTGCCACGAAGCCCCGTAACCACGGCGACGGCCTTTATCCCCAGCCGTTCACCTGTAAAACCAAGCCCTTCCTCCGTCGTCGCCTTCACATTTACCGCTCCCATGTCCAACCCGAGCAGCCTTGCCACATTCCGCCGAATCATTTCCCTATGCGGGCCGACTTTGGGAATCTGAGCAATGACAGTCAGATCGACATGGGTAATGTGCACATTGGCCTTCCGGACGTGTTCCAGAACCGTGTCCAGCAACACAGCCGAATTGACATTGTCGAATGCAGGATCGGAATCAGGGAAGAATGTTCCGATATCCCCCGCCCCGATACACCCAAGCAAGGCATCCATCAACGCGTGCAGTAAGACATCTCCATCGGAATGGGCCAGCACATCCGGCGAACCGGCAATGGGCACCCCCCCCAGCCGCATAGGCCGGGCAGGCTGTCTCGCTTCATTGCCATCAGCATACTTATGGACATCATACCCGTAACCGACACACGGGATACGCTCTCCTGTCATCCGCAACATTTCCAAATCCTCGGGCGTGGTAATTTTTTTGTTTCCCGCTTCTCCCTCCGCGACATGCACGGCGTGTCCGCACAGTTCAAGCAAACTGGCGTCGTCAGTGACAACCCAGCCTTCCTGTTCCGCACGCTGATGGGCAGCCCGCAGAAAAGCGAGGGAAAAACCTTGCGGGGTCTGAACCGCCATCAGATATTTCCGATCAGGTGTGGCAACGACCTTTTTTTCTTCATCCATCACTTTAATGGTATCCACCACGGGAATGCCGGGGATACATGCGGCGACACACTCCCCCGAAGCTTCACCATGCAGCCCGTCCAGTATCCGGTTGACCAGCACGGGCGAAACAAACGGCCTTGCCGCATCGTGGATCAGGACCTCCATGCAATCATCCGGCAAAGCGGACAAGCCGTTTCGGACGGAGTCTTGACGCAACGCTCCGCCAGCGACAACCTTCCAAGGAATCCCTAGGGACGCATTCCGCATCAGGCTCGCTACCCGTTCGCGCTCTTCGTCGATGCACGCTTCCGGAAACACGAAAACAAGCCCCTCCACGCGCGCGCATCGAGAAAAGACGAGCGCCGATTCCCAATACAACGGAGCGCCTTTCCAATCCAAGAATTGCTTGGCAAGCCCCCCTGTGGCCGAAGCCAACCGGTTCCCCTGCCCCGCCGCGAGAAGAAGTGTCCACGCCATGAATGACCTCACTTGTGTGCTGAATGCGAGAAAGCCCCGGTGAAGTCTGCATATGCAAAAACCGTCACCGGAGCCTCAAATCGGGAGTCGGACTATAAGCCGGGTTCTGTACCACTCCGCCCTTGCGGGCGGCATGGCGACTGTCATTCCTCTAGGAGCACAGTTACCTGTACCCTCAAGCAACCTACCCGGAAGCGTTGATCGGGCCGATCCGCTTCCCTATTTGGTCTTGCTTCGAACGGGGCTTGCCGAGCTCGTCACGTCACCGTGCCGACTGGTGGGCTCTTACCCCACCGTTTCACCCTTACCGCCCGAAGGCGGCGGTTTGCTTTCTGTGGCGCTCTCCGAGGATCACTCCCCCTGGGCGTTACCCAGCGTCCTGCCCTGTGAAGCCCGGACTTTCCTCTCCGTCCGTCACGCCGAAACGCGACGGACGCGGCGACAATCCATCCGGCTCCCGAAAACTCAAAAACTATTCGGCGTGGTGCGCCATTTCATCAGCCGTCTGGTTGGTCTCTTCGTTGAAGTGCTCCACCCAGTAAATCAAGCGCTGACAGTTGGGGCAGTTGATGATCTTATGGCCTCCCTGCAGTTCAATGAACGTCTGCGGGGGGATCATGATCCGGCAACCGGAACAGACCCCGGCAGTCACGGGTACGATCACGGGATGGGACAGACGGCGGCGGATGAACTCATAGCGGTCAAGGACGGGACGCGGCACAGCGGAGCCAGTTTCGGAACGCACCTGAGCCAGCTCATCCAAACGCTTGCGGGCTTCGTCCTGCCGCGTTTCGAGGCTGATCTGCTTGGCTTCCAACTCGGCCTTGAGGTCGGCCCATATAGCGTCGACTTCCTGCAGAGCGTTGTCCTGATGCAGCTTTTCTTCCAACAAGGCGGCGCGTTCCTCTTCACGGGAACGGTTCACCTTTTCCATATTGTCCATTTCCCGGGCCATAGCCTGATATTCCCGGGAATTGGATACCTGCATCATCTTGTTCTTGCTCTTCTTGATGCGGCTGCTGTCGTCATCAAGTTCGCCGGTGATGCGCTTTTCCTGTTCCTTCAAATGCGCAAGCTTTTCCAGCACCCGCTCACGCTGCGTGTTCGTGGCGGCGAAACGGTTTTTGAGATCTTCCAATTCTTTCGGGGCCTGTTCGAGTTCCATCTCCACGGAATGGATGGCATCGTCCACGCGCTGAAGGGCCACGAGTTGGCGGATTTGTTCGAGATAAAGGCTCACAACTCTTCTCCTGAAATCTGATAACGGATTACGCCTCAGTCTGTGGGGGAAAACGGCGCAAGAGGATCCTGCGCGGGCACGAACTGCACGGCGACATCAGACACATTCTCTTTCAATTGCAGGGCAAAACGCCGCATCATCTCTTCTTCAAGGCTGAAATGCCCCACATCCAGCACTGGAAGGGGAAGATCAAGCGCGGTATGATACTTCAAGTCACCGGTAATGAGCAAGTCCGCGCCACATGCAGCGGCCTCAGGCGCAAGCGAACTTCCCGATCCGGGGCAGATGGCAATGCGGCGGATGCGCTCAGGCAAGGCCCCAGCCAAGCGGGGGCAACTCCCCACCAGCCATAGGGCCAACATTTTTTTCAGATCTTCCGGGGTCATGTCAACCGCACAATCGCCGACGATGCCGAAGCCGCAGGCATACGAACCGCCGCCCCGCTCCATTGTCCCCGTCTGTTCCAGCACGGTCAGCGGCAATGGCATTCCATGCCCTGCCTCGCCATCCTTCGTGTCAGAAGAAGGGATGCGGCAAAGCCCCAGCTCGTCCGCCAACCAGGAAACCGGACCCAAAGGATTCGCATCAAGGGACGTATGCGCCGAATACAGCGGCACATCGGCCCGAAACAACAGCGAAAGGACTTCATGGTAGCTGTCCAGCCGATCGGTGAACCGCCCCTCCATCGTCAACGGGTGATGGGCCAAAATCATTTCAGCCCCCCCGGACAACGCGATGCAGATGGATTCCGGCGTCGGATCAAGGCACACGGCGAGGCGGTTGATATCCTGCCGTGCGGAAGCGACCTGAACACCCGACTTATCCCACGGCGCGGCGATCGCGAGCGGTGCCGTCCGTTCAATGAGCGCAATGAGTTCCGACTGTTTCATGCTTCCAATTCCTCTGTCTTGCCGAACCGGCGCATCCTAGCTGTGGTTGACTGGGTTCTCGCGCAGGTACCGGACAGCGTTCGCAAAGAGTGCGGTTCCGGGCACGGCGACCTCCCCGCGCGTCCAGCCGGGATGGTTGGTGGCGTGGTGGAACGCTTCGGGGTGCGGCATCAGGCCTAGGATATGCCCGGTCGGGTCCGTCAGGCCGGCAATGGCCAGTGGAGAACCGTTGGGATTCCAAGGATGCTCCTGCGTGGCTTCGCCCGTTTCAGGATGCGTATACTGCAAAGCAATCAGGTTTTCGTCCTGCAACCGCTGCAAGGTCGCGGCATCGCGGGCCACGAGTTTGCCTTCGCCATGACGGACAGGCATCGGCAGCACGCCGTGGACAGCCAATCCTTTGGTGAAAATACACGGGCTGTCGGGGTTCGGCTTGAGCTGGACCCATCTGTCCTCATAGCGGGCGGAGTCGTTATGGCTGAGGGAAACCTGCCGCTCAAAACGCTTCCCGTCCAACGCGGGGAGTACGCCGAGCTTGACGAGCAGCTGGAATCCGTTGCAGATTCCCAGCACGAGGCCTCCCGCATCGACGAACCGGTTCAAGCTGTCCAGCAGAGGCTGGCCTTCCGCGTCGGAAAGATGCAGCCAGCGCTGTGCCGCGGCCTGTGCCGCCCCGAGATCGTCGCCATCAAGGAATCCGCCGGGGAAAACAAGGAACTGATACTCGCTCAGGCGGACCTTCGCAGCCACAATGTCGGAAAAATGCACCACATCAGCCCTGTCCGCACCGGCCAGACGTGCGGCATGCGCTGTTTCCTGATGCGAGTTGGTGCCGTATCCGGTAATGACCAGCGTGTTGACCTGACTCATTGTCCACCCTTTTCCTGCATAAAAATTAAAAACTTACTTACTGAAAAAGCGATAACGCGCCTGCATGATCCAGTTGGGTTCCCTCGCCAAGAAAAAAAGGGAGCCAGTCTGGAATGGGGGATTTACTTTATGCGGGTGTTTCTTTTCAGTCAATGGCTGTTTTTTTTCTGAAAACGGCCTATAGTTGGCGGATATTGTTTGCGTGCATCTGAATGGCCTGCTGAGGAGCAGAGGAATTACGGCTTTGGAACAGACGGAGCGTCCCCACATTTCCCAATCAAAGGCGTTGCTTTTGTTACAGAACCAGCCGCATGTCGACCCGCTCAGGCGGGCTTTTTGTGTTCGCGTTCTCTCCTTTTCTGATGTATCCTGTTTCAGAGCGAGTTTCGTACACTGTATCCCCTCCGTCACGGCGGGAAAATCATAACTCGAGGTTTTTCATGAAGACCAAGTTTATCTTCATCACTGGTGGCGTCCTTTCCTCTCTCGGCAAAGGGCTTTCGGCGGCTTCCATCGGCGCGCTGTTGAAAACGCGCGGGCTGACCGTGACCATCCAAAAACTTGATCCCTATATCAACGTGGACCCCGGAACCATGAACCCCTATCAGCACGGTGAAGTGTACGTTACGGATGATGGGGCGGAGACGGACCTCGATCTGGGCCATTATGAACGCTATCTCAATACGGCCCTTTCCCAGAAAAACAACACGACCTCCGGTTCCATCTACTATAAGGTCATTACCAAGGAGCGCCACGGCGACTACCTCGGCGGAACGGTGCAGGTGATCCCCCACATCACCGATGAAATCAAAAACGCCATCCTCAGCCTCGCCAAGGATGAGCCCGAAAACCCCGCTCCCGACGTCGCCATCATCGAAATCGGCGGCACGGTGGGCGACATCGAAGGCCTCCCCTTCCTTGAAGCCATCCGCCAGCTCCGCTCCGAACTGGGCCGCGACAATTGCCTGTACATCCATCTGACGCTCGTGCCCTATCTCCGTTCCGCCGGAGAACACAAGACCAAGCCCACGCAACACAGCGTCAAGGAGCTCCGTTCGATCGGCATCCAGCCTGACATCATCCTCTGCCGCTGCGAAGAGCCCGTCCCCGCCGACCTCCGCGCCAAAATCGCCCTGTTCTGCAATGTGGACAAGGACGCCGTGTTTTCCGCCGTGGATGTGAGCAACATCTACGAATTGCCCTTGAAACTCTATGAGGAAGGGTTGGATCAAAAGGTCGCCATCATGCTGCGCCTGCCCGCCCGCAACGCCAAGCTTGAGCCGTGGGAAGAGCTGGTCCACAACGTCAAGAATCCGCAGGGCCGGGTCACCATCGCCATCGTCGGCAAGTATGTCGAACTGAAGGAAGCCTACAAGAGCCTTCACGAAGCGTTGGTGCATGGCGGCATCGCCAACAGGGTCGCCGTGGATCTGCGCTATGTGAATTCCGAAGAGGTGACCGCCGAAAACGTCGCAGAGACCTTCAAAGGCGCTGACGGCATCCTCGTGCCCGGCGGCTTCGGGTACCGCGGCGTCGAAGGGAAAATCGAATCCATCCGGTATGCCCGTGAAAACAATGTGCCCTTCTTCGGGATCTGCCTCGGTATGCAGTGCGCGGTCATCGAATTCGCCCGCCACGTCGTCGGCATCGAGGAAGCCAACTCCGAAGAATTCAACCCGTTCGCCAAGGACAAGCTCATCTACCTGATGACCGAATGGTACGATTTCCGCAAAAAGGCCGTGGAGCGCCGCGATGCGGAAAGCGACAAGGGAGGGACCATGCGCCTCGGCGCGTATCCCTGCGCCATTTCGGAAGGGACGCACGCTTTCGAAGCCTACAAAACAGCCAATATCAACGAACGCCACCGCCACCGCTACGAATTCAACAATGCCTACCGCGAACGCCTTGCGGATATGGGCATGGTTTTCAGCGGCCAGTCCCCCGATGGCACACTGGTGGAAATCGTTGAAATCCCCGATCACCCATGGTTCCTGGGCTGCCAGTTCCATCCCGAATTCCAGTCCCGCCCGATGAAGCCCCATCCGTTGTTCAAAGACTTCATCCGTGCGTCTTGCCTGGCTCGCAAGAAGTAGACTTCCCTTCCATAATGCTTATTCCTTTGCGGTCATTCCGGCGACAAAACCGGAATGACCGCAAGGTCGTCTCCAAGCGAGAACTCCTTTCAACGCTAAGGAATGCCCATGATGACATCGGACGAACTCTATGGTCAGCTTCGGAAGGACCACTTTATTTTTGCGGGCCCCTGTGCCCTGGAAAGTTTCGAATTGGCTCTGGACACGGCGCATGCCGTAGCCGAAGCCAGCAAGGAAGCCGGACTGTTTGCCGTCTTCAAGAGTTCGTGGGATAAGGCCAACAGGACCTCAGGGAAAGGTTTCCGCGGTCCGGGCCTGGTCAAAGGCATGGAGTGGCTGGCTCGGATTAAAGAGGAAACGGGGTTGCCTGTTGTGACGGACATCCATCTGCCCGAACAGGCCGGACCTGTAGGTGAGGTAGCGGATATCCTTCAGATTCCCGCTTTTTTATGCCGCCAGACGGACCTGCTCCTGGCGGCGGCGCGGACGGGGCGCGTCGTCAACGTCAAGAAAGGCCAGTTTGTGGCTCCGTGGGATATGGGCCCCGTGCGCGATAAAGTGGCCGCGGCTGGCAATGACCGCGTCCTTCTGACGGAACGGGGCTCCTCTTTCGGATACAATAACCTCGTGGTCGACTTCCGTTCCATACCTATCATGCGGGCATTGGGCGTCCCGGTGATCTTCGACGCGACGCATTCCGTCCAGCTTCCCGGAGGGCAAGGCAGCTGCTCCGGCGGTGAACGGCATCACGTGCCCACATTGGCCCGTGCCGCCGCAGGGGCGGGAGTGGACGGCATTTTCATGGAATGCCATCCGGATCCCGACAAGGCCCTGTGCGACGGCCCCAACAGCTGGCCCGTAGCCAAGCTTCCGGCGCTTTTGAAGCAACTTTCAGCCATATGGAACATTCCTTATGACTTGTAATACTCTCTATTCCGATGGGACCGGGATATCCGACCACTCTCCCACTCCCCGGCGCGAATCGATTGAAAGCCTCGCCAAGCACATCCGGCTTCTCGTCCTGGATGTGGACGGCGTCATGACGGACGGCGGCCTCTATTATGACGCCAACGGGCTGGTCATGAAGCGGTTCCATGTCCTCGACGGCATCGGCATCCGGCTGGCTAAAACGGCGGGTATTGAAGTCGCCGTCCTGTCGGGCATGGATGTGCCCTGTGTCGTGAGACGGCTGGAAGTCCTTGGCGTGACCGAGTATCATGGCGGGGCTGACAACAAATGTACTATTCTGGATGGGATGCGCAAACGGATGTCCCTTGAGTGGCAGGAAATCGCCTACCTTGGAGATGATTGGGTCGATCTCGCACCAATGTCCCGCGTGGGGCTGCCCGCTGCCGTCGCGAATGCCATGCCGGACGTCAAAAAACTGGCGAAGTTCGTGACGCAAAAAGAAGGCGGATGCGGCGCCGTCCGGGAATTTGTCGACTTGCTGCTGACTTGCCAAGGGAAACGGGAAGCTCTGCTTGAGCACTGGATGCGCTTGGAATGAAACGTTCACGAATCCTGCTTATTACCGCGCTGGTGGCGCTTCTCGCCGGAGGTTGGTACGTCGCGAAACGTGGCGGAGAAACAACGCTGATCGGCAGATTGCTTGATGTCGCCAACAAGGGCGGCATCAAGTCCCTTGACGGGGCGAAACTTCAAGGCAACGCCACGCAATCCGGCAATCCGCTTGAGGAAGTGGCTGGGTTGGCCATCAAGGGGATCAATCTGTTCCAGGGAAATAAAGGCTTGGAGCTGTGGCGTCTCAAAGCGAGCTGGGCCCATATGTCCCAGAACGGTGACACGATCGATGTGGACAAACCCGTCGTCCGTTATGCGCTCGGCGAAGGCTCCGCAAGCAACCCCGACGACGATGTTCTCGATGTGCAGGCCCAGCTGGGGAGAATCACCGACAACCAGCGTTTTCTCACGCTCTGGGATAATGTCGTCATCACTCGCTATGATGACGTCATCACCAGTTCGCGCATGAATTACGACGCCAATAAACGCCTCATGACCTTCCCCGAGGGCGCTGCGCTTGAAAGCCCCACGGCATCCGGGACGGCCACCTTTTTTACATGGGATCTTGCTACCAACGAAATGCATGGTTCGGGAGGCGTGCTGGTCGTACTCAAGCCCCGCCCCGACGCCCCAAACGCCAATGCAGCACCTTCTCCGCGCGAACCGCAAGCCAATCCACAGCAAGAATAGCCTCAGCCTGCAAGGAAATAAGCCCGTCATAGATCCAACGGTTTACAGCTAGGAAAACATCATGAAAAAACTTTTTTTAGGTATAACCACACTGAGTTTGAGCCTCTTCTGCTCCGCCCCGCTGTGGGCGGCGCCGGTGACGCCCCCAAAACCCGCCAAGAATGTTGAAACGCGGATCACATCCGATCAATTGACCTATCTTGCTGAAAAGCAACTTGTCATCTTTGATAAAAACGTCCATGTGGTACGTCCCGACATTGAAATATGGGCCGATAGGATCACGGTTTATTTGAAGCCACCCAAAGGCGACGCCCAGAAGAAAGAAGGCGAAAAAGGCGGTATGCCTGCCGGAATGGCAGCCGGTGACGTCGATCGCATCGTCGCCGAACGGAATGTGCGCATGAAGAGCGAAAACCGTAACGGAACTTGCGCGAAGGCAACCTATACGATGGATGACGGCGTTCTTCTCATGGAAGGCGATCCTCGCCTGACTGATGGCGAAAACACCGTTACCGGGGAAACCATCAAGTACTTTACGGAAGAAAACCGCAGCGAAGTCATGGGCGGGTCCAAGAAGCGCGTCGAAGCTGTCTTTTCCGGCTCTAAAAACTCCAGCCCGATCCGGGGGAACCGCTGATGGCCCGATTGTCCGGCGTTGACTTGCGCAAATGGTACGGCCAACGCGAGGTCGTACGCGGTGTTTCCCCCGAAGTGAACCAAGGGGAAATCGTCGGTCTGCTCGGCCCGAACGGGGCGGGTAAAACCACTTCGTTCTATATGCTGACCGGAATCATCAAACCGTCTTCCGGGCGGGTTCTCCTTGAGGATCAAGATATTGGCACGTGGCCGCTCCATGAGCGCGCACGTGTGGGCATTTCTTACCTCCCGCAGGAGAGTTCCGTCTTCAGAAAACTTACGGTGCGTCAAAATCTTCAGATTATTCTGGAGCATACGGGCCTTTCCCGTAAGGAGCAGAAAGAAAGGGCGGATGTATTGCTTGAAGATTTCGGTCTCACCCGACTGGAAAAATCCCACGCCATGCACCTGTCCGGAGGAGAACGCCGGCGTCTGGAAATCGCCCGTGCGCTTATCCGGGAACCGAAATTCGTCCTGCTCGACGAACCGTTTGCCGGCATTGACCCTCTTGCGGTGGGTGATATCCAAGGTTTGGTGCGCGCCTTGCGCGATCGTGGGATCGGAGTTCTCATCTCTGACCACAATGTCCGTGAAACACTGACGATTTGCGACCGGGCCTACCTCATGGTGCAGGGGCAGGTCGTTCTTTCCGGGACACCGGAAACCATCGTCAATAACGAACAGGCCCGGAGCGTGTATCTTGGAGAAGGTTTCTCGCTCTGAGACGCCATATTCCGTCATTCTCTGTGATTATAAAAAAAGATCGTGTGCTCCGGTACCGATCTTTTTTTGTGAGTTGAATACGATAACCAGTCTTTTTCTCATTTCTTTTTCATCCAATAAACATCTCCGAGAAAAGAACAGAGAAAAAAAGCGTCCCTGTTCTTGCAACATCCCTAAGCATGTGGCATAATCCCTGCATGTAAGGCATAAAGATGCCCTGTTGCTCTTCGCCTGACGGTTACCGTCGGTTCCCCTCCTCTCACAAGGTGTACCTGCGGGTTGGACAGACTCTTATGACAACGGGATATTTGCATGGCATTGGAACTCAGACAGCAGCTTAAACTTTCACAACAGCTGGTGATGACACCACAATTGCAGCAGGCTATCCGCCTATTGCAGCTATCCCGCTTGGAGCTTGTGGAAACGGTCCAGCGCGAGCTGCTGGAAAACCCGTTCCTCGAAGAAATGCAGGATGAGCCATCCAACGAGCCGCCCGCAGAAGTCCGTCCGGAATCCCCGCGAGATGAGCCTACATACGATCGGGAAGTGGCCCGCTCCGAAGACTGGGAAGACTATCTCGGAGAATTCGCAAGTACCCCGCAGCAAGTCCAGCCCAGAGACTATGAACTCCCCGAAGAAATGAGTTCTCTGGAGGCCAGATATGCCTCCAGCCCCACTCTTGAAAGCCACCTCATGTGGCAGCTCCGCCTTTCCTCCCTCTCCGATGACCAGAAAGAACTCGGTGAAATCATTATCGGAAATCTTTCTTCTTCCGGCTACCTTCAAGCATCTCTTGAGGAAATGGCGGAGATGGCGCGGGTGGATTTTGCTGGCGAGACTTCGACCGCCGAAGCGAAAGATAAAGCATGGCCCACTGTCGAAGAGGTGGAGACGGTCCTTAAGGCCATCCAACTATTCGATCCGGTGGGTGTCGCCGCCCGAACTCCGCAAGAATGTCTCCTCATCCAGATAAAAGCATTGGGATATGACAGGGATCAGGTACTTGTCGATCTCGTGCGCGATCATCTTGAAGATCTGGAAGCCCACAGATACAAGCCCCTGCTCCGCAAATTCCGGCTGGATATGGATGAACTCAAGGAATATTTGGATATCATCCAGTCCCTTGATCCCATGCCCGGAGCGAGTTTTGGCGAAGGCGTGTCCACCTTTGTCAGCCCTGACGTCTTTGTTTACAAGGTGGACGGGGAATTCCTCATTGTCCTTAATGAGGACGGCCTGCCGAATCTGCACTTGAGCCCTGTGTATGATAACGCATCGGAAAACGCGTCAAGCAAGGAAAAAGAATACTTCAACGAAAAAATCCGTTCCGCGGCGTGGCTTATCAAAAGCCTGCACCAGCGGCAGCGGACATTGTACAAAGTCGTCGAAAGTATTGTGAAACACCAGCGCGGCTTTTTTGAGGAAGGGATCAGCAAATTCAAACCGCTTATCCTGAAAGACATCGCCGATGATATCAACATGCACGAATCCACGGTCAGCCGCATCACGACCAACAAATATGTGGCAACGCCCTTCGGCGTGTACGAACTCAAATTCTTTTTCAACAGCGCGCTAGAGCTGGATGACGGAAGCCAGGTGGGTTCGGAGAGCGTCAAGGCGCTCATCAAGAAATGCATCAGCGAGGAAGATCCTAAAAATCCTCTCTCCGATGAACGCATCGGCGAAATTCTCAAGGAACACTTGAAAGTGAACATAGCCCGGAGAACGGTAGCCAAGTACCGGATGGCAATGGATATTCCGTCCTCGTCCAGGAGAAAGGCCCATTTTTAGCCGTTCAAGGCCGCTTGAGAACCCTTGACAGGACCCCTAAAAGGCTGTTGTAAAGAAGCCATGCCTGACAAAGCAATGTCCGTTGCGGATATCTCGGCATTCGCTGTGCGGACCGGTTATCAGCCAAAGGAGGCTTCATGCACATTTCCTTTACTTTCAAGAATTTCGAGCCGTCTGAACATTTGCGCAAGTATGCCCGCCGCCGTATGGAGAAGCTGGGAAGATTCTTCGGCAAGAATCCCGCTCTTGATGCGCAGGTGAATATGGCGGTCGATAAGTTCCGCCAGCGCGTGGAAGTTCAGCTTACCGGTGACGGCATCAACATTGCCGCCAGCGAAGTCTCGGAAGATATGTACGCCTCCATCGACCTCGTTCTTGATAAGCTGGAAGCTCAGGTCAAGAAGTTCGTTTCCCGTAATAAGGAAATCCATCGTAAGGGACGCGCTAACGATATCGATGTGTACACATTTGAAGTGACGGAAGAAGATGGAGAACGCACGATCACCGGGCGAGACCATTTTTCTCCCAAGCCCATGAGCCCCGACGAGGCGGCCATGCAGCTTGATGCAAATGACTTTGAATTCCTCACGTTCCTGAATTCGGAAAATGATCGCATCAATGTCATCTATCGGCGTAAGAACGGTAACCTTGGACTGATAGATCCCATCTTCTAGGGCTTGTGCCGGTACACAAAGCGATTTCAACAAGCCCGTCCGGGGAGTCTCCACCGGACGGGCTTCCTGTTACTACGGAAAAGACCATGACAGATCAGCCTCTCCTTCCTGAACATGCCGCGGAAAAGCCGACGGACTCCGCTTCTGAATGTCCCAAAACGAATGCGGATAAGCCGATTTTCATCATCACCGGCCTCTCCGGCGCGGGCAAAAGTACTGTGCTCCATGTCTTCGAGGACATGCGCCTGTTCACAGCGGACGGGGTGCCTCCGGAACTCATGCCCGAAATGGTACGCCTTCTGCAAAGTTCCTCCGTTGAGCCGTCTCATGGCATAGCTCTCGGTTTCGATCAGCGGCGCAGCGAGTTCATGGCCGAACTTGATCAGGCGCTGCATCGGCTGTCCGGCATGGGATTCCGCACAAAGATCCTTTATCTGGAGGCGGATCCGGCCGTCATCATGCGGCGCTATGCCACAACCCGCCGTCCCCATCCGCTTGAACGGGAGGGGATCGGTTTGGAACAAGCCGTACGCGAAGAAATGGAACGCCTTGCCCCCGTCCGGGAAATCGCCGATAAGGTCATCGACACATCTTCCTTTTCCATCCATGACTTGCGGCGGATCATTCAGCGCAAATGGAACAGCACCCTGGAGCGGCTTCATACCATCAAGGTCAATCTCATTTCCTTCGGATTCAAATACGGCGTCCCCCGCGAAGCGGATCTCGTCTTTGATCTGCGTTTTCTCCCCAACCCCTACTTCGTTGAAGAACTGCGGCCACAGACGGGAAAAGAGAGCGCCATAGCCGAATATGTTTTCAGTGAACCTTCGGGTAAAGAATTCAAAAAGCGGCTTATTGATTTTTTATCTTTTCTTCTGCCTCTTTATGATGCTGAGGGGCGCTACCGCATCACAATCGCCTTAGGATGTACAGGAGGGAAACACCGTTCCGTGGCGATGACTGAGGCACTCATGCGGGCACTCAAACGGCAAGATTATACTGTTTCCGTGGAGCATCGGCATATGGAGCTCGGCTGATCCGCTCGTTTGGGATTTGCTTTTTCCGCTTCGAGGCATTAGAGATACGGCCTGTCATTACACATCAATGCCATAGGGAATGTGAACATGCTGCCTCTCGAAACCCTCGGAGCGTTTTTTGTTACCGCCATAGTGATGGGGCTGGCCCCCGGACCCGATAACATTTTCGTTTTAACCCAGTCCGCCCTGTATGGCTTTCGGGCCGGTATCATGACCACGTTAGGGCTGATGACCGGGCTCTTCGGGCATACGGCAGCCGTTGCCCTCGGCGTTGCGGCACTGTTTCAGACATCCGAGATGGCCTTTACAGTCCTGAAATGTGCAGGGGCGGCCTACCTGCTGTATCTGGCATGGCTTTCTTTCCGTAGCGGCGCTTCCAGGGCATGGCTGGAGCAAAGTACATTTCCCGGATACTGGGCCCTGTATCGGCGGGGTGTGATCATGAACATTACCAATCCCAAGGTCACGCTTTTCTTTCTCGCCTTCCTCCCACAGTTTGCCAAGCCGGAACTCGGGAATGTCCCGCTTCAGATCGTCACCCTTGGCCTCCTCTTCCAGCTCGCTACGCTGGCCGTCTTCGGAGGCGTTTCATTCCTTGGCGGCAGGCTTGCCGAATGGTTCAACGCTTCCATCCGAGGTCAGATCATCCTCAACCGGATCACCGCCTGCATCTTCACCGCATTGGCGCTCCTGCTTATCTTCTCTTCCAGATGATAAAAGGCCCCGTCATGCGGGGCTTTTCTTCTCTGTAGCTCTGAACTAAAGTGCTAAAAACCGCTTGATATTGCGGTAAAAAATATTCTCAAGAGCGCTCTCCGGCAATCCACAGACTTCCGTTCGCAACATTTCCACCCGGTAATGATGGAACGGCGCATCGCTCCCCCAGAAAACCCGTTCGCTACCGACCGTATTGTAGGCCTCGCGGATTTTGGTGTGCATGGGCATACCCGATGTTTCGAGGTACACATTGTCGTGTTTCTTGGAAAGATCAATGGCGGCCTGAATATAGATGCCGTTTCCATGTCCCATGTGGACCATCACGATCCGTACTTTTGGAAAATCTTCCGCAAGCTGAATGATGCTGTGGGGAAGGGAAAAAGGTGGATGCCCCGAATGGATGAATACGGGCAAATCCATCTGTTGCGCCACTTCCATCAGAGGATGCACCACGGCGTCATTAGCCGTAAAGGCATTGAGAAGAGGATGCAGCTTAATCCCCTGAAAACCGTGCTCACGGACTTCGCGGACGACCGTTTCGACGGCCTTGTCCCCTTCGTATGGATTGGCCCACGTAATCCCCACAAAGCGATCGGGGAAACGTTTCACAGCCTGCTCCACCACAGTATTGTCCATATAGCTCACAACGGACTTTTCGATACCGTACCGATCCATCTCGGCGACCATCTGCTCGTCCGTATACCCAACGTCGGCCCACCCGCCGAAATAGCCCACATGCGAATGCGCGTCGATCTTTTGCATCATGCCCTCCTCAAAAGGATACCGCCCGACGGCGTTTCATGTGACCTACGCCCGCCAGGAACAACGGTCAAGCAAGTCTCCCCTTCTCATCCGTCCGGCTGGACTCACCACTCTTTTTCGCCTACACTTCTTCCCTGTGCCTCTGTCCAAAAACTGCCGAGCCTTGTCCCAGGAATCAACCAGAGAAGTTCTGCCATGCACGAAATGTCTGTCGTTACAAGCCTGTTATCCATTGTCCGCGAAGAGATGGAAAAGCACGACGTCCATCGCCTGCTGCTGGTACGGGTACGATATGGAGCACTCTCCAACATCGTCCCGGAAGCCCTTTCCTTTGCCTTCGAGGCGCTTACGGCGGGAACCGACTTCGAAGGCGCTGTGCTGGAAACCGAAGAGGTTCCCATCACTCTCAAGTGTTCCCAATGCGGACATACTTTCCCGGCCGTCAAGGGAGAGCATTTCTTTGCGCCGTGTCCAGCCTGCGGCGAGCAATACGGGCATTCAATGGAAACGGGCCGCGAGCTGTACGTCCAGCATATCGAGGCGGAATAAAGGAGCTTATTGTGGAAATACCTGTCATTCGTAATGTTCTTGAAGCCAACGGAAAGCTGGCGGCAAGCCTGAAAGATCAGTTCGCCAAACACGGCATCCTTGCCCTGAATCTCATAAGCTCTCCCGGTGCGGGCAAAACGTCTCTGCTGGAACGTACGCTTACGGATCTGGCTTCCGAATTTCGCATGGCCGTCATTGAAGGCGACCTCCAGACGGACAACGACGCACGCCGCGTCGCCGCCACCGGGGCCAAGGCCGTGCAGATCAATACGGACGGCGGCTGCCACCTCGACAGCAACCTTGTCATGGAAGCTCTAGGTGCTTTCGATCTGAACGAGATCGATATCCTGTTCATCGAAAACGTGGGGAACCTCGTTTGCCCCGTCGAATTCGATTGCGGCGAAGACGCCAAGATCGCCCTGCTCAGCGTAACCGAAGGCGACGACAAGCCTGAAAAATACCCACTCCTTTTCAACCGTGCCAGTGCGATGGTCCTCAACAAGATCGATCTCCTGCCCTATGTGGATTTCGATGTAGAGGTTGCCGCCCGCCATGCCCGCCACCTCAATGCGGATCTGGCCCTCTTTGAGGTTTCTTGCCGCACGGGCGAAGGGCTCGAAAAATGGTACTCTTGGCTGCGCCAAGCGGCGAAAGCCAAAAAGGGCGCTTGATTATCCCGTTTTTGGGATCATAAGATCAAAAAAAGCCTCCCGGATTTCGAGAGGCTTTTTTTGCATCAACGATCTATGCGTTACATATGGACATGCACGCCGAAGGCATGGTTACCGACAGGCAACAGCGGGGGGAGTTGAAGGCGCTTGAAGGCACTCCTGCGCATAAGGGATTGCACACGATTGACATCTTCAGGCGTGACGCCGGGCAGATCAATATCCTCAGCCCGCTTCGATTCTTCAATCACCGCATGAAGGATCGAATCCAGCACATCGTATTCGGGCAAAGAATCCTGATCCTTCTGGCCCGGACGCAACTCCGCCGACGGCGCCTTATCGAAGATGTTCTGAGGAATGGCGCACATCCCTTCGCGCTCATTGAACCATTGCGCGAGCTGGTACACTTCCGTCTTGTACAAGTCGGCAATGGGTGCCAGACCGCCGCAGGTATCCCCATACATCGTGCAATACCCGGCGGCCACTTCGGACTTATTCCCCGTAGCCAAAAGCATCCAGTGGAATTTGTTGGAAAACGACATCATGACCACGCCGCGGATGCGGGACTGGATGTTCTCTTCAGTGACATCCCGTTCCCTTCCGGCAAAGGCGGGGGCAAGCGCTTTTTCAAAGGCTTCCATCATCGGCGAAATCGGAACCGTGAACGTTTCCATCCCCAGATTGGCGGCCAGTGCCTCGGAATCGGTAATGCTTCCCTCACTCGACCACGGGGACGGCATCATCACCCCGTGCACGTGGTCCTTGCCCAGCGCGTCGACGGCAAGCGCCGCGACAAGTGCGGAATCCATGCCCCCGGAAAGGCCGAGAACGACATCCGTGAAGCCGTTTTTCCGAACATAATCGCGGATGCCGGAGGTCAGCAGTTCCCAGACCGATTTCCAATCCTTGGCAGGAATACTCGACATTATTTCAACCTCGACTTCAAGATATCGCCCATGGCATATACCTTGCCGCCCGGCTGCCCTGGCAACCAGCTCGCGGCACGCAGCGCACCCTGAGCGAAGTTTTCCCGCGAGTGCGCGTGGTGCGTCACCTCAATGCGCTCTCCGGGGCCCATGAAATAGACGGTATGCACGCCGACCACATCACCGCCGCGGATGGCCTGAACGCCGATTTCCTTCTTGGGGCGCTCTCCGATGATGCCTTCGCGGTGGTAGCAGGCAACATCCTTGAGGTCCCAATCTCTGGCCGAAGCCAAAGACTCGGCGAGGCGCAACGCCGTACCGCTTGGGGAATCCTTCTTGCGGTTGTGATGCAGCTCGACCATTTCCAGGTCATAATCCGGGCCGAGCATCTGCACGAGTTCGGGCAACAGTTCCAAAAGGACATTGACACCGACGCTCATGTTCGGGGACCAAAACACCCGTCCGTTTTGGGCGATTGCATCCAGCTCCGCCTTTTGCTCCGGGGTGAAGCCCGTCGTCCCGATGACGATAGGGTTGCTGTTCTTGACGGCGCACCGGGCATTGGCGAGGCTCGCTTCAGGTGCCGTAAAATCGATCACGACGGCCCCGGGAACCTGCGGGTACACGACTTCGGGATCCGTTCCGGCGAGGCATCCCCAATGGGCCAGCGCGTCCAGCCTTTCCGGACGTTCCAGTACGGCCGCAAGCGTCATGCCCTGCTCTTTCGCAAGATTGGCAATGGTCGTACCCATGCGCCCGGAAGCGCCCATCACGATAATAGAAAGACTCATTTTCCCCACCCTCTTTCCTTATTCAGAATCCTGTGCCGCGTTTTCGGAAGAAGACGCCATCACCTCATTGTCCGCCTGCAACAGAGCTAGAAAACCGGCTTCGTCCACGATGCGGATGCCTAATGCCTGAGCCTTTTCGCGTTTGGAGCCCGGTTCATCCCCGACGACCAGCAGATTCAGCCTGCGGGAAACGCTGCCAGCGATTTCCGCACCTGCGTTTTCCGCCATCTGCTGTGCCTTTGAGCGGGGGATGGACAACGATCCGGTGAAGAGGATCTTCTGCCCGGCGAGCGGCCCCACTGGCATGGAAGCCACCGCCGCCTCCTGACGCACAGGCCACAGCCCGAGCTCCCGCAACCGCGCCAACAAGGCCACGTTGGGCTCGTCGTCAAAAAATGCCTTAATGGAACTTGCCACTTCCGGGCCGATATCCGGCAAATTCTGCAATTCTTCAGGGCTCGCCGCTCTCAGCACGTCCATATCGGCGTACGTCGCCGCCAATGTTTTCGCCGTCTGCTCACCCACATGCCGGATGCCGAGCGCGCAAAGAAGACGCTGCAACGTCGCTTCTTTTTTAGCCCGATCCAACGAATCCACAAACTTGGTGGCGAGTTTTACACCCATCCGCTCATAATGCAAGAGCTCGTCAACCCTGAGCGTAAAGAGATCGGCAGGGGTTTTGACCCGTCCCGAAGCGACAAGCAGTTCGATCCAGCGCTGGCCGAGCCCTTCGATATCGAGTCCGGCCTTGGACACGAAATGCGCCAACGATTGCCGGATCATGGCGGGACAGGAAACATTCACGCACCGCCAAGCCACTTCCCCTTCCAGACGGGACGCGGCCTGGCCGCAGGACGGGCATACATGGGGGAAAACGAAAGGCTGCGAATCCGGGGCACGTTCCGAAAGTACGGCCCGCACCACTTCGGGGATGACATCCCCGGCGCGCTGGACCACCACACGATCGCCGATTCTGACGTCCCGATTGCGGATTTCATCCTCATTGTGGAGGGTTGCCCGGCTAACAAGCACACCGCCGACGTTCACCGGCTCCAATTCGGCCACCGGGGTCAGAACCCCCGTCCTCCCCACTTGAACGGTAATATCCAGCAACAGGGTCGTCGCCTGCTGCGCCGGAAACTTCCACGCAACGGCGAACCGCGGAGCCCGCGCCGTATAGCCCAGCGCCTCTTGTGCCTCAAGGTCATTGAGCTTCATGACCACGCCGTCGATCTCGTACGCCAGCGACTCCCGTTTTTCACTCAGCGAGGCGTAATAGGCTTCCACTTCTTCGGAACCCCGGCAGAGGCGGCCTCCGGGCGGCGTCTCGAACCCAAAGTCACGGAGCCGTCCCATGACCTCCTCATACGTACTCCACGGCTGCACCCCACCGAACCGGACATCCCCAAACCCATACGCCAAAAACCGCAACGGACGGGACGCGGTAACCGAGGTATCCAGCTGGCGTATGGAGCCGGCCGCAGCATTGCGCGGATTGGCAAATGTCTTGAGATTTTCCTTCCGCAGCCGCTCATTGAGCAAGGCGAAATCCCTTCTGCGGAAAATGACTTCCCCCCGCACTTCAAGACGCTCAGGGGCATCGCCGTGCAGCACTTTGGGCAAGTTGCGCACCGTCTGCATGGCCTCCGTCACGAGTTCGCCGACTTCGCCGTCTCCGCGCGTCAGTGCTTCGACAAACCGCCCGTTCTCATACACAAGCTCAAGGGCGAGGCCGTCCATTTTTGGATCACACCAAAAAGCATGCTCAAGCCCTTCCTGGGTGTTGTCCAGGCGCTTGAGAAAGCCCTGCCACTCCTCCGCATCGAACACGTTGTCCAGGCTGTACATCCGCCGCGTATGGGCCTTGGTTTCCAGCGACGACAACACCTGTCCGCCGATCCTGTTCGTCGGAGAATCCGGCGATCGCCATTCGGGATGGCGCTCTTCCAGCCTCAGAAGCTCCTGAAAGGCGGCATTGTATTCGTCGTCGGTGATTTCCGGCGCATCCAGCGTATGATACCGATGGTTATGGTAAATCACAAACGCACGGAGCTCTTCCAAACGTTTTTTATCGGCATCCTCGACCAAAAGGGATTGCAGCGTCCCTTGATTCATGGCGTCATCCTTCGTTGCCCCGCTGCCGAGGCTAAGCAATCAAAAACTGTTCCCGAAGCTGCTTGATGCGATCCCGCAAGGCAGCCGCCTTCTCGAATTCCAGATCCCGGGCGGCATCGCGCATCTCGCGCTCAAACTGCTTCAAATACCGGGCCACATTCTGGGCCGTGATGTCCACGGATGCAGAGGCTTCCGCAGGTTGTTTGGCCTGTTTCCCCCGCCCCCGCTTTCCCTTTCCTTCGCCTGAGGAGGTGTACAGGGAGTCAAAAGGAGTGGCAAGCGGCTTACTGATGGTCGTCGGCGTAATGCCGTGCGTTTCGTTCCAGTCCTGCTGCTTCGCGCGCCGACGGGCCGTTTCGCCCATAGCCGCACGCATGGACGCCGTCACCGTGTCCGCATACAGCAAAACCTTTCCGCCGGCATTACGTGCCGCCCGTCCGAACGTCTGGATAAGCGATCCGGTGGACCGCAAAAAACCTTCCTTATCCGCATCCAGGATAGTGACAAGGGAAACTTCGGGAATATCCAAGCCTTCGCGCAGCAGATTGATGCCCACCAGCACATCGAACTCACCCGCCCGCAGGGCTTTGATGATGGCCATGCGTTCCATCGTGTCGATGTCCGAATGCAGATAGCGGGCCGCGACGCCCATCGAATTCAGATATTCGGTCAAGTCCTCGGCCATGCGCTTGGTCAGCGTCGTGACCAGCACGCGCTCATGCTTTTCCACACGGGCCCGGCATTCCCCAAGCAGATCGTCGATCTGCCCCTTTACGGGGCGGACCTCGACTTCGGGGTCAAGCAAGCCTGTCGGGCGGATGATCTGTTCCGCCACGATCCCCTGCGAACGCTCCAGTTCCCATTTGCCCGGCGTTGCCGAAACATAGACTACCTGGTTCAGACGTTCCAAAAATTCATGAAATTCCAACGGCCTGTTATCCAAAGCGGACGGCAGCCGGAAGCCGAAATCCACCAGCGTCGTTTTCCGGGAACGGTCTCCCTTGAACATGCCGCCGACCTGCGGAATACTGATATGGGACTCGTCGGCGAACAGCACAAAGTCATCCGGAAAATAGTCGAGCAAGGTGGCAGGGGGATCTCCCTCCTTGCGGCCATCCAGATGCCGGGAATAGTTCTCGATGCCGGTGCAGTAGCCCAATTCCTGCATCATTTCCAAATCAAGCTGCGTGCGCTGCTCCAGGCGCTGCGCCTCAACCAGCTTGTTCTGGGACTGGAACAGGCGCAGCCGCTCCCCAAGCTCGTCCCGGACGTCGGACATGGCCCGCTCCAGGTTATCCCTGTCCGATACGTAATGGCTTGCCGGGTAGATGACGGTTTTCCCGATATTCCCCAAGATTTCACCTGTCAGCGGGTCGATCTCCCGGACGGCTTCAATCTCGTCTCCGAAAAATTCCAGACGCAAGGCGCGTTCGTGCTCATACGCCGGAATCACTTCCAGCACGTCGCCGCGAACCCGGAACGTTCCCCGGTGAAAATCCATATCATTGCGTTGGTACTGAACATCCACAAGCTTGGTGATGATTGCGTCCATGCTGACACGTTGACCGACCTCGACCGGAATGATCAAACGGGCATAGTATTCCGGAGAGCCAAGGCCGTAGATACAGGACACTGACGCGACGATGATAACATCCCGGCGCGTCAGCAGGGCATGGGTAGCCGCGTGCCTGAGCTTGTCGATGTCGTCGTTGATGGCCGAGTCCTTCTCAATATACGTATCGGACGCGGGAACATAGGCTTCCGGCTGATAATAGTCGTAGTAGCTGACGAAATATTCAACGGCGTTTTCCGGAAACAACGCGCGGAATTCATTGTAAAGCTGTGCTGCCAGGGTCTTGTTCGGGGCAAGCACCAGCGCGGGCCGGTTGACCTGAGCGATGACGTTGGCCACGGTGAAGGTCTTCCCCGATCCGGTAACACCAAGCAGGACCTGATCCCTGACGCCCGCTTCGATGTTGGAAGCGAGCTGCTCGATGGCCGCAGGCTGATCGCCTGTGGGGACGTATTCGGTCCGCAGCTTGAAAAGTGGAGTTTCGGTTGTATTCATAGGTGTTAAATAAGCGTCTCTTCCCCCGCAGGCAAGAGGAATCATCGTTGGAGCTCACCTTACATGCCGGCTGCGTTTTTTCCCCTCTCAGTTGTCCGAATCCACCGTGCCCTCCCCTTTTCGGTCATAACTGTTTGCGGGGTCAGTATTGTCGTCTTCCCTTGCATGGGATAAAACGAAAAAAGCCACTCACCAAAGGACCGTTTTTTCGAGCCTCCCCTCTCACCTTGTTCTGGAGCTACACGGATGCAAAAGGATTTTCTCCACGTCCTTCCTGTCGAGGAAGTCATTTCCCGGCTACTCGACGTTTCTCCCCTTCCCCAAGAAAGCAAACGGCTGGACAAGCTTTCCGGCGGCCCCATACTGGCTGAAACGATTATGGCCACGGAAACCTTGCCGCCAGCCAACCGCTCGGGAATGGATGGCTATGCCGTGCAAGCTTCCGATCTCTTCGGGGCTTCGGAGGCTAATCCTGTGTGGCTTGACTGCGTCGGGGAAATCGCCATCGACCGGCCGCCCAACTTCACGCTCCAATCCGGACAGTGTGCTGCTATCGTGACGGGTGGCTACCTTCCCGAAGGAGCGGATGCCGTCATTATGGTCGAGCATACCAAGCCGTTCGGCGCTGGCGTCATTGAAATGCGCCGTTCCGTCGCCCCAGGCGAATATGTCATGCAAAAAGGGGATGATGCTCAAGAAGGTACCCCCCTCCTTGAGCGGGGAACAAAACTCCGCGCACAAGAAATCGGGCTCTTAGCGGCTCTTGGCATCACCGAGGTTCCCGTTATCAGGCGTCCGAGGGTTTCCATCCTTTCCACGGGCGACGAACTTGTATCCCCTGAGCAAACCCCACGTCCCGGCCAGATCCGCGACGTCAACACACTCGCCCTTTCAGCCATGCTCCGTCCGGTTGCCGATGTCTCCACATTCGGCATCGCGCCGGATCGGCTCGGACCGCTGACGGCTTCCCTCAAAGCGGCCCTGGCAGGAGAAAACGGCCTTTCGGCGGATGTCGTCTTCCTGTCCGGAGGAAGCTCCATAGGCATCCGGGATCTGACCCTGGAAGCCCTGCAATCCTTGGGCGACACGGAAATCCTTTGCCACGGCGTTGCGCTCAGCCCGGGCAAACCGTTGATATTGGCCCGCTGCGGCCAGACACTCGTCTGGGGGCTTCCAGGACAGGTAGCCTCCGCGCAGGTCGTCATGCACGTTCTGGGGGTTCCCTTTCTCCGCCACCTTGCCGGGCATTCCCTCATGGCCCAGTTTTTTGGTCAGGGGAATTTCCGATACGGGCACGCTTTCGATCAGACATTCTGGCCTTCGCGCCAGGCCATACTGTCGCGCAACATCGCTTCCCGCCAAGGACGCGAAGACTATATCCGCGTGAGGTTGGAACATCAGGCGAACGGCCTTCCGCGCGCCGTCCCGGTCCCCGGCCTGTCGGGGCTCCTTCGGACGTTGCTGGATTCGGAAGGGCTGGTGCGCATTTCCGCACGGATAGAAGGCCTTGAGGCGGGAACGCCTGTTGATGTCTTACTTTTCGAAAGCTGAATTTCTTGAAAAGTTCACGTAGCCTTGCAGGTTTTCCCATCGCAGTAAAAAAGCCCTCCTAGGAGGGCTTTTTTACTGTTCAATGACACATTACCATTGGAATCGGTTACCCATGATTCCGGCACGGCGGTATTTGACGTAGGCATCCCGTGCCGCGATATAAGGTTCCACAGCACTCTTTTTCAGCGATTCGTATGTGCTGATTACCGTCCCCATATCGTTGAAGCGGAGGCCAAGGCTTGCCGCCAGCGCGGGTTCAAACTCAAGGGGACCGATGGGTTCCGAAATCCAGAAGAATGCGGACGTCGTCCAGTCTCCGGCAAGGCCTACCGTGTCACGTACCGTACTCGGCCCGACGACAGGCCATACAAGATAAATCCCCTCGCCAAATCCCCATACGCCGAGCGTCTGGCCAAAATCAGCATCTCGATTATCCACGGGGATGAGCGGCTTACTCTGCTTGGCTACATCGAAAACACCGCCAAAACCGGCAGTCGTGTTCACAACGAAACGCCCGACTTCAATCCAGGCTTCCCCGAAACGTCCCTGCAACACGCAGTTCAGAAAACGGATAGGCATCTGGATATTGTGAAAAGCATTGCTGAGCCCGGTCCGCACAGGCGACGGGGTAATATAGGTATACCCCGTGTAGACGGGCTTAACGACCTTCAACAGGAGGACGTCATTGAAGCCGAACCAGAACCGGTTCCACCCTTCCAAGGGGTCGGCAATGGCCTCAGATTCTTCATCGTCGTAATCCTCGAAGGCAGAATCGGAATCCGCCACGCTAGCCGCTCCAACCGACGACGTTTCAACCGCCTGCACATCAGGAGAGTTAACGGCCTTATCGCCATGCTTTGCCGCGCATCCCATCAGGGACAACACAACGGCGGCACACAGACACATCTTCCAGATTGGGAAAAAACGTTGCTCAGCAGTCATGAAATAGTCCGTTAATTGACGGTGGATTGGGCCTGAAGCTCTCTGGCGCGGGTTTCAACCCTTTCGATCAGCTGTTCAGGAGTCCCTCGCGTCAAGACATCCTGGAACTGCGAACGGTAGTTCTTGATCAGGCTGACATTCTCGATCAGCACGTCATACACGACCCACTTTCCGTTCTTCAACATCATCCGGTACGCCACCGGAACGGGCTTGCCGTCGGACAGGGTGACGATGGTCTGGATCTCGGCGCGATCACCCTTTGTCGAGAGGACTTCACCGGAATATTCGATCTTTTCCCCGTTGTATCCCTGAATTTTGTCAAGGTAGGTTATGAGCAGGAGATTCGCAAAGGCCTTGTCGAACCGTTCTTTCTGGGCATCGGAAAAACTCGGCCAATTTCTGCCCACCGTGCGCGCGGAGAATTCACTGAAATCAAAAATTTCATGAACATATTTCTCGATTTGAGCACGGAGAGGAACCCGCTTAATCGGATCTTTATAATTGGGTTCCTTCAGCACATTCAAAATCTGATCGATCTGCGTCTGCAAAACCGCGAGCGGAGATTCCGCGGCATGGACGGTACCGCAAAGGATAAACACACTGCACAACGCCAAAACCATATGTCTGATTGTACGCATCATAATCACACCTTCCCAAACACATACTTGCTGATGAGGCTTTCAATATCCACCGCCGATTCGGTGTCCGTAATTTCGTCGCCGTTCTTCAACGGTTCCCCAGAACCGCCGGGCTCCAGGCTGATGTACTTATCGCCAATAAGCCCGCTGGTTTTGACCGAGGCGATCACGTCATCCGTAAGATGCACATTATCCCCTAGCTGCAATTCTACAACAGCACGGGGCTGTTTGTCATCCAGCCGGATGGACTTGACCCGCCCGACGCGGACGCCGGCGATCTCGACCTCCGCACCGGGGCGCAGGCCGGACACGGAATTGAACGAGGCCGTCAAAACGTATCCCTCGGAATGAAAAACTTCCATGCGCCCAAGCTTTACCGTCAGGTAAGCGACACAGACCAGTCCGAGCATGACAAAAAAACCAACAGCGGCTTCTTTGGAAAACGACATGGGGATTCCTTCCTTGTCCTTGATGAAAACGTTTACCCTTCGAGCCACGCATCCAGCGCGGCCCGAACGTCCGGATCCGTCGCGGTGGTTGCGACACGACTGGCTTTTTCTTCAGCCTTCCTGTCCATGAAGCGCCGAAGATATTCATCCGTAGAAGCCTTCAGCGCCTCATACGAACCCGAAAAAACGACGCGCCCGTCACGCAAGACCAGCACGTGTTCCGCAATGCGGGCCACGCTCGCCAGATCATGGCTGACCACAATCAGGGTCATTTCAGGGTATGCCTTGCGCATATCCAACAGAAGCTGATCCATTTGGGCCGAGTTGATCGGATCGAGCCCGGAGGTCGGCTCGTCGCAAAAAAGCAACGGCGGCTCCGTGACAATGGCGCGGGCCAATCCGCCGCGCTTCTTCATCCCGCCGGACAATTCATTAGGATAATAATCGGCAAACTCGGCAAGCCCTACCAGATCCAGAATACGCAGGACGGTAGAACGGATAGTCGCTTTGGGCAAACGGGTATGCTCATGCAGCGGCAACCCCACATTCTCAGCGAGCGTCAGCGAACCGAGCAGGGCCCCATCCTGAAACAGCACGCCAAAGCGCCGCCGCACCCGCCGGAACTGGCGTTCTGGGAGCGCGAACAGATCTTGCCCCCCATAAAGGATATGCCCCTGCATGGGCCGCGAAAGCCCGATGACGTGCCGCAGCAAGGTCGACTTGCCGCATCCGGACTCGCCGAGGATGACCGTGATCTTGCCTCCGGGCAAAACCGCATTGATATCGTCGAGGACGACGCGAGACCCGTAGCCTACTCGGAGGTGTTCGAGGCGTATATCCCAAGAAGAATGCTGATCCTTCACCTGAACCTCCTAGCGCAGCATGGCCGAAGTGACCACATAGTCGGCCACGAGAACGAACACGCACGAAATCACAACCGCGGAGGTCGTTGCATTGGCGACCGCTTCGGGCCCCATGCCGTCACGCCGCCTGTGCGCATTATATCCTTGATAGCAGCAGATCAACGCTATCAGCAGCGCGAACACAAACGACTTGATAAACCCTTCCGTGACGTCGGGCATCAGGACACTGCTCTCTATGCCGTGGAAATAGGCGCCTTCATTAACGCCCAACAGCAGTACGCCGGTCAGGTAGCCCCCGATGATCCCGACCACATCAAAAATGGCCGTCAAAAGCGGAAAAGCTATCAACGAAGCGACAAAACGGGGCGCGACCAGATACCCCATGCCGGGAATATCCATGACTTCCAGCGCATCGATCTGATCCGTGATGCGCATGACCCCGATTTCAGCGGCCATGGACGAGCCCGCACGCCCCGTGACCATGATGGCCGTCAGGACGGGACCAAGCTCCCGGATGAGCGTCAACGAAACAGCGGCCCCCAAAAAACCCACCGAGCCAAACTTCACCAAGACATAATATCCCTGCAAGCCAAGGACCATTCCCGTAAACAGCGCAATCAGGCAAATGACGAACAACGATTTCGTGCCGATCACATACAACTGCTGAAGGACCTTGATGAACAGCTTAGGAGCTATGAATATCTGCCGCAATCCCTCCAGCAGGAATAAAAACGTATCCCCAAGGGCATCTATCCAACGCAGGAAGAGAGCACCCGGAACAGCAAAAAAACGAGACAAGATATCCATTCGCTCACCGCCCCCGAACAGGCTTTTTCGAAACCTGTGTTGCATCCTTCAATCCCATTTTGACGAGGACCTGCTTGGCGGCCGAGGCATCCGCATCCGTTCCACGGACGAGGACCTGCACGCGGAACCATTTGGGACGTCCCTTGTTGTCCTTCTCAATGGTCATACGAGTGCGCAACCCTTCGCCTTCCATGCGTTCGCGCAGTTTGTCGGCACTGTCTTTGCTCTTGTACGCCACAGCCTGAAAGACGAAGTCGTATTTGGCCTTATCCGCAGAAGCGGCTTCCGGTTTGGGCGTCGCAGCGGCCACGGGCTGAGCGGTTGGGTGCGCCGCCTTCGCTTCGGGCTTGTTGGGAGCCGCATTGGCCGCGGGCTGCGTCTGCTTGAGATCCGTCATGAACGTCAGTTCCTCAGGCTTCAAGATCCCTTTCGCTTCTTTCGGAGCGTCCTGCCCTTCAGGCGGCGGCAACAAGCGCGCCAGCTCGGGCATTTTCTTTTCGGGATTATACCCCCTGCCGACGATGACTCCGAAGGCAAAAATCCACCCGATGGCGATGATCGTAATGATCCCGCTCGTAATGAGGCCGGAAAAACTCAAACTGATCGTGTATTTCCGGTTAGACAACTTTTTTTCGCCACCAGCATCGCCGCCCCCGGATGAGCGCGACGAAGAGCGACTGGAAAATGGCATCAGAGACATGTTCTATCCTGCTGTCTGAATGGCGTCTCAAGTGAGGGAACCGGAAGGCCGGACCCCACGGGACAGGGTCCGGCTGAGAGCGAGGCGATCCCCCTACATGCTTTCAGGAGCACTTACGCCAAGAAGTTCAAGACCATTTTTTACCACCTGCCCCACGGAACGGAGCAACGCGAGACGAGCCAAGGCCAACTCAGGATCGCCAGCCTGAAGGACGGGATGTTTGGCATAGTAGCTGTGCAGCATCCCAGCGAGTTCCATCAAATAATAGCTGATGTGATGCGGCGCCAAGGCTTGTGCGGCGCCCTTGGCCACATCTTCAAACCGATCAAGGAAATGCAGGAGAGCCAGATCTTCCGCCTCGGAAAGGGGAGCCAGCAGCGCCAGATCCGTCTTTTCGGGCAGCGTCAGCCCCGCCTCGGCGGCCTTCCGCAACACGGACCGTACACGGGCATGTGCGTACTGGACATAATAAACCGGGTTGTCCATGGAACGCTGCTTCACCAGGGCGAGGTCGAAATCAAGATGGCTGTCGCTCTTGCGGGACAGGAACATGAATCTCGCGGCGTCCACGCCCACTTCCTTGACCACATCGGCCAAGGTTTCGAACTGCCCGGCGCGCGTGGACATGGCCACCTGCGTGCCGTTCTCCAGCAGGTTCACAAGCTGGATGAGCACGACGTCAAGATCTTCCGCCTTCCGGCCCACGGCCTGAACCGCCGCTTTCATGCGGGGGACATACCCATGATGGTCCGCTCCCCAGACATCGACCACGCGATCAAACCCACGGCGATACTTATCGTCATGATAGGCGATGTCCGAAGCGAAGTAGGTCAGCGAGCCATCGGACTTGCGCAGGACGCGATCCTTGTCGTCACCAAAATCCGTCGTACGGAACCACAGGGCTCCGTCCTTTTCAAAGGAAAGGCCAGCCTTCTTCAAGCGCTCAAAGGTTTCTTCAACAGCTCCGTGCTCCACAAGAGAACGCTCGGAGAACCACACCTGATGCTCAACCCGGAATTCCCGCAAGTCTTCCTTGATGCCGTCGAGGATGGTCTGCATACCGTAGGCAAAACACCTGTCCTGCCCTTCCGCATCGGAAAGGGAGGTCAGCCCTGGATCTTTGTCCATCATCTCGCGCGCAATATCAATGATATAGGCCCCCCGATAGTAATCTTCAGGCCATTCCACAGCTATTCCGGCAAGTTCCTTGGCACGCAGCCAAATGGAAAGGCCAAGGAGCCGCATCTGGCGGCCAGCGTCGTTGATATAGTATTCCGTCGTGACGTCATAACCGGCAAAACGGAGGATGCGCGCCAAGGTATCGCCCACCGCCGCGCCCCGGCCATGACCGATATGGAGAGGGCCGGTGGGGTTGGCCGAAACGTACTCCACCTGTACCTTGCAGCCTTTCCCAACAGTGGCCTGCCCAAAGCGATCGGCGGCATCATCAATGCGCCGGATCGTTTCACGCCAGAACTCGGGGCTGAACGTCACGTTCAGAAAGCCGGGGCCAGCCACTTCAACGGAGGCCAAGGAAGCATCCTCATTCCGCAGGGCTTCGGCCATTTTTGCGGCCAGCTCGCGCGGCGGCATCCCTGCGGCCTTGGCGGATACCAACGCCAGGTTGGAAGCCAGATCGCCGTGCTTGGGATCTTTGGAAGGTTCGATGACGGCCTTATCCGGCCAGGGAAGGTTGATATTTTTCAGTACAGCCCTGAAAGAAGCCTCAAGATGCTGTTCGGCGCGCATGCAATACCTCGAAATCGGAACGGTTAATAAAGATAGACGTAAAGCGGTTATTCTACCGCAACACCCGCAAAAGTAAAGTAAGCTGTCTCAGGGACTGCCCGCGGCCTTGCCGGGCAACGAAAAATGAGGGGAGCCTTTTCGAAAAACAGCTCCGCCCTGCGGGACAAGCCGAGAGAGTTCCCCTCTACGATCTGTTCTGGAGACGCCGATTCGTCAGCCGTGTGGGGAGGGCCGCAAAAGGATCTTCAGGCCACGGGTGCTTCGGATACCGCCCCCGCATTTCCGCTCTGACGGCTGGATACCCATTCTTCCAAAATCCTTTGAGATCACGGGTGATCTGCAAGGGCCTTCCCGCAGGGGACAGGAGGTGGACAAGAACCGGAACCTTCCCTTCAGCTATCGCGGGGGATTCCTGCATACCAAACATCTCTTGGAGCTTGACCGCAAGAACCGGCACTATCCCTTCCGCCGAGGCCTCGTAGAGCAGACGGATAAAGGATCCTGAAGGGACTTCCATATGAGTGGGGGCCATCGCATCAAGCTCCCGCTGCTTGCGCCACGGGAGCAACGCATGAAGGGCCGCCGCCAGATCGATTTTCGAGAACTGAGAACGCCGGGATATGCCTTGCAAAAAGGGGACAAGCCAGTCTTCTAGCCCCGTTAAGAGCGCTTCTTCCGAAACGTCGGGCCAGTCCCCGCCTTTATCCACGGCCCGCAGCAGCTCGACGCGCATCCGCCATTGATGCAGCTCTTCCGTCCACGGCAAACACGACATCCCGAGTTCCCGGATACCCGAAAGCACCGCTTGCGCCATCCGGTCCGCAAGGGACGCGTCACCGTTTCTCAACGGGGTTTCTTCTATAATGAATGCCCCGAAGCTCACGCGCTTCCGCGCCGCTACAGCCTGTTCCCGGCTGTCCCACACGACCTCTTCGTTCTTGGTAAACTGAGTCTGGTACAATGCCGCAACCGTTTCCTGAGAAAGCGGCGCAGCCTGCCAGATGCGCACATTGCCGGAGCCACCGTTGACGGCCCCCACAGCCAGCACGGGCTCGTCGGCCAACGAGTCCGTATCGTCCAGAAAGCCGCCGCGCCCGTTGGCCATACGATAACTGCCCCGGCTCCGTTTCTGGGCAAGGCGATCCGGGTACGCCAAGGCGAGCAAGACACCGGCCTGTTCCTCTTCCGGTATGCTCATGGGGGTCCGGTGCGGCGGTTCTCCCGCCGCATCAACCAACCGCCCTATCTGGCGGGCCGCCTCACGAATGCGGAAAACGGCGGGCGAACCCTGACCGTGTCCGAGCAACGCCAGACGCGGGCGGATATCCACATCGCGCAGGCGCAGCGGATCACGCTCATCAGCCATTGCCGCCAACAGGCAGGCGGCCTTGCCAAGCCCAAACGCTTTGGCTGCAAGAACCATGTGCGCAAGCCTCGGATGCAAGGGAAGACGGGCCATAGCCCTTCCCCGTGCGGTCACCCTCCCCGCCGCGTCGACTGCCTCCAGGCTGCGGAGCAAGGGAATGGCCTGATTGACCGCTTCCACCGGGGGCTCGTCCAGCCAGTGCAGGGAAGCAGGGGCGGTGATCCCCCATGCGGCAAGCTCAAGGTACAGCGGGGCCATGTCGGCGTCCAATATTTCCGGGCGGATATGGGCCGCCATTCCCGCTTCGTCCCCTTGATGCCACAGCCGGTAACATACGCCCGGCTCCGTCCGCCCTGCCCGGCCCCTACGCTGCTCGGCACTGGCGAGGGATACGCGCTCCGTGACAAGCCGGGACATGCCCGTTCCCGCGTCGAAACGCACTGTGCGGGCCAAGCCGGAGTCGATGACTACCCGCACACCTTCGATCGTCAGACTGGTTTCCGCAATGGACGTCGCAAGCACTATCTTCCGTACCGGAGCCCAAACCGGCGCAATGGCGGCATCCTGCTCCGCTGCGGGCAGATCGCCGTACAGCGGACAAAGATGTACGGTATCCGATCGCACGTCTTGAAGTAACGCTTCAACTTTTCGGATTTCGCCCGTTCCCGGCAGGAACACGAGGATACTGCCGTTCTCCTCCCGCAGCGCGCGCCGGACGGCGTCCGCAACCCACCTCTCCATTGGAATGTCTGCCCGGGGCAGCGGAAGATGGTACGTCTCCACGGGCCACGCGCGCCCCTCGCTCCTCAGCACCGGGACCGCTCCGGAAAAATCCTGTTGCAGCAGCTTGAGGAGCGGCCCGGAATCCAATGTGGCCGACATGATCAGCAACCGCAGATCATCACGCAGGCCCTGCTGGCAATCAAGCGCAAGGGCAAGCCCCAAATCGGCGTTCAGGCTGCGCTCATGAAACTCGTCAAAAATCAGGCAGCCGACGCCCTGAAGCTCGGGATCGTCCTGGAGCATCCGGGTCAAGACGCCTTCGGTCACCACCGTAATCCGGGTGGACGCGCTCACCCGGGAATCCAAGCGCACCCGATACCCCACGGTCTGGCCGACCTTTTCCCCAAGCAGAGAAGCCATGTACCGGGCCGCGTTCCGGGCGGCCATGCGCCGAGGCTCCAGCATCAGGATGCCTTTGCCGTCGAGCCATGCCGCCCGGAGCAATGCCAAGGGAACCCGCGTCGTCTTGCCCGCGCCGGGCGCCGCTTCAAGTATACATCGGGTCCCGCTGCCCAATGTTTCAAGCAGATCCGGGAGCAGGGCCTCAATGGGCAGGACTTCTGTGGTATGATTGAACATGCCCCCCTCTAGCACGAATCCCCCCTCCCGGAAAGCGTGCCTTCCAGCCGTCGGGTGGTGAGCTTTTTCTTGAAGAGCGGCTTCGCCTGATCTATGTTCCCAATACCGCCTGAGCCGCTGGATCGGCGGAGGCCGGGCGTTCATGAACCATTCATATTTTCTGGAGAGCGATATGTCCCTTATGGAAGCGCCGGAGCGCAACCTCGCCTTTGATCTTGTCCGTGTCACCGAAGCCGCCGCTCTGGCATCCGCGCGCTGGCTCGGGCGCGGCGATAAAAACGCCGGAGACGGCGCCGCCGTGGACGCCATGCGCCTGTCCTTCAACTCCCTGCCCATCGCGGGCAAAGTCGTCATTGGGGAAGGGGAAAAGGACGAAGCGCCCATGCTCTACAACGGCGAAATCATCGGCATGGGCAATGGGCCTTCCCTTGACATCGCCGTGGACCCCGTCGAGGGGACCAACCTGCTCGCTTATGGGCGCCCCAACGCCATTGCCGTCGTCGGGGCCGCTCCGGGAGGCAGCATGTACAACCCCGGCCCCAGCTTCTACATGAAAAAGCTGGTTGTCGGCCAAGCCGCCCGTGACGTTATCGATCTGGACGCGCCGGTCCACGTCAATCTCCGCCTCATCGCCAAGGCGCTGGGCAAGGATACCAACGACCTCGTGGTCTTCGTCCTCGATAAGCCCCGCCATCAAAAGCTCATTCAGGAAATCCGGGCCGTGGGCGCGCGCATCCAGCTGCATACCGACGGCGACGTCGCCGGTGCCCTGATGGCCGTGGATCAGCGTTCCGAAGTCGACGTCATGATGGGGACCGGCGGCACGCCTGAAGGGGTGTTGGCGGCCTGCGCCATCAAGGGAGCGGGGGGCGCCATGCTTGCCCGCCTCGATCCCCAGTCCGAAGCGGAAAAAGCCGCCATTCAGGAAGCGGGCATCGACCTTGCCCAGATCCTTGACGCCGACACGCTGGTGCAGGGAGATGACGTCTTCTTTGCGGCCACCGGCATCTCCGGCGGCACGTTCCTGCGCGGCGTCCAGTTCTCCGGGCAGGGAGCCGTTACGCATTCCATGATTATCCGCAGTAAAACCGGTACGATGCGCTACATCGAATCGCATCACAACTGGAACAAGCTCATGCAGATCAGTTCCATCAAATACGATTAATATACTATACGCCGGGGCACAGGGGCTCTATCTTTTTGTCCCGGCGCAACAATGGACGCCGCCCATACCTTCAACAAGCGACGTGACACATGGCTCTTTTTTTCCGCCTCGGCCTTGCCGGGCTGCTGCTTCTGCTGACCGTACTCCCCGCTTCGGCGGAAACGCTGTACAATCAGCCTCCGTTTTCCGAAAAGGAACTCAACCAATTTATCGCCGATCTTCCCCGTTTCCGGGCATGGATCAAAAACAACAAGGAAAAGGCCCACCCGATCGTCAATGAAGCGGGCGAACCCGATTTCCTTTATTCCAAGAACGCCGCCGGGTACATCGAGGCTGCGGGCTGGAAACCGGAACGCTTTTTCTGCATTATGGGGCGGGCCGCCGCCGCTGTCGCCATCATCCAGCAAGGGGACGCCATCACAAAGGAGCCCCCCGTTGAAATGCCCAATGTAAGCGACGACGAACTCGACGTTGTCCGGCGCAATCTCCCCGGCCTGCTCAAGGCCATCAGCCCGGCCCCAACCCCCAAAAAGTAGAGGTCTATATGTCTACTGTCCCCACCGCCGTCCTTTTCCCCGGCCAAGGTTCCCAAGAGCCCGGTATGGGCCGCGATGTTGCCGAAGCATCGAAAGAAGCCATGGAGCTCTGGAAAAAAGCCGAACAGATCAGCGGCCTTCCCCTGCGCGCCGTCTACTGGGAAAGCGACGACGCGGCGCTCATGGCCGACACCAAGTACCTCCAGCCCGCGTTGACGGTCGTCAACGTGACGCTGTGGCAGGCGCTTTCCGGAAAGCTGTCCCCCGCCTGCGCCGCCGGCCACAGCCTTGGCGAATACAGCGCTTTGGCCGCTGCCGGAGCCCTATCCCCCGAATCTACCCTTGAACTGGTAAGCCTGCGCGGGAAGCTGATGGCGGACGCCGATCCCGACGGCAAGGGCGGCATGGCGGCAATCCTCAAGCTCAACCGCGAAGCCGTGAACGAAATCGCCAAGGCCGCTGCGGAAGCCACGGGAGAAATCCTCATTGTGGCCAACCACAACACCCCGGCCCAGTTCGTCATCAGCGGGACCAAGGCGGCGGTGGAAGCGGCCCTTCCGCTCGTTAAGGAAAAGAAAGGCCGGGCGGTTCCCCTTCCGGTCAGCGGAGCCTTCCACAGCCCGCTGATGGATACGGCCGCGCAGGAACTCGCCAAGGCGCTCAACAAAATGACGTGGTCCAGACCGCGTTTTCCCGTTTACAGCAATGTGACCGGCAAAGCGGTGACGGATGGCGAAAGCCTGCGCGAACTCGCCACCGTTCAGATGATTTCCTCGGTCCTGTGGATCGATACTATCGCCAACCAGTGGCACGACGGCATCCGCTCATGGGTTGAAGTGGGCCCGAAGGGAACCCTCTCCCGTATGGTCAAACCCATCCTCGACGCCGTTCCGGTGGAGGAAGAAGTCGCCATCACGGCTGTTGGCTCTCTGGAAGGCGTGAACGCCTTCGCCTGATCCCTCACGCCAAATCAAAACCGCCCGCATACAAAAGAAGGGAGGACGTTGAAAAACGCCCTCCCTTCCTTTGTATCGGATCAATCTCTCTATCGGGTCAACTTGCGGAACTTCAAGCGGTGCGGCTGATCCGCGTCCTTACCGAGGCGCTTCTTGCGATCTTCCTCGTATTCCGAATAGTTCCCGTCAAAGAACACAACCGACGAATCGCCTTCAAACGCCATAATGTGCGTAGCGATGCGATCGAGGAACCAGCGGTCGTGGCTGACGACCAGTACGCAGCCCGCGAAATTTTCCAGACCGTCTTCAAGGGCACGCATGGTGTTTACGTCAATATCGTTCGTCGGTTCGTCAAGCAGGATGACGTTGGCACCGGATTTGAGCATCCGGGCGGTGTGTACGCGGTTCCGTTCGCCGCCGGACAGGACGTCAACCTTCTTCTGCTGATCCGAGCCCGTGAAGTTGAAACGGGAGCAATAGGCGCGGGCGTTGATTTCCCGGTTGCCGAGCTTGATTGTCTCGGCACCGTCGCTGATCAGCTCATATACGGTCTTGCCCGGCGTCAGGGACTCACGCTGCTGATCCACATACGCGAACTGAACGGTGTCGCCGATGGTCAACGTGCCCGCGTCAGGCTTTTCCTGCCCCACAAGCATCTTGAAGAGCGTCGTCTTACCCGCACCGTTCGGACCGATAATGCCCACGATAGCGCCCGCCGGAATGATGAAATTCACATCTTCCATCAATTCCTTGTCGCCGAGGGCCTTGCTGATGCCCACGGCTTCGATGACCTTCTTGCCCAGACGGGGGCCTGCGGGGATATAGATTTCCAGTTCGGGAGCCCGCTTTTCGCTTTCGTGGCTCAGCATGGCCTCATAGGCGTTGATACGCGCCTTGCCCTTGGCATGACGCCCCTTGGGGGACATGCGGATCCATTCCAACTCACGGCTGAGGGTCTTGCGGCGCTCGTCCTCGGCCTTGTCTTCCTGAGCGAGGCGCTTTTCTTTCTGCTCCAGCCAAGAGGAATAATTGCCCTTCCACGGAATCCCGCGGCCACGATCCAGCTCGAGAATCCATCCCGCGACGTTGTCGAGGAAGTAACGGTCGTGGGTCACGGCAATGACCGTACCGGGGAAATTCTGGAGGTACCGTTCCAACCACGCCACGGATTCGGCGTCCAAGTGGTTGGTAGGTTCGTCGAGCAGAAGGATGTCGGGATTCTGCAGCAGCAGGCGGCACAGCGCCACGCGGCGCTTTTCACCACCGGAGATGACGGAAACGGGCGTATCCCCCGAAGGGCACCGCAAGGCATCCATCGCCATCTCAAGCTTGGAGTCAAGATCCCATGCACCCTTCGCATCCATGAGCTCCTGCACCTGCCCTTGGCGTTCGATGAGTTTATCCATTTCCTCCGGCTCCATGGGCTCGGCGAATTTGGCATTGATCTCTTCGAACTCCTTGACTAAATTAACAAGTTCCTGCGCCCCTTCCTCCACGACTTCACGGACGGTCCGCATTTCGTTGACCAGCGGTTCCTGCTCCAGATAACCGATGGTATAGCCGGGAGCCAGCACGGTCTTTCCTTCAAAGGATTGATCCACGCCCGCAAGGATCTTCAGCAGCGAAGATTTGCCCGATCCGTTCAGGCCGAGGACGCCGATCTTCGCGCCGTAGAAATAGGAAAGGGAAATATCTTTCAACACTTCACGCTGCCCATGACGCTTGGACACGCGGATCATGGAATAAATAATCTTATCGGGTTCGTTGCTCATGAAATCTCCTTACAAAAAAATGGCCCCATCGTTGGACGTTCCGCTTCAACGACAGAGTCTGAATGAACTCATGACATGTTACAGACAGAAAAAATTTTGTCCAGTGGGACGAAGCCTCGACTGGTTCCGGACCCATCATTTCATTCCCGTTCCTTGTTCCAGCCATTTCCTTTCGGACTCTTGCGTATAGCTACGAAACACGTTAGGAGGAACTTTCATTTTAAAAGCCACTGTGCGCAACAGCGTGGCGAAAGGACTGTTATGAGCAGCACACCAGACGAAATCACTATTGAATACGAAGAATCCGGGCAGATCCTCATCAAGGAACTGGACAAGGTCATCCTCTCCAAGGGGGCATGGACGACAATCCTTTTCCGCTATCAGGAGCTCGACGCGGAAACGGGCGAATACGGTCCGGACAAGTATGCTATCCGCCGTTATCAGAAGTCGGGGGGCGAATACCGCCAAAAGTCCAAATTCAACATATCCAGCGCGGAACAGGCTCGCAAGATCGTGGATGCCCTCTCCGGCTGGCTCGCGGACGCTTGATGCACACCCTTGCCCAAATGCTTTCCGCCGTCCTCGTGACGGCTTTTTTCTTTTTTCAGACGGCCATCGCCCATGCGGACGGCTTGTTTTCAGCCACCGTGACGCAGTGTACGGACGGAGACACGCTTGTGCTTGATACGGGACAGCGCGTCCGGCTTGCCGGAGTCGATACCCCTGAGAAAGGCTCCAAGGATACCCCGCCCCAGTATTATGCCCGCGAGGCAGCGCGCTTCACCTGCGAGCGGACACGGAAACAGCGGGTCAAGGTCATCCCACTTCCCGGGGCATCCCGAGATCGGTATCAAAGGCTTGTCGCGGAAATCATCCTTCCCGACGGGCGTTCCCTCAATGAACAGCTTCTCCAGCAGGGCATGGCTTCTTTTTACGCGCACAAGAACCTCCCCAGCCAGTTGGTACGCCGCCTGACTGCGGCTCAAAAGGACGCACTGGACAAGCGCGCAGGCTGCTGGGGGTTCATCCTGACCCGCCCTCAGGCTCAGGAGCCCTACATCGGCAATAGGAACAGCAAACGTTTTTTCTCCAAAGCATGTCTGCGCACGGCCAATATTTCGAAAAAAAATCAAATCCGCTTTTCGGATCTCGAAGAGGCGTTCAGGTCGGGCTATGCGCCGGCAAGGCCATGCGGCATCTGGCCGTCCGCAGAGTAAGGGGCTTTCCTGCACTCCACCAAAAGGATACTCTGTTCCCATGAATACAGAACGTGGAGGCAAAGATGTGGAACGCCGAAACAGCCCAATTCCTGCATGACTGGTATGCAACGCCTGAGGGAACCTATGCCATCACTCAGGAAAACCGCCTTTTTCAACACTTGATCTCTCAGTGGCCCCGGCGCGGGCATACGCTTCTGGACATAGGGTGTGGAGCGGGTATCTTTTTGGAGATGCTCTGGCACTATGGATTTGATGTCACGGGGCTTGATACCGGTACTGACCTGCTCGACATGGCGAGGGAACGGCTGGGGAACCGGGCTGAATTCCAGCTGGGCCGCCCGGAACATCTCCCTTTCGACGATGAAGAATTCGATTACGCAGCTCTGCTCACCGTGTTGGAATACGTGGACAACCCGGAAGACGTACTGCGCGAAGCCATCAGAGTTTCCCATCGCGGCGTCATCATCGGTTTTATGAACAGTTTTTCGCTCTATCAGATACAAAGGCGCCTGCACCGTCCCACCCTTGAGTACAGGCACAGACGCCATAACCTGAATTTCTGGTCGCTGGCCCGTATGGTCAGGCGAATCCGTCCCAAGGCCACCCTCTCTTTCCGATCCGTATTGCTTGGCCCGCCAAACACATGGAAGAAAGAAGGGCTTTGGGGGAAGATCAACAGCCTGCAAACGCCGCTGCCCATCGGGGCATATCTCGGCCTCTGCATCGACACCATGCCGCGTGTCCCCCTGACGCCTTTACTCCTTCGCGCCAAAGAGAAAGCGTTCAAAGTCTATACGGGGCTCCAGCCCGAGGCCAGCCGGGAGGGGGCTCCTTCCCGTCCCTGATGGATGTCCCTCCTCTTGGGGTGCCCCCTTCAAAGAACGACAGTATTCTCAGCCGAAACACCTTCGGGAGAGATATGGCTCAGGCAAAGGGCACTCCCCCCGCCCTTTGCCCCATCACGGCAGCGGCGCTCCTGCGACTGAAAACGGCCATAACCGCCCCCTCTCGGCCTGGCTCATCATCAAAAGGCTTCATCAGCGTATTTCCTTAGAATGTCGCAGCCCCGGCCCTACCCTTGAGAGAAGCGCACACGAAAACGGTTTCCGCCTTCCCAATGCTCGTGCGCCACTTTCCAGCCCAAGCGTTCACAGCCGCGCAGCACAAGAGAGAGCCCCAGCCCGCTTCCGGGGCTTTTGCTGGTCCCGCGCACGCCCCGTTCAAACATGCGTGCGCGCACATCAGGATCGATGACGGGAGCGGTATCCGTCAGAAGCATTTCCTCCGCACGGAACTCCAACAGAATGCGGCCCTGTTCGGTATAGCGACATGCGTTGTCGAGCAGATTGTGCAAAACCATGGCGGCCAACTCAGGGCTTCCCAAAACCGTCAGCCGGTCGGGCAACAGACTGGAAAAGGTGACAGGCCTCCCTCGCAAGCGCTCCCGGATCTCCACCTCCTCCTGCCTCGCCAGCACACACAGATCGAAAGGCCGGAACTCCAACTGCTCCGGCTTACGCGCAAGAAGCAGCATTGTACCGACCATCGCCGTCATGGACGCAACAGTCCGCTGCATTCTGCCCACAATCGGAAGCAGTTTGTCATCTCCGCCCAAGCGGCTTTCCAAAATCTCCACCCCGCCCTGCAATACGGTCAGCGGAGTGCGCAACTCATGGCTGACGTCCCCAGTGAACAGCTGTTCCCGGTTCAAAAACTCTCGCAAGGCCTGCTCCCTCCCTGCGAAAGCCCGCGCCAGATCACCGACCTCGTCATCCCGAGAACACAATAGGGTGTCATCCAGTGCTTCGCCCCGGTTGACCTTGCCGGTCAGCTCGACAAGCGGCGAGACCAGCCGACGGCTCAACCAATAAGCCAACAATCCCGCCCCGATCAGGCTCCCCACGACACATGCCAGCGCAATATCGGCCATCACCTCTTCCAAGTCGTCAAGGTCCTTGATCTTGCCGACAATGGCGTACTCTTGCCCCTCCTTGTCCCGGTATGTCATGGCATAGCGATCCCGTTTGATGCGCACGAGCTCACGCACCTTGGAACGCTCCGGACGCAAATCATCAGGAATGGCTTCCCCGACGTACCATTTTACCTTCAGTTCCTTTGCAAGCAGCTCGCTGTCCACGGAAAGCCTTTCTCCCTTACGGAGAGTGCGCCCTTCCTCAGCGGCTATGAGCAAACGCATGATCGGTTCCATGTGCCACCGGATGACATGCGTAATCGCATAGTCATACGAAAGGTAGGCGCTCAGGCTGAATATCCCTCCGGTGACCAACGTCAAGACGAGGAACGCCTCCGCGATGCGCCTGCTGAGCGAACGTGTCCTGACTCGCCGCGCCACCCGATTGCGCAATGCCGCCAGCGGACGGAAAAGGAATATTGCCCGCCACAAGGCGCTGCAACCAGCACAAAGTCCATTGAGAAACGACGATGTTTTATTCATGCCGAACCAACGTATAGCCTACATGCGGGATCGTCTTGAGGAGCGGACAGGTAAACGGTTTGTCCAGCTTCTGGCGCAATTCATGGATATGGGTACGCAAGGCATCGCTGTCCGGCGGAAAATCCCCCCAGATGGCTTGTTCAAGTTCCGTTCTGGGGACGACGGCCGGAGCGGCCCGCAACAATGTCTCCAAAATGACGAACCCTGTTGGGCTCAAACGCAGGGGAACCCCGCTCCGGGTTGCGCTGTGGGCCGCGGGATCAAGCTCAATATCTTCCCAACATAAGACGCTGCGGGTCTGCCGCCCCCGCGCACGGCGCACCAGCGCACGCAACCGGGCGTCCAGCTCCTTCATCGAAAACGGCTTGACCAGATAGTCGTCAGCTCCGCAATCAAGCCCCGTCACACGATCCGCAACCGTATCACGGGCCGTCAACATGAGAATCGGCGTCGGATCGACATGTTCTTCCCGTAAAGCCCGGCACACAGCCAACCCGTCCATCCCCGGAAGCATGATGTCCAGCACGATGACGTCAAAGGTACCCGCCACCGCCATCTCCAATCCGATATGGCCGTTGGCGGAACAGTCGAGCTCATAGCCGAGAGGTTCGAGGAACGCGTACAGATTTGCGGTAATATCTTGGTTGTCTTCAATAATCAGTGCACGTATCCGGCCTGCTTCCATGCGCTCCTCCGCTTCCCTCAAACGGTCTTCCGGCAATGCCCATAAACAAGAGGCGGGCACAGAGAATCTCCGCGCCCGCCTTCCCGAACGAACTACTTCACGATTTCAAGGTACCGCACGTCCACTTCATTGGCGCGCCCTTGCTTCTTGTGATCCACCTCGCCCGTCAGCCTCACCCGCGTCTCCGGCGTTACCCTATTGGAACCAAAGATCCGCTGGCCGATTTCTACCGTTATCTTTCCGGAATCATCCTGAAATACATACTTGTTTTTGCTGAGGCGTTCCAGAATATTCCCTTCCAGCGTGCAGGGGGTATCATCAAGGGCATTTTGTACCTGCGCCGCTTTCGTAATGGTCTGAGGGCCGGGGCCAGCGAATCCGCCGGTACTGGCATTAGGTCCCTCAAACCCCGCGAAAGCGGGAACTGCCAAAGCCAAAGAAAGCAGCAAAGCCATGATGTAACGCATACGGATACTCCTTTATGGGGGTTCTCATTCATTGGTGAAGCTATCATGCTACACAGGGCGTGAAGAGAATGTTAAGAGCAAAAAAAGATTCTCTCAAGCGCCCTCCCGCACTCTTCGCATCTTCATCACCATGCGATGTCCTTTTTTCTCACTGAATTTGCAGTAAAAAAACGGAGCGGCCGGAATGCGTTTTTTTGCGGCCTCCGGCGCGCTCCACAACCACCGACTGCATCCGCCCCGAGGGAGCTCCCGCGCCGTTAAGGCGGGCCCTTGTTTTCCACCCGGGACTATTGCACACTTTATACTCTGGAGGTGCAATCATGGCCAAGCACGACAGTATCCCCGTTTCATCCAGCAAGCTGCCCCTGTTCGCCCCATTTGCCGTTCCAAAGATCGGAAACATGGCTACGGCATGGCACGAGATACTGCATCTTGGCACCAAGCAGCGCCACTCCGCCGGAAGCATCGTCAAGGTTGAGGGCGAAACCTGTTTCGATCTCTTTTATATTGATGAAGGGAAAGTCCATGTGGTTTTCGACACGATCGACGGCAGGATGCGTTCGGTCGTTTCCTTTGAACCGGGAAGCATCTTCAACCTCGCTCCCGCAGCCACCCGGTGTGAGGCATCCGGGCAGTATCAGTGCATGACCGACGCCGTGATCTGGCAAATTCCGGGAAAGGTACTGCATGATCCCGTTTTCGCCGCCCGGTATCCCAACCTCATGCTTTCCGTTATCGAGTTGCTCGGCACGCTGGTCCTCACCTACCATACGTATCTCACTGACATGCTCATGGATGATTTCGTCACCCGTTTCAGCCGCTTTCTCATTTCCCTCAGCCTTGAACGGGGTTCCGATGAGTTCCCTCTCGGCATGACGCAGGAACAGCTCGCTTCCGTGTTCGGCGTCCATCGCGCTACACTGGCGCGGGCAATCCAGCACCTCAAACAGGAAGCCATCATTGCCTGCTTTACCTGCCGCCGCGTGGAAATCATTGATATGGAACGGCTGCGCCATATGGCGCACCTATAAAGCCCGCCTTTTCGTGAAAAAATATCCATTTAGTTTGTTTTTATTTTAATTAAATTATTTCATCATAATATAAAAAAATAAAAAAAGCCCGTCATTCTTCATGACGGGCTTTTTTGCATTTTGTCGCATATGCGATAGTCGCACTCACCCATGTTGTGAAAGAAAGAACGCATAACGGCATCTCATGATGCCCCAACTTCGGAAAACACCGTTTTGCTCAGGAGGAAACGAATATGCCCCCAGTCATCGACAGGACCAAATGCATTGGTTGCGGCATGTGCGCGGACGTGTGCCCGCTCCAAGTCTTTCGCCACGATCCCAAGAAAGACAAAATTCCTGAAGTACGTCGCCCCTATGAATGCTGGCATTGCAACGCCTGCGTTCTTGATTGCCGGGCCAAGGCGATCGAGCTTCGGCTTCCTCTGACGCACATGTTGCTCTATGTGGACTCCGATTCCCTCAAACCCAAAGAATAACCCCGCAGCATCAGCATCCTTTTATCACTCGGAGGCAATCATCATGATCCCCATCAAAGAAAGGCTGGAATCGGACGTTCTCATCGTCGGCGGCGGTATTGCCGGACTTATGGCCGCTATTGCGGCGGCGGACAAAGGCGCGAGCGTAACCCTGCTGGATAAGGCCAACACGAAGCGCAGCGGGGCGGGAGCCACGGGCAACGATCATTTTCTCTGCTATATCCCGGAGAAGCACGGCACCATCGATGTGGTGTATGAAGAATTTATGGACAGCCAGAACGCCACCAGCAACGACACGCCGCTTGTCATGCGTTTTCTAGAAACCAGCCCCACGATCGTCAACATGTGGAATGACTGGGGCATCAACATGAAGCCTACCGGGGATTTCCACTTCGAAGGCCATGCCTATCCGGGGCGTCCGAAAATTTTCCTCAAGTATGACGGCCACAATCAAAAAAAGGTGCTCACGGAACAGGCCAAGAAACGAGGCGTCCGTATCGTCAACCACTCGCCCGTGCTGGAACTGCTCCGCGACGATAACGGCATCACCGGCGCCCTGGCCCTCGATATTTCCTCCGACGAGCCGGCCTATCGCATCGTGAAGGCCAAAGCCGTAGTGGTCGCCACGGGATACGTCAGCCGCCTGTTCACGACCGATCCCACGCCGAGCCAGATGTTCAACACGAACATGTGCCCTTCCGGAACCGGTGACTCCATCGCACAGGCGTGGCGCTTGGGAGCCCATCTCGTCAATATGGAAAAGACCTACCGCCATGCCGGGCCCCGTTTCCTCGCCCGCTGCGGCAAGGCCACATGGATCGGCGTCTACCGGTACCCCAACGGCAAGCCCATCGGCCCGTTCATCACCAAGCCCAACGTGGAAACCGGCGACATGACCAGCGACATCTGGGCGTCCGCCTTTACCGATCTGAAGCTCAACGGCACGGGCCCCGCCTATATGGACTGTTCCGGCGCGAGCCCGGAAGACCTTGAACACATGCGCTGGGCCATGCGGTGCGAAGGGCTCACCGCGCTGCTCGACTATATGGACAAGGAAGGCATCGATCCCGGCAGACATGCCGTGGAATTCGGGCAGTACGAAGCCAACCTCTGTACCAACGGCATCGAAATCGACATCAACGGCGAAAGCAATATCCGCGGCCTGTTCGCGGCGGGCGACATGATGGGCAACATCAGCGGCGACATCGGCGCTGCGGCGGTCTACGGCTGGATCGCGGGGCATCACGCGGGGGACTACAAAACGCTCGGTCAGCCCGCCGATGTGGACGGTGCGCCTTTCTGCCAGGAGCGCATGGCATTCTTCAGCAGCCTGTATGAACGCAGCGGCGGCGCGTCATGGCAGGAAGCGAACTTCGCTCTCCAGCAGATCATGACCGAATACGCGGACTGCGGCCCGCACCGCCTGCGCTCCGATACGCTGCTGACGGCAGGTATCAAATATATCGGCGACCTGCGAAAAAAAATCAATAAGGAAATGTCGGTATCCGATGCCCACGAACTGATGCGCGCTGCGGAAGTGCTCAACCTGCTCGATCTCGGCGAAGCGCTCATGATTGCGGCACGCGAACGCAAAGAAAGCCGGGGACGTCATTTACGGGCCGACTTCACCTTCACGAACCCTTTGCTCCGCGACAAGTTCCTTCGCGTTTGGCAGGAAGGCGGCACGCCCCGCACGGCATGGCGCGACCGCCTGAAATAGGCTGCACGCCGGGGAGAGAACCTCCCCGGCCCCGCCACACGGCCCTTTCCCCCCAATTGTTTTCCAGAGTTCCGCCAACCATTCTAAAGCATATACCCGGTAAACGCCTGTACATTCCTGTCCGGTCAAGCCATTTTTCCCTCATACCAACAGAGGTCGTTATGAATCCCGTTCAGGCTCTCAAATGGACCATGACCCTGCTTATCCCTTGCGGCGTCTACTTCCTTTCCCCGCAAGACGTCTCGCCGCATTTCCCGCTGTACATGGGGCTTACCAGCGCCGCCATCATAGCATGGGCGCTCAATGTATTCCCCGCCATCGGCGTGGCGGCCATGCTCACGTTCGCCTATATCCTTTGCGGCGTGGCGGATGCCGAAGTCGTATTCGGGCCGTGGGCCACCGTGCTCCCGTGGCTGAGCTTCGCTGCGGTCATCATTGGTGAAGGCATGGAAAAGACGGGGCTGGCCAAGCGGCTGGCCTTGCGATGTCTCAAGCTGACGGGCGGCTCCTTCAACGGCCTTGTAGCGGGATTCTTCCTCGCCGGGCTTGTGCTCGTCGTCATCCTTCCTTCCATCCTCGCCCGCGTCGTCATCTTCTGCGCCATCGCCGTAGGCATTATCCAAGCGCTCCAGCTCGACGCCAAGTCCCGCATGTCGTCCACCATCGTCATGATGGCTTTCTTTGCGGCGGCGGCCCCGCAGTTCATGTTCCTGCACTCCTCGGAATCCTTCATCTGGGCTTTCGGGATGATGCTCAAGGGGACGGACAAGACCGTCAACTTCTGGGACTATGCCTATCAGGCAACATTCATCAATTTGATATACTACGCATTGTCGATGGCGACGGTCTATATCGTAAAGGGACGCGAAACGCTCGTCTCCGGAGCGCACTTCTCCACGTTCATCGAGCAAAGCTGCCGCGAAATGGGCCCCATCCAGCCGCGTGAAATCAAGCTGCTGGTCCTCGTCTTCGGCATCATCCTCGGCTTCATGCTGGAACCCCTGACCCATATCGATCCCGTATACGTCTGTTGCGTGCTGGCGCTCCTGAGCTACCTGCCCGGCATCAATGTCCTTGACCGCGAAAGCTTCAGCAACCTGAACATCGTATTCCTCGTGTTCATCACGGGCTGTATGGCTATCGGCTTTGTGGGCGGCAGCGTCGGCGCGAACAAGTGGGCCGTGGCGAGCATCGTGCCTCTGCTTCAGGGATGGGGCGAAACCATGTCCGTCGTATGCGCCTATGCCGCCGGGGTCGTCATCAACTTCCTGCTCACCCCGCTTGCGGCGACGGCCGCGTTTACGCCCGCCTTCGGAGAGCTGGGGACAGCCATGAACGTAAACCCGCTCCCGCTGTTCTACGCATTCAACTTTGGCCTGGACCAGTACATCTTCCCATATGAAGCCGTTTACTTCCTCTACATTTTCATCACTGAACGGGTCCTGCTCCGCCACATCGTAACCGCCTTGGCGATCCGTATGCTCATCGTAGGGATCTTTGTCGTTGTGCTTGCCGTACCCTATTGGAACGGTATCGGCCTGATGTAGCGCACTCGGAAATGGAGGGAGCCCTCTGTTGGTTCTCCGGTTCACCTTTCCATTGCCGTCGGCCTGCCGTGTTGCCCCGGATAGATTTCCGGGGCAACATTTTTGTTTATGCTTTACAATGGACTTCCACCGTCCTCATTCTTTTCGCTTTTGGCTGATCGTTCTTACAACGCATTATTGACACACCTGTTTTCGTCTCGTACCCTTTATGAGAAAAGGTCATGAGAACCTATTCTCAAAGCGGCTGCAAACATCCTAGGCCATATGAACATTATACACTCTCTTTATTGACTTTTACCTATATACCCCATGAATACTCAGCCTTTTACCTGACGACTCTCCGCAAGGTGCATGGAATGCGCTTTCCTGCCTGTGTCGGGTCTGGCAAAGCCTCGGCCTCTTCGCGGGAATGGAAAGCACCGCCTTTGATCTGAACGGTATTGTCCCTACAAACAGGCGCAACCGACACGACGCGGAACTATCGGAAAACCGTCATGAAGTTTCCAAACAGTTGCCCTAGAAAAGGACAATGCGGCTCTTAAAGATGAGATACATGCCGTGTGGTTCTTCGCCAACGGTACATTATAAAATGAGGCGAATATGATCACGTTATCCGAAGCGGTACTTGACGAATTGAAGCGCCTAAGAGGACGTACCGAACGTACGTTCCGCATTGAACCCGGATGTAGCTGCTGCCACAGCCCGACATTGGAATTGATTCTGGATGAACCGGAAGACGACGATGTGACCACGGAAGTTTCCGGTTTTACGTTTTGCATCAGGAAGCGTATGCTGGATCAGCTCGGCAACGTCCGCATTGAAGCCGATCATGCGGAGGGATACCGTATATTCTCGGAACGGTCCCTCTCTTCCTTTGTCAAAAACGGACGCCTTTGCGCTTCATAGCACTGTCCATACCGAAAGGGCCGGAAACGTTTCCGGCCCTTTCGTTTTACCCGCCAAAGCGGGTTTTGCTTGTACTCGCGCCGGTTCATCCATGAAGATCCAGCTTCCACATATTCTCCCCCCTGAGCCGATTCCGAGAGTCACTCCAGCTCAGAGGCGAATCCTTTTGCTTCCCCGATAATCCACTGGAAACGCGATGAAGAAAATGCGGTCATACCTGTGAGCTTGCCCTCTTCCCGGCTCTCCGGTATCCTGAGTTGGATACGGTATCGGCCCGCTTTCCTTTCGATACCGCCAACGAGGAGATAGACAGATGCCCTTGCCCATGCCCGAAGAGGAAGAACTACACCGTTGTCCCCACGGAGAGCGATGCCAAGCCCTGATGTTGTGCTCTCTGGACTGTGCAACGAGTGGTGCCCACCCAGACAGGAAAACAAAGGCCGATGGCCGGTTCATCGTGACTCCGTGGTGGTGCATCCATAAGTGCAAATGGTTTTCGGAACACAAGAACGAAGCGCCCAAAAAGTCCTGATCCGTCGAATAGAAAAAATCCCCCAAACAAACGCTTGGGGGATTTTTTATCAAACAGTCGCTTCAGAACTTACTTCTTCAGCCAAGGCATAAGGGCACGCAGCTTGCCGCCCACCTGTTCGATCTGGTGGTCGTTTTCGATACGGCGCTTCGCCTTAAAGCTCGGGTAGCCGCAGCCGCATTCAAGGATGAAGTCACGAGCGAACGTGCCGTCCTGGATTTCGCTCAGGACCTGCTTCATGGCCTTGCGGGTTTCGTCGGTGATGATGCGGCGGCCGGTGCGGTAATCGCCGAATTCGGCGGTGTCGCTGATGGAATGACGCATCTTGCCGAAGCCGCCTTCATAGATGAGGTCAACGATGAGCTTCATCTCGTGGCAGCATTCAAAATAGGCGATTTCGGGCTGATAGCCGGCAGCGACCAGCGTTTCGAAACCGGCCTTGATCAGTTCGGTCACACCGCCGCACAGGACGGCCTGTTCGCCGAAGAGGTCGGTTTCAGTTTCTTCCTTGAAGGTGGTTTCGATCACGCCGGAACGCGTCCCGCCGATGCCCTTGGCATAGGCCAGCGCCTTCTGGGTGGCTTCGCCGGTGGCGTCCTGATGGACGGCGAACACGCAGGGAACCCCGCCGCCTTCCGTGAAGGTGCGGCGAACCAGATGGCCGGGACCCTTGGGGGCCACCATGAACACATCCACGTCCTTCGGGGGTTCGATCTGGCAGAAATGGATGTTGAAGCCGTGAGCAAACACCAGAGACTTGCCGGGCTTCAGGTTCGGAGCGATGTCTTCGCGGTACACGCGGGCCTGATGCTGGTCGGGCAGCAGGATCATGATCACATCGGCGGCAGCGGCAGCTTCCGCAGCGGACATGGGGGCAAAGCCGTGTTCCTTGGCAAGAGCGTAGTTGGCACCACCGGAACGCTGACCAACAATCACGTTTAGGCCGGAATCACGCAGATTCTGGGCATGCGCATGGCCCTGGCTGCCGTAACCGATAACGGCAATGGTCTTGTTTTTGAGAAAATCCAGGTTCGCGTCCTGTTCATAGAAGGCTTTCATGTTCTCTCCTTAACTGGTAACTCCAAACATTCCGAAAACACGGCCCAACGCGGACCGTCCCAGAATCACCTGCGGGCATGCGCCTAAAAGCGGATTGCTCGAAAGCTCAAAATACACAAGAGCACAGAGACTGGCAATATCCCCCTCTCCATAAAAACATAACGGATATACGGAAAAAGGGGGAAATCCAGTCTGCTGCGGCTGTTTTCGAACCCAGAAACAACATTTCGAAAGATAAACGCCAAAAAAGAAGCGGCCCGCGAAAATTTCTGCGGGCCACTTTCAAAATCGTTTAGATGTCGTCGCTCTGCATAGTACGCCGGACAGCGAGCGTCCCCGTGCGAGCAAGCTCCTTAATGCCGAATTTCTGCAGCAACTGGATAATCGCCTGCAACTTGGAGTGATCGCCCGTCGCTTCCAACGTCAGGTCGGTAAGGCTCACGTCCACGACCTTGCAGCGGAAAATGTCCGCTATGCGGAGCACCTCGCCGCGCTTGGATTCTTCCGCGTGGACCTTGATGACCATCATTTCCCTTTCAACATAGGCCATCCCGTAAAAGTCGACGACCTTGACGACCGTCACCAGCTTGCGCAACTGCTTGACGATCTGTTCGATGATCTGTTCGTCGCCGCTGGTGGTGATGGTCATGAGAGAAACCCCATCCTCAAGGGTGGGGGCCACATTGAGCGACTCGATGTTGAAACCGCGACCGCTGAACAATCCCGCCACACGAGAGAGGACACCCGGTTCATTCTCAACAAGTACAGACAAAACGCGCCGCATTCTTCCTCCAAGAGCTGTTAAAGTTCACCCAAGAGGGCAACACCTATACGATCAACATCTCGTCCAGCGAGGCCCCGGCCGGCACAATGGGAGAAACATTCTCTTCCCTGTCCACCAGCACGTCAATAACAGCGGTCCTCGGTGAAGCCAGAGCCTTGGGCAACAGCTCCTCAAGCTCTTCTTCCGTCGTAATGCGATAGCCTTCCGCGCCATACGCGTCCGCCAGCTTCACGAAATCGGGCTGCCCCTTCATGTCCGTGGCGACGTAGTTGGCATCATAAAAAAGTTCCTGCCACTGGCGAACCATGCCGAGATGGCGGTTGTTCAGAATGAGGATCTTGACGGGAAGCCCATTTTCGACAGCCGTCATCAGCTCCTGGATGTTCATCTGGATGGAACCGTCACCCGCGACATCGACTACAAGGCGATCCGGGAAAGCCATCTGGGCTCCGATTGCGGCGGGAAGCCCGTATCCCATCGTGCCGAGGCCACCTGAAGTCAAGTACGTCCGCGGCTTATGATATTTATAGAACTGGGCCGCCCACATCTGGTTCTGCCCCACTTCCGTGGTAATGATGGCTTCGCCCTTCGTGATTTCATACATGCGCTCGACGACCTGCTGCGGCTTCAGCACATCGCCCTTGGCCCAGGAAAGCGGATGCTCCTTCTGCCATTCCAGCACCTGCCCCATCCAGTCCGCATGATCGCCCGCCCAGTCCTTCTGGGCATGACCGGACTCCAAAATGGAACGCAACCCCTGCAAGGCACTGAGTGCATCGCTCACAACCGGCACTTCCACCCGGACATTCTTTCTCAAAGTCGTCGGGTCGATATCGATGTGCACGATTCGCGCGTTGGGAGCGAACTGGGACAATTTTCCCGTGACGCGGTCATCAAAACGGGCTCCAACAGCCAGAATGACGTCAGCCTGAGTCACGGCGCGGTTTGCCGCGAAGGTCCCATGCATACCGAGCATACCTATCCACAACGGATCATCACCGGGGAAAGCCCCCAGCCCCATCAGCGTGGAACAGACCGGAGCGTGCATGAGGTGGGCCAGTGTACAGAGTTCCTCTGCGGCATTGGCCATGATCACGCCACCACCAGCCACGATAAGCGGTTTTCTGGAGGTAACGAGGACGTCCATCGCCCGCCGGAGCTGGTTCAGATTGGCCCGGAACGTGGGGCAGTATGACCGCATCACCACATCTTCCGGCCAAACGAATTCGCAGCTTGCCTGCTGAATGTTCTTAGGAATGTCGACAAGCACAGGCCCGGGGCGTCCAGAACGCGCCAGATAGAAGGCCTTCCTGACAGTCTCGGCCAAATCTTTGACGTCTTTGACCAAAAAGTTGTGTTTCGTACAGGGGCGGGTGATCCCTATGATATCCACTTCCTGAAACGCATCATTCCCGATGAGCGGCGTGGACACCTGCCCCGTAAAAATAACCATGGGGATGGAATCGCTGTAGGCCGTAGCAATCCCCGTCACAGTATTGGTCGCACCGGGGCCGGACGTAGCGAGACAAACCCCAACCTTTCCGCAAGCCCGCGCATAGCCGTCGGCGGCATGGACAGCACCCTGCTCATGCCGCACGAGAATATGGCGTAGATCCGGATGGTTGGACAGCTCATCATAGATATCAATGACAGCCCCGCCGGGATAGCCGAAGAAAAGGTCAACGCCTTCACGCTTCAGACTTTCCAAAAGGATCCTGGCCCCGGTGCACAACATTAGTTGCCTTCCTGTTCGTTATAGCCATCGAGGATGGCGTGCAGACGCGTCTTCCCTTCAAGCTTCTGTTTCTTCAGCTGTTTTAACGTCTGTTCTTCCGTAGGAGTGCGATAGGCCTTGGCTTCGAGCTTTTCTACCTGCTTTTCATAAAGAATATGGTCTTCCCAGAGTTCTTTCAGTTCAGGATTGACGGCGGCGTACTTTTCCAGAAGAAGAAGCTCACGCTGTTCCATAAGACTTTCTCCAATACATAGAGGTTTGAAAACGACACTGGAACGCGACGCTGTGCGTTACCGTTCCTTAAGTGCATAGCCCAAAAAACAAGGAAAGGGAATGGCAATTCCTGGCTGACTCCCGGAAAGGCGCTTTCTTCCTTTCCTGACGGCCAGCCCCCCTTTCCGTTTTTCACGGTTTACTACAACATGGCCGCATACTGGAACAGGGAACGGACCACGATGGACTGCACCAGTTGGATGGCGACGAGCACCACGATGGGGGACAAGTCCAACCCACTGATATAGGTGAAGGGAAGCCATTTGCGGATCCTGTACAGGACGGGCTCGGTTAAGGCATTCAACGTGCGGACCACTGGATTATACGGATCAGGCCGGACCCAAGTCAGCAGGGCGGAAATGATAACAACCCAGAAGTACAAAGTTAAAAGCGTATCCAGAACCCGCGCTACGGCGAAGAGGATATTGCCAAGCACAAACATGCTACCTCCTAGAAAATAAGTGTAAAGGGCGTTCTTCTTAAGTACGGCCCAACCGGGGAAGCCGCTCCAACGCACTGCGCAGATGCGCAAAATTGTCGACATGCACAGCCGCGGGCAAATCCGGGCTATTGTATGCCAGCAAGGGAACTCCGCCGCCTTGTGCCGCGGCGGCATCCGTAGCGCTATCGCCGATGAACCCTACCGACTCGGGACCAAACTTCCATGTTTCAAGAATACGGTGAACCCCGGCGGGATCGGGCTTTGACGGAACAATCTCGGCTGTCATGACAGGATCAAACATTTCGCCCAGGTTGAAGCGGGCCAACAAGTCCCACATGCCGCTTCCGCGATTCGTATGGATCCCGAGCCGGACGCCCCGCTCACGCAACCAATGCAGCATATCCGCCAGCCCCGGTTCAAGCTCCAACTGCGGCAACGCGACATCCCGATACGGGTAACGCTCCGCAATGGCCGGCAACAGCTTCAGCTCCTCCGGCGAAAAAATATACTCAAGAGCCTCCTTCGCCGTGGACATCTGCACATATCCGGCCTGTTCCGGCGTAATCGGAGGTTTGCCGACTTCCCTCAGCAGCAGGTTATAATAACCGATATTCACATCCCGGGAATCGACCATGACCCCGTCACAGTCGAAAATGAGGCCGGAAAGCCCTGCGGGAAATGTCCTCTCAAGAAGAGAAGCCAATGTCGTCACCGAGGATTGCATCATGCCCGCTCCAACACATCGTCTGCTGTACAAAGAATCACGAGTTGCCGTCTGTCAAGCCATGGCCTGTCCGATTGCGGCGCTTTTTTCCCGATCAGCTTCCACATCGGCTCTTCGCCATAGGTCACGGCATAGCCTTCAGGCGCATGCCAGCCTTCAGGCAATCGTGCCAGAAGCGCCGGAGGCAGTGATTCCTGACATATGCCAGCTTCCGCAAACGCTTTTGCCATCCGCTGATCCGCCGTGCAGGCAATAGTTCCTTCCGGCAATAAAACTGCTAACAAATCCAAGATAAAGCACCATGATGGCAACAGCGTGGCCGGATCCTCAGGAACCAAGTCCCGCATCATGCCAAGCAAGCCGGAAAGCATCTCCGCATCTTCATCGGCAGGTTCCCTCTCGGTATCCCGCGTGCCCAGGTGGGCCGCCAGTTTCTCCGCCCCCGCGCGATAACGCGCCGAGAGCTGCTCCATCTCCAAAACCCGTTCTTCCTGAAGCCAGCCCAGCAAAAGAAAACGCTGCGCCCAGCGCCGCATATCTTCTGTTGAAACCGTATCTTTTCCGGCCTCTCGGCATTCTCCCGTTTTGGCGAAGCACTTCAAATCATCCCGTTCCTGTGAAACTTTCTGAGCCGTGGACCGGGAAGACGCCACCGTATCCGAAAGGGCCGCAATGCCCGCCTCATCAAGCTGCGTCAGCTCCGCAAGACAAGCCGCTGCCTCCGTAGGGGTATAGGGCAAAGAAATTTTGTGCCATGCATCAGGATTTCGTTGTCCCCAATAGCGGCTCGAGAGCCCCGGCCAGAGAGGCTTAACGCATCCCGAAAACCCCTCAGGGAAGAATTCCCGGTGCATCGTTGGAACATATACAATAGAATCATCCGATTCTTTTTGCATGATACATCCTTTGTAACAATTCTCTTGCAGCCGCCTTGCAATCTTGACCTCTAAACCTCACAGGCGTACTGTGCTTACCATTGATTCCAGTGATCCGCACTTGTGCGGATTTCGGCCCTTCCGGCCTCGTCAAGGCCTCCATCCCGCCACGGCATTTTGTTGTGTACCCTGATGGACAGAAGGATGCAACGCCCTTTGCTTGACCTGCCCGGGATCCATCGGTATATCTCTGTCCTATAAAAACGGAGGCCTTTATGTACGGTATCGGCATGCAAGAATTGCTCTTAATTCTCGTTATAGTAGTGCTTATTTTCGGTTCCAAGAAACTCCCCGAGATCGGCGGCGGGCTTGGCAAGGCCATCCGCAATTTCAAGCGGGCCAGCTCGGAGCCCGACGAAATAGACATCACTCCCAAAGACGAAAAGAAAAAAGACGACACAACCCATTCCGCATAGCCCGCTCCGATTTCAGTTCAGGCTCAGTCCTTGCTGGCGTTTTTCGGCAAGATCTGTCAGAATAATTCCACTCCTCCGATGGAGGCTGGCAGCAACGCAAGGCATATAAGGAAGGCCACCATGAAAGTCGAACAACTTTCCATTTTTCTTGAGAACAAAGCCGGTCGGTTGGCTCAGGTAACCAAAACGCTGGCGGAAGCGGGAATCAATATCCGAGCCCTCTCTCTGGCCGATACGTCCGATTTCGGCATTCTCCGTCTCATCGTGAACGATACGGAAAAAGCCATCAACATCATGAAAGAAGCGGGATTCACCGTTGGGCGAACCGCTGTTGTCGCCGTGGAAGTGGACGATAAGCCCGGTGGCCTGAACAACATCCTTGAAGCCTTGTCCGGCCAAAACGTCAATGTGGAATACATGTACGCGTTCGTACAGGAAGGCGGCGGCAGCGCTACCATGATTTTCCGCTTCGATCGTATCGATCAGGCCATCGAAGTGCTGAAAGCCAAGAACATTCCGATTATCCCCGCTGACCGCATCAACGGTTAGTGAAGAAGAGTGCCTTGAAAAGTCCCCACATTCAAGTGGGGACTTTTTTATGCTTAACAAGCAATTGGAACGGCGGAACAAGTTTTATCGCTTTCCCACACATAAAAAACGCCGCCAGAAATTAATTTCCCGGCGGCGTTTTTCTTTCAGCGTAAAGAGCGGCTAGAGCCAATCAAACCAGCGCTTCCAAGATCCTTGGATCTGCTCACGGGCCTTCTGGGACTGCTGCTCACGATATCTATAGTATGCGGACAGAGCTTTTTCCTTTGCATGAGCACTGACTTCCGGCACATCGGGGAAATTATCCACGATGTACGTATAGCGCCGCCAAGCCGGGCCATAGTTGTTCATGTTCCAGAACACATCCCCCAAATACAGCTCATGTTCGGCAAGGAGCCGACGGCAATTTTTCATTTCCTCGACAGATTTCTGGGCATACTCGCTGTTCGGGTAGGTCTCCCTCAATCGTCCGAAGAATTCCAAAGCCTCCTGTGTCGACGTCGTAGGCCTGTCCACGGAAATGAAGCTCTTCAGGTTGGACATCCCCACCTGGTACAAGACGTAGGGGATAGCCTCATGGCGAGGATGAAGAGATTCAAATTCTTTATAGGCTTCGGCTGCCTCAGGGTATTTTCCGTCAAGGAAGAAAGCGTCACCAAGCGACAATTCCGCTTCAACCGTATAAGGGCTGAACGGGAAGTTATCCTTGAGCTTTGTATAGTACTGGGCGGCCTGCGAGTAGTTCTTCTCTTGCATGGCGTCATTGGCGCCTTCGTAGAGCTCCTGAGCCGTATCTTCTGGCGGAGGCAAAAAGAAATAGTCAATGATGCCACATCCAGAAAGAAGCAAGAGACATGCGGCCAGCACTAGATGACGAAAATACATGCTTAGGCGTCCAGTTGTTCAAGATACGTAAAGGCAGCCGTAGCGGCTGTAGCCCCATCGCCGACAGCGGTCGTCACCTGACGGCACATCTTGGAACGGATATCCCCCGCCGCAAAGAGTCCCGGCAGATTCGTCCGCATCTCGCAATCAGTGATAATGAACCCCTGCGGGTCCAATTCGAGACCAGCAGGCAGGAAACTGTTTTGGGGCTCATAGCCCACAAAGACGAACATTCCATCCACAGGAAGCTGTGTTTCTTCACCGGTTTTGACATTTTTCAGATGAAGCCCCTGCAACGAGTCTTCTCCCATCAAACCGGTTACCACAGTATCCAACACAAGTTCAATCTTGTCCGAAGCGGCGCGGATCTTATCCTGATAGACCTTGGCGGCGCGGAAGCCTTCCCGCCGGTGGATCAGATACAGCTTGCTGGCGATCCTGGATAGATACAGCGCTTCTTCCAGCGCGGAGTTTCCTCCGCCAACCACGGCGACAACCTGATCGCGGAAGAAGTTGCCGTCGCACAAGGCACAATAAGAAACGCCCCGTCCCGTAAGCTGCGTTTCGCGCGGTACCCCCAGAGGACGGGGATTGGCACCAGAGCAAACAACGACAGCTTTCCCTACGATGGTCTCTTTCCCTACGCTGAATGACCAGCCGCCGGGAACCTGCTCCATCTTGAGGACGGCATCATTATACCGGTCCAATTCATAGTCATCCAGATGCGCAGCGAACGCATCAGCCATCTCCCATCCCTTGATCCCTTTGGGGAATCCCGGGTAGTTCTCGATGCTTTCCGTCTTGAGGATCTGTCCCCCCGGAGCAAGCATTTCGATCTGGGCCACGGAAATCCCGGAACGGCAGAGATAAAGGGCGGCAGTGATCCCTGCGGGGCCGCCGCCTACGACAATGGCGTCGTAATGCTTCATGCCAAAGCCTTTTGTTCGATCATGGTCGCGATGCTGGACTTGGATACAGCACCGGTAACCTGCTCAACAACTTCACCGTTCTTAAAAAGAATAAGGGTAGGAATGGCGCGAATCCCATACTTGCCGGGGGTCGAGGGGCTTTCATCCACATTCAGTTTGACCACGGACAACTTGCCTTCGTATTCATTGGCGAGTTCATCGATGATGGGGCCGATGGCACGGCAAGGACCGCACCAAGGGGCCCAGAAGTCAACCAGAACGGGAAGCTGGGACTGCAACACAACGGCATCAAAGTTGGAATCATTCACTTGGGTAGCCATTACCGACTCCTTACGAAAGTTGCTTGTTAAGAAACAAACTGGTGCACTTTTTTACGCGAAAAGGCAGTGCCTCCAACGTAGCAATTGTAGGTGCGAGATCCCAGGGTGTCAAGATGCTGCGGAAAAGATTCACTATATGAGAAAAACGGCTCAAGCTGCTTATAGAGAGTGCAGCGGTGCACGCAACTCCCCAAGATCATCAGGGAGTTTTTGCCCGCGAGGAATGGCTGGGAACGCCAGCCCCTGTCCGTATCCCTTACAAGCCAGCAATTCGCCCGCATGCGCGATCATGACGGCGTTGTCAGTACACAGAAATCTCGATGGCAGCAAAAGCGGCTTGCTCACTTTCTCGGCAAGGACATGCATCGCGGCTCGAACCTGCGTATTGGCGGCCACGCCGCCAGCGACGACGATCCCGGTGATCCCTTTTTGCCGCTCGCGGTGAAACGCCTTCTCCATCTTGAGGCTCAGCGTCTCAGCCACAGCCAGCATATAGGATGCGCAGACATCACACAGTGCGGGAGAGGCCGAGTCGGTACCGGCTTCGCGGACACGCCTGCCCTCCTCCACGAGCACGGGATGTTCGTTGAGATACGTCAGCGCGGCCGTCTTCAATCCGCTGAAGCTGAAATCCAGATTATCCACATGGGTGTACGGACGCGGGAACAGATGGGCATCGGCAGCCCCCCTCTGGGCGAGACGATCCAGCAACACCCCGCCGGGATATGGCAGCCCCAGCATCTTCGCAAACTTGTCGCAGGCTTCCCCGGCAGCGTCATCAAGCGTATGCCCGAGCAGTTCCAGGGACTCCGGAGCGTCTACCCTGTAAATATGGGTATGCCCGCCGGAAACAAGCAGTCCGAGCAGCGGATACAGCAACTCATGCTCAAGGCCGACGGCCAACAAATGCGCATGGAGATGGTTGACGGCAATAAGCGGTTTGTTGCCCGCCAGAGAAAGCCCTTTTGCAAAGGCCACGCCGACAAGCAAGGCCCCAAGGAGCCCGGGACCGCGGGTCACCGCTACGACGTCCACGTCCGCGAGAGTCAATCCCGTGCGGCGCATCAACTCGTCATACAGTGCGCCCAAAAAACGGTAGTGCTCACGAGACGCGATCTCCGGGACGACCCCCCCGAACAGGGCGTGCACATCCATCTGCGTGGCGAGCACGGATTCCACACACTTCCCGTCTCTGACCAGCGCCAGCGCCGTTTCATCACAAGATGTTTCGATACCAAGACAAAGCATGACAACCCATCGTGTTCAATATAAAAAACGATATCCCTGATAAACGAACGATCGACCCGCTCTCGGCATGTGAACACGCCCTGAGGTCGATCGTCCGTCTATCACGCCGCCGGACCGCATCCGGCCATACGCGGATTTACTTCTTGTAAATAGCGTTGATCGCTTCAACATCCTTGCGGGACCCGATAAACAGAGGTACCCGTTCATGCAGCGTGGTCGGCGTGATGTCCAGGATACGGTTGTGGCCGTCGGTCGCGGCGCCACCAGCGTTTTCCGCCACAAAAGCCAGCGGAGAGGCTTCGCACAGGTACCGCAGCTTCCCACGGCTCTTTCCCTTGCGGCTGTCCGGCGGATACATGTACACGCCGCCGTACAGGAGCGTACGGTGGAAGTCGGCAACCAGTGAGCCGACGTACCGCGCGGAACAGGGAGTCGCATTCGGATCGTCAGGATGCTTGAAGTAGTCGATCGCGGCTCGGGCCTTGTCGTCCCAGTGATTCCAGTTGCCCTCATTGACCGAATAGATGCTTCCAGTCTCGGGGATACGGATATCGGGATGGGACAGCAGGAATTCTCCCACGCTCGGATCAAGTGTAAACCCATGCACGCCCTGACCGGTCGTATAAACCAGCATGGTCGAAGTGCCGTACAGGAAATAGCCGGCGGCTACCTGTTCGGAACCGGGCTGGAGGATTTCATCGAGCTGCACTTCACCGGTACGGCCGGGCTTACGGCGCAAGATGGAGAAAATGGTCCCGACGTTGATGTTCACATCGATGTTGGAGGAGCCATCCAGCGGGTCAAAGACCAGCATGTAGTCCCCGCGGGGGAATGCCGCCGAAACGCGCACCAGTTCCGCATTCTCTTCGGAAGCTATGGCGCACAACACACCGGAACGCTCCATCCGGTACAAAAGAACCCTGTTGGCAAAATCGTCAAGCTTCTGGACATTCTCACCCTGAACGTTGATATCCCCGGTGCCGCCAAGAACATCAAGCAGACCAGCCTTATTTACGCTGCGGGCTATGATTTTGGCCGAAAGAACAAGATCATGAAACAACGCAGTAAAGTGGCCCGTCGCCTGCGGAGCCCTCTGCTGCTGCAGAAGCAAATGTTCGGTGACGGTGATTTCAGAAGACATGAGCCCTCCTTATGGGTCCTGTGAACGATCTGAAAGTGAATCAAGAAATCGCCTTTGAATAACCATCAAAAGCGGGCATGTACGCGCCTCGATCAATCCGAAATGGCTGACTCCTCCATTCCCAAACCCTTAATGGGGGGAAGCGGCGCTGTCAGAATGCTGCTGTCCCCGCCTTCGATGACATGGGATTCCGTGACCGGAGCCATCATGCCCTGAGAACTGAAGGCCGCCGGGTGGGATAACGCATCCAACTGCCCGGGCTGTTCGGGGAAATGCCCTTCCGAAGGCGTCGCAAACACAATCGGCTGCGTCCCGAGGAAACGTACCATCCAGATGAACGATCCGGTCTTGTTGGAAACCGTGCCATGTGTGGAATCTTTTGTGAGTTCGCTCCAGTCCTGCCCCGTCAGCGGCGTGGCGTCAACCTCGAAACGACCCGGCCACAAAACCCCCTGTGGCGCCAACACAACAAGATCCTCAGCGCCGCTGGTATAAGTGAGCAGCGACCGCATGTCAAAATGAGCCACAAGCAATCCCAACATTTCCGAACCGGAATAGATGGGAATGCCGGTCAGCACTTCGGGCCCAAGCGGCGTATCCTCAACCAGACCACGCAGGCCCCGCAACTCGTTGCCTCTGGCTTTCTGCTCCAGCATCTTCGCAAAATCAAGCTCTTTCATGGCCGCCGGGGGCTCCTGCGCGAGGACCATGCCATTGGCGTCCACCGCCGCGAGGCCGGAAAGCCACGGGAAACGATGGAAAAGGACCGCCACGGATTCACCCGTCGGCGGCTTGTCCGAGTTCTGAAGATACCGCTCGAGCTGTTCAAGCTGGATGTCTATGCCCACCATGCGCGAGGCGAGCGTCGTTTCGGCGTCATTCAATACCCCTTTGTCATCATAATCAATCTGAGCGGGGGGATTGATATACTCACCGTAAAAAGCTTTGGTGCTTTTCCATGTGCTGTCGAACGTGGAACAGCCTCCGATGAACACCAAAGAGCCAATCAGGGCCGTCGTAATAAAGGAACTCTGCAAGGACACACAACTCTCCAATGTAAACGGGCGTGCTATACGCGCGCCCGTGCTTCGAGGCGATCCGCTAACGACTCCAGAAGGGACATCAACTGATTCTGCCCTCCCACGTCGCCATACGAAGGTTCTCCGATTTCCGTCTGCTCTCCGGGTTCCGTACTGTTTCCGGCCATCCGGGAAACCAATGCGGCGACACTATCGTGCAACTCTCTGGCTTCTTCCGGCGTAGGCGCAGCGGCCTCAAGCTCCTGATAGATTTCAAGAGCACCGACAATGTCCCCCTGCTCCGCGAGCACGTCAGCCATAGAACGGGTCCGCAGCGTCGGCTCTTCAGGGTTTTCATCAGTCATAAGGTCTGAATCCTCATCAGGATCAACCCAATGCACTGATTTTGCTTTGTTTGGTAAAAAAGGCGTCGCGCATGAAGGGTGCTCTCGGACAGGAGCGCTTTCCTCAAGCATACTCTCAAGGAGTTCCGCATCAGCAATGGAAGATTCCTCAACGGGTACCGTGCAAGAAGATAGTTCCTGCGCGGAGGGCGTAGCCGTGCAAAGCGTTTCTTCGTGGGAAACGCCGCATGGGGGCTCGGAATCCGAAGCCTCGATAGATTGGGAAGAGGAAAAACTGCGGCGTACGTCCTGCAATATACCCAAACCACTCTCTAAAATCAGACTCAGAGAATGTTCCGGGTGGCGTATAGTCGAGGCCATCAGCCGGATGGCCAATGCCAGATCCCTGTTTTTCTCCGAAACGGACTCAGCCCACACTTCCCAGAAGGCAGGGTAGCGCTCCAGCAATCCCGTTACAGTGGAAAGTTCCTCAGAACACTCACCGGCACGCGACTGTTCGAAAAGAATTTGGATCAGCAGGAGACGCGCTTCAAGAAAAACAGACGAATGCTGTAGCCCCGCCCGCAAAACCTCTATGGCCTTGTCCGGCTGCTGCGAGTCCCTCAGGAGTTTCGCCAGCGGGAAAAAAACCTTGGAATCAGGGTCCAGCTTGAGGACTTCCTGATACCACTCAATTTTTTCCATCATGAGGCAGGGCTCCACGCGCATTCGCATCTTCCGTAAAAAGATAAAGAATTTCGTTACTCCGGACGAAATTCAGCCGCTGCCGGATCATCTTTTCCACATATTTCTCGTCAGACTGCAAGAGGCGGATTTCTCTGCTCAACCCGGCATTAACGACATCAAAGCCGTCGCGCTCCTTGAGCAGTTCCGCGTATTGTGAAGCCAGTTCCCTATACGAAACGAGACTCTGCGGCCCCCACAACAGACGAGAGACAAGAACCACGTTGACGATAATGGCCAGAATGAGAATAAAAACTTTCCAAAGCGTGGCCTTGGAAGATGTATTTGCGGTGCTTCGTACGTTCATCATGCAGCCCGATCGTTTTCCCGCCAGATGCCATAAAACTTATAGAAGTAATTCAGGCCGGAAAATATCGTGAGCACAAGGGCGATGTAAAGCAGAAAATTTCCAATCAGATGCACGTTTACGCCCAAAAGAGGATAATGGAGCAAGAGAGGAATGATGGCGATGATCTGCATGACGGTTTTGACTTTGCCGTATTTGTCCGCTGCAATGACGACGCCTTCATCAATGGCCATTGCTCGCAAACCGGTCACGGCAAGTTCCCGGCCAATGATGACGACAGTCACCCACGCCGGAACCCACCCCAGCTCAACGAACATGATCAGGATGGAGCAGATAAGCAACTTGTCGGCAAGGGGGTCCAGAAACTTTCCGAAGCTCGTAACCATATTCCCCTTACGGGCAATATGCCCATCAAGAAAATCGGTGAGCGACGCGATGCCGAAAAGCACCGCTGCAAGAAAGCACGTGATCTTCCCCGGAAAATACAACAGGAGAATGATAGGAACGACGAAAAAAATCCGGGCCAGTGTAAGCTGATTTGCCAAATTGAACATAGTATTACCCGCTTTTGGCGACAGTTGTTGGGTTTCTATAGCACAACCATTGTGAAAGGCAAAGAGCAGAATTCTCCGCCACAGCGGTTTTGCTTCGGATAACTATCCCATGTTCAAGGCAATATAAAAACAGGCGGATCAGGCTGACAGAGCGGCCTGATCCGCCTTGCAACATATCGGGTGCGGAAAGTCCCTATTCGGCCTCGGTCGCGGCGATAACGGCGTCCGCAAGGGCCATGAACCCCTGGCGCGCCGGGGAGTTTTCCGTCAGGGAGACAACCGGCACGCCCCGATCCGCAGCGATGACCGTAGCGGGATCCAACGGAATGGCGCCAAGGAACGGAAGCTCATATTGCTTCGCAAGCCGCTCCCCACCGCCCTTCTTGAACAGATCGATTTCCTTCCCGCAGTGCGGACAGCTCAACCCGCTCATGTTCTCGACGATGCCGAGGACAGGGGCCTGTACTTGCTTGAGGAAATCGAGCGCCTTGCGAACATCGGCAAGGGAAATCTCCTGCGGCGTGGTCACGACGATACACCCAGCGTCGGGGATGGCATCCAGCACGGTCAGATGTTCATCACCCGTGCCGGGAGGGGAATCGATGACCAGATAGTCCAAAGCCCCCCACTGTACGTCGGTCAAAAACTGTCTGATGGCCCCCGTTTTCTTGGGGCCGCGCCAGAGGATCGCCGTGTCCTTATCCTTCAGGAAGGAATCCATGGAAATAAGCGACATGCGCTCACCGCAGGGAACGGGCAGCATTTTGCCGTTTTCGTCAGCCATGACGGACGCGGAAGCACCCAGCAGGCGGGGCACGCTCGGCCCATGAATATCCACATCAAGGACGCCGACCGTAAAGCCGCGCGAAGCCAGAGCAGTGGCAAGATTGACCGTTACGGAGCTCTTGCCCACGCCCCCCTTGCCGCTCATGACGAACAGCTTGTGGCGCACATCCTTCAGATTTTGCGTGAGTACTTTGTTCTGCATGGCCGCGGTCATGGGGATCGTAGCCTGCCCCTGCGGGGCCTGATTGGAACATGACGACATGAAAAGACTCCTGAAAAGCGTTAGTCCCCTAAAAGGACCTTCCCGGTTTGCCACAAAAGGCAGGGAAAAGAAACCTTACCAGCCATGATCCCCAACAAGATCAACAAAGGCGACATTGCCGAAAGCCCTTGCCGTTACCCTGCCCTCACGCTTGGATACGCGGAGCAGCTTCTGCTCCCTGCGCGCCCGCCCCACCGGGATAGCCATGATCCCGGGATCGGCCAACTGCTCAAGAAGCGGCAGCGGTAAATTCGGCCCGCCCGCCGTCACGATGATGCGATCAAAAGGGGCCTGGACACGCCAGCCCAAGGTCCCATCGCTGAGCTTCATGCGGATCCCCGGGCTTCCTTCCGGGAAAAGCTCCCGTGCGGCCTCGTACAATTCCCGCACACGCTCTATCGTAAACACTTCAAGCCCCATTTCACGCAGCACCGCCGCCTGATATCCGGATCCCGTACCGATTTCAAGCACTTTCATCCCCGGTTTCGCTTCAAGCAGCTGTGACATGAACGCGACGATGTATGGCTGTGAAATTGTCTGCCCAAACCCGATAGGCAGGGCGTGATCCTCATAAGCCCTCCCCTGCAGGGCTTCGGGGACAAAAAGATGACGCCGGACCGTCCGCATAGCTGCAAGAACAGCCTCATCCGTGATGCCCTGCTCTTCAAGCAGTTTGACCATCCGTGCGCGCTGGCGTTTGAAGTCGGGAAAAATCCTGTGCTGTCCAAGTTCTGTCATGAATGTTCCAGTAAAAAATACTGCGAGTATCCGCCGAACGGCTTCCAAAAGCATACCGGAAGGCGTTGGCCGACACTTGCCTAGACGCTTTCCCTGTGCGAAAATGCTTTCTTACAGTATGACCGTCTTGCGTAAGAATGCAAGCTCCCGCCATCGCCTCAAACAGGTATTTTGCACGGCCCCTTGATTCGCGCTTCGACGAATCCTCACCATTCTGCCGGACCATGCTGCACCTTTTTATGGAGAACAAATATGATTTATGTCAGTGACCTGATGACGAGCAGAGTGTTTACGCTTCGACGTACGGACACCCTTCAAGACGTGCGTTCCCTTATGCAGCTTGCCAAGATCCGCCACATTCCCGTGACTGAAGATGGAGACCGTTTCGTCGGCCTGCTCACGCACCGGGATCTCCTCGGCTATGCGGTATCACATCTTGCGGAAATCAACCGGGAAGAGCAAGAAGAAATCGAATCCTCTATTTTGGTCGGCGACATCATGCAAACCGACGTCAGGACCGTTTCGCCCGATACCCTTCTCCGGGAAGCGGCGGAGATCCTCTACCGGAACAAGTACGGCTGTTTGCCCGTCCTCGATGGGGACAACAAACTCGTTGGCATCATTACCGAAGCAGATTTCCTGCGTCTGGCCATCGCGCTGCTGCACGACGCCTGATCTTACATTACATCAAACCGCTGGAGCCCCCTTCATCACCGAGCGCGCTTTAAGGAAAAAAAATGGGTCGCATCATTCGTAATACCATCAGCTATGGCTTTGTAACGCTCATTCTAGCTGCCTTAGGTTTTTGCATTTATCTCTTTCTGGACGACCTTGACGGGCCTGAAGTCACCATGACGCCCGATACCGGGCGGATCTCGCCGACACAGGAGATCACTCTCAAACTTGCGGACGCCAAATCCGGGGTCCGCTCCGTTGTCGTCACCATCCACCGCAATAATCAGTCTTTGGTTATTCTCGATAAAGTATTCAGCGAGCCGGCCCCCGTTCAAACGACTTCGTTCAACCTCAAGAACGCGGGCCTGCGGGACGGTGCCTTTGAACTGGAAATCACGGCGCGGGACAATTCCCTCATGAGCTTCGGCAAGGGGAACGGGACTACGCGCAAGTGGAATATGCAATTGGACACGCAGCCGCCCAAGGTCCGCATTAAAACGACGGTCCCCGCCCTGCGCCGCGGCAGCGTGACAGCCATAGCCTACAGCGTTTCGGAAGACGCCAGCATGACCGGCGTCCAGCTTGGCGAGCAGTTCTTCCCGGCCTTCCTTCAGCCGAACGGCCTGTACTACTGCTTCTTCCCCTTCCCGCTGGACACCCCAAAAGGAAAATTTACGCCGGAACTGCTCACCCGGGATCTTGCCGGGAACGAATCCCGGAACAGGGTCCTCGTCAACGCCGGGGAACGAAATTTCCGCAAGGATACCCTCAATATCAGCGACAATTTCCTGAACAGCAAAGAGGATGTTTTTAAGGAACTGGTTCCTGATGACATCTCAAACCTTGAACGGTATGTGAAGATCAACAACGAAGTGCGCATTTCCAATGAGAAAACCTTGTTGGAAATCGGTAAAAATACCTCTCCCACCATGTTGTGGAGCGGCGCTTTCAAGCGTCTGCCGGGGTCGGCCTCCAAAGCGTCTTTTGGCGATCAGCGCACGTATATGCACAATGGGACGAAAATCGACGAGCAGACGCATATGGGGCAGGATCTCGCTTCCGTGGCCCACGCGCCGATTCCCGCAGCGAATGACGGCAAGGTCGTTTTTGCGGAGCCCCTCGGTATTTTCGGCAACCTCGTCATCATCGACCACGGGCTTGGCTTGCAGTCCCTCTACTCCCATATGAGTGAAATCCAGACGAACGTCGGCGCTACGGTAAAAAAGGGAGACATCATCGGACTTACCGGTACAACCGGCCTTGCGGGCGGCGATCATCTGCACTTCGGCATCCTCATGCACGGCATCCAAGTGCAGCCGCTTGACTGGCTGGATCCCAAGTGGATCAAAAACACCATTACCGATCGGCTTGATGCCGCCGGGGCCGAACGTTAAAGCGGACTAGCTTTGAAAGCATGGGATGGGGAAGGAGAATTTTTCTGGAGAAAAGTTCTCCTTCCCCAAACCTGTTTACGCGCCCCAATCCTCCCTTTCCCCAAATGTGTGCTTACCGAAGTCTGTTCACAGTTTTTTCTGGCACGGATTGCCCTTGCGGTGACGCGATTCCAAAGCGGAAATCATGATGAGAAAGGACGGAGAAGACGCCGCATTACACAGCAAAAATGCCCTGCAACAGATCGTTGTTGCAGGGCATTTGCATTTTCGCCAAAATCTCTTCTGCACAGCGCCACGCACTGGGAAATAGGATAGCCCTCTGCGAAACGATAAGCGTTCATTACATTTTTATCAGAGCGTATCCCCCCAAATAATATATTCCTTTGGACGGCTTAAAGCGTCTTCGGCTTGCAGCTCTTTCCGCAACCGCCACATCCGCAAGAGCACTGACCCTTTCGAGCTTTCTTTGCGCGCCAGACCATATACCCCACCGCAGCCAAAACAATAAGGCTCACAATAACAAGCTGTATATCCATCGAGTTGCCTCCAATCCTTCTCAAGGAGATGTGCAGCTGCACATTCGTTAGTAAAAGAAATAATGATATTGAAATTCTTTGTCAAGTATAGAGCAATATCGCTTCTCTGCTTTTCAGGAGTACACTCCGATTTCTCCTGTTTCCTGAACCGATTGAACAGAATAAACAGAAAAAGGGAAGGCCGAAACCTTCCCTTTCACAATACGGCTCGTGAAAAGACATCAGCCGAGCAGACGCTTGGCGATCTCCTGAGCGGCCTTGCGCCCGGCTCCCATGGCCAAAATAACCGTGGCCGCACCAGTCACAATATCGCCGCCAGCGAAGACGTTCGGAATGGACGTTTCGCCCGTCTCTTCATTGACGACGATGTAGCCGCGCTTGTTGAGTTCGAGTCCAGGCGTCGCTTCAAGCAGGATCGGGTTGGAGCGCGTCCCCACGGCTACAACCGCGAGATCCGTCTCGTGCTCAAAAACCTCCCCTTCAATCGGCATAGGACGCCGACGTCCGGAGGCATCGGGCTCACCAAGCGCCATACGCTGCAAGGTCACGGACTTCAGAACGCCGCTCTCGCTGGCGTTGAAGTGCAACGGCCCCACCAGCTCGAAAAGCTTCACGCCTTCCTCTTCCGCGTGTTCGATCTCTTCATGACGCGCGGGCATTTCAGCGCGCGAGCGGCGATAAATGATTGTGGAACTTTCCGCCCCGAGGCGCAGAGCCGTACGCGCGGCGTCCATCGCCACGTTCCCGGCGCCAAATACCGTCACATGTTTGCCGGGATAGGTCGGCGTGTCGAAATTGGGGAAATCATAGGCGCGCCCGAGGTTCACGCGGGTCAGGTACTCGTTGGCGGAAAACACGCCGATGAGGTTTTCTCCGGGAATACCGAGGAATTGAGGCAGACCCGCCCCCACGCCGATGAACACGGCCTTGTAGCCCTCATCGAACAACTGCTGAACGGAAACCGTCCGACCGCCGACCCAGTTGGTACGGAACTCCACGTTGTTCTGGCGCAGGCCATCAAGTTCCGCAGCCACGACATCCTTGGGCAGACGGAAGGCCGGGATGCCGTAGATGAGCACCCCGCCCGCTTCATGGAGCGCTTCAAACACCGTTACCTTGATCCCGCGCGCGGCGAGGTATCCCGCAACAGTGATGGAAGACGGGCCGGAGCCGATACAGGCAACCTTCAAATCCGGATTGGTGACGGCGCAAGCGTCGTTATCGGACACGCCCACGCAGGGATCATGCATGGCATTGTCGGCGACAAAGCGTTCCAGACGGCCAATAGCCACCGGCTCGCCCTTGACGCCCAGGATGCACTTGCCTTCACACTGGTTTTCCTGCGGGCACACACGGCCGCACACGGCGGGAAGGCTGTTGGTGCTCTTCAGGATACGGTAGGCTTCCGCTATGTCACCCTTGACGACCTGAGCGATGAATTCGGGAATACGGACTTCAACCGGACACCCCTGACGGCAGCGCGGGTTTTTGCACTGGAGGCAACGGCTGGCCTCAAGCTGCGCCTGTTCCAACGAGTAGCCGAGGGCGACTTCCTTGAAGTTGTGCGCCCGCACAGCAGCGGGCTGGCAGGGCATGTCGACGCGGGGCGTCTTGGCGGGTTTCTTCACATTCTCAGTGTTTGTCATGGCAGCTGCACCTGTGCTCGTGATGTTCGATGGATTGCTTTTCCTGAGACCGGAAGGCGGACAAACGCTGACGCAGTTCGGCGAAGTCCACTTTGTGCCCATCAAATTCCGGGCCGTCGACACAGGTAAACTTGGTTTCCCCGTCAACTGTCACGCGGCACGCGCCGCACATCCCGATGCCGTCCACCATAAGCGAGTTCAAGCTGACGGTCGTGGCCACGCCGAAGGGCAGCGTCGTGCCCGCTACGGCTTGCATCATAGGCACCGGACCCACGGCAACGACTTCCTGAACCTTCTTGTCTTTTTCAAGGCGGTCCTTCAGCAGATCGGTCACAAACCCCTTGTGCCCATAGCTTCCGTCATCCGTCGAAATGAGCACTTCGTCACAGAAGGATTTCAGTTCGTTCTCAAACAGGAGCAAATCCTTGCTGCGCGCGCCGATGATGGCGATCACGTAGTTGCCGGCCTTGTGGTGGCCCTTGGCGATATGGTGCATCGCGGCGATGCCCGTGCCGCCACCGACACAGATCACGCTGTCGCCCTTGACGATATGCGTGGCTTTCCCGAGCGGGCCGGCGACGTCAAGAATGCTGTTGCCTTCGGAAAGCGCTTCCAGCATCATCGTCGATTTGCCCATCACCAGATAGACGATGGTGATCGTTCCCTTTTCCGGATCCGTATCAGCGATGGTCAGAGGGAAGCGCTCCCCCTGCTCGTTGACGCGCAGCATGACAAAGTGCCCCGGTTTCGCCGTGGCGGCAATCTGCGGCGCATCCAGCACCAGTTTACTCGTTCGACCAGGAATCAACGATTCCTTATGCAGGATCGTGGTTGGCATGTGTAAGGCACTCCTTGTTTCAAATCACCAAATCCGAGCTACCCCGTCGCACCTGTCCCGAACGAGCCCCCTTGTCCTGCCGCGTCCGGAACCTCCGAAGGGAGGTCATCCATCCAATTCGACAATCCGCACGCCCTGCGCATCCGCACTGGGCGCAATCCGGCGCCGAAAAACCCGAATCCATTTTTCGCCCCACCGCTCGCGGAACAACAGCGTCGCCAGCCATTCCACCGTATGCAGCACGGGCCTGCGCTCATGCATAGCCATCAGGCTCCGCGTAATGCCCACCTTGCAGGAAGGGCATCCCACGAGAATGGGGCTCTGCGCCGGATAGTCGGCCAAGGCCGCTTCCAGAACGTCCATCTTCCGCTTGCGCAGCGTATTGTACACCAGCGGAGACGCTATGGCCCCCATACCCGATTCGCCGCAGCACCCCGGCGAGACTTCAATCGCCGCGCCGGTCAGCCGGGCAATGGCGCCAGCCTGCTTCTGCACGCCCTTTACCTTGTGGACGCCGACCCATTCGGGATGGCAGGAGGCATGATACAGAACGTTGCCTTTGAACAGATCGGGGTTGGCGTCCATCCGGCCCTGCACAAACTGCATCACGTCGAGATGCACGAGTTCCCCGCCCCCTTCACCAAGCAACGTCGAAGGCTCAAGGCGTTCGATACCTTCACGGCACGAACCACATGCCGTGACAATGTGCGTCACCCGGAAGCCGCGCTTGGTCGCGCAAGCGATGGTCGCCTGCAAAGCCTTTTTGTTCCGCGCCATGTTGGAGGCGAACTGTGCGTCGGCCCCCGAAGACAGCAACGGGTAGCCGCAGCACAAATGCGCTTCGGGCAGGATAACAGCGACGCCCGTCCGCAGCAACAGCCCCAAGGCTGACAAGCCGATAGTGCGGGAAAGCAGGCTTCCCCCGCAACCGGGAAAATACAACACCGCTTCTTTAAGCGCCGTATTCTCCTGCACCGGGGCACCGTCCCCGGAGCGGGGCACAAAGATGTTCCCGCGTTCCAGATGCAGCGCCTCATACAGGTTCCTATACCCCGGTTCCGGACCTTTACCTGAAAACAGCGGGTTATACAAACGCTTCTTGATGGCCTGCGGCACAACGCCGATAATCCTGTTCTGCATCCTCTGGCCCAGCGCCGCCGCCTTGACAGCCTGAGGGATACGGTGCGCGGGATCCCGCACCAGCCAATTCAGTACTTTGCTTTTAAGGGGATGCCCGCCCGCGCCTTCTTCATCAAGGAAGGCGCGGAGCTGCAACGCCACATCGGCGGAGGGGATCTTCACGGGACAAACGGACGTACAACGGCCGCATCCCGTGCAGTGCTCCATCATGGCCCGCAGTTCGGCAAGGATGGACGGATCGGGCCGCCCCTTGTTGATCTGCGAATAGTAGATGGCTTCGATGATCGCCCCAAGCACCATGTTCTTGTTCCGGGGATGGAAATGGTAGGAGCATTCCGGGTACATCATCGGGCACACCTGCTTGCATTTGCCGCAGCGGGTGCACATCTGCACGGAGGCAAGCAGGCTGATGAGCCGGTCCTTATCCGGCAGGCCGCTCTGACGGATGTCTTCGATCAGGCGGTTGAAGGAGAAGGTGAACGGACGCACGGGAAGTTCACGCTGCGTGAGCTTGGCGGGGTTGAATACGTCGCGCGGATCCACCCGGTTCTTGAACTCCCGGATGGCGTCCATCTTGTCCTTCCCGAGGAAGGCGATCTTGGTAATGCCGATGCCGTGCTCACCGGAAACGGCCCCGCCCATTTCCTGCGCCTCGGCCATGACCCGCATGGCGGCTTCTTCCGCGATTTCAAGCATGTGCAGGTCATTGGAGTTGACGGGGATATTGACGTGACAGTTCCCGTCGCCCGCGTGCATGTGGCTCGCCACCACAACGCGGCCGACAAGCATATTGTCGCTGATTTTTTTGATCTTGGGGGCAAGGCGGTCATAGCGCTCGGCCATGAGCCGGAGGAATTCCACCGCGCGTTCTTCCATTTCCTCGTCGGAAAGCTCGGAGGAAGGGACGCCGCCCTGCGCCACGCGGGTCACATTGACGAATTCGCGGTTGAGATCCTTGTCCTCCAGCGCCATGCCGGGCAGACGCCCCAGCTCCTGCAACGCCTGGCGGTATGCGGTAGCCGAGCATTCCAGATTGAGCTGTTCGAGGAACAGCGCGAAATCCGGGATGCGCTGCATGGGAATGACCACGTCCTCGTTGATCTTGAATCCGGACGTCCGGCGGGCGATGGCGGAAAGACGGTGGCGATCTTCCCAGAAAAGTTCGGCTTCCTTCTCATCCTTCGCCACGAGGAGCGCCACGTTGTCGTGCGGGGCCACGATATCCACGATTTCCTGAACGCACTTCTCCAGCAGGTACGGCTCGTCGCCGTCCACCTGAATGATGATGACGGAAATGGGAATCCCTTCGTGCTTGTCCGACTTCTTCTGGTACTCGATGGCGCGCACATACTTGGCGTTGAACTCTTCCAGCGCCGACAGACGGGCGTAATCGCCTTCCTCGCGGATGCGGTTGCGCAGATCCACGATCTGGCCGATGACCACGGCGGCCTGATGCATGGAGCGTCCGTAAAATTCCAATACCATGACCCGAGACTGCGCGGGTTTCTTGTGCACGATGAAGGTCGCATCGGTGATGATGCCGTCCACGCCTTCCTTCTGCATACCAGGAAGGCCGCCGAGCGCCTTGTTGGTGACGTCCTTGCCGAGGCCCGGCAGACGGATTTCGGAACCGTGCAGCTCCACGACGCTCCGCACGCCGCCGCTGATGTCCTTGACCTCAAACACGGCCACTTCGTCAGGCAGAATCTTGTGGCGGGGATGGTTTTTGCGCTCAATGCTGATGATCTCGCCGGTCGGCGTCACCATGCGCCACGAAAGCAGGTTGTCCAGCGTCGTCCCGTATTCGAAGGCGAACGGGCCGCCGGAGTTTTCCGCAACGTTCCCGCCGATGGTCGAAGCGGTCTTTGAAGCAGGATCGACGGTAAAGAGGAACCCTTCCTTCGCCACGGCGTCGATGGCCGCCTGCGTGATCACCCCGGCATCCAGCGTTACGCTCATGTTTTCATGATCCACCGGCGACATCTTTGTGAACCGGGTCGTGCGGACGATGACGGAACGCCGCCGCATGGGCACCGAACCGCCGGTCAGCCCGGACGCTCCGCCGCGCGGGATCAGCGCGAACTTCAATTCATTGGCCAGCTTGACCAGTTCGCTCACCTGTTCCGCGTTGGCGGGCTCCACGACCATGAGCGGAAGTTCCATGCGCAAGTCGGTGGCGTCCGTGGCGCAGGCCACCAGCGCGCTCGGACGGGTGACAATAGCGTCGGGCGGCAGGAAGGCGCCCAGGCGCTCGACCAGTTCCTTGCGGAAGGCGACTTCCGCCTCATGCCCGCTCCAGAACAGGGTGATGCCTTCGCCTATGGTGTTCGCATAATGGTGCGCCAGGGCAAACACTTCCCGATCGAAGCGTTCCTTCACACTCGCCTTGACCGTGGCTGAATCCACGAAGGGGTTGTATGCAACAAGGAACAACTCTTCCGCGATTTCGGTAGCCAGATGCCGCACGGATTCCGGCCAGTCGGCAAAGTCTTCGAGATTGATGCGGAGAATGCGGTTGACGACAAAATCAGGAGCAATGGAAATGTGCGGGCCTTTATGAGGCATGTGAGTTTCCTTATGTCTGGCGGGAAATCCCCATTCGCGGATTGTGGATAAAACAAAGGTGGAGTATAGAGACTCGGCACCGCCTTTGCAAGGCATAAACATTCCAGCCGATTTTGTCCCTCAGAGGTCATTTCTTCTCTTTATGAAAAAAATATCCGCCGACGCCTCCATTTCTGGAAACGCATCCCCCGTTACGGTTCCCTTTACCGCATATCTTGCCGCGAAGGGTTTTCTCGAAGATCTTCTTGCCGAACTCGGAGACGAGGTCATTGAAGTCCGGGGGAGGCTCGTGCTCGCCAAGGGCGCGCCCCGCTCCGCAGCCTGGGCTCAAAACACATGGGAAACGCCCGTTTTCCTGCCCATCGAATCCATCGGAGACGGCGCACGCAAGCTCACCGCCATCCAGCGGAACTGGCATCTGCATTCCGAGGAAAACCATCGCCGGGCCTCCCTCATCCAGGAGAAACTCCCCCACGTCTCCGAAAAGCCGCGTCATTTCGGCGAAGCCGCGCCCACGGCCCCGCTCGGCTCATGGACACTGTGGGAGCCCAACCTCATCCTCGCTTCGGCCCGGTGCTCGTCGCCGTTCCCCGACGGCGTGGTGCAATTCCATGAAAACAAGATCGATCCGCCAAGCCGGGCCTACCTCAAACTCTGGGAATCCTTCACCCTGCTGCCCAAACGCCCCGGCCCCGGCGATCTGTGCCTTGATCTGGGTTCGGCCCCCGGCGGCTGGACATGGGTGCTCGCCAGCCTCGGCGCGCAGGTTTTCAGCATCGACAAAGCCCCACTCGCCCCGCAGGTGGATCACATGCCCGGCGTGAGCCACTGCATCGGCAGCGGTTTCGCCCTTGATCCCCGCCATGCCGGAGCCGTGGACTGGCTGTTCTCGGACATGATCTGCTACCCTGACAAGCTGTATGAGGTCATCTGCCGCTGGATCGAGCTGGGGAGCTGCCGCAACTTCATATGCACCCTCAAATTCCAGGCCGAGACGGACCACGCCACCGCAGCGAAATTCGCGGCCATCCCCGGCTCGAGGCTTATGCACCTGTCCTGCAACAAGCACGAACTCACGTGGGCGAAACTGGAACAGTAGAATGGATGGGCTCTGAAACAGCCTAGAAACGTTGGAAGGGGAACTCTGGAGAAACGCGCTCCCCTTCCCCAAATCTACGAGCGCGGAGCCCATCTCTCCCTTTCCAAGGACTTTTGGGCTTACCCAATCTCGCTCCACAGCCCTTTCCGGCACAGATTGCCTTGGGAAGAATCCACCTTTCGGAATGGAAATACTTGCCTACGCCCTCACGTACAGCCCCTTTCCGAGGCCGTCGATTTCGCAACGCAGCACGCCCTCCATGCCGGGGTGCAGGAGATCCACGCGCTCTCCCCTGTGGTTTTCAAGCTGATACGCGCCGGGGAGAAGTGCCGGACGCCGCATCCCCGGCACGAGAACGGACGCTTCACGATCCGATGACCACGGGGAACGCACCTGCACCCTCCAGCCGTCGCCCTCCGGTTCCGCAAGCCGCGCCACCACGGGCCGGGGGAGCAAACCGGCCGGGGGAGCCTCCACCCTTCTGCGGGGAAGGAAAAAGCCCGTGGACAAAGGGCGTGACGCCGTATGAAACAATTCTTCGAGCAACGCCGCCGTGGAAATCTCCACCTTTCCGCAGTCGGGACCTCCCGCTCCGCGGCGCGCGTGCCGATCCAGCGCCGTACGGTATACGTCCGCAATCTGCGCGACGTACCCGCCGCTTTTAGTGCGACCTTCCAGTTTCAGCGCCCGTACCCCCAAGTCCGCCAGGCATCCCACGTACCGCAACAGGCACAAGTCCTGCGGGGCCCAAAAACCGCTGAACGCTTCGCCCTCGCGGATCTCCCACAGGGCTTCGCCCAAGCGCTTTTGCTCCTCCACCAGCAAGGACAGGCCGCGGTACTCGAAACGGCACGGCTGCGTACACCGCCCTTGGTTGGCGGGGCGGTTGTTCACCCACGCCGACAGCAGGCAATGCCCGGACAGGGCCAAACACATGGCTCCGTGCACGAATACTTCGAAGTCCACACCGGGAAACGCTTCCGCCAGCGCTCGGATCTGTTTGAAGCCCAGTTCCCGGGCCAGATTGATCCGCTCCACCCCGGCCTCACGCCAGAACGCCACAGCGGCGCCGTTTACGGAATGGGCTTGTGTGGACAAATGCAGCGGCACTGACGGGCAATGTTTCTTCGCCAGCCAGATCACGCCGGGATCAGCGGCAATGAGGCCGTCCACGCCCATCCCGGGCAAACGCTCCAACACGGCTTCCACGGCGGGCAATTGCGCGTCATACGGCATGGCGTTGAGGCAATAATACACCCGTACTCCGGCGGTATGCGCGTCAGCTACGGCAAGCCCCAGCTCCTCACCCGAAAAACCTTCGCAAGCGGTCCGCAGGCTCAGTTCCGGCCCTCCCATGTATACGGCATCAGCCCCATAGAGGATGGCGGATTCCAACTGCTCCCGGCCTCCGGCGGGGACAAGAAGCTCCGGCAAACGCTCTCTTTCTTTCATTCCGCACCTTCCGAAAGGGAAGCCGTTGCCGACGAATCTGCCTTTTCCTCCGACTGCGCCGTTTTCCACTGGCTGAGGATCACGCCCCCGAACACCAGCGCGGAAGCGGCCCATTGCCCTGCGGTCAACCGCTCGTCGAGGAAAACCATCCCCATGAACAACGTCAACACGGGCACAAGATTGAGAAAGGCCCCGGTGCGCGAGGCGGGCACGGAACGGACGGCGAAATTGTACAGCAAGAAGGAAAGCATGGTCACGCCGACGCCCAGATAGAGGATGGCCAACGTGGGCAACAAGGGGAAACTGTCCGGAAGTTTGACCGCGGGAAGCGGCAGCAGGCACAGGAAAAAAAGAAGGCCGATCAGCGACTGCATGGTCGTGATCAAGACCGGCGAACACCGGGAAGAAAGCTGCTTGGCGCACACTACATAAAGAGCGCCGCACAGCATGGCCAATACTTCAAGAAAGTTGCCGAAAATCGGGTTCGGCGCGCTTTCCGTGGCTTCGGATCCAGCGCTCAGCCAGACGACCCCGACGACGGCCAGCACAAACCCGATCCAGACGCGCCGGTGCGGACGTTCGCCGAGCAGCAGCCACGCCGCGACCACGACCGCCAAAGGCAACGCCGCGACGACCATCCCGGCCTGAGACGCGGTCGTGTAGATCATGGCGTACCCCTCAAACACGAAATAGAAGCAGGGCTCGCACAGCGCCAGCAGCACAATGTACTTCCACTCCCGGCGCGTCACCCGCCTGTCCAGCAGCATAGGGGCCTCGGCACGCCGCCAGACGGTCACCCGCAAAAGCATCAGCGCCACCAGAGAGCTCAACATGCGGCCAAAGACCATGACCATCGGATCAAACGCCGATACCGCGATCTTGAGCGCTATAAAAGAACTGCTCCAAAGGAGCACGGCACCGAAGAGCGCCAGCCCTGCCCGTACGGACAACGAAACGTGATTTTGGATAAAGCGCATCATGGGACACAGCTCTACCGTGGGAACGCCAAAATGACCAGCCCTCTTAAACCGAAAAGCTGATATTCCGAACGGAAACACGGGGAGCTAACGCTATGGAACCCCGGTTTTAATACATATAACCCATTTAATTTATAATGGTATTCATAAATCCTGTGTGCTTGGCTCTGTTCATACATTCCACCCGCAAAGGAGCAAGCCATGAATTACTGGATCAGCGTTCTCTTCAGGATCATCCCTCTGGCCATGGGCGCCATCTGCCTTGGCTATGGCTGGTACATCTGGGATATGGGCAGCGACGCCAACACGTACGTCGCCGGGCATGTCGTGCTCTTCCTGAGCATCATCTGCGTGGCGCTGTTTACAACGGCAGCGACCATCATCCGCCAGCTCATCCATACCTACAGCGCGGCCTTCAAGGTCGCCCTGCCCCTTATCGGGTATGTGGCCGCGGCCATCGGCATCATCGGAGGCTTGATCTTCGTCCGTTCCGGCACAGGGGCCGAACATTTCGTCGCCGGGCATGTCGTCTTCGGCCTTGGGCTGATCACATGCTGCGTGTCCACCGTAGCCTTATCCTCCACCAAGTTCATTCTCATCCCGAGCAACTCCAAGGCCGGGCCCGGACACCACCCCGATCAAGCGTTCAGCGGCGGCATGGTCGCCCTTTTGTTCGCCATCCCCATCATCTGCGCTCTGATCGGCATCGTCTGGGGAATCGATATCGTCAGATCCGACGAAACGCCGAACGTTGTGGCAGGACACGTTTTGGCGGGCATAGGGCTGGTCTGCGCAAGCCTCGTCGCCCTCGTCGCCAGCGTCGTGCGCCAGATCCAAAATACCTACTCCGAAGCGGATCGCCGCTTCTGGCCGTGGCTGGTCATCGTCATGGGCACCATCGACATCCTTTGGGGTCTTTACCTGCTGATTTTCCAGTACGGCCCGGTCACCATCGCCCCCGGATTCGTCCTTATCGGCCTCGGCATCGTCTGCTACAGCATCCTGAGCAAGGTCCTCTTGTTGGCGCTGGTGTGGCGGCATCCCTATCCCCTCGCCAAGCGCATTCCCCTCATCCCGGTGCTGACGGCTCTGACCTGCCTGTTCATCGCGGCCTTCCTCTTCGAGGCGGCGACGATCAACCCCGCCTACATGGTCCCGGCCCGGGTCATGGTCGGCCTTGGCGGGATCTGCTTCACCCTGTTCTCCATCGTTTCCATTCTGGAAAGCGGCACTTCCAGCTAAGCCCTCGGTAGCCTTTTGGGGCGAAATGACCTACAGTCTCCATTGTCCGATCCTGCCCGCACCCGCGGGCAGGGCGACTGTCCCGGTCGGGCGGCACACGCGCCGCCTCTTCGGCATTCATTCCAGAGGGAGAGCCCTATGCAGCTTGACGAACATTTTCAGCGACGCTTGAATGAGGCCCGGATGTTTTTTGCGGAAGGCAAGGCTCTTGCCGCGGAAAAAATCTACCGGGATCTGCTGAAACCCGATCTGCCCGCAGGAGGCCGGGTTCTGGTTCTGGACGGCCTCGGGCGTTGTCTGCACATTCAAGGACGGCTGGAAGAGGCCGAAACGTTCTTCCGCGAATCACTGCGCTTTCTTGAGGAATTGTTCGGGCCGAACCACATCCATGTGGCGGGCGGGCTGCAAAACCTTGCCCGGCTCCGTTCTGAGCGGGGAGAATGTGAAGAGGCCGCAACGCTCGGCGAACGGGCGCTCGACATTCTTAAGCAAAACCTGCCCGCCGACGATCTGCGCATCGCCGACGCACTGCTGAACCTTTCCTCCCATCAGTACACCGCCAAAAAATATGACGCCGCCGAAGCGAACCTGAAAATGGCGTTGCATCTATGGGAAGCCAAGGAAGGCCGCCGCTGTTTCGGCGTTTCCACCTGCCTGAACAATCTCGGCCGCATTTGCGAGGAGCGGGGCGAAACCCGTCAGGGAGTCCTGTACCATCAGGAAGCCGTGTCCATCCGTAAAGAAATTCTGGGCATCCATCCGGAAACGGCCTTCTCGCTCGGCAACTGCGGCGCGGCGCTGGCCGGGGATGCGCAGTGGGAGAAAGCCGCCCAGACGCTTGAGGAAGCGCTCTCCTGCTATGAGAGCCTCGGGCTTTCCGACAGCCCGGAGGCCGTTACCTGCCGCAACAACCTGAACCTGTGCCGCAACGCAGTGAAACAATCCGCAGCGCAATGATGATAAAAGGGGCCGTTGGGCCCCTTCCTTTCATGCGATCCGCTGGGAAAGCTATTCCAGCATAACGGACATCCTCTGCAGTTCCGGCGTTTCGATGCGTGCCTGAACGGACGGCCCATGTTCCACCAGCCAATCGCCGTCGGCATCGGACAAACCGTCCGAGCGCAGCCGCCCAGCCACATCACGGCACAACGATTCCACAATATCCCCGGCTACCGCCTCGACACGGGGGCCAAGACGCCAATCCAGCCCGGCCAATGCCGTTACGCACGCAGCCGTTTCCCTGCCGAGGATCGGCAACTGTTCAACGCCGCGGTGCGCCCATTTGTAAAACGGCATGTACCGCTTATTCAAAAGAAACGTCATTGAAACGGCCTGTTCCGAAAAACGCGCGGCGGCAAGCATGGCCGTTGCCGTCTCCCCCCGCTTCAACGACCGGAGCAAGTTGTATTGACCGGCCTGCGCCATGCCCATGCACCGGGCTGCAATCTTTTTGAGGCGGACATCTTCCGGATAGAAGCCCAACAGCGCTTCACGGAAAGCCGTGAAAGCCCCAAGCCGATCACTGAACACAGCGCCGTTCGTGCTTACCGCGAGGAACTGCTCGGGCACGAGCCGCCACTGTTTCCACGTCTGAGGAGGCTGCGGCATCCCGATGAACCGGCCATAGAAGCCCTCAATGGACAAAGGCCCGACCCGTCCCATACGCTTGGCGGACGCCATACGAGCAGGGAACCCCTCATACGTATCGGGCAAGCGGGCAAGCAAGGCTTCCACGGCGTCCTGCCATTCCGCCCACTCGCCTTCAGGCAACCATAGACAAAATCCCGGCCCCCAATCATGGTCTTGGGAGATTTCATCATCAAAACCAAAGCATTCGGAGCCTTCTCCGACAAGGCCGACAGCGGCGCGTTCCAAAAACGCGGGCAGTTCCCGCCGGAACAGCGGCAGCGCGCACTTTTCCCAATAGGCCCTCGAAAGTTCCAATCCTTTCATATCATTTCCTTTTCATTGCAAGACGCTCAATGTTCGTTCCGTGCCCCCATCGGGTACGCGGCGGCATAGCGCTTGTAAAGCCACCATCCCAGAGCACAGGAGGCGGCAAACAATAACGCGCTGAGCCCGAACCTCCATCCTTCATCTACGCGCATCCCGCTTCCGATCATGGCAAACAGCAGATTTTGAGGGATATACCCGAGGCACGACCCCAGAAAAAAAGGCCATGCCGGGATGCGGCTGACCCCGGCAAGCAGACTGAACACCAAGTTATTCCCGGACGGAAACAGGCGGATCAGGATGGCAAGAATGAAGGGGCGCTGGACCGCATAACGATTGAATGCGGCAGCCTTGCCCCCGTACCTCCGTTCAACGAAGGAACGCCCGCAGTACCGGGACATGCCGAATGCCAGCACACAGCCAAGCGTCACGCCGAGCGTTGCGAACACGGCTCCGAACAACGGGCCGAATGCATACCCCCCGGCGAAACTCAGCAGCTGGCGGGGGACGGCGAGGCAAATCAGCACCGCCACCGAGCAGACATAGAGAAAGCCCCCCATGTAACCGCTCGGCATATAGACATCTATCCAGCGCGTGACGGTTTCAGCCTGAGGCGCCAGCCAGCGCAAGGCCAACCCCGCTCCGATCAGCAGGACGGCCAGCGCGATGACGCCGCGCCATGCCCGGAAAAACCGCGGCACGCTTTGACCGAAGCAGGCAAAGGATCTTACGGCACGCACCTGTTTAGTTGACCGCCACGCGGACCGTGTCGCCGGGGCGCAGCGCCGTATTCCGGCTCATGTTGTTCAGCGAAAGCAATTCAACCGGAGAGACGTTGAACTTGCGGGCAATGGCCCAGAGGGTATCACCATTTTGAACCGTATACTGGACGATCTTATTCGTGGCCTTAGCCTCGGCCACGGGGCGGGAAACGGGAACGCTGGAAACAGAGGCAACCACAGGGCGAACCGAAGAGGCTACGGGAGCCTTTTTAGCGGACTGAGACGCCACCGCCGCTCCCTTGCCGGGAATCCGCAACTGCTGGCCAAGGCTAATATTATGATTTTTCATGCCGTTTGCGGCGAGGATCGCTTCCTGCGTCACGCCGTACCGCTTCGCAATGGAGTACATGGTATCCCCCTGCTTCACTTCGTGCGATGCGGCGGAAGCGGTTGATACGACTTTCTCACGCACCGGCGCGGAAGCGGAAACCGTGCGCGAAGGGGTCACTTGACGCCCGGCGGACGCAACGGACGTCCCCTTTGCCGACGGAACTCCCCGCACGGATGCCAACGCGCGAGGATCGACGCCCGTCCGGTTGGTTCCGGGGATCTTCAACACACGGCCAGCACGCAAAGGTTCGCTGACCTGATTGATACGCCGGAGTTCCGCCACCGGAACGCCGGTCTTCCGGGATATGCTCGCCATCGTGTCGCCACGCGAAATCTTATAATCCCGCAGCCCGGCATAGCTCTTGCCGCTGTTTGCCGGAGGCAGCTTGAAAAGCAGGGCCTGCGCCTTGCCAGCCATCGCGCGGGGCACATAAATCTTGGTAGAGCGCGAGGGGTGGCTCACATAGCGCTGATACGCCGGGTTGTGCGCCGAAAACTCCTCCCAGCTCATGCCGATGCTCTTGGAGAACAGCATGAGGTCCGTCCCCGGTTTGGCCCTGACTTCCGCAATCTGCGACGAACTTGCGAACGTCGCGCAGGAAAACCCTAATTTATCCAGATTGCGCACTATTTTGCAGACAGCCAAAAACTTGGGGAGATACTGCTTGTTCTCATCGGACAGGCGATCCCGAACACTGTAAATCTGCTCGTTCTTGCGGCGCAACTCAAAGAACGTCTTGGCGCCGGTAGCGGCGAGCCCGCGCTGGATCTTTCCTTCCCCCGCGTTGTAGGCCGTAACCGCCAGATGCCAGTCGTTGAACATCTTATAAAGCTTGTCGAGATAATCCGCCGCCGCCCGCGTGGACTGGTACGGATCGCGGCGCTCATCCATCCACCAGTCCTGCTCCATGCCGTAATGCTTGCCCGTGCTCGAAATGAATTGCCACATTCCCGCGGCCCCGCTGCTCGAAGTCGCCATCGGGTTGTATCCGCTCTCGATAAACGCGACATACGCCAGTTCGCGCGGCAATCCCCTTGAACGCAGCGTCTCGTAAATAAACGGCATATACAGCTGCGCGCGCTCGAGGTTCTTCTCGACGGTATAACGATCCTTATGCACCAGATATTTGAAATGGAGCAGAACGTCCCCAAGCTCTTCCTGCGGCAGATTCCTGTCGATTTCCCCTTCGGACAGGAACGCTTCCTGTTCGGCTTTCGTCAGCGGCCTGCCGTCGTCGGAAGGCAAATAGACCGTTCCCGTTTTCTGTCCCGAAGAGGAAGGCACCGAAGGATACCCTTTGGAGGGCTCCTGCAATACAAAGGGGCCTTTGCTCGTGATATTTTTGGAGCTGCAGCCGGTCAGCGCAACGAGGACGCACAACAGCAGCACCCCCAAAACGCCGGAAGGGCGAAAAGCCACACAGGACGGCAAAACGCCGTTCAAGCGCATTCCGATTGCCCTGCGGAGAAACATAGACGCGGGAAGGACAACACGATACACTCTACTCACCTCGTGATGTTACCCCGGGCCATTCCGGGGGCATAAATCCATATCCAGTCTACTCGACGAGGCCGAGCTTGGCAATCCTCCGAGACGTGACAACCTTTAAGGATCTCATGATTACAGAGAAAAATACCTCCCCACGCAAGGCGTTCCGTTCCGCCCCGAAGGCTTTTGAACAGGACGCATCTCTTGAAAATGCTTCCTGTTCCGATTCCAAAGAAGAACAAGCCGTCCTCTCCGGCGTCAAGCCGGTTTTGGAACTCCTGGAACGGGAACCGGAACGCATCGATGCCGTTCTTGTCCGCAAGGGCAAACGTTCGCAAGATACGGATCGCATCCTCGACCTGTGCCGTACCGCCAAAGTCCGTTTTACGCTTGCGGATGCCCAAAGCCTCGATCGGCTTTGCCCCGCCGGGCATCAAGGGGTCGTCGCCCGGCTTTTCGAGGCCGGTTTCACCGAGTTCGCCGATCTGCTCACGGACGCTACGGACGCTCCCCTGCCGCTCATCCTTGTGCTTGATCAGGTGCAGGACCCCGGCAACGCCGGAACCCTCGCCCGCACGTTGTACGCGATGGGCGGGGCCGGGCTGGTCATACCCCGCCACAACGGCACCTTTCTGGGGGCCGGGGCGCGCCGCGCCGCAGCCGGAGCGCTGGAACGCCTTCCGGTCGCCAAGGTCATGAACATCGCCCGGGCGCTGGACGAGGCACGGGACGCGGGATTCCTCATCTACGGGGCCGCGTTCGGCGAAGGCAGCCTCGACGCCTTCACCACCCGCCTGCATACCCCCGCCCTGCTCGTCCTCGGCAATGAAGAACACGGCATACGCCCGCAGGTTGCCAAACGCTGCCACCATCTCCTGCACATCCCCATGCTGCGGACATTCGATTCGCTCAATGTGGCGCAGGCGGGCGGCATCCTGACAAGCAGCTTCGCCCGCCAGCATCTCGAAAAAAATCCGTCCGGAGAATAGCCATGACATCGGAATACAGCATCCCGGTCCGCGAAATCCCCATCGCCACGCTCGGCCAGGCCAAAATCCCCTCTCCGCTTCCTTACGGGAACATGATCAATACCGGAAAGGTGATGCTGAGCCTGAGCCACGAATACGATGAGGACATCGATACCCATCAGACCCTGCTTTTTGAAGAAGCGGGGCCGCGTCAGGATCTGTATTTCGATCCCGGCAAAACCAAATGCGCCATCGTCACCTGCGGCGGCCTTTGCCCCGGCCTCAACGACGTGATCCGGGCCATTGTCCTTGAAGCCTACCACGCCTACAACACGCCTTCCGTTCTGGGCATCCGTTACGGGCTCGAAGGCTTCATCCCCTCCTACAGCCACAACGTGATGGAGCTGACGCCGGCCAGCGTCGAGCATATTTACCAGTTCGGCGGAACGCTCCTCGGCTCCTCCAGAGGGCCGCAGGAACCTTCCGAAATCGTCGATGCGCTCGAACGGCTCAACGTGAGCGTCCTCTTCGTCATCGGCGGCGACGGCTCCATGAAGGCCGCCTCCGCCATCGCCAAGGAAGTACGCCAGCGCAACATCCGCATTTCCATCATCGGCATCCCCAAGACCATCGACAACGACATCAATTTCGTGCCGCAGTCCTTTGGTTTCGACACCGCCGTGGACAAGGCCACCGAAGCCATCGGCTGCGCGCATGTGGAAGCCGTGGGCACGCCCAACGGCATCGGCATCGTCAAGCTCATGGGCCGCGAGTCCGGATTCATCGCGGCGCAGTCCGCCCTCGCCCTGCGTGAGGCCAACTTCGTGCTCATCCCCGAAGCGCCGTTCCAGTTGCACGGCGACGGCGGGTTGCTCCCCGCGCTGGAACGGCGCCTCAAACTGCGCGGGCACGCCGTCATCATCGCGGCTGAAGGCGCAGGCCAGCACCTCCTCCAGCAGAACGAGGCCCGCGACGCCTCCGGGAATCCCGTGCTGTCCGACGTGGGGAGCCTGCTGAGGACGTCCATCGTCGACTATTTCCACGGGAAAATGCCCATCAGCATCAAATACATCGACCCAAGCTACATCATCCGTTCCGTCCCGGCCAACGCCAACGACCGGGTCTATTGCGGTTTCCTCGGTCAGCACGCCGTCCATGCCGCCATGGCGGGCAGGACCGAAATGGTCGTTGCCAAGATCATGGACCGCTACGTCCATATCCCGCTGGACCTCGTCACCAAAAAACGCCGCAAGCTCGACATCCGTTCGGGGCTGTGGCGTGCCGTGCTCGAATCGACCGGACAGGGCGAATTGACCGGTATGTTGCCCGAAGGCGAAAAAGCGTAACATTCCGTGTCCTCCATGCCCTCACACGATCCACAGCTCAGGCAGATCCGCGCTTCGGCGGGTTCGGGCAAGACCTATGAACTGACCACCAGCTTCCTGAAGCACCTTTCGGGTGCCGCGGAAGCTGGCGGCGGTTCGTTTTCCGGGTGCAGCGCCGTCCATTCCGGACCGCACGGCTGGCCCGAAATCCTTGCCGTCACCTTCACGAACCGCGCCGCCGCCGAAATGCAGGAACGGATCATCGGGCGCCTTAAGGATACCGCCCTCGGTACGGACAAGCCCGCCCCCGGATGGACGCACGAGCAGGCCCGGAGATGGGTGGGGATCATCCTCCGCCGCTATGGGGCTCTCAACGTCCGCACCATCGACAGCCTCCTGCATCTTATCGTCAGGCTGACCGCGCTGGAGCTGGATCTGCCTCCCGACTTCGAGCCCGTATTCGCCACGGATGAGGCCATCGCGCCGCTTCTGGACAGCCTGCTGGAACAGTCGCGGCGTGACGAACGGCTTCACTCCCTGCTGGAAGAAGCATGTCGGAACGTTTTTTTCCATTCCCCGCAGCGCGGTTTTCTCGCCGGAGAAACACTGCGCGAACGGGTCATGGAACTGCTTCTTCCGATCATGGGGACGCAATCCGTCACACTCGCGCATCCCTCTGAAATTACGGAACGCCTGGGAGCCATGACCCGCGATCTGCGCGATGCCGTGGAGCAATTGCATCACCTGCTTGCCGAAGAAAAACTTTCCTGCTCCGCGCATCTGGCCAGAGCCCTTGAGACGTGCCGGAAGGCCGCCCCGGCGAACCTGCCGCCAAACTCCGCCATGCTGCGCAAAGCCTGTCTGGACGACTGCCTGAACAAGGCATCCAAAGGCAAGGCGTCGCCCGACGCGGAACGGGCTTTCGACGCCATGCGGGACGTCATCCGGAAATGGGACGAGGACGGCGTGCTGCTCCGCCGGGCCCAGACGGTCATGCCGTTTGTGGAACTGGCGCGGGAACTCTCCGGTCAGGTTCCCGACTTCCTCAAGCGCGAAGGGGCCGTTCCCGCCGCCTTCGTCCCCCGTCTGGCCCGTCAGGTGCTGTCGGGCGACTATGGCGTTCCCGAAGCGTTTTGCCGCTTGGGGACGAGCCTGACCCACATCCTCGTGGACGAATTCCAGGATACCAGCCGCGAACAGTGGGAAGCCATCCATCCCCTTGTATTGGAAGCCCTTTCTCGCGGCGGTTCGCTCACATGGGTGGGCGACGTCAAACAGGCCATCTACGGCTGGCGCGGCGGCGACGCCACGCTATTTGACGAGGTCCGCTCCGATGCGGAACTGTGCGCCGTCGCGCCCGAACCGCGCGTCGACATCCTCCCCACCAACTGGAGGAGCTGCCGGGCCATCGTCGGAACCAACAACACCCTGTTCCGCCAGCTTTCCGAAACAGCCACGGCTAAAGCCGTGCTGTCCGCCATGCTCCCCAAAGACACGCCGTCCGCCCTCCTGGCAACCATTCTTGAGGAAGGGGCCCAGCTGCTCAAAGAAGGCTTTGCCGGTTCCGAACAGAAAGTCGCGCCCGACAAGGCCGAAGGTTTCCTGCGTCTCCAGCGCGTCTACGGCGACAAGAGCGAAGATCTGGACGAAGAAGTCCGCGAGCGTCTGCTGGGATGCGTTCAGGAGGTCGTCTCACGCCGTCCGTGGGGGGACGTCACCGTGCTGGTGCGCTCCAACGGGAAGGCCGCACAGGTCGCCGGATGGCTCATGGAGGAAGGGATCCCCGTCGTCACCGACAACAGCTTCCTGCTCGCCGAGCATCCTCTGGTGGAACAGATCACGGCGCTCCTGACGTTCCTCGATTCCCCGCGCAACGATCTGGCATTCTGGACATTCCTTTCCGGCCGCCAGATGCTGTTGCCGCTTATCCCCCTGAGCGAACAGGCGCTGGAAGACTGGGCCGCCGCCCGCCGGACGTCGGAGCGCCGCAACATGCCGCTGTTCATCGCCTTCCGTGAAGATTTCCCCGACATCTGGAGGAAGTGGATCGCGCCTTTCCATGCCGACGCGGGGCTGCTCACGCCCTATGACGTCACCCGCGAAGCGTTGGGGCGCCTCGACATATGGAGCCGCTATCCCGATGAGGCCGCCTTTGTCCGCCGCTTTCTGGAAATCATTCACGTCGCGGAAGGACAAGGATACGGTTCGTTATCCTCGTTCCTCGACTATTGGAACAAGCACGGGCAACAGGAAAAAGCCCCCATGCCGGAAACCCTAGACGCCGTGCGGGTCATGACCATGCACAAATCGAAGGGGCTGCAATTCCCCGTCGTCATCGTGCCGTGGCACAACTTTTCCCAACGGGTGGACAGCCCTGCCGTGGAGACGCATGTGGACGGGCTGACGGTGCTTGCTCCGCGCGGCCCGGCCTCCGGCTACGCACACTACAAGGCCATTGCGGACAACGCCCGTGAAGCGCTGCACCTGCTTTATGTGGCGTGGACGCGGGCGGAAGAGGAGCTGCACGCCTTCCTGACGGAAACGTCCTCCAGCCGCAATGCATCGGGGCTCGGAAGCGGCCTGAACGTGCTTCTCGGCGCGCTTCCCATGACTGAAGAAACGTTTGAGACAGGTGCGCCTCCTTTCGTCCGCCCCGCCGAACAGGCTCGGGAGCCCAAAACGATGCGAGATGGCAAGGCTGTTGCCGAAGAGCTGGCACTGATCGAACCGGAAAGCATCCCGGCAGGACAAGGCAACGAACGCTGGCGTCCCATGCACTGGTTGCCGCGTTTGCGCATCTTCCGAAATCCGCTGGAAGAATTTTCGTTTACCCAAAAACGCCGCGGCACGTTCGCGCACCACTGTCTGGCTTGCCTGCAAACGGCGGGGCAACTGACGGGGCACCCGGAAGAGGATGCCCGCCAAGCCTTCAAGCAGGGCTTGCGCACGTTCCCGCTCCCGATCCGTGACCCCGAAACGGTCGAACACGAGATCGTGGAAATGCTGGCATGGTACGCGGCCCTGCCCGAGTCCGGGGAATGGCTGCGATACGGGACGCCCGAGCAGGAGATCGTTGACGAATCCGGCGAATTGTACCGCTCCGACCTTGTGGTCGACGACGGGAAACGGATTACCGTGGTCGAATACAAAACGGGAGCGCCAACTCCAGCGCACGAAATCCAGCTCCAACGCTATATGCGCCTCATTTCCAAGGCGGCGCCCCGGCCTGTCCGAGGCGTACTGGTATACCTCGATCTCAAACGCCTTGATTACAAACAGCTACAGACATGAAGCGTTCCACCTCCATCCTCCTTTATGTTTTGCTCCCCCTTTTCTGGGCGCTCGTCCTTGCGCTCGGCTTCTTCATCTATACGTTCAATCAAGATCCCGTTGGGCTCGCCCGCTCGCTGTCCGCCCGCTTTTCCGCTCCTGAAGCCGGGTTTGTCTTGTCGGCGGATCAAGCTTCGCTCTCCCTCTTTCCGCGTCCGGCGGCCAGCGTTTCCGGCCTGACCATCCGTACCCCGGCAATGACGCTGTTCGTGGACGAAGGGGCCGTCTATCCTGATTTCTGGGCCCTGCTCCACGGAGAAACGCGCATCGCCGGAGTCCGTCTTCTCAAGCCCACGCTGCTGCTTGAGCCGCCAGCCGGAACGACGCCGGACGCGACGCAACAGCCGCGATTCTCCATACCACCGCAACTTGCTGAAATGGATATCGATCTCGAAGACGGAACCATCGCCTCTCTCCTTCCCGGCGCGAACAAGTCCGGGATTCACTCTCGGTGGCGGATGTCCGGCATTTCCGGAAGCGCCACCGTTCCGGGAAACGGAGACCCCGGTGAACTCTCGCTCTCGGTGGGCAAGATGGAATGGTACGGAAACACGCCGCCGGAAAAGGACGGGCAGGCCACCCCAATCCAAACCCTCAGCAACATTGATCTGGAAATAGCCGATCTGGAATATGCGTTCCCGGCTGATGCCGCGGCCATGCTCCGCTTCAAAGCCACTTGCGCCATGCCGCTTTCCTTTGGCGAGGGCAGCCCCCGGTTTGTCCTCGGTGTGACGGCCCGCACCACTCAAGGCACGCTCGCCATTGACGGCGTGGCCTCCCTTGACGGCACTTTTTCACTGAAACGCCAATCCGTTCCCGTCCATGTCCTGCTTCCGTTCACGGCGGAAGCCCCTTTGGGCTCCCTCTTTCAGGGTGCCCCTCTCCCGCAGATCGCCATCAAGGGGGCCAGCCTCAAAGTCGAAGGGGATCAGGCCACGTTGGACGGACGGCTGCTCTTCGGCGCGGATTATGTGCCGACGCTGCGGGGGACGCTCGCCCTCAAGCACCTCAGCCTTCCCCGCTGGTTCGGCTTTGCGCGGGATCTCCCGCCGGGCGTGCAAGTCGCCTTGGATAACATCTCGGGAGCGCTTCCGTTTGAGCTGACCCCGCAAAAACTCGTCGCCTCTTCCGTCACCGCGACGACGCTGAATACCGTCTTTACGGGAGGCGGAGGCGTCAACGATTTTTCCAATCCCGTCATTGCGCTGCACCTTGCGACCAAAGACGCCCCATTGAACCGGATATTCCCCGAAGTGGAAAACAAGGCGGTTTCCACGCCGTCCTACAAAGTGCCGCCGCTTCTCGGAGGAGACGATTCCAACACGGCGGTGGGCTATGACATCCATTTGGAAGCCGCCCGCGCCACATTCTGGAAGTGGGCGGTCAACGGCGTTTCCGTCCGCATTACGCCCGATCCGGCCAGTAGAACGGAACAGACCAAAGTCGCCATCCGCTGCGGCTCACTGTACGGCGGATCGGCACAAGGCGATCTCATCCCCGGCGACGTCATGGCCCTGAATCTCACGGCCAGCGGCGTCAACGTCGACAGCCTGTTCAGCCCTGTAGCGGGCTATCCCGTTCTGAAAGGCACATTGACAGGTTCGGCCAGTTTTACGGCACGGCCGACTTCGCCCGCCGCTTTCCTCTCCTCGCTGAAAGGCAAGGGGGAAGCGCTTATCGAGAAAGGCAATCTGTCGCTTTCTCGGGCCAAAAAAGAAAAAAATCTCGCCTTCTCTCAATTGCGCGTCGCCTTTCAGGGGGCGGGAAGCCGGACGAAGGGAACGCAGCCGCGTTATGCCTACACCGGGAAATGGCAGGGCAGCCTGACGACGCCGGCCGGGCAGAGTTCGCTCGACCTGACGGGTGCGCTCCAGTTCCCAACGAGCGGTCCTTTCAATCTTTTCGCCGACGCCGTTTCCGCTTCAGGCAAGCTCTCAGCCAACGGCATCGGCGGGCAGGCTTCAGGCAAACTGTCCCTCAATACGCAAGCCAACACGCTGGAGGCTAAAGAGCTCTCCGGACAGCTTCTCACGAAAGACTCCTCCGCCTCGTTCACCGGTTCCGTAAGCGGAACCCGTCTGGATGCCAATCCGGCATGGGACGCTTCGTTGTCCGTTTCCACGGGAAACCTCCGTGCCTTCCTCGCCCAATGGGGCATGTTGCCCTCCAGCCTTCCCCAACAGGCGCTCAGGCAGGCGCAGATCAAAGCAAAAATCCGGACGGACGAGTCCATACTGCGCCTTTCAGAGCTTGAAGGGCGCGTCGATGATACCCGCCTTGCCGGTCAAATCGAAGGCACCAAAGGAACGCCGCCGCACTGGACCGCCAAACTCCGGCTTGGGACATTGCGTCTGGGGGACTATCTGCCCGCGTCTTCCAAATACGCACAACCGAGTACACCGTGGCAGACCGAATGGCTCAGAAAAGTGCAACTGGATGGGGATCTCAGTGTGGAACGTCTGGTCATCGCCCGCATTCCGCATGAAAACCTGACCGTTCCCGTGACCATCAAAAACGGCGTGCTCACGGCCGACCCCATCAAGGCCCGTGTCGCTGGGGGAACGGCGGGGGCCGGACTGCGCGCGGAGGGCACTGCGGGAGGGCTGCTCGCGCGATTGCGGTATACGCTGAGCGCCGTCAACGTCCTGACGCTGTGCAAGGAACGGGGGCAGGAGCAACTGCTGTCCGGCACGGGAAGCCTTGACGCGGACGTTTCCGGCCTGCTCCGCTCCGGCGCGGATATCCCCGCCGCCCTGAGCGGCACCCTCAATTTCGTTATCCGGAACGGGGAATTGGATGCGAAGAAACCCGGCCCTATGAGCCGTTTCAATTCCCTGAGCGCTTCCGGGGCGCTTTCCAAGGGAATCCTGACAACACGCGATCTCAACCTCTCCGGCGGCCTGTCCGTCCGAGGCCAAGGCAGCATCAATCTCATCAACAAAACGCTCAACTACGCCTTGAACGTAACCGGGCCCGGTATCCCGGAAATTCCAGTGCGCTACTACGGCAGCCTCGACGCGCCGCAGCGCAGTTTCAACGCTACCGGCATTTTAGCCAATGTCTTCAACAGTATCGGCAGCGGAGTCCTCAACATTCTGGATATTGTGGTTTCCGCCCCGCTCCGCCTGCTTGCGCCGTAACGGAAAGGGACCGAATCACTTCGGTCCCTTCGATTTATTCACCGATGGTGTACTCAACCCACGGCAGGCTGACCACACGTACCTGCTTGAGGAAGGCTACAACATCATCGGGGCCATGATAGCGGGTCACCTTGAGATCGTCATAACTCAGCATCGCCACCGGAACGCCGGGAAAGAGCGCTTGGGCGCGTTCCGAAAACGCTTCCAGTTCGCTGGGATTCATAAACAGCTTGGGGTCGACCAGCACCACCGCGAAATCCAGCCCGCATTGCGTCACTCGCGCCGCTTGCAACTTCGGCATTGTCATATCCTTTAGGTTTCTGTTACGCCTTTTCAGGGAAAAACCTCTCCACTGAGGCGAGGTCTCCCGTTTGTACGTCTTCTTCACGCAAAAGGCTACGGTCCGTACGCCACCCCCCGCATATTTTCATTTGAAACATCCCCGATCCGGGCTACAGCCAAAAGAACACCATGCTTAGAGGAGAACGCCATGCCCAATCATGCGGCCTTCAATTGGAAGTTTCACAGGATCGGCGGTCTGGATCAGGTGACCTTGCGGACGCCTGAAGAACTGCTGCACCTCAACGAGCTTGACCCCAAACTCTGGGTCGCGCTCAGTTGCCCTATCGACAAACTCCAGTTCGACGCACGGACGCTGGAACTGCTTGACGCCGACAAGGACGGGCGCATCCGCATTCAAGAGGTTCTCGACGCCGTTCGCTGGACTGTGGACCGCCTCAGCGATCCGGCACTGCTGGCCGAAAGCCGTCCGGAGTTGGCCCTTGAGGAAATCAGGCAGGATACGGATGAAGGCCGCCTGCTTTATTCCACAGCAAGCCGTATCCTCACGCAAGGTGGAAAAGAGGGGGCTCTCACGCAGGAGGATATAGCGGAAGCCATTGGCGCGGCTACACAGACCGCCTTCAACGGCGACGGCGTGATGACGCCGCACCCTTCCTTCGATCCCGATATGAACCGCTTCATCGAAGACATCGTCGCAACGACGGGCGGAGCAACCGACGCCGGAGGCCAGCAAGGCGCCACGCTCGAACTGGCCCAAACGTTCATGCGCAACATACAGGATTACAAGGCGTGGTTCGACGAACTTGCGGCCTATGCGGACACGTTTCCGCTTGGTTCCGGTACGGACACGGCCTTCCAGATTTTCCAATCCGTACGACCCAAAATCGATGACTACTTCACGCGCTGTCAGCTTGTCGCCTTTGACGTTCGGGCCTCGGATGCGCTCAATGCCCCGGAAACGATTTTTGCCCAGCTTGTCGATCACCCCCTCAACACGGATGACGAGGCCATGCGCGAACTGCCTCTCGCGCATATCGCGGCGGATCAGCCGCTTCCTCTTGAAAAAGGCCTCAACCCCGCATGGCGCGATCAGATCATCGCTCTGAAAGATACGATTGCCGTTCCTCTCCTCGGCGTACGGGACGAGCTGACCTCCGATAAATGGCAGACCATCAAAACGCGTTTCGCCCCGTATGCGGAACTGGTTGCCCGCAAGCCCGAAAACGGTGTGGAAAAACTCGGCATGGAACGTCTTGGAGAACTGCTCTCCAGCGACCTCCCGTCCCGTTTCGAGGCGCTGACGCAACAGGACGAAGACGCGGCGGGCCACCTCAAAACGCTCACGGACGTGGAGCGCCTCGTCCTCTACCATCACCACCTGCACCGGCTGTTGATGAACTTCGTTTCCTTCTGCGACTTCTACGCCCTTTCACGGCCTACGACCTTTCAGATCGGCACGCTGTTCATCGACGGCAGAGGTTGCAATCTCTGCCTGCGCGTGGACGACATCACCAACCACGCGGCACAGGCCCAGCCCAGCCATCTCTGCCTTGCCTATTGCGAGTGCTCACGCCTCGACACGGGCCAAAAGATGAATATCGTCGCGGCGGTTACGGCGGGTGACTCCAACCTGCTGATACCGGGGCGGCACGGCGTTTTTGTGGACACGCAAGGGCAGAGCTGGGAAGCCGTTTTGGTCAAGCTGGTGGATAACCCCATCAGTATCCGTACAGCCATGTTCGCGCCTTACAAACGGTTCGGGCGCATGATCACCGACCAGCTCGAAAAGCTCGCGTCGTCCAAAGATTCAGCGCTCATGTCCGACGCCTCCAAATCCATTGATAAACTGACCGCGGATGCCCAGAAGGAAGCCAAGCCGTTCGACATCGGGCGGAGCATGGGGATCTTCGCGGCTATCGGGCTCGCCCTCGGCGCCATCGGCACGGCGCTCGCCAGCATCGCGGCGGCGTTGTTCTCTCTGGCATGGTGGCAGTTCCCCCTGCTGTTCGTGGGGATCTTCCTGTGCATATCCGGCCCCTCCATGTTCCTCGCGTGGCTGAAGCTGCGGCGCAGGACGCTCGGTCCTGTCCTTGATGCCTCGGGATGGGCGGTGAACAGCCAAATCCCCATCAATTTCATGCTCGGATCCTGCCTGACCGACGCGGCGGCCTTGCCTCCCAATGCCAGCCGCTCCTTTGACGATCCCTTCCGCAAACAGAGCCGCTGGAAAAAATGGGCCGTGGCGCTCGGCGTCGTCTGCCTCGCCGCACTGCTCGCCGGAGGCGGCTATTGGGGCTGGAAGGAGTATCAGAAGCGGCATCCGGCAAAGCAGGAACAGACTAGCGACATCGCCGCTCCCAAGGTTCCCGCCCCTTCGGCCAAGTAAGGGGGGCTTGCCCGCCCTGTGCTCACAGGCTATCTGTAGAAACCGGCCTCTGACGGAGGCCGGCTACGGAGCCTTCGATATGAAAACAACATCCTTACGAATACTGCATACGTCCGACTGGCATATCGGGCGCACCCTCTACGGGCGCAGGCGCTACGAAACCTTTTCCGCCTTCCTCGACTGGCTGGCGGATACGGTCCGCGACCGGCACGTTGACGTACTGATCGTCGCCGGAGACGTGTTCGATACCAGTGCCCCAAGCAACCGTGCGCAAGAGCTGTATTACCGCTTCCTCTGCCGGGTCATGCCTTTCTGCCGCCATATCGTCGTGGTGGCGGGCAATCATGACTCGCCCTCCTTCCTGACCGCGCCGAAAGAGCTCCTGCGCGCCCTCAACGTCCATGTCGTAGGCTCGATCTCGGACGACCCCGGACACGAGATTCTTCGGCTCGACGGCCCGGACGGTGAGCCCGAGCTCATCGTCTGCGCCGTCCCTTATCTTCGGGATCGGGACATCCGAGTGGTCGAGCCCGGCGAAAGCATTGAAGACAAGGAGCGGAACCTCATCGACGGCATCCGCCGCCACTACGCCGCCATCAGCGCGCAGGCCGAAACGTACCGGACGCGGCCGGATCTCCCCATTCTCGCAACCGGTCACCTCTTCGCGTCGGGCGGCCAGACCGCCGACGGCGACGGCGTGCGACAACTCTATGTCGGGTCGCTCGCACAAGTGACCGCCGACTGCTTCCCGGACAACATCGACTATCTCGCCCTCGGGCATCTGCATATCCCGCAAAAAATCGGCGGCTCCGAAACCCGGCGCTACAGCGGTTCCCCCGTGCCCATGGGCTTCGGGGAACGCGGCGCCAAGAGCGTCTGCCTCGTGGATTTCGCGGGCCGTCAGGCATCCGTGGAGTGCCTGCCCGTTCCTGTTTTTCAGGAGCTGGAACGCATTGAAGGGGCATGGGAGGCCATCGAATCCCGGCTGAAAGCCATCGCCGCCGGGGGCGGGCACCCGTGGCTCGAAGTCATCTATACGGGCAACGAGATCATCAGCGATCTCCGCGACCGCGTCGAGGCGCTCACGGAGGAGACGGACATGGAAATCCTGCGCATCAAAAATGCCCGGATCATGGAGCGCGCCCTGGAGCGGGACGGCGACGCCGACACGCTGGATACGCTGGACCTCTATGAAGTGTTCGAGCGCTGCCTCGCCGCCCACGGCGTGCCCGACGAGCAAAGGCCTGATCTCCGTCTGGCCTACAGGGAAACCGTCGCCTCATTCCTCGAAGAAGACCCTCACGCCTAACGGAAACACCATGCGCATTCTCCAGATCCGCTTCAAGAACCTCAATTCCCTTGCCGGGGAATGGGCCATTGATCTTACGCATCCGGCTTTTTTGTCGGACGGCATTTTCGTCATCACCGGCCCCACGGGTGCGGGCAAGACGACCATCCTCGACGCCGTGTGCCTTGCCCTGTACGGACGCACGCCGCGCTTGCGCCACGTCACCAAAAGCGAAAACGAAATCATGACCCGCCAGACCGGGGAATGTTTTGCCGAAGTCACCTTCGAAACCCGCTCGGGAACGTTCCGCTGCCACTGGCGCCAGTGGCGGGCGAGGAAAAAAGCCTCCGGGGAATTGCAGGCCCCGCGCCGCGAACTTTCCGACGCCATTTCGGGTCAGATCCTCGAAAGCAATGTTCAAGGCGTGGCCGACAAAGTGGAGGAAGCCACAGGGATGGACTTCGAACGCTTCACGCGCTCCATGCTCCTTGCGCAGGGAGGGTTCGCCGCGTTCCTGCAAGCGCCGCCCGATCAGCGCGCGCCCATTCTGGAACAGCTCACGGGGACGGAAATCTATTCGGATGTATCCAAACGCGTACACGCGCGGGTCGTGCTCGAACGCGACAGACTCGAAACGCTGGAAGCGGAGCTGGCGGGCATCCACCTCCTTGAAGAAGCGGAAGAACAGCGCCTGCATACGGAACTCGCAGCCTTGATTGAACAGGCATCTGAAGCGGCCCGGCGGTCCGACCAGACGCAGCAGGCCCTGCTCTGGCTGGAAGGCATCCGCACCCTTCAGGCGGAACTGGCCACGCTGGAAGATCGCAAGAAACAGCTTGCTGGACGGATCGAAGCGTTTCAGCCGGAACGCCGCAAACTGGAGCGCGCCAACAGAGCGCTGGAACTTTCCGGAGCCTATGCCGGGCTCGTTTCCCTTCGGGACGCTCAGGCGCAGGCTCTCCGCCAGCACAAGGAATACAGTGAGGCCCTGCCCGCGTGCGAAGCCGGACTACGGCAGGCGGAAACGGCATTCGCCTCATCCGGAGCGACGCTGGAACACGCCAAGCGGGAACGCGAACAAGGCTTGAAGACGATCCGTTCCGTACGGGAATACGATGTCAAACTTGCCGAAAAAGAAACGGCCTTGTCCGCCCTCAAGCGGGAACTCGCCGACCGGGAAGCCGCTTTTGCAACCGCGCAGGCAACCAGCCGGAACCTGACCGCCCAGCGTGCCGAAGCCCAGGCCGCCCTTGCGGGCGTGCTCGAAGCCCTGGAACGCACGGCTGCGGATCAGGGGCTTATCGAGCACCTGTCCGCTATCCAGCATGCCTGTCGTCAGTTGCTCCAACTGGCCGAAACGGGGCGCGAAAAAAAACGTGCCCTCGAGGCGGCGTTGGCCCGGCAACAAGAGACGGCCAAAGCGCATATGGACGCGCTTGCCCTCAAGGAACGGCAGGATCGGGAAACGGCCCGTCTGGAACAAGCGGTCGCCTTGCGCCGGAAGGCCCTGGCGGAACTCTTAGGCGATCGGAGCGTCGCCGACTGGCGGGCAGGCCTCATGAACACGGCAACCCGCAGCAGCCTGCTGGACAAAACCGAAGAGGCGCGGCGGCAATACGAAACCTGCCTTCTGGGAATCAAGACACTTGAGCAGCGGCAAGAAAAACGTGCCCGCAATGAGGCCGAACTCACGCAGCGCCTGCAATCCGCCGAAAAAGAGCACCGCCGTCTGGAGGCGGAATATGAGAAACGGGAAGCCGAACAGGCCGAATGCTCTCGCCTGCGGGCTTTTGAGGAAGCGCGGAGGCATCTCCATAACGGGGAACCGTGCCCGTTGTGCGGAGCCACGGAACACCCCTTCACCGGATTTTCCGTTCCCGCCCCCGCCGGGCCGGAGGAACATCTTGCGCGGCTCAAGGAAGAACTGAAACGCTCCGGAACCGCTTTGGCTTCCCTCCAAGGCGATCTCGCCGGGCTGTCGCGTGAACGGGAATGGGTGACGGAACAGCTGCAAAAAGAAGCCGCCACACTGTCCGAACACGAAACGCATGTGCGCGAATGCCTCGCCGCACTGGCACATCCCTCCATCACCACCGCCACGCCAAAGCAGCCGCTTCCGGCCACCCTGCTCCTTACGCTCCAAAATCTGCGGGAAACGACGGAGACCGAGCGGCGGCTGGCTGAACGCATCCTGCAACAGGCTGAACAGGAGGACGCCGGGCTGCAAGCCGACATGACGGCATGGGAGAAGGCCCGGCACGAAGCAAACCGTCTGGAACTGGCCCTGCAAACCGCCCTCCACCATAAGGACAGTGCCGAACAGGAAGCCGTGCGCACCGAACGCGAGCGGTGTTCGCTTCTGGAGCAGTACACGGCATTGCGCCAAACCGTTTTGCAGGGGCTGCGGCCTTACGGCATCGAAAGCCTCGCTGTGGACGGGCTGGAGGCCTTGCTCCACAGCCTGTCTGAACGCCGTGAACGCTGGGTATCCCGGGAAAAGCGGCGTGACCTCTTACAGCAAAAAATGAGCGCGCTGGAACTGGAGTCCCGGCATCTCGCTTCCCGGCTTCTCGATATGGAGAAAGATCTGGGCAAGCAGCGGGAAGCGGCCCGCTCCCTGTCGGAGGATCGGGAAAAGCTGCGGCTCGACCGGAGGCGGCTGCTCGGGGACAAATCCCCGGATGAGGAAGAGAAACGGCTCAACGGGCTCGTCGAAGAAGCCGAAAAGCGGCTTGAAGGCGTCCGCCAAACCGTCGATGCCGCCAAACAGCGCTTTGCTGGGCTGACCAGCAAACGGGAAACGCTCGATCGCTCGATCGCGGAACGTCAGGCACAAATTGGGCCGCTGGAAGAGGATTTCCGGCTTCGCCTCTCACAAACCGGCTTCGCCGACGAAGCGGAATACCGGGACGCCTGCCTCACTGAAACGGTGCGGAACACGCTGGCTCAAAGGGAACAGGAGCTGCTCACGGAACGGGCCGAGCTGGAAGCGCGCCTGGCCGACCGTATCGCGCAACTGGCTGCCGAGCGCGAAAAACAGGTGACGGATCGCACGCGGGAAGAACTCGACGAGACGCTGGCAACGCTTCGGGACACGCTGAAGACCCAGCAAGAAGCCATTGGCGGCCTGAGGCAGAAGCTCCACGACAACCACATGGTCAAGCTGGCGCATCAGGAGCGTACGGCGGCGGTGGAGGCGCAGCGCCGCGAGTGCCGCCGCTGGAACGATCTGCACGATCTCATCGGCTCCGCCGACGGGAAAAAATACCGCAATTTCGTGCAGGTGTTGACGTTTGAAATCATGATCGAGCACGCCAACCGCCAGCTACGGCGCATGACCGACCGGTATCTGCTTCTCCGCAACAAGGAGCAGCCGTTGGAGCTCGACGTCATCGACGGCTATCAGGCCGGAGAAGTCCGCTCCACCAAAAACCTGTCCGGCGGCGAGAGTTTCATCGTGAGCCTTGCCCTCGCCCTCGGGCTTTCGCAAATGGCCAGCAAGACGGTGCGGGTGGACTCCCTTTTCCTCGACGAAGGGTTCGGCACGCTGGATGAGGATACGCTGGACACCGCGCTGGATACGCTGGCCGGGCTGCACCGGGACGGCAAGCTCATCGGCGTGATTTCGCATGTGGCGGCCTTGAAGGAGCGCATCGGGACGCAGATACAGGTCACTCCCAAAACCGGAGGCCGCAGCGTCGTCAGCGGGCCCGGCTGCTCTTCGGTATAAGAACATGGCCTAATCCCCGACAACGTATCGCCTTTCCCTTTGGCGCGAGAAATCGGCACGTTTTCCGGCGGGCAGTCTCCGCTTGCCTCAGGCGCAAAAGTCACCTATTCATCCTCCCACACCCTAAGGAGGAACAACAGTGGAACAGGGTATCGAACGCGAAAAGTTGGGGAGCCGCCTCGGCTTCCTGCTGTTATCGGCCGGCTGCGCCATCGGCCTCGGCAACGTCTGGCGCTTCCCCTTCATCACCGGAGCCTACGGTGGGGCGGCTTTCGTCCTCATCTATCTCGTTTTTCTCGTCATTCTCGGCCTTCCCATTATGGTGATGGAGTTCTCCGTGGGCCGGGCCGCCAAGCAGGGCATCGGCCTGGCGTTCCGCAAGCTGGAACCCAAGGGGACGTTCTGGCATCTGTACGGCTACGGGGGCATCATCGGCTGTTACGTGCTGATGATGTTCTATACGACCGTCACCGGGTGGATGCTGTCCTACTGCTGGTACATGGGCTCGGGTCAGCTTTCGAGCCTTACGCCCGAGCAGATCGGCGCGTTCTTCGGCGGGACGCTCGGCGATCCTTTTGATCAGGTCGGCTGGATGACCGTTACGGTCCTCGCCGGGTTCCTCGTCTGTTCCATGGGATTGCAAAGGGGCGTCGAGCGCATTACCAAAATCATGATGGGTTGCCTGCTTGTCGTCATGCTCTTTCTGGTGATCCGCTCCGTCACCCTGCCGGGGGCCGAAAAAGGCATCCTGTTCTATTTGAAGCCCGACTTCGGCAAGATGTTCCAGCACGGCATCTGGGAGCCCATCTATGCCGCCATGGGGCAGGCGTTCTTCACCCTGAGCCTCGGCATCGGCGCCATGACCATCTTCGGCAGCTACATCGACAAGCAGCGCTCCCTGACCGGCGAGTCCATCCACATCTTGCTGCTGGATACGTTCGTCGCGCTCATGGCGGGCCTCATCATCTTCCCGGCCTGTTTCGCCTTCGACGTCGATGCGGGCTCCGGTCCCGGCCTCGTGTTCGTCACCCTTCCCAACGTGTTCAACAGCATGCCCGGCGGACAGCTGTGGGGCATGCTCTTCTTCGTCTTCATGAGCTTCGCGGCCCTCACCACGGTCATCGCCGTGCTGGAAAACATCGTAGCCTACGGCATCGACGTGCTCAAATGGACCCGCAAGAAGGCGGTCACCGTCAACTTCGTTCTGGTCTTCCTGCTCTCCCTGCCCTGCGCCCTCGGCTTCAACGTGCTGTCCGGCATCCAGCCCTTCGGCCCCGGCTCCATGATCCTCGATCTGGAAGACTTCATCGTCAGCAACAACCTGCTGCCCCTCGGCTCTATGGTGTTCCTGTTCTTCTGCTGTTACAAGCGCGGCTGGGGATGGGACAACTTCATCGCCGAAGCGGACACCGGCAAGGGCCTCATGTTCCCGAAGGGGCTGCGCCTGTACGTCAAATATGTCCTGCCGTTCATCGTGTTCTTCGTTTTCGTGCAGGGGTATATCGACAAGTTCTTCAAGTAGCGCTTCAAGCACGCTCGTTTCCATATGGGGAAGGCTCCGGCCTTCCCCTTTTTGCGTCCCATAACGTGAACCTCCGGCCCCCACTTATCACTGACAGCCGCCTTTCCTGTGCGGTATGCTGCAAGCCTGCCTGTTCCTCGAATCCCGTCCCATCGGGACGTTCCGGGAACGGAATCCTTTTTCTGCGGAGGGCTCATGCGGAAACCTCATTGTACCGAGCAGGCATTGCTCAAACGGCGCGACGTGATCAAGGGCGGCGCCATCGTCCTCGCTTCGGCATTCTTTCCTTTTTCCATTGAAATCCTCAATGCGGGAAGCGCCGTCGCCGCACCGCCCGCCCCCTCGGGGACAGGGGAAGAGCGCATCCTCTGGAACTCCTGCAACGTCAACTGCGGCAGCCGTTGCGCCCTGCGGGTGCACGTCAAAGACGGCGTGATCACCCGCGTAGAGACGGACAACACCGGAGACGACCGCTACGGTATGCAGCAGCTCCGTGCTTGTCCGCGCGGGCGCTCCATGCGTCAGCGCATCTATGCCGAACAGCGCATCCCCTATCCCCTGCGCCGAGTGGGCAACAGAGGAGAAGGCAAATTCGAACGTATCAGCTGGGAGGAAGCCTTCAAGGAGATCGGACAAAGGCTGCGCGGCACCATAGACACCTACGGCAACGAGGCCGTCTATCTCAACTACGGCACGGGTGCCCTCGGCAGCACCATGGGCAAAAGCTGGCCTCCGGCCGCCACGCCCGTGGCCCGGCTCATGAATCTCGTGGGTGGTTACCTGAACCACTATTCGGACTACTCCACCTGCCAGATCACGGTAGGTATGCCCTATTTGTACGGCGGGAGCTGGGTTGACGGGAACTCGCTTTCTGACATGGAAAACAGCGAACTGGCCGTGTTCTTCGGCAACAACCCCTCGGAAACGCGCATGTCGGGGTGCAAGGCCAAAACGCTCCAGCACGCCCGTTTCACCCGTAACACCCGCGTCATCATCATCGATCCGCGTTATACCGATTCCATGGTGTCCGTGGGCGACGAATGGATTCCCATCCGCCCGGGTACGGACGCGGCCCTCAGCGCGGCGCTGGCCTACGTGATGATCACCGAAGACCTTATCGACAAGCCCTTCCTCGCCAAATACACCATCGGCTATGATGAGGAATCCCTGCCCAAGGGCGCTCCAGCCGGTTCGTCCTACAAATCCTACATTCTGGGGCAAGGCCCGGACAAGACGCCAAAGACTCCGGCATGGGCCTCGCGCATCACCGGGATTCCCCCGGCCCGCATCGAGAAGCTGGCCCGCGAGATCGCCGGGGCCAGGCCGTGCTTCATCTGTCAGGGCTGGGGCCCGCAGCGCACCACCAACGGGGAAAACATTTCCCGCGCCATCGGTATGCTCGCCGTGCTCACCGGCAACGTGGGCATCAAGGGCGGGAATACCGGGGCGCGCGAAAACGCGGGATACAAGCTTCCCATGGCGACCTTCCCCACGCTGGAAAATCCCGTGAAGACGGAACTCTCCTGCTTCAACTGGTATCAGGCCATCGACGACTACAAGCAGATGACCGCCACCACGGCAGGCATCCGGGGACGCGAAAGGCTCATCGCGCCGATCAAATTCATCTGGAACTACGCGGGGAACTGCCTGACGAACCAGCACGGCGGCATCAACCAGATGCACCCCATCCTGCTGGACGACAAAAAGTGCGAGACCATCGTGGTCATCGACACGACACTGACGCCTTCCGCCCGTTATGCGGACTTTCTGCTGCCAAGCTGTTTGAACCTTGAGGAGCATGACTGGACTTCCGACGGCGACAGCAACATCGCCTACGTGATCTTCGATAACAAGTGCATTGAGCCGCTCGGCGAAGCCAAAAGCATCTATGACATCTGCGCGGGAGTTGCCAACGAGCTCGGCGTGAAGGAGGCCTTCACGGAAGGCCGTACCCAATACCAATGGCTGGAGAAACTGTACGCGGAGTCCCGCAAGGACATCCCCGAACTGCCGCCCACGCTGGAGGAAGCCTACACGATGGGCGTGTACAAAAGGTACTTCCCCGAAAACCATATCGCCTATAAAGCATTCCGGGACGATCCCGAGGCCAATCCCTTGCCCTCGCCGTCGGGCAAAATCGAGATCTATTCGCCGCGCCTCGCCGAGCTGGCGGAAACATGGACCCTGCTGCCCGGTCAGGCCATCACCGCGCTGCCCGAGTACATCCCCAACCCCGAAGGCGCGATCAGCCCGGAACGCAAGGAGTGGCCGCTGCAGCTCATCGGGCACCACTACAAGCAGCGCACGCATTCGACCTACGGGAACTGCTGGTGGCTGCAGGAAGTCGCGCCGCAAGAGCTCTGGATCAACCCCATCGACGCGAAAGCCCGCGGCATCGAATTCGGGGATCGTGTGAAGGTGTTCAACGGGCGCGGCGTTTCCTTCGTCAAAGCCAAGATCACGCCCCGCATCATGCCGGGCGTGGTGTCACTTCCCGAAGGCGCATGGCATACGCCCAACGCCGCCGGGGAAGACACCAACGGCTGCGTCAACGTGCTGACCAAGCTTCTCCCGACAGCCCTGGCCAAGGGGAACCCTCACCACACCAATCTCGTGCAGGTGGAAAAAGCGTAACCGCTCCGGAGGGCGGCCGCTTCTCCGGGCGGCCGTATCTCAGGCCGAAGAAAAGGACCGATTCATGATCAAAAATCCTGCATTCTACTTCAATTCGGAACTGTGCACCGGCTGCAAGGCCTGCATGATCGCCTGCATCGACAAGCATAACCTGAACAAAGGCGTGTTGTGGCGGCGGGTTCTGGAATATTCCGGCGGTGAATGGCTTCCCGTGGGCGACGCCTATGAACAAAACGTCTTCGCCTACTACGTGTCGCTGTCGTGCAACCATTGCGAGAACCCCGTCTGTGCCGAAGCCTGCCCCACGCAGGCCATGCACAAGGACGAGAACGGCATCGTCTCCGTGGATCCGGACCGTTGTGTGGGGTGCCGCTACTGCGAATGGAACTGTCCCTACGGCGCGCCGCAGTTTGACCCCGAGCGCAAGAAGATGACCAAATGCGACTTCTGCCGCGACTATCTTGAGCAAGGCCTGCCCCCGTCCTGCGTCGCGGCCTGCCCTTGCCGCGCGCTGGACTACGGCGAATACGACGAACTGCTCAAGCGTTATGGGGAACAGGCCGCCATCGCGCCGCTTCCGGGGCCGGAACTCACCCGTCCCCACTTCATCTGTGCTCCCAACCGTCATTCCAAACCGCAAGGCAGCACTGAAGGGCTGCGCGGGAAACGCATCAGCAACCCCGAGGAGGTTTAGCCATGCACGGTTATTGGAGTCTCGTCATCTTCACCCTGCTCGGCCAAGCCGCGGCGGGTATGCTGATCCTGTCCTTCTTCAGCCGTACCGCCGACACGTCGCGGGCCAAGGCGTGGGCCGCCTGCATCCTGCTCGGCGTGGGCGCGCTGGCTTCACTGGAACATCTTTCCGATCCTACGGTAAGCTTTTACACGATCACCAACGTGGGGACATCGTGGCTGAGCCGCGAAATCCTGTTCGTCGGGCTGTTTGGAGCCGGGCTTCTCCTCTGGCTGATCACGCTCAATGCATGGGCACGCCGTCTGGCCGCCATCCTCGGCCTTGCTTTTGTCTATGTCATGAGCCGGGTTTACACCATCCCGACCGTTCCTTTTTGGAATTCGCTGTTCACCTACTGGCTCTTTCTCGCCACCAGCCTGCTGCTCGGTTCCAGCCTGCTGCTCTTCATGGACGCCCTTGCCGCCCGAAAGGATCCCGAAAAGAAGGCAGCGCTCCTGCTCGGCTGGTATCCCGTATTCATCGTATTGGCCTTCATACTCCAAATGCTGGTGATCCCGTTGCAGCTGTTGTTGGCGCAATCGCCGTTCTCCACCTATCTGCTGGCATGGCATTTGACGCTCCTGCTCTTCGGCGCAGCGCTGGGCCCTCTGCTGCTCATCCGTAATGGCGTCAATGAGATGCTTCCGGGCGCTTGCCGAACCTGCCCCTGCCCGCTCTGGATCAGGGCCGGGATCATCCTCCTGCTCATCGTAGCGGGTGAGGTCTGCGGACGCGCCCTGTTCTACAGCGGCTACACATGGTTCGGCATGTAACGAAAAAGCCCCGGGATGACCGGGGCTTTTCACAAAGGGAGGCTCGTATGATTACCACGTCGCTGGTTTTGTTGTTCGTTGTCCTCGTGGCCTTCATGTTCTTTTTGAACAGGTAAACCCTACACTATTTCAAACGCGCTGAAGAAATACCGGGTTTCGAAAGCCGCCGTTTCCGGCGCGTCGGAACCGTGCACGGAGTTCGCCTCGAGGCTGACCGCGTATTTCTTGCGGATCGTCCCTTCAGCGGCCTTTTCCGGGTTGGTGGCACCCATGAGGTCACGATACCGATGGATGGCGTCCTCACCTTCCAGAATGGAGCAAACCACCGGGCCGGAACTCATATAGTCGGTCAGGCTGTCAAAAAAAGGACGTTCCCGGTGTACGGCGTAAAACCCTTCCGCCTGTGCCTTGGTCATGTGGATCATCTTGAGGGCCACGACCTTGAGGCCAGCCCCTTGGATCATGGCAAGGATTTCGCCGGTCAGATTCCGTTGTACGGCATCGGGTTTGATCAGGGAAAGGGTACGCTCAATCATGCTTGTTCACTCCTGTGGGTAAAAAAGGGAGATCCGGTACATGTCTTTCCTGCCTAAAGGACTCCTCGTCAAAAAGCAATCATTCCGCACAGCCGTCTTCATATGCCGGCACCCTTCCCTTGCTTCTTTTCATTCCCTGTCCGATAGTTCCGAAAAAACATTTCCTTAGGGGGAACAGCCATGAGCATTCGCGACATAGCGGAGCCCGTGTCTCTGAATGACGGCACGACCATGCCGGGATATGGCTTTGGGTGTTACGCCGCGCACGGTGAAGAAATCATCAACGCGATCCGCTGGGCCGTCCAGGACGGCTACCGATACATCGATTCGGCGGCCATGTATGGAAATGAAGCCGAGGTTGGCGAAGCGATCCGTACATGCGGCGTACAGCGTGAGGACCTTTTCATCTCCTCGAAAATCTGGCCGACCCGTTTTGACGATCCGGATGCTTCCCTTGCGCAATCATTGCGGGATCTGGGAATAGACGCTTTGGACTGCTGCCTTCTCCATTGGCCGGGGACGGATCGGAAACAACGTCTCAGCGCATACGAAAAACTTCTGAGGCGACGTGAAGAAGGTTTCGTCCGCCGGATTGGCGTATCCAATTTCCAGATCAAACATCTGGAGGAAATCCGGAGCGCGTTCGGCAGTTTCCCCGTACTCAACCAGATCGAGCTGCACCCTCTTTATCAGGAGCGTGATTTGTGCGCATACTGCCGGGAAAACGGCATACGGCTCGTGGCGTGGGGACCGCTGTTCCGGGGCAAACTCATGCAGCATCCGGCCATCGTAGAAATCGCCGCCGCCCACGGGAAAACGCCGGGCCAGATTATTCTGCGCTGGCATATCCAGAAAGGGCACATCGCCATCCCCAAATCAAGCAACGAAAGCAGGATACATGAAAACGGCGACGTGTTTTCCTTCATACTCACACCGGACGATATGGATCGGATTGATGCGCTGGACTGCGGCGAACATATCGGAGATGATCCGTATACATTCACGGGGAGCAAGTAATGCTGCGCGCCCATCATTCACAACGGTCATGAAGTGCCGTATCATGGGCCGAAAGGAGCATTTTCATGATACGGCATTATGATGAACTGACCAAATTGGACATGCAGCACAAAGGCGGCAAAGGGCATATCCTCGCCGCGGAACTGCTCAACGGCGAAGATTTCGCGGGTAAGGGCCGCGTTTTCAACCATTGCGTGCTCAAACCCGGCTGTTCCGTCGGCCGGCATCGCCATGTCGGTGATTTCGAGGTGTACCATGTCCTCAGCGGCACTGGCCTGTACTTCGACAATGGCGAACTGAAGCCAGTAACCGCCGGTGATGTGATGATCTGCAAAGAAGGCGAGGAGCACATGCTGGAGAACGACGGTACTGAAGATCTCGAATTCATCGCCTTGATCCTCTACGCGTGATCCGCGTTCCAACACCCGAAACGCACAGGGCTCTCCCCCGAGGAGAGCTTTTTTTGTTGCAGATGGCCCGTACGGCTTTTTCCGACATGGACGAACACCGTTTGAAGCCGTGAGGCACACCGGAATGTTGCAGCGCCGACGCGGAATTGCGGTCAAAGCCTTGTATCGTTGTAGCCGATCCGGGAGGAACCCATATGCTTTTCCCGTATTGCTTCCCCTTCCAAAGCGCCTTTCTCCGCTGCCCATGTCTCCTTTCGGGACTTGACGGGAACAGCATGAACTGCCACACCACAACTGGCATATGACAATGATTGTACTTTCCAACAAGCGGGGAGGCTCATGGACATCACCGTCTTTACAGAGCTGGAATTCTTTTTTCGCATCCTCATCGCCGGGATATGCGGCGGCCTCATCGGTTACGAACGCAACAACCGTCTGAAAGAGGCCGGAATCCGCACGCACCTGATCGTGGCACTGGCGGCGGCGCTCATCATGGTTGTTTCCAAATACGGCTTTTCCGACGTGACCACCCTCAAGGGCGTGGCGCTGGATCCTTCCCGTATCGCCGCGCAGATCGTGACGGGCGTGGGCTTTCTCGGCGCGGGCATGATCTTCGTCCGCAACCAGACCATCAGCGGCCTGACCACAGCAGCGGGCGTCTGGGCCACGGCGGGTATCGGCATGACCATCGGCGCGGGGCTCTACTTCCTCGGCGTGGCGGCCACCCTGCTCATCGTAGCGGCCCAGATGACGCTCCACAAAAACTTTACATGGCTCAACTTCCCCGTGGCCGAGCAGATCTCGATGGAAATCGAGGATACGGGGGACGGTGTCGCCTCCATCCGGGACAAGCTCCTGAGCCACAACCTCGAAATCATCAGCATGAAGTCCCGGAATAACGGCAATGGGCTTATTTCGCTGGACCTTTATGTAAAATTGCCGAGGAATTACAACGTGACGCAACTGATGAGCCTGCTCAGCGACAACCCGCACATCAAATCCATAGATCTGTGAGCACAACCCCAGCCCGCCGCGAAGCACCATAGGCGTCACGTTTCCCCATTCGCGGGAAACGAGATGGATCACCGTCCTATCCATCAAGAATAATAGATCAATTTTTTCGTCAGAAAAATGATGCTTCCGGCGTTCTCAAAGAGCCAAAAGTAGGTAATAGTATCGCGCGCACGGACGTTTGACGGCGTGCGCGCACGCTACTATTGTAGCTCCTGATGTAAACGGAACAGGAGAAAAACGCGGATGACGGAAGCCATCATTCAGATCCAGGACCTTGAAAAGCGGTTCAGGAGCAAAAATACCGAAGTCTATGCCCTCCAGGGCATCAACCTGACCATCAGGAAAGGGGATATTTTCGGGATCATCGGCAAAAGCGGCGCCGGGAAAAGCACGCTGGTGCGCTGCATCAACATGCTTGAGCGGCCTACCGGCGGAAGCGTCATGTTCGAAGGCAGGGACATGTGCCGTTTGGGTTCCCGGGATTTGCAGATCGCCCGCCGCAGCATGGGCATGATCTTCCAGCAGTTCAACCTCCTCATGCAGCGCACGGCTGAGGAAAACATCTGCTTTCCGCTGGAGCTTGCCGGAGTCAAAAAGGACGCCGCCCGCGAGCGGGCGCGCGAGCTGCTTGAGCTGGTCAACCTGTCCGATCGGGCACAGTCCTACCCGTCGCAGCTTTCGGGCGGGCAAAAGCAGCGTGTGGCCATCGCCCGCGCTCTGGCTACCAACCCCAAGATCCTCCTGTGCGACGAGGCCACTTCCGCCCTCGACCCCGCCACTACGGAATCCATCCTTTCGCTCATCAAGGACATCAATCGGCGTCTGGGGATCACCGCCATCATCATCACGCACGAAATGAGTGTGATCGAGAAAATCTGCAATCAGGTCGCCATCATCAGCCACGGGCGGATTGCCGAAACCGGCTCGGTCGAAGAGGTTTTCTTCCACCCTCAGACCGAAGAAGCGCGCCAGCTCGTCATTCCCGAGGCCTTGCAGGACATGCCGCACAGCAGGCTGTACCGGATCATTTTCAACGGCCGCTCCTCGTTCGAGCCGGTCATCAGCAATCTGGTGCTGGAATGCGGGGCTCCCGTCAACATCATGTTTGCCGACACGCGCGACATCGGCGGGACGGCATTCGGCCAGATGGTGCTGCAACTTCCGGACAACGAAGAGGTCGTCCGGCGTATCCTCGCCTATGCCGACTCCAAGGGACTGATGCTGGAGGAAATGAAGAATGTTTGATCAGGCTACCATCGAAATGTTGCTTGAAGGCGTCGTGGACACGTTGTACATGACGCTGGTTTCCACCTTTTTTTCCTATGTGTTCGGCATGATGATGGGGACGGTCCTCGTCATCTGCCGTCAGGACGGCATCACGCCCCGGCCCATGATCTACGCCGTGCTTGATGTCGTTGTGAACCTGACCCGCTCGTTCCCATTTCTTATCCTCATGATCGCGGTCATTCCCCTGACCCGCCTGCTCGTGGGAACGACCATCGGCAACAACGCCACGGTCGTCCCGCTGGTCATCGCCGCCGCGCCCTTCGTGGCCCGGCTTGTGGAATCCTCCCTGCTCGAAGTGGACGGCGGCGTCATTGAGGCGGCGCAGTCCATGGGGGCGTCCACCATGCAGATCATCATGAAGGTGCTTTTGCCCGAAGCGCTGCCTTCGCTCATCAACGGCAGCGCCATCGCGGCAACCACGATCCTCGGCTACTCCGCCATGTCGGGCGCCGTCGGCGGCGGGGGCCTCGGCAAACTGGCGATCATGTACGGGTACAACCGCTACCAGACCGACATCATGTTCATCACCGTCGTCCTGCTCATCGTCATCGTGCAGGTATTCCAGAGCTTCGGCAACTGGGCCACCAAGCGAAGCGACAGGCGCATTTCCTGATCTTTTTCCGCGACAAACGGCTTCTTGGGCCCACGCCCGCGGCCGTGAACCTTTAACCTTTGATAAGGATACGGTATCATGAAAAACTTCCGCTCCGCCCTTCTGGCCGCGGCCCTGTCCCTTGTCGTCGCAGCCGGTTCCGCAACCGCGGCTCAGGCCACCACGAAAATCCGTGTCGGCGCTTCCCCGACGCCTCACGCGGAAATCCTCAAGGTCGCCAACGATGTTCTGAAACCGCAGGGTTATGAACTCCAGATCATCGAATACTCCGACTACGTGCAGCCCAACATGGCGCTCGAAGGCAAGGAGCTGGATGCCAACTTCTTCCAGCACAAGCCCTATCTTGACGATTTCAACAAGGAAAAGGGCACCAAGCTGGTCTCCATCGGTACCGTGCACTACGAACCCTTCGGCATCTACGCCGGCAAGACGAAGTCCCTTGGCGCCCTGAAGGACGGCGCTATGGTGGCCGTGCCCAACGACACCACCAACGAAGCCCGCGCCCTGCTGCTCCTCCAGTCCAACGGGCTCATCAAGCTGAAGGACGGCGCCGGCCTCACCGCCACCCGCCGCGACATCGCGGAAAACCCCAAGAAGCTCAAGATCGAAGAAATCGAAGCGGCTCAGCTCGTCCGCGCCCTGCCTGACGTCGACCTCGCGATCATCAACGGCAACTACGCCATCCTCGGCGGCCTCAAAGTGGCCGACGCGCTGTCCGCCGAAAAGGCCGACTCCATCGCCGCGACGACCTACGCCAATATCCTCGCCGTGCGTGCCGGAGATGAAAACCGTCCTGAACTCAAGGCGCTGATCGACGCTCTCAAGAGCGATCAGGTCAAGGAATTCATGACCAAGAAGTACGAAGGCGCTGTGGTTCCCGCCAACTAAGCCGTCTTTACTTCCCCGCCTTTATGCCCTGCCGGGATTCCCGGCAGGGCTTTTTGTTTGCTGCGGCGGCGTAGCCCGCGTTGCCATGTTTCGTTTTTCTTCCTGGACATTGCAGCCTTACCGAAGCGCATTGCCTTTTGGATATTCTTTCAGTATGATAGAAAAAGAGCGTACTCATGTGCTGAATACGGACAGGCAACACAGGATGTCCTTCCTTTGATCAATCCCATAAGCCTGAAGAAAGCCTCGCCGCCAAATAGCGGATCAATGGGAAACGTTCATCTTTTTCCTTCGTGATTTCCATAGCTTTTGTCTGTTTTTATACGGATGTACCGCTGGCATTCCTTCAGCGCTCCAACAGGGATACCGCGTAAGCTGTATCTCCTCCCCATAATGTGCGTGGCGTGTTCCCCCGAAAACATGCCACGCACATTTCTATTGCCGCGTTGCGAAAAGAGAAGAGAAAAATGGACAGAGAGAAATGAAAAACGCCTCTCCGTATGATGTATCACGTTGCTTTACTTGACTTCTCAATCCAACGGGGATACCTGTTCACCCCGTTGCGTTCCAAATACTTTCTGCAAAAGGTTGCAGAACGCAGGCAAACAGGAATACGGCCAGCCGCCCTCCCACAGGGGGAAAAGGAACCGGCCGGCGCATCCGGCGACTTTCCAAGGGAAAGTCGCCGTTCGGGTTGAATCAAAGGATGAAACACGGCAAACACATTCAGGTATCGGAATCTTTCCTGCTCTGCGCCCTGCTGACGATGACGGGAGGATTCCTTGATGTCTACACCTACATCACGCGAGGGCATGTCTTTGCCAATGCGCAGACAGGGAATGTCGTGCTCCTCGGGCTCAACCTTGCGGAAGGCAATATCAAGGAAGTCGCCTTTTACCTCTTCCCCATCATCGCGTTTGCCCTGGGCATCCTGTTCACGGAATGGATACGGGCCAAGTTCAAGGAATACGATCTGCTGCACTGGAGGCAGATCGTTGTTTTCTTCGAGGCGCTTCTCCTGTTTTTTCCGGCCTTCATGGCCTCGGGGATGTGGGATACAGCCGTCAACATCCTGGTTTCCTTCGTCTGCGCCGTACAAGTGGAAAGCTTCAGGAAAGTCAACGGGCACAGCGTGGCGACGACCATGTGTACCGGCAATCTCCGCAGCGCTACCGAGCAGATATTCCATTATGTCCGCACACGAGACCCCGATACAAGGAAAACCATCCTCAGCTACTACGAAATCGTCGTCTTTTTCGCGCTCGGCGCGACACTGGGAGCCGCCTTGTCCGCCCTCTTCGCTGAAAAAGCCATTCTGTTCTGCTGCCTCTTTCTCATCATAGCGTTCTTGAGCATGTTTGCGAAAGAGATATGAACGTGAAAAACACAGTCAGGCCATGTGGAAGAGAGAGTGTGTGTGTCCCTCACATATCTGACTAGCACGTCTAATATAGATATTTATTCTTTAATTTATTATAGTTATATAAATATACCAGGGCCGGGTGTAAAGCCCCCGCAGTTAGTGCAAAGCTAAACTGGAGCCCCCGGCATGTTTGAGGGCAAACTCTTCTGGTGTGAGATTGCCCAATGATTCGTGTGGCCTTTGCTCGTTGTATTCTTGTACCCATGCGTCAACGATGGTGCGAATCTCACTCAGCCTGCTAAAAACATAGAAGTTCAGTACCTCCTCGCGGAAGATGCGGTTGAACCGCTCCACATATGAGTTTTGCGTGGGCTTGCCGGGTTGAGTGAACTCAAGGTCAATCCCGTGTTGTTCAGCCCATCCGGCAAGTTGCGCCGAGACAAATTCCGGGCCTTCACGGCTGAAATCGTCAAGCACGCTGACCGTGCATCAGCGCATCGCTCATAAAGTCCACAGACCAGCAACCGTTGACGACGGTTTGCGCCTTCAGACGGACGGGAGCTCGGCTGGGCAGATGCCGTTTTTTTTGCGGCGCATGTTCAACTGCAGCTGCCGATAAATTCGGTAGACGCGCTTATGGTTCCATGTATATCCCTCGCGACGCAGCACAACAAAATATTTGGCAAATCCGTATCGCGGGTAGCGTTCGGCCAGCTCAAGAAGCGTCGTTATCACAAGGCTGCCGTCACGCGGCGTTGGTTTGTAAAGAAACATGCTTCGACTTATGCGCAATGCCGTGCACGCCTTGCTGACGGAAAGTCCATGCTCTTCGTGAACGAACAGCACGACGTCGCGCTTCTCGGCCTGGCTTCAGAGCTTTTTTTCGATCACATCCTTCAAGGGCCGATTTTCCAGGCTTAACTCCGCATACATTTGTTTGAGGCGGACGTTTTCATGCTCAAGGTCGCGCATACGCTTGATGTCCGAAGCTTCCATGCCGCCGAACTTGCTCTTCCAGGCGTAGAACGTGGCGCTGCTGATACCGTGCTCACGACATATGTCCTTGGCAGTCCTGCCCGCTTCGCCAGACTTCAGGATTGTGATGATTTGGTGTTCAGAAAACCGTGACTTCTTCATGGCTCCCTCCTGGGGAGGGTTTACCAGAAGTCTCCAGTTTTGGTCTCCACTATTTTAAGGGAGTGGTACACCGCTCTCCTTACTGAAAAAATGGACAGGCCAAAAACAGGAATATTCCACCCTGAACAGTGAGATGAGGGATGTAGAAAAAGCTGTGCGGAATGAAACGGAACCTCCTTCAGGATTCAGTCTCAAACCGGACAGACCGAATGAGGAATGAGGAGCGAACGCCGTCCACTTCGGATGCCACCGAATACGCTTTGCCAAGGGAGCACCAAACAGGATACCGTCAGGGAAAATCCTCCTCAGGCGGTTCCTATGGAACACAATGTTTGCACCGGCATCTCGGATGTCCGTTACTTCAGCCCGCGTCTGCTGGCCGCGCTTACGGGCATTCTTTCCTCACCCCTGACCGTCATTGAGGCTCCGATGGGTTACGGCAAGACCGTGGCCGTGCGCGAGTTTCTGCGCCGGGAAAACCTGGCCGTGATCTGGGTTTCCGTGCTGGATTCCCCGGACGGCGCCTTCTGGCGCTCCCTGTGCAGGGAGTTTGAGCGTCTGCCCGAGACGGCGGAAACGGCGCGAGCGCTGCGCAGCCTCGGCCCGCCTTTCGCGCCCGATGACGCGGCCCGACGCGATGCGGCGCTGGAACTGCTGGAGAGCCTCGACTTTGCCAGACCCACCGTGCTGGTCGTGGACGATGTGCACCTGCTGGCTTCCGCGCCGTCGTGCGTCCGCTTTTTCCAGATACTGGCCCGGCAGGCCATGAGTAATCTGCACATCGTGCTCACCACCCGGCGTTTTCAGGCCGAGGACGCCCTGCTATCGGACCTCAAGGGAGAGCTCGCCCGCCTCGGCCCGGCCCTGCTGGCGTTTTCGGAAGAAGACATCCGGGCGTACTGCGCCCTGTGCGGCCTCAAGGTCAGCCCGGACCAGATCCGCGCCCTGCATGGGGCCACGGGCGGATGGGTCAGCGGCGTATATCTGCATTGCCGCCATTACGCGCAACACGGGGCTTTTTCCCTGCCCGCCTTCGCCCGTTCTTTCACCCTGCCCTCCCCGCAATTTTCCTCCTTATCTTCCCCGCAGTATTCCGAGAACGAACTGCCACCGGATATGGCCGCCCTTTTGGAAGAACAGCTTTATCGCCCACTCTCCCCGGACGTGCGGGACATGCTTTTCGCGCTCTGCCCGCTGGAGCAGTTCACCCTGCCGCAGGCGGATTTCTGCTGCGGCACGGATACTCGGGCAGCTCTGGAGGCGCTTGTCCGACAGAACTCGTTTGTCCGCCGCCGGGAAGGGAGCGGCGTGTACACCGTCCACGCCATATTCCGGAGCCTGCTGCTGCGCTTGTTCCGTGCACTTCCACGCGAACAGCGGCAGGCCGTCCACCGCCGCTGCGGCGACTGGTTCGCGGCGGAGGACGAATTCATTCCCGCGATGGAGCACTATCACGCGGCGCGCGATTTCGAGCGGGCACTTTCGGTCATGGAACGGGACATGGCCCGCCATCTGGTCACGGAAAGCGCCGCCTTCTTCGCCCGGCTCTTTCAGGATTGCCCGGAGGAGGTTCTGGCCCGGCACCCCAGGGCAGCGTTCAAGCACGCCCTGGCCGCGCTCTCCGCCTCGGACTTTCCGGCCTTTGCCGACCGCTGCCGCTGGCTGGCGCGCTACTGCGCGGCGCTGGACGAGGCGCATCCCGCCACGCCCGTGCTGCGCGGCGAACTGGAAATGCTGCTGGCCCTTGCGGAATACAACGACATCGCAGCCATGTCCGTCCGCCACCGCAGGGCATGGGAACTGCTGGGCCGCCCCACGGGGCTGTATCCGCCGGAATCCACCTGGAGCATGGGCTGTCCCTCCGTGCTGTTCATGTTCCACAGGGAAAGCGGCAAACTCCGGGAGGAAATCCGGCTGATGCGGGAATGTATGCCGCATTACTACAAAGCGGCGGACTGGCACGGCGCGGGCGGCGAGCTGCTTTTCGAGGCGGAAGCCCTGTACATGGCGGGGGATTTTACCGAGGCGCTCCGCCTCTGCCGTCAGGCCGAGACCGTGGCTGCGCTGCACGGGCAACTATGCAATACGCTTTGCGCCCTATTTTTGCGCGCGCGTCTGGCTCTGGCGCGGAAAAACACCTCGACGGCCTGCGCCGCCGTGCGGGAAATGCGCGATCTGATCACCAAAAAACAGGATTATTTTCTGCTGCACACGGCGGAGATCTGCGCGGCGCGCCTTTCCGGCCTCCTCCGGCGTCCGGACGAAATCCCCGCGTGGGTGCACGAGGGCAGGGGTGAACGCATGTACGCCTTCGCCCAGGGCGATTTCCGGCTGGCGCAGGGCCGCGCCCTACTGCTGGCCGGGGATGCCGCCGCCGTGCTCGGCCTGTTCCACGCCCTGCTGCAAACCCCTCTCTTCGACAAGCACCGCCTGTTCTTCATCTACGCCCATATCTTCTTGGCCGCCGCCCATGCCATGCTCGACGCGCGGGAAAAGGCGCTTGAGTCTCTGCGCGCCGCTCTGGACGCGGCCCTGCCGGACGATGTGCTCATGCCTTTTGTGGAAAACGCCGATCTTGTCCTGCTGCTGTTGCTCGCGCCGCAAGAGACGCGCCATGAAGACGGCGTGCGGCGCATTCTAGCCCTGGCGGAACCGTGGCTGCGCCATCTGGGACTGCCCGGAACACGCGCTTCGGAAATTCCGTTCGGTCTGTCCGTCAAACAGTATGAGATCGCGCGGCTCGCCGCCGAGGGACGCACCGGCCCGGAGATCGCATGCCGCGTGGGCCTCGGCCTCAACACCGTCAAAACGCACCTGAAGACTGTGTACCGGAAATGCGGCGCGAACAACCGCCCGGAACTGAGAAGACTTCTCCACGGGGAAAAATAGCGAAATCGTCGCAACAGACGGGCGAAGGAAGGAGAAGCGGACTGATACACGCTTCGCCTTATCCTCAGTATGGCCCCTGAAGAGACGTTTGTACTGTTTATTGTCCTTTGTGCCCTTTCAAAATACAATGAGGTGCGACTCGCTCAACGGCATCCTGGTATCACCCCAAAAGGGTGAGACGCAGAAATTATTTGCTTTTTTTCCCAAAAGGAGACATAAACTGACATAAATACCTTTTTGCCCGTAATCATCGGATGTCTTCCATGCCGCGTGTTCCGCTTCACCATCCGCCGTCCTTCCGCCGTCATCCTTTGACGGTGGGCCGGGTTGCGTGTAAGCAAGGAACGTGGCTGGCGGAAGCGGCCCTGAACGCAAGCGCGTTCCGGTCCGCTTCTTGCTACACACAGCTTATCGCCCATCCACCGCGCTCGCGTCCAGGCGTAGCGCGGCTTTCCGCGTTTCCACTCCGTCCAAAAACATGGCCTTGCCCCTTCTCGGGGTGAGGCCTTTTGCGTTGCGCGCCGTTTGCCACAAGCCGCATCCTTCACCCTTACAACATGAGGAGGCCAAAGACGGTGAACATCCCCCAACTCGGCACAAATCAGCTTAACTACGACTTCGGCCACAAGATGGAAGAGGTCAGGAGCGTCAGATTCACGACCACGTCGCCCTTCGGCGAGGCCCGGAAAAGGGGTGACGACAGGACAACCATCATCAAGAAATAACGGTCGGCCACGCCGGAATCTTGTGAGTGACTATCCTGAAAAACTGGAGTTTTTATGAAATTACCCAGTATGCGAATCGTTTTTACCCTGACTTGCATCCTTGTCTGCGCCGCGCGGCCTTCCTTTGCCGCCCGGCACGACGCTGGCGCCTTCAGCGCGGAGGTTCCCGACGGCTGGACCATGACCAGAGAAGATGAGCTGACCAGGTTTGCCGCGTCCGACGGCTCGGTGGAACTGACGGTCATCCTGAAAAAGTACACCAAGCCGGAGATCAACGAAATCGTCGCCGGGGGGGTAGGCCAGACGCCGGTAAAAATGCTGACGGACAATACCTATATCTATGAGGACGCCTCCTCCGGCCGTGGCTGGGGTATGATTGCCGGGGACGGCACCTTCGCGGAAATCGGCGCGAACGCGGCATATGACGGCCTGGGCGGGTTCCTTGCCGGTTTGAAGGCCGCTGCCGCCGAAAAAGGCTTGGCCACTATTTTTACGGTCGCCGCGTCTTCCGAGGAAGCGGTGGAATGGCTTCTGTTCGCCGTGCCGCCTTTTGCGGAGCAGGACAATGCGGATGTCGGGGAAGAAGGCGGCAGCGACGCGGGTGATACTGAAGAAAAGGAAAAAGGTACGCCATACGAGCACAAGAGCTTCACCGCCGTTGTTCCCGAAGGCTGGACCGCCGCCGAGCAGGGGGAATCCGTGGTGTTCGCCTCCGATGCCAAGGACGCGTTTGTCATTGTGCGTGTTTTCTCCCTCGCCTCCGACGATGGCACGGCGTTTACCAATTGGGCCAAGGGGCAGGTAAAAGTTCTCAAGGGCAAAAATGTGAACGCGGGCGAAGGCGTTGTGGAGTTTACCACGGAAAAGGGCGCCAGCGGCATGTTCACCCAGTTCGATAAAAAGAGCCTGTTCCTGCTCTTCGGCGGCGAACGTCCCCAGATAGGAAACCTTATCAAGTCCATCGGCTTGGTAGACTAACCGGCAAGGAGTCTCGCATGTACTATATCTCCCGTATATTTTTCACCTGCTGCCTGGTGCTGGTCTCGGCCTGCCCCGCACTGGCGGAGTTGAAGGCCACATTCATCAACCGCACCGACTTTGAGATACAGTCCATCTCCATAAAAGGAGACGGGGGAAGCATGGAATTCACGGTCCGCGTCGTGCCGGGCAATTTCTGTGTTTTTACAGATGGCAACTCCAATGAACTGCATGAGGTCACAATAGACGCAGGGCTGATGCTTTTCACGTTCACGGATATGGCCGCCTTGGCGGACAATGCCGCGCCGACCCTTGAACTTACCTACGATGCTGGCGGCCGGCCTCACCTGACGCTGGTAGACAAACCGGCGCAAGCGGATTCCGGTTCCGTTCCGGAAAGCGATTCCTTTGATCTGCCCGCAGGCCCCATCTGGAACAACGACCACGCCAAGGAACGCTGCCCGCAGGTTCTGGAAGAATGGCTGGCCGCCAACCCCGGCAAAAAGGCGGAATGGAACGGAAACTGGGCCACCGTGAAACCCGGCGAGATGAGCGTTTGCGGCATAACCGTTACCGGGGCGGACAATATCCCTGCTCCGGTCGCTGTTCCGTCATTGATAAACGTCGTCGGTACGGTGAGTGCGTTCACTGATCCCTCGGCTCCGACCCAAGCGAAATTTACCGCGATTCTGAGTGCCAAAAACCTGGATGAAATCCGGGGTATGGGCGCGCAAAATTCCTCGTTGTGGCATTCGAAGATATATCTCCCGGCCTCGTTTGCCGGGAGAACATGGGCCGTTTTTGTTGAATCGGCGGAGGCGTTCTCCGGAAACGATGCCGACAAACCCGGTACATGCGTTTTACGTACCTATACCGGCGGACCCGAAGGGGTGATCCCGCTTATGCAAGGTCTGGCAGCGGAGGGCTATCGCCCCTGGTTTGCGCAACTTTCAACCGGTGGGGACATGAATACGGAAGAAATGGTCAAACTCTGGGAGGAGTACCCGGACGCAGCAGAAGCCTGGGAACAGGTTGCAGACGCCTGCGCGGACGTCAACCGGGGCGGCGAGCCTGCCGCCGTTGATGTCGTTCTTCTTACAGAGGAAGGTTATGCCAAGGCGGCAAAGAGCGAGGAGGCGGCACTTCCCGGTTTCCGGCTGCGGGTATCCAACGCCGTTGTTGTAACCATGCAGTACATGCCGGATATTTCCACACTCATCGGCATGACGCGGTAATTCTCCAACAAAGGCGACCTCTCATGCGGATCATACTTTCGACCATCGCCATGTGTCTGGTCATTTTTCTCGCCGTACCTGTCATGCAGGGCGTACACGCCGCAGCGAACGCGGATAAGGATGCTCCACCCCCCTGGCAGGGGCGATACTGCAACGAGGAGCGCTGCCTTTCCATAACCAACCTCGTGGAAGGCCCGGAAGGAGGGTATTTTTTCGATTTCGTTTTCACGGCGGCGAAAGGCGGAAAATTGGGTGCGGCCTCCGCCATGGTTGATGAACGCTGGGCCAGTTATTCCGCCCTGATATTCACGTTGGGCGATGGCGATGCCGTCCTTGCCGTGTCCCTTGATCCGGGACTGGATCTGGACGCAGACGATGCATGGCTCAAGGTCTGCCCCGGCGCATACGCCCGAAAATGACCCGCCCGGCAACACGGAGAAAAGACCATGCGCACGATTTTCATGCTTATAGCGGCCGTTGTTCTGGCGCTACTCCCGGCGGCAGTCCTGTGCGCGGCAGGTCCTTTTATTACTATGGAGAGCGGAAGCGAGTCCGTTTCGTTGACGGCAGAGGAAATCCGGGACGGAAAGGAAGCAAGTATTGAAGCCGTCATGGAAGCCGCTACGGGAGCAAGCGGGCCGGAGTCAGTAATGTTCCTCCTGCGGCGCGGTTCACCCAACGGCACAAACCTTACCGCCATCTACGGCAATGCCGGGGAGAATCTTCTGGGTACGCTTCCCCCGGCAATGCGGGGGTTTGACGAATACGGCGAGCTTGAGGAAGGCTATTCTCTCCAGGTCGCCGTCCGCGACCTGAACGGGGACAAAAAGCCCGATGTGCTTGTGGCGACGGGCGACGGTGCTGCTGTTCTCACGGTGGCTGTGTTTGTCTACACGCCGCGAGGGAACGAACGCTTCCGCCGCATCGGCGTCATTGAGGGACAAAATTCACTGCATGTGGATGCAAACGGCGTCATCAGCGTTCCCTACGGGTCGCAGGGGCTGTTCATGGAATACGGCGTTACGTCCGATGGCGTGCTGGTACAAAAGAGATAACGAGCATGAGACTCCTGAAAATTCTCTGCGTCATCCTCGCACTGTGCGCCGCTGTATATTATGGAATGGTATTTCTTCTTGCGGGAGGAATCAAATAAAATGAACGCACATTCTGATTTTTACAAGGAGATTCGTATGCGGCCCATCATCTTCGGCTTGCTCTTCAGCCTTATTGCAGCCCTGCCCGCTTTTGCGGCGAGCCCCGGCGCGGACCTGAGTCTCAAGGGCGACCGGATTTTTCTGGTGAAAGGCGGCAAAAGCACGGCCTTAAACCAGGAAATGTTCCCGGCCCAGCCCGTTGACGACAGCGACATCCGCTTTCTCGGCGTCGGCCCGGACGACGCCCAAAAACAGGGCATAGCCCCCGGCCTGTATCTGTTCAAAGGCGACGGCAAGCCTGTGGCTTTCGCGGCCACGGACGAGGCCGAGTTCTGCGCCGACGTCAAAATTTCCCCCAACGGGAAAATCCTGGCCATGGACGCGGGCATGAGCCTGGTGCGCAACTGGTTCTTCTTCTCCTACCCCGACATGAAGCCCATGGGAGAGACCGCCTATTACCAGACCCCGGACAACCCCACGCTCATCTGGGTGGAGGAAAAGGGCGTCCTCGTTTCCACCATGGACGTGGACGGGCACGGCCGCAAGGGCGAGTACGACCCCTGTGGCCCGGTTTCCGTGACCTATTATGATTTCGGAGCGAGCAAAGGCACAAAGCTCCTGCCCGGCACGGATCTGTGCGACTACACCCTGACGGGCTTCAAGGCCGGTGACCGTGTAGCCACGGCTGCGGAACTGTGTCTGCCGTCGGTCAAGGACTGGAACACCTTCCCCGAGGGGAAGGGTGTGAAAGAAGTAACCGTGAAATTGCCGTGAAGCAGGGAAAGTCTATGAAATACCTCATTATTCCGCTCCTGCTTCTGCTCTTTGCTTCTTCCGCATACGCGCAGGGAGGCGGCATCAATATGCTGGTCGTTGATAAAGAGTCCAAAGGAACCAACGTGCGGGAGACCCCTGGCGGGAAGGTGACACACGTTATTCCCTACGGCGGAAACACCGACGCGGCAATCGAAATGCGCCGGGTCACGGTCACAGGGCAAGACGGGCAATGGTTCCACGTGCGCCTTGCTGACAAATCCACCGGCTGGATGCACGCTTCCGTGCTCGGTTCCTGCGCTTCGTCCACGGAAGACGGCGAACCGTACATGTACGCGCAACCGGACGACAGCTCCCCCACAGTCGCCAGACTGAAGGAGGGAACAAAGCTCCGTCTGCTGGAACTGGGGCAAGCACAAGGCTGGTACAAAGTGGAAACCGCCTCCGGCGCGAAAAAATCGGGTTGGATGATGCGCCATACGTTGGTTCCCAATCCCTACAATACCTGCTGGAAATAGCCATCAAGGGAGAAGCTATGAAAGGAATGAAACAACTTTGCTGTGCGGCGGTGCTGGTGATGCTTGCCGGAGGAGCAAACGCTGCTTTTGCCGCCGGGATCGCGCTGAAAAACGAGATGGAGCTGGATATCAAAGCGGTCTACTGCGTCAACGACACGGGCTCGACGAAACAGGTCACCGGCGCGCTGAAAGCCGCATCTTCCGTCACCGTCCAGCCTGCCAAGTTCCCGGAATACGAATGCAACCGCATCGCCGTTCAGACGGCGAACGGCGGCGCCTGGCAGTTCTACCACGGGCCGGAACCGGGCGCGGCCACGGAAATCGTCTTTTCCATGGACAAGGCGAATCCCAACGGGGAAGCGTCGTACCCCTCCCTGCTGATCGAATCGTCCGGCGAAAGTTACGTTTCCCCGGCGGGCGTGCCGCTTAACTTCCTTGTCCAAGCCATGCAGTTTGGCCTGGAGGAAACGAAATGGAAAGAAGCCGCCGCCCCGAACGCGGGCAAATCCGAAACCCCCGACGCGTTCGCCGTTTCCTTCGCGGGCGTGTCCTGGAGTTTCACCGGCGACGGCCTTGTGTTCGCCGAACTCGTGCCCGGCAAGGAGCTTGCGGAATCCGCCAACATGGTCTCCGCGTTCTCCAACGCCACGCTCACGGGCATGTTTGACGGTCTGAAAGCTGTGGGCGCAACCCCCTGGGGGATGATCTTCAAGGAAAAACAAACCGCTCTGACCAAAGAAGGGATGGACACGCTCCCCTACGCCGAGCTCATGATCGATACGGATACTGACGAAAGCCGCTGGGACGCGGTAGCCAAACTTTTGGAAGTCGTCGCCGATTCCGCCGGGGAAGACCCGCCGCGCATCATTTTCGGCAACGAAGCCATCATATTCAACCTGCTTCTGGACCTTGAAGACGTTTCCGCAACCCTGACCATTACCCGCAGACTTGGCGCGGCGTTGGGGTGAAACGGGCGAGCGCCGCTCCGCAAGGATATGTAACCACGTATCTCACAGAAAAAACACTCTTAAAGGATGGATAGTATAATGAAAACAAAACGCAGGGAGAGTGTTAACCAACGACTGTTTTTCCTGAAAAATATCTGTGAGTAAAATAGGATGCGACACAAAAACATTCAAAAGTTAACACTCTCAACGTAGGATATGGCGATACGTTTTTGCCTGTACTGGCAAGCTGTTTTCATCACAACAAGGAGAGGTAGAAAATGCACACCGGAAAAAGAGCGTATCTGTATGGTTTCGTTGTTCTGTTTGTTCTGGGGATGGCCAGTCTGGCGGAAGCCGGTCCCATGAGCATCAAGGTGACGAATGCCGAAGCTGGGGGCATGAGCGGCAACAAACAGGCTATTGTTTTCTGGATGACCATCAAAAACACCACCTCCCACGAATACATCCACAAGCTTAATTATGCGATTGTGGAAGTGACCGGATCCTGGGGCAATGGACGGCAGGAAAAATACCAGAGAAAGGTCAATGTGGACTGGGTATTTGATCCGGCGCTTGGCCCAGGCCGGAGCAAGAATCTCAAAACCCGCTTCATGCGAAACGTCAATCCCGGCAAGGGGATGTATAAGTATAATAGCGTCCGTGTGCGTGTGCTGAAGTATAATTTCAAAAGAGCCAGCTAAAGCCTTTTCAAAGTGAATTTGAAAACCGGGAGTGGCCTTGGCCGCCGAAAGCACAGGCCACTCCCGCACGGCGGCAAAAATCGAACAGGAGAACATCATAATTTCATGTCTGCTGGTCATCTTCGCCGTCACGGCCTACCCGGAAAATATTCCTATGGAAAAGGTCACGGTCGTTCTGCCGTAACGCCGCCTACGGCCCTTGCGGAACACAGGATGCAAACCTGAGTTCTCCAACTGCGTAGGGCACAGGCGGGAAATCCCGCCGGGGTTGTCTGATCCGCCCCATATCCACCCGTACAGGAGTTGTTATGAAACGAGTTCTTTTCCTCGCATTCATCCTTTCCTTGCTGCTCCCGGGTTGCGTCAGAGACATCAGGCAACCCGGGCAACCGCTTGAACTGGTATTGCTGCATACCAACGACACCCATTCCTACGTTGCCGGGCGCGACAAGTACGGCAACGCTTGTGTGGCTTCCGCCGACTGCACGGGCGGCATGGGCCGCATCGCCACAGTGGTGCGGGACGAGCGTCGCGCTGAGGACAATGTGCTGGTGGTGGATGCGGGCGACCAGTTTCAGGGAACGCTCTTCTTTACCGTCAACGGCTGGTCCATACTGGCCGATCTCGATAATCTCGTGGGTTATGATGCCGCAACTCTCGGCAACCACGAATTCGACCGGGGATGCGAACCGCTCGCCGGATATATCCGCGCCCTTCATTATCCGATTCTGGCGGCAAACCTGACCCCCGGTCCCGACTGCCCACTGCACGCGCTGTCCATCAGACCGTACACAGTGCGCACCATCCGCAACGTCAAGGTGGGCCTCATCGGACTCGCCAATCCCGACATTGCCTCGCTTGCCGCGCCCTGCCCGCAGACACGATTTATCGGCAGTGCCGATGCCCTCAGGAAGGCCGAGGCCGAACTCGAACGGCAGGGCGTGGATCATGTGATCGTCCTGAGTCATCTGGGCCTCCCCGTGGACCGTGAACTGGCCCGCACGGTGGATGGTGTGGACGTCATCGTGGGCGGGCATACACACAGCTATCTCGGACCCGGTTCGTCCGAAGGCCCGTATCCCATCGTGGAGCACGCCCCTTCGGGACAGCCCGTGCTGGTCGTCACCGCCAAATTCGCCACGGAATATCTGGGCAAATTGCGGGTGGCCTTCGATGCCGCCGGGGTTCCCGCCCGCTGGAACGGCGCCACCATCCGTCTTGAGCCCGGCATCACCCCGGATCCCGCCGTGGAGGCCAAGATTGCGGACTATGAAAAGCCACTTGAGACGTTCCGTTCCCAGATACTGGGGCGCAACGATCTGGTCTTCGCCGACGGCATGGAAGCCTGCCGCAAGGGGGACTGCCTGTCGGGTATGATCGTTGTGGACGCCATGCTCGACTACGGGCGGGACCACGGCGCAACGCTGGCGCTGACCAACGGCGGCGGAATGCGCGCGCCCCTGAAAAGGGGCACGGTCACGCAGGGCGATCTCCTCGCGGTATTGCCGTTCAGCAACATGCTGGTCATCCGGGAGTATGACGGAGCCCAGCTGTTGGCCGCATTGGAGCACGGCGTTTCCGGGGAAAAGGGAGAAGGCCCCAGGATCCTGCAAGCAGCCGGACTGCGCTATCGCTTCGATGCGTCGCGCCCCATCGGGCAACGCATTTTGTCGACGGAACAGATTGGCGCGGACGGCAAGGTCAGCTCTCTGGCCAAGGCCGGACGTTACACTGTGGTGCTTCCCGTCTACCTCTCCCAGGGTGGAGACGGCTACTCAATGCTGGCGGACGGCAAGGTTGTGTCCGCGCCCGATCCGATGGATGCGGACATCGTTGGCGAATACATCAAGGCCCAATCCCCCCTCTCCCTGCCGCAGTCAGGACGCATCAACGCCGTAACCCGGTAGCTTCATCCGCTGAGGGAATGAACAAGTTTTACCTGGAGTTCCAGGTTCGCAGCAAGAAGTGACGCAACGGGCGTGAACATATTTCCGCAAAGCGGGAAACATCATGCAAGGGCACATAAAACGGCTTCTTGCCGATATGTGTATTACCCGGAGGATTCATGCACAAGACAAAGTATACCGTCCTGCCCCTGGCCTGTCTGCTGACGTTTGCCTTCGCCGCGCACGCGGCTCTGGCATCCAGCCGGTCCGACATCACTCTCATCAACGGCCTTAACGAACCCATTACCGCCGTAAAAATCCTGTACGATACGCCGTATGGCGATCAGCGCCCCAGTTCGTCGGAAATTCTTCTTCCGCCGGGGGGAGAATACCGTCTCGGCATTCAGGGTGTAACGCTGCCGACGCGGATCATTCTGTTCCTGCCGTTGTCATCCCATGAGTTTACCGACCTTTCAGGTCTTGCGCCCGAATCGTCCATGCGGCTTGAAGCGGCGTACGAAGACGGTGTTCCCTGCCTGAAATGGGAGGGGGATGCAGGAAAAAGCGCCGTCGCTTCCGAGCATAAATATCTCACCCCGGAAAACCGCCCCTATGCCGTGAACCGGGATTTTCTGACCGACTGCAAGACCATGGAAGAGGTGCGAAACCTGGTCGCCGAGACTGCGACAGACGCGGAGCAGTCAAAAACGGACCTGGGCGACATCCTGTTCGCGGAAACTTTTGACGGACGCACCACACTGTCTTTTCCCGTATTTTGGACCTCGGACTATGCCGGGTATGGCAGCGCAACCCCGGTCGATCTTGACGAGCCGGATGCGGGCATTGCCATTACCGTCACCGTGCCCCTGCCCGAGGATGATGCCACCGACGTGACGGACAAGCTCATGAGCGACCTGCGGGTGGACGGCTACCGGCCCGCGCACTTCCAACTCCGCGCGAAGGATGACGACGACAAAGAAGTCAATTTCATGGAAGGTGACGGCGATAAATACGACGATCAGGATGTCGTTCAGGAACACCTGACCGCCGTGTTCGGGAAAGGAACGCTGCTGGAGGCGGAACTCATCTGGGTAAAAGAAGAAGCCTTCGAAAAGGCGAAAGCGGATGACGATTCTCCCGAAGGCCCAGTCGTGAGGGTCCGGATTGCCAACGGGCAGTTTCAAGCGCTCTTTCTGCCGTAACAAAACGCCACTGATGCCACGTTGCGTACAAACCAGATGGACATGACATAAAAAGATACACTCTCCTTGAAAGAGGTCGAAGAGAACCTCATGAAGGGCAGAAAAAGGAACCGTTGTGCGCCAGGCAATGCCATCTGTCCGATACACCGCCTCCCGGCACATATCCCTAGCGGCGATCTTTTTGGTGTTGTTATCCCTCTGCGCTGCATCACCGGTCCTGGCGACGGATTCCGTCATCCGCAGGAATACGGCCTTTGCGCGCGAAACGCTGGCGCTCATCAACGCCGAGCGGCAGAAGGCGGGGTATACCCTGATGGCGGAAGACGCCAAGCTGAACGCGACGGCAAAGGAAAGGCTCGCGAATCCGGTCATGAAAACCCGGTTGAGCGACAACAGGTTCACCAAAAACGGCGTCCGCTATACGTTTCAAGGGAAGTATACCAATGCAAGGCGGATCGTGGATTGAGGATTACCCGATACACGTTCCCCTCCACAAAGCCGTACAGGGACAGCTCGTTGTCTTTCGCCCACGATGACGGGCGCGGCGATACGAAAAAGTAGGGAGAATCATTATGGAGCCAGTATACATCATAGGCTTGTTGGTGGCAGTGGCGCTTGTTGTCGTGGTTTGGTTCATCATGACCATGAATGCCTTCGCACATCTATTGGTGAAGGTCACAGAATCGGATTCCGGCATCGAGGTGGCCCTGACCAAACGGTACGATACCCTGACCAAGGTGCTGGACGTGACAAAAGCCTACGCCAGGCATGAATCCGAGACTCTGGCCCAAATAGTGCGCTTGAGAAAGGGGATGAGCCCGGACGAAAAAACCGCCGCCAACCGAAAGATGGATGAAATGACCGGGGGTATCAACATCCTGGCGGAATCGTATCCCGAACTGCGATCCAGCGAAAACTTCAAAGAGCTTCAGGGCGCCATCGCCGAGGCGGAAGAACACCTTCAGGCCGCCAGAAGAATCTACAACATGAACGTTTCGGCCTTCAACCAGCTTCTGGTCACATGGCCCGCCAGCATTGTAGGGAATGCCAGGGGGCATGTCGCGCAGGTGTTCTTCCAAGCCGAGGAAGCAAAAAAGGAAGACCTGAAAATGACGTTCTAAAAAAGAGGCGGTTGAACAATGGATATTCTCTTGCTCCTTATTGGCCTGGTTGTAGAACTGCTTGCGGTGCCCCTGCTGCTTATCGCGCTGATCTGGTTTTTCTTTGTCGGGCGCAGGTTCTACAGGGAAAAAAAGAGCCTTGATGCCTTCAAGGGCAACGAAATAGCCAAGGCTATGACAATGGACCGCATCAAGGCCAGGTTTATCAGGACATTGGGGAAAATCCTGTGGCCGGTGCTCGTTGTGACGCTGTCGTTTCTGCTGATGGACGCCCTCGGCGATGCCAGTCCGGGCATTGCCGTGACGGTTGCCTCCATAGTCACTCTTTCCTGCATTGCCTGGTCGTCTCTTATACTGAGGCGGTACAACGCCACTTTCAAAAAAAACATCGTCAAGGCCGAGCTGTCCAAAGCATTTGATAACCTGACCTATGAGCCTCAAGGGAAATTTGACCAAGAATCCATCCGGAATCTGCAATTTTTCAGTTCCTTTGATGGGATTACCGGCAACGACCTGATAGTTGCCGACTACAACGGCCTGCATTTCGCACAGTGCGACATGGGGGTCAGCGAGCGGTATACGGTCACGGTACAGGGCAGTGACGGCGAAACCCGCACCGAGGAGAGGTGGCGCGATGTGTTCAAGGGGCGGGCCATGCGCTTTGACTTCGCGGATGCCTTCAGAGGACGGGTGCAGGTCGTTTCCAAAGACTTTAACGGCGCAAGCGTAAAATCTCGCGGCGAATGGCAGGCCGTGGAAACGGAACTGGCCGAATTCGGCGAATATTTTGAGGTTTATGCACCGGACCCGCTTGACGCCATGGCCGTCCTTACGCCGCAGATGATCGAGGGTATCTTCTATCTGAAAAAAGCCCTGAATGTACCGACAGCCCTATATTTCACGGGGAACGCCATGTTCGTTTTCATGGCGCTCGCCCGTGAGACTTTTGATGTTTCCGACAAAAATACCCTGTTGGAGGAAAGTCGACTTCTAAAACGCGATATCGCCCTGATGACCGGCTTTATGGACGTGATGTATTTCAACCGCCCGGCATCTATGGAAGTCAACCGTGCGGAAACCGCCGCTTCCGTGGCGGCGGCAGCCGGACCTTCCGAAGTCGAAAAGATTACCCGCCAGGCCGGGCGCGGTTTGGGTATGGCTTTGTCTCTCCTGCCCAAGGCTGTTATTGCGGCCTACTGCATAAGCGCGGTGTATGGGTTCATAAATCTGCCGGGCGAAATAGTGACCGGGTTCACCTTGGGGGACGGCTTGTCACCCATGTCTGACGCTCCGCAGGTACCGACCATAGTTTTTTTGAGCGTCGCGGGGGTATTTATCCTCCTTCCGGCCCTTACAGGGCATCTTGTTTTTTCTTTAATTTGTCTAACTATTTATCTGATTTTCATGGCCACAAACCTGTAAAAACATCGCCCACGGGTAGAAAACGCCCGAGGCCGTGGTCGCGTTCTAGATCAACTCACCGGGACACAGTAAACCATCAACTGCAATGATCTTCATGTGCGGCGTGGCGTCATTATAGCGGATGCGCCGCTTTTTTTGCGCCACCTAACCCGATCTTGGGATAAGGCCGTCTCACTGAGAAAATTTCAAAAACACATAATTCTACCACTGCTCCGCAAAAATCCACCATGGTACTGCGGTTATGTACGCACTTTTGTGTACTGAACCACCATCTGGAGGATTCATCATGCGGAATATCACCAGACAACAGCGACAAATCATGGAGATGCTGGCGAAAGGATTTCCCATCAAAAACTATTGCAGGGAATCTCTCCATCGAGGTGGCTACGGTATATTGGCATTTGGCGGCAATTCGAAAAGCCTTCGGCGTTCATAGCAGCATTAAGCTGTTGCACCAACTCAATGAGGAACCGAAGGCGAGGTATGTCCACTATTCGGCTGACACCGCGCGGCAGGGAAGTTTTTCAACTCGCTATGAACGGTCTGAGTATCAAAGAAATCAGTAGACGCCTTGGAATCAGCTACAGCGGCGTCCTTCGGCACAGAGAAAAAATGCTCTTGGTGAGCGAATGTAATTCTATGTTGGAATTGATTGCAAAATATCGTGGAACATATCCAGATCGTCAATCGTGAGAATGCATAACATGGAAATTGAAAGCCGCACCATCATACTTTCCACGCCAGAAGAACTGTTTCCTCTCATTACACAAGCCGTCCGTACCGCTGAGCAGGGGAAAACGGCAGATGCCCCCGACTTGCCGGGCAAAAAACTGCTTGCCCCGAAAGATGTGGAAAGAGAGTTCGGCATCCACCAAAAGACGCTCGCCTACTGGCGTATGGAAGGCGTTGGTCCGGCTATACAAACTTTGGCAGGCGTGTTTTTTATGAACGCTCCGTACTGGAAGAGTATATTGTATCCGGCCGTATCCAAACCTCGGAATCAATCAGATGACGGACGTCTCAGGCCAGCATATCCCCTATAATCAAGAGCTTTTCGCTTTCCTGTCCAGGGAACAGATGAGCATAACGCATGGTCATAGTGATGTTCTTATGGCGCATGAGCTTTTGTAGTTCCATGAGCGTGACCTTGCCGGACTGCACCAACCAGGAGGCGAAGGCATGCCGCATGGTGTGCAGGGTGGCGGCGTACAGGCTGTCGCCGTCTTCCGGGGCCAGATTGAGCTTTCTGACGGCGGTCTGGAAACAGGCGGGTGTTTTTTCAAGGCTGTGTTATAGTTTTCGGTTGACATTTACCGTAACATATTGTATTCATAGATTATAATGGCAAAAAACCGTTAAAACCAAGCTATGGAACCACACATGACGAATTACGAGATCATCCGTGAGCTTTTGCCGACCTTGAGTGCCCTCATTGCAGTAGCGTCGAGTTCGTTAAGAACGGTACGCGGAAAGGTGTACAGCGTTACAAGTGTAAGGACTGCAATACCGCTTTTAATGACCTTTCCAACTCATTTTTGAGCCGTACTCATAAGGACTTCGATACATGGAAAGCCTACATGAACTGTATTATCGAAGGACTTCCACTTCGAAATGCTGCCAAACAATGTAGTATTAGCCTTTCAACAGCTTTTTATTGGCGATACAAACTGTTGAATATCGTTAGTTCATATGTAAATAGAATCAAATTGAATGTGGTACTTGAGTCAGATAATACATTTTTCAGTGTTTCTATGAAGGGCAGTACGCCAAAAGATCGGACTGCGAAAAAGCGTGGTGAGCCTGCAAGAAAACGCGGTCTGTCAAGGGATAAGGTTTGCGTAACTTGTGCAGTCAGTAGGAATGGGAATATCTACAGTAAGGTTGCAACACTAGGTCGTGCAACGTCTGGAGTTCTCAAGAAAGTCTTGAGAAAACGTATTTCAGACACTGCCATACTGTGTACCGATAAGGATTCAGCGTATCGACGCTTTGCTGAGAATGCGGAGCTTAGACTGGTACAGGTGAAAGCAGGACATGTAAAAGGAACATATCACATTCAACACGTGAACGCCTACCACAGCCGCTTGAAGGCATTCATGTTACGGTTCAAGGGCGTAGCTACAAAATATCTGGACAACTATTTAGCTTGGCACAACCTCATTGTTGAACGTAAATCCGACGTGGTGAAAGTCTTGAGAAATGCAATGAGGTGTAGAAAGAGCGAGAGCTGGTTTGATGTCACCAACAAACCAGCTCTACCGATATAAAAGGAAACTGTCAGGGGTTTAGACTGACAGTCTCCCGAAAGAATGTATCCCCACAGAGTTAAGCCTTGAAACAAGGACTTGGTTATAGCATTAGTAACACCATCCTAATATCGGAGTAATGAATACTAGTTGCCGTACCGCTGTCACCTTTCGACTAGTTGCCGAAGAAGGTGACAATCAACTCATAGAGTTTCTGTACTCCCTGACAGCACAGGGAGCAGAGAAGCTCTACAATGATACGACGAAATAGCTTCATAGCTATTTATGAGTCGAAACACAGTAAATCTCCTTTCTACTTATGCTGTAATACAGGGTTCTCGAAACCGATACATTCTTTCATGCGGGAAGGCCTGAGCAGTCAGGCCTTCCCGCTTCCTTCTAATAATATTGATTCGCCTGTTGTCAAGGCAAAATATCTCGATTGATTACCGGTTCAGGACTGGTGTCCCCATGTCGTTTATTTGCACGAAAGCCGAATAAAGTTCATCGCGTTTTCCCTTCGACCGGAAGGAGAACGAAATCGCCCCAAACTCCCCGTTGATGTCCAAGATGTGACGTGTCGTTGTACTGACGCGCCCCTTATCGTCAACCTTTTGCTTCTTGTCCACGTAGGCTTCAACCTCGCGTACCTCAGAAAGCGGTACGGAGTGCCTCATGAAGCTTTGGAACCAGTGCAAGGGGTTGAAGTACGTTGTCCAGCTTTGGGCTTCGATACCGCCACCGGGGAACTCAAGGGTATCGCCTTCCACGTCGACCACGTATCCCTTAGCGTTCACCCTGAAAACAATAGCTTCAAGTACCCCTAACGCGAATAACAGGTAAGCACAGAATTTTTTGAGGGCCGCAGACTCTTCGGCCCCTGCCGTGTACATCAAGTACCCTCCCACCCCGAAAAACAGCAGTGTCCATACAAGTGCCCGAATGACCTCGGGCGAATCAACCACGGTGCAGTTCCCCGAAAAATTGTCTTGTGCCATGTCTGCCATATTGAGCCCCCTCCTCGCGGATATGAATGAATCACTTGACGGAACTATCATTCCCAAAAACGTATGAGCGATTTACTAGGCTATAGCCAAGTGTAAGTCAAGTTTTACTAGGCTACATCCAAGTAAAATCTTGGAGGATGTATGCCTTTTACTAGCAATCTTAGCGAGTTAATGCGAGAGAGGAAACTGACCTACGAAGAACTTCAATTCCGTTCAAAGGTGGCTCCTGATACCATAGCCAGAGTAAAGGATGAAAGAATCGCAACGGTTAAGCTGTTAACCTTGGAGAAACTGGCGACAGCTTTGGAGGTCGATGTACATGATCTCTTCGAGTACGTCAGGACAAGCCCGTCAAGCTTTGAACGGTGAAGAGTGTTGGCATGACAAAAGAGGCCCGTTTCACACCGTGAACGGGCCTCGATTTAACCATCGTTTTCAGTCAAAAATTATCAACCGAAAACTATAACACAGCCTTTTTCAAACGCCGTCTTCTTGCGAGGCTGTTGGAAGATGGGTTCCGCAGGCTTGCGCGTATACGCCTGGAGCATCCGGATCATATCCTCCGGCACGCGGACGAATACCCGCTTTCCTCCCTTCTGAATGATATAGAGGCCGCAGGCATTGCCGTCCACATCCTGCCCGCGCAGTTTGAAAATTTCCGTGGGGCGAAGGCCGGTCCGCAGGGACAACAAAGCCATATCGTGCAACTGCGGATGCCGCTTTTCAAGGCCGTCAGAAGGGACTTGGCTTCCTCTCTGGTCAGGAAACGCAACCTTTCATTGTCAGCCTTTACCATTTTCCAAGTGCCGCCCTTGGTGGACAAGGGGTTGACTCCGCTCCACATGCCTGTGGCGCCGGCACGGTTTATGGCGGAACGCATAAAGCTGAAGATGTTGTTGACGGTCTGCCCGGCCAGCATTTTTCGCGTCGGTGCTTTGGCTTTAGGCTTTTTGGTGGCCTTTTTGGGCTTTGTATTCCCAGTAGGCGTTTTCAAAAGCTGCGCCTTGAGGCTGGAAAGCAAATTCGGAGTCAGATCGGCAATAGGCAAAGCGTGGATTTTGGCCTTGAGGTGGGCGCAATACTGGCTGTAGTGCTGGTCAACGTACTTCCCTTCGCTTCTGTCCCAGGCAAGGTAGGCGTTCACTATCTCCCCGATGGTAACTTTGTCGCGCTCAATGGGATTGATGCCGGTGGCATCAAACTCGGCAAGGAACTTTGCCCGCTCCTTTCTGACCGTGGCCGGGCGGACGCCCTTGCTGTGCCTGCCAACGGTTTTCCAGTGGCCCTTACCTTCATGATCAGCGTACCAGAAGCAGTAGATTTTGTCGTACTCTCCGGTTCGCAGATCGCGCTTGGCGGACTGGCGGAAAAAGACGCCCTCGAACTTGGTCTTTGTATATTTTCTAGTGAAGGGCAGGACGGCCCGGAAATCCCGGCTTCTCGTGCTCCTTCCATATTCCATATGGAATAAAAAACAGGCACGGCATCCTCAAGGACGGCGTGCCTGTTTACGCATTGCTTTAGACCGTATCGCCACGCCGGGCATGGTACTCCGCTTTTTCCTGATACATACGTTTATCCGCCTGCCTCACCATATCCATGATGTGCATGTCCCCCTCGGCCCACACCTGCCCAAGCGACAGGGATTCGGGATACGCTTTATTGGCCTCCCGTTGGAGCGCGGCGATCTTCGCATAAAAGACCCGCTCCGGAATGTTCGGGCAGAGGAAGACAAATTCGTCTCCGCCAATACGGAAAAGATCGTCTCCCCTGAAATAGCGGCTGAATATCCGGCTGATGTCCCGGATGTATTTGTCGCCGGAGTCGTGCCCTTGCTGATCGTTGATGCGCTTTAACCCATTGAGATCCACAAAAACGACGCCGAGCGAATCCGGGGGATTTTTTTCGAGCTTCTGCAATACGGAAATATAGCTGTTTCTGTTGTGCAGCCCCGTCAAGTCGTCGCAGTAGCTCATCCGCTTGAGCTCGCTCTGCATATTACGCTTCCGTTGCTCATTCGTGACGAAATAGGCCAGAGAATGCAGCAGGGAGTGATCATCCCGATTGGCTTTCGGGTTATCCACGCCGATGAACCCGGAAATGACGTCGTTCAGGACGAGAGGGACGACGATGAGGCTCTCGATACCTTGCGGCTTGAGTACGCTGTACATATCCAAATCGCTGTCCCGGATTGACTCAAGATTGTCGATGACCACATCCTCACGCCGCTCGAACATCTTCTGCCAACAGCTCATGTAGCTGATTGGCACGTTTTGAAGGACTTCTTTCTGAGGGAAAATACCTTCTGAACACCATTCATAGGTGTTGTTGGCGATGAGCCCGCCGTTTTTCAGAACGCTGTACTCAAAGATATAGGCACGATCGGCCTGATGCATCATTCCGAGGTTCTCCAGGACCATGTCCACGGCTTGCGGAAAATTTTCTTCCCTGTTCAGGATGCGGATGCATTCCAGCAAGGTACTCTCAATATCAAGCTTGCGCTGCACAGCTTGGCTGATATTTTCCTTTTCCGTAATGTCGACGGCGAATTCCAGCCGGGCAAGACGGCCATTCCAGCGGATCAGCTTGTCTCTGAGCAGATAATGGCGGTGCGAAATGGGATTCGTGAGCTCCCAAGTGTAGAACGTTTCGCAGTTGAGAAACTGATTCGTACAAAACGGACAAGGCGCGTCAATGCCTTGCAGGACTTCATAGCACTTCCTGCCTTTTCCGATGTCCGTAAGCCCGAATACCTTTTTTCCAAACTCGTTCAGATACAGGATTTCATACGTGGCGATATCGCTTACATAAACGATTTCATCCACTTCCTCCATAATAATCTGCAACAGGCTCTCCGGGCAGTCTTCGTGCTCACCGGAAACATATTGTGCTTTGGAAAAAGATGTTGTCATAATGCGAACCCATTCACTTTGGATGACGGCCATTTTCAAAATCGCCCAGCCACGCACATCCTGAACCAGCAGGCCAAGGCTAAATGGCGGATCACTATACGCGTTTTCCTTCCCATTTTTCCAATAATGAGAGCCAAAAACGTTTTTGGAGCCACATTATCGACTAAAGTATCTCATTTTACGCTAGAAACAGCGTGTTATCAAGATGTCGGACGATCAGGATCCAAAAGGCATCAGCCGTCCTCAAGCGCGGCGCCCTCGCCTCTTCCCCAAATGGCGTCTCAGTATCAGAGGACGCTGGGCACCCACGGCTCCCCTTTGTGGACAGTGCCCCCCACCCTGCCAAGAAAGCCGCCCGGCTTTATTGCATCCCCGGCCTTCTCGGGCTATCACACCGACCATGAACACGCTGCAACTCCGGAATTCCTTTCTGCTGCTTCTCACCGCCGTCATCTGGGGAGTGGCCTTCGTCGCCCAGAGCGTAGGCATGGATTATGTGGGCCCCTACACGTTTACCTGCGTGCGCTCCTTTATCGGCGGCCTGTTCCTCATTCCCTGCATCGCGCTGCTCAACAGGCTGAACCCCTCCTCCCCCGGCGGCATCAGGCCTTCGAACGCGAAATCGAAGGGCCAGCTCTGGATCGGCGGCGTGTGCTGCGGTGTGATGCTCTGCTTCGCAAGCTGTTTTCAGCAGATCGGCATCATGTACACGTCCGTGGGCAAGGCGGGGTTCATTACGGCCTTCTATATCATCATCGTCCCGCTCCTCGGGCTGTTCTTCAAAAAACGGTGCGGCCTGTTCGTCTGGCTCGGCGTGGCGCTGGCCATCGTCGGCCTCTATTTTCTCTGCATTACGGAGAGCCTGACCATCCAGTTCGGCGATTTCCTGATCTTCATCTGCGCCATCCTGTTTTCCATCCACATTTTGATCATCGACTACTTCACACTGCGCGTGGACGGCGTCAAAATGTCCTGCATCCAGTTTTTCGTCTGCGGCCTGCTCTGCGCGGTTCCCATGCTGCTCTTTGAGACGCCGGACATCACGCAGCTCCTCGCCGCATGGAAACCCGTCCTCTATGCGGGGATCATGTCGAGCGGCGTTGCCTATACGCTGCAAATCGTGGGACAGAAAGGCATGAATCCCACGGTCGCCTCCCTGATCCTCAGCCTCGAGGCGGTGGTATCAGTGCTGGCCGGATTCGTCATGCTGGACCAGCAACTGACCATGCGGGAAACGATGGGATGCGCCTTTATGTTCTGCGCGATCGTGTTTGCGCAGCTCCCGCAGAAGAACATAAAAAACGCTGAGGCTGTCTCAGCATAACGGGGTGCGGCATGAGGATATGCGTCATCACGGGCGGCACAGGCGGCATAGGGCTTCACCTTTGCGAAGGCTTCCAGCGCGCGGGGTATGCGGTCACGGCTCTCGACGTGGAACAGCACAAAGCCTTGCCTGACGGTATTGGCTTCATCCAAACCGACTTGAGACAGGCCGAGGCCGTCAGCGAGGCCTTCCGGCGGGTGACGGAACGGCACGGTGCCGTCCATGTACTTGTCAACAACGCGGCCCTCGCCCATTTCCACAAGCCCGTCATGGAAATGACCGCCGACGAATTCGACAACGCCCTTTCCGTAAACCTGCGCGGCGCGTTCCTGTGCGCGCAGGCCTTCATCAAGGCCAACGCGGGGCAGGGTTACGGGCGCATCATCAATATCGCCTCCACCCGCTGGAACCAGAGCGAAGCGGGATGGGAGGCCTACGGCGCTTCAAAAGGGGGGCTTGTCTCCCTCACGAACACGCTGGCCGTCTCCCTGAGCGCCACGCCGATCACGGTCAACGCCGTAAGCCCCGGCTGGATACAGGTCGACGGCTATGAAACGCTTTCCCACTTGGATCATGCCCAGCATCCTTCCGGGCGTGTGGGTATCCCCCGCGACATCGTCAACGCCTGCCTGTTCCTTGCCCACGAGGAAAACGATTTCGTCAACGGGCACAACCTCGTCGTCGACGGGGGAATGACCAAACGGATGATCTACATCGAATAGCGGTTTCGAAACACGGCGTCTCGTTAAACAGCACCGAGTCCAAAACACAAAAACACTACGCGGCCGGAGGCTCTCATGGATTGTCAACGCGATACGGAAGCATGCTCCCCCCTTCAGACGCAACTCTTTTCGCTTCAAGGCCATACCGCGCTTGTCACCGGCGCGGGTTCCGGGCTCGGCAAATATATGGCCCATGCCCTGCTCCACGCCGGAGCCAACCTTATCCTCGTCGGCCGCACGCTGGATCGCCTCGAGGCCTCGGCGGACGAGATCTTTTTGAGCTTGAAACAGCAGGGCGGCCATCTCGCGTACGATTCCGATCCCGCGGCACGCTCTGCCCATCGGGACCCGGACCAAAACAAACGCATCGCCTGCATTGCCTTCGATGTGAGCGAACTCAAGACGTTGCCGGAACTCGCCCAAAAGGCGTCCCAGCCTTTCGGCGCGCCGGACATCCTCGTCAATGCCGCCGGGCTGAATCCGCGCAAGCCGTGGAACGAACTCACGCCCGAGATTTGGGAATACACGCTGCGGCTCAATCTTTCCGCGCCGTTCTTCCTCGCTCAGGCCCTCGTGCCTGAAATGATGCGGCAAGGATGGGGGCGCATCATCAACATCGCCTCCCTTCAAAGCAGCCGGGCCTTCCCCAACGGCCTGCCCTACGGAGCGTCAAAGGGCGGAATAGCCCAACTCACGCGGGGCATGGCCGAAGCATGGTCGCGGCCCGGAACGGGCATCACGGCCAATGCCATCGCGCCGGGCTTCTTCAAGACGCAACTCACCGCCCCGCTCTTCGACAAGCCGGAAGTCGTCGAGGCTCTCGCCCGGCAAACCACCATGAACCGGGTGGGCTTCGCGGAAGATATCCAAGGGTTGACCATGTTCCTCGCTTCCCCCGCGTCCGGCTATATCACGGGGCAGGTCATCCACATCGATGGAGGCTGGACCGCCATATAGGGGAGTCCCAACGCGCTGAGTGAGGAGGAGGCGTTGGCCTCCTCACTCTGATCATGCCCGATTTCCAAGCTTCCGGCCACTCTGACACCGTTTCGACCGCATTCTTGTAAAGACATATGCGCACGGTTTCATGAACAGGATAGGCGGAGAGACTCGGGCCTCTTGGCCTTTTCACGTCTATTTCCTTTTGAGCCCCATGCCCAGCGCCTTCATTTTCAGGTAGAGGGTGTTCCTTGAAAATCCGAGCAGCTTCGCCGCCTTGCTTTTGTTGCCGCCCGCCAGCGACAGCGCGGATTCAATGGCCCTCTTTTCCGCCTCCCGCTGCATGGCCTGAAAAGAAAACGCGCCCGGCTCCACGGCTGAGGGCACATCCTCCGAGCGAGAGCCCATAAAAAGCCGCTCGGGCAGATAGCGCGGCGTCAGTTCGACCGCGTCGTCGTCCATGCAACAGTACGCATAGGCGAGCACATTCTTGAGTTCCCGCACGTTCCCCGGCCAGCCGTACCGCATGAAGAGGTCGAGCACGTCCTGCGAGACCCGCATCTCAAGCGCCTTTTGCGGTCCGCAGATCCCCTCGATGAGCTGGGTGATCAGGGACGGAATGTCTCCACGGTGCTTGCGGAGGGGCGGCAGATTCAGCTCAAGGATGTTCAGGCGGTGATACAGATCCTCGCGGAACTGCCGCTTGTCCACGAGTTCCGGCAGGTTGCGGTTGGTTGCTGCGATGAGGCGGAAATCCGAATACTTGCTGCCGCTCATCCCGATCTTCTGGATCTCATTGCTCTCCAGCACGCGCAGCAGCTTTGCCTGAAGATACAGCGGGAGTTCGCCGATCTCGTCGAGAAAGATCGTGCCCTTGTCCGCCAGCTCGAACTTGCCCTTCTGCCCGCCTTTCCGCGCTCCGGTAAAGGCGCCCTCCACATAGCCGAACAGTTCCGATTCAGCCAATTCACGCGGCAAGGCCGCACAGTTTACTGAAATGAAGGATCCGTTCGCGCGAGGGCTCGCCTTGTGGATGGCCTGCGCGAACAATTCCTTTCCCGTGCCGCTTTCCCCGAGGATCAGCACGGGCTCCCTGCTGCGCGCGAACCGCTTCCCCATTGCCTTGAGTGCCTGCATCACGCTGGTATCGCCGACGAGATCGTCAAACGTACGCAGGCCCCCGCCCGTCGTTTCCTGTGCGATGAAGTACCCGACCTTGCGTTTGAGCTGCTGGAGGTTGTGCAACAGCTCCTCAATGCGCTCATTGTCGTGTGTGGTAACGATCACTTCCGAAAGGCAGCAGACCAGATTTCCTTTGTCGTCCAGAATGGGGCAACGGCGGCATAACCCTTCGACTCCATTGTAGGAGATGCTGTTCACCGTATTGATCCGCCGTGTCTGCAACGAATTGAGGACACCCGCCCTTCCCGTCTGGAATATGGCGTCGATTTTTTTGCCTACGACGCTCTCGGACGGATCAAGCCCATAGATGTGGTAGCAGGACTGCGAAAAATACCTGACCGTCCCCGTAGGGTCCGTGAGCGAAACGCCGATGCTCAGGGCATCAAGCAGCTGATGGAACAACGGGTTTTCAACAAGCCGTTTGAAATCCTCATCCGAAGCGATGGGAAAAGGCATGGACATAAAGTCTCCCAGTGTATGCATCCCACGTCAGGCAGAAGAACAAGACATCTCTGTCATAAAAAAGAGACATTTTTCTTTAAAAACCAATAAATACAGCATGATATTGTTTTGTCTCAGTATAATGACAAATGACACTTTTGGGAAGGTCCTTAACGCATAACAAACGAAATTTATTTATTCTTTTTTTATGGAATACCGCTTGCAAACAAATACGTCCAGAGAGAGCCCGCATGGGCTCAGCGCTCTCAAACGCTCGGGTCAACCTCAAAGACGGAGTTTTGTCATGGGAAGCGGTTTTGAAAATCTCATCCTTTTCGGCCTCCTTTCGCTGATGCTGCTCATCGGCACCCTGCTGCGCGCAAAAGTCAAACTGTTTCAGGACTATCTGGTCCCCGCCAGCATCATCGGCGGACTGATCGGCTTTGCCATCGTTTCCACGGGCTGGCTTAAAATAGGAGAATGGCAGATCACGAGCAGCAGCTTTAACTGGTTCCTGTTCCACGCCTTCAACATCAGCTACATTTCGCTTCTGCTGACACGCCCGCGCGGCAATCAGGAAAATACGTCCAAGGAAGTCGTGCGCGGGGGCATGTGGCAGACGCTGATCTGGACAATCAGCCTTCCCGCCCAAGCCCTCATCGGCGGCGCGGTGATCTGGCTGTATAATCTGGCGACCGGAAACAGCCTCAGCGAATTCATCGGCATGATCGTAACCCACGGCTATACGCAGGGCCCCGGGCAAGCCTATGCCTTCGGCACGCTGTGGGAAAAGGGCGGCATCGCCGACTGCGCCACCGTCGGCGTGATCTACGCGGCGCTCGGCTTCCTTTCGGCCGCCATCGTCGGCGTGCCCGTCGCCCGCTGGTTCGTCCGCAAGGGCCTCAACGCCAACAAGACCGGAGCTTCCATCACCAAAGAATTCCTGACCGGCATCATGGACGAGAAGTCCACCGCAACCAACGGACGCGAAACGACCCACGCCTCAACCATCGACACGCTGGCCTTCCATGTCGCCCTCGTCGGCATCGTCTATCTCATCACCTATGCCGAACTGAGCTGGATCGAAGCCCACATCAAGCCCTTCTTTGACCAATACAAGTGGCTCAAGGGATTCGGGGCCACCCTCAGTATGCCGATGTTCTTCATCCACGGGCTTATCGTCGCGTGGCTGCTCCGTACCCTGCTCCTCAAGCTCGGCGCGGGCAGGCTCATGGACCCCGTTGTCCAGACCCGCATCACCGGGGCCTCCGTGGACTACCTGCTGACCGCCACCTTGATGTCCATCCATATCGTCGTCCTCAAGCAGTACGTCATCCCCATCTTCCTCGTGGCGTTCAGCGTCACCCTGTTCGCCCTCGCCCTCAACCTCTGGTTCGGACGCCGGACCAATTACGGGCCTGAGCGCGTGCTCTGCCAGTTCGGCTGCTGTTGCGGTTCCACAGCCACCGGCCTGCTGCTTCTGCGCATCATCGACCCGGATTTCAGCACGCCCGCCACGCTCGAGCTCGCCTTCTTCAATGTGGGCATCCTCGTAACGTGCGCTCCCATCCTCTATTTCTTCGCCCCCGCGTTCTACACATTCACGGGAATGGAAATCCTCATGATCTACGGCGCGATCACCGTTATTGGCATCGCCGCCATGTTCGCCCTGAAGCTGGTCGGACAAAAGCAGTGGTAACGGCGGCCGTACCTCCGCACCAGTCCGGTGGGGTGGTACGGTCCTTCTCTTCCACGTGCGGCGCGGCCCGCACGGCGCCTCATCGGTTTAAAAAGGAAATGGTTATGCTCACAAACGAATGCACGCTTATCTCCTGCCCGGAAATACTTACTATGGACGAGGGAAAACCCACAGCCGAAGCCGTTTGCATCAGTGAAGGAAAAATTCTCGCCGTCGGCACGCTGGAAGAACTCCGCGCGCTCGCCCCCCGGCATCGGCGCAAGGAAATCCATCTGGAGGAAGGCGTGCTCCTCCCCGGCTTCATAGACTCGCACAGCCACCTTTCCATGTACGCGCAGTGCCGCACCCAATTTTTTTGTGATACGGGCCACGGGACCATCGGCAACCTGCTGTCCGCCTTTCGCACGCACGCCGCCACGCAGACCGACACGGAATGGATCATAGGGTATTGCTACGACGACACAGGCATGAGCGACCACCGCCACTTGACCCGCCATGATCTCGATGCGGTCAGTCAGGAGCGGCCTGTTTTCGTATCACACATCACGAGCCACATGGGGTATGCGAACACGCTCGGCCTCGCCAAGCTCGGCGTCACCGCGGATTTTTCCGTCGAAGGCGGAATGGTTGTACTCGGGGATGACGGGATGCCGGAAGGACTGCTTAAAGAGAACGCCTATTTCAAGGTATTTCAAAAGATTCCGGCCTGCCCGCCCGAGAAGCTCCCTGAGAAAATCGAATATGCGATCGCCGACTATAACCGTGCGGGATTCACGATGTTTCAGGATGGAGGCATCGGCCTCAGCAACGGCGCTCACGGCATTCTCCGCGCCTACAACCGGCTGGCCCGGGAAAAACGCATGAACGCCCGAGGCTACCTGCATTTCATGCCCAACATCATGGATGAAATGCTCGAACTCGGCACATGGAACATGCCCGTTTCCGACTATCTCTACTACGGGGGGGTGAAATCGTTTGCGGACGGCTCGATCCAGTCCCTGACCGCCGTGCTCGGGGAGCCTTACGCCTGCAAATCCGATTTTTGCGGGGATCATGTCCTCACGCCCGAACAGATCGCCGAGCTGATTGCCAAGTACCACTGCCAAGGCGTCCCCGTCGCCTTCCATGCCAACGGCGACGCCGCCATCGAATTCGTCGTGCGGGGGTTTGAAGAGGCCCTCCGAAAGTGCCCGAGGAAAGTCCCCGGAGACATGATCATCCATGTGCAGATGGCGACTGACGAACAGCTGTCCCGGCTCCATGCCTGCGGGGTCACGCCGACGTTCTTTGTCCGCCACGTCAACGTCTGGGGCGAGCGCCACGTCAACCTGTTCCTCGGCGAAGAGCGGGCCGCGCGGCTCGATCCCTGCGGTTCCTGCGTGCGCATGGGAATTCCCTTCGGCCTCCATGTCGACTCTCCGGTGCAGCCCGTGGATGCCATCCGTTCCATCCATACCGCCGTCAACCGCACAACCACGGCGGGGCGCATTCTCGGCCCTGATCAGAGGATCTCGCCGCTCGACGCCCTCAAAGCCTACACCGTCAATGCCGCCAAGTGCAGCGCACGGGATCATGCCGTCGGTACAATCGCTCCCGGATACTATGCGGATTTTGTGCAGCTTTCCGGAAATCCGCTGACCGTGCCGCCCGAGTCCATCGAAACGCTTTCCGTGCTCAAGACCATCTCCGGAGGGCGCATCGTCTACGAATCCTGAGATCATCTCCGCGGCTGCCAGCCGTTCACGCAAAGGCTGGCAGCCTCTTTTCTCCGTCCCGCGTTTGCCTCCCTTCCCCGTTTTGGGAATGTTTTTTATGTCGCTCATCCTTCATGTTTTACTTTAGCTATGACGGCCTTCAGAGGCATCAGTCCTCAAAAGGGCCTCTTCACTCCATACCGCCGCATCTTGTCGTACAATGCTGATCGGCTTATACGCAGCACGGCGAGTGCTCCCCTCTTCCCTTCAATCCGCCAGCCCGACTGCTCCAGCGTCCTCTCGATATACCGTTTTTCGAGATCCGCCAGAGACGGATTTCCGGAAAACAACTCTTCGGGCATCTCCCCACCTCCCAGAGCCCCGACGCCTCGGGAAGCCTCGGTATGCTCCACCGGATCAGGAAGCGTCAGGTGTCGCCCCCCGGTCAAGACAACCGACTGCTCGATGACGTTGCGCAGCTCGCGTATATTCCCCGGCCAACTCCAGCTTTCCAGGATACGGCGGTTTTCCGGAGAAAAATCCTGAACACATTCCCGATGATGCCAGTGCGAAAAAAAATGCAGATAGTAGCGGGCGATGGCGAGGATATCGGCCTTGCGTTCGCGCAGCGGAGGGATTTTCAGATTGATCACGGCTATGCGATAGTAGAGATCCGCGCGGAAGAGCCCCTGCCTGACCGCATGGGTGATGTCCCTGTTGGAGGCCGCGATAAGGCGGAAGTTCACGCTGATGGTCTGCGTTCCGCCCACGCGATGGAAGCAGCGCTCCTGAAGGACCCGCAGGAGCTTGGCCTGCACCCGCGTGCTGGCCTCCGTGAATTCATCCAGAAACAGCGTGCCGTTTTCGGCCATTTCCACCAGACCGGGCTTGCTGGTCATGGCTCCCGTGAAAGATCCCTTTTCATGCCCGAAGAACTCGCTCTCGAACAACTCGTCCTGAAGGCTCGCCATGTTGATGATGACAAGCCTGCCGCTCCTGCCGCTTTTCTCGTGGATGTACCGGGCCACCATCTCCTTGCCCACGCCGGATTCCCCGCAAAGCAGGATGGAAGCGTCGGTTTTCGCCGCAAGTTCCACATCGCCGAGAAACCGTCCCATCTCATCGGAAACGCAAATCATCTCTCCAGACGTATCCGCAAGCGTCTCAAGGCGCTCCGCATGACGCCGCTCCCGCTCCATGACGCGGGAACACTCCCATGCAAGGACACGCCCGATATCTTTCAGCACATTCTCTTCAAGGACGGTGCGGACCTCCGGCAAAAAAGCCCCGACATGGCACAGCGCATAAACCCCATCGGGACGGCAGTCTATGGGGATGCCGATCAACATGCTTCCGAACCCCATCCCCCCTTCCTGCACATTGTCCAGAATAAGCGGAGCTCCCTCGGCTACGAGCTCCATGAGATCGGGCAGGGAGGCATAAGGATACGTCACGGATTCGAGCTTGCCTCCGAGAACGGCCACAAGGCGGAGCGGCGCATGTGGATACGGGACATGAAAGAGGTATCCCTGCGTAGTGCCGAGGATGCGGGCCGACTCCGCCAACAAAGCCTGCGAAAAGGCCTCGAACTGTTCCCATGTCCTGTGGGGGGAAAAACTTTCACGGTAGGCTTCGAGAAGGGCCCGCGAGGAAAAATTGGCGTCCCCATGCTTGCGCATGTAGGTGGGGACCAGAGCAAGCAGTTCCTCCGGCCAGAAAAAATCCTTGAGACAATCGTACATGGGCCATGCGTCGCTCACGAGCAGCACGGCCTTTTCCTTGTCGTTGCGCCGTAACGCCAGTGAAGCCAGCGCCAGCCGCGTTTTCGCCGCCTCAAGCGGGCAGCCTATCTTTTCAAGCAGTGCGAGGCTGTCCTGATACAAGCCGAGCGCCCCATCCTCATTTCCTCCGCGCATCAGCGCGTTGCCGGACAAGCGGGCCGCAACGCCCCGCAACATACGGTTGGGCCCCCTGAGGCAGCGTTGCAGCTCCTGCTCCGCCGAATAGCAGGGAAGCGGCGGGCATCCCTGCTCCTGAAAGGCGCACAAAAGCTCAAGCAGTGCGCCCCCCAGATAAATCGGGCGCTCATACCCCTGACGCCGTGCCTCATCCAGTGCCGAATGGAGCACCTTGTAGGCCGCCTTCGGATTTCCGGACAGCATATGGTAGTAGGCGAGGTGGCGCGCATTGGTGACGCCGCTGACGATATCCACCTGCGGCGAAACGCCTATTTGCGCTATGTCCAGCTGTTCCAGCGCCTTTTCATATTGCCCCATGCGCAGATACAACGCCGCAAGCTGCCCGCGTATGGAACGGGCGAGCTGGTTGTCGCTGCGCGCGGCGAACATGCGCAGCCGCGAGAGCAGCAGCCCGGCCGCCAGCTCAAAATTCCCCCGGCAGGAAGCCGCAAAGCTCCAGTGCCTGACATAAAACATTTCGACGAGATGGTGCTCCTGCGCGCGCAGTTTCCGGCTTGCGCGGGAAAAGAGGTTCATTGCCTGTTCGTAGTTCCCCTCAATGAAATGGTAAATGCCCAGATAGGGTGCCGCCTGTTCGAACAGGTCCGGTTCTTTGAGCGCCTCAAGCGCCGCATACCCGCGGGCCATGATAGCGTGGAAACGCGGGTTCCCGTGTTCCGGCGTATTGCAGACGTTTATGGAACCGACGAGCAGGTCGAAGAGCGCCATGTCGCGTCTGTCCCCGAACTTCACGGCCAGCCCCCGCGCCCGGAAAAAGAGCCGGGCAAGCGAAGGCGTATTGCTGCCCGAACAAACGATGAGCGGGTGCACGTCACGGCAAAGACGCCGGTACCGCTTCGCCCCATCGGCGTTCAGTCCTCGCAAGCCCACTCCCAGAAGGCTTCGATGGACGAGGCGGAGGACGAGATTGATCCCCGCCGGGCGCAAGGTGTTCATGCGGCTCAAGCCCAGCCCCAACATCGTTTCCAGTGCCCCAAGCTCTTCCCCATCCGCAGACAGCCGCAAAAACGATTCGATACCGGAGCCGGAGGGCCGGGCCAGCAAAAACGAGCACGCCTCCTTGTGGGCTTGGACGCGCTCCACCAGACGGAACCGGCGTTTCCTCCCGGAGGAAGGCGGGCAGCCGGGGAACGCACCCCGCTCCGCTTCAGCGAGCGGGATCTGGGCAAGCTGTGCGAGCAATTCGGGGGACCATTTCCCTTCAAACAGATCCGCGAGCAACGTCCCGACAGCACTGTCCGCATACCACGCCTTTTCTTTCGCCATATCCTTCTCCTTCACCGCGGCCCATCGACCGTTCAGCCCTCGCCAACATAGCCGTCCGGAAACAATACGGCAATATACAAAATTGTCCGTTTTCAAGACAAAAAAAGAAATGCGGATTCTTCCTTTTTAAATAAAAAACAATAAAAACGATACAATAACGAGCTGGAACACCCTTTGCTTACTCTTTATCAACGACGCACAACATTTCGCTGCCGTGACGTCCGTCCCCATGCAGCCTAGAGGAGGGTCCCTTTCATATTGCTTTCCCGACCAAAGAAAAACACCACGGCGGCAGCCATGTTTCGGACACACTGTCCCCAGAGGGGCAGTCACCTTCCCAATCAGATGCGTAAAAGGAGTTCATATGATCCACAGCATCGATCCTGCGGCCTGTACCGGCTGCGGAACCTGCACCAAGACATGCCCACTGGATGTTTTCAGGCTCGAACCCGCGCAAGAGGCCCTTTCCCCTTGCATGGCGGCTTGCCCAGCCGGGGTCGACATTCGCGGCAACCATTACCTGATCCAGCAGGGGCACCTTGGCGAAGCGGCCCGGCGCTACCGCATCGTCCAGCCGTTTCCGGCCATCACGGGCCGGGTATGTTTCCATCCCTGCGAGGAAAAGTGCGCCCGGAACCATGTGGACGAGGCGGTAAACATCAATGCCGTCGAGCAGATCATGGGCGACTGGGATCTGAAGGCTCCTCTCGAAAAGCCCGCCCGAAGGCACATCACAAAGGTCGCGGTAATCGGTTCCGGCCCGGCGGGGCTTTCCTGCGCGTGGTTCCTCGCACAGATGGGGTACCCGGTGACGGTTTTCGAGGCGATGCCGCTTCCCGGCGGCATGTTGCGGTACGGCATCCCCGCGTATCGGCTTCCCGACGCGATCGTTGCGGCCCACATCGCCCGGCTTGAAGCGATGGGCATCGCCTTCCGCTGCAATACGAAGATCGGCGAAGGCGCGGACCTGAGCCTTTCCGACCTGAAACGGTTGGGATTCAAAGCCGTCATGCTGGCCCCCGGAACGACGGTCAGCCGCAAGGTACGCATGGAAGGCGTCGAGCTTCCCGGCGTCCACTGGGGCCTTGAGTTCCTGCGCGCCAACCGGGGCGACGAACAGCCCCACCTGTCCGGAGACGTGCTCGTCATCGGAGGCGGAGACGTCGCCGTGGATGCCGCCATCACCGCCAAAAGGCTCGGTGCCGCCAAGGTCAGCATGGCCTGCCTTGAGTCGCGCGAAACCATGCCCGCGTATCCGCACAATCAGGCGGACGCCCTGAGGGAGGGCATCGAATGCCATTGCGGGTTCGGCCCCGGCACCATCCTTCAAGAAAACGGGCACGTCGCGGGCATGGAACTGAAAACGTGCATCCGGGTCGTCGACGAGCAGGGACGTTTCGCGCCCCTGTTCGATGAAAACGTCACCATGCGCATCCGGGCCGATCATATTATCTTCGCCATCGGCCAAGCATCCGAGCTGGACGGGTTCGCCAAGGACGTGCGTACTGAACAGGGACGCATCGTGATTGAAGACGTCACCTTCTCCACCTCGGCATGGGGAATCTTCGCCGCGGGCGACGCCGCCACGGGCCCCTCTTCCGTCGTCAGCGCCATTGCCGGCGGACGCGAATGCGCCTTTTCCATCGATCGGATGCTCAAGGGCGCGGACATCCGGGGCGAACGCGAACGCAAGCGTCCCGAGCTTCCCGAAGAACAATGGCCCCGCGAAGGCATCCGCCACGAACCGAGACAGGAGCGCGCCAGCCTCCCCGCCCCGGCCGATGATCCTTTTGCGGAAACCCTGCGGCCTCTGGATATGGAAGCCTGCTTCGCCGAGGCGCTGCGCTGCATGACCTGCGGCAGCAAGTCCCGCATCACCTATACCGACGACTGTATGACCTGTTTCAACTGCGAGCTGAACTGCCCCTCCGGGGCCATCTATGTGCATCCCTTCAAGGAACGTTTTGCCCGTACCCTTGATCAAATCGAAGCCGACAACCGGTAAGCGAGGCGCATATGAAAGAACAAGGCTATCAATATACGACGGACCTGCTGGTTATCGGCTGCGGTTTCAGCGGGATGTGGGCTGCCATGCGCGCCAGGGACTTTCTGGGCGACGTGCTGGTCGTGGACAAGGGCCCCCGAGACTGGGGCGGGCTGGGCGGGCTTTCCGGCGGGGACATGATCGTCAAGCAGCCCGATATGAAGCTGGACGATCTGCTCGACGATCTCGTGTATTATTACGACGGCCTCGCCGACCAGAAGCTTCTCGGGCAGATTCTGACGCAATCCTATGACCGGTTCATGGATTTTGAGAATCTGGGGCACAAATTCGTCCGCAACGATAAGGGCGAACTGTGCTTCATCCCCCAGCGAGCCCTTGATTACATGCGCTATTATTACTACCACCCCTATGGGATGGGCGGCATCGAAAAAGCCCGCCTGCTCAAGCAGGAATGCGAAAAGCGGGGCGTGCGGCGGCTTGGGCGCACGGTCATCACCGACGTCATCACCGACGGCGAACGCGTGACCGGGGCCGTGGGCTTCCACAGCCAGAGCGGGGTGCCCGTCTTCATCAAGGCCCGCGCCGTCCTGCTCGCCACCAATACGGGCGGCTGGAAGCCCTCCTACCATCAGAACACGCCAGCCAGCGAAGGCGTCAGCATCGCCTGGAACGCGGGTTGCGCCATGCGGAATTTCGAATTCTGGAAGGTGTGGAACGTGCCTGTCGATTTCGCGTGGGAAGGGCAAACGGGCCTTCTTCCCAAGGGAGCCCGGTTCCTGAACGCCAAGGGAGAGGATTTCATGAAGAAATACTCCCCAAAATTCGGAGCCAAGGCCGATCCCCATTACAATACCCGGGGCATGGTGCACGAAGTGAGAGCCGGAAACGGCCCCATCCGTTTCGATTGCAGCCAGATGAAGCCCGAGGATGTGGAAACCATGCGCCCCAGAGCGGGCTGGATGGGCCTCAACGACAAGAAGCTGCGCGAACTCGGCATCGACTTCTTCGGGCAGGAACTGGAATGGATGCCGCAGGTGCGCCATACCTACGGCGGCATTGTGGCCGATCTCGACGGCTCCACCGCCATAAAGGGGCTGTACGCCGCCGGGCTTGCCCGCAATCCCGATCCGGGCGTCTACATGGGCGGCTGGGCCACATGCATCACGGCGACGACGGGCTATTCGGCCGGGGAAGCCGCCGCGCAGTTCGTACAGGGGCACGATGCAGTGGCCTTTGATGAAGCGTACGCCGCCTCCCGGCTTGAAGCGTTCACCGGATACCTCGGCAAGAACGGCATCGCGCCCAAGGATGTCATCTCCGACATGCGCGAGATCATGAGCGCCCCCGACATCGCGCTGATGAAGACGGGCAAGGGGCTTTCGCGCGGGCTCGACCGTGTGGAGGAAATCCGTGCGGAAGTGCTGCCGCATCTGGGAGCGCGAGATCCGCACGAACTCGCCAAGCTGTTCGAAGCCACGTCCACGGTGCTCCTTACCGAGCTGTGCCTCAATGCGGCCCTGATGCGCAAGGAATCCCGCGCCGGACATTACCGCGAAGATTACCCCGAACGGGACAACGAACACTGGCTCAAGTGGATCGAGCAGAAGCAGGTCGACGGCAAGCGGGAAGTCCATACGGTCCCCGTTCCCTTGAACGACTACCCCATCAAGCCATACCGCTACTACATGGACAACTTCAGCTGGCCGACGCCTCCCAAGGCCGTCTGATTCCGCCCCCCCTCCCCTTCCACCCGGCTTTGAGACCCTCCGTTTCCCGTCTTCGCAAGAGGACGGGAAACGGCCTCCCCCCTTTTTGCCAACAGGCAAGAACAACCCTGTTACAGAGGCACCCCGCGAGGAGAACCGGTCATGCCACTTCCTCCCTCTTGCAAAGACAAAGAAATCGCCTATTACGCCCACTCCCTGATAAGCCTCCTGATCATGTTCGGCTGCGGCCAGCTCACGCCCATACCCCCTTTGACCCCGCTGGGGATGAATCTGATCGGCATCTTTCTCGGCGTGCTGTACGGCTGGATTTTCATAGACATCATCTGGCCGAGCATGGCGGGCCTGCTGGCGCTCATGCTCATCGGCGGCATGAAGCCCAACGAGCTGTTCCAGACAAGTTTCGGCGATCCGCTCGTTATGATGATGTTCTTCATTTTCGTCTTCTGCGCGACCATCAACTATTACGGCTTGTCCAAATTCATCTCGCTGTGGTTCATCACCCGCAAATGCGTCGCGGGGAAGCCCTGGCTGTTCACCTATACGTTTTTCTTGTCCATCATGCTGCTGGGGGCACTGACCAGCGCATCCCCGGCGGTCGTTATCGGCTGGAGCATCCTGTACGGCATCTGTGACAAGTGCGGCTACCAAAAGGGCGAAGGCTATCCGACGATGATGGTTTTCGGCATCGTGTACGCGGCGCAAATCGGCATGTCGATCATCCCGTTCAAGCAGGTTCCGTTTACCGTACTCGGCGCGTATGAAAACATGTCCGGCATGACCATCGATTACGCGAAGTACATGATCATTGCGATAACATGCTGCGCGCTGTGCTCCCTGCTGTTCATCGTCATGGCCAAGTACGTGTTCAAGCCCGACATGAAGAAACTGATCTCGCTGGACACGGAAGGCGCGCTGCGGCTGAATAAAGTCCAAAAAATCGTGATGGGGTTCCTGTTCGCGCTGGTCGTCCTGCTGCTTTTGCCCAACATCCTGCCCGCCACGTCCGGCATCGCCCGCTTCTTCAAGACCATCGGGAACACGGGCATCTGTATGCTCCTCGTAACCGTGATGTGTCTCCTCAAGGTCGACGGCAAGCCGCTGCTCCGGTTCAAGACGATGGTGGATTCCGGCGTGACGTGGGGGATCATTCTCATCCTCGCCGTGGTGATGCCCCTTTCCCATGCCATGGCCAACGACGAAAGCGGGATCACCAAGTTCCTCATGGCATTGATGACACCCTTCTTCGGAAACGAATCTTCGCTGGTATTCGCGCTGTGCATGGGCTTTTTCGCTACCGTCCTCACGCAGTTCATGAACAACGGCGCAACGGGAATCGCCCTGATGCCCGTCGTCTACAGCTACTGTACAGGCATGAACGTTCCTCCCGAGCTTGCCATCATCATGGTGGTCATGGGCGTCCACATCGCGTTCCTCACTCCGGCCGCCAGCGCGAGCGCCTCGCTGCTGCACGGCAATGAATGGTCGAATACGAAAGCCATCTGGAGGACCGTGCCCATCGTCATCCTCGCAACATGGGCCACTATCTCGGCCATTGTCGTTGCACTGGGCGTGGCCCTGTTCTAACGTTTCACAGGAGCCCCTCTCCCCAGACAGCCCTCCTCACCACGAATAATTTCAAAAGATAAAAAGGGAATACATGAGACAGGAATCTTCTCATGTATTCCCGGTAATCAGCTGAGGCGAGACGAAATATGTGCTGCGGGCGCGAGTTCAATACAGACAAAGGCGTAACTTTCTTGCTGAATACCGGAAGTAAACTCTTCAAAGCAACAACGCATTCGCCTACGGAAATATTGCCGTGGAATGGAAATCCCATATATCTTCGCATAAAAAAGAGGAGAAGGAATTCCTTCTCCTCTTTTTTATGTCCTTCTACCAACGGCAGGGTTCCACACCTCCAAGCGGTACAGCTTCACAACGGTTCACCCCATCGTCCGCAGGGCTTCCTCTCCCCTTCGGAATCGGGGGATGAGCTCCGGAAGGGGCCTTCCCACCGCAATGGATTGCCCCTCTCGATACGGGGGAAATCCCCTACAGCGGAGCCCGACATCACTTGTCGGGGATGAGCCTATAGCCAAGTTCGTACGCCATCAGTTTCAGCGGCGTGGGGTCACCCGTGGTTTCGATGATCGCCATGAACGTCTCCACGCCGAGCTTCGCGCCCTTGTCATAAGGGTTGATCTCCCGCATCAGCGTCGAATAGGGCTTGCCGACTGCTTCAGCGACACTCTTGGCGGGGACCTCCCCATCTCTTACCATCTTCTGAATCTCTTTAATAAGCTGTTCATGCATGTCCGTTCTCCTTTCAATCGTCGCTGCCGACGTCCCCCATCGATGGGGCGCTTTCCTAACGCCGTCATACATAAGATGAGATATCTTATATCGATTTTTTGATATATATAAAATGATAAATAGTCAAATACTCTTCACGGCAGAACACTATTCACAAAAAAATCTTTTGTCACAACATATTACATACAATAGAAAAAGGTGTATCCTTACCGAATCCGAGTAGCGAAAGTATGGGACAACCAGCTCACAGCAATGAAGGAGAGGAAAGAACGGAATACTGCCACCTCAAAAATTTCGAAGGCGCCATCCTGAAGTAACCGCGCCGCAACAGTATGCCACCGAACCGCCCCCGCAAGGGAATGACGGTTCCGGGCTCAGCGCAACACTCCGGTAGCCTCCATTCAATGCGAAAGGCCCCCTTCCTTACGGATGAGGGCCTCCTTCAGCGGATTACGACACTCGGTGATCCGCTTTTCAACGATTCCGGGTTTTCCCTAATGACGATTTTCCAATTCGTGGGCACAGACCAAATAATAGTGCCTTCCATTGGCGCTGGTTTCATAGGCGGCCAGCTTGGTCAGGGCAACGGCTTTTTGCCGCCGAGCGGCCTCGGCGTTCACGCCTATGGTCAACAGCAGATCGCACAGCTCCAGACACCACTGGCATTCCCCTTTCCGCACGGCCTCTTCCGCCGCCCGCAACACGGCGTCCGCCCCGCCCGCCAGCGCAACGGCCTTTTCCGCACGCTCCTTCGGCGGCAACGGGTGCAGATTAGTGGGGTTACCGTCGAACCACCCCAGATACGCGGTAAAGATGGCCCGGACCGTCCATTCCACACATCCGTAATACTCCCCCAGATACGGCAGCGAGGCATACTCCTGCGGGAGTACGATTTCGGAAGCCAGGGTGTCTATATCCTTTCCTTCATTCATGCCCGCAAGCGTTTTCTCAAGAACATACCGGATAGCATCGCGGAAACCCGTCAGCACGCTCCGGACCTCCTCCTTGCCACACAGCGGCCGCGTATGTCCGGGCAGCAGGTAGGTCGCCGAATAGGACAAAATCTCGTCGAGGCTGTCCAACCAGCCCGCTATGTCGCGGTATTGACTGCCGCGTATGGCGTACAGATTTGGCCAACAGCCGTAATAGTTGTCCCCGCAGCACAACACTTGCCGCTCCGGGAGCCAAATCATGATCTGGTCGTCCGTTTCGCCGGGGAGCCGGACCAGTTCCAGCCGGACGCCATCGATTTCGCGGACGACCTTGTCCTCATCGTAGACGGTCGTCGGCTGCCGGAAAGCTCGGGACTCCCCGTAGGCGAGCCCTTCGCGTATCCCGATGCCTTGGGAGATGTTTTCTTCATCGCCCAATGCATACCCGAATTGCCGGATGCCGCGCAGGTTCTGGATATCCTGCAACATTTCCGTTTTCTTCAACACAGGGGTTGCTGGCGCGAAGGCGATGATTTCCGGGTCCGTACCGGAAAACGCCCCGGCTCCGCCCCGGTGATCCGGGTGGCCGTGCGTATACAGGATGGTCTTAACCGGCTTTTCAGTCCTGCTCCTGATAATCTCCAGCAGCTTTTGCCCCCGCTCCAGCGTATCGAGCGTATCGACCAGGATGACGCTGGTGCGGCCTTCGATGATGACCGCGTTGCTGTGGCCTACGCCGAGGACATGCCAAATGCCGGGCACAATGGGCGTTATCGTTTCCTTATAAGATTTTTCCGTAAATACAGTGAGTTCTGCTGCTCCGTTTGGCTTCAACATGGTCTTTAACGCTCCTTTTCCGGTTTGACGCGTCTTGTTCGCCTCTACAGGCGTTCTTACCGTCGTACAGTATGCTGACGGAGAACTCAACGAGCTTTCCGCCGGATGGAGCATCCATAGCCCTTGCCTGCTTGCGCCATTGGATGCAAGGCCATATTCTGACAGGAGAAAAATGGGGTATTCCGTTTTTCACCTATGGACCATTTCACTGAGAGGTGAAAACAAGCCAAACGCTGTGGGCTATGGGTTTCAAATGAATAAATCCCACTCCCAAGCCTTCGGCCCTGTCCTCAGGCCATTTTGAAACGAACGGAAAGCCACGCCAGGAAGAACTCAATGTGACCAGCGGCAGCTCAAAAGGCCAAAGCCTGGGCCTGACACGATCGTGCCTCTTGGCGTATGCGGCCTCCTGCCCCAGAGGACTTTTACGCTGCCGCAGACTACCCGCCAGCTTACCAGTACTTTTTCCCCTTCCCGGTCAGGATCCCAAATGGATTGTGACGGTTCCCGCCTCAAACAGCCGTAGACGACGGATAGGCATGATGCTCCGTCGTATTCTATCAGAGAGAGCTGACTGGTTCACTCCCAACCACATGCCCCCAGTTCTTTCATCCTTGCTCCCCCTATGGCCTCCCTCATGCGCGTGAGTACATCTATTGCCATAATATCAATTTTTTGCCGGGTTGATGAAACCCTTCCGTTCCCAACCTGTTTCCACACTGCACCTCGCGAGTAGCTATAAGCACTCAACCGAGTACTTATAACTACTCAAAGAGTAAAAAAACAAACGCTACAAAGGGAGAATGAAAAGTGAACGGACTGAAATCACAAAACACGTCATGCCCATAATTCTCAGGCGCTACAGGGATGCCGCGGGGTTGCCCCAACAGCAGCTTGCTGACTACGCCGAAGTCAGCAAGGGTTCCATTTCCGCACGGGAGGGCGGACGCAGCGTCCCCAATGTGGATATGCTGATTACGCTTGCGAGGGCGTTCGGCGTCCGCCCCGGCGAACGGCTGGACGCCGTTGTGGACGAAACGGAAAAAGAAGTGCCGCCACGGTGAAGACGGCCTCTTAGGACCGGCCTCATCGTACGTCGCTCACGCTGCCTCTTCAAGAAACATCGCGCACGGTAACGGCAAAAAACAGGGCCATCTTCTCCGGAAAGGTTCTCCTCCCCCACGAAGGGAATCGCTAAGCGCGCATGGGCCGCCCAAACAGGACGGGGGCCACCGCAAACACGGAGACTATCGCCATCAGCACATAGATGTATTCCGCAGAGAACGCCGAAGCGATGAACCCGAACAGCAACGGCGTCAGGATATTGGTGGAGCCGCGAGCGAACGTATTGACGGCGAACAGATCATCGTAGGCTTGCGGATCCGTCACCGGCTCCACAAGCAGTGTCTGCAAGACGGGGACGGTCCCTTTGGTGACGATGCCGAGCAGGATGGAGGTGACGATGATCACGGGCAAGCCCTGCGCCGTCACAAGCACCGCCAACAGGGCGGACATAAGCAGTTTGGATGTGATGAAAACCTTGCGGGAACCGAAAATGCCCACCAGCCGCCCGCAGGCCATTTTCCCCGCGAAGCAGCCCACGGTAAAGGCCAAGGCGAAACTGCCGATGACCTTGGGATCCATCCCCTTGGCGAACAGCAGGAAAGGCAGGAAAGCGAAAATCTGATCGCCGCTGAAGCCGTCCAGAATATTGGCGACGACCGTGGACGCCGTATGGCGATCCCGCAGAAGCGAAAGGGGCGGCAGCAGGGATTGCGGCTTCTTGCGCTCCTCGCAGGGCGAACCGCCAGCGTCTCCGTTCCGCAGCCATGTCCACAACAAGTACAACGTAATGCAACAGGCAACAGCCCCGAACAGGGCACAGACGATCCGCCAGCCGGGGATTCCGGCAAAGCTCCAAGCCGCGAGGAACCCGGCGAAAGCGGTGATCGGAATCCGGCCGATGTCGCCTATGGCCGTGAAGTCCCCCAACACTTTGCCGAGCATGGAGCGCTCGGTGCGCACCGTAAGATATGAAAACGCCGCGTTGTGGAACACGCCATACCCCATCATGGCAATGACGAAGAAAAAGCCCGAGAACCAGATATTCTGGGAAAACGTGTTCGCCGCATACCCCACGCCGTACGCGCCGGTGATCAGGCACAGCGTACGCAAAAAACCGAACCGCTGCGAACAGCCCTTCGTGCCCAGGCCCGCCAACGTACCCAGCAGGGCCGCAACCGACAGGATGACCCCCGCGTCCTTTTCCTGCGCGCCAAAAGCGACGATCATGAACGACAGCAAAATGGGCACGCTGTCATACAATCCGTCCACGATCACATGGAAGATCTGCAACAGCGTGGTGGTCCGGTCCGCAAAAAAACGCATGTCGAGCCCCTTATCGGTTGGAATCCCTTCGCCTTTCAGCGAATAGCATACTGTTCGGGAAGCTATGTTGACGACCGGGCCGGATCAACGGCGAGGCGAGCCTGAAGGGAGCAGCCTAACTATAACGCTGTTAGAGTGGCTGTCTACCGCACCTTTCGGAATAAGAGGAAAAAGAGGCGGGACGCAAAATGCCCGATCCCCGGATGCCTCGGGCACCAAGGAATCGGGAACAGATGTCAGGATATGGGGAAACGCCGCCAAACGGGAAGCCCCTCCCCCACGTTGGGGCCGGGGTCAACCCCACTGACGCGGGCGGGGCAAAGACGGCCAAGGGCCAACCCGGTTTCCGGACAAACCGCCTTTTTCCGATCAACGCTCCGCGTGCCCACCCTCCCCGGCAAGAAGCTCGGTAAATTCCGCTGCGGGCATCGGGCAGGCGAACACGTAACCTTGGATGATGTCGCATCCCGTCGTCTCCAGAAATGCCACCTGCTCATGCGTCTCGACGCCCTCGGCAACCGTGGCCATCTTGAGTTCCCCGGCCATGCGCATGATGTTCCGGATGACGATCTTGGCCTGCTCATCGTCTTTCGCCGTACGGAAGAACATGCCGTCGAGCTTGAGCACGCTCACGGGCAACGCCTTGAGCACATTGAGCGAGGAATACCCCGCCCCAAAATCGTCTATGGAGCACTTTATCCCCGCCCGGCGCAATTCATGCACGGCGGAACTCAACAGCGCCACATTGTCGAAAAAGATGCTCTCGGTGAACTCCAATTCCAACAGGCCGTCGGGGATGGCGTACTGGGACTTTATCCTGATGTACCGTTCGACGAAATCAGGCGTGTGGAACTGCATCCGCGACACGTTGACCGACAGGGGGCGGGGCTCGATCCCGGCGTCGAGCCATTGGCGCAACAGGCCGCATACGGATGTGAACATGAACTGATCGAGCTTGACGATAAAACGGTTCTTTTCAAAAAGCGGAATGAATTCACCGGGCGAAAGGAATCCCTGATCCGGGCTCTTCCACCGCACCAGCGCCTCCCCGCCCGCGAGGGCCTGGGTCCCGACCCAATATTTCGGCTGGATGTAGACGAGGAATTCCCCATCGGCAAGAGCCTTTTCCATGCGTATTTCCAGATCCTTTTCCCGCAGCAATTTATCACGCATGGTGTGGTCGTAAAATTTCCACTGGGCCGCGCCCTTCACCTTGATCGTCTTCAAGGCCATGTTGGCGCGATCCAACAGCGAATTGATGTCCGAGGCGTCGCTGTCTTCCACGCAGCAGATGCCGGAACGCAACTCCAACTGGTAATTTTGCTCCCGTGACACGATGAAACCATTGAGCGCACGGGAATATGCCTCGCAATACGTCACCAGCTCCTCTTTCCCCTTGTAGGGGAACAGCACCAGAAACGCATCGGCCAACATGCGCGCGACAAGCACCGGGCGGGGCGCTTCGCGCTCCAATATGCGCGCAAAGGCTTTCAGCAGCGCGTCCCCTTCCGAATACCCCATCACGTCGTTGTATATCTTGAAGTTGAGCATGTTGATGGATAGGAGTGCGCACGGGAGCCCGTCCGGGGCTTGAAGCATCCCTTCGCCATCCTGCCTGAACTTCGTAAAATTCCGTACTCCCGTGAGCTTGTCCGTATACGCAAGCGCGTAGATCTCTTTCTGATAGCCCCGCGTGATGTACAGGTAAATGAGGAAGCAGATCAGAAAACCCACAAAAATCAGGAAACAGATAAACAATGTTTTCTGAATGATGGAGTTCGCTTCCCGCATGATCTCCACATTGGGGACAATGGAAACGATATACCATCCGTCCATCTCGGGCATGGGGACATAGCAAAAAACAAATTCCTCATGCCGGTTGCTGAACACGGCTATGCCTATTTTGCCGTTTTTCAAGGAATTGCGGAACGACTCCACCACATCCGGGTTGTTCTCGCTCTGGCTGATGAGATCGAACAGGTTGGAAAAGGTCTTGTTGCTGGCGGGATGGACTGAGCGCATGGCAATATTGCCGTCCGGGGCCACCACATAGGAAAACCCCGTATTGTTATAGAAGGACATGGCATAGGTGGCGTACAGAGTCTCAACATTATAGCCCTTGAACAAGTACGCCTTGCGCCCATCGGGGAAATCCACCACCGTATAGATGGTGAATGTCCTCCGCCCGGTCCCTCGGTTGCGGTGTGGGAACAGCAGGCCGCTGCTCTCGTGCAATCCTTTGAAGGTCTCCATTTCCTGAGGCGTGAGCGTAACGGCAAGCCCGCTGTCCACATAGCCGGTCCCATCCTCGAAAATCAGGGCGGAAAGGTTGCCCGTATCGGAAAGGAACGTCTTCAACTTACTGCGGATACGCCCAGAATCGGAGGATTTTCCCTGCTCAAGTTCGCTCGCCAGCATACGCAGCATTTCAAGATCTTTGACATATCCGCGCTGGAGCACATTCGCGCCGCGCGCGGTGCTTTCCATAATGTTCTTGACCGAATTATCCCACAGGGACTGCTGAACCGAATGCATGAAATCAAACGAAATCCAACACAACACCCCGAAAAGCAAGGCACCGACGGAGCCGATAAACAGGTTTTGCCTTCGTGACGTCATCATGACTGTTTTCCCTGTTTTCCCTCTTTTCCCTGTTGGGCGTCGTGCAAGGCTTGAATGACGCTTTCCGTCGCTTCCTCGGCGGACGCACCGGAAAGGATCAATTCGATACCGGAATCAAGCCTGTGCCAAAGATTATAGCGCAGCCTGATATCCGAATGGAAGATCCCCCTCCCCGCATCCATGCTCTTCCAAAGCGGATGTACCGCTTTGTCAGCGGGAAGGGGCGCGTTCTTCAGCGGACTGAAGCCGCCCTGCCCATCATTAAAAATCAGGATGTTCTCCGGGCTCGTCAGCCCTTCCACCAACTGGACGGCCTGCGGTACATGCTCACCCCGCGAACTGACCGAAAGCGGCGTATCAAGACCGAGCACGGTGACAGCCCCTTGGCTGGTCACCGGAAGAGGAAAAACGGAAAAGCGAAACGCGGATTGCGCCTTGCCAAGCACCGGGGAAAACCAGCTGCCACCGATCATGAACGGTTGCTCACCCGCCGAAAAGAACATGCCGGGCATGTTTTCCCGTATCAGGACGAGGTCGTCGACATCAAAATACTCTTTGTCGCGCAGCAGAGCCAGAAAAAGGAACCCTCTCAGCAGTGTTCGCCTCAAAAAGGCCTCATCCGTATTGAGCGAATGAAAGAAGGCGTTGGCGTCCCCAAAGACGGCGGGCTCATAGGCCCTGGCAATGAACAAAGCACGCAAACATTCCCGGGTCACGGCAAGGGGGGTGATCCCGATGCGGTGGAAGGCGGCACAGGCGGCAAGGAACTCTTCCAGAGTCTGTGGGACCTTCAGCCGGTTCCGCTCAAGCATGTTCAAATTGCAGAACAGGCCGAACGCTCCAAGGCTGGTCGTCACATACGGGATGGTGTCACCCTTCCGCATTTGCGCGAGGACTTGCTGACGATACGCTGCCAAGGTCGGCAGGCTGGAGAGATCGGCAAGCACCCCCTCCGGTACTTGATACCGGGAGTCCTGCGAAAGCATGAACACGTCGTCAAGGCTGTTTGAACAGATACGCTTCTTGAGGATACAAGGGTACGTGCGTAACGGGACCCATTCGTAACTGACGAGGATATTAGGATGTGATTTTGAGTAGTTATTTAAAATATGCTCTGTGACTGCCTTATTTTCGGACGGGTATTGAACCCCCAAAAACGTCAGCAGAACTTGCGGGTACAGGGAGGGGTTATCGTATTCCACATTCTGATTGCCCCTTTGGAAATAAAAACCGGATAAAAGAAAGCATTGCGAGAGGATAAACCCAAAAAACAACTTTCTCATAAAGAATACCGGAAGGACTTGGCAGTTTTGAGGATACGCTTGCTTGTCACGCAAACAGCTTTACTAAAAAAACGGCTTGCCTATACAAGAAAGGAAAAACGGCTTGCTGGCTATTGTTATTTAAATGATATGCGAATAGCAACGCTGAAATCGTCAATAAAATAACTTTTGGATAGCAAAAAGAGGGAAGGAGGGCAACTAAGCGCGCCGGATTGTCTGCCCAGCCTCATGTGCCATGTGGCCACCTTCGTACACGGTACAACTTCAAAGTGGAGGTTGTTCCCTTGCTGTGGCCAAAACGGCCGCAAGCGAAACCGGCGGCGGACTCCACCGGCAAGCCATCAGGTTCACCTGCACAAGCGGTGCGCTGCGCCGGTCATCGGCTTCCTTTACCGCCGTTTCCTTTAACACAAAGGTGTCCTCCCGCGAGAGCGCATCCGTTTTCCGGAAACACGGCCTCAGACGGAGGGGAAGCCTCTTTCCCTGTGTATCAAAAGGAAAAAGCAATGGACAAGCCGCACATTGCTCAAGAATGTCCAAAGGCAATTGAAAAAAGTTCCCGATTACGATATCGTTTTACCCCATAATCCGTTGCAGCATGAGGTATTGGAAGCCATGAAGCGTTTTTTTCAAAATAGGCAGTATGATGTGCTTGTTTCCTTACGCCAGCTTCTGCTCACGGCGGCTGTACTCTGTTTGTTTTGTATCCCTTGCTTTGCCGGAGAATGGTCTGTTTCGTTAGGCATGAACGGAGGTGACGCGGATACGATAACCGGCGATCTCAGCCTGCGGTATACATTGAATCCGTTTTATGGAAACGATATGTTGGAAATACGCCCCTTAATCGAATGCGCCGGCGTCTATTGGAAACGGGATCACGATGCTATCTGGGGAGGCGGCATTGCGGGCGGAGCCGTTGTGGATTTCTGGCGGGAAGGCTCTTGGCGGCCTTATGTGTCGGGGAGTTTCGGCGGATTCATGCTTTCCGACAATAAAATCGCCTCGCACTCCCTTGGCTGCAACTTCCAGTTCCGCACCAAAGGAAGTGCCGGTATCCGCTTTGGAGAATCCTATCGCCATGATGTTCAGGTTGACGTGGCCCATTTTTCCAACGCCGGCCTCAACAACCACAACTCCGGCTTCAATACCTATGGCGTTTCATACGGATTCCGCTTTTAGGCGTCCCCATGAAAAGGAAGCGACCTACCCTCCGTTACGACGATAGGTTGCTTGGAGCGGCACCCTTCCTTCCGCTCCACTTGAGCCAAAACAATAAAGAAGGCCGGGGACGTTGCCGATCCTCGGCCTTCTCTTATGCCCTCAGCGTCCGATGCTCTTGAGCGCCTCTTATGCCAAGATGCCCTTTTCCACTGGTATCAGCGCTTTTCCCTTATGGCTGTAGGATCCGGGCTGATGGAGGCTTCAAGGCTCCCCCCTCCCTGATACGGAAGAAAGGCATGGATAAGAATGTATCAAAACCCGGCAAGCGTCATGACTTTCCGGGCTTCAGCTATTGCCGCTCCCGGCGAAAACCTGTTTGACGAAAGCAGAATACACGCGGCCTTTGCGAGAAGGCCTCGATACGCCGGATCAAGCGATTCAGGGAGGTTCATCATAATCTGCTTCACATCACTCATAGCGTCCTCAGCCGAAAGCGACGCATCCGTGGTTTCCAAAAGACATGCTGCCAATACGAGTTCTTCCTTGCTTAAGCTCATCATTTGCCTCCCTGTGAATATATCGTTATTTGGAAAGAAATATAAGGTTTAAGAATAAGAATCACTGTATCCATTTTAAGGAAAAGACCACATGGCGGATCTGAAGAATATGACCGGAACGGAAGCATTCCAACTCGCAAAGGATGAAAGCGCCCTTACTATCGAAGAAATCGCTGAACGGCTTACCGTTTCTCCTTCCGTAATCAAACGCTATCTCAACGCGGGGGACAACTACCTCCCCAGCCTGGAAATGATACCGCGCCTCTGTTCAACACTGGGCAACAATATCCTTTTGCGCTGGCTGGAAGCGCAAGTCGAAGCGGAGGAAAACGCCGTCCCTCCCGCCCAAAACAGGACCGAGGTATTGACCTCCGTGGTCCGCGCCGGGGCCGCCCTCGGCAACGTGCAGCGGATTCTCGCGGAAACGCAGGTCATTGTCCCTCACAATGCCCGCAAACTCCGCTCCGCCCTGAATGACGTCATCACGGAATGCCGTGTGGCAAAGGAATCGCTCCAACCTTTGGCGGCACGCAAAGATCTGGCCGAATGTACCCATATATTGTGTATGAAAAAGGCTTCTTTTGATAAAGAAAACCTCTTTCAGAATTGGCGGAAACCGCAGAGAAAAAACTGATCGCCAACGAATGACGGCGCCTTTACGCGGCCTCCCTTGCTACGGTGTTTGAATGCCTGTTTGAACGCCGGCCGCGCCACGTTCGGGCTGCCCTTCTCGCGTGGAGGCCTGTATGGCCTTTGTAGGTAAAGAATCCGCATACCGGAATCGGAGGAAAAGCCGGAATCCAACGCAGATCCCGGGCATAAAAAGAATCCCCCGCTCCTCGGCAAGGAGAGCGGGGGATTCTGACGAGTTTCACGGTTACGGGCAATCAGCCCAATCGCATCTTTTGCCGTGGTTCCGGCGCAGGGGACGAGCCAACACCATCATGTCCGGCAATCAGCGGTTATCACTCTGGGAGCGCACGGCAAGCAGGCCTTCCGAGGTAATACGGTAGGGAAGACTGTTTTTCGAACAGATAAGCTTCTTGCTTTTCAATTTCTTGAATATCTCCATAGTACAATCGCAGAGCAGCCAGCCCTCGCGGGTATAGCATTCTACATCGGCCACTTTGCCGGAATCGTCGCGGATTATTATGATTCTGCCACCCTTGGCGAGGGCATGGAGGGTTCTTTGCTCAAAACGGGAAATGTTCACGGGAATACCCCTTACAATGGATAATCGACAAGACGCCGCACAAGGGCGGCCAGCCAGAGTCGCGCTCCACCGGCCTTACGGCCAGCGGAACTTACTTATCCAATGATTACGGTATCCAGCATCCAACATCCGTTTAAATAAAAATAATCTCTTCTCCTACACGCCTACCTGCCATACCGTCAAGCATCTACAGGGCCCCGCCTTTTCCCTTTCAAGCTGGCGGGTCCGCCTTAGACATCCCGGCTTCATCCGGCGTGCCTTTTCGTTCGCTCCCCCCCTTCCTTTTCAGCCGAGGACTTTTGCCCGCATTCCCGCTTCTCCGATGCGAGCCATACGATGCCGGGCATATCATATCGCATACTCTGATTTCGAGGCGGGCGGTCCCCCGCGCCCGGGCCAACCCAATGGCTGTGGTCGCGGTACGGGCACCCAGCCTGATCAGCTGTCCGGGTTCCGTATCTGCCTCAGCTTTCTCCAGAGCGTGGAACGGGAAATGCCCAGTTCCTGCGCCGTCAGCGTCTTGCTGCACCCCATGCGGTAATACGTGGAGAGGATTTTTTGCAATTCGCCGCTGTTTTCCCATCCTCCAGACTCGCGCGGCCCTTCCGCCAACTCGGAGGGCTCAAAGATATCGCTGAGTTTGATGCTTCTGGAAAGATAGGGGCTGAGCGCGAGATAACGCCGGACGATGTTTTCCAGTTCGCGCAGGTTCCCGGGCCAGCGGTACTGCCCCGTCTTTGCCAACAGGGCACGAAGCGGCGCGGCGCGGTCTGGCTCCGAGCCGGGGGCCAGCTTCCGCAGGATTTTTTCCGCTATCTCTCCGGCGCTTTCCGTGTACGCCCGCAGCGGCGGCAGGTGCAGGTGCAGGATATTCAGCCTGTAGTACAGATCCGCCCGGAAGCGGTTGGCGGCCACTTCGCCGTTCAGATCCTTGTTGGTCGCGGCTATGATGCGCACATCAACGGGGATGACCCGCGAAGCGCCGATGCGCCGGACCTCCTTTTCCTGAATGACGCGCAGCAGCTTGGATTGCAGCTCAAGGGGCATTTCCCCTATCTCGTCGAGAAAGAGCGTCCCGCCGTGGGCAAATTCAAACATGCCGGGCGAGCCGTTTTTCTTGCCGCCGGTGAATGCGCCGGGCTCGTAGCCGAACAGCTCGCTTTCCATGAGCGTTGCGGGAATGGCGGCGCTGTTGATGGACAGGAAAGGTTTGGAACCTCTCCGGCTCGCATTGTGTATGCTCCCGGCCATCACTTCCTTGCCTGTACCGCTTTCGCCCGTGATCAGAATCGTCTCATCGGTCCGGGCAAAACAACGGGCGCGTTCCAGCAATTCTTGAAACAGGAGCCCCCCGCCGTAGAAATCATCAAAGGAATGTTTGGCCTGAGCCGTTTTGGGCGCGTAGTATTTCCGGATGAACTCATCCTTTTTCTGGATGTCCGTCATCGTGCTGAACGTACCGACAGCCCCGATAACGCTGCCATTGTCGAAAACGGGCCTGTAGTTCCCCACGATGTCGACGCCATGCACCGTATGGGGATGGGTTTCCTGGGGTTCCCCTCCTTTCAGCACGGCCTCGAACGTATTCTGGGGGAATATATTCCACGATTTTCTGCCGATAACGTCCGCTCCCGACACGGCAAAAAGCTTTTCGGCGCTCTTGTTGAAGAAGGTTATCTCGTTGTCCTGATCGACCGTGATGACGGCCTCCGCCTGATTGCTCAGGATGGTATCGATGTTTTTCTGCGAATACCGCGCATATTTCTGGGTATCGGCGATGGAGAGGGCTTTGTGGATGGTCTCCTTCACGGTGAACCTGTTGACCTCGACCGGGAAGACGAGAAACCCCATTTCCTGCGCTATGTTGCAGATGTAGCCGCCGCCCACGATGGCGCGCACCCCCCTGCCCTGCAGTTTTCTGAGAATATCCGCGTTGGTGGCGTCGTCGTTGCCGAAGAGGAAATTGCCGAAATCCTGCCCTACCATTTTCCGGATATCGTCGAGCCACTGGGTTTCTTGGAGATAGTGCCCGTAGGCAACGCCGCCGGGGCACACGGAGAGGGCCATATGCAGCGATTTGATGATGTCTATATTGTTATATTCCAGCGGAAGAATAGGTATTTTTTTCTTGATGAGCTGCGCGATGAAAAAAGACGGGCCGGGCGTGCTGATAATGACTTCGACGGAGCTTGGGAGTTTTTTGTCAATAAAGTCTATGATGCCGTTCAGGTTCTTGCAATACTGGATATCGACGCGGGCTCTGTCCTCTTCCAAAATATACTTTTGAATAGCGCGCAGTAGAGGCTGGAGCGTGACAAGCACGAGAATGTCTTTCATGATCCCTCCGGGCGGCAAAGCGGGCATCCGTCCCAAAATGTTTCATCAATGGTGAAACATTTCGTCTCTTCATGCAACAGAAATAATGCTCGTGGATTCTTTGCCATTCCTCTTTTTATGGAATATTGCCATGTTATAAAGTTAGCACGCTACTTGCTACAGGGAACGTAAAGTCCTTTTTCGCACAAACTCTTGAGGAGGCTTTATGATTCCCAAAACGGAAAGACTGAGCGCGGACGTCCTGATTCTCGGAGGAGGCCTGGCCGGGTGCATGGGCGCCGTGGCAGCGATCAAGAAGGGATGTACCGTCATCCTTGCCGATAAGGCGTGGGTCGGCAGCAGCGGCGAGAGTACTTTCGCCGCCGGCGATATCCTCTACTACGACCCTGAGCAGGACGACATGCACGAATGGCTGGAACGGTGGAATAAGGCCGGAGACAGCATGTTCGATCCCGAATGGCTGGAATGGTACGGCAAGAACGTACACGAGCTGATCCTGATGCTCGACTCATGGGGCATGGAGTTCGAAAAAGACGCACAGGGACGCTTCAAGCGCAAGCCGGGACGCGGCCACCGCGAAGCCGTGGTCTTCCCCGGCTACAAAATGCAGAAGAAGCTCCGCGGCATCCTCGAAAAGCTCGGCGTGGTCATCGTCGACCGCGTGATGATCACGGAACTCCTGACCTCGGACGGCCATGTGGCCGGGGCTACGGGCTTCAATGTCCGCACGGGCCAGTTCTATGTGTTCGAAGCGAAGAATACGGTCCTTTCCACGGGCGCGTGCAGCTTCAAGGGACAGTACCACGGGCAGGACATGGTGTCCGGCGAAGGGAACGACATGGCCCTGCGCGTGGGCGCGGAATTCACCAACATGGAATTCGCCAACACCTACAACGCCACCGCCAAGGAATTCGACATCTGCGGCATGAGCCGTTTCCAGTGCCTGGGCGGCCGTTTCACCAACGCCCTTGGCGAAACCTTTATGCACAAGTACGACCCCGTGCAGGGCGAAGGCGCCATGCTGCACATCCTCGTCCGCGCCATGACGCAGGAAGTGAGGGCCGGACGCGGGCCCATCTCTTTTGACCTCAGGGGGATGAGTGAAGAAGACAAGGATCTGAGCAGGCGGATGCTCCCCATGTTCTTTGAAGCCTGCGCCAGCAAGGGCGTCGACCCCTTCTCGGAACCTGTGGAGTGGATCCCGGGGTTCATGGGTTCCACCAGTTGCGGCGCGGGCCTCACGCTGAAGTCCTTCAGCTGCGACACAACCATCCCCGGCCTGTTCGCAGCGGGGGACATGGCCAATCAGGGCCTTGTCATGGGCGCAATTGCCGGGCCCGGGGGCATCAACCTGGGTTGGGCTTTGGTGACGGGCTGGAAGGCAGGTGAAGGCGCGGCGGAAGCCTGTGAAGGCCAAGCGCAACTCCCCGTGGATGAGGCGCAGCTCGCCGCCCTCAAGGAAAAAACCTTCGCCAAGTTCGGCCACAAGGGGCATATGAGCGTAGGCGATGCCATCTACCGTATCCAATCGCTGACTATCCCAGCGAAGTACAACATCATCCGCTCGGAGGCGAGCCTTAGAGAGGCTCTGGCCGGTCTGGACGAGGTGGAACGCGATATCGAAGCCAACGTAGCCGTGCGCGACATGCACGAACTCATGCTCTACCATGAGCTGCACGGTATGCTGGCGACGGCGCGCCTGACCTTCACCAGCGCCCTCCAGAGAAAGGAAAGCCGTGGGTCCCATTACCGTGAAGACTACACGGAAACCGACGGCGAACACTGGAATGTCTGGCTCAAGTCGAGCTTTAAGGATGGCAAGATCGTGGTCGAAGCCGAACCCATCCCGCTTGAAAAGTTCGAGCGCTATGGGCTGGACGTCCTCCCCCGCTAGGCCCGGCTATCCATTTCATTCTCAGCAAGAACCGGAGTTCTCCATGCCCATCTTTTCCATAGACGCTGAAAGTTGTGTCAATTGCGGCAAATGCGTGAAGATATGCCCCCTCGACGTGCTGCGCGAGGGCAAGACCACGCCTGAAATCGTATACCGTGAAGACTGCCAGTCGTGCTTCCTCTGCATCATCTATTGCCCGAAGCACGCGATCACCGTGGATACCGAACGGGGACGGGCTACGCCCGAGCCTTACTAAAAAAACAGAGGGAGGGGCCGCGTGCGCGGGCCTCTCCCCTGAAACCTGCACGAGGTCAGTATGGCATCTGTCGCCGCCGGTCCCCAGAACTCAGGAAACGTCAACTATTTCTTCCATATAATAGTTTTTCTCTGCATCACGTTCCTTTTCGGCAAGCTCGATCCCATCGCGCCGCTGACCCCCTTCGGGATGAATACCATCGGCGTGTTCCTCGGCGTCATCTACGCGTGGGTGTTTATCGACATCATCTGGCCCAGCATGGTGGGCCTGCTCGCGCTCATGCTGCTCGACGTCCTGCCCGCAACGGCGCTGCTCAACAAGGGCTTCGGCGATCCCACAGTCATCATGATGATGTTCATCTTCGTGTTCAGCGCCACCCTCGATCGCTACGGCCTGGCGAAGTATATCTCGCTTTGGTTCGTCAGCCGCAAGTACGTCATGGGGAAACCGTGGCGGCTTACCTTCGCGTTGCTGCTCGCCATCGCCATCCTGGGCGGCCTGACCAGCGCCACGCCCGCGGCCGTCATCGGCTGGAGCCTTCTGTACGGCGTATTCGACATCTGTGGCTACAAAAAAGGCGACGGCTACCCCATCATGATGATCATCGGCACCGTGTTCGCCGCGCAGCTCGGCATGTCGCTCGTCCCGTTCAAATCCCTGCCGCTCGTGGCCATCAGCGCCTATGAAAAGCTGTCGGGCACTTCCGTGGACTACGCGCTCTACTTGCTCGCCTCCCTGACCACATGCCTCTTCTGCCTGCTTCTGTTCATCGCTCTGGGCAAGCACCTGTTCCGGCCCGACGTCAGCAAGCTCGAGTCGCTCGACATCAAGCTGATCATCAAGGAATCGGACATGACGCTGACCGGCATCCAGAAGCTGCTTCTGGGCTTCCTCGTCGCGCTCATCATCTTCATGATGCTGCCCGGTTTCCTCCCCAAAGACCTTGCCGTGACCATCTTCTTCAAAAAGATCGGCAATACCGGCGTGTGCATCCTGCTGGTGGCCCTGCTATGCGCCATACGCGTCAAAGGAAAGGCTCTGCTTCCGTGGCGCGCCATGGTGAACGAAGGCGTGGCCTGGCCCATCATTTTTATCCTCGCCTTCACGCTGCCTCTGGCCGGGCCGCTGTCCGACCCCAAAAGCGGCATTACCGCGTTCATGCTTGAGATGCTCCAGCCGCTGTTCGGCTCGGGTTCCGGCACGATCTTTGTGCTCTGCATGGGCATCGTGGCCGTCATCATGACGCAGTTCATCAACAATACAGCTCTGGCCGTGGCGCTCATGCCGGTGGTGCATACCTACTGCTCGACCAACGGCGTGTCGTCCGAACTGCCCGTCATCCTCATCACCATCGCTTGCTGCCTGGCCTTCCTCACGCCCGCCGCAAGCTCCACAGCCGCCATGCTGCACGGCAACGACTGGACCAACACCAAAAGCATCTGGAAAATCGCCCCGTTCCTTATCGTGCTCTCGCTCATCGTTGCGAGCGCGGTGGTCATCCTCATCGGCAAGGTGTTCCTGTAGCGGATCCCGCGCTGCCCCTCCTCTTTCAAAAGCAAGGCCAAGCCCCAACCATCAGGGCTTGGCCTTGTGTGTCCCGGAACCCTTCTTTCGAATGAACCCAAAACAACGGCGGCAAGGCACCCCCGTGGCTCTTTGAAAACATATGAGAATATGTCAATGAGTAGCGGGGGGAGAGGTCATGGAATGTAAACTGACAATCCTGATGCGGGCGCTGCTGGCAGTGGCGCTTGTTGCGATTACGCTGGTGCTGACATATGAGTTCTGGCGGGCGGGCAACGGCAAATCCTCCCTGGATGTGCAGGAAATCCGCTTGCAGGCGTCTATCAGTCGGTATCCCCCACAGCACAAAGGACACCAAGCACGTGTCCGGCCTGCCCTATCAACGTATTTGCCAACCATATCCTCATGTTATCCGTCAAGCCAACGACTGCCTTCCTGAATCATGCTCAAGAAATCCGCTTGCGGCCGGATTGCCCCAACAGGAAACACGGATGTCCTTTAACCGACGAGCGGCAAATCTCACACGGGGAGGCATAGAGATGAAATCCATCCAGACCCAATTTATTGTCTTGATTCTTGGCTGCATTCTCCTCTCCTCAAGCATGATCGGAGGAGCGGGCATTCTGAACGCCAAGTATGTGGTGGATGAGGATTCGGTAAAAATCATGAACCTCATGTGCAAAGAAAAAACAGGAAATCAATGCGCTGTCTCGAGAATCCAGCAATCGGTCAAGACGCTGGCCGTATGCTCCATAGAGCAGCTTGAGAGTGTGGAGCGCCTCAAAACCCGATAGTGAGTACATCAATGCCTATACGCAAAAACTGGAAGCGGTCGCGGTGAACGCCCCCAGCAACACCGAAGGGGCAAGGCGGTCTACGTCCGCTTCAATCCCGAATTTACGCCGCCGACATCGGGCTTGTTTTGAAGCAAAACGACGCTTGACGGCAGTTTCCGGCAGTACCTTCCCACCGACTTCTCCAGATTCAGCCCGGAGGATACCGAACATGTAGGCTGGTACTTACACCCCGATCAGAAATGGGAAAGCCACATGGATGCATCCCTATCTCAACAAAAACATCAACGTGCAGATGATCTCCTTTGTCATTCCCCTTTATATGAATAATCAGAAGGAAATCGACGGATACAACCGAAACGCCCGGGTGGACAACCCTGCAATCAAGGATGGGCAAAGCACAGATCGACACGCAACTTGTAGTTTCGCCCAGCGCAAAGGCAACGTGGAACCCCTCTGCTGGAAACTCGCCGCCCGGTGGTTCGGAAACAAGGAGGACGGCATCGAGATAAAAAAACAACGAGTCCAATGGCGAAGGAAAGGCGGTGGAAAAGGTCAAGCACCAAGAAAAATATGAACGTCACGTTAAATGGGAATTAGCTATGGAAATAGAGTTATATTTCACGTAATACAGCTAACAAGTGCCCTACATATACAAAGACAAAAAACTCTCCAAGCAAGAAATAGGCAAATTCTAGCCATACGTCTGGCGGGATGCGCTGTTAGCGACTTGGAGAAATGATATTGCTTGTCAGAAAAACCATATACGAAATCATTAGCACCATCAAAAACAGTTACAATAAAGACGCCTTGGCTTCGCTCGAGGCGCTTTTTCTTTTCTGAAACAAGAAGTAGGTTGCATCCAATACCTGAACAACATAGCGTTTTTAATCATCACTTATCACAAGGAGTTTCTACTTTGGACATCCCACGCATCTTCAACATTACCGAAAGTGCTCACCGTATCCATAACCCCTTCACATCAGAAAAACTCGCCACTCTCGGTGCTGCGTTACGTCTGGAACGGGGAACCCGCGTACTCGATCTCGGCAGTGGTTCGGGCGAAATGTTGTGCACATGGGCACGTGATTACGGAATCACCGGTGTTGGCATCGACATGAGTCAGCTATTCTCCGAGCAAGCGAAACTCCGTGCTGAAGAACTCGAAGTCTCAGATAGAGTCAAATTCATCCACGGAGATGCTGCCGGCTACGTCACCGAGGAAAAGGTCGGCGTAGCGGCCTGTATCGGTGCCACATGGATCGGTGGGGGGGTCGCCGGAACCATCGAGCTTCTGGCCAAAAGCCTTTGCACCGGAGGTATCATCCTCATCGGTGAGCCCTACTGGCGGCAATTGCCTCCAACGGAAGAGGTTGCCAAAGCTTGCCATGCCAATGCCGTCATCGACTTTCTCATACTTCCAGAACTTCTCGCATCTTTCGGCGACCTCAACTATGATGTTGTGGAAATGGTTCTGGCTGACCAGGAAGGCTGGGATAGATATGAGGCAGCCAAATGGCTCACTATGCGACGATGGCTCGAAGCGAACCCTGACGACGACTTTGCAAAAGAAGTTCGAACCCAGCTGACCTTGGAACCAAAACGTTATGCCACGTATACGCGTGAATACCTTGGATGGGGCGTATTCGCCTTGATGGCGCGATGACCTTCACATCCAAATAAGAACTTTTGTTCTACAATGCGCTTTTCTCTGATCCCGTTCAGGACGACGATGGTTATGCCCGCGGATACCGTATGGAAAAAGTATCAGGTGTTTTCTCCAGCAGCGGAGGTATTCCTCTAATGGTACAGGAACACTTCAGCGAAATACGGCAACTATAATAAAAACAAACACAAAATCTCCGTGGGCGTAATGCCCGACTGATGGTACGTTTACAGTTCCATCAAAACGGAGATTTCTTTTTTCAAGGGAAGTTTTCAGCTCAAAAGCCGAGGCTCCCCCCCCGCAGTTACATGGCCGCCCACTGCGGTGCTCCTTTCGCTATATTCTTCATGCACATGACATTTCTGCGCGGCGGATCGCCGAAAAGACGTTTATACTCCCTGATAAACTGCGTCGCGCTTTCGTACCCGACAGCCATGGCGGCCTGCGTCACGTCGTAGCCTTCGGACAGCATGAGGCGCTGGGCTTCACCAAGACGCAGCCGCTTCTGGTACTGCAAGGGGCTCAGCGTCGTTATCCTTTTGAAGTATTTATGGAATGTTGATGGGGCCATATGCGAACGGTTAGCGAGGTCCTCCACGAGCAACGGTTCTTTATAGAATTCCTTCAGCCAGGCAATGGCCTTGGTAATCTGGTGCCCCTGGGAACCAAGAGTATTGAGTGAACGCAGGGTATTGCCGAATGCCCCCGCCAGCAGGCGGTAATGGATTTCCCGCATCAGCATATCCCGCATCACCAAAATCTGTTCCGGCTTTTCCGTCAATTCGGCCAGCCGCACAAAGGCATCCAGCAAGTCCGGATCGACTTCCTGCGTACCCGCGCCCCTGTAGACCGTGGAGTCTGACGGCGAAGGTATCTGCGACGCCAGACTGGCGATCAGGCCGGTATCCAGCTTCAACGACATGGACAGGTAGGGTGTTTCTTTACTGGCTTCCATGACGCAGCTGGAGACCGGCATGTCCACACCACACACAAAACAGATGTTCTCACCATAATGGTGCTCTTCCGCCCCTATCTTTACCAGCTTCTTTCCTTGAACCACCACAATGATAACCGGCTCGTAAAAATGCGGCTTAGGATCGGCGTTGCTCACCTGACGGTGGAACTCGAAACCTTTGATGGGCGTTATATAGCTCTCGGAACGAGAAGCAGTATTCCGAAGGATGATGTCCCGGAGAATGGCCCAGCTGTTGCCCGTGTTGACTCGTATCGCCCTTGTCATGATGGCACCTTGCCTTCGTTTGAGAGTAACCCTGTTTATCGCAAAACCGTTCATGTGGAGAATTGGGCAACTACCCAAGTGTTTTCCAGCTTGTGCAGCCCGTGCCCACCTTTTTTTCTTCATGTATTTCCTCGTCTTTCATCCCTATAATGCCATCCCGTATCCCGTCAATGTTCTCAATGTCACACATCGACTTCCATGTCATGCCGTCAGACATAGAGCAATAGGCAGAAATTGTGGAGAAATTCCCTATTTTCCGGCGGACCGGGCGGATAGAGTCCAAATCACAGGAACTCTCAAAGAAGGGCTGCCATGCTAACGGTGGATTATCCTATGCAAACCGTAAGACAAGGCCGCACTGAAACAGATGTGCATACGGCCTGCCAGCCATGCTCAAAGACGAGAAGAACGGATAACGCGAATAGCTCTCCATAACCAAACGATACAACAAGGAATCTGCCATGCAAACAGTACCGTTCGAAAACAAAAGAGGAGATGTGCCGGTGAGTCTTCATATGCTTTCGGACACCGGAGCAAACGGAAAGGATACGGTCGACATCCACGCGCATACGTCTGGAAGCCGTGCGGAATACGCTGCCGGAAAGCGTATCGCAATTGTCTGCGCCGCCTTCCTCCTTGCCCTGTCGCTTGCATCGGCGTTTCCGACCGGCGGCATGGCGGCGGGTCAGGAGCAGAAGCCCATCACCCTGAAAACCATGGGCAGCCTGCTGTTCGGCGGTACGGTAATCGAGAGGGAGAACGGGGATACCTTTCACGGGGATCACGGTTATGCTCAGTTTTACATCCCGCAAAAGGCCCGTAACTATCCGCTGATTCTGTGGCACGGCATGGGGCAGTCCGGCAGAAGCTGGGAATCCACGCCGGACGGACGCGAAGGGTTTCAGGCCCTCCTGACGCGGCGCGACTGGCCGCTGTATATCATTGATCAGCCTCGTCGCGGCAGGGCCGGGTACACTGCGTCCGCCAGAGACGACGCGAGCGCCCACCCTACCTCGGCCAGCGAGCGCGGCGTCTGGAACGCCTTCCGCAATGGCATCTGGGTTCCAGGACAGGAGGCATCCCTGTATCCGGGTGTGCGTTTCCCGTCCGCCCCAGCCGCCATTGACCAGTTCTTCCGCCAGCAGACCTTCAATACGGGGCAGGAACCGCGCACAACAGAATATCTGACGTACATGGGCAACACAGCCGCCGCCCTGCTGCGGCAAACTGGCCCGGCGGTACTGGTCACTCATTCCAACAGCGGAAAATACGGCTGGTTCACAGCCATGGCCTCGGACGCCGTCAAGGGCATCGTCGCCTATGAACCAGGCCAGTTCGTTTTTCCCGAAGGCGAAACGGCGAGGGATATACCCTTCAAAAATGCGCTGGCCAACGAGATGCTCCAACCTATTAACGTTTCATCAGAATCGTTTCGGAAACTGACCCAAATGCCCATACTAATCATCTATGGCGACAACATCGCCACAGAGCCCAGCGATATTTTCAACGTGGATGTCTGGCGCATAGCCAGCACCCGTGCCAGACATTTTGTAGACGCCATCAACCGCAATGGCGGCGATGCCACACTGGCCTTCCTTCCGGAGATAGGCATCAAGGGCAACACCCACGCGCCCTTTGCCGACCTGAACAATCTGGAAATCGCCGATCACCTCGAGCAATGGCTACACGCCAAGGGGCTGGACGGTCGAGGCGTTCCCCATAGGGGCCCGGCTCCCCAAACAACGGCATTGACCATTCCCCTGCAACAGGACCGATAACCGCCGCCACAAAAACGGTGGCCCCGAATACCACAAGGAGATTGTCATGAAACGGCTTCTGCTTTCCGTATGTATTCCGGCACTCACTTTCTTCGGATTCTCCCTCAAGGCACACGCGGCAGAGACGCACAGCGCCCCGGCCTTCATGAACGCCGAGGGCGAGGGCATCTTCCCCAAAGGAAAGACCAACGACGCCTATGCCCAGTATTTCAACGGCACCAGCTATCTCCAAGCATTGTCCACCGAAGGCGTGGCCATCGCCAACGTGACCTTTGAACCCGGCTGCCGCAACTTCTGGCACATCCACCACAAAGGCGGGCAGATTCTTCTCGTAACCGGAGGACGCGGCTGGTACCAGCAGTGGGAAAAGCCCGCGCTGGCGCTCAAGCCCGGCGACGTGGTGAACATTCCGGCCGGGGTCAAACACTGGCACGGCGCGGCCAAGGACAGCTGGTTTTCCCATCTTGCCGTGGCCGTTCCGGCGGAAGGGGCTTCCAACGAATGGCTGGAACAAGTATCTGACGAAGAATACCAGCAACTCAAGTAAAGGAGCGCATCATGTCACACTTGGGATATGAAATTAAAAAACTGGGCTTCGGCCTGATGCGTCTGCCCAAAAGGGGCGACAACATAGATGTGGAACAGGTCAAAGTCATGGTGGACCGCTTTCTTGCTGACGGTTTTACCTATTTCGACACGGCCTGGGCTTATCCCGGCAGCGAGGACGCCATCCGGCAGGCTCTGGTGGAGCGGCACCCCCGTGAAGCCTTTCAGTTGGCCACGAAAAACGCGGCATGGATCAAGTGCAAAAGCCGGGAAGAGGCTATCGGACAGTTTGAAACGTCGCTGCGGCAGACGGGCGCGGGCTATTTTGACTTCTACCTGCTGCACAACCTTGGAGAAAGCCGCACCCGCTTCTTTGACGTTTTCAACATGTGGGACTTCGTTCAGGAGAAAAAGCGGCAGGGGCTCATCAGGCATGTGGGATTCTCCTTCCACTCCACGCCGGAGGAACTGGAGCAGATTCTATCCGCGCACCCGGAAATGGAATTCGTGCAATTGCAAATAAACTATGGGGACTGGGAAAATCCCGCCGTTCAGTCCAGAGCCTGCTACGAAGTGGCGAGAAGGCATGAAAAACCCGTCATCATCATGGAACCGGTCAAGGGGGGTATGCTCGCCACCCCGCCGGAGCCGGTGGTGAAGATTTTCCGTAAGGCAAATCCGCAGGCCTCCAACGCTTCCTGGGCCATCCGTTTCGCGGCGAGCCTCGAAGGGGTCATCACGGTACTGTCCGGCATGAGCAATCTGGAACAGATGGAGGACAACCTCTCATACATGCGGAACTTTGCTCCTCTGTCCGCGGAAGAACATACCACAATACAGGAAGCGCAGAAGGCGTTGAACAGTATTCCGCTCATTCCCTGCACCACCTGCAACTACTGCGCAAAAGTCTGTCCCAACGACATAGGGATCTCGGGATCGTTCATCGCGATGAACTACCTGACGTTGTATAAAGACAAACGCGCGGCGCGTGTCCAAGAACAATGGCTGGTCGGGGGGCATGGCAGGCAGAGCGCTGACAAATGCGTCCAGTGCGGCGTATGCGAGGCGGTTTGTCCGCAACACATCGCCATCAGGGATGAACTGGTCAGAGTCCATGCCGCTCTGGGGGACGGACAGCTCGCACCGGGCAGCTAATCAGACTTGATAAAGCCATTGACCCGATAATCCCCTACGCCGAAAGAAGGAGCCTCCCTTCGGCCCCATACCAAAGAATACGTGAAACTCGGCAAACAGGTCTGGATGTCTCTCCGCTGTGCCTCGGCTGCATGAGCTTTGGCGATCCCGAAGGCTGAATACACAAATGGGCGCGGGACAAAGAACACAGCAAACCCATCATCCAGAGATCTCTGGAGCTGGGCATCAATTTCTTTGATACGGCCAATGTCTACAGCCTCGGCAGAAGCGAGGAAATTCTGGGACGCGCCATCAAGGATTTTGCCCGGAGGGACGAGGTTGTCATCGCCACCAAGGTGCATGGCGTCATGAGGAGTGGCCCCAACGGCGGCGGACTGTCGCGCAAGGCCCTCTACATCGGGGTTTCGGCAATGTGGGTCTGGCAGTTCCAGAAAGCACAGCATATCGCGGAAAGGCATGGCTGGACAACGTTCGTCTCCATGCAGACCCTCTACAACCTGGTATACCGCGAAGAAAAGCGGGAAATGGTGCCCTTGTGAAGGATATGTACGTCGGCCTGACTCCGTACAGTCCGCTGGCTGCCGGGCGTTTGTCACGGGCATGGAATGAAAGCACGGTACGCTATGAAACCGATACCATCGCGCAAAACAAGTATGGGACGAACAAGGAAGCGGACAAGCTGATCGTGGACGGCTTTCAGAACTGGCCGAAAAGCGCGGCCTCACCAGAACACAGCTAGCTCTGGCCCGGTGCTGCACAAAGAACCGGTGGTTTCCACCGTTATCGGTTCCTACAGGATGTCGCATCTCGAGGACGCGGCGAATGCAGTACCCGTCCGGCTTTCACCCGAAGAAATGACCTTTCTGAAAGAGCTGTATATGCCACACCCCATTCAGGGGCATCATTAAGGAAACACCGGAGGAGTGTCATGAACCGACGAAAGTTCATCAAAGCTTCACTAACCGCCACAGCCGCAGTGGCCGGAAGCGTCCTTTTGGACGGGCCGCTATCATCCGCCTCGGCGGTAACCGTACCAAACACGACAGAGGATGCAAAAATGAAAATATTGGTACTGACCGGCAGCCCACGAAAAAACGGAAACTCCAACACCCTCGCCGAACATTTCATCAACGGAGCCAAAGAGGCCGGGCACGAAGTAACCCGCTTTGACGCCGCATCCAGCAAGGTGCATCCATGCATTGCCTGCAACAAATGCGGCATGAACGGGCCCTGCGTGTTCAAAGACGATTTTGAAGTGGTGCGCGAACACATCATTCCCGCCGATCTGGTGGCGTTTGCAACCCCCATGTATTACTTCGGGATTTCGGCTCAACTGAAAACGGTCATTGATCGTTTCTATGCCATCAACGGAGAAATACACATCCCCAAGAAAGCTGTGCTGATGATGACCTACGCAAACAATTCTCCCAGAAACGAAAGCCCGATCCTCACGTATTATGAAGTACTGCTGGAATACCTCGGCTGGAAGGATGCGGGACGGATCATCGTTCCCGGCGTCTGGCCTACGGGTGCAATTAATCAGACACCATTTCCTGCTCAGGCCTTCGCTCTAGGCAAGAGCGTCTAAATACCGCGTGCTCAACAAGCAACCACAGTGCGAAGTCCCGTAAAGTGTAAAAGACTTCCGACTGTTCGCCATCCTTACCTTTTCTATAATTCATGCGCATGAGTTGCCGGGACTGCTGAAAAGCTCAGCAGTCCTTTTTCTATATGGCTTTAGCCAGTTGAGCGTAGTGAAACATAAATCCACCCGCTATACGGGTGGGTGGAGTTCTACACATAAAGACACTTTTCTCTTACGATAATGGTGCTCAAGCCATATCGAAATTTAACGAGAAAGGTGTCTTCATGGGATCTAAGATATTGAGGTTAGCTCATACAAAATGGCTATGCAAGTATCACATTGTCTTCTCTCCCAAATATCGCCATAAGATAATATTTGCCAAGCTTCGCGAAAGCATTGGAGAAATCTTTCGTGACCTATGCAAATATAAGGCGTTGAAATTTTGGAGAGCCATCTTATGCCCGATCATGTGCATATGTTGGTGAGTATTCCACCCAAGATAAGCGTATCAAGCTTCATGGGGTACCCGAAAAGTAAAAGCTCGTTGATAGTTTTCGATAATCATGCAAACTTGAAATACAAATTCGACAACAGGAAGTTTTGGGCCGAAGGGTGCTTTGTGAGTACAGTTGGACTCAATGAAGTGACGATTCGTAATTACATCAGTCAACAGAAAAAGCATGACATAATGCGGGACAAGCTGAGTACGCGCGAGTATGAAAAAACCTTCAAGGGGTAGCCAAAGTGACAAAGGCTCTGGGCTTGAACAAAGTGAAAGCCAGCGCCATTTAGGCGCTGGTCGATAATATGCCCTTATAGGGCTTGAGCAAACCACCCGTTTTACGGGGGGATTTTCTTTCTTATGTCCACATGATGTAATTCTCAGGCCTCATTCAGAGAATGTCCTTTTCTTTCTCCCCCTACCTACGAGAACCGGATACCGGGAGAAACCGGAAGCGGAGAACATCGAAAACCACACGGCGGGGTACGGCTATTACTTCCTCCAGCTTCCCGGCAAGCATAAGGAATGGGTCAACGTCTACGTCATGAACAGGTACGGGAGCAGCAACCCCGGAAACCTCGTCTACCCGGAATACGGTGACGGGAACCTGACGGGCGTTTCCTTCGATCCCGGCAGAGACGTCATATGGACCCACGACTTCAACTTCACGCCGCTTTCCTCCGTAATCCTCCAGACGGACAAGGACGGAAACGTCTATGCCGTCGACGAAATCGTGCTCTCTTCCGCCGTGGCGAAACAGGCGGCCGTCGAGTTCTGCGAACGGTACGTGGGGTTCAGGGGCATCGTTTATCTTTACGGGGACGCCAGCGGGCATGTGGGCGAAAAGCACGGGCACGCGAGCGACTACGTAACCCTCGAACAGGAACTGAGGCGCAACGGGTTCCGGGTTCAACAGAAGGTGCCCCGCACCAATCCCGCGATCAAGGACGGGCAAGCCAGCCTCAACGCCAAGATCTGCGACGCCATGAATACCCGCTCCTTTTTCGTAAACAAGGGGAAATGCCCGATGCTGCACAAGGGCCTTTCCACGCTGAAGCTCAAGGGCGGCAGCACGTTTCAGGAAGAGGACGCCGAGTACCAGCATATTACCACCGCCGTCCGGTATTATACGGCGGTCGAATTCCCCATCAAGAAACGCGACGTCTTCTTCGGAAGCTCGCACGGATAAGGAGCGACAATGAACAGCAGTTACGAGCAGAAACACCCGCTGTACGCGGCATCCTTCACCAAGCGCCGGAAGGCGATGGATCTCTACGAGGGCGGGGAACGGATCGAAGGAAACAGGGCCTATCTGACGCGCCACACCTACGAATCGGACAAGCAATACGACATCCGGGCGAGCCGGGCCACGTACCGCAACTTCGCGGCCCCCATCGTGGACGTGTTCGCCAGCTTCATCAACGAGGGGCGGCCGGAGCGTATTTTGCCCGACGCCCTCCGCCCCATCGAGGCGGACGCCGACAGGTACGGCATGACCGCCGACGCCTTCTTCGCGGACGTGACCCGGCTCGCGGCGGCAGGCGGGGCGCGGTTCGTCATCGTGGACATGGAAGAAAAGAAAGGGGAAACCGTGGCGGAGGACAGGGCCAGCGGTCGCCGTATGACCCCTTATTTCACCTCCATCAGCCCCGACGACGTGTGGGACTGGGGGATGGACGCCAAGGGCCTCGCGTGGGCGGTCGTTCATAGCGAAGAGATGGAGCACCCCGCGGCCTTCGCCGCCCCGCTCCGCTACGAAACCCTGACCGTCTGGACGCGGGACTCGTGGACTCGCTACCGCCGCCCGATGAAGGACAAGGAGAACACCGAGTACGCCATTGCCGGGGACGGCGAGCGCAGGCACGGGCTCGGCACCGTGCCGTTGGTGCCGTTCCTGTTCGAGCCGACCTCCCCCATGACCGGGCTCCCCGCCACGGACGACGTGCTGTCCCTGATCCTGCGCATCTACAGGCGGGACTCCGAACTCGACAAGATGCTGTTCGACCGGGCCGTCCCCCTGCTCAACGTGGGCGGCGTAAGCCAGGAGCATTGGGACACGTTCGTGGTCGCCAGCTCCAACGCCCTCATGAGCACGGAACCGGGCGGCATCACCGCGCAGTACGTGGAGCCGTCGGGCACCGCGTTTCAGGCACAGGCCGAGGCCCTTGCCCGCGACGAGGCCAGCGTGCGGGAAATCGCCCTTCGTATGGTCCGTCCGCAATCCGCCGTGGGAGAATCCGCCGAGTCCAAGGCCATCGACAAAACACAGCTCGACACGCAGCTTGCCAGCTTCGCCCGGCGCAGCGGCAGCGCGGAAGCCCTCTGCTGGAAGCTCGCCGCCCGGTGGCTTGGAGCTAAGGAGGACGGGATCGAGGCGAAATACAACGAGGCGTATGATGTGGGCGAGGCGACGGTGAAGATCAAGGGGCAGACGCCCGCGAAGGAAGGCCAAGGGTGACGCGAAAGCCCCGGCGATATCGACACCGGGATTTCCTTGCTTGGCTGTACTTGCAGCCTATTTGTCGAATCATACCATATGCCCGCTTACTTACCCTGCCGCCACAAGCACCTACTAAAAATCCAATCCAACTATGACAAATCATAAAAAATCATAGAATTCACAGTATACATACTCTGGATGCAATGAAAAGCCAATCCTATCCCTCTGGGCGGTACAAAAATCACACCAATATTTGGATCATACATATAACTAAAGGCATTTTCAGTATTTGGAATTCCTACCATAGCTATAGCATGAGAATCTTTTTCGCCATGATTTATGACTAATATTCCACAGAGATTACTCTGAAAACTTTTTATAAATTTATATATAGATCCCATATCAAGTTTAATATCTATAAATGGAGGCTCATCGTTAAATTCTCTTTCTAGTATGTCACTCTCATCATCAAAGCCATCAGGTTTTGGTTGCATTTTTTGACATGCAATAATTAATCTATTAAATACTATACTCAAAGAACAATTTTCTTTATATGATTTAATAAATTCTATACAAAGCTCTAGACAATATCCATCAGAATCTTCTCCTAATAATTCATCCTGTGGAAGTTTTAAAGCTATAAAATTATCACATACTTGGATTTTTTCAGGTATATTTTGTGACATTGACCATATCCTCACTCTATTTTATTATATATATTATTATTCCACCTAATACACAACGTCAAATCTGACTGTTACAAAAACCATTGAATTTCTGAGTGTTAGATAAATAACAAACTCACACAGTTTTTCTCGCTCCGACAGCTCATCTCGCTATAAGAAAACCCCGGCCAATCTACATTGTCGGGGCTTTTCTTCAATCAATCGTCCAATATGTTTCTGTCATGCCATCCTGGGCACAGCGTCAGTTCCGGGCCTCTCCAAGGCCATGGGGCAACGATGCCTTTAACGGGCACCGGCACGACCTCACGCGGGTTGGCAAGCTCTCATGCGAAACCATACATCTCGTCCTCGTAATCCTCGCAACACGCCGCAACGAGGTCTTTCCGCGTCATGGGGCGGCATCCCACTACATCCACAATGCCGAGGGCCACGCCTACGGGCAGACGTTTCCCGTTGTCCAGTTCGATGATCGCGCTTTTTCGAGGCACAGATGACCAGAGGACCGCGCCAGTTGAACGGTTTCGACCTCCATTCGATGGTCTTTTCCCCGATGACGATCTGCGACGCGAACGGCCGGCGCACTGACAAGGCTTTCATTTCCATAACTCACTCCGATGAGAAGCCGGGGGATCCACCCCGGCCTTGTCTGTTACCTGAACCATTCCGCCAGCCATGCCGGGGCCGTCACCAGCATGGGGCGCGGGCACTGCATGATCCGCGATTCCCCCGGTTCGATCTCCACCCGGCAGACTTCCCGTTTTTTCGGCGTCTTCGCCTTCTTCGGCTTCGGTTCCTTCTTCCTGATGCGCTCCGCAATCGTCCGGCGCGGCTTTTCCTGTTCCAACATTCCGTGCCCCTTATGTAAAAGCCCCCGTTTCCGGGGGCCATCCGTCTACATTCCCATTTCCCTGATGAGCATCGTCACGATGCCGAGCACATAGCCGCACATCCAGATTTCGAGACGGGTGAGCGGGGTCATGGCTACCACACCGTTTCCGCGATTTGGCGAAGTTCAAGGGCGTTGTTGAGCGCGTTGCGCGCCGCATCCACCATTGCGGCAGAAATCTGCACTTCACGCATCACGGCGTTATAAAACCGTGAGCAGTCCGCGCCGCGCAGAGGGTGCGTACCAAGACGCGCCTGTGAGAACTGCACATCGTGCATATTCAGCCTCGAAAGAATGGTATAGGCCGCTTCAATGCTCGCCGCGTATCGGTCATAACTTGCGAAGCGCGGCAAACTCCTCATATCGGGCAGGGCGGGCTCCGCAACCTTAAGTTCCAGCCCGATCAAATACTCCACGGCCTCGCTCATCCTTTCCGGCGGCAGTTGCGTGTACTTGGCGATCTCGAAGTGGCGGGCGAAGCGGCTCCACACTTCGCCGTAGCCCTTGCGCTGGTGCTCCTTCGGCAACATGCCGACCTTGGCGTCGACCAGTGCCTTGAGCTGCGCCTGTTGCGACGGGGCGAGGGCGTCGGCGGGCGGCAAGGCTCCTTCCCGCTGGCGCTGCAACTCGGTTTCCAGCGCGTTGAAGGCTTCGATGTAGGCCAGCTTGAAGCGCATGGCCTCGGGGCCTGTATAGCCCATCACCAAGAGAGTGAAGGCGTCGCGATAGATGATGAACATGGGTAGAGAACGCCCGGTATTATCCAGATAGTTACTCACCACAAAATTGTGGGCAGTAAATTTTTCCGGGCAGTTATCCATAATATTGCGAACATCCCGCAACACAACATCGTGACGCTTCTTGAAAAACTTCGCCACTTCCAAAGAGGTGGTGGCGGGGCGTCCATTGTGCAGCATAACCGAAGGCGCGGGCATAGGCATGAGTTCGCACTGTGACATGGCACATCCCCTACAGACCCACGGCGGGGGTAAGAGTTGCAGGGTAGTCGACGCCCGGCAGAACACCGAAGTCTTCCCGCGGTGCGGGGTCGGCCTCATAGCGGCGGGTCACGAGAACGACCGTCGCACCCGTTCCATCGGCGGCGAGTTCCGTAGCGAACTGTTCGGCGGCTCCGCTCTTCCAGTAAGAGCTAGAAACTTCGCCGTCATCCGAGCAGACGTAGTACTTGCCCGGCTTCATTGCGGCAAAGGTCGCCTCATAGAGCTTCACGAGGTTGCAAAGACGGTTGTTGTCGGCAGTGAGACGATTGACGAGAGACTGAAGATCGGTGATTGTGGCTGTAGCCATGATTCACTCCTGTGAAGTGAGTTTCTGGTTAGGCCCTCGGCTGGTGCTCGTAACACCTCCGGGGGCTGTTCATTTCTCTTGCCGTTGATTCCTTTTACCCTTTTCTTATATTTTTAGTCAACTATTTTTTTCAACTATTTTTTTCAAAATATTTACTAAACAACTTCGATAGCTCACGCCGTATTAAGGCTGATCGCGTCAACCCCTCCTGCTCTGCAACGGCGTCAAGAGCTTCCCATTCGTCGGGGCGCAGACTTACATTTTTTACGACGGCTTTATCTTCGGGGGCAACGCTTGTACGCCCTTTCTTTCTACCGCTGCCCGGCCTAATTCCACCACTTCCCATAGCAATCTCCTAAGCAACTATTTTTTTCAACCATAGAATAGTTGCCCCACTAAAACAAGTCTCCCGCCGGGCCTCGTTCGCTCTTAAAGGTCGTCGCCGGGCTGCTTGGTCGTCTGCGCGATCACGCAGAAACAACCGCGTTCCGTGTAGTCACGGGCGAAGTCTTCGGCCCCCTTCTGGTTGTAGCACCAGT